>Ga0310040_1000003_pt1 | contig 418899 bp, 388 predicted proteins | sample EPASupsiteHSE623_FD_200237 | JGI IMG/M metagenome (GOLD analysis project Ga0310040, IMG submission 200237) | Bioremediated contaminated groundwater from EPA Superfund site, New Mexico - Sample HSE6-23 (v2) (version 2) | ecosystem: Environmental > Aquatic > Deep subsurface > Groundwater >...
TGCGGAAATTGCTCCATATTGTTTATGGAGTCCTTAAACGTAACCAACCATTTGATCCCAATTACCTGTCTACCGCTTGACTTTCAAGACGGTATCTACAGGTAGGGGCGGGCTTCCACGCCCGCCCACTTTTGGGACAGCCCCGAAAAACATTAAACCCCACTCCTCGCGAAAATGGCCATTTGTCGGCAAACTTATCCTTTTCAGACAAACCCCCAGCTTATCCATTATCCCTGTTGACATCCGTCCATTAACCTGCTATTCTTATAAAAACGTTTGCGCAAACGTTTTCTTTTGGAAGCCCCCATGAGCCGTATCACCATAAAAGATGTAGCCCGCGAAGCGGATGTGTCCATTTCGACTGTGTCGCATGTGATCAACGACACGCGTTTTGTCGATCCGGTTACCAAACAGCACGTCCAGGACGCATTAAAGAAACTCGGTTACCGCCCTAATTATGTGGCCAGGAGCTTGCGCAGCGGGGTAACCAAAACGATTGGCCTGATCGTCCCGGATGCATCCAACCTGTTCTTCGCCGAGATTGCCCGCAAGATCGAGAACTACGGTTTTCAACAGGGATACAGCGTCATTCTCGGAAATTCCGACAACGATCCGGCCAAAGAAATCCAATACATTCACACGCTGTTAGCCAAATCGGTGGACGGCGTGATTTTTATCTCGGCTGGCGCAGAATTGCGCAATTTCAAGCAATTTGCCGACAGCAATATCCCGGTGGTGGTGGCTGACCGGGTGGTGCCGGTCGAACTGGCCGATGTGGTGCTGGTCGATAACGAGCAGGGTGGTTACGACGCCACCCGCTGCCTGATCGAGTTGGGTCACACCCTTATCGGCTGCATCACCGGCCCAAACGATCTGTCACCCAGTATGCAGCGGCTAGATGGTTATAAACGCGCTTTGCACGAAGCTGGCATTCCCCTTAGACCCGAGCTGGTCGTCACCGGCGATTTCCAAATTCAAGGCGGCTGCGATGCCATGAATCAATTACTGCAAGCGTCCGAGAGACCCAGCGCTGTTTTTGTATGCAACGACATGATGGCGGTTGGCGCCATGACCAGCGCACGCAATGCCGGGTTGGCCATACCCGCCGACCTATCCATTATCGGATTCGATGACATCGAACTGGCCTCGGCCGTATCGCCAACTCTGACCACCATCGCGCAACCGATCGATGAAATGGCGCGCTACGCCACCGATCTGTTGATTCAGCGCCTGAGCGGCCGCCGCAAGGATGAGAATCAACGCATTATCTTGAAAACAACCTTGATCGAGCGCGCTTCCACGGCCAGGAGGAAGCCATAACATGGGGCTGATCACCGTCATTGGCAGCCTGAACATGGACCTGGTGGTGCGCACCCCCAAAATGCCGCAGGCGGGTGAAACGCTGGCCGGAACGGAATTTCACCTCATCCCCGGCGGCAAGGGCGCCAACCAGTCGGTCGCTGCTGCTCGCGCCGGCGCATCCACTCGCATGGTCGGCCGGGTCGGAGCGGATGCTTTCGGCCCAGTCCTGCTGGATTCGCTCACCGCAGCCGGAGTGGATGCTTCCGGGGTGGCCGTATTAAGCGAAGCCACCTCCGGAACCGCCACCATCGTGGTGGAAGACAGCGGCGAAAACCGCATCATAGTCGTTGCCGGCGCCAACGGACAGGTGTCTTTAAACTTTATCAATGACCAGTGGCCGGGTATCCGCCAGTCTGATCTGATTTTGCTGCAGCATGAAATTCCACTGGCGACAGTGCACCACATCATCGAGCGCGCTTACGCCGAAGGCATTCGGGTAATGCTCAACCCAGCTCCGATTTACCCAATTCCGCGCGGCGTTCTGGCAAAAGTTGACACCCTGATTTTGAACGAAGTCGAAGCCAGCGCCTTGACCGGTCTTAAAGTGACCGACCTGGCGACCGCTCGCATTGTGGCTGCTACGCTAATCGATCTGGGGGTGAACACGGTCATTATCACGCTTGGATCCAATGGCGCAATCCTCCACAATTCTCACCATGAGCTCTTCCAACCGGCATTCAAAGTAGAGGTGGAAGATACCACGGCTGCTGGAGACACTTTCACAGGCGGGTATGCCGCCTCGATCCTGAGCGGCAAATCATTGCCTGAAGCCCTCGTGTACGCCGTCGCGGCATCCGCGCTGGCAGTCACCCGCCTGGGCGCGCAAACATCCATTCCCTCCAGGGTTGAGGTCGAAGCATTTCTTGCCGCCCAAACCACCAAAATAAATGGATCCCTGTCATTTAACGCCAAAGGAGGTTACTAGAGCTTAGAATTTGCGTTTCAACCGTTGTTTTCGTCCAAATTAATAGAGGAGAGAACCATGAAAAAGCTCGTTATACTGTTGACTGTTTTAACCATCATCGCCGTTTTGGCCGCCGGTTGTGCGCCAAAAGCGGCTGGGCCAGAAACCACAAAAGTCGTGTACCTGATCAACGGGTCATTGGGCGACAATGCCTTCTACGATTCGGGTCAGGCGGGCATGGAAAAGATCAAAACGCAGTACGGGGTCGAGATTCGCACCATTGAAGACGGGTACGATCCTGCCCAGTACGAACCCTCGCTCGAGGCGGCCGTGGGCTATTCCGATGTCATTTTTGTCATCTCCTACGGCTTCGAGGACCTGGTCAAGGAATATGCCGATAAATATCCGGAGAAGATCTTCGTCAATCTGGATACGGTGGTACAGAACGATAAGGGCACGATCACCTCGGTCGATTACATCGAAGAGGAAAGCGCTTTCCTGACCGGCGTGGTGGCTGGTATGTTAACGCTCGACACCAGCATCCCCAACGTCAATGCTGAGAAGATCATCGGCGCCGTCGGCGGCGACCAGGACCCCGTCATTGACGCCTTCATGTTCGCTTACGAAAACGGCGCCAAGTATATCGACCCTGAGATCGTGATGGAACGCAAGTACCTGGGCGACTGGGTCGATACCGCCAAAGGCAAACAGGCCACCTTGCAGCTCTATGATATGGGCGCGGATATCGTCTTCCAGATTGCGGCTGCCGCCGGCATGGGCGTCTTGCAGGCTTCGGGCGAGCGCGACCTGTACTCCATCGGCGTGGATACCAACCAGAACCCCCTGGTTCCCGGGCATGTGGTCGCCTCCGACACCAAGGATATCGGCCTGGCCATCACCAATATTTACGCCACCATCAAGGACGGCACCTACCAACCCGGTCAGGTCTTGAATTACGGCCTGGCGACCGGGGGCGTGAATGTGGTCTTCGACGGTAATGAAAATGTGCTGCCGCAGGCCATTATCGACAAGGTGAACGAACTGCGCCAGCAGATCATCGACGGCACCCTGAAAGTCGAAATCTACGTGCCGTAGGTTTCGATCCCCGAAACCTGTGGCTCTCCGGGGGTGCTGGCCTGTACAGCATCCCCGGAATGTATCGTACAAGAAAGGATTTACCCGGTGGCCGATATTATCGAAATGGATCGAATCGTCAAGATCTTTCCGCCCTCCCTGGTGGCGTTGGACGCCGTCAGCGTAAAATTCGCCAAAGGAGAGATTCACGCCATCGTCGGTGAAAACGGCGCCGGCAAGTCCACCTTGATGAAGATCCTGTACGGCATGCAGCCGGCTGATTCGGGTGAGATGCTCTACAACGGCAAAAAAGTAAAATTTTCCGACCCTGGCGAAGCGATCCTGGCCGGCATCGGCATGGTGCACCAGGAAATCATGTTGATTCCGCAATATACCGTTTGGGAAAACGTGGTGCTGGGCTATGAACCCGTCAAGTTTGGCGGCCGCCTGGATGTAAAAAAAGCGCGCGAACTGGTTAATCAAAAGATCGATGAATTTGGCTTTAATTTGAACGCGGACGCAAAAGTGGAAGACATATCTGTTGCCGCCCGACAAAAAGTTGAAATATTGAAACTATTGTTCCGCAATGTTTCCGTGTTGATCATGGATGAGCCCACCTCGGTGCTCACCCCGCAGGAGATTCCGCAATTATTCGGCGAGTTAAAACGCCTGCGGGATAACGGTCATACCATCTTATTTATCAGTCATCATCTTGAGGAAGTGCTGGAATTGTCCGATCGGATCACGGTTCTGCGCAAGGGTAAAAAAGTGGGCACCATCAAGACAGCCGAAGCTACTAAAGCCGGTCTGGCGCAAATGATGGTGGGGCGTGAAGTGATTTTTGACTCCATCCGCAAAAATCAGACGGCCGGCGCGGTGTTGTTCGAAACCAGCGCTCTGAATTACACCGACCCGGACAAACGCCCGCGGTTGATCGACGTCAACATTCAGGTGCGGGCCGGCGAAATCGTCGGAGTAGCCGGCGTGGAGGGCAACGGTCAACTGGAACTGGTCAACCTGATCATGGGCTTGATCGAACCGACCAGCGGCAGCATCAAAGCCGTGGGCGAGGATATCACCCGCAAGCCCATCCTGGAGAAGCGCAAGCGGGTCGCCTTTGTGCCCCAGGACCGGGCAAATATGGGCGCCAGCATCTCCGCAAATATTGCCGAAAATGTAATCATGACCCACCACCGGCTGGATCAACGCTTTACCCGCTGGGCCGGCCGGATTTTGGATTTCAAACAGGCAGCTTCTTTTACCGATGAAGTCCGCCGGAAGTTCGACATCCAGATGTCTTCGGGTGAGGCCGTTTTCAAATCGCTTTCGGGCGGCAATCAGCAGAAGGTGATCCTCGGGCGCGAGCTGCTGCTGGAAGCGCCGTTCATCCTGCTGGACCAACCTACCCGCGGCCTGGATGTCGGCTCGATCGAGTATGTTCATCAGCGGATCATCGATATGCGGGCGCAGAAACGCGGCATCCTGATGATCTCCGCCGACCTGGAAGAGCTGTTCCGCTTGACCGACCGGATCGTGGTGATGCATAAGGGCCGGGTGGTGGCTGACCTTGTCACCGAAAAGACGAACGTGACCGAAGTGGGTTACCTGATGCTCGAAGGGGCCGCCTATGAAGCGTAAAATTCTGGTCAATGTGGTGGGCGTCCTGCTGGCCTTCCTGCTGGGGGCCGTGGTGATGCTGGTGCAGGGGTATAACCCGCTGGAAACCTATTACCGCCTGTTCGAGTATTCGCTGGCGCCGGGCAAGATCGCCTACACCCTCAGCAAATCGGTGCCGCTGGTGCTGACCGGCATGTCCGCGTCGGTGGCCTTCGCCTCCGGCCCGATCAACCTGGGCCAGCCCGGCCAGTTGTTGATGGGCGCATTATTGGCCACCATCGGCGGTTTGTATATCGACCTCCCGCCGCTGCTGATGATCCCCTTCCTGCTCATCCTGGCGATGCTGGGCGGCGCATTGTGGTCGGGGGTGGCGGCGCTGCTCAAATACTGGTTCAACATGAGCGAATTCATCACCACCCTGATGTTGAATATGATCGCCGATTTTTTCACCTACTGGGCGATCAATTACCCGTTTTTCGAAGCCAACGCCAATCACCCGCAGACGCCCTTCATTGCAAAAAGCGGATGGATGCCGGAATGGGGTAACTTCAACTCCAGCGTCATTGTCATGGTGCTGGCCTTTGCGGTCATCTGGTTCATCGTCAACCGCTCCCCCGCCGGTTACGAATGGCGCCTATCCGGGCAAAACAGCCTTTTCAGCCGCCTGGGCGGGGTGAACATCAGCAAAAACTACCTGGTGGTCATGCTGCTGACCGGCGCACTGGCCGGTCTGGCCGGCGGACTGGTCGTCATGGCCGGGCCGCACCGCTTCATTAAAGATATCGGCGGCAATTATGCCTGGGACGGGGTGATGATCGCCATGGTGGCCAATTCCGGCATCATCCTGACGCTGGTTTTTGGCTTCTTCTTCAGCGTGCTGCAAACCGGCTCGCTCGGCATGGAACTGATCACCGCCGTCCCCAAAGAGCTGATTCAGGTTCTGCAGGCGGTCATTGTCCTGATTGTGGTCGCCGGGCGCGGCTACTTCGAAACCTTCTTCGCAAAGCTGGAGGCCAGGCGGAAGATGAGGGAGAGGATCGCATGAACATTATCATCGGGCTGATTAATGGCATGATCACCTCCGCCACGCCCATCCTGCTGGCAGCTCTGGGCGGCTCGCTGACCTATTACGCCGGCATCTTCAACATCGCCATGGAAGGCATGATGCTCGGCGGCGCCTTCTTTGGCATGCTCGGCTCGTATTATTTCCACTCCTGGCCGATGGGCATCCTCTTCGCCATCCTGGGCGCCATCCTGATGGCGCTGATCTTCATCCTTTTTGCGGTGGTGTTGAAAATGGATGAATTCATCACCGGCATCGGGCTGAACCTGTTCTCTGTGGGCGCCACCACCTATATGCTGCGCCAGATCTTCAAGGTGAAGGGCGCATTTTCCAGCCCGGAGATCGTCCCCATCCCCAAAATCGACATCCCCTGGATCAAGGATATTCCGGTGGTTGGGGAGATCATCAGCGGGCAGAACCTGATTGTGTACCTGACTCTGCTGGCCACAATCGTGGTCAGCTATCTGGTGTTCAAGACCCGTTTCGGGCTGCGCCTGCGGGCAGCCGGCTATAACCGCACCAGCCTGGATACCAGCGGCGTTTCCGCCAACCGCATCCGCGTCTGGTCGCTGATCCTGTGCGGCGTCCTGTGCGGGCTGGCGGGATCGTTCCTCTCGCTGGGGTACGTGACCCTGTTCTCGGAAGGGATGTCAGCCGGCCGCGGCTGGATCTCGCTGGCGGCGGTGATCCTGGTCTCGGGCAACCCCACCGGCATTGCGCTGATATCCCTCCTGTTCGGGTTCACCGACGGGCTGGGGCTGTTTATGCAGCGCTCGTTACCGTCGCAATTCACCTCGATGGTGCCGTATGTGGCCACCCTGATCGCCCTGTTCGTGTACTCGGTGCGTCTGAAGAAAAAACAAACGATTTAAGAATTGGAGCAAGAGATGAGCAAACAAGCCTGGCAACTTGAGAAAGAAATGCGGGATGCGGCGGTGCCGGTGGACCGGCGCAAGGTGGGATCGCATTGGATCAAGTCGGATATGGAATTCCCGCACGGCGATGAATTGCTGCGCTGGAACTGGAATGTAAAGGTGCCGGGTTCGTCGGCGCCGGACGTGTTCTTTCTGAGCATGGTGCAGGACTGGGCCAATCAGGGATACGACGTCAGCGCGGCGGAAGCATTGATCCCCGAGGGCCGGGCGCTGGAAGCCGCCAACAATTTGACCGATCTGCGGGTGGTGAGCGCGCGCATCATGAAAGCGCTCAAGGAAGCCCCCAAAATTGCGGGGCATCCCTATCACCGGTACGAGCACCCGGCCGCCTGGGAAGAGGTGAAAGCCGCCATGCCGGCCAGCAAGGGATACAAACCGCTGTCCGGCTGGCAGGACGCCTACGCGCCGCGCATCCTGCAGGGCTGGATCGGACAACTGGCGGGCGGCTCCTTTGGCACCGCCATCGAAGGCTACGTGGGCGCGCAGATCGCAAATGTTTACGGCGAGGTGCGCGGGTATATCACCCAACCGGAAACCATGAATGACGACGCGGTCTATGAACTGCTGCTGCTGGACGTCTTTGAAAAGACGGGCAGAGCCATTACTTCGGACGTGCTGGCGGATGAATGGGTGCGGCAGCTCCCTTACGGCGTTTCGGCGGAAGGCGTTGCGCTGCGCAACCTGAACCTTGGCATCTACCCGCCCGAATCCGGCACGTTCCTGAATCCGTACTGCGACTGGATCGGCGCGCAAATGCGCGGCATGGTTTGCGGCATGCTGGCGCCCGGCGACCCCATGGAAGCGGCCCGCCTGGCGCACATAGACGCCGTTATCTCGCACGCGCGCAACGGCGTCTATGGCGAGATCTATGCAGCCGTCCTGACCGCGCTGGCCTTTGTGATGGACGACCCGCGCGACATCCTGACGGAAGCCGCCGGCTACATCCCGGCCAAAAGCGAGTACGCTGCCAAGCTGGCGTTCTGCTTCGGCGTCCTCAAGGCCGAGAAAGACCCGCAGGCCGCCTGGCCGCAATTGGAAAAACATTTCGAGCGCTACAACTGGATTCACGCCTACCCCAACCTGGCGGCGGATATGTTCGCACTGTGGTACGGCGGCGGCGATTTTACCGAAACCATGGCGCTGCTGGCCAAAGCCGGTTACGACGTGGATTGCAACGGCGGGCTGGTGGGAAACGTGCTTGGCGTGATTCGCCCGGTGCCGCAGGCGTGGGCCGGGCCGATCGGCGACCTGCTGGAAACGTACATCAAGGGCAAGGAGAGGTTATCAATCCAGGCGCTGGCAGAGAAGACGGCCAGGCTGGCGAAAAAGTAGAAGAGGAAAGAGAGGGCTGTCGGGAATGGAGTGACAGCCCTTTATTTTCTTAATTTGCATGATGAACACCAGTACTCAATCAAGACGACCACAACCAGCCAGGTTTAACAAAGCGATGCAAAGGTGAACCCGGATTGGGAGCGTCATTTTTTGCCAGGCGCGTGTCTGAGGTTGGTTTCTGCTTTACTGATGGAAACCAGTGAGGAGCGGCAGATCGGGAAGCGCGATTGTGCTGGCAAGTCATTTGATTGTTAAAGAACGCCGGATGTTTCTTACCCGAATTTACAGAAATAAGGTTGCGTAATCCATCCCAATTGTTCTTGTAAAATCCTTTGTTTATTTGAAATAAAAACAATTTTATTGCAATAAGTTATCATATATGCTAATATAATGCGATGGAATTTGATGAGCTGCTCAAACTAATTGGCGATGATCCGGTCTTTGAATCCTCCTTACTCCTTGCCGGGAATATCAACCCCAAAATTGTCCGCCTCCAGCTTACCCGTTGGGTTAACAGTCGACGTATTTATCAGTTGCGCCGGGGGTTGTATTCAATTGCGCCACCTTACCAGAAAATTCAACCGCATCCCTTCCTGGTTGCCAATCACTTGCAGCGGTCATCCTATGTGAGTCTGCAATCTGCGTTGGCTTTCTACGGCTTGATCCCGGAAAATGTCAATATTACTGTAAGCGTTACTACTGGTCGCCCTGAACGATTGGAAACGCCTCTGGGTATTTTTGAGTTCCGCCATATCAAATCGAACCTTCTTTTCGGTTACCAGATGATTGACCTGGGTGGGCAAAACGCACTGGTGGCAACACCTGAAAAAGCGCTGCTGGATCTATTGTATTTGCAGCCAGGGGGTGAATCTCCAAAATATTTACAAGGGTTGCGTTTACAGAATTTGGAGCGCCTTGATCCAGGTCTGTTGATGAAACATTCCAAAGTCTTTGACTCTCCAAAAATGAGCAGAGTTGCAAAGGCCATTTCCCAATGGATGCCTGGTGAAACAAGTGAGTATGAGGAACTATGAAAGACTATTTAGCGAGCCTGGTAAAGCAAACAACCTCCCCGCTGGAAGGTCGAAACCTGGCAAGGGAATACCTTCAAGCCCGAATCTTAGGTTCATTGCAGCGGTCTGGTGCCATGATTCCTTTAGCATTTCATGGTGGAACGGCGCTGCGGTTCCTCTATTCCCATGGTCGGTTCTCTGAAGATCTCGACTTTGCGCTGGAAGGTAATCGTCAACGCTATGATTTCCGGTCCTACTTGCAGGCGATTCGATCTGAATTAACTCCCGAAGGGTATCAGGTTGAATTAAAAGTCAATGATAAAAAAACAGTTCATAGTGCGTTCGTCCGTTTTCCCGGATTATTGTTTGACCTGGGTCTTTCACCTCAACCAGGTGAAGTACTGGCAGTCAAAGTCGAAGTGGATACCAACCCGCCCCGGGGCGCAGGGCTTAATACCACCGTTGTGCGTCGGTTTGTTGTGCTTCAACTTTATCATCATGACAAAGCTTCCTTACTGGCCGGTAAACTCCATGCCGTTCTGCAGCGATCCTATCCTAAAGGCCGCGATATTTATGATTTGCTCTGGTACCTGAGCGATCCCACCTGGCCGCAGCCAAATCTGGTATTGCTCAACAATGCCTTAGCTCAGACCCATTGGAATGGCGAAACGCTGACCAAAGATAACTGGAAAGACCAGGTTAGTCTGCGTTTGGAAAGTTTGAATTGGAATGGTATTGTGAACGATGTGCGACCGTTTGTTGAGCCGGGCTTTGATTTAAATCTACTGACGCTGGCCAATCTAAAAAATGTTTTAAGAGATTGACAAAAAATGCCGGGTAAAAAATCGACCTGACTCAGGGGGGCAAAGGACAGCTTACCCAAAAGCCAATATCTCAAAATCTCGGCGCCTGATCGAAGGAGGGTATGAGGTGGAAAACCTTGCCCGGGAATATTTCGTTCCGGTACCCCTCCCTCAGACCCCCAACACGCATCTGCATTGGCAGATCATCTAAGCGATAAAGTCATGGCGCTGGCGGAGAGGTAAAAGAGGAAAGAGGGCTGTCGGGGAGGAAGGGGGCGGCCCTTTGAAAGTTAACAGGGAAGTAAGCGACACACGCGAAGCACCCTGTGGGGGTTGGGGTTCGAATCCTGAACCTCCAGGCATTGAATTCGATACCGCTTGGAGTACAATTTTTCAGTTTTTATTTACGTCTCATATTTCCCATATATAATTCTCTTGATAATCTTTGGTAATATGCATTCATAATAGCCTGAATGTGTACTTCTTTTACTGCCGCGTCGATTTCTAATCCCTTTTCAGTAATTTGTTTGGCTAATTGTTTAATCTCTTCATAAGGAGAATTTTCGATTGTCATCGCGGAAAACTGATCACTTAGAATCATTATTTCCTGGCCTAACTTATCAATTTTTACTCGCAAGCTAGTTTCATCCTTTGTGGTTTGATAAATCGTATGGTAGAGATAAATAATATCATCCTCATAGGAATTAGCTTCATTAATTATGCTATCCAAAGGTTCGGTTGATATTTCACGGTTTGGGTTCTTACGGATTTTTTGTAAAACAAGTTTATTCGAAATAAATTCTTGTCGAAATTCTGCAATTCGAGTCTTAGAATTCTCATAATCGATTTTTATTCGCTCTACCGCGTGATTTTTTTCTTCTTTGGTAAGCGGATTCTCGGGCGAATAAGATGCTTCCAGGATAGAAATAACTTCTTTCATTAGAGTGTCGTCAATAAATTTCATTTTTCCCCCAATTAATTAATGTCGATTACCTAATATTATAACGAAAAGATTTCGATAAATTCTTAATTATCTAACCCTGGCGGAATGGGATTTTCGTTTTCGTACTACAGATATTTTGCCACATTAATTATAGATATGAGCCTACCATTTCTCCAATCTATTAAATGGTATTAGTTAACCAAAGGCTAAAGATTTCACATTAGCTGGAATTGTAAAATAAACATCCTTCCGATTTTCAAAATCAACAACATTAATTTCCAGGTTAGTAAGGACAATACGATCTATTAATTGCGGATCAGCGGATAATGTATCGATTGCTCCTGTAACGACCCCCAAAAGTAGTGAAAAAGTGTGAGTGAAATCATTTCCAAATATTCCCGCATTTTCAAATGGGTTGGGAATAGTTGATACATATAAATCGTCTTTGTCAAATATTGATGATACCGTTTGCGACATCCCAGAATCTTGGGCAACGTAGAATGGTTCTCTAGTAATAAATTTTTGGTAATCAAACTCTATTGTTTTATCTATTGAAAATGCGAGAAATGTCATAGTTGATTTTGATGCTATTTCTAAATAATAATGTTGAAATACTAAATCGGAAAATCTTCCTGCACGGGGAAGCATATTTTGCTCATCATCTCTTAATAGAATTGGCAATTCGGATCTAATATTTTGGATTTCGGTTCTTAATTCTTGAATTTTTTGTTTAACTTCAGGATCGCTACTTGGTCTTATTTGTTGTGAATTAAGGAAAGCTTCCTTTTGTTCAAGTTCCATTAATTTTTCCTTTTTTAGTAATTCTTCGCCTATAACGTCGGCCCAATCTTTTTTCGCTGATTCTATTGTATCTATTACTCCCTCAGCAATTAGTTTAGTACTCTCGAAAAGAGTAGCATTTGTATCTGTTGAATGTTGTCTGATATATTCATCTATATTAATTAATAATCGATTCATAGCTTTATTAATATCGGTAATTCTGCGATATGCGCTAAAAGCATAATCTCTTATGCTATCCTTAAATTTTTTCTCTGATTCAATTCCCTGCATGATCCAGCCAAAACCAATAGATAAAGCAAACTCAATCGAACTAAATAATCCACTTTCGATTGCGGATAAAGTCGAATTCTTGACGATTAAGTAGATTTCCAATCCAAATGTAACAATTGCGCCAATTCCAAACAAAAAGGCAAAAATAATCGTGCTTATTCTAGGTTTTGACATTGCGATACCTCGGATTTCCTAATTAGAGTACTACAAGTCGGATGATTAATATTTGGATCTTACTCTTTTCTTCGGTTTATACCATCTATGATATCTTTCGCTCCACCTATATCCCCATTCTTTCCATTGCTCATCAGGAATTATGCCTTTTTTTGTTGGATCAGGTTCCCAGTATGTGGGTCCCCCGAAATATGTAAATCTTTCACGATATCCTTTCTCCCGAGCTTTTCTATCATTAGGGAAAAAGACATAATCCATTAGAAATCTGCCAATTCCGATAATAACAGCTATAGAAATAACACCTAAAATGCATTCTCCCATCTTTCCCCCTATTATTTGTTCATTTCGTCAAGAGCTGCTCGTATTCTCGCTTTATTTATTATTTCAACTTGTTGTTTTATATATTCGATCGCTATAAATCTTTGAGTATCCGGTAATTGAAGGAAAAGGAATAACAATTCTTCTTCAAGCGAAGATAATTCGGACTTATTGATTGATACGCTTGGGGGAAAAAAGTAACTGATTGGTTTTTCATAATGGGCAGCAATAAATCCTGATTCAGATGCACTAATAATTACTCTCCCTCTTTCAATATCAGATATCGTAACCCTTGATTTTCCCATGGCCTTTGCTAAATCTTCTTGGGATTCATTTGCTTCAATTCGGGCCTGTCTGATTTTCTCGCGGATATAGCGATTAGCACTATCGTCTACATCTGAATGTTTAAACATAAATCCTCTGTCGATATTCTCTGCCCTATTGTAGCATTATACGAAACTAGTGCTTGACATGCATGTCGCGTTTTGTTACAATATATCAGAATAAATCGACAATGCTCGTCCTTTGCTCCTCTTTTGGTCGCTGTCGCTTTTGGCGCAAAACCACAAGATTAGGGAGCCTGTCAAGGGCGAATGCGCGAATCCCTTGACGGGCGAGCGGCTTACGGTAGCCCTGCGCGTAGTGTATCCTGCGCTCAGGGTGACACATTGGCACTCATGTTGTCCGCAAGACACTCTGCGAGTGCAGGCGGTGCTTCGACAGGCTCAGCAACCGGCGTAATGCGCGAATCGTCCAGGCCACTGTGCTTTAGATCGGTCACCCTATGTCCAGCGCAGATTGCTTTGACCTCTGCGAGGTCTCGCAAGGACAGGTGAGCGCCCCTCGCGAAGTACATTGTGGGCAAGGTGCCGCTTTTGTTGTCATGTTGTCCGCACTCACAGAGCACCCTGCGGGTGGGACACTCTGCGAGTGAGCGCAGCGAAACATCTCGATGGTTATCGCCGAGACCCTTCGCTACGCTCAGGGTGACACTTTTGTTGTCATGCTGAACGAAGTGAAGCATCTCGCTGGTTATCCCCGAGACCCTTCACTGCGCTCAGGGTGACAAATTGGCACTTATGTTGACCGCAGGAAACTTTATGAGGGAGCAGTGCTTCGACAGGCTCAGCAACCGCCCCTCACACAGCGACCTCCGGGACGGGAGGGAACTCGTCCCAGTCCCAGTAGGGACGGGTCTTGACCCGTCCGCTTATGCGATATCCCGTGACCCTTCACTTCTTTCAACCACGTTGCGTCTGCTTTAAAAAGCATCTCAACAGGGATCCGACCCGCGATTTTCCCACGCTTTCCTTCTTGACAAATCAGAACATCTATTCTATTATTGTATTGACGATTCCCGCACCTTAACAACCTGGCGCCCGAATTTCTCGCCTAGTCGCATAAATGCACGTGCACCGCACCTGGAAGGTGCAGCGCACAGAATGAACATCCGTGCGCGCCCTCTCCCGGTTGTTCTTGGGCAAAAAATATTCGTTTCTAATTTTTTTTCAAAACGAATACGAATACCCAAACCGCCAGCGGTAGCGTCCCGGGTATGACGCACCCCCACCGCTGTGCCTGAATCGTCCTATTCGTTTCATTCGTTTTTGAAACGAATACCCGTTTTGGAATGGGCAAAGCAAAAGGGCGGTCACCCGGGACCGCCCCTACGAGTTCGGGCAGTGCTGCGCCACTTCGGCAAGCTCAATGCAGGCAGGTTCAGCAACCGACGACAAGCTCAGCCAGCGGGCGTTCCCTTAGCCTGTCGAAGGGACGCCCACAGACAGGCGTGGTGAGCGCTGCAACCTGAACTGGTCAACCGGGCAGGCCGCGGTTCACCTTGCGGATGTTGCGAAAATCTTCGGGCAGCTCGGGACGATTCTCCAGTTGAAATTGAATGAACTCCGGCTGGCTGAGCCCCAGCGCGCGGTTCATGCGCCGTTCACGGCCGATGGTCGAAACCGGCTTCCCGTCCAGGTCCCGCCCGCAGGCCGACCCGGCGTAATGGGCTGGATATATTTCGATCCAGTCGGGTAATGCCAACAGGCGCTGCAAACTCTGGTAAAGCTGACCTGCGCGGCGTTCGAAATCCTGGGGGGTTGCTGCCTCTTCGCCCAAATCAACCCGCCCGACATCGCCAACGAAAAGCGCATCGCCTGTCAGCAGATACCAGTCGTCGCCCAGCAGGCAGACATGCTCCGCGGAGTGCCCCGGCGTGTGCAAAACTCGAATTCTGCGCTTGCCCACCTTGAGGATTTGCTCGTCCACCAATGTCTCCACCGCGTAATCAACCCTGGTCCCGGGCCCAAGATAAATGGGCGCGCCGGTCAGGGCTTGCAGTTCCCTGGCAGCCGAGCGATGATCGGCGTGGATGTGCGTTTCGAAGATGTGGGTGATGCGCATGCCGTTCGCCGCGACCGTCTGCACGGTCGTATCCGGGCTGCCCTGCGGGTCGATGACGGCGCAGCGCCCAAGGGTTGGGCAGCCGATCAAATACGATAGGCAGGCGCGCTCAGGGTGAAGGATCTGGCGGAAGAACATGCTGGTCTTACCTCTCCGGCAACCGGCAGTTGAGTTTGGCCAACTCGGCTGCCCATTCGGCGTCAGTCACATATTTCTGCGCGCGAATATTGATGCCAACCGTGCCGTACTCCGCCGCGCTGGACTCGTGCCGCGCGCCCGTGTACACATCTCCGCGCCAGGTGATCTCAAATCCGACAAAACCGGCGACTGCGACCGCAGTCTGAAGCTCTGCTTCCAGCAGAGCGCCGGCTATTCAACCGGTCCACAGGTCGATCTTGGCTTTCGCGCTTTCGGGCACCGCCCTGTCCACCAGGATATCCCCAATTTGCAGCCGGCCACCGGGACGGAGCACGCGCGCCATTTCACGCAGTCCGGCTTCTTTATCGGGCATGAGATTCAGCACGCCGTTGGAGATGACCACGTCTGCCCACCCGTCGGTCACCGGCAAGGCCTCCGCGAATCCTTCCCGAAAGGTCACGTTTGGGATGCCGGCTTTCCGCGCTCCGGCAGCAGCCTTTTGGAGCATCGCCGGGGTCATATCCACGCCAATCACCTGACCTTTTGGGCCGGTCATCCTGGCTGCAATCAGCGAGTCCATCCCTGCGCCGCAACCGACGTCCACCACGCGCTCGCCAGGCTCGATTTTGCGCATACGAAACGGATTGCCTGTGCCCGCAAACGACTCGATGGTGGTTTCAGGGATACCTTCCAGCCAGGTCTCGTCGTATCCCAAAATCCGGGCCAGGTTTCGCCCGGTGTGAAAGTGGTAATCTCCCTGGGGCTCGGTGGCCACCGCCGCGTATTCAGTTTGGATGGCGCGGCGAAGCTCGGAAATGTCAACTTTGCGGATCATCACTTGTTGGTCCATATTGACCTCATTCAAATTTATCGGTTGCAGGGGGCGTGCGGCAAAGCCATCACCGCAACACCCCCTTTGGGCATCTATATGAATGTGCCGGTCTTAATCGATCATATTGACGGTGACCGGCACGGGATTTCGCAGGATATCCATTACAGGCGATGTCGCCTGTACGTAGTCGCAAAGCGCTTCGACCTTTTCGCGGGGCGCGTTGGTCTTTATGCGGTAATTGACCGAGACCTTGTTGTATCCCGGGCGGATTTTGTCGGATAGCCCCAGGAAAGGATGCAGGTCCAGTTCGCCTTCCAGCCAGAATTCAAGGCTGTCAACCTTGATCCCCTGAGCAGACGCGTTGTAAATGAAACCCACGGCCAGGCAGGAAGCCAGCGCCTGCAGCACCGACTCAACTGCATTCGGCCCGTAGTTTTCGCCTAACAGAACAGGCGGCTCATCCCCTTCGATGACAAACGGCCGGGTGCGAGAAGCATCTTCAGCGCCAGCACCATGGAAAGATTGGATCATGGTTGTGCTGTGTCCACCATTAATCCATTTTGTCTGGGAGCGAAAGGTGAATTTTGCCAGATCAGGATTCTCCTGAATGGCCTGGATGGTTTGGACCAGTGTATCGACATTGACACCATTAAGATTGGTTTGGACGGTAGTAGCCATTGTGATTCCTCCAAATGAATCAGAAAGTGGTTGATAATCCGGCTAGGGAAAACCCTGACCGGTGAAGGTACGTGTCAGCGATGAAATATGAGTGCGAGAAATGAAAAGGTTGGCAGGGTGGGAATCGGTGGCAGGAATTCAGCCTTGAGCCCTGAGGATCTTACGTTTCGAGGGGATAATCTTCCTCCAGCCATTCGGCCACACCCTCTTCCAGGCGGGCGACCGGGTAACCTTGATCCATAAGCAATTCCAAAGCCTGGTCAGCATAGACACAGTACGGTCCGCGGCAATAAGCAACCACGGTCTTTCCTTTGGGGAGTTCAGCGATATGTTCGCTTAGATTATCAATGGGCATCGAAATCGACCCGGGAAGATGCCCGGCCTTGTACTCCACTGCGGGACGAACATCGATCAAAACGGCTTCATCTCTTTGCATCCAGCCGTGTAATTCGTCGGGTGTAATGCGGGTGAAGCGGTGGCGCTGCGGGCGGTAGCGATCCAAAGCCGGGCCAAGGTCGGCCAACTGATTTTTTGCCACGCGGCGCAATGCGCTCCACAATCGGGTGATCGAGGGGTCCGCCAGGAAGTAGCGAATGTATTGTCCGTCGCGCACATCGATGACCAGGTTGGCATGCTTCAATCGCTGCAGGTGCTGGGAGGTATTGGGAACGCTCATATGCGCCTGCTCCGCCAGCTCCTCAACCGTCCGTGGCGCCTGCACCAGTAGATCGAGCAATTCCAGCCGGTGCCGATTAGCCATCGCGCTGCTAATTTTTGAAAACAATTCGTACAGGCGTTCTTTATCTACGCGGTTACCATTATCATTAGCAGGCATATCAGACTCTCAGTCAAGCATTCAATTGAATTATTGAATATTATAATAACTTTTACCTTTTTTGTCAAGTATTCAATTTTATTATCCCCTTTCCTCGATTGGCCCGTTCGATCCTATTCGCGTTTGTCGAATTTAAAGGTGAGGTTGGAAGGCCGATGTATCCCCGAGAAAAAATCATCCCGGTTTTACAAAAATATCCTTTCCTGTCATACAACCCAGGTCAATTATTGCCGTATATAGTGATGACAAATATTCAATTCATAAATGGAGGAAAAATGGCCGCAGAAACAACCTCATCCGTACCAGAAAGACACAAAACAAAATATTATCGCCGAGGTACCACTTCCGAAGCCGTCTATGGTCTGGGCTTTATTGGTGCAGCAGTCTATTTCATCGGGCACGCTACCACCTTCTGGTTGGGTGTTTTGGGGTTTTTGAAAGCCATTGTGTGGCCGGCACTGCTGGTCTATGAGGCGCTGAAGTACTTGAATATGTAGCAACCCGGTTGGTTAAAACTGGCGTCCCGTAGGATTCGAACACCCAATGTCTAAACAACAAAGGCGATGACGCGAAAAGTTATTATCAGGAAACCCTCTGATACGTACAAATGCAGACAAAACAAATCCGTACGCTTTCCCATACGATTCAATAAACTTCCTGCCCCGAGATAACGAGGGGTTTATCACAGGGCTATGGAGCGTAGACTCCTTGTTTTGTCCGCACAATTTCCACTATCGTCTAATCATCAGCAGCACTGCATAAACAATGATAGAACCACCTGCCAGCCATAACGAATCGATGATGATGTCAACTGTGTCGAACCTGCCGGCATCGATGTACTCTTTTACATGAAACGTCAGGAACGAAATCACGAAGATCACGAGCGCCCGGATGATAACGTCCGTCCAATTCACAGGCAGCGCCAATTGATGCGATTTGGCCGTTTCTTCCATAACCACCTCCCGATTTACTTTACGACGATTGCACCTACAGGCGGCGATTTCAAGTATTCACCCATGCTCAGGATGAACTGGTCAAAACCGACCCCTTCCATGCCAGCTTGCAGCCGTACGGTGATTTCACCATCTGCGGGGAATTCAATCAACGCTGGCGCACCTTCCAGGTCGCAACCCACCCAGCTCCAACCCTGTTGTTGAGACCCTTGCGCGGTCAGATAACTGTCAGTCTGTATTTTATAAGCAGTCTGCCCGGCTTCATTTAAAGCATCTGAAAAAGCCACGTAAATCACGTTGGCTGTGGATTTACCAAGCTGTTCGCCCACTTTCATGTGGATCCAGCAGCGGTACGACTCTCCGCCAAGCACCTGCACAGAAAAGGTGGCGTTGGGATCATTTTCCGGCGGCGGGTCAAGCTCGTCGCCGTTATTTACCAGCCCGATCAATCTGCCACCCGGAGAAGCCTCGTCGTCCCAAAATTCAAGCTCGAACAAGGCATTCTTCGGCAGGTCCGAAGCGTAAATGACAATCTCTTCAGGCGATCCCGGCAGACTGGCGACAGGTACTTCAGCGGTTTCCTTCGGCGTCGCAACCTCAATTCGCCCCAAAGCAGCCGCTTCCAATATCGGCTCAGTCAGGCCGTAGACGTCCTGACTCTCCTGGTATGCCAGGCTTTCAAGCTCCAGCGCTTTGATTTGCACTTCCTTCAAGGCTGCACCAGCGAGGTGCTCGACCTTGACCAGTTCCAAAGTTTCCCTGGTCTTTTCACCTTCGCCACGCCAGCCCACCCGCACATTGCCGACGCCCGGTGCATAATACTTTAACTGCTCGGCATCCGGTTCAGAGGCGCTGGTCTCAGCAATCACCAGTACGTCCGAATAGCAATCGGCGGGGACGCAGGTATCCTGATCCACCTGGTCCACCTGACCACGATCGGTCCAATCGACGTCCGGACCCCAACCCTGGGCATAACTGGGTGTGCCAGTCTGGGGTTTGGCTTGCATCATAATGCCTGCGCGCGCATCTTTGATGCCGTGAATCCAGGCGGGGGTGTCCAGAATCATCTCGCCATCGTATTCAACCGGAAATTCGCCCATCCGCCAGACGGCGCCGTCATTATCCTGAGCAAAGAAGGCCAGCTCAGCCTCGACCAATTCGCCATCGCTGTAATCCAGATCCCACGAAACCAGCGACGGCACGCCACCGATGACCTTTGTAAGTCCGGTGATGTGGATAATAACCTGATGAGAAACCTCGGTGCCGTCATCCTCGACCGTGATACCTTCATATACGTAACGCGTCCCGGGTGTCATCGGTAAAAATGAATTCGTAATCTCAGTTGGACGATCAAAATTCTGAGGATCTAATTCAGGGGGCAGTTCCCCGTTGGATTGAGGTGCGCATGCTGCTGCTGCCAGTAAAACAGCAGCGATTATCAGAGCAAATTGTGGTTTCTTGCGGTGCACGCCTAAACCTCCTGCTTAATCAAGGCAGCGGCGCAAGGAATTTTTGAAATCATTTTCGCACCGCTGCACTCGATTGCGAATCCGAATGGCTCATGCCATTGAACGATCCATCTGCGCGAGATGTTTTCGGCTCTTGCCAAATTTCAAGTAAAGAGTCGGTACAACCAACAGGTTCAGCAATGTCGATGTGACCAATCCACCCAGAATCACGATTGCCATAGGGTGCTCTATCTCCTGACCTGGGATGTTGCCTGCAATCACCAGGGGGACCAAAGCCAGGCCGGTAGTTAATGCAGTCATCATGATCGGCGCAATTCTTTCCCGCGCGCCGCGTTTGACCAGCTCCGGCCCAAAGGCTTCGCCTTCCTCATTTTCCAGGTGCTGGAAATGGCTAATCATCATGATACCGTTGCGGGTGGCGATGCCCAGTATAGTCAACAGCCCTACCAACGAACCCAGCGAAAGGACACCCTTATTCCCAAGGAAGGCTGCCAGCAGACCGCCTACCAATGCCCAGGGCAGGGTAAAGAAGGTGAGGGTGGCCAGGCGCCAATTATTGAACGAGGTTTGCAGCAGAATGAAGATCGCGATCAAGGCAAAGATGCCGGTGAGGAAGATGCGATTCTGGGCTGCCTGCCGCTCGGCAAATTCACCCAGTACCTCAGCATGATATTCCAGTGGGAAAGGTACCGTCTGCAAAACAGCCTCAACATCTCTGGCAACTGAGCCCAGGTCGCGATCGCGCACGTTGGCCGATACATCGATCTTCCGCGACTGGCCTTCCCGTTCGATCACGTTGGGGGACGGGACCATTTGCACACTTGCAACATCCGCAAGACGAACCCGCCCGCCATCGGGGGTGTCAATCAGTAAATTCTGAATGTCATACAGGCTGTCGCGAGTTTCGGGAGTGCTCCAAACGTTCACATCATAAGTCTTGCCGCCCACAAAGATGTCGCCCACCTCTTCACCTTGCAGTAAAAAGGCTGTTGCACGGCGAATTTCACCTGGTTTTAGCCCATACCGCTGCGACGCCAACAAATCAGCTTCAATATTTACCTGCGGCATGTCGGCGTGTAATTCCTTCTTTAAATCGACTATACCGGGAATCCCTTCCATGGCGGCTAACACCTCATCCGCTTTTTCACGCAACACTTCAAGGTCAGGTCCATAGATGCGGATTACCACTGTATCGCTGGAACCGGTCAAAACCTCACGAATCCTTTCCTTCAGGTAGGTTTGCACGTCGCGAACCAGGCCAGGGTAACCATCCACGGTTTCCTGGACTTTGGCAAGCGTGTCATCATAATCAACCGCCGGATCAATACTGATCCAGTTCTCAGTGAAGTAAACACCGTACGGCTCATCTGCCAGCAATGCCTGGCCAATATGAGAGCCGCAATTGCGAACGCCGTCAATGGTTAATAACTCACGACAAGCCTGCGCGGTGATGCGCCACATTTCAGGATGAGAGGTGCCGGGTTTAGTGATCCAGTGCATCAGAAAGTCACGCTCTTTAAAAGAAGGTAAAAGCTCGGAGCCGAGGGACGGTGTAACGATCATTCCCGCCAAAACGATAACGGTGGCAGTGCCATAGGCGAATCCAGGAGAACGTAAAGTTGCACTCAAGACGCGATCATAGATCCGATGCAGCCAAGGGATGATGGGGGATTCACGGTGCTCGATCGGCGCATTCTGCATTAAGATCAGCACCATCGCTGGCGTAACGGTTAATGCAATTAGCGGCGAGACCAGACCTGCGACAATGTAAGCTGTTGCAAGTGGTTTAAAGAACGCGCCGGAAAGTCCCTCCAGGAAGAAAACGGGCAGCAGGGCGGAAATTTCTATCAACGACGCATAAACAATTGCCCCGCGCACCTCAATGGACGCATCTAAAACAATCCTCGCGGTTGAAAGGGTGCTGCCCTCTTTGCGCAGCCGCCGTAACCGGCGCACAATATTCTCGACATCCACGATGGCATCATCTACTACCGCGCCAATGGCGATTGCCAAACCAGCCAGGGTCATCACGTTGATGGTTACACCCCGTAAATTGAGTACCAGCAGCGAAGCCATCAAAGATAGCGGAATGATCGTTGCGCTGATTAATGCTACCCGCCACTCAAACAGGAAAAACAGTAGAACCAGGACGACCAGAAAAGCGCCGATCAGCAGGGATTCGGTGAGATTACTAATGGATTGTTCAATAAATGTAGCCGGGCGGAAAATGGTGGTGTCAATATCAATGCCCCTCAGTCCCGGCTTCATCTCGGCGATGGCTTCTTCAACACCGCGGGTGACTTCAAGGGTGTTGGCCCAGGGCAGTTTTTCAACAATCATCATCAAACCTTCACCGTCGTTGATAACTGCATCGCCAAACAGCGGCCAGGTGTCCCAGACAACGTTTCCAATGTCGCTCAACAACAATGGATTGCCGTCATTTTTGTACCGGTTGTAAATTGGTACTTGAGCCAATCCAGCCGGCTCCAGGATGGGAAGCACCGTTTGTAGTCCAATGCGCTGGTTGGGTGTATCAATAAAGCCGCCAGTGCCAATTACAGACCCCTCGGAATACATCAACAGGCCTACATCCAGGGCGTCTGCGGTGGAATCCATGACCTCATTTAGCGCGACGTCATAGGCCTGCATTTTGCCAGGATCAACCTGCACCTGAGGCATCTTAATACGCTCACCCCAAATCGGCGCATTTGCCACCCCAGGGACGTCCAGCAGCCTGGCCCGGATCTTCCAGTAGGCAATCATCGAAAGATCCATCATATCGACCTCATCCGATGAAATGCCAATCTTCATCACCCGGCTGGTCGAAGACAGTGGTTGGATGATTACTGGAGGCGCAGCCCAGGTCGGGAGAGATGAATAAACCGCTGAAATACGCTCTTGCACCAATTGGCGGGCTAAGATCAAATCGGTTTCAGGCTCAAAGATAAGCACGATTGCAGAAAGATCCGGCACCGATCTTGAGCGCATTACATCCAATCCGGGCAGGCCGTTTAACGCCTGTTCAAGCGGCACAGTGACCAACTCCTCAACCGCGGCGGCAGAGAGGCCAAGGGAGAATGTCTGGATTTCCACCTTGGGCGGCGCAAATTCAGGGAAGACATCCACAGCCGAGTTGCTCAATTGGACAATACCGATAAACAGCATGGCTGCTGCGGCAAAAACAATCAGGTAACGAAATCGCAGGCTATTTGCTACGATCCAGCGCATGAGATACCTCCCGAACCGTTATTTGGATACTCCAGTTTCGGCTCCGAATAACTCCGCCACGCCCATAGTCACTACCGTTGAACCCATCTCTGGGCCCTCGACCAAATACACCTGGTCTCCATCGATATAATCGATCACAATCGGCTGGCGCACATAGACGAGTGGTTCGGGATTGATGTATACCCATGTTTCACCATTTACGCCGTAGATCACAGCCGAATAGGGAATGACCATGCGCTGCACCTGACCGCTGGCAAGGGAAAAATCAACAAAGACACGCTCGCCAACTGTCAGATCATAATCATCATCCTCGATTTCAAGGTAAAGATCATCCAGATCATCTTCATCTTCAATGTCATCAACCAGCCCCTCGACCAAAACCGATTTTGCGGAATATGACTTTGCATCCGCAGCACCGGTGAGCGGGATGATAAAAGCCTGCTTGGCCCGATCAACTTCCTGTGCCCCGCCAGCAGTCAGCCGAACTCGAATATAAGCAGGGGCATTCGCACCTGTCCCGGTGGACATTGGCGAGATTACCTCACCGGCGACCCTTAATTTGCGATCAACCGTGGCCTCATCCACCATGGCAGTCTGGATGCTGATACGGCCTGCGGCTTTTTCCGTCAGAACGACCCGCTTGAACTCGGACCCCTCAATTTCCTCCAGCGTTGCTGGAAGAACTTTTTCCGAAGCGGTCGCCTTGGGCGAACATCCGACCAATGCAACACTTGTCAGTGCTGCAAAGATCACGAAACGAAGAAAAAGGGTCTTCATATCTGCGTCCTTTCTCATAACCTCAAACAAGGATGAACTTTTAATCATTATCGACCTGCTTCCTGCGTATTCGATAAAGGACCAAAATCCCGATAAGTACAACTACAGGACCACCAATGGCATAAGGTAAGACTCCACCGGGGTTTAGTCGAGTAAATTGAGTTACGGTCAGGTGTATCCCCGGGCTGGCAACCGGATGGCTGGTAGCATCCACACTGCCTGGTGCCGGGATAAGGACCATATACACCATGTAATCACCATCCAGGATGGTATTGATGATCCAGGCATGAGAAATCGATCCGCCTGGTGCCAACGACTCGCTGTACTGCGTCCGCTGCGGCGACCAGTCTTCCGGATCAACCACATCCCCCTGGGCGTTGAGGTTGATGATGTTCATCGCGACAATTAGCGGCAGTGATGGGCTGCTTCCGATATTCGTCACGACGGTATTGAACTCCACTTTATCTCCAGTTTTTACAATTGCGGTATCCAAATCTATGGTGATGGATAAATTCTCCGCCTGAGTATTACCGGTTTGAAATGCCATCGCCGGGTAGACACTCGTTATTAGAATGGCTAATAGGATGATCACAGTGCTGGTTCGCGAGCCCAATCGTTTCAGGAATTTTATGCTCCTGCCAGCTTCAAGTCGCAGGCCTGGTCCGGCAATAACGAATAACAATCCCAGGACGAGCGCTGCAAACGCCACGGGGGAGATAAGCCAGGTCCAAAATTCGGCTATTGTTCGGTAATTCACCAGATGCTTCGATAGGAAATGGTTTACCGCTGCCAGCGGGTTCACCCACTGCAGGAATTGTCCTGCAGCCCCGGTTTGCGCCCGTCCCGGCAACTGGGCCGGCACTAGAAACAGGATGTAGACTCCAAGGCTGACAAAATAGCTGACCTTGTTGCTGCTTGACCAGAAACTCACCAGCATGCCAAGCCCGGTATAGGCTGGTACGAGGATGCTGCCAGTAATTGCACCCCATAAGATTGCAGGGCCCAGGACTTCATCGCCCTGGGAAACGACAATCAAATAAGGAATGGCGATAAGGAGTGCCGCCGGCCAGGGAGAAATGCCTGCCAGGAATTTTCCAAAGACGATTTGGCCTCGTTTAGCAGGCGTGAGCAGCAACGACTCAAGCGTGTTGCGTTCCCGCTCTCCGCTCAGCATGTCAGCACCGATAACCAGGCCGATGAATAGGCTGACCGCCATGGCGTTCTTGAGCATCTCGTACACCATCTCTTTGGGTGGAATTAAGCTCAACTCGCTGTTGTACGAGTAGACATAGACCATGATCCCCATCAAGACGCTGTAGATCAAAATCATATTCAGCGCCTTGCCACCGATCCATAGATCCGCCAATTCGCGAATAAACACCAGCCACCAGACAGGGCGGCTACGACCTTTTTCAGCGGCCTGGTCGACCATACGTTCCTGTGCGTCTTTTTCGACAACAGAGGTCGTGCTCATTTAATGACCTCCTCGGTGAGTTGAAGAAATACATCTTGCAACCGGCCGCCTTCGGCCTCGTAGCTCAAGACCGGGATTTCGGATTGAATCAAAACCTTGAGAATAGCGTTTCGTAAATTGCCGCTTTGGGAATCGGCTACAACAAAATCGGCCAACTCGACGGACAACCATCCCCGCATTTGGGGATCAGAGGAAACCTTGAAAACGTTCGGTATGGCACTCAAAAGCTCAAGAGAGGTGTCCACGTTTTCTGGCGGCACACGCACTCTGGCAATGTTGCGCTGGATATCGCCAATGACACTATTTACAGCACCTTGAGCTACCACCTGCCCAGAGGAAAGGATGATGACATCATCACAAATCCCCTCAATCTCTGACAGCATGTGGCTGCACAATATAACGCCAGTCTGATGCTCGCGGGCAATTCGCTGAATGAGAAGCAGCAGTTCCTGCTGCCCGCGCGGGTCCAGGCCAAGTGTGGGCTCATCCAGAAAGACAACTACAGGGTTGTTGACCAATGCGCGTGCAATACCAAGCCGCTGGCGCATGCCATGGCTGAAACTGCTGATCAGGGATTTTGTCCTGTTCTCCAACCCGACCACATTCAACAACCTCATTGCGTTCGTTTTGGCTGACTGCGGCGGAAGGCCGTATAGTTGCCCAAAATAAACCAAATATTCAACCGCCGTCATTTGGCGCGGGAATCCAAGGTTTTCTGGCAGCACTCCGATCTTGCGACGGATTTTTTCCGGCTGATCAAATTCGATCCCGTCCACCGTAAAGTGACCGGCGTCAGGTTCCATAATGGTTGTTAGAATGCGAATCGAAGTTGTTTTTCCGGCTCCATTCGGTCCAAGAAAACCCATCACACGTCCGGCAAGCAGTGTGAACGTTAAGCCTTTCAGTGCTCTCCGGTTCCCGTACATTTTTTGAATGCCTTCTACCACTAAAACCTCTCTTTGGTCCTTTGGGGCAGCAGTGTGGTTGTTATTTGACTTCATAAGTGACTCCGGTCTTATGAGAGCAATCGCCAGTCATGAGTGTTGCTTTCAATACGCTAGCCATAATTAGGGACCGGTTCTTGGGTGAGTTCCAATTCAGATTCCTGGTAAGTGCCGAAGCGCAGGTACAACGCTGGCACGATGAGCGAGATATATAAAGTGGTTGTGACCAGACTGCCAACGGCTGACACCGCAATGGGTAATAAAATTTCATGCCCAGGGGCGTTACCAAAAATGATGATGAGCATGAAGACCGATGCGGTCATCAGCAGGGTCATAAGCCATGGCGTAAAGCGTTCACTTGACCCAAGCACGACCAACTCGGTGGTTATCTCCCCCTTCTTCGCCAGCGCCTGGCACCGGTTGATCAACAAAATTACTGATCGCAAGCAAATTCCAACGATCGCCAGCATGCCAAACATACTTAGGAGAGAAATCTGCTTTCCCGATATGATAGTTGCCAGGATCCCTCCGGATACTGCTGCCGGCAAGCTCAGTAAGAGCGCAATTGCCAGCCGCCAGTTACGGGTGGCTGCCTGCACCAGAAGGAAAATGCCAATCAGCACGACCAGCCCGGATATCAGGAGCTGCTGCTGTGATAACAGCCGGCTCGAGTAATCACCCATTACCTCGGCGTGATATTCCAATGGGAAGAGGTAATTTTGCAGGGTTGCATTGATTTCGGTTGCAACAGCCTGTGCATCACGTGCTGCTACAGTGAAATTCACATCCATGTACGGTGACACAGCTTCTCGCTTGATCACGGTTGGAGAGGCCACCATACGAACATCCGCCAGTTCACCCAGGCGTACCTGTCCACCAGATGGTGTATCGATCATCAAATTTCGGATATCGGAAATGCTGTCACGCGTCTCTGGTGTGCTCCAGACGACCACATCAAATATCTTTTGTTCTTCGAAGAGGCTACCCACTTGAATACCTGAGAACAGTGAGGCCGCTGTTCGGCGCACATCCCCCGGTTTGATGCCATATTTTTGAGCAACCGGGAGATTGACCTCAATTTCTATCGTCGGTTCAACCGCCGGGTAGATAACTTGAGCATCAGAAACGCCTTCAATAGAGGCTATTAAAGATTGAAGTTTTTCCGCTTCACTGCGCAATACATCCTGCTCCTCGCCAAAAACCCTCAGGGTCATTGTTTCAGAGGTTGTGAAATGCGGTTGGTTCAGTACCTGATCTGTATAGGTATGAACATCCATCTTTACGCCAGTGTAACCGCTGGTAAGATCCTCAATTGCGCCTACCGTAGAGGTGTAATTGCCATCAGAGGCAATTTGCACCCAGAGTTGCGCTGAATTGATCCCGACCACCTGATCGCCAAAGACGGCCCGGCCGACGTGGGCGCCAACATTTAGAACTCCCGGGATGCTGCGGAGGTCGCTGCTGACCAGCGACACAATGCGGTCCATTGCCTGGTGCGATGTTCCGGGTGCAGCCTCCAGGCTCACCTGCACATAGGGTTCTCGCATGGTAGGCAGCTCCTGGGCGTAACCGAACAAGGGGACGGATACAGCCACAACCAGAACCAGGATGATTGCAATCGCAAAGATTGCATTTGGTTTAGAGAGACTGCGCAAAACGAAACGGCTGTAGCTATTCGTGAACCACACCGATATGGGTGAAAAGCGTTTTACCGGTTGATTGTTCGCGAAGAAGATTAAACTAAACGCCGGGATGACTATGAGTCCTGTCACCAGGGCTGCCAAGACAGCTAACAAATAAGATACTGCAGTTGCCTGGTATAAGGATCCGGTTACTCCCCTTATGAAGAAGATGGGTACCACCAAGAGCAACATGATTAGCGTTGAAAAGATGGTTGAACCGTGAACCTCAGTCAGGCTCTCACGAACCACCTCGACCGTGCTGAGCGGTTCTTCCATATGCCTGTTTTGAATCAGGCGGCGCACGATGATATCGCTTTCAACCACCGCCTCATCAATAATGACACCAAGCGCGACCACAAGGCCGGCTAAAACCATGGCATTGAGGGTTTCGCCGCGTAGATACAATACATATAGCGCCGCGACCATGGAAAAGGCAATAGACGCCAAACCAACCAACACTGCTCGCCAACTATAAAGGAACAGACCCAGCAGCACGAGGATGAGTATTGCTGCAATAACCAATGTTTGGGTTAGGTTGGCGATCGCCATTTCAATAAAGGTTGCCGGTCGGAAAATACTGGCGTCAAAGTCAATTGCCGTGAAACCAGGCCGTATCAAGTCAAGCGCTCTTTCCACATCACGGGTAACTTGCAGCGTGTTCGTTCCAGGTAGTTTTTCGACCACCAACATTAAATTGGGATTGTCGTTAACCACGGCATCACCGATTAACGGCTGATGATCCTCGACGACATCAGCGATATCCGAAAGCAATAACGACTTTGTGCCTTCGATGGGCACCTGCGCCAGTTCTTCCGCGGAAGTAATAGGCAACACGTGCCAAATACTCAGACGTTGATTGGGGGTATCGATAAAACCACCGGTTCCCGGAGTGGATGCTTCCAGGTAGCTGAGGGAAGACACCCAGAGTGCATTGCCGGTCGTTTCCACCACCTGTTCGAGGGTTACATTTCGTGCTCTTAATCGATCTGGATCAACCTGGACCTGCAACTGGCGGTCGCGGTTGCCCCATACGGAAACATGCGCCACCCCCGGAACGCCCATCAGGCGCGGGGCGATCGTCCATCGGGCCAGGACAGACATCTGAATTAATGACAATTCAGAGGATGATAACCCGACGATCATAAATCGACTGGCCGTGGATAGAGGCTGGATCATGGTTGGCGGTTTGGAAACATGCGGCAAGCCTACAGCTGCCTGTGACAACCGCTCCGCCACCATTTGCCGTGCCTGGAAAAGATCAGTCCCCGGCTCAAAATATATCAGCACGCTCGATAGTCCCGGCACCGATTCGGAACGGATGACGTCGAGCCAGGCCACACCAGCGAGCAAATCCTGCTCCATTGGCATGGTGATCATTTGCTCGACCTCTTTAGCCGAAAGCCCCAGCGCCTCAGTTTGTATCTCGACATAAGGAGGTGAGATTTCCGGCATCATATCAACCGGCATATTCGCCATTTGATTAATGCCAAAAACAAGCAAAACCGCTGCGATGATAACGACCAGAAAGCGGAAGCTAATACTTGAGTTAATTATTCCGCGCATCATAGGTTCACCTCCTGGAGTGGTCAGATCTTGCCCGAACTCAGATTTCGGGTTAATGGCAGCTATAGAATGCTTAATCCCGCTGTACGACTGCTTCGCCCTGTATTATCCTGATCAGATCGTCGATGTAATTAACTTCCCGGTTTTGTTTTTCATAAATCTGGATCTGATTTTCCCTCAGGCTAACAACGAGAATACGAATCTGAGGTTGGGATTCCAAAAAGGTTAGCATCGTACTAATTTTGGATTTACTCAAACAGGCATCAATGATGACTACCTCGGGTTGATAAAGATTGATTTCAGTTTGCAGATGCTTTTTATTTTTATAGATCGTGCTCTCCACATCGAAACACTCTTCCTCATGCAGCAGGCTGATTAATCCGGCTACCAAGATGGACCTGCTTTGAACGATGAGGATACGCATCTCTAACTCCTGATCGGTCGATTACGGCTTTCCCCATCTTAGTCAATCCCGGGCTGGCAGGCTATCACCTTTTATGGTTCTGGAGAATGGGAAAAGGACTATATGAAACGGGTGAATCCACGCAAAGAACTAGTTATTCAAAGATTTCAAGTAACTAAAAAGGCAGCTTTCCAAAGAAAACTGCCTTTGTTCGTTCTACTTTAGTTCAGCCCGATATTTAGAAAACTGTCAACGGTTCATTTAAGAATAAATTGTTTAAGAGTAGGGTGTAAAACATCAACTGAGGAAGTATGGCTTCGACACTCGATAGTATGTGCAAATGCCGGCGAGCAAACTCCGCAGCTTCATAGCGGTTCTTCAATTTTAGCTTGTGCAAAATGTTGTGCACGTGATTTTTAACTGTATTTTCACTGATGACCAATTTCTCGGCGATTTGCAGGTTGGATGCACCGGCTCCCATTTGTTCTAATACTTCCATTTCGCGATGGGTAAGTATGTCAGGGTGCTCATCCGTTGTGATTTGAGTCTTTCCCAGGCGATAGAACTCATCGAGAATTTTTGAAGTTTGCTTCCGCGAAAGGGCGGCTTCACCTGACTGCAGGCCGCGTAACGAAGCCAGAAGTTTTGTAATCGAGGTGTTTTTTATCAGGTAACCACGCGCGCCACAATGAAAGGCATCGAACAGCAGTTCATCCGATTCCAGGATGGTCAAGATGACGATGCTGATATCGGGCAAGCAACGGACAATTTCCCGGGTCGCTTCCAATCCGCTTCCATCCGGCAACCCAATATCCATCAGGATTAAATCAGGCCGGAGGCTGGCGGCTTTTGCAATAGCCTCTTTTACCAGCCCAGCCTCGCCAACGACCTCAAAATCGGGCTGTTGCCTGAGCAGGCTGATCAATCCCTCGCGGAAAATCGTGTGGTCATCTACAACCATCAATTTAATTTTTTCAGTTTTCATCCCCACTCCAGTTTTCCAACCAGGAAAACAAACAGAACTATGCTGGCTGGAGGAGTACGAATAAGGCCAAAAAATAAGCAGGGAACTCGGAAAACCAACCCAAAAATGTTTCCGCCAGACAGACCACAATTTCCACCCTTGAAGGCTAAAAACCGACTTCAAGTTGTCCAGCCAGGTGTTTTGTTAACTTCGAATTGGACAAAACTAAAAACGATATTGTTTATAAATATGATCAATTTACGCAATTGTATTTTATCGGAAAGTTACCCATATTTCAAGTATCAAAACATCGTTAAAAATCTTGAGCTTCAATTGAAAGCGTTCGCCAGCAACCCTTACCGCCCAGATTGAATCTAAACGACCGATTCAAGGCGCTCTGCCGGCAAACAGCGATGCAGTTCTGGCACAAACGGCATTTTTGGAAAGCACCCGGGGCATCCCTACCTTTGGGATTCGAACCCTGAAGCTCCACAAATGTTCTATTAATCGTATGTGTGGGGGGCAAAACGTCCACACCTTCCATATGTGGCCGAAAAATTGTCCAGAGAATCCAGCAAATTTAGGGATTCCAGCCGTTAGGCACCGCTCCACACCGCGTTTTAACCGCGATGCGGCCACGGAAAGACGACTCGCGAGAAGAGATTTGTTCAGATTATTCTGGAGTATCGACCTTAACAATAATCAATGGTCATCAGAAAAGCTTGCCATTAATACATCGAGCAGTTCCGCGTGGATGCTGCCATTGGTGGCTAACAAACTTCGCTGAAAAGGGGTAAAGGGGCTACCTTCCACCCGGGTCACCAGCCCGCCGGCCTCAAGTACGATCAACGCGCCCGCCGCCATATCCCAAGCCTCCAAGTCAAGTTCCCAGAAACCATCCAGGCTGCCGGAGGCCACCCGACAAAGATCCAGGGCGGCGGACCCGTCGCAGCGCAGCGATACAACCCTTTTTATCAATGCTGCCCATTCAGATGAATTGTTGTTCGTGTTGGTCCAGGCATAGTACGGAAAACCCGAGCCAATAAGTGACTTGCTCAAGGTGCGAGTATGTGATACGCGAATGGGTTCTCCGTTGACAAAAGCGCCTTGCCCTTGGATGGCTGTATACATTTGATCCATCATGGGGTCATAAACGACGCCCACCTTGATCTGCCCATAATGCTCTAAGGCAATCGATACTGCAAAGCAGGGATAGCCGTGTGCATAGTTGGTTGTGCCGTCCAATGGGTCGATGATCCATCGCTCCTTGGGGCTCTCATTACTGATTGCGAGCCCTTCTTCGGTCAATGCCGGGATACCTGGATATTCCAAACATAAAATATCCAGGATTATTTTTTCTGCTTGTATATCCAATTCAGTTACCAAGTTGGCTGGTGCTTCCTCTCGAATTTTGAAGTTCGAGCGAAATCGATTGCGCAGTAAATCCCCTGCCTTATAAGCCGCCTGGACGGCTGCCTGTGCTTTTTTCTGCATGACTCTTAATCCATAAATGAGCCACCATTAACGTTGATAGCCTCCCCAGTAATAAAGTCGGAGAGGGGGGAGGCTAGAAAAATTACGATGGAAGCCACATCTTCGGCCGTCTCAATCCGGCCAAGCGGTGTATCTGTGATGTACAGCTGTTTGACCTCCTCAACAGTAATACCGCGCAGGTTGGCTTCCCAAGTAAGTTCACGTTCCTGCATACCTGTAGCCACATAACCGGGACAAACGGAATTCACCGTGATTCGCTGTTGCGCCAATTCACCAGCAGCGGCTTGGGTAAGCCCAACAACAGCAAATTTAGAGGCGACATAATGCGCCAGGAAAGGTGCATTACCACGCTTAGCAGCCATAGATGCGATATTGATAATTTTCCCGCGTAGTCCGGAAATCGGATCAAGGGGTTGGTTAACCATCACACGGGCAGCGGCCTGGGTGCCAAAAAACGCGCCCTTGGCATTAACGTTCATATTGAAATCCCAATCGCCTTCAGTTAGGTCAACCAGGCGGTTCATGCTACTGACGCCAGCATTGTTAACCCAGCCGTCCAGCCGCCCATAATCCTGTGAGACTGTTTTCGCTAGTGCAGTACTTTGATCGGCCTTGGTCACATCCAATGCATGCGCATCCGATGTCCCACCTGAAGCCTGAATGTCAGTGGCGGTTTTTTTTGCAAGAATAAAATTTAAATCCGATGCCACAACCGTTGCGCCGTTTTTTGCCAATGCCAAGCTTATCGCACGTCCTATTCCTGAGCCAGCGCCAGTAACGACAAAAATTTTACCAGACAAAGTCGATGCCATATCCAATAATCCTATTCTTAATGTTATTGTTCGGCCGTGCGCATTACTCGCATCAAGATCAGTGTCATCAAGATGATGATCGCAAGCAAAATGAAGGCCATCGCTGAACTTTTACCCATATCGAGGAAGACAAAAAACACTTTGTAGATGTAATAGCTGATCGTTTCGGTTGAAATACCTGGCCCTCCCCTTGTGAGTATATACACCAAGTCATACGTCTTAAGGGCAGCAATCATGCGGATAATCGTTGCCACGAGAATCGTCGGGGCCATGAGGGGCAGGGTAACAAACTTAAATTTTTGCCAAGCACTAGCCCCATCGATCATGGCAGCTTCATACATTTCATCGGGTAAGCTGGTTAATCCAGCCAATAATACGAGGATTATAAATGATGTCTCGTGCCACACATCCACAATGATGATTGTGATCATCGCCAAGACAGGGTCGGCTAGCCAGATGGGCTGCGGCAACCCAACCAGACTCAGCATGTAATTAATAATCCCCAAATCGGGATGGAGCAGCAGTCGCCAGATGAGGCCAACGGTAATTGGTGGCATTAACATCGGAACAAGAAGAATAAATAAATATAAATTGCGCAGTCGAATTCGTTTGTTGTTGAGCAGTAATGCCAAACCGAAACCAATTGCGATTTCCAATACCACAACACTCACAGTCAGGAGAATGGTATTTTTAGCGGCATTTAGCAGCAGTGGATCTTTTAGAACTGTGATGTAATTAGAAAAATTGACCTCGCCTATTTTTCCCTGGCTTAGGATCCAATCATGGAAGCTGACGTAAAGCGCATACAACAGCGGGAATAAAATGACAATCCAAATACCAATAACCGCAGGCGCAACTAGCTTTTTAGCTGCGGTTCGATCTCGCGATGGAAGGCTTTTAAATAAGGGTGTTTTTACCATGATTTATATTAAACACAGGTAGGTGTGGTTCCCCACCCAGTAAAGAGCGGGGAACCACCAAAAAAGGGCTGGTTACTTGTCTGCCAGATTGTTGCTCTCTGCAATCAATTCCTGGATTGCGGCGTCAGCAGTCATGCTACCTGCAATGGTCTCGGAGATAACCCGACCTAAAACCTCTACAATCTGAGGTGCTCGGGATTGCATGGGAAACATGATGGAATCGCCAACAATCTTCTCAACGTCCTTGTAGTGGGGGTATTTCGCCAGAACGTCAGCGTCCCGGAATACATCTGTGCGAGTGGGAGCACCACCCATGAGGGCGCGTTCCTTAGCGATTTCGAACGATTCGACCCATTCAATGAAAGCCCAAGCTGCATTCGGATTGGCAGAAGAATTGGGGATTGCCCAACCCCACCCGCCCAAGAGACCAACACCACCAGGGACTGCGGTTACTTTCATTTTTCCGACTACCTGGGATTGCTCTGGATTATCCAGCACTGGTACCATCCAGTTGTAGGTGATGTAGCTAAACGCTTTGCCCTGAGCAACTGTGGCAAAAGCTTCATCAAAACCATAAGACGGAGCACCCGGAGGAGCGGCGGTCTTCATGTTTTGGACGTAATAATTCAGCGCCTGTACACCAACATCCTGGGTAAGCACGACGTTTCCGTCAGTATCATAAAGTTGACCTCCCATACTATAGAGATAGTTTAGAAACTCCATAGCCGTTGGGTCTGGGCGCAGGCCTTGCATGGAAGCACCAAAGACATCCACTTCACCGTCACCATTGGTGTCACGGGTCATAAACTCCGCCAGTTCAACATATTCCGGGATCGTGGTTGGAAGGGCTAAATCCTTGCCGAACCTGGCTTTATACTCAGCTTGAATGGCAGGATCCGAGAAGATATCGTCACGATAAACCAAAGCCATAGCGTAATTGTAGAAAGGCAGCATGTAAATCTTGCCTTCGTACTTGCCGACCATCTCCATCATTGAGGGAAGGTATACATCTGTATTGACTTTGTCACTCGCTGCGATTTTTTCGTCCAGTGCCATCAACCAGCCAGCGCGGTTAAATTCAGCCACCCAGTAGTTGTCCACCACAATCAGATCATATGACCCGGTACCTTTAGCTGCGGTGAGTTGTGGGACCAACTTTTCATGCATCAGGGCATAATTCAAAACCTCGATGTTAACCGTAGCGCCAGTTTCTTCTTCAAACTTGTCAAGCAATGCCTGGACATATTCCGTGTCAGGCACGCCTTCCATCATCACGTTAATGGTTACGCCATCGAATTCTTTTGCGTCGTCAGCCGCGGGCTGTTCGGTTTTCGCACAGGCCGTTAGCAGCATGCTGACGATGAGCAAAAGACCAAAAATTGTGATTACCCTTTTTGTCATTATTCTCCTCCTAATTGGTGAGCCGACGAATAATATGGATACGGGACACAATCACTTTATAAACACCTCCTTGGAAATTATTTCACTGAACCGAAGGTTAAATTTCGGACTAGTGATTTCTGGATAACATATGTGAGGATGACCACAGGTAATATCGTGACCACTGTGGCAGCCGAGACTGCCCCAATGTTGACACCTTGTTGAGTCCACAGACTGGCAATTGCTACCGGCAGTGTGCGAGTGTTTCGCCCGGTCAGGATAAGCGCGAATAAAAACTCATTCCAATTGAGAATGAAATTAAATACACCGGCAGATAAAAGTCCGGGGAGTGCCACAGGAAAAATGACTCTAAGAAGCGCCTGTAACCTTGAACAGCCATCAATCATAGCAGCTTCTTCAATTTCTACCGGAATGCTTTGAAAAAAACCGATCAAAATCCATACTGTGTATGGCAAGTTAAAGGATAAATATGCCAGTACTAATCCCGGTAAGGTATCCCACATTTGAATGACACGCATAAGAAGGAAAATTGGGATAACGAGCGCGATAGGGGGCAACATTTGTGTGCTGAGCATGCTCAAGCGCAACCATGGATCGCCTGTTTTGAAGCGGGCGATTGAGTAAGCCGCTAACGATCCGATAATTAGTGCGACGATGCTTGCTATCCCAGAAATCACAAGACTGTTGACGAAGTACTCTTGAAACGGATATTTGGCGAAAATTGTCAGGTAATTGTCCAAAGTTGGCTTGAAAAACCACACCGGGGGAATTTTGTAAGCAATCAACCTGTTTGCCAACGATGTACGAATTACCCACAGAATCGGCAAAAGAATTGCAAGCGACGATATTATTAAGATGATATGCGAAATCGTTATTCCATAATTGCGTCTGAATTTAGCCAGCATAAGTTGTTCCTATGGATATGGCTGAGATTTACCGGTAAGGCCTTCGATCTGGGCCAGGGTCGCAAAATTTGCACGGTTGGTTTCGTACAAATCACGATAGAGCCTGTACAAAGTTTTGTATTTCTCGTGCCGGGTTTGGTCGGGGTAAGTCGGCTGTTTAAGGTGGATAAATTTTTCGATCTCACTCCATTCAGTGAATGCACCAACACCCATCCCTGCAACGAAGGCAGCCCCTAGTGATGAGCCTGGGTGATTGGCGACCTCTTCCAATGGCAGTCCGATCACATCAGACGTCACTTGCCGCCAAAGCTTACTGCGTGCACCTCCGTTGGCCACCCGTACCCGTTTAATTTCAAATCCGGCTTTTTTCAACACCTGAATATGGTGATAGAAGCCAAAAGAAATTCCCTCCAAAATTGCATGGTACAAATGAGCACGGGTATGTTGCAGGGTCAATCCGAAGAACACGCCGCGTGCGATGGGATCAAATATAGGTGTTTTCTCGCCGATAAAATATGGAAGCAGAATTAATCCGTCTGAGCCAGCCGGAATATTCCAGGCTTCGGCATCCAGTTCGGGGTAATCCAAACCAGCGCCAAATTTATCACGGTACCACTTAATGATCGAGCCACTGGACGCCATGCAGCCATTAATCAGGTACAAACCTGGAATAACATGGTAATCCAGAAACAGACATTCGTTTATTTCCAACCGGTCGAGCGAATAAAGAACATCCCCGGCTCCCCCCAGTTTGATGAGTAAATCGCCATTTTGTTTCAAACCGACCGAAAAAGCTGATGAGACATGGTCCGCACTGCCCGCTACAACGGGGGTTCCGGCAAGTAATCCAGTCAACGCCGCAGTTTCTGATGTTATACGCCCAATTACATCATTTGGTGCATGGACTGCTGGCAATTGTTCACGACTAATCTCGACTAGCTTCAGCAGGTCATCGTCCCAGTCTTTGTGATGAATATCATACAATCCACTTTCAAGAGCCCAATTTTGTTCCAGTGTGGGTGTACCTGTCAATCTATAATTGATGTAGTCGTACGATCCCATCACCCACACAGTCTGCGCAAAAACATCTGGTTCATTTTTTGCCAGCCAGAGCAGTTTAGGCCCGATGCTTTGCTGAGTTATCGCTGACCCAGTACGGCGAAAAACATCCTGTTCATCCACCCGAGCTTTGAATTCGTCTATTTCGATAATCGATCGCGCGTCATTTTGCTGGATAGAGCGACGAAGAGGTCGCCCATCACCACCTACTAAAATGGTAGCCGGCACCATGCCACTAACACCAACCGCCAGGATGTGCGAGGGATCGACGCTGGCTTTTATTAAAATCTCTGGCACTCCTGAGCAAATATTGTCCCACCATTCGCCCGGATCTTCCTCAGCCCAGTTTGCTTGGGGGGATTGCAGGGTGGAAGTTAGGTTAATTTCCGCAGTGATACCACCGGCCGTATCTACCAATAATAATTTTGTTCCGGTTGTGCCAATATCGATTCCAAGCAGGTATTCCTGGCTCATGCAATTTCCTTGCGAACTTGTTGGACAGTTTCCATAAAGGCTTTCACCCGGTTTGGATCGACCGGATTCCATGTCTTGCCGTCCACCTTCAAGCTTGAGCCGACAATCACGCCGTCTGCCACACTCAGGTATTGACGAATATTCTCCTGGCGAGCACCAGTGTTAAGGATTACAGGAACCTGATCTCCTACCGCTTCCTTCGCTTGCTGAACAACCGAGAAATCAGGCTCTGCGCCAGCCATGGTACCTGCGATCAGGATTGCATCGACCAACGAGGAAACTACTGCACTGCGTGCGCGTTGTGCAACATCGCGCGTGCCCAGTGGTGAAGCAAACTCGGGTGTAATGTTAGCAAATACACGCACATGATCTGCATCTATGTTGTGGCGGTAGCGGTAAAGCTCCGCCGCATCCGGCGCCCAAATACCCATGTCACTTTCATAAACACCAGTGACAACTTCGCGTATAAAAGAGCCGCCAGTGGCTTTGCATATCGCCAATGGGGCTTTGGGATCCCACAAAAAATCAACACCAAATGGACGGTCGGTGGGCCGCAGTTCCGTCACGATGCGTGACATTAATGCAACAGCTTCGAAATCTGCATGAAAAGTATATGGGCGGTCATCTTCATTGCAAAACATGATCGCGTCCACCCCGAGTTCCAGCAAGTGTGATACATCTTTACGTACCACTTCTAATCCACCCTCAACACCCTTTTTTGGGTCATACCGAGGAGTCCCGGGGATGGCAGGGATATGCGCCATCGCGATCACGGGTTTATTTACCCCAAACAATTCATGCAATATAAATGACATTTTTCCTCCATGATATTTAAGCCAATATTAATTCAATGTTTTGTTTGCGTATTAGTGAAGCAGTCTGTGAATCCAGTTCAGTGTCTGTGATGACAGTATGGACGCCAGACATAGGAACAATGGATGTGAACGCCACCTGGCGAAACTTGCTTGAATCAGCCACCAGATAAACTTTTTTGGCGCTCTTCAACATTGCACGCTTTACAAGTGTGTCCTCAATATTAAACTCAGAAACTCCGACCTTCATATCAACCGCACCACCGCCTAGAAACAGTTTGTCGACGAAAAAGTCGGCAAAGATTCGTTCTGCCAGATGACCGACCATAGAGAACTCGCCAGAACGAAGAATCCCGCCGGTCAAAATTAAGCGAATCCCGGGATGATCAATCAATTCATTGGCAATTCTCAAGCTGGGCGTTATTACGGTTAGGCCTTGTTTGGCATGAAGGTTTCGTGCAATCTCCAGGGTCGTGGTACCCACATCCAGGGTAATGCTGTCACCATTTTGGATTACCTCTGCCGCCGCCCGGCCAATGCGTTGTTTGGCTTCCAAGTTTTCACTTGTTCTCGCCAGGTAGGGGGGTTCGTAGCTTCGACCACGCTGACTAACCGCACCACCATGAACTCTGCGGAGCAACCCGCGGTTCTCCAGAATTATCAAATCGCGTCTGATTGTCATCTCGGAGACATTAAATTCCTTAACGAGTTCCGAAACGACCACAGTATCGTCGGCTTCTATCTTTTCGAGGATTCTTTTGTGTCTCAGGTCAGAGATCATAGAATTATAAAATTGACGAAATGTTTGAATATGGTGCTATTTTACATAATTATTGTTTGAATGTCAATTACCAAACATGTCTCTGGAAAATATTGACCAGTCCAATGTTAAAAAATAACAGTCTTTAACATTCGATGTTAAGGACTGTTGTATTTTGCCAAAAGCGCCCCCGCAGGGATTCGAACCCTGAACCTCCAGATTCGAAGTCTGTCACTCTGTCCATTGAGCTACGGGGGCGATAACTTAATTATACCTTATTGCAGGCGTAACACCGCCTAAGCAGCTGTGTGCAGCGCGCAAAAAGACCGGCGGTCGCGGCGCAAAATGACGCCCTATGCGCCAATTACTAAATCTTTAGGATGACCTGTTTATCGCGCAGCGTCTATGCAATCTCGATTCTTCCTCGTCTTTTCAGCTGCCTAAACGAAAATTGCCCCACTAAGTTTCTTGTATTCTTTACTATTTTGATAATAATAGTGATAATATTATTGAGATGCACTGAATCTATGGGTCGGGCCTGGTTAGCACAACAGACGGGAAGTTACAGACCTCTGAGAGCTATTCGAACCCGTTTTCCTTTATGGGGTCGACGGAAAGAAGTTTTTTCGGTTTGGACATCCTTCGTACCGGTCTTTGCCTTCACACTCTATCATTTGTAACCCTGGAAGGAGAATACGAATATGAAAGCGGTGCGACTTAATGATTGGGGAAAAGCGGTTGTGTTAGAGGATGTCCCGCAACCACAGCCTAAGGACGATGAGGTGTTGATCCGTGTCCACGCTGCTTCCATTAACCCTTTCGATGCTGCATTACAGGCAGGATATCTACAAGGCATGGCAAGTGTTCCTTTGACCATGGGAACAGATTTTGCCGGTGATGTGGTGTCGGCAGGTTCTCAAATCACCCATCTAAGGCCAGGCGATGCCGTTTATGGCCTCAGTCCTCTCGGGTCCGGGGCGTTCGCAGAGTATATAACCGTCAAAGCACATGAAGCAACACACAAACCTCATTCGCTGGATTTTGTCACTTCAGCAGCCGCTCCGCTGCCAGCTATGGCTGCCTGGAAATCATTGTTTGAGCTGCTGGAAGTGAAGCGCGGCGAACGCCTGTTGATCCATGGCGCAGCGGGCAATGTCGGCGGCATAGCTACGCAACTCGCCAAGGCTGAAGGCGTATTTGTTTATGGGACGGATATACCAGAAAAAGCCGAGCATGGCCATAAATTAGGGATCGACCAGTTCATCTCGACAAATGAGCGGTTTGAGGACATCGTCAAGGATGTAGATGCCGTCCTCGATTTGGTCGGCGGCGAGCTGATGAACCGTTCCTACAATGTACTCAAACCCGGCGGGCGGTATGTTACTTCACTCCTGGGGGAAACACCTCAGGATGAACCGCAACGGCGCGGTATTCGCAGCATGGGGCTCGCGGCCTGGCCAAACGCCGAGGTTTTGATGAAAATGGCAGAGCGGATCGACGCCGGAAAAATCCAGGTTTTTGTGAACCGCACCTTCCCGCTGGAGGAAGCCAACGCTGCCATGGCGTACCGACTTCAAACAACGGCGCCCGGAAAAATTGTTTTGACCGTCTTATAATGTCGTCCACCAGAAAACCGGGTAATCCGGCTCTGGGGAGCAAACGGCTAATTGGGTAAGTATCAATAAGCAAACGAGACTTTGCAGAGAAAATTCTACAAAGACCCGTTTAATATTGATGGGAATTACGGGCTTACATCTGATTCGCGGACAGCTAGAGCAGTGACTTAGCCTGTGGGCTTTTCGGCAGGACAAACCTTATTGCAGACGTAACACCGCCTGAGCGGCCATATCGAGCAAGCGGGATGGCAACACGCTGAGCAGCACCACTGCCACAGCAGCGCCGACTGCCACCAGGCTCAGCCAGCCGTCCCGGCGCACACGCGGCTCGCCCGGACGCATGAACATGTACACCACCACCCGCAGGTAGTAGAAAACGGATACCAGCGAAGTGAACAAGCCGACCAGCGCCAGACTGGTGAAACCAGCCTCCACGGCAGTGCGGAACAGGAAGAACTTACCCCAGAACCCAATCGTCAGCGGGATGCCTGAGAGCGAGAGCATAAACACCAGCATGGCCACGCCCAGCCAGGGGTATTTTTGCCCGACCCCTGCGTAATCCTCCAGCTCCAGCCCTTTGCCTTCAGCCTGTTCGAGCGAAACCACCACCGCCCACGCGCCGAAGGTCGTCAGGCCATAAGCCACCAGGTAGTAGAGCATTGCGGACACAGCCTGTCCGGTATGAGCCGGGTTGCTGGCTGAAACGAATGCCATCAACAGGTAACCGGCATGTGCGATGCTGGAATAGGCCAGCAAACGCTTCAGATTGGTCTGGTTGATCGCCAGAACATTCCCCACCAGCATGGTCAGCGCGGCGACGCCCCACGCCACTGGCATTAACTGCTGCGCCAGCGTCGGGAAGGCGGTCAGGAAGATGCGTAACAACACGGCGAAACCGGCAGCTTTGACTGCAACGGCCATGAAAGCCGATGCCGGAGTCGGCGACCCCTGGTACACGTCCGGCGCCCATTCATGGAAGGGAACCGCCGCCACCTTGAAGCCAAAACCAACCAGCATCAACGCTGCTCCGGCTATGAATAAGACCAGATTGGCCTCGTTAGCGCTCAACGCCGCCATGATTCCTTCCAGACCAGTACTTTTCGTTGCGCCAAAGATCAGGGCAATGCCGTAGAGCAAAAAGCCGGAAGAAAAAGTACCGAGCAGGAAGTATTTAAGCGCCGCTTCTTCCGATTCAAGCCGCGGCCGGGCAAACCCGGCCAAAATGTAGAGCGGGATCGATAGAAACTCAATCGCCAGGAAGACGACGATCAGGTTATAAGCCTGTGAAAGCAGCATCATGCCCGCGATGGAAAATATCAGCAACACATAGTATTCGCCGCGTTCGATCCCCATTCGTTTGAGGTAGTCGTAGCTCAGGGCTATCGCCAAAATTCCGCTCACCAAAAAAATGATGTTCAGGAATACGGCGAAATTATCGAGCATGAGCATACCCTTGAAGGTCAGCGCGGTTTGCCCAATTTGAGATAACGAAAGTCCGACTCCCACAGCCAGCCCAACGGCCGCCAGCAACGCGGTCATGCTCTTGCGTTCCTTCGGGATCCACAGGTCAGCTACCAACAGCGCCAGCGCCCACAGTAATATGGTGATAATGGGGAGGATGGAGAAAAAATCCGCCTGAGTCATGGTCATCCTCCTAATGAACCGCAAGCAGCGCCGAAGAAACCATGGAAACCAGGTTTTCTACGCTCGGGTTGATAAGATTGAAGAAAGGCTGGGGATAAAGCCCAATCCAAAAGATCAGAATCAGTAACGGAACCAGGGTGACGACCTCACGAACGCTGAGGTCCTTGAGCGCCAGGTTGGCTTCCACTTTTACCGGGCCGAGGAACACTTTTTCGAACATCACCAGCAGGTAAACTGCCGCCAGAATCACACCCAGAGTTGCGACACCGGCAAACCAGGGACTGCCAAGTACCCTGGAGCCGAATGAGCCTAACAGGATGGTAAATTCGCCCACAAAGCCATTCAAGCCGGGCAAGCCCATCGACGAAAGCGTGACCACCAACATCAGCGCCCCCATGACCGGAACCACCTTCCAGACGCCGCCAAAGGCGCTCATTTCGCGGGTGTGGCGTCGTTCATACAACATTCCGACGATCAAGAATAATGCGCCGGTACTCAAGCCGTGGTTGACCATCTGCAGCACACTGCCGGATACGCTCTGGGTGGTCAGCGCAAAGGTACCCAGCACCACAAAACCCAGGTGGCTGACCGATGAATACGCCACCAGTTTCTTCATGTCTTTCTGGGCGTAAGACACTGCCGCGCCATAGAGGATGCCGATGATGGCCAGAATAGCCAGATACGGCGCGAATTTCACCGTGGCCTCGGGAAACAGCGGCAGGTTAAAGCGCAGGAAGCCGTAAGCCCCCATTTTCAGCAGTACGCCCGCCAGAATGACCGAGCCAGCCGTAGGCGCTTCGACGTGGGCATCCGGCAGCCAGGTATGCAACGGGAACATGGGCACTTTGATGGCAAACGCCAAACCAAAAGCCAGGAAGAACCAGGTTTGGGCAGCCGCGATCAATTCGCGCTTCGCGAGCAAATCGGACCAGGCGAAGGTACCGGTCTGGAAACCGATTACCAGAATTGCCAGCAGCATCAGCAGCGAGCCGGCCATGGTGAACAGGAAGAATTTAACCGCGGCGTAAATCCGCCGTTCGCCTCCCCAGATGCCAATCAGGAAATACATCGGAATAAGGGTGAATTCCCAGAAGACATAAAAGAGCACCAAATCGAGCGCCAGGAAGACGCCAGTCATGCCGACTTCCAACAGCAGGAAGAAGATCATGAAGCCTTTGACGCGGTCTTCAACTGCCGACCAGGTGGATAGAATGGCAATCGGAGTGAGCAAGGCGGTCAGCAGCACCATCAGGATGCTCAGCCCGTCCACGCCCATATAGAAATCGATGGCAAGACCATCCAGCCGCAGCCAGGGCACACGCAACTCAAGCTGCATGTCCGCTGTGCCCGGCTGGAATTGCGCCAGCACCCACAGCGATATCGCAAAGGTCACCAGCGCAGTCGCCAATGCGGTCCAGCGGATGGCTTTCTTCTGCTGTGATTTGAGGAAGAGAATGACCAGCACGCCCACCAGGGGGGAGAAGGTCACCAGGAGAAGGGGGTGGATCCCAAAGTTCATAACCAGTCCTCAGGCTTCGAAAATTCCAGTCCCCGCCAGGAAGTCCAGGCCAGGATGACGGTCTTGCTCACCGCAAAACCAGATAGGTGATGACCAGCACCACCCCAAACACAATCGTCAGCGCATACGAACGGATATACCCGTTCTGGAAACGCCGCCAGGCTTTTGCGCCGCTGCGAACCAGCGACCCCAAGCCGTTCACAAGCCCATCAATAAGACCCTGATCCACCGCACCAGCCGAAAACTGTGAAATGGATTGGTAAGGCCGCACGATGACCGCGTGATACAGCTCATCGACCCACCACTTGTTCTCCAATGCCTTAAAGAGGCCGTTCAGAGGGCGGCTCAAGGGATCGGGCTGGCCTTTTTCGAAGAGCGGCTTGCGGCCATAAACCAGCCAGGCCAATAACAGGCCGAGCAGAGCAATGCCAAGTGAAATGAGCGCCACGGTCAGCACAAATTCACCCGGGGCAGCTTCAGCCAGACTGTGTTCCAGCCAGGTCTCAAGCAGATGCGAGCCAGGCAGGTTGAGCGCGCCGCCAAAAAAGGAGAGAAGTGCAAGAATGACCAGCGGCAGGGTGACCAGCAGCGGACTTTCGGCTGCCTTTTCGCTGGCGCCGCTGCGCGGCTTGCCAAAAAAGACCATCAACAACTGGCGCCCCATATAAAAGGCTGTCAGGAATGCGGCTGCCGTCAGAACAACATACACTCCTACCGACTTTTCATTGGCTGCCGCCAGAATTTCGTCTTTCGAGAAGAAACCCGCCAGGGGCGCAATTCCGGCCAACGCCAGAGCGCCGATCAAGTAAACGATAAAGGTCAGCGACATGCGCTTGCGCAGCCCACCCATCTGACGCATATCCTGCGGATCGAAACTGTCGTGCCCGTGCTCCATTTCTTTCGTGTGCGCATGGGCGTGCCCGTGTTCCACACCCAAAATTACCGAACCGGCGCCCAGGAAGAGCAGCGCTTTGAAGAAGGCGTGGGTGGTCAGGTGGAACATGCCTGCCACGGTGGCGCCCATGCCAACCGCAGTGACCATAAAACCAAGCTGGCTGATGGTAGAATACGCCAGAACTTTCTTGATATCGTTCTGGCCAACGGCAATCGTGGCGGCGAACAAAGCGGTCAGCGCCCCCACCCACATGACAACATTCTGGGCCGCGGGCACTTCGAAGTACAACGCCTGCGAGCGAGCCACCAGGTACACACCGGCCGTGACCATGGTCGCGGCATGGATCAGCGCTGAGACTGGCGTCGGGCCTGCCATAGCGTCGGGCAACCAGACAAAGAGCGGCAGTTGGGCCGATTTACCCGTCACGCCCAGCAGCATGAACAGGGTGATGGCCATAATTGCGCCCGGGGCAGCCGCGGCGACCGCCGGGGCTTTTTCGAAGATTTCAGCAAAATTGAGCGTGCCGAAATTGTAGAAAAGTAAAAAGAGAGCGATGAGCAGGCCGAAATCACCGATGCGGTTGACCACAAACGCTTTTTTGGCCGCGCGCGCGTTGCCAATGCCGTCAGCGCCTTTTTCGAACCAGAAACCAATCAGCAGGTAAGAGCACAGCCCCACCCCTTCCCAACCGACGAAGAGCATCAGGAAGTTGTCAGAGCTGACCAGCACCATCATGAACGCGATGAACAGGTTGAGGTAAACGAAGAAACGGCGGAAGCGGCCCGGATCTTCGTTGTGGCGCACATCGCTGTGCATGTAACCGATCGAATAAATGTGGATGAGCGTGCCGACCCCGGAAACCACCAGCATCATCAACACCGAAAGGGTGTCGATGCGAAAGGACCAGCTTACGCCCAGATCGCCCAGGGTAATCCAGTTCGCCAGGGTGAGGGTGCCGCCTTCGCTCACCTGCGCCAGCCCAACTGCCAGCAGCACAGCGACGACAAAGGCGCCACCGGTTGCCAGGCTGGCGACCGCGCCAATACCTTTTTCACCCAGGCGCCTGCCCACCAGCAGGTTGATCAGCAGGCCAAGGACCGGCAGAAATACTACCAACGGCGCCAGTTGGAAGAAAGGATGCAAACTCACAATTTCATTCAAGCTCATAGCCGGCTATCCTTTCAGGCTGCTCATCTGGTCGAGATCGATGGTGCGCTTGGCCTTGAAGACCGCCACAATCAACGCCAGCCCCACGGCAACTTCAGCCGCGGCGGTAGTCATCACGAAGAACACGAACAACTGGCCGTCCAACACCTGATGGTAGGCAGAAAAAGCCACGAAAAGCAGGTTGGCTGAGTTAAACATCAACTCAAGCGACATAAACACCACCAACGGATTACGCCGCATAAGTACGCCGAGAATTCCCAAGGCGAACATCACAACCGAAAGTCCGATGAAATAAGACATTGGCATGATGGTCACTCCTTGCTTTCTTCAGGTATGGCCGGGAGGGCGCCCTTTCGATCGGGGCGCGGCTGACGGGTCATGAAGATCGCACCAACGGTGGCTGCCAGTAAAACGCCGGCAGTCATCTCGAAGGGCAGCAAATAACGCTCAAACAAAAGCATCCCAATGGTTGTTGGCGTGGAGAAATCAGGCGATACCGCCTGACCGGCGACCGTCGGAGCGCCGCGCAGCAGGACAAAAAGCACCATCTCCGCCAGAAAGGCAACTGCCAGCAATATACCCAACACCCGCTGACCGCGCAGCGGTTCAGCAATGGGCAATTGTTCTGCACCGAGCAGCATGATCACAAATAAAAACAGCACCATGATCGAGCCGGCATAAACCGTTACCTGGGCCAGCGCAATGAACGGGGCGCCCAGGGCAATATACAGCAGGGCAACGGTAACAAAGTTCAGCACCAGGAACAGGGCGGCATAAATGGCATTCCGGCTGGTGATCAAGCCAATGCCTGAAACGACCACCACCAGGGCCAGCGCCGAGTACATAAATATCAATCCGAGTGACATTCCCGCCCCTCCCTAATCTGTAGGATCCTGCATTTCCGGGACCGAGCGAGTGAATTTACCCGGCTCAGTCTTTTGCGGCGTCGGCTGACCGCCGGCGGGAACCGGCTCCAACAGCATCGCCTTGTCGTAAATCGACTGCGAGCGCTCCGTGAACGACATCTCATACTGGTCGCCCAGAACGATGGCCTCCGTCGGGCAGGCATCTTCGCAGAAACCACAGAAAATGCAGCGCAAGAAGTTAATTTCATAGGTACTGGCGTAACGCTCCCCCGGCGAATAACGTTCTTCGTCGGTATTGGTCGCCGCCTCAACAAAGATGGCATCGGCCGGGCAAGCTGCGGCGCACAGAGAGCAGCCAATACATTTTTCCAGCCCGTTTTCGTAGCGTTTGAGGGTATGGCGTCCTTTATAGCGCCGGCTGACCGGGCGCTTGACCTCGGGGTATTGAACCGTGGTTACCGGATCAACAACCATTTCTTTGAGAGTGGCTAATAAACCGCGCAGCATGGCATCAACCTCCTACCAGTACAATTACGATCGCGGTGATGACGACGTTCAACAGGCCGAGCGGAAACATGATTTTCCAGCCCAACGCCATCAGGCGGTCATAACGGATACGCGGCCAGGTGGCGCGGATCCAGATCATCACAAATAACCAGGCGGCAACCTTAAGCAGCAGCCAATGTGGCCCATTGCCAAACAGAAAACCAATTACCGGGATGTTGGATAAGAAACCCACCGGTGAAAGGAAGCCACCCAAAAAGAGCGATGAGCCAATCATCGAGACGGCAATCATTTTGCCGTATTCCGCCATAAAGAAGAGTGCGAACTTCATGCCGGAGTATTCAGCATGGTACCCGGCGGTCAATTCCTGCTCGGCTTCGGGCATGTCAAAGGGCGCACGATTTACTTCCGCCAGGGAAGCCACAAAGAAAAGCAAAAAGCCGGCTGGCTGAAAAAAGATGTACCAGATCTTGCTCTGGGCATGCACGATATCCAAAATGCTCATCGAACTCGCCAGCATGATCGGGCCAACAAATGACAGGCCGAGCGCCAGTTCATAACTGACCATTTGCGCCGTCGAGCGCAACCCGCCCATCAGGGCATACTTGTTATTGGAAGACCAGCCCGCCAGCGTGATGCCGTACACCGAAATCGAGGTCACTGCCATGAGGTAGAGGGTGGCGATGTTGCTGTCGGTCAGGTAGAGGTTGAAGGTTTTACCGCCAATGGTGACTGATTCGCCCCAGGGAATTACCGCAGTGATGACCAGCATTGGCAGAACAGTGATAATGGGCGCAATAAAGAAGATCTTCTTGTCGGCAGTCGCCGGGGTCAATTCTTCCTTGAAGATCAGTTTGACTGCATCCGCCAGAGGCTGCAAGGCGCCCCAGGGACCGGCGCGGTTGGGGCCAACGCGAACTTGAATGCGGGCGAGCACTTTGCGCTCGTAAAGGGTTACGTAGGCGAAACCGATGGTCATTGCCAGGCAAATGATCACCGATTTAATCACCCACTCCCAAACCATTGCTGCAGTTATCATGAGCGCAAGCCTCCTTAAACCTCGGGCACCGCGACCCGTGAAGTAACGGCCGCTGCCAGCGGCGCCGAAACCGGAAAACCAGTGCTGCGCGGCGCAAGCGCCACACCGACCGGAACTTTTTCATCGAGCTGGATGCGCGCTTCCACCGTCCAGTTGTTCGCTGCAACAACCACATCGCCATCCGCATCGAGCCCCAGCTTTTCAGCGGTGCGCGGGTGAAGCTGCAAAACTTTGTCCGCCAGGCGCTGGTGCAGCAGCGTGGAGGGCATAACTGTCGCGCCGCGGTCGAGCAGGCGAGTCACCGGCACCAACACCAGGCCGTTGACCGCAGCCGGCGGCATCCCGGCGCTTTCTTTGGCAGCATGCGGGTTGATCCCATCCGCCGCCAGCGCCAGTTTGACGCCCAACCCTTGCGAGTTGGCATAGCCTGTGCCGCCGTAGTACATATCCTTGCGCCCAAAGATCGGCCACTGTTCGGCCACTTCAGCCAGGCGCTGGTAATTCACGCCAGTGTAGGTCGGGACCTTCTCGACTGCCTGCAGCAGCGCCAATGACGGCACACTGGTTTCGAGTTTCAGGCCAAGCCGCAAGCCGATCTGGGCGGAAATGGCAAAATCGGGCCGGGTGTTGGCATCTGGCCGGATGGCAGGGTAATAACGCTGCACGCGCAATTCGCCAGACGTGACCGTTCCCTCGCGTTCGGCAAAGGATTGGGCCGGGAAAACAATATCAGCGCGGCGAGCTGTTTCGCTCAGGAACAGTTCCTGGACGATAACGAAATTGGCGCCGTCCACGGCCTCAGCCAGAGCCGGGTCGTCACCGGCCGGGTCAACCGCAGCCGCCCACAAAACATCGGCGGTGCGCACTGCGCTGGCCAAATCGGCAGACGGTTTGAAACCCATGTCCCAGGCACCCTGAGTATTGCCGTTAGGCCAAACCGCCACCAGGCCGTTATTGGGCTGCCCGGTTTTCCCGCGGGAGAAGACCAGCGCAGCGGCTGTTTGAGCCACGGCCTGCGATCCGTCCAGGCCGAGACCTTCGCTGCCATAAAAGACGACCACATTTTCGGCTGCCTGGAAGGCGGACACAACCCCCTGCAGCGCTTCAGGCGCCTGCGCGCCAGGCAGGAAGGCGGAGAGGGTCTCAACTTCCTGGCCGTAGGGGTAGCGCACAACATGCCCGGCGAATTTATCCAGGCGCGTCTCGCGCGGATTGAGCACGATCAATTCAGCGCCGCGTTTGGCTGCCTGCTTGAGCCGCAGCCACCAGACTGGCGCTTCCTGATGCAAATCGCTGGCGATGACCAGGATTGCATCACCTTTGCCAAGCGCGCCAAGGTCGCTGCCCTCCGGCAACCCGTAACGGGCAACCAGGTCGCCGCCGGCCATGTGGGTGTAGAGCAGCGCGCGGCCGTTAACCGTTTGGGTCACCTGAACCAAATTGAAAAGATCCTCATTCGAGAGCCGCCCGCCGGCCAGGGTGACCAATTGTCCGGCGGAACGAATTTTTTCAGCAGCCAGGTCAAGCGCCTCGTCCCAGGAAACAGGTTGCAGGTCGGCACCCTTCCGCACCAATGGGCTGGTCAGACGTTCCTTGCTTTCGGCATAGTGATAAGCCATGCGGCCTTTGTCGCAAATCCAAATTTCGTTGACGCTCTCGTTCTGACGCGGCATGATGCGTTTGATGGCCACGTCACCGCCGCTTTTGGCCTCGCGGCGCACGTTGACGGTCAGGTTGCAACCAACCGGGCAGTGCGTGCAGATCGAGGCGGCTGATTTGAGTTCCCATGGGCGGGCGCCGAAGCGGAAATCCGCGGTGGTCAGCGCCCCAACCGGGCAAATATCAGTGGTGTTACCGGAGAAGATCGAGTCAAATCCGGGGGTGGAGTTGGACATGATTTCCAGCTTACGCCCGCGGTTGTAGAAACCGATAACCGGGTCATCGACCACATCAGACTGGAAACGCACGCAGCGCGCGCACTGGATGCAGCGTTCGCGGTCCAGATAAATCAGCTCTCCCAGCGGAATATTCTTGCCCAGGTGCTGCTTTTCGTCAAATAGGAAGCGTGAATTGCCCGGGCCGTGACGCATGGTCAGGTTTTGCAGCGGGCACTCGCCGCCTTTGTCGCACACCGGGCAGTCCAGCGGGTGCGAGGTGAGCAGGAACTCGAGAATATCCTTGCGCGCTGAAGTCACCCCATCCGTCTGGGTGTGTACCACCATGCCTTCAGAAACCGGTGTGGTGCAGCCGGTCTCCAGCTTGGGGCCAAATTGCACTTTAGGCGTGCCGTCTTCGTTCATCAGCGGTTGCCCGGTGGCGCGATCGACCATCGGACGGCCAATTTCCACCAGGCACAATCGGCACATACCGACCGGTTCCATCTTGGGGTGGTAGCAGAAAACCGGAATATCCACACCAATTTTTTTCGCCGCGTCCACCACCACCGTTCCCTGGGGGACGGTCACCGGATGGTTATCAATCGTCAACGTTACCATTTTTGGCATAAGCACCTCGTCGAGAGCAGCGCGCACAGGCTAGCGCGTTTGCCCATCCACTCTCGCTAAAAAGTCGCTGCGGAATTTTTCAAGGCTGGACACGACCGGCTGGGTGGAAAACTCGCCCAGAGCGCACAGGCATTTGTTTTGCATTTGGCGCGCGACCGTAAACAGCAGGTCAACATCCTTTTCGCTGGCGCCTCCATCTTCGATGCGGTCCAGGATGTGCGCCATCCAGTACGTTCCTTCACGGCAGGGGGTGCATTTTCCACAGGATTCGTGTTTAAAGAAGTGGGTGGTCTTTTGCGCCAACCAGGACATGCTGACCGACTCGTCGAGCACAATAACCGAGGCGGAGCCGAGGCTTGCGCCAAGGCTGGCCACCGATTCATAGTCCATAGGGGTATCCAGCGCAGCTTCGGTGGCAGAAATTAAAGCCGAGGAAGCGCCTGCCGCCATAATGGCTTTTATCGCGCGCCCTTCGGGAATGCCGCCGCCAAGTTCATAAATCAACTTACGGAAGGGGGTCCCCAGCGGCAATTCGTAATTGCCGGGTTTGTTGACGCAGCCCGAGAGACTGAATACCTTCACGCCCGGGGATTTTTCGGTGCCGTGTTCGCGGAACCAGGTTGCCCCGTTTTGGACGATGGGCGGCAGGTTGGTGAGCGTCTCGACATTGTTGATCACCGTCGGGCTGGCATACAAGCCGGCGACTGCCGGGAAAGGCGGCCGCAAGCGCGGCTGCCCAAGTTTGCCCTCGATGGATTCAAGCAGAGCGGTTTCCTCGCCGCAGATATAAGCCCCGGCGCCCATGTGAACATGGAGCCGCAGTGAATACTTGGTATCGAACAGGTTGTCGCCAAGAAAGCCGGCTTTTTCCAGTTCGGCAATCTTTTGATTGAGCTTAAGACCGATCTGCCAGAATTCACCGCGTAAATAAGCATAAGAATTCTGCGCCTGCACGGCATAAGAAGCGATCATCAAGCCTTCCAGAAATTGGAAGGGGTTGCTTTCCATGATTTCGCGGTCTTTGAAGGTGCCCGGTTCCGATTCATCGGCGTTGGCGACCACATAATGCGGCCACAGGTTATTGGGCACGAAAGACCATTTCATGCCGGTGGGGAAGCCCGCGCCGCCGCGGCCGCGCAACCCGGAATCCTTCGCCAGTTGGATTAATTCGGCCGGCTCCATGCTGGTGACCACTTTCTTCCAGGCCTCAAAGCCGCCGTTTTTGAGATAAACCTTCAACCGGTCAAGGTCAGGGATATCGCGGTGGCGTAAAAGAATGTACTCGCTCATTCTTTCCCCTCCTCTGCCACAGCGGCTTTCTGGCGTAAAGCATCCAGCACTGCCAGGGCGGTATCCACCGTTTGATGCTCGTGGTACACCAGGTCGCCATCGCCGTGCACCTGGAACATCGGCGCGCGGTGGCAGGCTGCCAGGCACATCACCTCTTCGATGACGAACAGCCCGTCAGCGGTCGGTTCGCCAACTTTCACGCCCAGCCGCTCGCACAGCTCTTTAAGGAACTTATCAGCGCCGCGCAGCGCGCAGGGCATGTCGGTGCAAACCTGGATGTGGTAGCGGCCAAGGGGTTTATCGTAATAGAGGGTGTAAAACCCGACGATCGAACCGACCTCGGTGATCGAAATGCCGCAGATTTCGGCAATGTCTTGCATCGCCTGGGGGGTGATGTAACCCGGATCACCCTGGGCCAGATGCAGCAGCGGCATGACCGCCGAGCGTTTGAACTCCGGCGGATATTTTGCCAGAATTTCTTTGATCTCTGTGGGGTATTTGGCAAGCAGTTCGTTCAACGGTCTGCATCTCCCAAGACAATATCAATGCTGCCGATAATGCCGACCACGTCAGCCACAAAGTGCTGGCGGGTGAGCAGCGGCATGGATTGAAGGTTGACAAACGAAGGGGTAACATAGTGAACGCGGTACGGTTTGGGTCCGCCGTCGCCTTCCAAAAAGACACCCAGAATACCGCGCGGGCTTTCGGTGGTGGCGAAAACCGATTCCCGGGGCGCATTGAAACCCTCTGTCCACAGCTTGAAGTGATGAATGAGCGCTTCCATGCTCACGCCGATTTCAGAACGCGGCGGAGGAACAAATTTGCGATTGTCGCTAAGAACAGGACCGGCTGGCAGCCTGGAAAGCGCCTGGCGGACGATGCGCACCGACTGCCGCATTTCTTCCATGCGGACCATATAACGCCCAAAGATATCGCCGGTGTCATAGGTCGGGACTTCGAAATCATACTGCTCGTAGCCGCTGTACGGGCGCGCTTTGCGCAAATCAAAGGCCACACCTGCCCCGCGGATGACCGGACCGCTCAGGCCATAGCGGGCGCAGTCTTCAGCGGAAATGACGCCGATACCCTGAGTGCGCTCGGTGAAAAGCATATTTTGGGTCAGCATCGATTCGTATTCGGCGATGCGGCCAGGCATAACATTCACGATCTCCTGCACAGCCGGAACAAATTCGGGGGGCACATCGCGCCACACCCCGCCGGGGCGGATATAGGTCGTCATCATGCGCTGACCGGAAACCATTTCCATCACGCCAAGGATCATTTCACGTTCACGCATGGCGTACAAGAAGACGGACATGGCTGCCAGATCGAGGCAACTGGTGCCCAGCCAGAGTAAATGCGATGAAATGCGCTGCAATTCCGTCAAAATCACCCGCAGAACCTGGGCCCGGACGGGCACATCCAGCCCCACCAGTTTTTCGACTGCCAGGCAGTAAACCAGATTGTTACCGACCGAATTCATATAATCGAGCCGGTCAGTCATCACCTCGGCCTTCTGGTAGGTCTTGGCTTCCATGTTTTTTTCAACGCCGGTATGCAAAAAGCCGATATCGGGTATGCAGTTGACGACGATCTCGCCATCCAGCTCCAGCAGCAGGCGCAGCACGCCGTGGGTGCTGGGGTGCTGGGGACCCATGTTCAGCAGCATGGTCTCGCCGGTCATCGCCCGGTCGGAAACCAGGTGGCGAAGCTCATCAACTGTTACTTCACGGATATTCGTCATAGTTGCGACCTCGGCTTTTAATCTTTGGCGTAGGGCTTGCGCTTGTCGATTTCCGCGGCATTGAAGGTGAATTGAACCTCTTCATAGCCAAGCGGGTAATCTTTGCGCAGGGGATGCCCTTGCCAGTCATACGGCATGACAATGCGGCGCAGGTCAGAATGACCGTCGAAGGTGATGCCGAATAAATCCCACACCTCGCGTTCTTTCCAGTTGGCGCCCGGGTAGATTTTTTCGATAGTGGGCAGGTGCGGACCATTGCCGTTAAGCGGAACCCGCACGCGGAGGATATCATTGTTCAGCATCGAATAGATGTGGTACACCACGTGGAAGCGAGGTTCCTGCTGCGGCCAATAATCCACCGCCGTGACGTCAACGATCATATTGAAATGGTACTCATCGCGCAGGGTTTGAAAGGCTGCCTGTAGATATTCTGGTGAAAGAAGCAGGGTCGTCTCGCCGGCGTATTCCGAACTTTCAACCGCAAACCGTTCCTTCATGTCTTTTACAATCTGCTCAAGCGTTTCACTCATTGGCTTCAGCCCATCCTGTCATTTAATCGTGGCGATGCCCGGCGCCTTTGATCGCCGGGATTTGGCAGGGCATGAAATCATGCCCAGTGGGTAATTTTTTCCTTTTTTACTTTTTCGTGCAGGGTCAAAATGCCGTGAATCAGACCCTCGGGACGCGGCGGACAGCCTGAAACATAAACGTCCACCGGCACCACCTCATCCACGCCTTGAACAATGGCGTAATTATTGAAGACGCCGCCGCACGAAGCGCAGTCACCCATTGCCAACACCCATTTGGGGTCAGGCATCTGGTCGTACAACTGGCGCAGAACCGGAGCCATTTTGCGCGAAACGCGGCCGGCCACGATCATCAAGTCTGACTGACGCGGGCTGGCGCGATTGAGTTCCATACCAAATCGACTTAAGTCGTAATTGCTGGCTTGAGCGCCCATCATTTCGATCGCGCAGCAGGCCAGTCCAAACAGTAAAGGCCACATCGAATTGGTCCGCGACCAGTTAACGACTGTTTCAAGCGTTGTAGTAACAACGCCCATATTGCCGGTCTTTTCTTCTAATCCCATTCCAATGCTCCTTTCTTCCAAGCGTATAAATGGGCTATTTCCAAGACCACCAGAAAGACGAGCATTCCAATCAACCCGTACATACCGAGTTTACGCAGCACAACCGCCCAGGAAACCACAAATACCACTTCGATGTCGAAGAGGATAAAGAGCACAGCGATCAGGTAGTAACGCACTGAGATTCGCCGGCGACCAGGGCCGTAAGGGACCATTCCAGATTCGTAGGGGGCTGATTTCCGTGCTGTTGGTCTGCGCGGACCAAAGATCATTCCCAGCGCGAGTGCGATCAACGCGATCAGTGTACCGACCGCAAAGATGACTAAAAGAGGCAGGTATTGCTGAGCCATCGCCATCCTTTCAATGTGTACAGGGATTGTCTTATTTGGGCAAGTATATCACAAACCCGCCTTTGGTGGTAAATTTCACAAAACAGGGCGAATTTGTCCAGTCCACTTTAACGCGCAATTTCGTAGATCGAAACGCCGCCCCGGCGATACACGTTGACCAACTGCGGGCAGTTGACCAGCGCGTCAGGCTGCAAGCTGCCCTGCCCCAGCCGCAAATAAAGATAGCTGGCACCGAACTCGTCCACCAACTTCCAAAATACGTCATCGCAGGTTGTCAGCTTGCTGGATTGTTCCGCCCATTCTTCCGTTTGAGCGACAAATTGACTTGCAGCATAAGTATACATCACCGGCGGCAAAATGGTTTGCCGGCCGGCATAGGAAAGTAGCCAATAACCGCCGTCCACGCCGCGATAAATATTTTCCATCCAACCGGTGGTGTTGATCATAAAACGCGCTTCCGGCGGCGTGTTTTCCCGCACCCAATTCAGTGCATCCAGGTCTGCCCGGGTAACAAAAACCGTGCCGGGATTGAGAATGTCGCGAGTTTGCCAGCCGCCCCAGCCGAGACCTGCCAGCGCAGCCAAAATGACGGCAGCCAGGGTCACTCGCTTCAGCCAGATCCCGGGCAATCTGTCTGCCAGCTCGACCAGATTGAACACCAGGTCGGCTGCCAAAAGCGAGGCCGGTAAAAAGAGCACAATTGCCATGTGATCGGGTCGAAACGGCGCGAGGCGCAGCCCCCAGGGCAAAGTCAAGAATGCCAGCAGCAGCCCCCACACCGCCAAAAGGCGAGCAGGTTTTCGCAGCAGCGCCCAGACCAATCCCAACCCGGCAACTGCCAACCAGGTAGCATTATGCGCCGGACCAAGCAGATAAAGAATGTAATCCCAATACCCAGACTGGTTGGAATTCAGCGGCGAGACCAAAGAGAAGGCAGCCTGGGTGCTCGACTGCTGCCAGACGCGCGCCAGCCAGGGAGCGGCGATCATCACCCCGCCCAGCGCAGTCAACGCAACCGGCCAGACCGCCTGCCAGCGCCGGGGCTGGACCTCGCTTTCATCCCTCGTATGGGGTTTCAGTGAACGCCCCACCAGCAAAATTATGGTAAAGAAACCCAACAACAGCAGAGCGGTGTAGTGTGAAAGCGCGACGCCGGCGGTCAAAAGTACCGCGGCGAGGACGGACGCGCGGTCGGTGGGTGCCCGTGAGACACGCAATAATGCTGCCATTGCCAGCGGCAAGAGCAGCAATCCGGTAAGGAGCGTGTAACGACCCCAGGTCAGATAATAAGCCGGCATGTGCAGGCCAAACCCGACCAGCAGCGCCGCCAAAACTGCCCGGCGCCAATCGTTCCAGACTTCCATTGCCAGCCGGTAAACCGACAGGGCGATCAGGGCATTCAGAACCTGGCCAAACCAGAGCAGCGCAACCACCGGTTCGACGCGGGTGAGGCTGGCGAACAGCGCCGCCAGTACGTGAAAGCCGTAATGATAACTAAATTCGGCTGGCAGATAAGGGTCGAGGGTGGCGGGCAGCCCGCCATTTTCCATGATCACACGTACGATCAGCGTATGATGGACTGAATCCACCCAGGCAGGCAGCAGCAGTTCGCGCGCCTGGTACAAACGCCAGGCGGTCTGGCCGGCCAGAACAGCCAGACCCAGAACGCCAACCAGCGCACCTTTCCAGCTAATGGAAAGACGCTCGCCCGACCGGATCGTCCGCCAGATAAAACCCGCCAGCAGAACCAGAGCGCAAAAACCATACAGTCCGGTCAGTAGCTGGCGGGTGAAGCGCAATTCAACCAGAAAGCCAAAAAGGGCTGTGATGGCGGTCAACGCAACGGATAGACCGACACTATCGGCCAGTCGCGACAGAAAGCCATGCCGCCCCGGCAACCACACCAGGAGGGCGGCGCCTGGCAGGAGCAGGATGAGCAGCGCCGCAAGGCTGTAAGTTGCAGTTTGAGCGAAGGTAAAAGTCATACGGATAGCGGTAGAGGGGACTTCTGGCATTATATCAGAGGACTAAACAGTCCATGTTGCGGCCGGGGAGCCCCTGATACAATTACCCCCACGACCCGTAATAAGCATTTTTTGCCATCCAATTGGAAATATGAGATTGAACCATTCACTATGGACAACAACATCCCGACCTTAACCGTGTTGCGCCCTGATATGCAGCATGCCTTGATCGAATATGCAGCCGAATTTAGCGCTGCCGGCGAGCCGCGCTACGCATTTATCACCCCTGAAATGACCCGGGAGGAATACGCTGCGCTGCTGCTCAGGCAGGAAGCTGACTCACGCGGCATAGAACTGCCAGTTGGGCGCGTACCGCAGTCAGTTTATTACCTGGTGCGCGGCGGGAGCTATATTATCGGGTCGAGCCGGTTGCGCCATACGTTGACGCCGCTGCTGGAACAGGAAGGGGGACACATTGGATATGATGTGCGCCCATCGCAGCGCGGCAAGGGATATGCCACCCGGCTGCTGGCATTGACCATGGGAGAAGCGCGCGGCCTGGGGTTGCCGGGAGTGCTGGTCACCTGTGACGATGATAATTACGCTTCAGCACGGGTGATCGAGAAAAATGGCGGCAGGCTGATCAATAAAATCGTTCCCGAGGACGGCGATAAGCTCGTAAGGCGTTATTGGATTGATCTGTAGAGGACGTGCTCCTCTTGTTCGTTCCGCGCCAGTGCACGACGCCTCAGTTAATCCGCCGGGTTCCACGATGTCCAATACCAGCGCAGGTATTCCTCCACGTGCGCTGACCAGTACTTCTCAGTGTGATTGCCGGGATACAGGTGGAAGTCATAGTTCAACTTATAGCCGTCGAGTTTCTTTTGGAATTCCGTCATGTACGGCAGCAGCGAGTCATTCTCGCCAAAATCCACAAACAGGCGCGGGAAATTCTCTTTACCCATTTGCCCGAGGTAATACGACAGCCAACCATCCATGCCAAAGAATGGCGCGGTGGAATGGGCGCCAATCGCGCCGAACAACTCCCAGTGGGTTACCCCCAGATAGAGCGCCCAGGAACCGCCGCGGGAAAGCCCGGCAATCGTTCGGCAGGCGCGCTGCGTACAAGTGAAGTAATTGGCGTCCACCCAGGGGATTAATTCCTCCACAAGCGCCTGTTCATAGCCCTTTTCGAAGGGATTGGCCAGGTTGTACTCCTCGTATGGCATGACGATCAGAAATGGCGGGAGTTCACCGGCGCTAATCAACCCATCAGCCGTTGCCGGCATGCCGAGCCGCACCCATTGATCCTGGGAATAACTTTGCCCGTGAAGGATATACAGCACCGGGTAGCGAAAATCATTTTCCGGCGTGTAACAGGGCGGGGTGTACAAAATGAACGGTACGGCCTTGCCAACGAATTTCGAGTCAATCGTCAGCTCCTGTAGCGTTCCCGCAGTCTCCGTGCAGCCAGGTTCTGGTGTGACCGTGGGGGTGCTGGCAGGCAGCGGGCTGGCTGTGACGGTCGGCGGGGCAAGAGTAACAGTCGGGCTGGACTGCGGCAAGCTTTCACCAGCAGCGGGCAGCGCGACCCACGGCTTACAGGCTGCCGCGCTTAAAAGCAAAAAACAGGCGCACACCCCCAGCATCCAGCGCCCACCTGATTTGGCTTGACGTCTCTCCATTGTTCAGATTATACTCGGGTCTGCCGGGGTGTAGCGCAGTTGGCAGCGCACCGCGTTTGGGACGCGGGGGTCGGCGGTTCAAGTCCGCCCACCCCGACCAGTTATTTATGGAAGACTCCCGGTTCAGGCGGGAGTGGGCACAGTTGGGGGCTTCCATTTTTTTAAGACAATTTCACGAGAACGGCGGATTTAATATGGGACTATTCTCGCGCAAAAAAAATGCATCAGATGAATTTAAGAAATTCGACGGTGTAATCGAGGCCGTTCGCCGCGGCACAGACGGGGAAATCAACACCGCCCGGTATTACGAACGACGCGGTCCAACCTGGTCTGACCATCTGCTGATCAATCGCGAGGATCTGGTCAAACGCGTTAAAAAAGGCGAGAAATTCATAGTCGGCGAACGGCAGCCATACCTTGGCGGCACTTTTTCCCTGATATCCCCGGTGCATTTAACTGGAAATGGCGGAAAAGAAAAACTCGTTACCGCCAACAGTCCCGACGGCAAGGTCGAGATCAAGGAAGCGCCTCTATTCTGATCTGCGATCGACACGGCGATCAACCTTTTCGCAACAATATGGTCTTCCCTTGACCTTCCCGCTGCTCTCCATCATCATCCCCGCGTTAAACGAAGAAAAACGCCTGCCTGCCACCCTGGAGACGATCCGGGTCTTTTTAAATCAACAAAAATACTTGAGCGAAGTTTTGGTTGTCGACAGCGGCAGTAGTGACCGTACCCTGCAAATTGCGCAGGATTTTGCCGGCAGCAATCCGGTCGTACGGGTGCTGCACGAAGAACAACGCGGTAAGGGGCGGGCGGTGCGGGCTGGCATGCTGGCGGCCCGCGGAAAATACCGTTTCTTCGGCGACGCTGACCTGTCAATGCCGATCGAGGAGATCAACCGCTTCCTGCCCCCGCAATTACCCGATCCGCAGGTTGTAATTGCGTCACGCGAAGTGGCCGGATCGGTGCGCTACGGCGAGCCGGAAATCCGGCATCTTTCCGGGCGGGTGTTCAATACACTGGTGCGCTGGATTGCCCTGCCGGGTTTGCAAGATACCCAGTGCGGTTTCAAACTATTTCGCAATGATATCGCCGAGGATGTATTCCAACGCCAGACCATCTTTGGTTGGACGTTCGATGTTGAGGTGTTGTATATCGCCCGGTTACATGGTTATACAATTACGGAAGTCGGTGTGCCGTGGTATTACAATGCCGATTCCAAAGTGCGCATGTGGCAGGATGCCTGGAACATGGTCACTGACCTGATTCAGATCCGGCGCAACGCCCGGCGCGGAGTGTACGATGCGGCGCCAGCCAAAAGTTGAGGTGCCAAAGTACCCCGACCTGCGTTTCGAAACGCCATTGTGGTCGAGCGGTATCCAGACGGTTGCCGGGCTGGACGAAGCCGGACGCGGCGCATGGGCAGGACCCGTTTCCGCTGCGGCGGTTGTGCTTCCACCGGATGTCGGACTGCTGGAAAAGCTTCACGGTGTACGCGATTCCAAACAAATGACAGGCCGCCAACGAGCTGCCTGGGTTGGCCGGATTCAGGCCGCGGCATTAGCCTGGGGGGTTGGTTTTGCCGAGGCGCACGAGGTGGATGAAGTTGGCATTGTGCCGGCGACGCGGCTGGCGATGGAACGGGCGCTTTCTGCCTGCGGTTATGAGGTGCAACGCCTGCTGGTAGATGCAGTCTACCTGCCGGGTTTGAACATCCCGCAGCAAATTTTGATCAAAGGGGATGCGCGCTCATTGAGTATCGCAGCCGCCAGCGTACTGGCAAAGACTGCGCGGGACGCGGTCATGCTGGAACTTGAGGAGACTTACCCGGGGTATTGCTTTGCCCGTAACAAGGGCTATGGCACCGCTGCCCACCGCGCCGGGTTGGATGAGATCGGACCTTGCAAGCTGCACCGGTTTAGTTTTGCGCCTGTGAAAAACGCCGTCATTGCGAACGCAGCGCAGCGGAGTGAAGCAATCCGCGGTTATTAATCCAAACTGTTGTCCATAACCATGTATATCGGGCATTCGAGTTGGATTGCTTCGGTCGCCCGGAAAGCCTCCGGGCTCTCTCGCAATGACGATCTAAAAAGCACGTGCAATGCACGGAGTTAAGTGACTGCCTTTACCAAATACAGCTCGCCGGATTCAAAGCCACGCGCCTGGTAATAGCGGCGGGTGCCAATGGCGGCAATGACCGCCATGCGCGCAAATCCGTGCTCACGAGCGATGTGCTCGGCTTTTTCCAGCAGGCGGGTACCCAGGCCCACATGCTGGGCAGCGCCGTCTTGCCCGCCGCCAACCGGCAGCGACTGTCCGTAGACGTGCACCTCGCGGATCAAGGCAGCACCGGTCAGGTCAGGCAGTCCCACTTCCGGGGCGCCGGCTTGCGGCAGTGAAAGCCGCAGGTACCCGGCAATGCGTCCTTCAGGCGTCCGGTAATGCAGAAAGTGCTCCTCGGCGCAGGCTGCCGGATAGACCAGGTCGTCCAGCCGCAGCGTCTCGATATCGCCCTTTTCCCCGCGCCCCTCGCGGCAGCGAATGCAGCCGCAGGATTGCCCACGGGCAGCCAACTCAGCCAGTGCATCCTGGCGCAGGCTGGTACGGCGGTTGCCTTCTACCACATGAGTGGACGGGATGTCGCGAATGACGCGGTTAACGCGGCAGTAGGCCGGAATCGTCAGCTTGACATCGGCAATGAGCTGCACCAGTTCTTCAGTGGTATAGGGATGGTACTCGCCACGCTGCCAGTAAGCATACAGATCGGCATTTTCCAGCAACTGGCAGGGGTAGATTTTGATTTCGTCGGGGCAGTAACCCTGCCACAGCTTAAAGAAATCCTGCCGGTCGGATTCAGGCGTGGCGCCCAACAAATTGGGCATCCAGTGCAGTACCACCTTAAACCCGCCAGCGCGCAGCAGCGCAGTAGCCTGCAAGGTCCCGGCGGTAGTATGCCCGCGCTGGTTAAGCTCCAGGATGTGATCATCCAACGACTGCGCACCCATCTGCACTTTGGTGACGCCCAGGTAGCGCAGCCAGGCCAGCTCTTTAGGTGTAATTTCGTCCGGGCGAGTCTCGATCACCAGTCCGACGTTGCGATGCAAAGCAGTTTCATTCCGGTTTTGCGCTTCGGGCAGAGAGGCAGAATCCACCTCGTTGAGTGCATCGAAGCAGCGTTGCACAAACCACTCCTGATAATCGCGCCGGTATGAAGACCAGGTGCCGCCTAAAATGAGCAGCTCGATTTTATCGGTCGGGTGACCGTTGGCCTGGTAGGATTCGAGCCGCGAACGCACCTGAGCATAGGGGTCGAAATTATTCTGAAAAGCGCGGGCTGCGCCGGGTTCATCCGGCAGGTACGACTTGGGCATGCGCACATCGGTCGGGCAGAAAATACACTTGCCCGGGCACGGGTACGGTTTGGTCAGCACGGTGACCGTGGTCACGCCGGAAAGCGTGCGCACCGGCTTCATGCGGATGCGGGAAAGCAGGTCGCCATCCTCGGTCCATTCACCGCTGGCGACCAGGCCATGGTAAGCAGCCACAAGCCCCGACTTGGCCAGATAGCCGCCGTTGGGCAGCGGATGGCGCCGGATGGACTTGATCACGTCCCGCCCACGGCGCACTTCATCCAACACCACGCGGGCTGTCGCCTGGTTCTCAGAGGTGATGACCTTGTTCTTGCTCCACTCATTCATGATGGTATCGTACCATAAACCAAACAGAACTGGCGGGCAGCGCCCGCCGCTACGAAAAACAAATCCATTAATAATTGGTTGTGCGATCGATATAACCGCGCTCACGCGCCTGATGGTCACAATAGCGAAAAGTGATCACTGCGATGAATGCGGCCAGAACGATCATGCCGCCTAAAATCGCCAGCAATTGGTTATTGCTCAAGCTGGCGAGGGTGGGAAAAGCCTGCGCGACCGACCCGACCAGCGAGCGCCGCAGCAATTCCAGCCAGTAAGTAATGGGCATGGCATAGCCGATGGGGCGCAGCCAGGCGGGCAGGACATCCAGCGGGAAAACAGCTCCGCTAAACAAGTATAACCCGCCGGCAACGGCATCTCCTAAATAATCCGAATGACGCGCCAACAACAGTGTGATGCCCGCCAGGGTCAGGCCCATCAGCGCCAGCAGCACCACGCCCATCAGCAGGCTGACGCTGAAGAGCAGCCAGTCCACCTGCGCCACCTCGATGGGCACATGCAGGAAAAGCGCGCCAAACACAATGGTGATGAACACCGAAAAACTGCCGGTGAGAAAGCGCGCCACCGCCCGCCCGATCAAGTAAAGCGGGATACGGATTGGCGCGACATACATATATTTCAGGGTGCGGTAATGCTCACGGTCGTCAATAATCGCCCACGAGACCCCGGTCATGACTGCGCCGACATACATGTAGAAGGCGTTGCCAAGGTAGATGTACGGAAAAAGCGGGTTGGTGAAGTCACCTTTGGTGATGATGGAGTACATCACTACCAGAATTGCTGCCCCCGCCAACGGTTTTATGATCGAATAGACCGCGAACAGGAACGGATCGGTCCAGTTCGACTCGATTTTCCAGCCCAGCCAGGCTGCCGTGCGAAAAGAGCGCAGATTCATGGTTTACCTCCGGCTCTCCGTCAAACGGCCTTCGCGAATCGCCAGCCGTTCCATTTTACGAAGCAGGATGCGAGCCGCGGTGATGAACAAGACCGACAGCCCGATCAGGATGAAAATTTCGACCCTGACGTTCAAAAACCCAAGCGCCGGTCCCGATGGAAACACCAGTTGGCGCATGGCATCCAGACCCAGCGTCAGCGGGATAATAGAAGCTGCGGCTGCCACCCAGAAGTTGAAGCTTTTTATCGGGAAGTAAAAACCGGCCGCCAGGTAGATCGGCTCCTGGGCCAGGTTGGCAATGTGCCACGCCTCACGGCTAAGCAACAAAAACAGGGACGCAGTCATCATGCCCATGCCATAGAGCGCAGTCATCGCCAGGAAAAAGACCAGCAGCAACTGCCAGAAGCTGCCCAGTGCGTATTGGACCTTGAAAGCCAGGCTGCCCAGCAGGATGATGCCAAGCGCGCGCTGCGCCGTGGCGACCAACCCGCCGAGCGCCATGCCTAACAGGATGGCCATCAGGTTGGTCGGCGACATGATGTAGAGCGCCAGGTTACCCGTCTCTTTTTCCCAGTACAACTGGCTAGACATGCTCCACAGGATATTCATCCAGAAAGCCGTCATGGCGCCACCCACCACCACGAAGCCGATATACTCCTCGGGTGCGCCAATGGCGCGGTAAACGAACACATACGCCGACACGGAAAGCGTCGGCAGGAAAATATCAAAGAACAGCCAGGACTTTTCACGCGACATACCCACCACACGCGGATAAGCCCGCCCGAGGATGGTCTGAATGAAGAGCCGCCAGCCCGTGTTTTTTCTAATGGCCGTTTCCATTGCTGCCAGCCTTTTCTTCCTCTGCCATACTGCGCCCGACCAGGGTGACAAACACATCCTCGAGGGTCGGTTCGCGCTTGGTCAGGTTGAGAATGGTCACATCGCGTTCGGTCAGCGTGTTCACGACGGCGCTCAACACCGCTTCCTCCGCCAGGATGAATTGAAGCTGCGAGTGACCGTCAAACGGGGTGAGTTGGACTTTATGCACACCGGGCAAAGTCTCGAAGTGCGCCGCTTCCAGTCCGTTCTGCGCGCTGACATCCAGGTTAAAAATGGCTTCCTGCTGGAGCTCGTGTTTGAGCGCCGCCGGGGTGTCGCAGGCCAAAACCTTTCCGCGGTTGATGATGGCGACCCGGTCGCACAACTCGTCAGCCTCCACCATGGTGTGGGTGGTCAAAAGCAAGGTGCGGCGCGGATTTTCATCCGTCCAGCGACGGACAAAACCGCGCACATCCCGCGATGCGCCAACATCCAACCCCAGGGTTGGCTCATCCAAAAACAACACCTCGGGGCCGGTCATAAACCCGCGAATGATGTTCATCTTCTGGCGCAGCCCGGTGGACAGGTCGGCCGATTTGGTATTGGCGCGGTCGGTTAACCCAAAGGCTGCCAGAAGTTCATCGATATATTGATAGGCTTCGGCTGACTGCATGCCGTAAAATTGCGAAAACATCCATAAGTTTTCGCGCACGGTCAGCAGGCCGTAGCCGGAGGACTCACCGCCGGAAACCATGTTGATCAGCGGGCGAACTTTGACCGTTTCGCGGTGCACGTCGTATCCGGCGACCTTCGCCCAACCGGTGCTGGGCGCCAGGAGCGTGGTCAAAATTTTGATAAGCGTGGTCTTGCCAGCGCCGTTAGGGCCCAGCAGACCAAACAACTCGCCGCGCTGCACCTGCAGGTTGACACCCGATAAGGCGACCAGTTCGCGCGGCTGACCTTTCTTTTTCTTGTTCTCGCGCAGACGATAAACCCGCCCGAGACTTTCCGTCTCGATGGAATAATCAGCAGACATAAACCCTCCACGGAGGAGCGTGGTAAACTCAAATCATGGCCTGAGATGGCTGCCAATACCCTCTCAGAAAAGGCTCAAATCGTTAAAGGGGCCGTGCGGCAGAAAGATCATTCTGCTCAAGGCACATTCCCCCAAAAATATTCGAAAACGGCGCTTAGCCTAAAATTATAAATCCCGGCAGATCATGGATTCACTCACCTTTCAACGCCTGCTACACCTTAATCAAGAATTTTACCAGAAATTCGGGCCGGCTTTTGCGGTCACCCGCCGGAGAATTCAACCCGGAGTGCGCCGGGTTGTCAATGGCTTGCCGGTTGGCGGGCGGCTGCTCGACCTGGGCTGCGGTTCAGGCGCGCTGGCGTTGGAGCTGGACAAGTTGTGGATTACCGGGTCATATTTTGGGCTGGATTTCAGTAACGAACTGCTGGCCGAAGCCCGCGGCGCGCTGCACAGCGCCAAACCGGGCGGGGTGGACATCCGCTTTGCCCGCGCCGACCTGACCGACCCGGGCTGGGCTGATCTGGTAGCCGGCTTTCCGGTGGATGTGGTGCTGGCTTTCGCCGTGCTGCACCATATACCCGACAGTTCCGTGCGAGCGCGCATTCTCCGGCAGGTGCGCGGCCTGCTGCCCGAAGGTGGCGTATTCATCCACTCCGAGTGGCAATTTCAGCATTCGGCCAAATTAATGGCGCGGCGCGTTCCATGGGAAACTGCTGGCATCGATGAAACCAAACTCGAACCGGGCGACACCCTGCTCGACTGGCGCTACGCCCTGCCCGGCCAGCCCGAACAGGTGGGATTGCGTTACGTGCACCTGTTCACGCACGAAGAACTGGCGGAACTGGCTGCTCAGGCGGGATTCACGGTGGATTCGGAATTCGAATCGGATGGCGAGGGCGGGCGGCTGGGGTTATATCAGGCCTGGCGGAAAATAATATCTTAAAGCGCGTTCCGCAGGCGAACGCACCGCATCATGTGACATTGCAAATGCGCGCAGCGTTAGCAGCCTAACAATTGCGATCCACTTACTAGCGATACAACGCCGGGGCAGCCAGCAGCTCCAGCGTGCGTGGATGGTTGGCGTACACACCGCGATATGACTCGGGCAGCAGGGCTGCGATGCGGCACATGATCTCATCCGTTTGCTGCTGCATGACCTGCTCGCGGTTCTCGCGCGGAGCAGGCGGTAGAATCACCGGCTTGCCGAACACCGCCGTAATGGTCGGCTTGCGGAAGGTAAGCATTTTTCCTGTGGCAGTATCGGAACCGGCAATGCCGACCGGAACCACCGGCAATCCGGAACGCTGCGCCAGCAGCACGGTACCAGGTTTCCCTTCGATCAGCGCGTGGGTGGTACTGCGGGTGCCTTCCGGGGCGATCCCCAGGGCGCGGCCGCTGCGCAGGACTACCATCGACTTGCTGAAAGCAGCGAAATCGGCGGTGCTGCGGTCGATCCAGATTCCGCCGGCCGACTCGGTAATCCAGCGAAAAAGCGGGTAGCGCAGGTATTTGTTGGCCACCAGGGCCGTGATGTCCGGGCGGGCCGGATTGACAAACAGAACCAGAATATCCAAACGGCTGACGTGATTGGTCGCAACGATCACCCCGCCTTCCGGGGGGAGATTTTCCGCGCCAATAAATTGGGTGTTGGTCAATGCTTTGATAAGCCACTGGATGAGGCGTTGGAGGCGGGTGCGTTTTATGCTTGCTACCTGGGTGTCCACATTTTTGTCCGTGTTTTCGGGTTAACTCTGCAGGTCGAGGTTTGCGGATTTTAACAAACCCGTTCAGAGATTGCCACACTTGCCATTTTATTCATCACCTGAATCTGGGCCAGCGGAGGAAGGGGCAATATCTTCGGGCAAAACGCCTGAAAAATCTGATGGAGACGAGTCTGTTTGCAAGGGATTAGAAACAAAGTGCGCGCTGTCAATCCCTTCCGCTGTTTGAGTGCGGCGCAGTCGGGCATTGAAATACAGCAGCAGCCCAAGGTTGACGAAAACCAGCGCGATCAGCACTACGACCGCCCCACTCTCGACCGTCTGAGTGATTGGCGATGTGTCGACCGGGATTTGCAGCAGCGGACCAATACCCGTGAGCACCCCGCTGGCATTCCACAGGCCATGCAACATCACTGCCAGCACATATGCGCCGATCATCCGCCCCAGGTAACGCCGTGACTGCCAGAAAGACGCCATCCCCCAACTGACCATGCCAGCAGTAACAATGTGCAGCAGGCCGGTGCCGACCCTGGCAACCAGAATTAACGTACCGGAACCGTCTCCGGAAGCGCTCAACGCGGTCAGGTTTTCCCAGAGCGCAAAGCTGGCGCCGCTCAACATCCCGGCGAGAAACCCTTGCGCCGGCGTCAATTTGTCACCGGCCAGCAGCCAGACAGCCAGAGGTTTGAACATTTCTTCCAGCAGCGGGACGATGCCGGACACAACTGCCAGAAGCGCCAGGATAACCCCGGGGCGCTGCAACAATCCTGAGAACATATCCGTTAGAATCTGCGGATCAAAATTGGGATCGGACACCATTCGCTGCAGAATCGCAAGTTGTCCGGCAAAATCGGGCGACGAACTGAGGTAAATGCCGCCGAATACCAGGACCAATCCCAACACCAGCAATTCGAGCGTCAAAATAACCGGCAGCGTGAATACCAGGCTGAAACCGATCACACCCCAGGTTTGCGCCGGGGATGAAAGCGTTAATCCACGCCGCCCGGTTTCGATATACCACCACAACGGTAAGACCGTCACCAGCAGCACCAGCGGGGGTAGCAGCAGCCAGGCCAACGGCGAGGTCTCGACCGGTTTGAACAACAGCACCAGCAATCCCCAGATCAGCAGTCCCGCGCTGGCAAACAAGAAGGTTTTTGGATTTGGCCGCGAGATGAAATTTTTACCACGAATCGACAGCAGCGAATAAACAACTGCTGGAATGCACAAGAACCCTACCAGCAGCATCACCCAGGCCAGATTGAAGAGCGTAATGGATTGCAGCCCGTGAACGGCAGCCCTGAGCAAACTGATGGTACCCGCAACAATCAACAAGCCGGCTCCAACGATCGCAAACAGGCCGCCGCTGGCGCTGATAACCAGCAACAGCCAACTGCGCCAGATTGCTGGTGCGGAAGGCCGGGAGGCCATAAGGTTATTTCACCTCGATGGTAACGGACAGGATCTTATCGCCTTCCGGTAGTTCACCGGCTTTGGACGGGTCGCGCGGGGTCAGCTTTTTGACTACATCCATCCCTGCAGTAACTTCGCCAAATATGGTGTAGCCGCCGTCCAGGTTGGTGGCAGGGCCATAAGTGATGAAAAACTGCGATCCGTTGGTGTCTGCGCCTGAATTGGCCATGGCGAGTAAGCCTTCACGGTCAAATTTTAACGAGTCGCTGACTTCATTCTTGAATTCATAGCCTGGGCCGCCAAAACCGCTACCTGATGGGTCACCGGTCTGAGCAACAAAGTCAGGCAGAACGCGGTGCCAGCTAACGTTATCGAACCATCCCTGCTGCGCCAGGAAGACAAAACTGTTGACCGCCAGCGGAGCCTTATCGGCATAAAGCCGGAGGGTGATATCGCCTTTGGTGGTCTGCAGCGTAGCAGAGTACTCCCTGGCCGGATCAACAACCGTGGGTGGGCAGGCATTGTACTCGCGCGCCTGTAAATCCGAGAGCGTTAGCAAAAGTTCGAGAGTTTGAGCATCATAAGGAATCTGATCAGCCGGAAGGAAGGTCAGTTGGCCGTCCACAAAGATGAAAAGGGAGGGCGTGCTGTTCAGATCGCTCGAAAGGGCGCTGCCGTAGGCTTTTTCAACCTTGCTCACCAGCGCGTCCGATTTCAGGTCAGCCATAAATTTTTCGCGGTCAAGCCCGATGGCATCCGCCTGGTCGGCTACCCAGGTCTCGAAATCAGCCGGCGTCATCGCCGTCCAGGCATCCCAGTTGGCTTCTTCAAAAAGCAGATCGTGCATTTCCCAAAATCTACCCTGGAGGCCGGCGGCTTCGGCGGCCTGGGCAGACAGCGGTGCTTTATCATGCGAAGGCAGCGGGAAATAGCGGTATACCACCCGCACCTGGTCTGAGTGAGCAGCCTCAAACGCTTGCAAGCTGCGTCCGGCGATAGCGCAATAGGGGCACTGGAAGTCGCTGTATTCCACCAGCATCAGGCGGGCATCTTCAGGTCCGCGCGACCAGTCAGAGCCGGTCACTTCCGGCAGTTTTGCCACCGTCAGTTCGGTGGGAGCCGGGAAAACGCTGGAAAGCGTGCATTCCATTGGGTCGCCTGCGGGGAGGTCAGCGCCGGCCGAATTTTGGTCGGGGCTGGCGCTTGAGCAGGCAGCCAAAACCAGCAATAAGAATAATGCGGCGGTCAGCCAAATTTTTCGCATGATCCTTTCCTGTCGTGTTTAGGCTTGCACGCGGGCAAGGATTGCCTGGCGCATGGCCGATTGTACCATCTCAAGCGGCTGGCTGGCGTCAATAACTACCCAGCGCTGCGGCTCATTGCGGGCCAATTCCAGGTAACCCTGACGCACGCGCTGGTGAAACTCGGGCGGGTAGGCGTCCAGGCGATTCCACTCGCCGCCAGCTTTGCGTTTGCGGCTTAAACCGGCATTGGTTTCGATATCCAGCAGCAGGGTCAGATCAGGAGTCAGCCCACCGGTGGCAAAATCGAGCAGCCGGCGCAAAATATCCAGATCCACCCGGTGACCAAAACCCTGGTAGGCGAGAGTAGAATCGGCGTAGCGATCGCACAGCACCCACTGGCCGGCATTCAAGGCTGGACGCACAATTTCCTCAACAAACTGGGCGCGCGAAGCTAAAAAGAGCAGAATTTCAGTACGCGGATTCATGGCGGTATTGTTCAGTTCCATGATCACGGCACGGATCTGTTCGCCGATGTCACTGCCGCCAGGCTCACGCAGGGTGACTACCGAATTACCCAACTGGCGCAAAAAATCTGCCAGGGGCGCCATTTGCGAGGTCTTACCGCTGCCTTCGGGACCTTCTAACGTGATGAACACCGGATTGCTGCTCCTGAAAGTGGGTTGCAATATTATTCGCGGAAAATGCGCACGCGGCGGTTGGGGTCTTTTCCATAGGAATGCGAGACCAACTGAGCCTGGCGCGCCATATCATGCTGCAGGCGGCGGATGCCTGCGGCGGCGGGCGGCAGGTCAACAAAACGCTGGCCGTTCAAAACATTTTGAATGGCTACCTGGGTCTGAGCTGCAATAATATCCCATTCAGAAGGGCCGCTTTCGACCGACAGGTTGAACAGTTCCGCCAGCGATTGTTCCATCTGGTTGATGGTATTGGCGCGCAGGACGTAAATGGGCATGCTGCGCGCTTCAGCCTCGACGATCGGGTGCTGGCGGGAACGGTAGTAAGTGCGCAAGGTCATCAACACTTCGGCTTCTTCCAGGTTGGCGACGACCACCGCCGGAACGCCCAACCGGCGGGCGGCCTGGATCAGACGGTTGCGCGCTACACCGTAAGGATAGATATGCACCGGCTGCAGGGTTTTGTTTACTTCCGGCGGCGCTGGATTGACCGTTTCCGGCTGGGCCAGAACCGGGTTGCCGCGTGCCGCCCGGCTGAGCGGTTGCGTATTTTCACTATTGTTGGCAAAAATGCGCCGGGAGGTCTGCGGTGTGGGGCGCATGGCTGGCGGAGGCGCCGGTTTTTCGATGACCACCTCGCCAACCGGATCGCGGTAGCGCACTTCAGGCGCCAGCGGGTAGCCGCGCACCAGGGCATCCACCGCAGCAGAGACATCCGCATGGACATGCAGGCGGTCGCGCTCTTCGATTTCGATCAACACGTCAAAAGTCGGCGGAGAGCGGCGCTCCAGAACGGTTTTCTGCGTGCCGCGGCGGCGGGCTTCTTCGTCCGAAAGGGTGACCGATTCAATCCCGCCGACCAGGTCGGAAAGCGTGGGATTGAGCAGCAAATTTTCCAGGGTGCGGCCATGAGCTGTCGCGACCAACTGCACACCGCGCTCGGCGATGGTGCGGGCTGCCAATGCTTCCAGTTCGCGCCCGATTTCGTCAATGATGATCACTTCGGGGTTGTGGTTTTCGACGGCCTCGATCATCACCTCATGCTGGAGCGAGGGTTTGGCCACCTGCATGCGGCGGGCGCGCCCGACGGCCGGGTGGGGTACATCGCCGTCGCCGCCAATTTCATTCGAGGTATCAACGATGATCACCCGTTTGTCGTCCGCCAGGATCCGCGCCGACTCCCGCAGCATGGTAGTCTTGCCAATCCCCGGGCGGCCAAGCAAAAGAATACTCTGCCCGGTTGCCAGCAAATCCTCGATGATGTCGATCGTGCCGTACACCGCCCGGCCGACGCGGCAGGTCAGGCCGACAATGCGTGCATGGCGGTTGCGGATGGCCGAGATGCGATGCAGGGTGCGCTCGAGGCCGGCGCGGTTGTCCGCATCGAACTCGCCGATGTTGGCAACCACTGCATCGATATCTTCGTGGGTGGTTTCGACGTCGCTGAGGGTCACCTCGCGGTTGACAAAACGCGCCACCGGCACACGCCCAAGATCGAGCACAATTTCCAACAGATTGTCGCTGTCATCTGCCTGAATGACCGCCTCGGTAATGCGAGCAGGCAGCACGTTAAGCAGCGCTTGCAGGTCATCGGTTATTCTGCGTTGAGTCATAATTCTAAATAATCAAACCTCATCATTAAAATGCAGCATATAAATCAACCCTGGCATGGTGCCTGGGGCCGGCTGCGCTTGAAACTGGTTGGAATAAGCGGCAGCGGCTGCTCTCCATTGGGCGAAATGATCATTGCGGGTTGACGGTTCTCGAAGGTACCGTTGCGCGCAGCAGCAAAAGCCGGCGAGCGCTGCTGCACCACCAGATGTTTAACCAACAAAGCCTGGCGCGGGCTGACTTCAACATCCAGTTCGGAGAGCGCATTTTCCAGCCAGGCCTGATAGGATCGAATGGAAAGATAGACCTGGCGCCCCAGTTGGAAGGATAATCCACCCAGAAATGAACGTACCAGCCGCAGGACGTCATCGACAGCGGGGTGGATGAGCGGCTGCAGGTAAATCCCCATTGGCCCATAGGTCGGTTCGATATAGGCCAACAATTCACCATTTTGTTCATAGACCAGCCCGGTCATGGCGCGCTCAACGAGCGGGTCAGCGGTTTGAACCAACGGCGGGACCAGCGCCTGATACAAAGCGCGAATGGGCAGGGCATCCAGATCATTGGATGTTTCCCAGACATTGGGGACATTATTGTTATTGATCGGCTCATTGATTTTCCAGACGCGCTGCCAGCCGTAAACGCTAAACCCTGTGCGGCGCAGGACTTCAAATGCCGGGCTGCTTTCTTCGACTTCAGCCAGCAAAGAACAGGCGCCGCGTTCGCCAGCTTCCCAGGCCAGGCTCTCCAAAAGCGCTGCCAGACCGGGTGAATCTAATCCGCGTTCGGGGGTGACGAAAGTCAGGCGAGCAGCCCGTTCACCCGCGGTATAGTGCATCTGCCCAATCAGGGTAGGGTTACTACCACCCTGGCGCAACACCTTGGTATAACTGCCATATTCCAATCGCAGATTGTCCAACACCGCCCAGGCGCCTATCGGGTTACCCCGCGTTAGAGACATGGCAGTATCCAGGCACTGCACCTGATTGCGGTACCGGTAGAGGGTGATCAGATCATGCCAGGCTAATGGTCGTGCTTCGATAGCGCCATCTCCATAAAATAGCGGTGGAAGCGATCATCACCGGTCAATTCCGGGTGAAAGGAAGTCGCCAGCCAGCGGTTTTGGCGCACTGCCACGATCGTTCCATCTGCTAAAGTCGCCAACAGGCGGGTGGTACCGTTGGCTTTCGCGATTCGCGGCGCGCGGATGAACACTGCGCGGAAGGGGCGGTCAACGGGATCCACTTCTTTTAACACCGGAACATCCAGGTCGGTCGCGAAACTGTCCACCTGGCGGCCAAAAGCATTGCGCTCCACGGTGATATCCATCACCCCGAGCAGCGGTTGGTCACGGCCGATATCCCGCGCCAGGAAAATCGCCCCGGCGCAGGTACCCCAGACCGCATGGTCCTGGGCGAAAGCCCGCAACGGCTCCATCAACCCAAATTCGACGGCCAGCTTGCCGATGGTGGTTGATTCGCCGCCAGGGATGATCAAGCCGTCGAGGTCCTGCAGATGCTGTGGCAGACGCACCTGGATCACCCGGGCGCCCAATCGTTCCAGCATCTTTTGATGTTCGAGAAAATCGCCTTGTAAGGCCAGTACGCCGATATTCATTCAGTGCCCGGTTCCCTTGACTACCACCCGCGTCCGGCAAGTAATTCGCCTTCGGGCAGCGCCGAAACCTGCCGGCCAACCATGGGTTCGCCCAGGTTGCGGCTGATTTCAGCCAGAATGTGAGGATCGTTGTAATGGGTGACCGCTTTGACAATCGCCGCAGCGCGTTTGGCCGGGTCGCCGGATTTGAAGATGCCTGAGCCGACGAAAACGCCGTCCACGCCAAGCTGCATCATCAAGGCGGCGTCTGCCGGAGTGGCAATGCCGCCCGCGGCGAAATTGACCACCGGCAGGCGCCCCAACTCACGGGTCTCGAGGACCAGTTCATAGGGCGCGCCGAGTTCCTTGGCGAAAGCCATCACCTCTTCATCCGGCAGGTTGTGCAACCGGCGAATGTCGCCCAATACACTGCGGGCATGGCGTACAGCCTCAACCACGTCGCCCGTGCCAGCCTCACCCTTGGTGCGCATCATGGCAGCACCTTCACCAATCCGGCGCAAAGCCTCGCCAAGATTGCGGCAGCCGCAAACGAAGGGCACTTTGAAAGCGTGCTTGTAGATGTGGTGTTCTTCGTCAGCCGGGGTAAGCACCTCGGATTCGTCAATGTAATCCACGCCGAGCGCTTCAAGAATCTGCGCTTCGACGAAATGGCCGATGCGCGCTTTGGCCATGACGGGAATGGTAACTGCCTCCATTATCTGATGGATCAGTTCCGGGTCGCTCATACGAGCCACCCCGCCCTGGGCGCGAATATCCGCCGGGACGCGTTCGAGGGCCATCACCGCACAGGCGCCGGCATCTTCGGCAATTCTGGCATGTTCCGGAGTGACCACGTCCATGATCACGCCGCCTTTTAACATTTGAGCCAAGCCTTTTTTAATCGTAAATGAACCTGTTTCCTGCTCCATTAAACCTCCAGCTACACCTGATAGTTTCAGTTTGATTCTACCACGGGCTAAAGTGCAGCAGGCCTGAAACCTTTTTTTCAGGCGCAGTTTGTTACAGGCTGAAAGACAAAAAGACCCCTGACGGGGTCTTCTCGAAGGCATATACCTTCAACCTCCAGACATCTGGATTGAAATTAGTTTATCGCAAAAGTGCCGTCGTGGAAATGCTTTAATTTAATGCAGGGGATGCATTAGCCTGACTGGACAAACTAAAGTTTATCCTACTATAACCCGCTCTATCGGAGCAGCCAGGTAGCTTTTTCTCCCGGCAAACCTTGCGAGGTCCCAGGTAACTCTCTACCGTTTAATACACAGCGCCCCGCCTGACGAGGGGGGCGTGTTATAATTTTGGTGCCGAAGGTGGGAATCGAACCCACATACCCGGAGGGTACACGATTTTGAGTCGTGCGCGTCTGCCTGTTCCGCCACTTCGGCGCTTGCATTGATGAGTATATCGCAAAATAACCAGAAGGGTCAAGGTATTCACCCCCATGCGCCTTGGAATTATCGGCCTGCCGCAATCCGGCAAAACAACCCTGTTCAACGCTCTTACCCGGGCGACCCAACCAACCGGTACGACCGGCAAGATCGAAGTGCATACCGCAGTCGTGGAGGTACCCGACCCGCGAGTGGACGTGCTTTCTAGTATGTTCAAACCCAAAAAGACGATTTATGCCAGGGTGACCTATGCTGACATCGCCGGCCTGGATGGCTCAGCCAGCAAGAGCGGCATTGCAGGTACCCTGCTCAATCAGTTGACGCAGATGGACGGGTTCATTCATGTTGTGCGCTGCTTCGAAGATGAAGCTGTGCCGCACCCGCAGGGCAGCGTTGATGCAGCCCGCGACCTGGCGGCCATGGATGGCGAGTTTATCCTAAACGATTTGATTGCCGCCGAACGCAAGCTGGAACGGTTGGCCGAAGAACGTAAAAAAGGCGGCGGTCGCGACCGCGCCACGATAGACCGCGAAATTGTGCTATTCGAACGCTTGCAGGCGGCCTTGACCGATGAAATTCCGCTGCGCGACATGGATATATCTGCAGAAGAAGAAAAGATGCTCTCCGGCTTTGGTTTCCTCAGCCGTAAACCGGTGCTGGTGGTTTTCAACCTGGCCGAAGGCCAGGCAGCGCCGGAGATCACCTATGACCACCATCACAGCCAACTGGTTGCGCTGCAGGGCAAACTGGAGATGGATATTGCCCAGCTACCGGCCGAGGACGCCCAGCTTTTTATGGAAGAATACGGCATCGAAGAGCCCAGCCTGAATCGCATGATCCGGCTGTCGTATGATCTGCTTGGCTTGCAGTCGTTCTTCACGGTTGGGCCGGACGAGGTGCGCGCCTGGACAGTAAGGCGTGGAGCAACCGCCCCCGAGGCTGCCGGTGAAATTCACACGGATTTGCAGAAAGGCTTCATCCGCGCCGAAGTGGTCACCTACGACGACCTGGTGAGCCTGGGCGGGCTGAGCGAAGCGCGCGCCAAAGGCAAGCTGCGCCTGGAAGGCAAAGAGTACATCGTTCAGGACGGCGAGGTGCTCAACATCCGGCACTCGGGGTAGCCGGGTTCTCTCTGTGGCGCCGTATCGCCGTTAACCAACAAAACAATTCCATCGCCGACCCATTCGATCTGGACATGATGATCGGTGCTCAGGGCGCCTGGCATAGCATGCCGAGCAGCCCCAAGGAAGTGTTATTTAAACGAGTAGCGTCAATTTCAGGATTAGCTAGATCGGTCATCTGATTATGATAAATATGATAAAATTAGTATATTATATATAAACTGAATTCTCTTCGAAGGATTCATACGGCTGCAATCCGCTCGAATGCACCGCTGAAGGAAAGGATTAGTCCACATGCTAAATCTCAACTCAGTCATGATCGGAACGAAACAAATAAAAGTTCTAGCAGCTTTTTATGAGAAAGTTCTCAGAAAACCAGCAGATATGGCCGATGAAGAATATGGTTTCTTTGGCTGGCAAGTGGGGTCAAGCTATCTGTCCGTCCTGGACCATTCTGAAATGGTCGGTCGCACAAAAGATCCCGGGCGCGTGATGATCAATTTTGAAACGCCGCAAGTCAAAGAGGAGTTTGAGAGAATCAAAGCTCTGGGAGGAGTGGTCATTAAAGCACCCTATGAAATGGAAGGCGGATGGATTGCGACACTGGCTGACCCGGATGGGAATTACTTCCAGTTAGTCAGTCCAATGGAGCAATGACCTGTTCCCGGACGTATCATCGGATCTCGCCACACTGCGTTCACGCGTGGAAGCGGACTGGTAACCTTAAATACGACAGCGAACGAGCATTGCCTGACACTGGCGTGCAGATGTTCGGAAGCGCTGTCACGAGCCGCTGAAAAGATTAGGAGTAAACATCTCATGAGAAAACTGGTTGTCAACACTTTCGCTACACTTGACGGGGTCATGCAAGCTCCCGGGGGACCGCCAGAAGATCCCAGCGGCGGCTTTAGCTACGGCGGGTGGTCCGTTAATTACTGGGACGACACCATGAATGAACTTATGGGCGAATCGATGGCTCAGCCATCCGAACTTCTGCTCGGAAGAAAAACCTATGAAATCTTTGCAGCCCACTGGCCGTATTCCACCGAACCCGGCTCAGACCAACTCAACAGCGCCAAAAAGTATGTCGTCTCGCGAACGCTGGATAAAGTCGACTGGAACAACTCCATGCTGATCAAGGGCGATGCTGTCCAAGAAATCAGGAAACTCAAAGCACAAGACGGGCCAGAACTTTTGGTTCATGGCAGCAGCAATCTGATCCAAACGCTGCTAAAACACAACCTTATCGACGAGTACCGGCTATGGATATTCCCACTTGTCATCGGGAACGGCAAACGGTTGTTTGGCCAGGGAACCGTCCCAGCTAATCTAAAGCTCAAGTCTTGCAAAACCTCGGGCTCAGGCGTCATTATGGCTTTTTATGAACCAGCCGGGGAGATCAAGATCGGGACATTCGAGTTAGCCACGCCATCGGCGGCAGAACTTGAAAGGCGCAAAAGGCTCGAGGCGGAAGAATAGCGATTTACGGAGAAGACGAAGAGAGTAATGTGAATTTTGAGTGTTTTTGCGCCGTATTGGTGCAAAAACACTTCGTTTAATTGCATCCGGTAACGGAATGGGGCCGCCAAGGCCAGGCAGGCGCCTCGCACCCAATCTTCTCTCGGGTGCGTTGTTTCTGAGTTAACAAGAAAGCAGGTCTGTTACATATCAAGGAGCGACGCACCTGCTCCTGGATGGTCAAATTTGAATGGCCAAATACAGGGGCTGTCTCAAAAGAATAAAATTGTCCTTTATTCCACCACATATGCGGGATGGGGTGGAACCCATCCCCTACAGGTAGGGGCGGGTTTCCACGCCCGCCCGCTTTTGGGACAGCACCAAAACTATTATTTCGTCACTTTTTCCGCATTCACCCACAGGCCAGCACCGTCGCTGACCAGTTCAATTTGACCATTCAATCCGGTGGATAGCGCGCCGGGCATATTTTGCGGCGCACTGCCAAAAAACACATGCGCCAGCGGCATCTGATCTACCCATTCGCTCACTGGCATATCCGCATTTCCGATCAGGACGCAGCCGTTCACCCGTTTGCCAGAACGCTTTAGTTTTTCTGGCGAGAAACCCTCTGGCCACACCAAGCACAAGTTGTCGTATTCCAACTGCAGCGCGGCCTGTTCACCATCCACCGCAAGTACTTGCAGCACCACGCCTTCATCCAATTGGAGCTGTGCCCCTTTCGGTAACAACGTCACCTGAGCTTTGGACTCTGCCAATGCTTCGATAACACGCTCACCAGCGCGTTTATCCGGCGGAGATATCGCCCAGAATGCCTGCTCTACCGGGAAGCGCTCGATTAACAACGGCAGCCCTTCCAGCGAGCTGGCACCGGCTGAGTTCAAAACCAAAGCATCCAGCCGGCGCTCCAGCGGACCAGTCAGCTGACCCAACTGACTGGAAAGTTGATTTGCGCCCGGCGCGCCGCCGATCAGTACCCGTCCCCCGGCCGGCAAACGCAGCACAACGGCTTGTCCGTCCCGACTATCCATCACAAAAAGATGCAAACGCCCGTCCGGGAGGCGCAATGCAGCACTCCAGGCCACCAGCGTGACAAGCCCCAGCCCGGCAAACAGCAGCCCAGGCCTTAACTTTTCGCGCAGCGGCGCCAGTCGTTCCCGGCCAAAAGTCAAGCCAAATAAGACAACATAGAATGCCAGCGCCATCCAGGGTGTAAATTCACCTATGGATACTGCTCCGGATTGAATCCGCGCCAGACTCTCGACCACACGCAGGGTGTAGGCCGCCAGCGGCCAGGCCAGCCAGGCCAGAATCTGCCCAATGGCAGGCAAAACCATCCCCGCAATCAAGGCCACTCCGCCCAAAATCATGACTCCCGGTTGAACTGGCAGAATCAGCGGGTTGGCCAACATGGCCGTCAAAGATAGCCGGTTAAAGTGGTACAACACCACGGGCAGCGTGGTCACCTGGGCAGCCAGCGTGAAAAGGAAGTATTCACTTACCGGTCCGGCCAGGCGGTTGGCAACTGTTTTCCCCCACCGGTTTTCAGCCCAGGATTCGAAGGCGGTTTGCAGCGGTTCGCCGTACAAAATCAAGCCTAAGGTGGCCGTAAATGAGAGTTGAAAACCGGCATCCCACGGCAATAGCGGGTTGACCGCGCACATCACCGCAGCGCTGAGGGCTAACGGCGTTAATCCGCCGCTGCCGCGCCCAATCAAGCGCCCGAACAGCGCCAGGCTGCTCATGATGGCAGCCCGCACAACCGCCGGGTTGGCGCCTACCAGTAACGTGTAAAAAGCAATAGTTACAGCGGCGGCCAGCGCTGCCCAACCGCGCGGTAAAAAGCGGCCGAGCAGTCCAATCAAAAGCGCGGCCAGGACGCTCATATTGAAACCCGAGATGGCAACGATGTGCGCCGTTCCGGTGTCCTGGAAGGCAGAGACGATTTCATCCGGCAGGTCATGATCCAGGCCAAGGAGCACCCCGCTGAGCAACGCTGCCTCGGGCTGCGGAAAGATGCGGTTGAGTGTGAGATAGGCTTTTTCCCGCAAGCGGAAGATGTCAGCCATCAGCGGACTGCCGGCTCCACTTCCGACCTGGCGCACGGCCGGATAAGCCAGGTAGGTATGAATGCCCTGACGGGCAAGATAATCTTTGTAGGAAAAATCAGCCTCGTCTGGCGGATCTTCGGGGGTTCCCCAGATGACCAGACGGTCGCCGTAATGTAATTCTCGGCCAGCAGGCAAGCGCAACAGGGCTGCTCCCTTCACCGGAAAAGAAACTTGCCCGTCGGGCTGAATGGTTTCGATGCGAACTCGCAGCAAAACGGCGCTTTCGCGCCGGTCAGGGTAATCAGCCACCCATCCGGTCAGGGTAAGTTCCGGGCTGCCGTTGTAAAAAGCCAGGTCACCCGGTCCCCAGACTGGGACTGTAGTTTGACCGCGCAGCGCCCCTAAAAATAAACCAGCCAGAAGGACGCCGAGCGGGAGCGGCAGCCAGGCTCGCAATCGAACCCATGCCGCGCGAACAGGCTGCAAGCGCCATTCTGCCACGGCTAAAACAGCAGCAACCAGACCACCTGAGGCCCATACCCAGGCAGACGCCGGCACGGCAGCAGCCAACAGGATGCCTGCCAGAAAAGCCAGCGAGAGCCACAGTAGCGGCATGGCTTAAACCTGCGGACCGCGCAGGCGCGGCAAAAAGGCCGGCGTGCGCCGGCGGTAGGCTGCATACTCCTCGCCAAATTCGTCCAGCAGCTTCTGTTCCTCGAAGATGCTGCCAATAATCAAATAGGCGCTGGCGCCCAGGTTGAGGGCTAGGCGGTTCCAGCTTAAAGCGGGAGAGGCCCACAGGACGAGCATGGTGCTGGTATAGAGCGGGTGACGCACCAGGCGGTAAAGACCGCCGGTTATGAATTGCGGCGTACGGTCAACGGCCGCCGGGTCGAGTACCCGGTCCAGGCCGATAAAGTTGAAAAAACCGGTCTGCATCACGCCGTAAACCAGCCCGACCAATCCGGCGAATTGCAGCAAGCGCAGCCAGCTCGAAAAAGGCGAGGGGATGATATAGATTTGCCGGTCAGGCAGCAGCGCCACCAGCGCCAGGGGCGGCAGGAGTGTCAGCCCGCCGAGAATGGAGAAAACAAACCGGTGCCAGCGTATCCCGCCTGAACCAAAACGGCGCTGCAGCGCGGCTTTGAACCGGCGCGAAGCCAGCAGCGAATGCAGTCCACCGTATAAGATCATGGATACCAGTATCCACCAAAATCCTGCGGTCATCCGGTCATTCCTCTGGTAATTATTCTATTCCATTCCGATTTTTACGGGTTTGCCAAAGGGGGCAAGAATACGATAAGCGGGTTGATCTTTAAACATTTGCAGGTATTTATAACAAGCACAGGCAATATTATAATTTTAATAAAATTTATCCAGATTTTCACTTTAGCGATTTAGAACTTGAACAAATTCAGGAAATGTTGTTTCTGACAGGAATGGAACGCAAGGAGGGTAAATGGCCGAAATCCGGGATTGGAAAGGAATGAATGACATGTCTGCCCGCCTGCTGCTGGAGCGCACCGGCGAAGGCTTGGATGCATGGAACCAGCGCATTCGCCGCGAAGGCTTTACCAGCGAACAGGCTCTGCGCGCCTGGCTTAAACGTTTGGGCGTGACCGGTTATGCACAATCGCTGCTGGTGATGGAACAATTTGGCTACCCGGATTTCTTCCTCGCTTCTGCAGAAGACCTGATCGACGGACAGTACGCCGACCGGCCGCAGCTACGGCCGATCTTCGATGCGGTTATCACGGCAGCAGCAGCCCTTGGCAATGTGATCATTCAGGCGCGCAAGACGTACGTTTCGCTGGTAACCCCGCGCCGGACATTTGCCCGGGTGCAGCCAACCACCAAAAACCGCATCGACCTCGGACTTCGTTTAGCCGGGCAGAAACCATTTGGCCGGCTGCAGCCATCTAAAATCCATGAGTCCACGCCTCTTCAGATCAGCCTTACATCACAGGAGGACGTAGATGCGGAAGTGCTGAACTGGCTCCAGCAAGCCTACGACCAAAACAGTTGAGCCGCTCGTTTATCGGGTGGACCAGATCAGAGGCATTGCCTTGAAGCTCGCCATAAATTAATGGGCTGTTCTTTACAATGCCTGTTACAATTGGGTAATTCGCCAGCCCTTTTGGGTTGACGCCCCCGAATCGATCAAAAATAAAGATGGATAGCAATGCCCTTCCAGGCCGGATTTTATTATTCGCTGCATGAAGGGGGGAAGAAGGATCAAAAGCCCGTCATCTTGATCCATGGAGCGGGCAGCAGCCATTTAATCTGGCCGGCAGAAATTCGCCGGCTGATAGGGCATACCGTTATCGCCCTGGATTTGCCCGGTCATGGGCGGTCCAATGGCGTCGGGATTCAGTCGGTCGGCGACTACACCGCTGCTATTATCGAATTCTTAGCGGCTGCTCATATCTTTCAGGCAGCTTTTGTCGGTCACTCCCTGGGCGGGGCAATTGCCTTACAGATGGCATTGGATTTTCCGCAGCACGTGATTGGGATCGGCGTGTTATCGGCCGGAGCCAGCTTCAACCTGCCCGCCGAACTTATTACGTACCTGAGCAGTGCATCAACCGCTTCAGCCGGTTACCAAATCCTGCAAGAACGGCTGGGGTATGCAGGCTCCCCGCAGACTGTCGCGGCTGCGGGTTTCAAGGCCATGACCACGGCCCGCCCCAGCGTGCTCTACGGCGACTGGCTGGCCTGCAGCCGCTTTGATCTGCACGACCAGGTTGCCCGGATCAACACGCCGGCGTTTGTCGCCTGCGGGCAAGAGGATCAGCTTACCCTGCCAGCCCAGGCGCATTATTTATCGACCAACCTGCCGATTGCCCGCCTTGAGATGATTCGCAGCGCCGGTCACCTGCTGCCTTTCGAGCAGCCGGTAGCCCTGGCGGCAGGATTGCAGCGCTTTTTGGATGATTTATTAACCTGGCATGCGCAATTCCCGCTGCACAGCGATTTTCCACAAGAGACCACCAGCGTCACCCGCCCAAAAAACAGCACCCGACCGGAATAATTGCACAGGGTAAGCGTTTCTGTGTGTCTTTTCGACCCGTATAAAGCGGGTCGAGCATCGTTGAGTCTGGATGTAAGCTATCCGGACCGCTGAATCGGTGCAGCTAGTCGGCCACAAAGAGACCCGAGCATAACTTATGGTATATTAAGCACAAGCTAATTTGTACAGCGGCGGTCTGCGCTGGGTGAATCAAGGAGCACCATGTATTTTGCAATCGAGGGCGTCATCGGGGTGGGAAAAACAACATTAGCCCGGTTGCTCCAACCGCGTATCGAAGCAAATCTGCTATTGGAAGTGTTCGAAGAAAATCCGTTCCTGAGCAATTTCTACGCCGATCGGGCGCGTTATGCATTTCAGACGCAGATATTTTTCCTGCTCAGCCGCTATCACCAGCAGAATCGCAACGTCCCACAACTGCTGAGTCAGGGTTTGCATCTGATCAGCGACTATACTTTTGAAAAGGATGCCCTGTTCGCCTCAATTAACTTGAAGGGTGACGAGCTGGAGATGTATTACCGGGTGCATGAGGCGCTGGCGGAAAAAATGGCGACGCCTGCGCTGGTGGTTTACTTGCGCGCTGAGACCACCACCCTGCTGCAGCGAATTACCATGCGCGATCGGCCCTACGAGCGCAACATGGAAGCGGGCTACATTCAAGAATTGAATCAGGCTTATGATGATTTTTATCTGTCTCCGCAGCGCAAAACGCCGGTGCTGGTGATCGATAGCAACGCTCTGGATTTCGTCCACAGGCCTGAGGACTTGGATTGGATCGAAAACCGGATTCGCCAGGCATTACAGTTACCGCCCTTCCAACCCGAACTTCCGCTGGCCGGTGGGCGAAGCGCATAATAAAGCAAACCGCCTGCTGACAAACTAACCGCTCAGGGGAAAACGAATGCGTATAACTCAGGAAGCCTTACATGCCATTGCCCGTGATTCTGCCGAAAAGTACGCCCGGCGCTACCGCGGGCTGGCCTGCATCTACCTGACCGGTTCGTTGTTAAGTGATGCGCCGCTGCTGGGCGGCACCACCGACATCGACCTGGTTTGCGTGCATACCAGTACGCCGGCCTTCCCACGCGAAGTGGTGCATATCTCGGATGAAGTGCATCTTGATATTGCTCATTATTCGCAGACAGTGTTCCATCAGCCGCGTCACCTGCGGGTGGATCCCTGGGTTGGGTCCCATCTGGTCAATAACGCGGCGGCCTTATACGACATGCAGCACTGGTTCGAATTTACCCAGGCCAGCGCTGGCGCGCAATTCAACCAGCCGGAAAATGTAATCACCCGGGCGCGTAAATTGGCGGAAAGCGCCCGCCAAGGATGGATGAGCCTGCACCTTCAGCCTGATCCCAGTGCTTCTGCTCGCCTGCTGCTTTATTTGTCTGCACTGGAAAATGCAGCAAACAGCATCGCCGTCATCCATGCTGCGCCGTTGACTGAGCGGCGCTTCATACTGCAATTTCCAGAGTACGCCCAGGCTGTTGGAAGGCCGGGGATGGCTGCCGGCTTGTTGGACCTTTTCACGCCGGATGGTTATTCCGCGACGGATCTGGCCCAATGGTTCGAGCCCTGGAAAGAAAGCCTGCAGGCTGCCAGTCAAATTAAGGAAGTACCACCACGATTGGCTCCGACTCGTTTGCTTTATTACGAACGTGCTGCAGCCGCGCTAAACGAAGAAAACACGCCTGCTGCATTATGGCTGGTGCTGCGCACCTGGACGCGGGCGGTACATGTCCTCCATCCAGACGACAGTCAGCAAACCCCATGGGCAGATGCCTGTCATGAACTGGGGCTTTTGGATAAGCCTTTTGAAGAACGGCTGGCCATGCTGGACAGCTATCTGGACGGCGTCGAAGAAACGCTGGACGAGTGGGCGAAAAAATATGGCGTATAGCCTACTAGATGTGGGGGTATTCCCCGGCCGGGTTTTGCGTCCACCTGGGTAAAGATGTGGATAACTCCGCAAAAACTGTGGATAAAGCGTTTGAATTGTGGACAAATCTGAAAAAACGTTCGATTTATAGGGTTTATGGCACCACCCCACACCCCCATATATGGGGGTGTGTTTGGCTCAAGACCGAAATCTCCAAAAACTACAAAAAAAATCGCGTCAATCCGGATTCCCCCATCTAATTTGTCAACAGAGGCGTCGAATAAAGGGACAAGTTTTCTAAGCTAATTGAGGAATAACTATGGCTAAAATTTTCACCTTTAAAGCTATTCTCATTCTTTTTCGAGGTTATCCACAATTCCACAGCCCCTACTAATACTGCTAAATCTACTTTTCTTATGAATAAAAAGAATCCTTTCAATCCTGTATCATCCAATCGAATAAATTCGGTATTTTGATTGTATAGATCAGTTTGTTTCTGGATGCTTGTATCTGAACGGATATTCTTGTACAATTTTTATGGAATTGGTGTATGATTTTGTCCCTGGACAAAAATGTTTGCTTGGCGTCGACCAACCACGAGAAAGGATTCTTAGCCATGGACGTCATTAAGGTCAAAGCAAACTCTCGTACCGCCGCAGTAGCCGGGGCAATTGCAGGGGTGATGCGCGAGCATAAACATGCCGAAGTGCAGGCGATTGGAGCAGGCGCAGTTAACCAGGCTGTTAAGGCACTGGTGTTGGCCAAAGGTTATTTGGCCGAAGACGGCATCCCGATCATTTGCATTCCCGAATTCGTCGATGTGGACATCGATGGAAAAGTGCGTACGGCGATTAAAATAACCGTAGAACCGCGGTGATGGGCTGTTAATGGTGTAAAAGGGTAAAGAATCAATCCGGCCGAAAGATTAATCGGTCGCCATATTAACTTCTTCGGCAGAGAAGATCACTTCATCCTTGCCGGTTAGTTTTTCCTGCGCCTTCGCCAGAATCAAATCGCAGTGGCGAGGGTGAGCAACGTAATCCAAATCATCCGCAGGAACGGTCAATACCGGGCAGAGGGTGAAATTATTGATCCATTGTTCGTACAGTTGATTCAGTTGGTCGAGATATTCGGTAGGAATTTTGCGCTCATAATCACGGTCGCGCAGGTTGATTCGTTTCTGCAAGGTGTTTGATGCAGCCCGTAAGTAGATGACCAGATCTGGCGGGGGAATAAAATCCGCAACGGTCAGGTAAAGTGCGCGGTACGTTTCGTAGTCGCGCTCATTAAGGTTACCCTGCAGGTACAAGTTGTGAGCAAAGACTTCAGCATCCTCGTATATGCTGCGGTCCTGAATGACGGAACCGGGGAAAGCAAGAATACGCTGGTGGATGCGCAGCCGGTGGGTTAGAAAGAAGACCTGGGAGTGAAAGCTCCAGGCATTCATATCTTTATAGAAATCAGCGATATAGGGGTTTTCGGTGACGGGCTCGTAAAAGGGCTCCCATCCCATTTTTTCGCACAGCAGATGAACCAGAGTGGATTTGCCCACACCAATATTACCGGCAACAGCGATAAATTTTTTCATCAGGCCCCTGTTATTGAGATAATTTCCCGGCCAATTCTAATTCGATGACTTCCTGGAATACCTCAAACGGCTGGGCACCAATTAATGCCACGCCGTTGATAAAGAAAGTGGGTGTGGATGATATACCAATGCTGGAAGCATATTCGAAATCAGCAGTGACCTCAGCCTCGTAGCGATTTTCGTCCAAACACTGTTGAAATGCATTCAAATCCATATTCAGTGAACTGGCATAAGTTTGATAAGTAACGTCACCCAATTTTTCAGCGCCGCTGAAAAGCAAGTCGTGGAACTCCCAGTATTTTCCTTGCTCATTGGCACACTCCGCAGCATTGGCTGCCGGGCCGGCATTCGGGTGAATGCTGTAAAGAGGGAAGTCACGATAAACCAGCCGAATCTGGGTTGGATAAGCCGCTGCTAACTTTTTCCAGACTTCTTCGTGCCAGCGCTGGCAATAGGGGCATTCAAAATCACTGAATTCAATAATGGTGATCGGCGCGTCAGCCGGACCATAAGATGGGTCGCCATCCTCGGTCACCGGATAGCGGGTGACTTGCTGAATCTCGCCCTCGGCAGCAGGTTGAGCGGTGTCAGTCTGGCTGGCTTGCCCCGCCGCTGGTAAAACCGACGTTTGGAGGTTTTCCAACTGGGACTTGACGCTGGCCAGTTCGACTCTGGCAGCAGAGAGAGGGCGCCCCCACATGAAAAAACCGGCAATCAAACCCAGAGCAAAAAAAAGCGCAGCCCCACCGAGCAGCGCTAAAGAGCGCCAGTCGGTTTTTGGCCGGATGCGGCGCCTGTTTTCCTTTTGACCCGCTGAAGGGGAATATTGTTCACCCATGCCAAAATTATATCATGCGTCCAATTAGGCCCCGGCTGATGGCCGGCCAGAGAGTATATTAAACAAAACAGAGCAGCTAACGGCTGCTCTGTCGCAATATATCAGGTTGAACTAGGCAGGTTGTGTAGCGCCGGTCGGGCAAACATCCGCGCACGACCCGCAATCCTGGCACTTGGAGGCATCGATCACATACAGACCACTAACCTCGGCGATAGCGCCTTCCGGGCACTCGGACTCGCAAGCACCGCACTGAATGCAATCATCCGTTATTACGTAAGTCATGGAAAAAATCCTTTCCTCTACATCTAGGACAGTAATTGAAATGGACCCAATGTACAGGGGATAGGATAGCATATCCGGTAAAAAGTGTGGATTGCCGATTGTCACCAAAAACTGTTAATAAAGTCACCGAGCGGCATGAAAAATCTGCATAACGCGCTCACACCTGCAGTCTCAAGTAAAATAGGAGATGTGAAACGAGCCGACGCTTCCATCGGGCGGGGCAAATTCCGGTTATTCAACCTCGGGGGTAAAAACCGGCGGTTCTATGCGGCTGCGGCAGCAATGCTGGCTTTGATTCTGGCTCCGTTTGGGTTGTACGCGGCGCTCAACCAGGGAAGTCACCTCTTCGCCGGGATTTTTTTTGCGATCATTACCGGCAGTATGCTGACGATCCTGTTCGCAGCCTAATTTCTGTTCGAGACCGCGGTGCCGGCAGGGAGAAAAAGAGCGAGCAGCGGTTCAAGCGCAGTGGTATCCGCCTGCTCGATTTGTCCGGTGTCACACAGACCGGTAAGCGCGGGATCGATAGCCAGACGCAGCTGCAGTGGTGTCCCGGTTAGCTCCGCGATTTCGCCGGCATGGCTCGGCCCAAAGATTTCGTGAATTACGCCGGTTTGAGGATCGCGATAGTAGCTGAAATTTTCAATCAGCCCAAGCACCGGGATGTCCAGGCTTTGCAGCATGTGAACCGCCTTGCGCACCACCAGGACCGCCAGTTGCTGCGGTGATGTGACCAGAAGCGCGCCTGAAAGCGGCAGGTTCTTGATTACGGTGATCGCTGCGTCAGCCGTACCCGGGGGTAAATCCACCAACAACACATCCAACTTTCCCCACAGCACCTCATTGTAAAACTGCTGGATGGTGCCTGAAATCAAAGGCCCGCGCCATATGACAGCGGTATCTTCTTCGGGCACCAGTAAATTGGTGGAGACAATGCGGATCCCAAGCGGGGTAATGGCGGGCAGAATGCCTTGCGCGCTGCCGCGCAGACCGCCAGCCGGCAGGCCAAACAATTTTGGAATGCTTGGGCCGGTGACATCCGCGTCCAGGATGCCAACCTTTTTCCCGCTGCGCGCCAGCATGACCGCCAAAAGGGCGGTAAGCGAGGATTTGCCCACGCCGCCCTTACCGCTCATGACAGCTATCACCCTGCCAATTTTATTGAAGGCATTTAATTTCGGCGGGATGGGACGTGCCATGGAAAAGGCATTTTTACGTTCCTCATCGGTCATCTCGCCAAAGGTAATCTCGACCTTGGTCACATCCGGCAGCGTGGTCAGCAGTTGACGCGCATTGAAGGCCATATGGTCTTTCATCGGGCAGGTTGGAATGGTCAACGCCAGGGTGAAGGACACTTCGCCGCCGGGACGGACGGTGAGATCGCGCACCATTCCCAACGCAACAATGTTATGCCCCAGTTCGGGGTCAACTACTTTTTGCAGCACCTCAAGAATCTGCCCGGTGGTGATCAAAGTGGCCGAACCTTTCTCAGCGAGTCAGGACGGCGCGGAGCACAAAGCGGTCCACAGCGCCAAAGCGGTACTTGTAATCCTCGTTGCCGCGCATGAAATCGAATTCGATGCGGCGGTGTTCGGTAGCCCATTGCAGCAGGTAGCCCAGCAACACCCAGCCAGGTGAGTATTCCATGAACCGGCGATCAAAGCCAGAGTTATACACCCAGACCCGGTCGAGGTAATCGAACATGATATAACCGGCCGCCTTTTGATCACCCACTTTCATGAAAGCCAGCAGCAGACAGTCCTCTTCGAATGCACAGCGAATAACGGCATGCATGGTCTGGCGCATTACTGGGGTCAAAAACGCGGCTTTTTCTTCATCCTGTTGCATCAAGTCCAGGAATGCCTCTATTTCACTGTCCAGCGTAGCGTCGTCGGTGACAATGTACCAGCGCACCGGGACTTCTGCGGTCTCGGCCTTGCGCATTTTACGGCGAATTTCGTGCCGCTGTTTTTTGTCGATGGAAGCCAGATATGTCTCCCAGTCACCGGGCAGCGGAATATAAGGGGAGTGCTGCAACTGTTCCCGGCGAAAGGAGAGGTTGTGTTTTCTAGCTGCTACTTCCAGCGCAGCAACGGTCGGGGAGGTATCCAGAAGATTATAGAGGTCCAGCCCCTGCCAGACGGGAAACCCTGGTTGGGTGAGGAAGGGTAGAAGATGGTCAAGAAAGGCGGGCAGATCAGCCGGGCGAACGATCAAGTCGAGGTAATCGGAGATTTCGATACTGCCCAGCAGCATAAGCGCTGGACGTCCATCATGGTTCGGCGTGAAAAAGAAAGGCGCAATGCCGATCAAGCGGCCATCCTGGCGGGCGGTCACAAGCGCTAATTCTGCCTGCGGCCATTCGCCGCCGCCGCGGTGTTCCCACCAGGTTTGGATGTAATCGAAGCGTAAAAAAGGAACGTGGCTGACGCTTTCGTCCAGCAGCGCGTTCCATTCATTTCGCAGGTCAGTGGGGAAGGTGGTGTGGTGTGTAAGTTCCATGTGTATTTGGAGATTATACCGCAGGCGCGCCAGATGAAAAAATTTATGCCAAAGAGCTCACGGAGAATTAACAGCTGGGTGCGTTGCTCCTGGGTGAACAATGACGCCAAATAATCACGGAACGAGGAGCGACGCACCTGCTCTTGCATGTCCAATTCACCAAATATAGGTGCAACGCACCTAGAAAAATATCCAAGGACAAGGGCAGGTGCAAGGCACTGTAAAAGTGCCTCGCACCCGTGGCGGTCGTATAATAGAAATATACGTTTACTGGTAGGAATGAGGTGGAAGATGGTGACCCTGGCTGATCAATTGGATGAATTAACCCGCCCGGCAGAATTGCTGGAGCGGCTGGATGATGAAGCTGTACGTTGCCTGGCCTGTGCGCACCGCTGCCTTATCAAACCAGACCGGCGCGGCATCTGCAAGGTGCGTTTTAACCGTGGCGGCGAATTGTTGGCACCGTGGGGTTATGTAGCCGCGCTGCAAATGGACCCCATCGAAAAGAAACCCTTTTCGCATGTGCTGCCTGGCAGCGACGCACTAACCTTTGGCATGCTGGGCTGCGATTTCCACTGCGACTTCTGCCAGAACTGGATCACCTCACAGACGCTGCGAGACCCGGCCGCCGGGTTGGGCATCAACGAAATCCGACCGATTTCACCCGAGGAGTTAACGGCTATTGCGGTAAAGCGCGGCGCGCGCGTGGTGGTTTCCTCTTATAACGAACCGCTGATCACCTCTGAGTGGGCAGTGAGCGTATTCAAAGAAGTCAAATTGGCCGGGTTAAATTGTGCTTTTGTCTCCAACGGCAATGCCACCCCTGAAGCGCTGGCGTACCTTCGGCCATATCTGTCTGCTTACAAGGTGGATCTGAAAACCATGCAGGATAAACGCTACCGCCAGTTGGGCGGGGTGCTGCAAAACGTCCTCGATACCATTCAACGGGCGCACGACCTTGGCTTGTGGGTCGAGGTGGTCACCCTGGTTATCCCGGGGTTCAACGACAGCCCGGACGAGTTATGGGAGGCAGCCCGCTTTCTGGTCTCCGTTTCGGCGGATATTCCCTGGCACGTGACGGCTTTTCACCCAGACTACAAAATGACCGATCCACCGCCGACCTCAGCGCGCGCTTTACAGCAGGCCGCGGAGATCGGTCAAGAGGCCGGGCTGCATTATGTTTACGCCGGCAACCTGCCCGGGCGGGTCGGCTCGCTGGAAAACACATATTGCCCAAAATGCGGCGAGGCGTTGATTGAACGCCGCGGGTATACGGTAACCGGTTATGCATTGACGACTCTGGGTACCTGCCCGACCTGCGGGACAAAAATAGCCGGGGTTTGGCCAGACAACCCGCGTTCGGTGCAATTGAACGGGTTAGGTATCCCGCGTCCTACCCGCTGGTGAACCGGCATATATCATGTACACTTAAGCGCAGGAACCTCCGCGAGGATATTTCGTCCTAGGAGTATGGCTTTGGTTTCTAAACCCCGAGCGAGTATGGCTCATTATCACGTGGATGACAACCAGCGATCCTGGGTGCCCTGGCTCACGTTGTCCGCCGTACTTTTAGCTGTAGGTTGGCTACTTATTGGCGCCTATCTCTATTTTCGCGCCGCAGGGCCGATCGTTTCCGGCGTGAAAGTGGGCGACACAGAGGTTGGCGGGCTGACCGTCGAGCAGGCAGCGGTGCGCATCGATAACGAGTGGAATCGCGATCGCGTTTTGTTGATCGGCCACGGCGACCAGATTTTTGAAGGTAATCCGCTTGAATTTGGCCTGTGGGTGGACCCCAATGCTACTGCCCGAAAAGCGTATGAGTACGGCCGGGGCAGCCAGCGGTGGAGCGAACTGGCGGGGATGTTAAAGGGCGCTACACCGCCGGAAATCCTGCCGGAGGTAGTATTCAGTCCAAAAGTAGCGGCAGAGCAACTGGCACATTGGGGGGGATTGGTCGAAGTAGAGCCTGGCGCTCCCACCATTGCTTTCGAGAACGGGAAATGGATCGCCAAGCCTGGAACTGACGGAATAGCTTACGATGCCGAGGCTACGCTGAAAGCGCTGGCTGACAATCCTGCGCTGATCTTACGCAGCGGCTATCTGCCGTTGATGACCCGCCCGGTATCTTCGCCGGTCGATTCGTTGCAGCAAAAATTAGATGAAATGCAAGCGCAGCTCGACCGACCGCTGTTGGTGCATGCCTACGATCCGATTTCCGACAACACATTGGAGTGGAGCGTTCCACGCGAACTGCTAGCATCCTGGCTGCAGCCGGTGGTCGTGAATAACGAGCTAAAAATCACACTGGCCGAATCGGGGTTTGGCGCTTACATTGACTCGCTGGAAAAAGAGCTGACCGACGGCCGCAGCTTCATCCTGCCAGCCGTAGCTTATAACCTGACCGAACGTTGGCAAACCGGTCAGGCGTATACCATAATCATCCGCCACCCGCCAACCCTGTATGACGTTCAGGCTGGCGACACACTGCTCAAGATCGCCTGGAACACGGGCATTCCATTTTGGATGATCCTGCAGGCCAACCCAGGCATGGATATGGAAAACATTCCTGCCGGGCAGGCCATCAAACTGCCGTCAAAAAACGATTTGCTGCCGTATCCTGTCGTTGTGGGAAAACGGCTGGTGCTTTCGATCACCGACCAGCGCTTGCGGGTGTTCGAAAACGGCAGCCAGATCAAGGAATTCGTCATCAGCACCGGCATCGACCGATCTCCCACCCAGCCAGGGATATTCCAGGTGCAAACTCACGAATTGGAGGCTTATGCTTCGGTCTGGGATTTGTATATGCCGCATTTCATTGGCATTTATGAAGCCTGGCCGGGGTTCATGAACGGTTTCCACGGGCTGCCCAAGCTATCCAACGGGACGCGGCTGTGGGCCAGTATTTTGGGGAAACCGGCCTCATTCGGCTGCATTATTCTCACGCTGGAAGATGCGGAATGGTTGTACACCTGGGCTGAAAAGGGTGTGGTGGTGGAGATTACCGGGTAAGGTGGGCGTGCCGTCAAAATTAAAACAGACGGTGATGGAATCCTCTAACCGCATGACTCGCGGCATTGATTACCAGATGCTGCCCTTCGCCCGTTGGCTGAGCCTGTCGAAGCCTAACCATACCTGAACTTTTCTCCAGAAGGTAGGGGAACGGGGATTATAAAATTACGTCGGATCGATAATGAAACCCCGTGCCCGGTCGTGAAATTGGCACGGGGGTACCGGGCAGGTCAGCGGAGTTGGGCTAATCCCCGTGCCGCTACGAATATCAGCCCATTAAGGGCTTAAGGCAACGCCTGCACCGCCTTCAATTGCGCCTGGCGGGCCAGATCGGTGGCGCTGGCCAGAATGCGCAGCGCTTCCTCCGGGTTATGGAAACCCATGCTGTTTTCGGCGGCGATGAAGTCCCAGCGCAACTGCGCAGAGCGGTGTAAGGCACGGGCTTCTTCGATCAATTTGGCATCTGCTTTGCCATCGGCTGCGGCAGCCTTGATTGCCTCGATTGCGTCCAGGATGGCGTCTTCAGCCGCGTACATGGTGGCGGCGACCTGGTCCTGGATGGTGCTCACCCGACCGACAACGTAATCAACGTCTGTGTGACAGGCTCCGCAGGCTTGCGCCGGGTTGGTGAGCGGGCTGTGAACGTCGTGCGTGGAGAATTTGACTGACCCATCACGGGTATAGGGCATATGGCAATCGGCACAGGCGACGCCGGCGTTGAAGTGGGTGCTACCAGCAGTGAACATCTCATAATCGGGATGCTGCATTTTGATCATCTCGGCGCCGCTGTCGGGGTGCGTCCAATCGGCAAAATCGTATTCGTTGTAATAATTCTCGATGGCTTCGATGGAAGTACCGCCTGCCCAGGGGAAGGTCAGGTACTTGCCGTCGCCTTTGAAGTAGTATTCAACGTGGCAGTTGGCGCAAACCACAGAACGCATTTCCTGGCGGGTGAAGGTGGTCCAATCTTTTCCCTGTGCCTCCAGCGCTTCTTCCAAGGCCGGATTGGTGACGATCAGGCGCATGGTGCCCGCTTCATGACAGTTGGCGCAGCCGATCGGTTCTTCGATGCGCGCTCCCAATTCGTTGAAGGGGGTCTTGTCATAAGCAGCCATGCCCATCTCGGCCCATAACGACGGATTGCTGGCGCTCTTGCAGGAATAGCAGGTGCCGGGGGTTTTGTCGTTGATGCGCAGCGTTGCTTGTACATCAGTGACTGAATTCATGTGACCACGGTCTTCCTTGTAATCCTTGCTGAAAGCGTAACCGGCAAACAATGTGACCAGCCGCGGATCGACTTCCAACTTTTGCACCGGATCGGACCCACCGTACACCGTGCCGGTGCTGTTAGTTTCGGTTTTGAGCAAGGTGGAGTACTGGTTGGGAAAATTGAAGCCCCATTTTTCGCTATCCGGTTCCATGGCGGCGATTTCGATCAAGGCAGGTACGCCGCGCGTTTCGATAGGCTGATTCTTCATAAAGATCAGCAGTAATACCACTGCAGCAGCCAGGATGACGATAATAACGCTGAGGACGATTGGGGTGATCTTGGAACGGTTCATTGTGGTCAATTCTCCTCGTGCAACTGAGTCGATTCGGGGTCGTAAATGCCTTTATCCTGGTGCGGCAGAATGCTGATTCCACGCTCACCATGCGCTACGCTACGGTGACAATCAAAACAGTAGCGTTCGGCGTCCATCTGACCGTCTGCGATGGCAGAAACTGTTTCTGCGTGACAGCGAATGCAATTCTCCTGGATAATCCGATCGGTTTCTTCTTTAGCGCGGATCGGATCGGGGATGGTGCCAAAGGTAAAGTGCCGCACGTGGTTATAGCCGGATTTGGCTTTAATAAAATACTTGGGTATGAAAGCATGCGGCGTATGGCAGTCGGTGCAATTCGCCCAGGCCTGGTGTCCAGCATGGTACCAGCCTTCATAAACAGCATCCATTACATGGCAATTGTTGCAGGTTGTAGGGTCATCCCCCAGGTAGGTGGTGAATTCCGTTGTGACCATGCCAACGCCAAGCACAACAGCCAGCGCGATGATTCCGATAATAAGGGGAAGTTTCATGCAGCTCCTTTAATGGATAGCCGGGCATTTAACTTATTTTAATCTAATTTTCATTCTTCACATTGACCTTAATCAATGAAAGGAAGGGTTTGTGAAGATGTGAACTTTTGAATGAAAACCCTTGACACCGCAGAATTTAGTTATACAATTATACTGTGATACAATAATACAATATTACAAAGATACAATTACGAGGTTCGGTTTGACTCTTTCTGACATCCACATTGATTTCCGTTCCGATACTGCCATCACCACTCAAATCGTTGAGCAGGTGAAAGGCCGGGTGTTGAGCGGCCAGCTAAAGCCTGGCAACCAGCTACCGACCGTGCGCCAACTGGCAGCTGAACTGCGGGTCAATTTCAATACCGTAGCGCGCGCTTACCGCATTTTGGATGAGCTTGGGCTTATTTCCACACAGCAGGGGCGCGGTACGTATATCTGGGAACCGCCTGAACCTGGGAATGCTGCCGAGCGCCGCTTGCACGCATTGAAGCAGATCACGCAGCATTTTTTGAACGATGCAGCTTTGATGGGCTTTACCGTGGATGAGATTCACGCCGAGATCGAACGCGAATTGGCACGTAGATTAATCGAGCAACCGGCCGAGAAAGGGCTAAAGGACAAAGAATGAAACGCATTACTCGAGTGGGGTTGATCAGCCAGCCCGGCACATTCTTTCCGGTCGTTGCTCTGTGTTGACGTTGTGTCAGGAGGAATTATAGGAATCAAAGACATCAATACCCGGTTTCAACAACAGGTTTAATCAATCGTTTCAAAAAGAGAGGAAATTATGGAAAAACAAACAAAGGCAAGGGAAAACCTGAACACATTAGCAACACGGTTAAATCAAATCAACAACAATGTTCGCGTGAGTGGGCCTGGGATTGCACTTTTCAGCCTGGTTATGGCGCTTTTGGTCCTCGGGGTGGCATTGATGGAAGGACAGGTTGCCGAAGGTTGGATGGTGGCTTATACATTGATTCTGCTGGCAATTGCCTTTTCGCTCCTGCTGGGGGTACAGGTTGCCCGCCAGTGGGAAAAAGCGGTAGTGCTGCGCCTGGGAAAGTTCCAAGGACTGCGCGGTCCCGGGGTTTTCATGCTGCTGCCAATCATCGACAGCGCTTCCTCCTGGATCGACCACCGGGTAATGGTCACGCCGTTCAGCGCTGAAAAAACCCTGACGAGCGATACCGTGCCGGTGGATGTGGATGCCGTCCTGTTCTGGGTGGTATGGGACGCCGAAAAGGCTGCCCTGGAGGTCGAAGATTATCGATCCGCCATTGCCTGGGCGGCACAGACCGCACTGCGCGAGGTGATCGGTCAAAAAGCGCTGGCTGAAATCCTGATAGGCCGGGCGATGATGGATGCTGAACTGCAAAAGATCATCGACGAACGAACCACGCCCTGGGGCATCACCGTGCAGTCAGTGGAAATTCGGGACGTGATCATCCCGCAGGTTTTGGAAGATGCCATGAGCCGCCAGGCGCAGGCTGAACGTGAACGCCAGGCGCGCGTTATTTTGGGCGAATCGGAAATGCAGATTGCCCACAGCTTCGCTGAAGCTTCGCAGGCTTACCAGAACAACCCCACCGCGCTGCACTTGCGCGCGATGAATATGCTGTTCGAAGGGCTGAAGGAAAAAGGCGCGCTGGTGATCGTGCCATCCAGTGCGGTGGATACCATGAACCTTGGCGGTATCAGCGGGATGGTCGCCATGGCGCAGACACAGGCGCTGAAGGGCGATAACCCCCCGGCGCAGGGCTAAGCCCTGATAAATAGCCGTGGGCTGGTGTTTTTTCCAGTCTGCGGCAGCCATTCTGAAAGGAAAGAACCATGGAAGCGCTCAAACCATATATTCCCTATCTCATCCCGGTGATATTCATCCAGTTGGGACTAATGGTCTTCGCTTTAGTCGACCTGGTGCGGCGCGAGCGGACGAAAGGACCTAAATGGATGTGGGCAATCATCATTGTAGCCGTCAACATCATTGGACCAGTGGTGTATCTGCTGGCCGGCAAAGATGAATCATGAGCGCCATTCGGATTGAAGCACTAACAAAGTCGTTTGGCAAGTTTCGCGCACTGGATGGGCTTTCCTTGACGGTCGAAGGTGGAGCTGTATTCGGCTTTTTGGGTCCCAATGGGGCCGGAAAGACCACCACGCTGCGCATTTTGACCGGGCTGGCTCACGCGGACAGCGGCGGCGCCTGGGTGGACGGTCTGGAGGTGGGGAAATCGGCAGAGATTCCTTCGCGGATCGGTTACCTGCCCGAGGAACCTGCCTTTTACCCCTGGATGACCGGTATCGAGACATTGGATACCATGGGCCAAATCCACCGGATCGAAAAAGCGGAGAGACGCCGCAGAGTTGACGAGATGCTGGAAATGGCCGGTTTGACCGAGGCCGGCAAACGCCGGGTTGGCGGTTATTCGCGCGGCATGCGGCAGCGGTTGGGGCTGGCGCAGGCGTTAATTCACCGGCCGCAGGTGCTGCTGCTGGATGAACCGGCATCCGCTTTAGATCCGGCTGGCCGAAAAGACGTGCTTGGGATGATCGAAGGGTTGCGGGGGCAGTGCACGGTCTTCATGTCCACCCACATCCTGGCGGACGTGGAACGGATTTGCGACACAGTGGCGATTATTGATCGCGGCAAACTGGTTGCAAACGCCCGGCGGGCGGATTTGATTGCCCGCTATGCCATTCCCATGCTGGCACTGGAGGCGGACGATGTTGACCGGCTAAATAAACTGGCAACTGAAGTAAGTCAAATGGGGTGGGCACACGCCGTAGCAATCGAAGGCAGGCGACTGACGGTGACCGTTAAGGACCTGGCTGCCGCCCAGCGCGAACTCCTGGCTCAAGCCGTGGCTGCCGGGTTGGTGGTGACGCATTACGAACAGGTCAAACCCTCGCTGGAAGATGTGTTCTTGCGAATCGTCGAAAATGGAAAAGAATCGAGGCAACTATGATGACAGCGCTTACCAAAGAATGGCTGGAACAACGACGGACGCACCGGCTGCTCATCGTCTGCCTCATTCTATTGCTGTTTGGTCTGTTGTCCCCTTTGCTGGCAAAGTTCACACCCGAGATCATAAAAATGGTGCCAGGCGGCGAGCAGATATCCCAGGTTATTCCTCCGCCGACTATTGCGGACGCGGTGGTGCAGTACCTCAAAAACCTGACGCAGTTTGGTTTGCTGCTGGCGGTGCTGATGGGTATGGGGATGGTCTCGCAAGAGAAAGACAAAGGCACGGCAGCCATGATGCTGGCAAAACCACTCGGCCGGACAGCGTTTATCCTGGCTAAAGCGGCGGCGATGGGCGCCAGCTTTTTGATTGGCACAGCGCTGGCTGCCGCAGCGGGGTATTACTACACCCTGCTGTTGTTCGAGGCGTTACCCGCTGGCGGCTGGCTGGCCCTAAACGGGTTGCTGCTGATTTATTTCAGCGTATACGCTGCGCTTACTTTGCTGGCAAGCACCCTGAATCGATCGGTGTTAGGGTCGGGCGTCACGGCAGTGGGGTTTGTCATTCTGCTGGCGCTGATCGAGATGATACCTGCTGCGGGAAAGTTGCTGACCGGGGGGCTGCTGGGCTGGGCGGGGAACCTGGCGCTGGGCAGTGCCGAGGCGCCCGCCTGGGGCGCGTTGTGGGTTTGCCTGGGGCTGATTGCGGCAGCATTGACCGCTTCCGTGTTAGTCTTCCGGCGGCAAGAAATTTAATGTTTCACGTGAAACATGAGTTTTCGATATATTTGTACCTTAATGCCCGCTGTTGGAAATAGCTTCAGGCTTCAGGCGAAGTTGGGAAGCTAAAAATATATGCGCCGCTGACCCAGTCACGGTCATTTGTGCTAACGTTTCACGTGAAACAATCTGGGGAATAAACAAACTGTGCCAAATCGGATATGCATGTTTCGAATCAAGGCTGCCGCAAAAGCGGGTGGACAAGGGAGCCTATTTCGGTGAATGAAAAAACAGTCAGAGAGGGGCATTGCATTTGATTTTGGTGGGGCTGTCCCAAAAGCGGGCGGGCGTGGAAACCCGCCCCTACCTGTAGGGGATGGGTTCCACCCCATCCTGCATAGGTGGTGGAATAAATGACAAATTTATTCTTTTGAGACAGCCTCACCTGCCCTTCTAGCTGGACATTTGGCACAGTCATACTTATTTCTCAGAGCAGGTGCATTGCTCCTTGATCCGTGGTCAATTGGCGTTCCGGTTAAGTCAGGAGCAACGCACCCAGGGCATCGTACCCTTTATGATTCGCTAAAGGCATGCAGGGATTTGGACGTCGGGTTTCGCTTGCAGCATCAACAAATGGGCAGGCATTACCATTCGCTCAACCCGACCTACGAACCTGTCATGTTGAGCGCAGCGAAAAATCTTTTTTTTGGCAACGCACCCAAGGGATCGTACCCTTTGTGATCTGCTGAAGGCATGCAGAGATTTGGACGTCGGGTTTCGCTTGCAGCATCACCAAATTGGCAGGCATTACCATTCGCTCAACCCGACCTACAAACCTGTCATTTTGAGCGCAGCGAAAAATCTGTTTTTTAGCAACGCACCCGTATAAATTAGAACAAATATTCTGGTTACAATGCTCGAGTTTCGGGCTGGTTGGGACGGAGCAGGCCGATGGCGACACCCTTCTCATCGCTCATGATGATTTCCAGGTGGGAATCAGGCCGGTAATCATGGACGCGAATCAGCCGCAGGCTTGCAGCCAGCTCGGGCGGCTCTGTAACCCATTCGCTGAGGCGGTCTGGTGTTTCGTAGAAAAATTCGCGGCGGAAGATATTCTCCGGATGGTCGAGGTAAATCGCCAGCGGGTAAATCTGCGCCTCGAGCAGATCCTGAAAAAAATGCGTTCCCAATGACGGCTCTGGCGGCAGCCCAATTTTCTCTCCGGCCAGCTCGATCAGGGCGCGGGCGTGGTAAATATCCCCGTAATCAATCGGCACACCCAGATCGGAATTGGAAGAACCCCAACGCCCGGGTCCGACGCAAATAAATTTCTCTTTTTCGAGCGCGGCGTTCAGCCGGCCGATCAACCGCGCCAGGTCGGTGCGTTGATTCATGCTCTTCAGCTTGTAATATTCTTCGGGTGGGACAAAAACCACGTAGTCAACGTGTTCCAGATAGCCCTCGGGTACCACGAAGCGCGTCTCGAAGACCACATCCTCCGGGTCGGGCTCATACGGCAGGATTGTCGCGGCAGTCGCTTGAAGCTGGCTTTGCGGACGGCACTGCAAGATGGTGATGCATAGTTCGGGTTTACCCTGCGAGTCATCGTGCACCGAAAAAGTGAATTCAAGATCGACGGGAGCTTCGTAATTCTTTTCGAGCAGGCGCAGCATTTCCCGCATACGTTCGGCGAAGGGCGTGCGGCGCAGCAACTCCTCGAAGGTGATCACCAATTTTTGGTTCTCATCTGAGATGTAACGCGTGCGCAGCGAACTGAAAAAACCATCTTCGTCCACTTGAGCCAGATAGCGCAACGGCTCGTAGTTGGCGTTGATGACGTCAACCACCGGCATGGTTTTGAAGCTGTTTTCTTTCAGGTCGATCAGATCCACATACTGCTGCGAATAACGGCGGATCGATTTCGCGTCGGTGGATGGGCGCAGGTGCGGGTGGCTGAGGGCGATCAAACGCGGAAAGTCGTTGCCAACCCGGTCAACAGCGCGCGTACCCAGGCCCCACACCAGGCGCACAAAGCCTTCCTCACGCCGGATTTGGGGCGCCCAGCGGTAGAGGTTGCGGCTGAAGGCCACGCCAGCGCCGTGCGGCAAGAAATATTGGTCGAACGGTTCGCCTTGCACGGTTTGAATCAGGACGCCCATGCGCTCATCATAGTCCTGCAGTCCGCGGCTGCGGCGGTAAAGCAGCGCGTTAGGGTTCAAAGTGGAAGCATAAATGCGGCGCAGGCCGTCGGTGAAGGCGCGTATATTATCCTGGCGCGTTCCCTGGTTTGGCAGGAATACGCTTTCATACTTACCGGCGAAAGCGGTGCCAAAGTTATCTTCCAAAAGGCTGGATGAACGGGCGATTAACGGCTCTTTGCCAACCTGGTCGAGCAGGGTTTCAAATCGTGCCAGTACATCGGGACGGAATTCGCCGTCCAGAAAATCCTTGAGAATTTTCGGGAAATCGGCGCGCATTTCGGTCTCTGTCTTGTATTTCTGGTCATTCCAACCAAACAGGTTGTTGATGGACATGAACGTGTAAAACACGTCAGAGCCGATGAAATAGGACTCAGGGGTGGTGAGGCAGGTGTCGCGGGTAATGCTCGAAACCTGGCTGAGGATGCGATGTGCCAGCAACATGCCCGCCGCCTTGCCGCCGATGCGCCCCGGCCCGATCTTGCGCATGCGGATTTCCTGCAGGTCGGCAATAGAAAACCATTTTTTGGCAACATTGATATAGCGAAGCTGATCGCTTATCAGGCTGCGAATAAGCACCACCTTCGTTTCCAACAGGCGCGCCTCATATTTTGCGCGTTCGGCTTCGGGCATGCGTTCGATGGTCAGCGCCTGTTCGAAGACCAGTTCCAATGGCGCCAGTTCCGGGTTGAGCGAAAGCATCAGGCCTACCATGTCGATGCCGCGCTCCCCGAGCACGTCGCTGATGATGCGCTCCAGGTCTTCAAAGGAGAAATGCTGCGAGAATGCAACATCCGTCAGGTGGTCACGGATGCGGGTGACGCGCACCTCCCACATTTCAGCCGGCTCTTCGTTGTATGGATTGCGCAGCCCTTCGCGCTCCTGAGATTGGACCGCCAGCATTCGCACTTCGTTCTCGAACTCGTTGGGGCGGATCATGCCGCTGGAAAACAGTTCCCGCCGCATTTGCTGGCGAATGCGCCCACTGAGCACCGGGTATTGCGCCAGTGCCAGGTTAATATTCAACATTTCGTTGGAATGGCTGGATTGGAGGTTCATGGCCGCCCCGGGCAGAGTAATTTGATCCAGATGGGATGAAAAAATTGTACCACCGCGTCATATCAGAGAGTCGTTTGGTTCACTGCGAGTTCTTCGTGGGAGGAATGCAAGATTAAAACGCAAACAAACCTCTCCCTTATGTTCCCTTTGCCTGAAGAGTGTGAATTCTCATCCACTCGACTTGCCCATCGTCTTCAACCTGATGAAGCGATTCATTTACAACGAAGGTTACTGATAAAATTGCAGAAACCAAAGCTGTTGATTTTCCATCTCATTATCGAGACGTATTTGGTAAGGATTCAAATCCAGATGCTTAGGAAAGGCTATTGTTAGATGCGATTAATGGAGATTCTTTTTTATTTACCCGTGGTGATCGAAGTGAATTGGTAAGGGATTGATTGACCCTGTCCTTCAAGCCCGGTAGGATCTGCATGGACCACCATTGGCCATTTATGAGCAGGGAAGCAGGGGGTCATTTGAGGCGGATACCGCGCCTGCGGTTGATGCGCCTAAATGACAGCGGAAGTGGAAATCATTAATAAGGAAATCGATATGCCTGATCAAACGATAACTGATTTGTATAATTACGATGAATTTGTTCCCGAAAAATTTGAGCGTTGGATGCGGTTTGACGATAGTCCGCCGGTGGGAGAACCGGTGTTAGATTTTCCATTATGGGATCTTGATCAAACCCCTACTAGTTTAAAAACCGAATTAAATCGATATTCTTACACAATAGTTGAATTCGGTAGTTTTACTTGACCATATTGCGGGCTGGCGTGCCCAGCCATGAATAAGATAGCGAGTGAATTCGAAAAGAAAGAAATCGGATCTATATTCATTTACACCCATGAAGCTCATCCCGGTGAAAATTACCCTCATTTGACCAGTATGGAACAAAAATTTCAACACGCCAAAGCGCTTCGGGAGATTTATGGTGTCACTCGTCCGATTTTAATAGATTCATTGGATGGAGCATGCCACCGTTACTTTGGATCGATGCCGAATATGACCTGGATAATCAACAGGTCAGGAATACCGGTTTATAAATCCGATTGGTCAGATTCTCATAGTGTTCAAAATGCCCTGGAGTATTTTTTGGAGATTCCCAAGCGCAGGAAAGCAGGTGAACGCTTGGCTCCATTCCATGTGGAACGTCTTGATTATCGAAACCAGGAGAGAGAATTGTTCTACAAGTCTTTGGAAAGGAATGGACAAAAAGCAGTAGAGGAGTTTCGAAAAGCTTTTCCGTCAGGTTGATTGCGTTCAAGAAATAAACAGGGAAGAATTTCCTCCACTTGCACATCAAACAAGCATAAGCAAAATTAGATTTATCCCTAAAAACGGACACATCGTTAAGCACTCTCCATAATGACCCCGGAGGAAGTCAAAAGTGTCAGGCGAAAACGAACCAGTCCGCAGTTCAAACTGGATACCGTCCCAGCCAATGAGTAAGGTGATAGGTCAATTGCGCAGTGGGAGCGCGACTCAGGACTTGCAAAAGGGCCGCTCAGGCGCTGATATAGAGAACTGCTGGCACCCAGCAGTTCTTTGATCATGCGACTGGTTTCTACAAGTCAGGCTTACGAGTGATTATCCCAGGTGCATGGGCATGATCACATGGACAAAATCATCATCGCCAATTGGGCGCAGGGTGGCCGGGGTATTATTTTGATTGGTCTCCAGAGCGACCGAAGGGGTCTTAATAACGTCCAGCACTTCGCGCAAGTATTTAACATTGAAGGCAATCAGCAACGCAGGGCCGTCGATATTGGCATCCACTTTCACGTCACTGGTGCCGGTTTCTTCCGATTGGGCGGAAATCTCGATCACACCAGGCTGGTCGCCTTGGGGCAGGATGTTCATCCGTACCACATTATTGCCTTCGCGCGCGATAATCTCCGCCTGTTTGCAGGCTTTGAGGAATCCGGGCACTGAAAGGATGGTGTGGGTCTTGGAAGAGCGTGGGATGATGGCTTTGTAATCGGGGAAGTTCCCATCGATCAACTGCGAGACGAGTTCAGCGTCCTTAAGGCGGAAGACCACCTGTCCGCGGCCGGCTGGGATATTCATGGTCAGGGTCTGGTCGCCATCGGCTGCAATGCGGGCCAACTCACTCAACGCACGGCCGGGAATGATGACGGTGACGGCCTGACGCACCGGATTGGCAAGCAGAGCTTTGCGAACGGAAATACGGAATCCATCGGTGGCGGCCAGGGTCACCTGATTTTCTGCGATGGTCATCAGCACGCCCTGCAGCACCGGGCGGGCGTCATCGTTCGAGGCGGCAAACACCACCTGCTGGATCATCTCTTTGAAGTCAGCGACGTTCAAACTGACGCCGTCGGCCAGGTCGGGAACCGGCATGGGCGGAAATTCCTGGGCATCGATGCCTTTGATGTCGGTGGTGTTCGAGCCGCAGGTCACAGTGAGCGTTTGAGTGCGCGTGTTTAATGCCAGGTGGACCATGTCATTTGGCAGAGCGGAGACCAGGTCAACGAAGGTGCGGGCTGGAACTGTGATGGCACCGTCCTCGCCGATCTGTGCCGGGATCCAACTGGAAATGCCAAGTTCCAGGTTGGTGGCAGAAAGTCGCAGGCGGCCTTCATCGGTGGCGACCAGGATATTCGCCAGCACCGGCAGGGTGCTGCGCGGCGAGACTGCCCGCGATACCAATCCCAGGCCATGAGACAGGTGTTGTTGTTGGACTGAAACCTTCATTGCCGCCCTCCGTGAGGTAGTGAATGGGTGAATAAATTATATCAGCTTCTTAAGATAAGGAATTGGAATATTGGGCGAGAATGAGTTTGGGTTTCTTTTATTGTTTGATCGCAACCAGCGGGCGATTAACCATATATCGGCTCTCGCCAACCCTTCGACAAGCTCCCTTGCAAAGTGCTGAGGTCAAGAGCAGGTGCAACGCGCTTTTGAAGTGCGTAGCACCAAGTATTTTCGGGTGCGTTGCTCCTGGGTGTTCGAATATACAGGTCACAGGCAGGGTGCAACGCGCTTTTGAAGTGCATCGCACCCAATTGTTTTTTTTTAGGCGTGTAGATCCTGGCCTGAAGGAACCCAACGTTCATTGACCGCCTCGAACGTCGGTTTTCGGGACACTATCCATAGATTCCTATGGGGCGACCTTACTGTCCCTCAAACCGACCTACAAAAATTCGTCACTTAACTAAATAACCTCCTCCAAAATTCAAAGAGCGGATTTTAAGGGAGGGGTCGATTTCACCAGAGTATAATTGCGCCATGGTTAAAACTCAGACGCGTTTTGTATGCCAGAACTGCGGTCGCAGTGTGCCGCGTCAACTCGGTCGCTGTCCGTCCTGCGGTGAATATGGCACGATGGTCGAGGAAATTATTCAGGAAGAAGCTCCGCTGGGTGTCAGCGCGCGCGGTCTGGGCGGCCGGTCGCAGCCGCGCCGGTTAACCGAGATATCCGGGGATGCCGAAGAACGCCTGGCGCTGCCCATTTCTGAATTTGCGCGGGTACTGGGCGGCGGGGTGGTGCCAGGGTCGATCGTGCTGGTTGGCGGTGACCCGGGCATTGGCAAATCGACGCTGGTGCTGCAAATGACCATCGAAATGGCCAGCGAATTCACCCGCACGGGATACACGTCTGGAACGGTGCTGTATGTCTCCGGTGAAGAGTCGGAGCGGCAGATCAAAATGCGCGCCACACGGTTAATGAATTCAACCGATAACGGGCGCAGCGCCAGTGCGCCGGACAACCTGATGCTGGTTACCGAAACCAATCTGGATACCATTTTCGAGCATGTCCAGCAGATCAAACCTGGACTATTGATTATCGATTCGATCCAGACCGTCTATCTGCCGGAATTGAGTTCCACCGCCGGGTCGGTCAGCCAGGTACGCGAATGCGCCTCACGGCTGCGCGAGCTGGCCAAATCGACCGGCATGGCCGTGTTTGTCATCGGGCATGTGACCAAAGAGGGCGTGATTGCCGGCCCGCGGGTGCTCGAACATATCGTCGATACCGTCCTCTATTTGGAGGGCGACCGGTTTCAGACTTTCCGGCTGCTGCGTTCGGTTAAAAACCGCTTCGGCGCTACCTCGGAAGTAGGCGTATTCGAAATGCGTGAACGCGGCATGGTGGAAGTGCCCAACCCCTCCGAAGTCTTTCTGGCCGAGCGCATGATCAACGCGCCCGGCTCAGCGATTACGGTAACCATGGAAGGCACCCGCCCGCTGCTGGTAGAATTACAGGGTTTAACCACTGCGTCGAGTTTAGGCAACCCGCGCCGCACGCCTAACGGCGTGGATTTCAATCGATTGCTGTTGATCACCGCCGTGCTGACCCGCCGCCTGGGGTTTCACCTGGGCGAACAGGATATTTTCGTTAACGTGGTCGGCGGTTTGACCATCGACGAACCGGCAGCCGACCTGGCCATCGCGACCACTATCGCATCTTCGATGCGCGACATTCCGGTGCGGGCAGACGCGGTCCTGATTGGCGAAATCGGACTATCAGGAGAACTGCGCTGGGTGGGTCAAATGCCTGCCCGCCTGCGGGAAGCCGCAAAACTGGGCTTTAAATCGGCGATTGTGCCGCGCGGCGTTCGCCGCAGCGAGCCCTGGCCGGAGGGTATTGAGATCTTGCAGGCGCGCTCGCTGCGCGAAGCGCTCAATTTTGCGTTACTGGAAAAAGCCGCGTAATTCGCTGCAGCGTCCAGCGCTGTGGCGGGCAGTAGCCGGGCAGAGCACCGATCTGGCCTATTGAGAGGATTTATGCTGCGAAAAAGCTTACAACTGGCGTTTATTCATGCCGCGGTCGCCATGACGCTGGTGCCCATCAACAGCACCCTCAATCGGGTGATGATCAAGGAACTGGCAGTTTCGGCAACGCTGGTGGCCGTTTTAGCCTCTTTGCCGTATCTATTCTCGCCTGCTCAAGTGGTCATTGGGTCATACTCCGACCGCCACCCGCTGCTCGGGCGACGGCGCACAGCTTACATTGCCTTTGGGCTGCTCTTATGCGTCGCCGGGGTGATTCTGGCGCCGCGCGCTGTGTTCCTGATGCCGGAAAATCGTCCTTTGGGCATCCTGCTTAGCCTGCTCACCTTTGGCGCCTGGGGAATGGGGTACAACTTTGCCAGCGTCTCTTACCTGTCGCTGGCCTCCGAACTTTCCGGCGAAAAAGGGCGATCACGCACGATTGCCATCATGTGGTTTTTGATGATCGTGGGGATCATTGTCACCGCGGCCGGATTGAGCCGGCTGTTGGAACCGTATTCTCCCGCCCGGCTGGAAAATGCCTTTACGATCATTGCTTTGATCGCGCTGACCTTAGGCGGGATCGGTTTGCTCGGACTGGAGCCGCGCCACCGGACGGAGGACGTGCCCGAAACGGTGACTGAAAATCGCCGGCCCTGGAATCAGTTGATGCGCGAAGTGATGACCTACCCCAGCGCGCGAATTTTCTTCTTTTATTTGATCTTGATGCTGGCGGCCATTCTCGGGCAGGACGTCTTGCTGGAACCATTTGCCGGGGAAGCCTTTAATCTGCCGGTCGAAGCTACCACCCGCATCACCTCGATCTGGGGCGGCTGCGTGCTGCTTACGCTCTCGCTCGCCAACTTGATGGAACGCAAAATGGGTAAAAAACGAGTGGCGCAGTTGGGCGCGGTGGTTGCGGCAGCCGGCTTTGTACTGATCGCAGTCAGCGGGATCATGACCATGAAAAGCGGGTTCTATACCGGAGTCGTGCTGCTGGGACTGGGCACCGGTCTGGCGACGGTTTCCAACCTGTCCTTGATGCTGGACATGACTACCGACCAGGTGGGGCTGTTCATTGGGGCGTGGGGCGTCTCCAATGCGCTGGCGCGGCTACTTGGCACGGTGTTAGGCGGCGTCCTGCGGGACGTGGTCACGCAAGTCAGTTTGAATGCGGTTGCGGGTTATGTGGTGGTCTTTTTCGTCGAAGCCGGGCTGCTGGTGGTTTCGCTGGTTTTGCTGCGCCGTATCGATGCAACTGCCTTTGCCAGACACGAACAGGTGTACAGCACCGCCGAGCGCACGGCTTTGTTGAATGATGCTGCATAACCTAATTTTCACGACATTAATAATTGCAAATTCGGATTCGGCCTATAATTCAGTGAATGATTCCGAATAGATCGGAGCGCAGCTATGATCGGTACAAAATTATCACTGGTTCGGCGCAACCATGCACTTGAACATGCAACCATGCAAATTTTCAGCGCCAAAAGGCCGGGGGTGCGCATGGCGGGTTATTCGACCCCGCAGGGTTTCTGGGTGTTTGGCGACATTGAAATCGAAGAATTACGCGATACGGTCGAAGAAGCACAGCGGCGGCTGCGCGCTGGTGAAAGCCGGCTGGCCATCCACCCACATTGCGGGACAAATTTTGCCATTTCCGGCCTGGCAGCCGGTACGGCTGCCTGGTTGGCCATGCTTGGCAGCGACGGCAGTCTGAGGCGCAAGCTGGACCGCCTGCCGCTGGTCACCACCCTGGTGACGCTGGTATTGATCCTGACTTTCCCGCTGGGGCCAAAGGTGCAAGAGCGGGTCACAACCGATGCGCAGTTAGGGGACTTGCGGGTGGTTGGCATCAACCGCTATATGCGCGGAGGGATGCCGATTCACCAGGTGTTAACCCGCGACCTTCCCGGGGCCTAGTCAATGGCGGACGCAGTCAAATCCATTGATACACTGCCGCAGGTCTTGCTGCTGTTCGGCGACGACCATCAGGCATTGCACGATCGGGTGAATGCATTGGTCGAATTGATGGGCGATCCGTCGCTGGCAGATATGAATATTCAGCGCCTGGATGGGGCCGAATCGAACACACGGGAAGAAGATGTTCGCACGGCTGCATACACGCTGCCATTTTTGACCTCGCGGCGCATGGTCATTCTTAATAACCCGATCAATCTGATGAAATCGGACAGCGCCAAAGAAAAAATCCTGAAAACGCTTGGCAGCCTGCCGGAGAGTACAGCGCTGGTGCTGGTTCAGGATGATTCCTGGCAGTCCAGCGGAAAACCGCGCGGCTGGAAACTGCTCTATGAGTACAAGGATAATAATAAAACCAAAATCCACCCGTTATTGGAATGGGCGCGGGCGGCCGGGTCAAAGGCAACGATCGAGGTCTGCCGGCTGCCGGCGCTGAACGCCATGCCGGGTTGGATTGCCAGCGAGGTGAAACGGCAGGGCGGGCGCATAACGGCGCAGGCCGCATCCGCATTGGCAGCCATCATCGGCGCGGATACCGGGCAAGGTCGCCAGGAAATCACCAAACTGCTTGCGTATGTCGATTTTAAACGACCCATCGAAGCCGAGGATATCCACGAACTGACCGCCCCCGGCGGGCAGGCAGATGTTTTCGTGATGGCAGACGCATTAGCGATGGGGGATGCGCGCCAGGCGCTGCGTCACCTGGGGCGGCTGCTCGAGGAACAGGATGCCATCAGCTTATATGCCATGATCGTCCGGCAATACCGTTTGATTCTGATGGCCAAGGAAGCCCTGCAAAACGGCATCACCAGTGATGACGCAGTCGGGAAACTGCTGGGTGTCCCCATTTTTCCGGCGTCCAAAGCCCTCAATCAGGCGCGCCGCTACAGCATTGACAGCCTGAATCGCATTTACCACCGGCTGCTGGAAATCGACCGCATGTCCAAGACCGGGCAAATGGACCTGGAGGTAGCGCTGCAATCTTTTGTGGTTGAGATGGGGCGCTCCGCATAAAATTTATTTGAATCGGGTCCCCGCCGGCTGTGAAGTTTCCAGCCGGTTTTTTAATTAATACAAGTTGGCACGAACCTTGTTACTATAATATTCCAGATCCCTTATTGTTTGGCATTGGGGCGGAACGTTCAGCGGGATGCCCGGAGGACTTTATGAAGAAAATCACTTTGCTCACATCGGCCGTACTGCTGGCAGCAGTCTTATGGCTTACCACAAGCACATCCAGCCTATCCGTGGCAGCACCTGAGCCGCCGCAGGGCGGTGGTGAGGTTGACCCGGCTCTCGAGCAGGCGCTGCAGGTAAAGCTGGGCGAGTATCAGAGCAAACTAATGGGGGCAGAACAAATCGGTTTCACGATCGACAATATATTTGCCAGCGAAGACGAGCAATCTGCCTTATTGTGGCTGGCGCCGGTTGATCTGGCGACGGGTGAGGTGATTGCTACTGAACCTGGTCTGGCGGTGGGCGTGAAGGACGACACCCAACCGGGCGGCTGGCAGGTTTTATTGCCACCAGACTCACAGTTCAACGCTTCGCTGGATGCGTTTCCAGTCAAGCTGCTGCCCATTGAACTGCAGGCTGAACTGTACGGCGAAAAAAATGGGCTGGATTCCAGCCTGGATGGAGTCGTTTTGCGTGGGTATAAATTACCCTGGGCAGCCGGCGTTAGTCGACGGTTAAGCGGTTCGATCGGGCACTTTCTTATCTATAATTCCTGCAACGAAACGCGTTGCCGCTATGCATACGATTTTGCTGACGGCACCATGTTCCCATTGCTGGCAGCCAAGGGCGGGACGGTCAAGGATTATTACGATGGTTGCTATAACGGCGACTCCACCTGCACGAATTATTTAACCATCGAGGATCGCAGCACGAGCCCGACCACCTGGCAAATTTATTACCATATGGCGGCTAACAGCATCCCGGTTGAATTAAAAAAGGTGGGTGCGTCTGTTTTACAGGGGCAGTACATTGGCAACGTCGATGACACGGGCTATAGCTCCGGTCACCACCTGCATTATCACGTAACCAGTGGAATTTATTATTACACCACCTATTATGGTCAAAGAGTGCCCTGGGGTTCTTCGGTGGATATCCGCTTTGATGACGTATCGGTCAACGATGGGACGCCGCGCACCTGTTATGAGGCAGCCAACTTTCCCGCTTATGGCACCGAGTGCTCCGACAGTTATATTTCCGGCAATGTTGGGGCTAACCCGGCAACTGCCAGCCTGTCCGCGCCTGCGAATGGCCAGGTGATCACACAAACGGCCATCCAGGTCGCCGGTACCGCAGCGGATGATCGCGGGGTGGTAAAAATTCAGGCGATTGCGCGCAACCGCGATGGAGCCTGGGTCGAACTGGGCGATTCGACCAATGTCTCGCCATTCAGCATCAACGCCGATGTCTGTTCTGCATATCTCCAAAACGGCCTGGTTGACATTGCCGTTCGCGTGTGGGATTACGAGGGAAATATCAGTGTGCCGCAGGGGGTGCGTTCACTGGTCAAAAACTACAACTGTACCCCTCCGCCCCCGGCAGCTTGCACGCCTTCTGCTGACCAGGTCGCTATCTATTCTGAACCGAATTACATGGGCGCCTGTACCCGCTTAAACCTTAGCAGCGGCGCTTACTCGAGCAGCAACTTTGGCAGTGTGGGCGCCAAAAATATCGCCTCGCTGCAGGTCGGCGCGAATGTGCGCACGGTAGTCTCAGACGCAAACATGACCTATTACACCGATTACGGTAACCAGCAAATCGTAACTTCCGGAAGAGTTGAGGCATTCGAGGTCAACGACCCGAACCTGGCTGACAATCAGGTTGGCAGCGACACGATCATGGGGATGGTTGTGCAGCCGAGAACCGCGCGGGTATCAGATGACGATGTCGTCAAATTCCCGGTTTTGGATACAAGCGTTTCTGCCAATACCGTTAGTTTTCCAACCAAAGACTCGCTGGGCGTCAGCTTTTACGAGCCGGGCGGTACCAGCTACCGGGTGCAGGTCTTCCGCGAAGTGAGCGCCGGTACGTTCACCCTGTTTCAGGAATATGACAAATTGCCGTCGCCAGCCGCTTCACTGGGGAGTTTCCCTCCCGGAAAGTACCGCCTGTGGGCTTGCGGCAAGAGTTTTGCCAGCGGCACCGGTTGCAGCAACAATACACCTTATTACTATTTCACTGTTACCTCGGAGGGTCTGCCTGCACAAACAGCCAGGCCTGTGCCATGGGCGGATGCACTGGATATCAATTCGACGGAATGGTCCGTGAGCGGGCTGTGGCGCTGGGGTGACCTGAGTGAAGGGCGGAAAGGCTTTATCTATAATCAAGGCGGCAGTTATAACACCGGAACGACTAATTATGGCAGCCTTACTTCACCGCCCATTCAACTTTCGGCGACGGGCGATGCGATTTTGCGCTTCCAGTACCGCTTTGAGACCGAAGGGCCTTACCCGTACTGGGACCAACGCTGGGTGCAAGTGGCGGTGGAAGGAGGGGCATTCAAAAATGTGATGCAGTTGAGCGACGACGCAGCCAACTTCTGGCTCAGCAGCCCGGAAATTGATTTGTCTGAATACAAAGGACAAAAAATCAGGGTGCGCTTCTTCTTCTACACGGCAGATGATCGCGCCAATACCGGTGCAGGTTGGCAAGTTGACCAGGTCAGTATCGGTCAAAGCGCTTTGCAGTCCACCTGCAGTGATAGTAACAGCACGCTGGCAACTGCAGAAAGTATCGCGATCAACCAGCACGTCACCGGTCAGTATATTTGCCCGGCCGGCGACATCGATTACTTCAAATTTACCGGCGCCAAGGGGCAGCAGGTGGGTATCTGGCTGGATGCCGCTAGAGACGGTTCTACGCTGGATCCGGTCTTGACCTTGTTGGATAAAAGCGGCAGTTTGATCTTCGAGAACGACGATCAGGTACCGTATGTGGTGCAGGATTCGATGTTGAGCGTTATGCTGCCGGAAACAGGCGAATATTATCTGAAAGTAAAAGCCTGGAATCATCCGGGTGCGGGTGGGACAAATTATCCCTACTCACTGCATATCTTCGAAGATACGACGCCTCCGGTTATTGACATCACTTCTCCGGGCAGCGTTTGGCCGACCAACACCGTATTCCCGATCAATGTGGATGGAAGCGATGGTTCGACCCGCATCATGCAGATGGACTTCTTCTGGCACCCGGCTGACTGGCAGGGCGGCACCTGGTTGTTGATCGGGACTGATTTCAACGGTGCAGACGGCTGGGCGATGCAGGTCGATCCGACAAAGTTAGGTGTGCTGAAGAACAGCGCTCTATATGTGGAGGCTAAGGATGCAGCCGGAAATATCAGCGGAGAAATCCGTATTACCGCACAGGTGGATACCATCCCGCCTACGGTAAAAATCAGTCCGCTGCCAAACCCCATTGGATCGACTGCCTTTGAGCTGAAATTTAGCGGGTCAGATGATTCGGCATTGCAAAGCCTGGAATTGCAATCCCGCCCCAGCGGCGGGACATGGGCCAGTTCCGGCACTATTTGGCCAGCCGGCTCCTACAGCGAATGGTTCATTGGAACGCCAGGCACCACCTATGAGTTCCGGGTGGTTGGCAAGGATGCAAGCGGAAACAGCGCGGAAGCCAGCACCACCACTATCATTGCCACTGGCTGCACGGTTGACGCCTATGAAAAGAACAACGACGGACAGAGGACCGGGGCATCTGCGCTGGTCATTGGAGAGCCGCAGGAGCATAATTTCTGCGCAAACGATGTGGACTGGGCGGTCTTTGACGGCGTGGCAGGGAAGACCTACTTCATCGCCGCAGAATCTCTCAGCGGTGGGGCAACCATAAAGCTGGAGCTGCAAGACTCCGGCGGCACCACCCTGCTTCCCGTCAGTGTCTCCCCAGGGTTGGGTAAACCAGCCGCAATAGTCTGGAAGCCAACCGCCTCCGGGAAATATTACCTGATGGTGACCTCGGTGTTACCCGAGGTAGCCGGTACGGATGTGCGTTACTCGCTCACCACAATCGATGACCCGACCATAAATTACTTCCCCCTCGTTGGCAGGTAAAATCACCGCAGCTTTACCAAACAGGACAGGCAATTTGCCTGTCCTGTTTTATGCTGAAAGATGAATTACTGGTATCCGAGGATGCTTTTACGGACCTCGCCCCATTTAAGGGCGCTGGCGATGCCCTGCTCGATGGAAGAGGTCGCCTCCCAACCCAGTAGCCGGCCGGCAGTATCGGCATTGGCGTAGGCGCCAGCCACATCGCCGGGGCGCGGGGGCATCTCGCGCAGCGGAACTTTTTTGCCAAAAACGTTCTCGAAGGCTGCGACGATTTCACGCACGGTCACGCCGCGGCCGGTGCCCAGATTGATGACCAGGTAATTATCGCTGGGGTTGCCGGCGCGCGCGAATACCGCATCGAAATTCGTCACAGCAGCCAGGTGGGCGGCGGCCAGATCCCAGACGTGGATATAATCGCGGATACCGCTGCCATCGCGGGTAGGCCAGTCCACACCCGTCAGTTCAAAGTATGGCAAATTTCCCAGGGCTACATCCACCAGTTTGCCGAGTACATGCGACGGTCGTTCGACGTGAATACCGGAGCGCATTTTTGGATCGGCGCCAATGGGGTTGAAGTAGCGCAGCGCAATACCGCGCATACCGTACGCGGCGCAAAAATCACGCAGCACCATTTCCATCATGAACTTGGTACGGGCGTAAGGGCTGGAAGGATTGAGCGGCGAGTCTTCCGTCACCATAAAACCGGGGACAATGTCGTAAATGGAGGCGGAAGAACTGAAAAGCACTCGTTTGCATCCCAACTGGTTCAGGGTGCGAAACAATTCCAGGCTTTTGGCGACATTCTCGCGGTAATACTGGTATGGTTTTTCGACCGATTCCGGCACGACTGCCAAAGCGGCGCAGTGGATAACTGCGGAAATATCCGGATGGTCGCGGAAGATGGTTTCCAACGCAGCCTGGTCGGCAATATCTGCCTGATAAAAACTGCGTCCGCGAGTAAACTCGCGTTTTCCGACCGATAAATTATCCAGGATGACCGGGGTGTGCCCGCTATCCTCCATGGCGGATGCAATGGTGCTGCCGATGTAGCCGGCTCCGCCGGTGATGAGAAATTTCATAGTGTCTCCATGGAAGGCAATTTGTGTTTTTTGAATGCAACCAGAAGTTTTGTCACCTGGCGGGCGCGTAATTGACGTCTTTATTTCCCTGTGATCTGAATTATTGGACCAGAAGGGCGTAAAGTTGGGCTGCCAACACCAGCATGGCTTGTTTGGTTGTATCGTCAGGGGACTGGCTGCCGGCGCCGTTGAAAAGTAAATCGTAATTAAATCCGTCGGTTACATTATCACTGGCAGTGACCAGCGAGGAGGCCAGGGTATCGCGCCAATTATACAACAGCTTGAGTTGCTCCAATGGCAGCAGCGTTTGTCCCAGAGCGACGTCATCGCAGTTGCGCGCGTAAGCAAAACCACTCTCGAAGATCATCAGACGGTTGCATACCCCGGCTATTCCTCCGGTACGGCGCCAATCGATCAAAAGTCCGGCAGGAGGATCGTTGGGCAGCCCGGAAACGTCCAGCTCGGTTAACCGTGTCCAGGCGATCAAACCGCGCTGCTCTTCCAACTCGGCAGTCAGGGTGCCGCGCCCGTCAAATTTCAGGCTGCCATCTTTGCCAATGACCTCAAATGCTGCGAAACGCGCCTGCCAGATGCCAAGTTCGACCGATCGCTGCATCCCGGGGAAAGATTTTACCTCCGGCGTGCTGTCACAGGGACCGGCGCCGACCCCGGTACTGGTGACCACGATTTGTTCGCAAACTCCCTGGTTATCTGTGGATGTCAGGATGATAATCGGTTGATCGGATTTATCTGTGACCCTGTAAGCGGGCAGGACCAGCGAACCATCCTGGTTGGTGTGAAACTCGTAACTCTGGCCGGAGACGCTTAGAATGATGCGGTAACCGGGGGTAATAACCTGGGCGCAGGCGCCCGGGGTTGGGACGCCCAAACAGGCATCCGGCCAGTCCACCGAGTCAGCGCTGACAACGGAGATGGAGGCCGGATCGATGGACAACAGGTCTGCCAGCGCCTGTTGAGCTGCTGCGACTGCCGCTGGCGTTCCTTCATCTGTGACGATCTCCCGCACAATCGTTCCATCCAGGTCGGTGCGGTACTCGTAGATCTGGCCCTCAGCCAGGAGGGTGACCAGGTAACCCGAAGTCAGTACCTGCGCGCAGCTTTCGTCTGCCGCGCCTAAACCCAGGCAGGAATCGGACCAGAGGGCAGGTTCGACGTTTTGGATGGCGACATTTTCGAGCGAAAGTCCCAGTTTTTGTGCCAGCGCGGCCTGGGCGGCCAGCGCGGCAGGCGGAATATCTTCAGCAGTTGGCAGTGGGATAGCGGTCAGCGGCAGCGGGGTGGGAATAGGCGGGCGGCAGGCTGCCAGCAACATGCCAGCCAGGCAGAGGTATATAAGGGGTCGGTATGCAGATTTGTTCAAGCTATGCTCCTGGTTAAGGCAGGAATGTAGCATAATTATAGTCTGACGCGCAGTGAATAGTAGAGGTGGGTATTGGTAGGTCGGATTGAAGGCGTGCGACTTAGGTTGGTTTAAAATTTACACTTGTAGCCTGAAATCCGACGAAGAAGATATCCAACAATGTCGGTTTTCGGGGCTGCTATGGTGATTTTCCATGAGATATATTGAATCGCCCCTCTAACCGACCTACGAAGATCAAACTCACTGAGCAGATTTGGTGTTTGAAAAGGCAAATCATATTAATAAACGAACTTATAAAAGATGCACTACGCCAAACCGGTAAATTTATGGCTGGTTTCCCACAAACGACGGGCGGTGTCGTCATCATAGGATTCTGGCGAAGATGGGTGGGGATGGCAATTGACGAAGTATTGGCCGGTCACAGCGGCGACTTCCGGCGCAGAGGCTAAATAAATGGACGTTTGCGCCCCTTGTTCGGGGGATATGGCCGCCAGTTCAAACAGACTCCACAATGGGCGAAAAATGCCGCCGTTGCTTTTGCCAAAATTGGTGGCGACGAAACCCGGATGCAAACAATTAGCAGTCACGCCTTTACCGACCCGGCGAGCCAACTCGCGGGTGAAAAGAATATTCATCAGCTTGGATTGGGCATAAGCCCGCCAGCCCCAGTAAAAACGTTTTCCGCTCAGGTTGTCCGGGTTAATGCGGACCGACCAATGGGCCATTGAGGAGACGGTGACGATCCGCGCCGGCGCGCTGGCTTCGAGCCGGTCCAACAGCAGGTTGGTGAGCAAGAATGGGGAGAGGTGGTTCAACGCCAGGGTCATCTCGAACCCGTCTGCGCCGGTGCGGTGTGCAAAAAATACGGCCCCGGCATTATTGATCAATACGCTCAACCGATCGAACCGCTGGCGGAATTCAGTTGCAATGCGGCGCACCTCGGACAGGTCAGAGAGGTCGCCGATGAGCATTGCCACCCGCGGGTTTCCGGTGCTGCGTTGGATTTCGCTGGTGACCGATTGGGTTTTTTCGGGGTTGCGGCCGACGATGACCACCTGCGCCCCTTTGCGGGCCAATTCCCGGGCGGTGATGCGGCCGATGCCGCTGGTGGCGCCGGTAATCAGAATGGTTTGATCTTGTAGTGGTGCAGTCATGATGACAGGTATCCTTCCGTTTCTAGCGTGGGAGATGACCAGGAAGGACGGCAATTATACAGCCGGCTGATTAATGTGAGATTATATTGGCGTAGCGCCGGGTTCCATCCCAGCCCGCCCCAGGACAACGCGCTCGCGGATTGTCTGGTGTCCCGCGTTGGGGGTCAAAGCGAATAAGCATTTGATCCCTGTAGGGAGGGCGTGGAAACCCTCCCCTACGATGAACGGGCGTTTATGACGTTTTGACCGGCAGTTTCTCGAGTTGGTCCACCAGTTCGGCGATGACGTCAAAACCGCCTTGCCAGAAGGAGGCCTGGTTGACGTCGATGCCGGCCTCGGCCAGCAGCTTAACGGGAGCCATCGACCCGCCGGTGGACAGGATTTTGACGTAGCGCGGCTTGAAGGCTTCGCCTTCCGCTTTGAACTGCTTGTAAAGCGCAAACACCAACAACTGTCCAAAGGCGTAGGCATACACATAAAACGGAACTTCGTAGATATGCGGGATGGAAACCCATTCCCAGCGGAATTCGTCACTGACCTCGACTGCGTCGCCAAACTGACTCTTCAGGTTTTTCATATAGGCTTCGGCCAATTCATCCACCGAGGCACCCTTATCGATCAGCTCGTGCGCTTCCCGTTCAAACAGCGCAAAGAACACCTGGCGCATAATGGTGGCGTAGGCATCGTCAACCTGGCGGAAGATCAAGTCGCGGCGCACTGATTCATCGCCTTCGGTCTTAAGCAATTTATCGACCAGCATCATCTCGCCAAAAGTGGAGGCCGTCTCCGCCAGCGGCAAATTGGACTGGAAGTCCAAAACGCTGTGGCTGGAGGCCAGCATGGAGTGAATTGCATGGCCCAGCTCGTGCGCCATGGTGGCAACATCGTCAGCCCGACCCTGATAATTCAACATCACCCAGGGAGTCAGGCCTGGAGTGGTGCTCCAGCAGAATGCGCCGCCGCGTTTGCCCTTACGAACTTCGCTGTCCAGGTGGCGATTATCGAAGACGCGTTGGGCCAGTGCGGCAAATTGTGGATCAAAGTCATTGAATGAGTCGAGCACGATCTGGGCGGCTTTGTCGTAGTTATATTTTTTGTCCGACTTCACCACCGGGGCGTATATGTCATAGCGCCGCAACCGATCCACGCTCAGCCATTTAGCCTTCAGGCGGAAGAAACGCTGGAATAACCCGGCGTTTTTCCTGGCTACAGCCAACAGCGTGTCAACGACCGTATCGGGCAGATCGTTGATCAGATTGCGCGCTGAAATCGGGCTGGTGTATTTGCGCAGACCGATCTGCTCGTTGCGCCAGTCGCGCACCAGGGTTTGATAGATTTGCCCCAGGATCGGCCCATCATTGCCATACACCCGGTAAAGCTCCTGATAGGCCTTTGCGCGCAGGTCGGGATCGGCCTGTCGCACATAAACCATCAACTCTCCGCGAGTCAACTCCTTCTCTTCGCCATTGACGGTGAGTTTGAAGGTGTAGCGGTTGGTTATGGAGCTGTAAAGTAAATTTATCGCGCCAACCCCGGTGACATTCTTGATATTGATAATCTTTTCTTCGGGTTCGGTGAGGGTGTGCGGCTTAAAGGCACGCAGAGCCTCCAGCCAGTATTGCAAGCTGCCGGAGGCAGCGGTCAAGCGGGCAGCGTTGACATCGTCCAGGTCGCGCCACCACAAGGTAAAGAAAAGGGTGCGGTTGTTCAGTTCGGCCACAAATTGCTCGACTCGCGCGGTCAGTGTCTGGGCGACCTGATTCTGGGTATCTTCGGTGTAAAGCAGGCCGGCGAAACCGTAGAGGCGATTGCCAAGATCCTGAATTGCTTCCAGCTTGTGCACGATGCCCATGAATGCAGCCTCCGCAATATCAGGGGTCAATCGCGGGCGAAAGGTCTCGAAATCAGCTACGGCTTCATCCAGCTTTTTGAAGGCCGTTTCGAGTTCGGGGCTGTTTGGCGCAGAGAATAAATCCGCCAGACTCCAGCGTTCCTGCCGGTATGTTTTGACTTGCAGGCTCATGCTTCATCCTCCAAAGGTGAATTAAAGGTTTCCTGCAGCTGTTTGCGCAGGTGATCGATCGGCTGACGCTGCCCGGAGTGGGAATCGTGATAGTACCAAAGCGTCCAGCCGTTACAAGGCCCTGGCTGTAACAATCGCGCAATTTGATGGATCGAGCCGCGCTGTTGATCGTACTCGAGCTGACCATCAGCTTGAACCACGGCACTGATGGTTGATTCGCGGCCGAAATAAAGCTGCTGGCCAGGGGACAGCAACCCATTTTCGAGCAACATCCCAAACGGCAGGCGCGGCTCGCGGCGCGGATTATGCGTTTGCAGCGCTTCAGCAGACGGCGGCGCGCCTACTGCCGCAATTCGCTGGCGGGCCAGTTCGGCGTATTGCGGATCGCGTTCGATACCGATCCAGCGACGCCCCAGCCGCCGGGCGGCCTCACCGGTTGTGCCGGTGCCAAAGAACGGATCGAGGACAACATCACCCGGATTGCTGCTGGCGAGCAGGATGCGGTAGAGCAGGGCCAGCGGTTTTTGGGTGGAATGGGCTTTGATTCCGTTTGTTCGGATGCGTTCGCGGCCGCTGCAAAGAGGAAGATGCCAGTCGGAACGCATTTGCAAACCGTCGTTGAGGGCCTTCATAGCCTGGTGGTTAAAGGTATAACGCTGCCCGCGTTCTTTTTGCGCCCAGATAAGCGATTCGTGCGCGTTGGTGAAGCGCACTCCGTGGAAATTGGGCATCGGATTGGTTTTGACCCAGACGACGTTGTTGAGGATCCAATAATCCAGGTTTTGCAGGATGTAGCCGACGCGGTAAATGTTGTGGTAGGTGCCGATCACCCACAGTGTGCCAGTGGGTTTGAGCACCCGGCGGCAAGCAGTCAGCCAGGTTGTGGTGAAGGCGTCATATTCAGCGAAACCCGGGAACTGGTCCCAGGCGTCGCTGACGCCTTCCACCCTTGTCAGATTGGGGCGCCAGAGGTCCTGGCGTAATTGCAGATTGTAGGGTGGGTCGGCGAAGATCAGGTCGATGGATTCAGGTGGAAGCTGCTCCATGACCTGGAGACTATTTCCTACAAGGACCTGGTCAAGGGGGAGCGCCGCTGATTCCATACGGCTAATTGTACACGAAAGTGCCAGGCGTCGTGTGTCACCCTTGATTGTGCCGGTTTCTCACCCGTTTGCTGAGCCTGTCGAAGCCATGCCTGCCTGCACTCACAAAGCCCACTGCGATCTGGAGACCCGCGCGATCAAAGGAGCTGTCTCAAAAGAATAAATTTGTCATTTATTCCACCACAAATGCGTGATGGGGTGGAACCCATCCCCTACGGGTAGGGGCGGGTTTCCACGCCCGCCCGCTTTTGGGACAGCCCCCTACGAGCAGAAACCAGGTTGATGGGTGAGTTGATTCCTACGAATTGTCCTGTATCACTTCCAGCATAAGCGCGTGCAGCCTGGGGTTGGCAGCCACGATGGTACACGGCGGGGTGAGCACCTGTGTGTCGCCATCCAGACGGGTAGCGGCGCTGCCCGCTTCACGGGCGATCAACACGCCGGCAGCCAGGTCGTAGGGCTGAAGCTCTACTTCCCAATACCCGTCCAGCCGGCCCTCAGCCACATAGCATAGATCGAGAGCGGCCGAACCCAGGCGGCGGATGCCCTGGGCACGCCTGGCCATTCGCGGGAAAATATCCAGATTGTCGGGCTTATCCGGGTGACCCAGGGTGTAAGGGAAGCCGGTTACCAGCAGCCCATCGACCATACGATCGACCTGTGTGGGATGAATGGCTACTCCGTTAAGTGTTGCACCTCTCCCAACCTCGGCCGCATACGTCTCGTCGTGAATGGGATCGTAAACTACTCCAAACCTTAATTCCCCTTCAAAAGCGTAGGCCAGCGATACCGAAAAAATGGGGATGCCGTGGGCATAGTTGACGGTCCCATCCAGCGGGTCGATGAACCATTGGGAAGCGTGATTCCCATTCAAGCGGCCGCTTTCTTCCGAGAAAATGGCATGATCGGGAAAAGTAGTGCGAATGCGTTCCAGCAGCAAGTCCTCTGACCGCCGGTCCATCTCGGTGACCAGGTCGATTGGGCCTTTGTGGAATATGGCAAACTTTTGCCGAAAACCGGCCCGCAAAATAGCGCCAGCTTCATGCGCCCAGTCCGTAATTTGGTTTAAAGTAGGTTCCATAGGTGTCTTTGCTTTGGGTAAGGAGTAATAGTTAGAGATTACCGCTCATTTCGGCAATCAAACGATTGAAATAATTGTCCAAATACTCATGGCGGTCCATGGCGATTTTACGTGCAGTTTCAGTGAATAAACGGTCTTTGACTTTGCTTAATTTAAACAGGTGTTCGTGATAAGCACTGTGTGGTTCGCCAGGCTCGCCTTCACCGGTTGCGCGAAATTGGGCGGAAGGCTGGGCAAAGATGGGCTGTCCCGCCTGTACTGCATAGCCAATGGTGCGCGCCACGCCAATTGCCCCAAGTACGTCCAGCTTGTCAGCGTCGAAAATGACTTTTGCCTCGATGGTGACGGGGGGTTCGCGGTTGTCGCGGTAGCGGTGGGCGCGGATGCAGTGCTGAACTGCGACAATCCGGTCGCCAGACCAACCTTCACCGCGCAGGATTTCGGCAGCGATATCCGCCGATTGGTGATGATGATTGGCGCGTTCTTCGCCACCGGGGTGGCTGCCTTCGATGTCATGCAACAGGGCGGCGGCGTGGACGATTTCAAGATCAGCGCCTTCTGCCAGCGCCAGTCGTTCCGCCATGCGATATACCCGTTCGATATGATCAAAGCCGTGCACCGGGTCGGTGGACGGGTACCATTGACGGGCGGTTTCAAGGGTCAGCAAGGATGGCTCCAGTTTAATGGGATATTAGAATACGACGAATTCGCCGCGTTTCATAACCTGAGCAACGAGGTTGCCGCCGAAACGGTAGCCGAGGTGGCGGTAGTCGCTGACTTCCAGAATCAACAGGTCGGCCTGCTTGCCGGCTTCGATCGAACCAATGCGGTCAGAACGGTTGATCGCCGCAGCAGCGTTGATGGTGGCAGCCGCAATAGCCTGGCCGGGGGTAAGGCGCATATACCGGCAGGCCAGCGCAATGGAAATTTGCATGTTCTCGCACCAGGCCGTACCCGGATTGAGGTCGGTGGCAATGGCCAGGATGGCGCCGGCTTCAAGGAAGGCGGCGGCGGGCATGTAGTGTTGGGTCGCCAGCCCGAAGGGCGTGCAGGGAAGGGCTACAGCAACGGTATTACCGGCGGCGATGGCCGCAATGTCTTCCGGCGAAGAGACGATCAGGTGGTCGGCTGAAGCTGCGCCTAACCGGGCTGCCAGCGCTGCGCCGCCAAGATTGTCAAACTCATCTGCATGGATTTTGAGCGGAAAGCCCAATGCTTTGGCTGCTTCGAGGATGCGGCGCGACTGTTCCAGGTCGAAAGCGATGGTCTCGCAAAAGACGTCGACAAAAGGCAGCGGGCGATTGGGAGCGTTGATTTGCCACCAGGAAAGCACTTCGGGCAGCAGGGTGCGGCACAATTGGCTGGTGTAGTCTTCCGGATGTTCTTTGTATTCCGGGGGAATATCATGAGCGCCCAGGTAAGTGGGTACCAACTCCAGCGGACCTTCTTTGTTCAGCTCGAGGATGGCTTGCAACTGTGTCAGTTCACCAGGGTGCTGCAAAGCGTACCCGGTTTTGACTTCGGCGGTAGTGGTGCCTGTGCGCAGCATCATCCGGGCGCGGGCGCGAGACTGGGTCTTGAGTTCGTCAAGACTGGCATTGCGGGTAGCGCGCACGGTCGCTCGAATGCCTCCGCCAGACTCAGCGATCTCCTGGTAGGACATGCCTTCCAGGCGCATTTCGAATTCAGCGGCGCGATCGCCGGCCCAGATCAGGTGCGTGTGCGGATCAACAAAGCCCGGCATGACCACCTTACCGGCAGCGTTATACCGTTCTTCCGTTGGGTAAGCCTTCAGCATGCGATCACAGGGACCGACCGCCTCGATCACACCGTTTTGGACCAGAACGGCTGATTCCGCCAGAATGCCTAACTGACCGAGGTCCTTGCCGCGCTGCGGTCCACCCGCCAGGGTGAGGAGTTGAGAGATGTTTGTGATCAGCATGATGGTTGGTATGATTATACCGCGCGGCGGGGTGAGACTGAGTCAAGTGTCACGTGCCAAGTCCCTTTTAGGATAAGCTTCAGCCTGTCTGGGTAAGTATCAAATGGGGGATACCGACCTAAAGATTAAATCTCAAAGTCCGGTAAAGATGCGAAATATTGTAGGTCGGATTGCCCGCAGGGCACTCTGTGAGTGAGGTTAGGAAGCGTACTTTACCACAGGATAATCATTATCCACCCGAAATCCGACAGCAAATGTCAATCCAGAAAGTTGGATTTTCAGGTTACATGAGGATTTGCCAAGCGATTGTAACGCCTACACCCCCAATTCAGAAAGTCGGATTGAGGGCTACGTGAGGATTTGCCAAGCGATTGTAACTTCACCGCCCTCAATCCGACCTACGGAATATTTAAGGCAATACATTGCATTGGAGAATTTACTAGGGACGTGTCACTTGACACCTGGCACGCCTCAATCCATGAACAACACATCCAGAAAAGTGGAAAGATCGTCACGGCCTTCGAGGATTCTCAGGTTGAAAATTTCAGTGTAGCCGCAGTTGTTGCACGATACAAACGCATAGCGGTAGGGTTGAATCTCCATCAGGCGCGAAAGCCCGGTGCCGGACATGGCAAGTTTCTGGGTTGAACCGCCTTTGCTGTGACAGCGCGGGCAAACAAATGCCTGTCCAAGTTGATCGGTAATCGATGCCATTTTGATCCTCCAGATCGACGTGATAACTCAAATGCCCAGGCTAACCAGCGGTTAACCTTCTTCTTCGACCAAGCGCGGTGCAATTTTCAACCGGCTGAGCAGCGCAATAGCGATCATGTTGAACAACACAGCAACGGCTGCGTTCACTGGAAAGCTCCAGTGGGTATAAAGAAATGGCCCGACCACCGCCCCAACAGCGCGCCCAATCGAAAAACTGGCGAGCATACTAGCCATGACTGTTGCGCGCAGGGTCGGCAGCGCTTCGCTCATCAACGGCATGGCGCTGACTACCGTGAACTCGAAACTTAGATAAAACAGGAACAACCCCAGCAGAGCACTCCAAACGGCGCCGCCGGAAAAAACCAGACCTACGGCTGCCAGGGAATTGAGCAGCAATCCGGCGCGAACCGACCATTCCTTGCCCAGCCGGTCCACCAGCCAGGCTGAAAATCCTTCACCGCCCATTTCAGCCACCCCGATCACCGCCGCCGCGGCTCCCAGAGCAGCCAATTTAAGGCCAAACGAATTTTCCAGCCACAGACCAAATACCAGATTGACGGTTTCATTGGCAGTCGTCATTGCTAAAGCCATACCAAGTCCAATTGGCACAGCCGGCATGTGTAACATCTGACGCAGCCCGCCGCGATTTAAAGAAGCGCTGCTTCGCGCATGGGTGGCATGGTCGCCAGGTACGAAAACGACCAGTGCAACCATCGCCAGCATCCCAAGGAGTGCCAGCAGCGGAAAAGGCGCTTGCCACAGACCGGTACGCCCAAGCAGCCAGCCGACCAACGGAATCCCCAGAATAAACGCCAGCGACCAGCTCAATTCGGTCAGTCCCATGGCCCGGCCGCGGCGGTGATAGGGTACCCGGTCGCCGATATAGGCCTGCATGGCGGCCAAAAACACCAGGTAGGCCAGCGCCATCAGTAAAACAGCGATGAAAAAGGTGGTGCCGTTCGGCCAGAAGGTGACCAGCAGCGCTCCAGTGGTGAAGGTGCCAATTCCCAACAACATGCTTAGTTTGCGCCCGCGCCAGTCTGCCAGCGGGGCTGCCAGGGGACCAATCAACCCGGTCAAAGAGCGCAGTGTAAGCAGCAGGGAAAATGACCCGAGGGACATTCCCAATCCGTTCTGAAAAGTGGATAGAAAGGGATACACCATGCGGTAGCTGGTGTTCATTACCATGCGGGCTAAAGTAAACAGCCCGAGTTGCAGCGGAGTGAGCGTATCCCCGGATTTCATCAAACGGGCATTCTTGAGCGGGATAGCGAATGGTACAGCAGCCTGGTGATCTGGGCGCTGGCGAAGAGCGTCAGGCCAAGCAAGCCCAGGAAGAAAAATTGTATGCCGGTGGAGTCTGAACCGAAGATCGGCGAATCGGGATGCAGGATGTTGGTGATGGCGCCCAACTGCCACCAGAGCACAATACCGAAGACCAAATTAACCAGGTCGGTCACGCGCGACTGATTAATGACCCACAGGCCGAGCTGCAGCAGCAGCCCGGCCACCCCAAACGTGAAAGGCACGCGCCATCGCGGTTCATCCCAGAAAATGCCGCCCCAGTTCTGCATTTGCACAACGAGCGACATGGGCAGGTATGTCAGCCAGAAGAGCAGGCCGGCGCGTCCGAGCGCCAGCGAGAGGTTCGACCAGAAACTGCGCGGCAGGAGCAAATCAGCCAGCCCGGCCAGGGCTGCCGCCGCAAATAAAATTTTGCCGGTCCATACCCAGGCGCCGTGCAGCACCACCAGGCGCAGGTTTTCGCCCAGAGTACGTTCGGTCGGACCTAAAGCAGTCAACGCAACGATGGCCGCGATGGTAATGAGTAATCCGGGCATTGATAAATCGCGCCGGGTGAGGTGCTGCGATTGTTCGCGGGTCTCCATAAATGCGGCTAGACCCCGGGAGCTTCGGTGGGCATTTCTGCGGGATTACGCTTCAGTTCGCCGCCAGCCCAGGCATCGATGAGCAGCATGTAGAACTGCACCATGCGTCCCAGCGACCCAACGTGGACGCGTTCATTGATGCCGTGCATCCGTGAAAGATCATCCTGAGTTGAAACCAGCGGAGTGAAACGCAGCACCTGGTCGCTCAGCCCGGCATAATGGCGGGCGTCGGTGGCGCCCAACACCAGGTAGGGCGCAGCTTCGGCGCCAGGGAAAACCTGGCGGATAGTGGTTGCCAGACTCTGGAAGGCTGCGCCTTCAGGCGAGGTCAGCGGCGAAGCTTCCCAGGCGTTTTCGGGCACGGGTACGACGGTCACGCGCGGGTCGTTGATCACCAGGCGGGTATATTCCGCCAGGTCCTCGACGGTGTCGCCCGGTAATAGGCGAAAATTGGCTATTGCCTCCGCGCTGGCGGGCAGCAGGTTGTCCTTGATACCGCCGGCAACCATGGTGACTGCGGTCGTCGTGCGAATCGAGGCATTGGTGGTCGGGCTGGCTTCCAGTTTGCGTTTGAGGAACCTGCCAAACAGCCAGATGTTGGCAAAAGCCGCCTGAAGCATGGGCGATACCGCCCCGCCCAGCGCGCTGTAGATGATGCGCATGAAGTCCAACCGGGCGGGCAGGGGGTGATTCTCCAGCCGGGTGATGGCGTTTGCCAGAATACCGATGGCGGTGGTTTTACCGGGAGTAGACGAATGCCCGGGCTTGGCTACGGCTTTAATCCGCAGGGAGAGCGAGCCTTTTTCAGCGATGCCGATCATGGCTACCGGGTTCTCGATGCCGGGAATGATTCCCTGTGTGATCGCGCCGCCCTCATCCAGCACGGCTTCGAAGCGGTCGCCGCGTTCAGCCAGGTGGGCAGCAATTTGTTTGGCGCCCTTCTCGCCGCCGATTTCTTCATCCTGACCAAAGCCGAAGAAAACAGTGCGTTCCGGCCGGAAATTCTGTTTTAGCAGCAATTCAGCTGCTTCCAGCAGCCCGATCACCTGGCATTTGACGTCAAATGTACCGCGTCCCCAGACATAGTCGTCGGCGATGATGCCGGCAAAGGGCGGGTGTTCCCATTGGTCGAGCGTACCGGGGTCGACCGGTACCACGTCCAGATGGGCGCAGAACAGCACCGGCGGCAGTTCAAGATTGGTGCCGCGCCAGGTATAGAGCAGTGTGGCGTCAGAAATGATCTCACGTTCCAGCGAGGCATGGACGCGCGGATACTGACTTTCGAGGACCCGGCGCAGTTCGCGAAAGGCTGAAAGGTCAGCCGGCGTGCCTTCGAGGTGGGAGATGGTCTCGCAGCGGATGGCTTCAGCCAGGTGGTTGGCGACAAAATCGGGGTCCACTTCAGGCAGTTCGACTAGCGCAACCGGTTCGCTTGGTCGCAAAAATGCGCTGGTACGAATCAGAATGATGGCGATCAAGAAAATCAGCAGGACCAGGACAACAATCAGGATCGTGACTGGCATAGCAAAACCCTTCTCTGAGGAATTATTCCATTTCGATGTAGATGCGCTTGTTGATTTTACCCTTGCTCTTGTAATCCACCACCCGTATCCGTCCCACCTCGCGGGTATTGGCGACATGCGTACCACCGTCAGCTTGCAGATCCAGACCAACCAGTTCAACGGTGCGAATCTCTTGTATGTCAGGCGGCAGCAGGTTGATTTTTGTGCGAATCAGATCGGGGATGGCAAAAGCTTCCGCGCGCGGCAGGATGCGCACACGCACATCGCGGGCAGCCTGCACCTCGCGGTTGACAGCTTCCTCGATCACACCGACCAACTCTTTGCTCAGATTCTCGAATTCGAAGTCCATGCGGCCTTTGAGCGGCTCCATATCCCCGCCGGTAACCTGCGCGCCGTAGTCGCGGAAAACCACACCACACAGGATGTGCAGCGCGCTGTGGGTACGCATCAACTGGTAGCGCTGCTCCCAATCGATCTTGCCATGGACGCCAGCGCCGACCGCCGGCAAGGGGCTTTCTCCTTCCAGTATGTGCCAGACGCCCTGAGAGCCTTTTTTGGCGCGCGCAACCGGGTAAACCTCGGTCCCGACGGTCAGGGTACCGCTGTCAGCGGGTTGACCGCCGCCGCCCGGATAAAACGCCGTCCGGTCGAGCAGCACGGCGCGGTGTTCGGCGTCGATGGCGGTGACTTGCGCGTCAAACTCTTGTAAATAGCTGTCGACTTGATAGAGCAGTTCTGTCATGGCGTACCTCCAGGCTGGAATCTAGGCTGATTGTAACACCGGCGGCAGCCGGGTTTACGGGTCCGGTGAGAGATATTTTCGCAAGACCGGATGCCTGGGTCCTACCCGGGCTACTTCGACAAACCCGGCTTTGCGAAAGACCTCGGCGTTGCCCATGTAAGTTGAAACAGGCGGAGCATTCCCGTCGGTATCGTGTGGGTAAGCTTCGACGATGCGGGCGCCGTGAGCAGCGGCATGCGCCAATGCAGCCTCGACCAGCGCGGTCATCATCCCCTTCCGGCGCGACTTGCGGTGGACGTAAAAGCAAACGATCGACCAAACCGGCTGGTCATCGACGCGTTTGAGCACGCGCGAGCGTTCCAGGGCGGCGTAATCCTCGCGCGGAGCCAGAGCGATCCAGCCGACTGGTTGCCCGTCCAGGTAAACCAGTAATCCGGTCGGGGCGCCGCTATCGACCAGCGCTTTAAGGCCCTGGCGGTTGCCCTCTCCCTGCTGGCGGGAAAATTCGGAGCGCGGCAGGCGCCACCACATGCACCAGCAACCACCGTAAGCGCCGTGCGGCCCAAACAGGGTTTCAAAATCACCCCAACGCTCGGGGGTCAGCGGGTGAATCTCGAGATTAGCTAGGGGTTCAGGCATGCGCTCCTCCCAGGGTATGACTTGATTGTAGCAAAAAATGGAGACAAAGTATCAAGTGCCAGATTTCACGTGTCCAGAGGAGCAGGTGCGGAGTTTTGAGCGCGAAGGAGAATGCTTTTGACTTGCTCTTACTAAAACCAAGGAAGACAATATTGACAGGATTAGGTTACTGAATGTATGATGCGATTTCAGGTTTGACCCATATGAAAGGAGTGAGCGATGAAAATTAAACTTACCAGCGTGCCGGTGGATGATCAGGCCAGGGCATTGGATTTCTACACGCGGGTATTGGGATTTGTGAAAAAAAACGATGTGCCGGCCGGAGAATTCCGCTGGCTCACCGTGGTTTCGCCGGAAACGCCGGATGGGGTCGAATTGTTGCTCGAACCGAGTGAAAAGCCTGAAACTCAGGCATATAAAAAGTTTTTGGTGGGCCTGGGAATACCGTTCACGGCTTTTGCCACGGATAACGTTCAGCAGGAGTACGAGCGGCTGCAGGGATTGGGGGTCAAGTTCACTATGCCGCCAACGCCAATGGGGCCAACCGTCATGGCTGTGTTCGATGACACCTGTGGGAATTTGATTCAGATTTATCAGGGGTAATGCGTGTCATGCGCCAAGCGCCGGGTAGGGTAAGCTTCAGCTTGCCCAGGCAAATTGAAAATTCGCACAACAAAAAGGACAAGCTGAAGCTTATCCTACAAGTTTTGCGTTTTTGCGCCCTGTGGGTCGAACGCACGCTAAGCTCCAACAGCAGCTAACGCTTATCCTACAAGTCTTTGCAGTTTTTGCGCACGCCTAAAATGCTTAAAACCCTTCACCCCCACGCCTGAGCCATTGCACCTTTTGACATATTGTATTGCACCCCCTTCATCCCTTATGCTTTCTGTGAAATAGAACAAATTATCTATTTCAGAAAGGATGGGCGTATGCAAAAGGTTGATCCGACGCCGCAATCGGGGAAAGAAGAGCCGCGGACCAGGCCAGCGCGCAGCGGGAAACTCTCGGAGGAGATTCGCATCGTGCGGGAGCTGATTCGGCAGGCGCGTACCATGCTGGACGAGGCGCGTTCGCTCGAGGAGCTGCTTGCGACCCTGGATACGGTTTCGCGCGCCAGCGCCAACCTTGCCAACCTGCTCAAGGCGGAGAAAGCGCTCGATGAAGGCCAGACAGCGGCGGACTATGTCAAAGCCGCGCTGCACGATATCCGCGCAGAGATGGAGCGCGAGGGGATTGATTCGGTCCTCACCTCGGGTTTGTAGCAGGCACCCTCTTTTCACCGGGCGGGCGGCGTCACGGAAATACCCGCGCGTACAGCGCTTACCAGTGCGTATCAACCGTGCGCCGGGGCCCTGGGCCGCCCGCTCCTACCTCCCGATGAGAAAGGAGACTTATGCAGGAAGAACCATTTGTTAACACCGTCAGGGGCATGTTGACCGATCCGGTGGAGTTCATCGAGCACAGCTCGAAGCTGAAACTGCGCAGCTATCAGGTGGAAGTTGCCCGGGCAGTAATCAAGTCGGTGATCTTCAAGCGCGGTCTGAGCTTTGTGGTGCTCTTTCCGCGCCAGTCCGGCAAGAATGAGCTTCAGGCGCAAATCGAGACGTACCTGCTGGCTTATTTGCAGGAATACGAGGCCGAGATCATCAAAGTTTCGCCAACCTGGCGGCCGCAGTCGATCAACGCCATGCGCCGGCTGGAGCGCGTGCTGCAGAAAAACGCGCTCACGCACGGTGAATGGAAAAAGGAGTCGGGTTACATCTACCGCTGTGGAACGGCGCGCATTTTCTTTCTCAGCGGCGCGCCGGAGGCCAACATCGTCGGCGCCACCGCCAGCGCGCTGCTGGAAGTGGACGAGGCGCAGGATCTCGAAATCGAAAAATACGACAAGGACATTGCGCCTATGGCGGCCTCCACCAACGCCACCCGCATCTTCTGGGGCACCGCCTGGACCAGCCAGACGCTGCTGGCGCGCGAACTGCGCGCAGCCCGCGAGGCAGAACGCCAGGATGGGCAGCGGCGGGTGTTCGTGGTGGACGCCGAACGCGTGGCAGCCGAGGTGCCAGCCTACGGCAACTTCGTGGCCGCGCAGGTGGCCCGGCTGGGCCGCAGCCACCCGCTGGTACGCACCCAATTTTACAGCGAGGAGATCGACGGCGAGGGCGGCATGTTCCCGGTCGAAAGACGGCTGCGCATGCAGGGCAGTCACCCGGCTGCGGACCGGCCAACCCCAGGGGCAACCTACGCATTGTTGCTGGATGTGGCCGGAGAAGATGAAGCCGCCGAGCTAGGCGGCGACCCGGCAGGCTGGGCGCTAAAAAATCCCGGACGGGACGCCACCGCGCTGACGGTGGTCGAAGTGGACTTGTCGACGCTGGAGGACCCGCAGTTGCGCGCGCCATCCTACCGCTGCGTCCAGCGCCGTCAATGGCTGGGGGTGCGCCATACCGATCTGTATGCCGAACTGCTGGCACTGGCCGAAACCTGGCAGGCGCGCTGGCTGGTGGTGGATGCCACCGGCGTTGGAGCCGGCCTGGCCGGCTTCCTGCGCAGGTCGCTGCCCGGGCGGGTGGCGCCCTTCCAGTTCAACGCTGCCAGTAAAAGCAAACTGGGTTGGGATTTTTTGAGCGTGGTGGACAGCGGTCGCTGGAAGGAACCGGCCGGCAGCTCAGGCGCGCTGGATAGTCTGTTCCAACGCCAACTGCAGCACTGCCAGTATGAAATTACGACTGGCCCGGATAAGCGCATGAGCTGGGGTGTGCCGGACGGCGCGCGAGACCCGGCCAACGGTGAGCCGGTACATGATGACCTGCTGCTTTCGGCAGCGTTGTCAGCGGTGCTGGATACCCAGCCGTGGGGCGGTACCGGCCCGGCGCTGATTGTGGCGGGGCGTGATCCTTTAAAAGACCTGGACAACGGGTTTTGACCTGCAAAGTGGAGGGTTATGAAAGATTCGATTTGGACGAAGACCGTGGGGCGCGTGTTCGGCGCTGAAATCCGGCGTCAGGTGCGCGCCGGACTGGCAGCCGAAACCGACGCCACCTTCCTGCTGGGTGCATCCTCAATCGCTGGGACGGAGCGCGACCGTTTGTCTCCCAACCGGCAGGAAGTGTTCGAGCAGGCGCTGGAAGCCTGGCGGGTCAACCCGCTGGCGCGCCGGCTGGTGGAACTGACCACCCAATACGTTGTTGGCGGCGGGATTTCGATTCACTGCAAACACGCGCCGACAGCGCGATTTCTGGAGGAGTTCTGGCATCACCCGCTCAACCGCATGGCGGTGCGCGTTTTCGAATGGTGCGATGAACTGTCGCGCAGCGGCAACCTGTTCGTGCTGCTCTCGACCGATGCCTCCGGGATGAGCTACCTGCGGGCGGTTCCGGCTGCGGATGTGGCGGAAATTCATACCCGCCCGAACGATGTCGAGCAGCCGCTGGCGTTTCTGCCGCGCGCCACGCTCGAGCAATTGCAGCCGCTTCCCTGGCTGGCGTACAACGCCCGCGAAGATGCGCCCGGACCGGACGGCGCCTTTCCACCCGTTATGCTCCATTTTGCCATCAACCGTCCGGTGGGTGCGCAGTGGGGCGAACCGGATCTGGCGCCGATTCTGCGCTGGTTGAGCCGCTACACCAACTGGCTGGAGGACCGCGCCCGGCTGAACCGTTTCCGCACTGCTTTCCTGTATGTGGTCAAGTCGCGCTTTAGCAGCGAGTCCGACCGGCTGGCGCGGCAGCAGCGGCTGAACGCCAGCCCGCCTACGCCGGGGTCGATTCTGGTGACGGATGAAAACGAGAGCTGGGAGGTGATTGCGCCGCGGTTGGAATCGGACGAGGCCAACACCGATGGTTTGGCGCTGAAAAAGATGATCGCTGCCGGGGCGGGCGTGCCGCTGCACTTTCTGGCGGAACCCGAATCAAGCACGCGCACCACCGCCGAAGCTGCCGGCGGGCCGACCTACCGCCGCTTCGAACAGCGCCAGAGCTTTTTCCTGTGGCTGGTGCGCGAAGTCCTGCGGGCCGCCATCAATCGCCGGGCGCTGGTGGACGGGCGCATCGATCCGCAGGCGCGGGTGGAGGTACACGGAGCTGACCTTTCAGCGCGCGACAATGTGGCGCTGGCAATGGCAGCCAACCATATCTCGGCGGTGCTGACCGAACTGCGCGACCGCGGGCTGATCGATGACAGTGAACTGCTGCGGGTGGTTTACCGCTTCTTCGGCGAAGTGCCGGATGTCGCATCCCTGCTGGAACGCGGGCATGAGGCGGATGCAGTGAAAGCGAGGCCGGAACCGACAAAACGCAATCGCCTAAAGCCGGCCGGCAAGGTCGATATGCTCACGGGCGAACCGAAATGGGAATGAGGAGGGGAGGATGAAGGAATTGGAAAGGGAAGGGACTGTTCACAGCACGCGCATGGCACTGGCAGCACAGGCCGGTCAGGGCGAGTTCGATGTCCTGGCGATCACCGCCGGGGAGGGCAACGGCTGGCAGTTTTCGCCGGATGTATTGAGCGGCTCGCTGACGCTTTGGGACGGCTGCGAATGCTTCGTTGACCATGCATTGGAGGGACATTCGCTGCGCGATCTGGCGGGCGTGTGCCACTCGCCGCAGTTCGATCCCGCTCAACAGGGTGTGCGCCTGCGCGTTCGGCCGGTGGGTCCGGCCGGACCGATGTTGGCCGAATTGGGCCGCGCCATGCTTGCGGAAGGACCCAAACCGGCGGTGGGATTCTCGGCTGATCTGGTCTTCGAGGCCAACGGCAAGGCAGTTACGCGCATTTTGCGCGTGTTAAGCGTCGATCTGGTGCTGGAACCGGCCCGCGGCGGTCAATTTTTGCGAGCTTTGAACCAGAGCCACCCCTATCTGAATCGGAAAGGACAAAAAACCATGGAAGATAACCCATCCAACACCAAAACAACCGAGTCGACCGGCCCGGCAGCCCCTGAGGTGCACGTTGAGCTATCCGGCCTGTTGTTGGAAACCAGCCTGGCGGCTGCTCATTTGCCGGCGGCGCTGGCAGAGCGAGTACGCCAGCGTTTTACCGGCCGCGCCTTCGACCCGGCCGAATTGCAGACCGCCATCGCTGACAGCCGCACGCTGGTAAGCGAATTGACCGGCGCAACCGTAGTGCAGGGTCCTGGGCGGGTAAGCGGCATGTTCTCCGGTGAGGATCAAATCAGCGCGGCGGTGCACGATTTGCTCGGCGCGCAGCGTCCGGCCAACCTGAACGGGTTGCAGGTGCAAAAGTTGAGCGGTATCCGCGAGCTGTACACCCTGATGACCGGCGACGCCGAATTTTACGGCGGGTACGACGCCAAACGGGCGCAGTTTGCCGCCAGCGCCGATCTGCCCGGCCTGCTGAAGAATGCGCTCAACAAACTGGTGGTGATGGGCTGGCAGGAGTTGGGACGCAGCGGCTACCGCTGGTGGGAGCCGGTGGTCTCGGTGCAGCACTTCACCAGCCTGCACGACATTACCGGGGTACTGGTCGGTGAGGTGACGGTGCTGCCGGCGGTGGCGGAAGGAGCCGCTTATACCGAGCTGGGTGTGGATGATTCGGCCGAGGTTGGGGCGTGGGGTAAGTACGGCGGGTATGTTGGTCTGACGCTGGAAATGTTCGAGCGCGACCAGACCCACAAACTACGCCAGTATCCGTTCAAGCTGGCTTCGGCTGCCCTGCGGCGCATTTCCGCGCTGGTTGGAGCGGTGTTCACCGCCAATGGCGGTGTCGGTCCGGCGATGGCAGACACTTTCAATGTGTTCAACCTCGCCAACCACGGCAACCTGGGCAGTGCCGCGCTGGATTCGGCTGCCTGGGAGACCGCCAGCAAAGCCATTTACGATCAGCCGATGCTGGTCAAGGCCGGCGGCAGCGCACCCAAACTGGCGCTGGACGGGCGCTACCTGATCGTGCCGCGGGCATTACGCTTGAATGCCATGCGCATCCTCTATCCGTCCTTCGAACGTGAGGCAACCATTTTCTCGGAGAACCTGCAGCGCGGCGAGATGGGCGACGTAATCACCTGCCCGGAGATGACGGATGCCAACGACTGGGCAGCCGCAGCCGACCCGAAGCTGGCACCCGCCATTATCCTGGGCGAACGCTTTGGCCTGCTGCCGGAAATCTACATCTCCGACAGCGAGACCAGCGGGGCGCTGTTCACCAATGACGAGATGCGCATGAAGGTGCGCCACTGGGTCAGCGTGTTCGTGGCCGATTACCGGCCGTTGTACAAGTCCAACGTGGCAGCTTAGTCCTGCCGCAAGAGCGGGGCGGGAGGTGAGCTATTACCTTTACCTGCCCGCCCCGCTGCAGAACCAGCAGGAGGGTACCATGACCATCTGGGATCAAGTTCGCAAGGTGTTACGCTCGCGCAAGTTTTGGGCGCTGCTGGCCGCTTTGACGGCGGTGGCGGCTGGCTTGAGCAGCGGGAAGATCGATGTCTGGCAGGCGGTACAGGCTGCCATTGCGGCGCTGGCGGTGTATTCCACCGGCGTAGCGATCGAAGATGCCGGGCGCGCCTCAACTAAACCGGAGGACGGCGATGCCCCGCAGCAAACGGCGCATTGAACCGACGGTTATCGCTGACCTGCCGGAGTTTGCTGCTGCCGCGGCGCAGCGCATGGGAATCGATCCGGCAACGCTGCGAAGCTGGGTGATGCGCCCGGATGGCAGCGTAGTGCTGTTGTGCGCCAATGGGATGAAGTTTGTTGTCAGCCCGGACTAAAAACCGAGCCGGGGCACGGGCAGTTGGTTTCCGCTTGGGCCCCGGCCAGGGCAAACCGGGAAGGAGGAACGATGAACGCATTGGGCGTGGATGTCAGCCACTGGCATCAAACGGTCGATTGGCAGCGGCTGAAGGCGGCTGGGATGTGCTTTGCGGTCGTCAAAGCCAGCGGCGGCGTGAAAGGGATCGACCCGTTGCTGCGGACGCATTTCAATCAGGCTAAAAATGCCGGGATGGTGACGGGCGTGTTCCACTGGGTGGATCCAACCGAATCGGCGCGCCAGCAGGTTGACCATTTTTTGTCAACCTGCAGCGGGTTGGATTACGACTTTGCTGCGCTGGATGTCGAGCAACACTGGCAGTCGTGGCAGGAGTGGGCCGAGCAAAGAATCGTCCGCATCCTCCCGCCGGAGCGCATCAGCGCGCATGCCCGCGAAACAGCCGGAACGCTGCGCGCATCCATCGCAAAACAGGTGGTCGTTTATACCCGCACCAGCTTTGTGCAGGACTTTGCCCGCCCGATGCAAACCTGGCTGCCGGAATGGCCGCTTTGGCTGGCTTATTATCCTTATCCGCGCGGGCGGGTGACGGTTAGTTGGGAAGACCTGCTTAAAAAGTACCTGCCGCGAATTGCCGGTCCGCGTTTGCCGCAGGGCAGCAAAGACTGGCGTTTCTGGCAGTTCAGCGGTGACCGCTTTGTGCTGCCTGGCGTGGCGTCACCGCTGGATTTGAATATCTTCAATGGCGACGAGGCAATGCTGCGCGCCTGGCTCGAAGAACGGCCGGCAGCGCCCCCGGAAATCAGCGACGCCGAAAAATTAAGCCGCTTGTGGGACGCCCATCCCGAATTGAGGTGGTTATGAGCGACTATACAGATATTCTGGTTCGTCTGCGCGCCGGCCTGATCGATGTTAATGGGCTGGTGTGGGAAAACAGCGAGCTGGATGAGTCCCTGCGGCAGGCCCTGGCGGATATGGCGCTCGCGGCGGGGAGCGAGTACAGCCTTGGCGGGCTGGACGGCGCGCTGGCGACCAGCCTGCCGGTGCAGCATTTTGCCACGCTGGTGCGCGGCGCGGCGGCCTACGCCTTACTCTGGCGGGCGGCCGAACGCGTGGATGCTTTTAGCGCGCGACCCAATTTACCCGCTGAAGTGCTGGCAGCGGCGGCGGCTTTGCTGGCGCGTTTTGAGGTCGCTCTGACTTATCTGGCGACGTTGCGGGCTGCCGGGCTGCAAACATCGGCTGTCCTGCCGTATCCCAACGGGACTGAAAGCACGCAACTCGGCTGGCAGTTGCCTGATGCGCCGGATAGGGCGGGTGGGTAACCCATGTATTCATTATTTTTCGCCGACGAAGAGCAACAGGATCGGTTTTACCTGCACGGGCCAGGGGTAATTCCGCCGGTACGCGGCGCCTTTCGCCAGCCCGGGCCGGATCAACTCACTGGCGGGTTGGTGGAAGAAGTGCTGACCCTTGAATGTAAAAACGGCGATATTCGCGGGTTGATCTCCTGGTTGGAGCAGCGCCTGGCTCAAGCCAGGGACGGTAATCCACCCCTGCACCTGTGGATCCAGGCGGATCAGAGCGGGGCGCCGGTGGGTGCAAAGGTGCTGGATGGAGCGGTGGAATTGCTTGGCGGCGGAACGCTGGACCGCCAGCACGGCTACCAGGGTTTACGGCTGCGATTGGTGCGCGCCAATTGGCTGACCGAGTTGGTGGCGCCTGTCCCTCTGCAAAATGCCAACGGGTCAAATAACACTCTAGGATTGAATCTGTCGAACCATACCGACGGAGATGCCGGGCATGTCAATTATTGTGACGTGGTAGGCAGCGGAATTCGCGGATCGCAGCCGCTGCCGGTGTGCATGACGCTGGATGTTGGCGCTGGATTGGTCAGACGGTTGGGAAAAATTGTAGTTTCGGGCGGCACGGATCTTTGGGATGCCGGCGGCGGCTTCGACCATGTTCTGGAGGGCGAGGCAGCCAGTGCCGGCGCCGGGTGTACCGGTACAAGCAGCATCTCAAACCTGACTGCCAGCGCGGGCGCCTACCAGAATTTTCAGTGGAGCGCCGTGGTGGAAACACCCGTGTGCCGTTGGACAATCGACACCGCCCGGCTAAACTGGCTGAAAGGGCGCGGGCTGCGCCCGGTGGCGCGTTTTCACACGCCGCCAGCGGCCAATATCCGCTGGCGCTGGAAAATTCTGCCGGCCGGCGGCAGCGAAATCCTGGATCAATCTACCCCGGCTGTGCTGGACGCGTCCAGCCGGTTGCAGGTGCTGCCCGCTTTTTTCCCGCCGCTGCAAACCAACCTGGCGCCATTCACTGCCTTTGTCCTGGAAGGATGGCTGGAATGCTCGTCCACCGGTACCAAACAAATCGATCTGGATTTCATTCACCTCTATCCACTGGAGAATTTTGCATATTTCCAGCCGGTCAGCGGCCTGGACGAGGAGCATAGCCTGGTCATGGACTGGCCGGGCGGAGGGTTCTACACCATGGACAGCGCCACGGGAAACAAATCCATAACCCACCTGGTCTCAGGCGCGCCCATGATTATTTATCCGGGGCGCAACCACCGCATTTACCTGTTGTATGAAACGAATTCAGGATTTTTGATCGCGGACACAGCCCAACTGCGCTTGACGGCGGGCGCGCGCTGGATAGAACCTTAGGAGGCAGGATGGAGAAGATGAGCGTCAGGCTGGCGCAGCGCGATTTTTCGACCGGGTTGCAGCCGGAGTTGGAATTGCAGGTCGAGCGGTTAACCTGGAAAGCTCTGGGCGGTCCGCATGAAGCAGTAATGACGGGTACAGCGCGGGATTCAGGCGGGGACGCGTTTTTAGCCCAATGGGCGCCGGATGTGCTGCGCCGGCCCGTGACCGTCACCAACCAGGCCGGTGAACAGGCCTGGTGGGGCTATGTCCACCGGGTGGAGGTGGATCGGGCCGGATCGAGTCTGGTTTATAACCTGGACCAGCTTGCCAATCGGGTATGCGTTCTCTACTGGCAGCAGGAACCGCAGTTGGAATGGAGCGGCGAGCGCAGTTTCACCCCCTGGGTCGATGACCTGGGAAGCCAGAAAATTTACGGCGTCAAAGAGCGCATTTTCCAATTGCGCTCGATGGATGCTGCGGAGGCGCTGCGGGCGCGGGACGCTCTGCTGGCGCAGCATAGCCGGCCGCAGCCGCATCTGACCGGCAGCCGGAGCGCCGGGCTGAAATCCCGGGTGCGCCTGGAGTGTCGCGGTTGGTGGGAAACATTAACCTGGAAAATTGCCCGTTTTGACGACGGTTACGAAGGTTTTGTAAAACCGGCGTCCATAACCCAGAACCTGGGACGCTCGGCGAGCGCGGATGCGCGAATTGCTCAGAGCTTTCGCACCGCTTACGGGAATTGGATGTGCGGTGAAGCGGTCGTCAACATCCGGTCGGTGGGCGTCACCACCGACCAGGTGATCTGTGAACTTTGCGCCGATGCCAATGGGACGCCCGGGGCCATGCTAACCAGCGCGACGGTGGACGCCGGCCTGGTCAGTGGATCGCGCTGGTGGGTCAAGTTTTTGTTCGATCCCAGGGTGGAAATCCAGGCCAATACCCCTTACTGGTTGGTGTTTTCCCGCAGTGGGGCGTTGAGCACTGCCAATTACTATCAACTCTATATGGACAATTCCAACAGCTATCCGAACGGCAAGCTGATGACCTGGAGCGGTACTGCCTGGCTCGATTCGGCCGGCGGATTGGGCGACGTCAATTTTTACACGACCGGATACACCGCCCGGTCAACGCGGCTGGCCGAATTAACTGCTCAAGAGAACGGAGGTCAGTTTTTGACCGACTTGCAGGTACAAAGCGTTGTCGGCGGTGAAACGCTGTTAAAACGCGAGGGCATTCTGGACTGTCAGTCAGAATTGGAAAGTCTGCTGGCGCAGGGCAGCGACAGTGCCAGCAGACTCCTGGCGCAAATCGAGGCCGACCGGCGTTTAGTGATCTATGATCAACCGGCTGAGGAAGCCTGGTGTTACATGCTGGATGGCAGCGGGGTGCTGCGCACCCGCAGCGGACGGGCAGCCTGGAGCCATGATCCGCTTGCCGGGCAGCGTGTCTGGCTGGCGAACCATTGGCTGGAGGCGCAGCCTTTAATTCAGGCGGTGGAGTGGACGCCAGAGCGCGGGTTAAGCATTACCTGGTAGTTCGAGCGTGATCGGGCTGGTCTTTGAAGCGGGCTGCAGGAGACCTTCGGTCGGTCAGAGCACCCTGTGGGTGCTGGCGGAGACCGGTGCGGTCAGAGGACAAGTGTTGATGTCAAGGGCGGCGGGATTGTGGCTTACTATTTAAACATGGGTGGTAAATGGGTGTTCTACTCTCAACCCATTGAATGAGGTTCTTCTACAGTGTATACTGAGTAATGACCCATAAAATTCTTGCATAAGGAGCAGAAAGTGATTTCAATCATTGCTTTGTCTGGTGCCGAGATCGTGCAGGGATTGAATTTTGCATTGCTGCTGGCAACACCGGTATTGATCATCGTCTCTTTACTCAAACTCAGAAAGATTGCCCTTCCTGCTCAAACGAAAGCCTTATGGGCGGTAATTATTCTGGTGATCCCAATAATTGGCGCTCTTGCTTTTCTGATCGTTAAACCAGGCAACTCTGCCAATCAAATTTAAACCACCCACAGGCTGTAAACCTACCTGAAGTGCTTTTTTGTTGTTACCTTTTGTGCACTTCGCGTTTTAATCTTCAATGTCTGATCCAATGAACACCCGGATTGTACAATCAATACCCGCTGATGCTTTGTAAAATCGGTAAGGCTGCCTGCAGGGCCCGGGCGCGATGGCTGATTTGATTTTTGCGCCCATCTGGGAGTTCGGCCATGGTCGCGTCTTCGGCAGGGATGTAAAAGATCGGGTCATAACCGAAACCGTTGTGCCCGCGCTCTTCAGTAATGATAAAACCGTCGCAGCGACCTTCGACGGTGTGCAAGGCGCCGGTTGGTTCGGTGACAGCCACGGTGCAGTGAAAATGCGCCGGCCAGCCGGGCAGGCCTTGCGGGACGGGTACCGGTCGAAGGGTATCGATCAACAGCGCGCGCCGGTCTGCGTCCGAGGCGCCCGGTTTTGGGGAAAAGCGGGCTGAATGCAACCCGGGAGCGCCGTTGAGCGCATCCACTTCCAGACCGGAATCGTCCGCCAGGGTCAGCAGGCCGCTGGCCTGGCAGTAAGCTCGCGCCTTTAAAGCGGCGTTTTCTGCATAAGTAGCGCCCGTTTCATCCACCTGGAGTGCCAGGCCAAGGTCGGCGGGCAGCACCAGCTCCACCGGCAAGCCGGCGAGGACTGCCTGAATTTCACGCAGTTTTCCGCGATTCGAACTGGCGATCAATAGCTGCATGGTCGAATTCCTTTAATATTAATAAAATTAATCTTAATTAATTGACATGTCTGAATCGCTATGCTATAATTTTCGTATTCGGTATTATAACTACAAACCAGTTCCAGTGACTCTTCCCCGTTATCCACTACGTATTAATGTTGGCTTTTTAGTTCATCAGCCAATTGGTACCAGCCATGATTTCGCTTTCGAGTATCCGGCGGTCCAATTATCCCCTGATTTCGAACTGACGCAGTTTAACGGGACAGCGCATATCAGCCGCACGCCGCAAGGACTGCTGGTGGAGGCGGATTTTTCCGGAAATCTCTTGCTCGAGTGCGTGCGTTGCCTGGACGAGTATCACCAATCCATTTCCGCCAATTTTGCCGAATTGTTTGCTTTTCGTTACCACCGCGATGCAGAATCGGAACTGTTTGTACCCGAGGATGGACATATCGATCTGGCGCAACTGGCGCGGGATTACCTGCTCCTCGAACAGCCGATCAAACCCATTTGCCGGCCAGAGTGTAAGGGACTTTGTTCCTACTGTGGGGTAAACCTCAACGAGACGGTTTGCGAGCACCAGACCCAACCTGTAGAAGAATAACCAACCAGATCTTATCTCAGGGGATTTCCAATTATTTCCTACCAACTTAAGACATCAGGTGGCAAACCCGGTCCGTAAGGGCTAAACGGGAAGACGCCGCGAACCAGGCGGTGTACTTTCAATCTGGATTCCAGAATGAACGCAGGTTCAGGAAGCACTATCTAATCGGTATTCATGTGGGGGTTCGCATTGGAGGAGGGTGGTAGTGACCAATCCGAGTAGGCTCAAGCGTAGTTCAGAAATTCTCAGTCTGCTATTGGAAAAAGCCGATGTTCAGGGTTACCTGACCACCGATGACCTGATCGAAGTGTATCCGGATGTGAGTCAGGATGCCGAGCGGTTGCAGGCGATGGTGATAGCACTGCGCCGCCGTGGGGTGGATTTTCTCGATCACGAGGCCGAACCCTCTTTAAAAGATGAGGATCCGCTGATCGATGTGGAATCGGATATGGAACCGTTTACCAACATCGAATCGATTTCCAGCGACGACACGATTGGCCTGTACCTGAAAGAAATGTCGCGAGTGGCGCTGCTCTCGTGTGAAGAAGAATTGGATTTGGCACGGCGCATCGAGCGTGGGCGTTATGCGCATCGCGCGGTAGAACGCCTGAATGGACGCGCCTCAGCGGTGCGCCGGCAGGAGTTGGACCAGCAGTTTGCAGATGGTCAACTGGCTCGCGAACACCTGATCAAGGCCAATACCCGCCTGGTGGTCAGCATTGCCAAACGGTACATCGGGCGCGGCGTACCCTTCCTTGACTTGATCCAGGAAGGCAACCTTGGCTTGATGAAAGCGGTCGAAAAATACGAATACCGGCGCGGTTTCCGTTTCTCGACCTATGCCACCTGGTGGATCCGCCAGACCATCACCCGTTCGATTGCTGACCAGGGACGCACGATTCGTGTGCCGGTGCACATGGTTGATCGCATCCGCCAGTTATATCGCCTGACGCATGAGCTGGAACAAAAACTGGGGCGCATTCCCAATACCGCTGAACTGGCAGCAGAAATGAATGTACCGGTCAGCAAAGTGGATTGGATGCTGCGAGTCTCGTGGCTGCCGCTTTCGTTGGAGAGTCCAATTAATGACGACGAGGAAGACTCTGAGTTAGGCATGTTTGTCGAAGACCAGTTGACGCCATCGCCCATCCAGAGCGCATACACTAAAATGCTGCGCGAGAAGATCGAATCGGTACTGGAGACCTTGCCGCCGCGCGAGGCGCGCATCCTGCGGCTGCGTTTTGGCCTGGAAAACGGCCATACCTACACCCTGGAAGAAGTCGGGCAGAAATTTGGCCTTACCCGTGAACGCATCCGGCAAATCGAGAGCAAGGCGTTACGCCGCTTGCGCCATCCGCGCCGTTCACGCCAACTGAAAGAGTATTTATAGGTGGATGGCAAAGGAAGAATGAAGGCCAGTAGATCCTGCTGGCCTTTTTCATTTATGGGCAACTATTGGTAAAATAAGAGGAGGAGCCTTTTCATTCCACGTATGAATATCATTCCAACCGACATTCCCGGCCCGGTCATCATCGAGCCCCAAATCTTCGGTGACGACCGGGGATTCTTCATGGAAACCTTCCAGAAACGCATCTTTGCCGAGGCTGGGCTGCCAACCGACTTTGCCCAGGATAACCATTCGGGCAGCCGCAAAGGCATTTTGCGCGGTTTGCATTATCAGTTGGTTAAGCCACAGGGAAAACTGGTGCGGGTTGTGGTTGGCGAGGTGTTCGACGTGGCGGTTGACCTGCGCCGTTCATCCGCGTATTTTGGCCGCTGGGTTGGTTTGCGGCTTTCGGCAGAGAACAAGCGCATATTTTGGGTTCCGCCCGGGTTTGGCCACGCATTCTATGTGTTGAGCGATTGGGCAGAGTTCCTCTACAAGGCCACCGATTTTTATGCGCCCGAAGGGGAGCGCACCATTCTGTGGAATGACCCGCAGATCGGCATTGATTGGCCGCTTTTGAACGGACAACCCCCGCTGGTGTCTGCCAAGGATGCCGCCGGCAGGCCTTTGAACCAGGCTGAAACATTCGAGTAGGGAAAAAGCAGGAGACTGGATGAAAAATATTTTAGTTACCGGCGGCGCCGGGTTTATCGGGTCGAATTTTGTCCGTTACCTGTTGCATTCCGAATCGGACGTACGAGTGGTCAATCTGGACGCGCTGACTTATGCCGGCAGCCCGGAAAATTTGAACGATTTACCTTCGCCGGAACGCCATCTATTTATTCAGGGCAACATCTGCGACCGCGCGCTGGTGGATGACCTGCTGCGGCGCTACGCGATCGACACCATCGTCCATTTTGCCGCCGAGACCCATGTGGACCGGTCGATTGTTGACCCCGGAACGTTCATTCAGACCAATATTGTGGGTACTTTTACCCTGCTGGAGGCGGCCCGCAGCGCCTGGATGGTCGAAAAACTTCTTCCGCTGGAACAGGTGCATTTTCATCACGTTTCCACCGATGAGGTGTACGGCACGCTGGCACCCGGAGAGCCTTCGTTTACCGAGACCACACCCTATGCCCCGCGCAGTCCATATGCCGCTTCCAAGGCTGCCAGCGACCACCTGGTGAGATCCTACGCGACGACTTACGGGTTACCCATCACCATAACCAATTGTTCCAACAATTATGGCCCGAATCAGTTTCCTGAAAAATTGATCCCGCTGATGGTGCTGCACGCGCGCGATGGCAAACCGCTGCCGGTGTACGGCGATGGACAGCAGGTGCGCGACTGGCTGTACGTGGAAGACCACTGCGACGCCATCTGGCAGGTCATTCAAAAGGGGCGCACCGGCGAAACGTATGCGATCGGCGGCGACAACCAGCCTCCCAACCTGGAAATCGTCCACACCATTTGCCGCATCATGGATGAGTTGCAGCCAGACTCGCCTTACTACCCACACAGCCAGTTAATCCAATTTGTGGCTGACCGCCCGGGTCATGACCGGCGCTATTCCATCGACATTAACAAGATTCGCTCTGAACTGGGTTGGCGACCGCGCCAATCGCTGGAAAGCGGTCTGCGCGAGACAGTGCGCTGGTACCTGGAGCATCCCGATTGGATTCAGGCAGTGGCACAGCAGCCCGATTACCAGAGCTGGATTCAGAAGAATTACACTAATCGGGCAGAGGGGGTCAAATGAAAGGCATCATTCTGGCCGGAGGTAAAGGCACGCGCCTGTACCCGATAACAATTGGCGTCAGCAAACAAATGCTGCCGGTTTACGATAAACCGATGATCTACTACCCGCTCTCGATGTTGATGCTGGCGGGAATTCGCGAGATTCTGATCATCAGCACGCCAGAGGACCTGCCGGGTTACCGTCGGCTGTTAGGCAGCGGCGCGCAGTGGGGTTTGCGTTTTGAATACACCGAACAGGCTGAACCGCGCGGCCTGGCCGAAGCCTTTATCATTGGGGCGGAGTTTATCTCCGGCGAGCCAGTGTGCATGATTCTTGGCGACAATCTATTCTACGGACATGGATTGCCAACAACGCTGCAAAAGGCAGCGGGATTAACCGATGGAGCGGTGGTGTTTGCATACCCGGTACGCGATCCGGAACGGTACGGCGTGGTCGAGTTTGACGCCAACTACAACGCCGTCAGTCTGGAAGAAAAACCCAAACAGCCGCGCTCGCACTTTGCTGTCCCGGGCATCTATTTTTATGACCGGCAGGTTGCGGAGCGCGCGCGGGGGCTGAAACCCTCAGCGCGGGGCGAGCTTGAGATCACCGACCTAAACAGACTTTACCTGGCGGATGGCAAGCTGCAAGTACAGGTGCTTGGGCGGGGCGTAGCCTGGCTGGATGCCGGCACACATGAGTCGCTGCTCCAAGCGGCTACCTTTGTTCAGACCGTCGAAGAACGCCAGGGGATGATGATTTCATGCCCTGAGGAAATCGCCTACCGCATGGGATTTATCGATGTCGATCAGCTGCGTAAAGAAGCGGTAAGGATGGCGGGCAATAGTTACGGCACTTATCTGCTGCGCCTGGCGGATGGAAAGATGGAATGAGGTAGCCTGATGCGGATCTTACTCTTTGGTAAAAATGGACAACTAGGCTGGGAATTGAACCGCAGCCTGATCACGCTGGGCGAATTGACGGTGCTGGATTATCCCGATGTAGATTTCAACCAGCCGCAGACACTACCTGAAATCGTGCGCGCAGCCAGGCCGGATGTAATCGTCAACGCGGTTGCCTATACTAACGTCGATAAGGCCGAAAGCGAACCCGATGTTGCCCGACGCATCAATGCCGATGCGGTCGGTGAAATTGCCCGCGAGGCCAAAAACCTGGGCGCGCTGCTGGTTCATTTTTCTACCGATTATGTATTCGATGGCGCTAAGGGCAGCCCGTATGTCGAAACCGATACGCCAAACCCGCTCAATGTATATGGGAAAACCAAGCTGGCAGGTGAAGACGCTGCTGCGCAGGCAGGAAAATATTTAACCTTTCGCACCAGCTGGGTCTACAGTAACCGCGTTGGCGGATTTGTGAGCAAGGTTTTGGAATGGACCAAAACCAAAACAGAATTGCGGATCGTCGATGACCAGATCGGCAGTCCAACCTGGAGTCGAATGCTGGCTGAAGTGACCGGGCAGGTACTGGCCAGGTATGGCATGGATAAGACCTGGCTGCTCGAACGGCAAGGACTTTATCACCTGGCAGGCGCAGGCGCTGTCAGCCGGTATGAATGGGTGAAAGAGATATTGCGGTTAATGGGGCGGGAAGATGTAGTGGTGTTCCCAGCGAAAACCATAGAGTTTCCAACGCCAGCACCAAGACCACTGTTCTCGGGGCTAGAGTGCAGGAAGATTGAATTGGATTTCGATTTATGGCTACCAGGGTGGGAAAAAGGGCTGAATATGAGTATGGCTTGTTTAGAAAATCCCTGTCTATTTACACCCAAAATTTCTTAGGGGGCTTGAATCCAACGCTTTGTTGATTAATGCTGTACGCAAAGAAAAAATAGTCGGGACCAGGAAACCTTAGCGTTTTACTGCGCCTACTTCCACGGCTGCCATTTCCACCAGTTTATCCAGATGTGCCGCCACCGCAGGGGTGAGCCCAAGCGATGTTTCGATACTCTCGGGCTGCATGCCCAATACGACCACTCTGGGCGGGTAGATATCGGTCAGGCGGGCGGTGAACAACAGTTCCGGCAGCCCGATTTCATGCGGCGAGGTCTTGAGTGCCAGGTATGCGGGCACCTGATCGCCTTCCATGCGGGCAATGCTGCCAGGCGTCTTGCCCAGCCTGGCAGCATCGATGATGACCAGATGATCCACGCCTTCCAAAAATTGCAGGAGATCCAGGCCGCAGGTGCCCCCATCTACAACCAGGACCTCCTCGGGCAGCGTATACCGTTCTTCGAGTAGCTGGATGGCGCGAATGCCCACCCCGTCATCCGTGAGGAGCAGGTTGCCAATGCCAAGAACCAATGTTTTCGTCATTTACCGCTAATCCGCCACGATGACTTTCGTGATTTCCTTTCCTTCCGGATCGAGCACGTGTACGGCGCAGGCCATGCAGGGGTCGAATGAATGGATGGTGCGCAAAATTTCTACCGGCTGGTTGGGGTCAGCCACCGGCGTCCCGACCAGGGCGGCTTCGTACGCGCCTGGCACGCCGTGCGCATCGCGCGGCGACCCGTTCCAGGTAGAGGGCACAATTGCCTGGTAATTGGCAATCTTGCCGTCTTTGATGTGAATCCAATGCCCGAGCGCGCCGCGCGGGGCCTCGGTCCAACCCCAGCCCATGGCTTCGGCTGGCCAGGTGGATGGCGCCCAGTGATCATTTTCATGGATGCGCAGGTCGCCGGCAGCGATATTGGCAGCCAGTTCGTTCGTCCATCCAGCCAACTGTTCTGCCAGTACCATTGTTTCCACGCAGCGGGCGGCAACGCGCCCCAGGGTCGAGAATAAAACAGTAGCGGGCGCGTTCAATTTATTCAGCACCGCGTCCACCCAGAATTTCACCCGCTCATGCCCCGAAGCATAAGCGATCAACATGCGCGCCAACGGTCCGACTTCCATCGATTTGTCATCGTAGCGCGGTGCTTTAAGCCAGGAGTACTTGCCTTCGACCTCGAGGAACTCATAGGGAGGTTTGGGGCCGGTGTAATTGGGGTTGGTTTGACCTTCTGCCGGGTGCATGGCCTTGGACTCGTCATCGTATTTGAACCAGGAGTGTGTAACATATTCGGTGATGCTGGCTGGGTCGAGCGGGTGCACCGTGCTCAGATCGCGGTCAAGGATCACGCCGCGCGGGATGAACAGATCGCTGGCTTTATTGGGGTCAAAATTGTCGATCAGCGGGAAGTCGCCGTAGGACATGAAGTTGCCCAGGCCTTCGCCGAGTGTGGTCCAATCCAGGTAGAAGGGCGCGACCGCCAGGACATCCGGCAGATAGACTTTTTCGACGAATTCTTTGGCTTTGGCAAACAATGACTGCAAGTGCGCAATTTTGTCGGCGTTGATCGCCGCCTGGCTGTTGGGGTCCACCGGGATGGACATACCGCCTACCAGGTAAGTCTGCAGATGCGGATTCTTTGCGCCCAGAATGGCATGTGCCTTGATCACTTCGCGCTGCCAGTCCAGGGCTTCCAGGTAGTGCGCCACCGCCATCAGATTGGCTTCGGGTGGCAGTTTGTAAGCCGGGTGCCCCCAGTAAGCATTGCCAAACGGGCCTAACTGGCCGCTGGAGACATACAGCTTGAGTTTATCCTGCACCCCTTTGAAGTAATCCGCACTGGATTTGCTCCAATCCGAGATGGATTGGGCCAATTCCGATGTAGCCTGCGGGTCTGCTTCCAGTGCGCTGACAATGTCCACCCAATCCAGCGCGTGCAGGTGATAGAAATGAATAACATGATCCTGCACATATTGAATGGCTTCGATAATGTTGCGGATCAAACGGGCATTCGGTGGGATCTTGATCCCAAGAGCATCTTCGACAGCTCGCACGGAGCTGAGTGCGTGTACAGTCGTTCAAACACCGCAGATGCGCTGTGTAAAGGTCCACGCTTCGCGTGGGTCCCTCCCCTGTAAGATGATCTCGATCCCGCGGAACATGGTACTGCTGCTCCAGGCTTTAGTCACCTGGCCGCCGTCCACTTCCACTTCGATGCGTAAATGGCCTTCAATGCGAGTGATCGGATCAATGGCGATCTTAGTCATGAGGTCTCTCCTTCGTTAGGATGGATGAATTACAAGCGTTTTACGGCTTTGGGGGTAGGTTCGGGGAACATGGGCAGGAAACGCACCGCAGCATCGAACATGATCAAACCAAGGCAGGTCAGGCCAACGGTCACCGCCAGTTCCTGCCAGGACGGCAGGTAGAAGGAGCCGTCCATGAAGATCAACGCTGCGTTAACCCGATTGAGGATCAACCCGCCCATGGTGAAGAATGCGCCCCAGGTAATGCCATGCACATCGTTGCGCGTGTGCGAATCGCTGAAGTAGAAAATTGGAATCAGCACGCCGCCAATCATTTCGATGATGAACATCACGGCCGGGGCTCCACCCTCTAAAAGGTAGCGGTATTCTCCAGCAATGAACAATTCGGCCATGCGAATCACAAAGTAGATCCCCAATACCCAGGGGATGCCTTTCACCAATTTGCTCAACATCTTGACCTCGAACGGGTAGCCGTAGGTGCGTGAAGAATGGTATGACTCGAACACGGTCATGGCCAGCCCGGCGGCAATGGCTGTCAGATAGAAATACAGCGGAAACAGCCGTGAGTAGAACAGCGGATGAATCTTGTCGGGCATGATGGTCAGCATCGTTCCCAGCGTGGATTGGTGCATGGTGGACAGGGTAACGCCAGCAATGATCAGCGGAATGGTGATGCCACGGATGATTTTGAGTGGGATTTTCCAGCCAAGGGCTTCGAACACCACCGGGCTGAATTCCAGCGCCAAAACGGTCAGGTAAAGCATCACACACCAGCCGATCTCGAACAGCGGCGAGTGGACATTCCAATAAATGATCAGATGCCAGATGCGCTGCGGCTGAGATAGATCCACCAACAGGGTGAGTGCTGCCAGGGTGTAGCTGATAAACCCGGTCAGGATGGTCGGCCGGACGATCGGATAGAACTTCTTCAGGTTGAAGATGTATACAATGGCCGCCAGGGTAAATGCGCCAGCAGCCAGCCCAATACCGCTCATCATGTCGAAGCTGATCCACAGCCCCCACGGGCGTCCATCGCTGAGGTTTGTGGTGGCCCCCAGGCCAACGATCCAACGGTAAACCGCAACCCCCATTCCCAGCGCGCCCAAAATCCACACCAGAATCATGCCGGGGCCTAACGGGTAGCGGCGCAGGTGAATTTCTCCGAGTCGCACGGCCATGTTACGCCTCCTTTCCCTTCGGTGGTTGGTTGTCGCTGTTGTTTTCATTATTTCCGTTGTTGCTGTTTTGGCCTTTGCGGTGGGTTCGCAGGTAAATGGCTGTACTGAGGGTGACCATCACCCCAATGACGCCAAGCGTGCCTTGCATATACGGCCAGGTGATGTCCGGCAGCGAAACCTCACTTTGTTCGGGGAAGCCCAGCTTGGTAAAGTCAAGATCGGAAATGTACAGCATGGAGGTTCCCCCGGCCTCCTTTTCGCCATAGATGTGCTGGACATAACTCCCTTCGCCGACCAGACGGGTTCGGGCGGTATCCAGCATGGCTTTGCGCGTTCCGTAAATCAAGGCGCCCGTCGGGCAGGCTTCACTGCACTTGGGTTGCTCGCCATTTGCTTGCCGGTCAGCGCAGAAATCGCATTTCTGGATAAAGGGGAGTGGTTTTTCCCATTCCGTCTTTGGCACGCTGAACGGGCAAGCCGCCATGCAATAGCGGCAACCGATGCAGCGCTCGCTGTGGTAGATGACCGGGCCGCTTTCCAGCTTCTCCAGAGCTCCAACCGGGCAAACTGAAACGCAGGCCGGATGCACGCAGTGCATGCACTGGTTCTTGACAAAAGAATCGGTTTCCTGATCTTTGTAGAGTTTGATGATCGTCCAGGTTTTGGAGTCTAAATCGTGCGGCATCTCGTACAGACCCGACGGGTCAACCTCATGCTCCAGGCCGGCCCGCCGCTTGCAAGCGACCTGACAGGCGCGGCAGCCCACGCAAATGGTCGAGTCGTACAACATGGACGCGGTGTCATCTGTGTTTTTTTCGATACTGTTTGCACTTACCGGAGAGGCCGGCAGAGCCAATGCTCCCAGGCCGGCTCCGGCCACTTTAATGAAATCCCTTCGGCTGATTGGCATGGCAACCTTCCTTAGTGATGCTCGTGGCCTTCTTCCGAAGGCTCTTCCTGGCTCACTTCCGGTGTGACGCCCTTTGCCCGTCCGGTCATGACCGTGTAGCCGAAGGCCAGCGCGGCGCCTGCCACCACACCCACTGCGCCAGCGGTAACCGCCGCGCCTTCCGGTGTGACTGTGCCTTTAACCTCTCCGACAGCGGGATAGGTAGCAGGCGGCAGGAACTCGTTAAGCTGAATGGGCGAATAGGTGGGCAGGTCCCAGAAACCCGGTTCCGAGCAGCCAATGCAGGGGTGTCCGGCGCCGATAGGCCAGTTCGTCCCATCGTTGTATTTGACGACCGAGCAGTTGTGCGAGCTGATAGGACCTTTGCAGCCCATCTGGTAGAGACACCAGCCGGCACGGTGACCCGCGTCGCCCCAGGTGCGTACAAACTCGCCAGCATCAAAGTGCCCGCGGCGTTCGCAATTATTGTGAATAAGCTGACCGTAGGCGAACAACGGACGGTGTAATTTGTCCATCTCGGGTAGCGCGCCAAAAGTAAGGTAATGAACTACGGTAGCCGTCAAATTGACCGGGTTCAGCGGGCAGCCTGGCAGGTTGAGCACCGGCTTGTCAGTGATGAGATCCATTACGCCAACGGCCTGAGTGGGGTTGGGTTTGGCCTTGGGGATGCCGCCAAAGGCAGCGCAGTTGCCAACTGCCACAACCGCCACCGCGTTGGAGGCTGCCTCGCGAATGAGGTCTTCGGAAGAACGTCCGCCGACGCAGCAATAAACCCCATTGTCGCCCAGGGAAATCGAGCCCTCAACGATCAGAATATAGCCCCCCGCTTTGATGGTGGCAGCTTTGGCTTCCTCGGCCTGCTTGCCGGCAGCCGCCATGATGGTCTCATGGTAATCAACCGACAAAACGTCAAGGATGATATCCGCCGCGGTCGGGTTGTTCGAACGTAGAAACGCTTCGCTGCATCCTGCGCAGTCCTGCAGCTCGAGCCAGACCACCGGTACGCGTTTTGGGGCCGTGAGCGCGGCTTCGATCCACGCTGCTCCGCTCTTCGGCAGCGCCAACGCCCCCGCCATCACGCTACAAAACTTGAGGAAATCGCGGCGCGATACCCCCCGATTAAATACGGTTTCCCTAATGCTTAATTCCTGGAATGACATAGACCCCTCCATGGTTTCAGGATTGCAGTGAAACAGCGACGATATTCAATTGAGTTGTAAAACGGAGAATTGTGAAAATTATAACAATAAGGCTAACTCAGATCAACTTTGTATCAATAATCAATAGGGATAGATTAGCATAACAATCACTGTATTGCAAGTGCTAAAAGCAGTCAAAAATATAATTAAATGACGAAAATCACCCCGTGCGCAATAAAGAACTGCATTTTTTCAAAATGAAAATGCTGTTTGCGAAATTTATTCGAATCAGGAATGCAGTTATCAGCCGGAGGGTGCTGTTCGACCCGGCCTGACGTTTTCCTGAGATGCAGCTTATGCCGATTGGATGGATAACGGGTAATTAATCCCAAGGTATTCAAATACTTTTACAACCTTCAAGATAACCCGAATGGGTTCAGTGAGCATGTCACCCCTGATCAAGTGGCGGACCATAAACCAAATTGGCCACCCTGGGTCCAAGTATTAGATCGGCGAGCCGCCTCCGGAGAATTTCAGGAGGTTCATTCGGAAAACGTGATTGAAGCCCGGACAAAGCCAGAATTTTGATCGTCTCATTCATCTGGCCGAGGATGGCCAGTTTGCGGGCCGGCGTGGCTTCACGAAGAAGAGTGTGCTGTAGCGCAGCAATTTTAGGATTGGTATCTGATTGAAGTTCCATTTCAATATGATTATAGTGTTTCCAAGAATAATTGCGGGGCCCATTTTCAGGCGTCCTAAAAACAATAAAAATTAAAAATGACAAAACTTACTGGCCTGTGAGCGCAGTTCGGCCAACGCAAACCACACAACCCGTGCATCACTTTTATACCTCGATGTCAGCGAATGCACTTGGTGATGGGATATTTAATTACTTCGATTTGAGAAATTTGAATCAATCTTCTTGTATAAACAGTGGCAGGAGAACAGTAACTCTGGTGCCTGTTCCCACTTCGCTTTCGATTTGAATCGTTCCACCCTGTCCTTCGGCCAGCGCCTTGGCGATCGGCAGGCCCAGGCCAAAGCCGGGGACACTTGCGTCGGTTTCGCCGCGGTCAAAACGGTCAAAAATGTGTTCCAAAAGTTCGAGGGGGATACCCGGGCCGCTATCCTGCACGCTCAATTCAATACCACTGTCAGTAGCTTTGGCAGCCACGCTGACTGAGCCGGGGGTGTGCTTAAGCGCGTTATCCAGCAGTACCAGCAAGATTTGTTTGACCGCATCGCGGTCCCCCAGAGCGGTGACTTCTTCTACGGTCTCGGTAATTTCGCGCAGCGGGTCCAGCAAACGTATCTGGCGCGTGACCTCGCCAACCAATGGCTGGAGAGGTACCGGCTCCTGCAGCAGGTTGCGGCCGGCGTCAGCGCGCGCCAGAATGAGCAGATCGTTGACTAAGCGGATCAGGCGGTCGCTTTCACCTACCAGGTCGTCCAGAATGTCAGCGCGCTCCTCGGCCGGCAAGGGCGGCTGGCGACGCAGCAGGTCCAGGTTGCCGCGGACGGTGGTCAACGGAGTGCGCAGCTCGTGAGAAACATCCGCCACGAAATCGCGTTGCATCCCGAGCGCATGATTCATCCGCGCATAAGCTTCCTGCAGCCGCGAGAGCATGGAATTGAAAGTTTGCGCCAATCGCCCCACCTCGTCGTTGGGCCCATGGTGATCCACCCGCCGGGTCAAGTCGTTTTCGCCCTCGATTTCACTGGCGGTCTGAGTGATGCGGTTAATTGGGCGCAGTGCGGCCTCGGAAAACGCCCAGCCAACCCCAAATGCAACCAGCGTAGTGAGCAGGCTGGCGATGATCAAGGTCGTGCTGAGCGCCGAAAGCGAACGGTCGCGTTCTGTAAGCGGCCTGGCAACCTGAATGATGAACACGGGTTCGCTGTTGACCGAAACCGGGCTGTTGAGGACCAACAGCCGTTCATTCTCAGGAGCCACCACCTCCCACCAAATGTTCCTTTCATTCAAAGTTTGCATTCCGGTTTCGCTAATGGGCAATGCATCCACCGTCCCAAAAGGGCTGGCAATCAGAGTGCCATCCATTGCCAGAATCCGCACGATTTCACGTTCGCGTAAATCTTTGAGTGCTTGCTCGCCGGAGAGAATTTCGAAAGGGATGGTCGTATGGGGGGCGTTCTGTGGTTCCTGCATGGAGGGACTCAGATAAGTACGAAAAATGGAACTTACCAGCATATCGCTGCTGAGCACAATGTCTTCTTTAATTGCATTAAGCGTGGACTGCGCCAGAATCGCATAAAGTGCGGCGCCAAAAATCATCAGCGTGAGCGCCAGAATACCGGTATAGAGCAGCGTCAACCGCAATCGGATCGACATTACTCAACTCTCAGAGCGTAACCGATGCCGCGCACAGTTTGGATCAGGCGCGGGTGTCCGTTGGCTTCCAACTTTTTCCGCAGGTAGCCCACATACACCTCCAGGACGTTCTGCTCTCCGCCAAAATCATAGCCCCAAACGTTGGTCAGGATTTGGGCGCGTTCCAGCACCTGGCGCGGGTGGCGCATGAAATAGTGCAACAGGTCGAATTCGGTCGGGGTCAGTTCCAGCGCTGCACCGTCCAGCGTTGCCAGATGCGCCGTCGGATCGAGGTGCAGGCCAGCAAAGGACACGGGATGTTTATCCGTCTTATTTTCGATGCGGCGCAGCAGTGCGTGTACCCGCGCGACCAATTCTGGTGGGGCAAATGGTTTGATCAGGTAGTCGTCGGCGCCGCTTTCCAACCCCTCCACGCGGTTCTCGATGGCATCGCGGGCGGTCAACATCAGGATCGAGGCGCGGTTGTTCTCCGACCGCAGTTGGCGCATGACCTCCATCCCGTCCATTTTGGGCATCATCCAGTCGAGAATGATGATTTCCGGGTGGTAAGCATCCACCTGTTTGAGCGCTTCGACCCCATTGGAAGCAGTAATCACCAGCAAACCCTCGTAGGTCAGGGTGCGCTGCAGCATTTTGAGCAGCTTTACATCATCATCTACAATTAAGACAGTTGCCATAAAAACAATTTCCTGAAAGTTCACCAAAATCAAGTTTTTATGCCGTAATCATAACCCCACTGACTGAGAAATGGCTGTGAAAAGGGATATAGGGGCTATTCACAGCATTTTAACAGGTCCTTCTTGGTGTTTTCTCAGCATGGTTTTATAGAATGGTTTTATAAAATTATTGCGGTAACCAAGCCTTCATCTTCTCCTCCCCAAGAACCGGGGCCGCCGGGGCTCGCTAACCCTCACGGCTCCGGTTGGGGTTTAAGTGCGCATGCTCCACGCCGAATCCTTCTATATATTATTTTGGAACAATAAATTATAAAGACAAACTGCTCGGGTATTTATACTTGCCTTAACTAACAGCCGTGCTAGAATTCACGTAAGGTGTCTACCGGAGTTGGCATTTTGCTGATTCTGAAATTGGGGAAATAATTCATGGATTCTGCAAGGATGCCTGGAAAATCCAGTCAGTTACCGTCGCTTTATGATTTAGCTGGTTACCTTTTCGTTTTGTTATTGCCATTTTCGACATTTTGGCCGACGAGCGAACCGGCTGCGCCTAATATTTTACCGATATACGGTTCTACCGGGCTGTACCTTACCGATATTGCGGCATTTTTGCTGCTGTTAACCAGCGCCATCGGCATAAGAAAGGCCAGGAATGATTCCCGCCCCAACCTCCACTTTCCTTCTTGGGTTGGTTTCGTCCCTTTGCTGCTCATCCCACTGCTTGGTCTAATGACGGCTGCCTGGGCCATTGACCCCGGCCTAGCTTTCTACACGGCAGCCCGCTGGGTATTGGCGCTGGGGATTTTCTTTGCCTGGCAGGTTAAGGGGCTCAACACAAACAGGCTGATGAAGGTTTTGCTAATCGGACTGGCATTCCAGGCAGTCATTGGGATTATGCAGGTGATTCTAAAAAGTCCGCTCGGTATCCCCGGCGAAATGGCTTTATCGATTGATCGTCCGCGCGCCGCGGTGCTTTGGCTGGAGGGGGAGGCCTGGCTGCGGGCTTACGGCCTGACCTTTCACCCCAATGTGTTGGGTGGCTTTTTGGCCGTTGGGTTAATCCTCGGCTTGCGGGGGATTACGACTTGGTCAGGGCGTATCGTCTGGTGGCTGATGGCCGCCGGCTTGATGGTCAGCTTCTCGCGTTCCGCCTGGTTGGCAGCTGTGCTGGTGCTCATACCCCTTACCATTTGGTTGTACCGCCAAAAACCGGAACTAAGTAAATCGCTGCGGATCACCGTGGGAGCGGTGCTTGGGGCTGGGATAATCAGCGGCATCGCACTGCTTGGGCCAATAATGAGCCGCCTGGATGTTTTTTCTTCTTTGTCGGAATATACCTCGATCAGCGCAAGGGGTGAATTGATGGCTCTGGCATTGCAAACCATCCGGCAACACCCGTTGACTGGCATTGGCGCGGGTAATTTTCCCCTCCTGGCGTTGAATGCCAATACCCACGACGCCGCGCATTCGGTGCATCACGTGGCTTTATTGCTTGCCTCAGAAATTGGTGCGGTTGGTGCGCTGTTGTGGTACTGGCTCTGGTTGGCGCCCGTGCTATCGCTTGGTAAAAGTTTGCAGACGATTGATCCCATAGTTTTAGTTCTAACAACCGCATGGTTGGCTTTGGGATTGATAAGTCTATGGGATAGCTATCCCTGGTCGCTGGAAGCGGGACGATTATTATCGGTTACCTTACTGGCCTGGATTAATCAAGAAAATAAAAGTCTATCCATTCCAAATTCGCCGCGAATGTTAGTAACCTCACTGTAATTTAAAACCAATGTCATCGGAAGGGAAACCGATATGAAACGCTATAAGATATTTGTCCTCAGCCTGATAGTCATTTTTTCAGCGGTGGCCTTTGTGCCAGTAATCGCCTTTCCGTGGCAAGAAAAAATCGATTGGCAGTCATTTGAATTGGCATATGCACCGCAGCCAGTCGTATTTAATGTAGATACATACCTGGATGAAGTAGATATCAGCTCAAATGATTTTTCCTGTGTTACTGAGACAGGGCACTGCTCTCTACGGGCGGCCATTTTTGAGGCAATTATTCGTGCCGATAACTATGGGGATATCATAATCAATCTGCCGGCCGGCACTTATGTATTAGACAAGACTGAAATTTTTCAACCGCACTATCACTTATATATTGGCAGGGCTAGCCAATCAAAGATCATTATTCAGGGGGCAGGACCAGATCAAACCATCATTCAGGGCAATGGTAAAGCTGGTTTGTTTTTAGTCCAAGAATCCGTGGAATTCCGTGATCTTAAGTTCTATAATCCGTATACAAATGGCGGTGTACCTGCCATTCTTGATATACGCTTGCGAGCTGATATAAAACTAATAAGAACAATTGTCCTTGATGCTGGCAGTTACAACGGTGCAATCGATGTCCTAGCTGACAAAGCCTACCTTAGCTTGGAAAATACGAGCATAATAGGTAGCCATACAAACTATAACGGTGGTGCAATAAGAAATGTGGGTGGGGTAGTGACCATTCGAAATAGCACGATCAGCGACAATAGTGCAAATGGACTTGGTGGTGGGATTTATAGCGAAAATGGTGTGTTGATCATCGAAAACAGCACGATTAGTCGTAATAATTCACAAACAAACGGGGGTGGTATTTACATCAATGGTGGCAAACTATCAGTTTATAACAGCACAATCTATGGAAACGAAGTGTTAGGTGCTGCAAGTATTGCTGCCGCAACAGGGCTTGGTGGAATATCTTCCCCACAGGTTTTTATGTCTAATAGTATTTTGTTTAGCTACCCTGAGGACAGTCATTCCGTTTGTGCCCCTGAAAATGGCAATGTTTTAAGTATCAACTCTGGCGGCTACAATCTCATTGATGAATTAGGAGCATGTTCGATTGTGGCGGGATCTGAGGATAAAATCGACGTACTTCCAATGATTAACCCCCTTGGTCAAAACAGTGGACTAACCCAGACGCATTCGCTACAAGCAGGCAGCCCAGCCATAAATGGTGGCAATCCAGACGGCTGCTTTGATTCCAATCAGCAAATTTTAACTATTGACCAGCGCGGGTATCCGCGACCGAGTGGCTCAATTGATTTGAGATGCGACATTGGCGCATACGAATGGGATGGTTGGTCGTCCGTCTTTCTGCCGCTCATTACGCGGTAAACCGACTTTTATATGCCAGGCAGTATAGTTAAGCACCTAGAATCGTCTTACCGTTCGACTGGCTTGGTAGCATTTTTATTGCCGCTGCTCGTATATGTTTTGACGCTGGCACCAACTGTTTTTAACCTGGATAGTGCTGAACTAACCACTGCCGCAGCAACCGGTGGGCTGACTCGCGCCACGGGCTATCCGCTGTATCTGACTCTTGGCTGGTTATGGTCAAAACTGCCTATTGGCGACGTTGGTTACCGCATGAACCTGCTGTCGGCGGTTAGCGCTGCGTTGACCTTACTGCTGTGTGAGCGTATTTTGCTGCAGCTAGGCGTGCGGGCAGTCGTGCGGTTTTCAACAGTAGGCCTGCTGGCATTTTCAAAATACTTCTGGCAGTTATCGCTCATTGCAGAGGTTTACACCCTTCAGACAGCCCTGACCGCCGGTTTATTATTGGTCTTGCTAGCCTGGTTTGAAAAACCGGTACCCATTCGGCTGGGATGGATTGGTTTGCTCATTGGACTAGGATTAAGTCACCACATGTCCACAGCGCTGCTGTTGCCTGGAGTGACCTTATTTATTTTAGTTTCCCATCCGCGTCAGGTATTCAACGGGAATTCGTTGGCTGCCGGGCTTGTAGGTGTGTCCCTTGGATTGGTTTTTTATCTTTACCTGCCGCTGCGTTACCTGGCCGAACCGGCATTCAATTATGCGGGTTCCTATGATGCCGCTGGAGTTTTCCACGCCGATAACCTGGCGTCGCTTCAGGGTATCTGGCGGCTGATAACCGGGGCATCCTTTGCCCCGATGATGTTTGCCTATACACCCGATGAATCCTGGCAGGAACTGCAGCGATTCTTCGTGTTCCTGGCGGGGACTTTTTTGGCGATTGGTATTGGCCCAGGCATATTGGGTTTGTGCTATTCCTTTCGGCGACACTGGAAGGTTGGAGTAGCTCTGCTGTTAATGTTCGTTGGGCATGTTATCTTTTACATTAATTTCCGGGCAATCGATAAAGAGCTAATGTACCTGCCAACTTACCTCATCTGGACGATATGGGTTGGCTATGGTTTCGAATTGATTCTGGCCTGGAACGACCAGACGTTTCTGAAAAAGCCGATATTATCTTCGAGGAAGCCGGTAAATTTAGCGAACTTACTGTTGTCCAGCATCATGATCGCAGCAGCACTGTTTGCGTTAATTTTTAACTGGAGACTGGTCGATTTGTCTCAAAACCAGAGCGCACGTGATAAAGGTGAGGAAATCCTTTCGGTTTTACCGCCGGGCGCATTGTATTTTGGCTTTTGGGGTACCGTACCCGTCCTCCAATACTTGCAGCTGGTAGAGGGCCAAAGGCCGGATGTGCAGGCGGTTAACCGCTTTTTGATTGCGCCAGAAGCAATGGCTGAGTGGATTTCCCGCGACCTTAATGAAAGGCCGGTTTTTATCGACAATCTACCTTCCGGCCTGTCGACCGAGGTGGTCGCAATCGATTCTGGATTGATTCTTCAACTTCGACTGCGCTCGATAGAGCGCTAATCCCATCTTTATCTTCGTGTTTGTCCTTCGTTGACAGCCCTGTGCATCTGCGGTATCCTTACCGCGCGTCCGGGTGGGACCGGCGCGGCAGAATCCGCCGAACCCTGTCAGGTCCGAGAGGAAGCAGCAGTAAGGTGGTCACTCTGGGCGCCGCCGGAAGCCCTGCTCGGGCGCATTTTTCTTACCATTCTCCGGAATTTCTCCGTATGACAACCCCTCCCGTTTGTAATTACGAAGGCTCCGATTACCAGCAATCCTTCTGGGACCAGGGCGGCCGCGCTTACGAGGACGCGGTCGAAGCAGTAGCCTTGCGCCGTCTGCTGCCTGCATCGGGGAAACTGTTGCTTGAGCTGGGTGCTGGCGCCGGACGCAACACGCCGCGCTACCGCAACTTTGAGCGGGTGGTGTTACTGGATTATTCGCGCACCCAATTGGAGCAGGCGCACGCGCGCCTGGGTGACAGCCAGCGGTACGTATACGTCGCCGCCGATGTGTACCGCTTGCCGTTTGTCGCGGGTCTGTTCGACGCCGCGACCATGATTCGCACGCTGCACCACATGGCGGACGCCCCCGGAGCACTGGCGCAGGTGCGCTCGGTGCTGCAGCCGGGAGCCGCCTTTATTTTGGAATATGCCAACAAAAAGAATTTGAAAGCGGTGCTGCGCTTTGCGCTGGGGCGGCAGAAGTGGAATCCGTTTTCGCTGGAGCCCGTTGAGTTTGCCAGGCTCAATTTTGATTTTCACCCGGCTGCGGTGCGTTCCTGGTTGAAGGCCAGCGGGTTTAGCGTGGAGCGCCAACTGACCGTATCGCATTTTCGCATGGGGGTATTTAAAAAGCTGCTGCCACTCAAGTTGCTGGTGGCCATGGATTCCCTGGCACAGTTGACGGGGGATTGGTGGCAGTTCAGCCCGAGTGTGTTCGCCGCCTGTCGTGCTTCTGCGGAAGGGCAAATATCAGCCGAAGGCGCCTTTTTTAAATGCCCGGCCTGCGGCCACACGCCCCTGGCGGAGACGCCATCCGAAGTGTTGTGTGAGTCCTGCGGGCGGCATTACCCGGTCACCGGCGGGATTTACGACTTCCGGGTGAGTTGATTAAAGATGTAGGGCGAACTTCAGTTCGCCTCGCAAACTAAAGTTTGCGCTACCGGCTCTCGCGCACATCAGATTATGGTCCGGGGTGTTGTGTGAGTCCTGCGGGCGGCATTACCCGGTCACCGGCGGGATTTACGACTTCCGAGTGGGGTAGAGATCCGAGACAGAGAATCATTTGTGTAGGTCGGTTTGAGGGCTGGGAACGATGGAATATAACGAAAATACCCCGGCAGCCCGAAAACCGACATCAATATGGCCGATTTAGGATTTTGGGCTCCAAGGACACTTATGGAGCAGGCTAAATTATTCGCCCTCACCCCAAAAAATATTTGGGGTCACGTCTTCTCTACCACCCACACGTGCGAAAGGCCAAATGCTTGCAGCGGGGTACGCTCGAGCGTCTGTAATGATCGCCGCAGCAGGCTGCCCAGCAACGGCGCGCGCGCGATGATATTGTCGTAGGCCCCAAAAATGATCCTGCGTGAGACCAACCGTACCGGCAACCCGACGAACAGGCGCTCCAGGTCGCGGCGCGAATAAACTTCGACATGCGGCGCCAGCCGGTTACGCAGCTTGCGCGGCAGGTAATTGATCAATGGGATATTGCCGAAATGATATTTTCCGCGCCAGTACATGCCGTGCGTTTCGAACGGGTAGCCGCGGTTGGGGCAAAACAACACCAGCCGGCCACCCGGGCGCAGTGCGCGCACCATCTCACGAATGGCGGCTCGATCATCCTGTACGTGCTCGAGTACCTCGTGCGACAGGATCAAATCGAAGGTATCGGCTGGAAACGGCAGGTATTCCCCCGCACCGCACACCACCCGTGTCGTTTTCTGGCGGGCCTGCACGGTGCGCTCATGCTCGATATCCAATCCAATAGCGGGATTGGCGGTTTGAGCCAATTTCTCCAAATAGGTGCCAAGGCCGCAGCCGTCAACAAAAACACGCCCATTCAGGCGGTCTCCGGCTGCTTCGCGGATCATGCTTAATCGGCGTTCCTGCCCGGCGCGCCAGACGTGGGAAGGCTCGCCGCGCTCGGCAGCTTTTTGCAATTGACGCTCGTCCATTTCCATACCGCCCAATCCTATCATTAATTCTGCGCCAAATCGACAAGATCAGACCGGTTTGCGGCCCCAGTGAATGGCCATGGTGCCGAACATGCGCCGTTGGAAGCCAACTTCTTCGAACCCGGCAGCGCGCAACGCTTCTGCGAGCGTTTCCGCGTCCAGGAAGTTCTCGCTCGAACTCGGCAGGTAGGTATAGGCGTCACGCTGGCCGGTGATCAGCGAACCGAGCAGAGGGATGATCGTACGCATGTGAAACTGGATGAACGGCGTGAAGATGGAGCGCACGGGGCGGGTGGTGTCCAACGATACCAGCCAACCGCCGGGTTTGAGCGCGCGCAATTGTTCTTTTAACGCCAGAGGCAGGTCGCTCACATTGCGCAGCAAGTAACCGGAAACGATCGCATCGAAGTATTGGCTGGCAAAAGGCAGCGCCAGTGCATCCGCGGCTGACCAATCCGGCGCGGGCGGCGCATGCCGTTGACCGACGCGCATCATCCCCAGGGTGAAATCTGCTGCCAGCGCATGACAATCAGGGTGTTGCCGCAGCGCCTCACGGGCCAGGTCACCGGTTCCGGCACCCAGGTCGAGCAGGGGGGCGTTCGGTCCAAGCCGGGCACGGCGGACCACCTCGCGTCGCCAGCGCAAATCCTGCCCGCCGGTCATCAGGCGATTCATCAAATCGTAACGCGGGGCGATGCGGTTGAACATGCCCTGCACATAGGCCCCCTTGTTTTCAGCGGACAGGTCAGTTTTCATCACTGGCGGGCACCCAGGCCAGGATGGTCGTTCCGGCGCCCGGCTCCGATGAAAAATCAACGTCGCCGCCCACATTGCGCGCGCGCGTTTGCATATTCGCCAGGCCGTGACCGATGGTCAGGCGCATCTTCTCGACATCAAAACCCTGGCCGTCGTCCGCAACCTCCATTAAATAACGGTCGGTGGCTTTCCACAGGGTAACGGCGATGGTGCGGGCGCGGGCGTGCTTGGCGATATTTGCCAGCGCTTCCTGACAGATGTGAAACAGCGCCAGCGCCTGGGTATCCGGAATGGTTGCCATATCCTCTTCGGATCCCTGGAGGTTGACGCTCAGTAATGTGTTGGCGCGAAACTCCTGCACCAAGCGCCGGATGCCCTCCATCAGACTTTCGTTGTACAACTGCCGCGGACGCAGGTCGAGGATATACGTGCGGATGTCGCGAATGGTGTGATTGAGGTCGCTGATGGCCTGCTCGATGCGCTGCACCATGCCGCCCGTATCGCTTTTGACCAGCAGCCGGGCGTGTTCCAGAGTCAGCCCCACCGCATAAATGGACTGGATAATGCCATCGTGCAAATCCATGCCAATACGTTCGCGCTCTTCCAGCACCGCCAGGCGGCGTCCCTGCAGGTTGAGGCGCACGCTCTCGATGGCGGTGCCGACCCACGAGCCAATTGTTGCCAGAAACTGCATTTCCAGTTCGTCCAGTGGGCGCGGGTGACAGGATGCCAGGCACAGCACCCCGACCACCCCCTGACGCCCGGTAATGGGCAGACAGGCTACCTGGTGGAACTCGCCGTTGAACACATCCGGATGAAGGTCGCTTCCGTCAGGATTGTTCATCGAGATCAAACGCGCCTGGTTGGTCTTGGCGACTTTGCCAACGACCCCTTCCCCCAGGTTGTATTTATCCTTGGCCCACAACGCGTTGACGATATGCCCGCGGTGCATCACCCGTTTGAGCTGGCGGGAGTTCTCCGGGCGCAGATAAACCTCGCCGATTTCCAATTGCAAATAATCCAACACCTGGGTGAGCGCCTTGTCCAGGATTTGTTCGATATCGGTAGAGGTAGCCAGGGTGGAACTTAATTCGTTCAGCAGGGCCAGGTTTTCATTACGGCGGGTGAGAATGCGGTCGCGCTGCACCAGTTCGCGGTAAATGCGGGCGTTAATAATGGCTACAGCCGCATAAGCTGCCAGCATTTCGATCATCAGTTGATCGGACTCGGTGAACTCGGACGCGCCAATTTTATCGGTCAGGTAGATCTGCCCGATATGCCGCCCGCCGTGACGAATGGGTACTCCCAGAAAAGATTCCATCGACGGGTGGTTTTTGGGGAAGCCAACGCTGCGTGGATCCTTTGAGATGTGCGCAATACGGATCGATTCCTGCGAGTGCATGAGCACGCCCAATAACCCAAGCCCGCGCGGCGGGGCTGGCATGCGCGCAACCTCTTCCTCGCTCATGCCGACCGGGATAAAAGCCTCCAGGTCGCCCCCGGGACCGACCACGCCGACGGCGGCGTAGCGCGCTTCAGCTTGCTCGCAGGCCAGGGCGGCGATACGCTGCAGCAGCGTATCCAGCGCGGTGATCTGTACCAGTTCCAGGCTGGATTTGTGCAGCGCCAGCAGGCGAGCTTCCAGTTGTTCGCGGGTTAATTGTAGAAAATTGGCGTTAACCATGGTATGAGAGATATTTTACCCGAATCGGTTGCCAATGACAATTTTGCTCATGCAGCGCGGGCCGTGCGGGGAAAAAGGAAGCGGGCTTGACTTAGCCCCCGGTTTTTCTGATAATACTGGTAACAACCACATGATGTCTTGTCCTCACAGTAATGGAACTACTATGCCCGCTATTGTTGATCCTAACGACTATACCCCCAAGTATTTCCAGCTCGCGACCATCCTGCGCGAACGAATCTCCAGCGGAGAACTCGTGCCGCACCAACCGATCCCTTCCGAGCGTCAACTGGAGGAAATCTACTCGGTCAGCCGGCCAACCATCCGCCAGGCAATCGAGCTATTGATACGGCAGGGATTTCTGTACCGTGAGCACGGGCGCGGCACCTTTGTTTCGCCGCAAAAGCTGCAAAAAGGTATTTCCGAACTGACCAGTTTCAGCGAGGACATGCGCGCCCGCGGCATCGAACCCGGGCAGCAGATTTTGGAGTTGAAAATGGCCCTCCCGCCGGAAGAAGTGCGCCAGCGCCTGGATTTGCCGCCGGAGAGCGGCGAACTGTTGTACATTGAACGGCTGCGTCTGGGTGACGGCGTGCCGATGGGATTGATGACCTCATACCATGTGCTTCCGGAAGGGTTGACGCTCGACCGCGAAGGACTGGAAGCGGCGGGTTCAATCTATACTCTGCTGCAGGAGCGCTTTCATTTGATACCTACCGAGGCGGATGAGACGCTGGAAGCGGTGCTGGCAACCCCGCGTGAAGCCGCGTTGCTGCAGATCGCTCCGGGCAGCCCGCTGCTGCTGAGCGTGCGCATTACCTATTCGCAGTACCGCCGGGCGATGGAATATGTAAAGATCCTTTACCGCGCCGACAGGTATCAATATTTTGCCAAGCTGACGCGGTGAAGGGTTGGGTGGGTAGGGGCGCGCAGTGCGCGCCCGCGAATTGGCTTCAAAAATGGTTCACTGTGAGCGAGCTTGTCGGGGGTTGGAGGGGGTGCATCGTCCGCAAGCCCATAGAGAGGTTCCGCGATACCTTGTAGTGGCACGGGGATGGTTACGGTAGTAATAATCGCAAATGATGCCTCGGCCCGGAATGATGGTTGCTCAACCATCGGGCACGAGGGGAATCGGCAGACCCAGGCACTACCTCAAACCTCGCGCCCTTACCCAGGCGAACTGTTCGTTCCGCAACGGGTATAATGAGTATTGAATTTCTCGATTTTGATAATTGACTTTTACCCACCGCTATGCTATGATTTGTCTGGTAATGTGGTCATTACCAGTTGCAAAAAACAACCCTTTCATCTGCCATGACCGATCAAAATCCCTCACCTCCACTCGTGCCTGACGACGAAATTCGCCAGATCGTGCAGCGCGTGCTTAACCAGGCCATGGGCATGAAGCCACCGACTGAACCGGCTGCTCCAGCGCCGTCGGTGATGCCTGCGCCCACAGCTCAACCTGCTCCCAGTCGCGTAGTTGCCATTGGCGCTGACCACGGCGGATTCGAACTCAAAGAAACGCTCAAAAAAGACCTGAGCGAAGGCGGCTACGAGATCATTGACGTCGGTACCACCGGCAAAGAGGCAGTGGATTATCCCGATTTCGCTCATGAAATCGCTCGCCTGGTCGCCAGCGGCAAAGCCTGGCGCGGCGTGATGATCGACGGCGCCGGAATCGGCTCCTGCATGGTGGCCAACAAGGTGCCTGGCGTGCGGGCAGCCATGGCGTACGACTATGCCAGCGCGTCCAACAGCCGCGAGCACAATGACGCCAATGTGCTCACCCTGGGCGCCGGATTGATAGGCGTAGCCCTGGCGAAGCAAATTCTCAAGGTTTGGCTGACCACCGATTTCGGTGGGGGACGCCACCAGAAGCGAATTGACAAGATTATTGCGGTCGAGAAGCAGTACGGGAAGTAGAGGTTCGTGATGCTGCCGGATATGCAAAAGGTAGAGCAACTGGTAGAAATAATAACGCGTGAAGTGCTGATTGCTATGATGGAACAGCAGCACAAAGGCGAACAGCACAATGGCGAGCAGTGCAAATTCACCTGCGCCGACGGACTGTGCGTCAAAACATGCTTCGACCGTACCGGGCAGGTGGTTTCTGCCGGCGCCGAACGGCTGACCTCGACCCTGGGCGTGATCCCCGAAGACGTCAGCCTGGCCAAGATGATCGATCACACTCTGCTCAAAGCTGATGCCACCCCCGACCAGATCGCCCAGTTGTGCTACGAAGCGCGCAAGTACGGGTTCGCTTCGGTGTGCATCAACCCAACCTGGGTGCCGCTGTGTGCCAAGCTGCTGGAAGGCTCAGACGTGAAGGTTTGCACGGTAATCGGTTTTCCGTTGGGCGCCACCGCTCCCGACGTAAAAGTTTTCGAAACCCAGAACGCCTTGCATCAGGGCGCCACTGAGATCGATATGGTGCTCAATATTGGCGCGCTCAAGGCGCGTGATCTGGAACTGGTCGCCCGCGACATTCGCGGGGTGGTTAAAACCGGCCACGCGCGCGGCGCGCTGGTCAAGGTGATTCTCGAGACCTCGCTGCTCAATGACGAAGAAAAAGTTTTGGCGTCATTGATCAGCAAGCAGGCCGAAGCCGACTTTGTAAAGACTTCCACCGGTTTTTCCACCGGCGGCGCAACCGTGCACGATGTGACACTCATGCGCCGGGTGGTCGGGCCGGAGATGGGCGTCAAAGCCTCGGGCGGAGTACGCACCTTCGAAGACGCTGAGGCGATGGTCAAAGCCGGGGCAACCCGCATCGGCGCCAGCGCCGGCATCAAGATCATTCAGGGCCCGGCAACCGAAAAGGCCCAACCGCCAGCAACGGCGGCTGCGCCAGTCCCGGCCGCCAAGAGCTATTAAGACGGAGCGAAACCATGCTTATTGCGAAAGTCATCGGCACGACCGTCTCCACCATCAAGGACGAGAAATTAACCGGCCGCAAGTTGTTGATCTGCCGCCCGGCAGATGAACATGGCAACCCGTCCGGCAAACCGTATGTCGCCATCGACAGCGTGGACGCCGGCATTGGCGACCTGGTGTTGACTGCTGCAGGCTCGTCGGCCCGCCAGACCAATATCACCAAAGACACCCCGGTCGACGCGGTGATCATGGCGGTTATCGATTCCCTTGAAGTCGGCGGCGAGGTTGTTTTCCGTAAATCCGCCTAGATGGTGGATCGGATGAGAGGATCCCGGTTCGATGGATAAAGATCTTTCCTCCATTCAAGAAGCGCGCGATCTGGCGTCTGCCGCCTATGACGCCTGGCAAAAATGGCGCACAGCCTCCCAGGCAGAGGTTGACCGCGTGTGTGCTGCTATGGCGGAAGCCGGCTATCATGCCTCCGAACGCCTGGGCCGGCTGGCAGTGGAAGAAACCGGCTATGGCGTTCCGGCGCATAAAAAGATCAAAAACGAGTTCGGCTCGCGGGTGGTGTGGGAAAGCATCCGGGACGTCAAGACCGTTGGCGTAATCCGCCATGACCCTGACCGCCGCCTGTACGAAATTGCCTGGCCGATGGGTGTGATCGTGGCGCTGGTGCCGTCCACCAACCCGACCTCGACGGCCTTTTTCAAGGTCCTGGCGGCAGTGAAAGCGCGCAACGCCATTGTGGTGGCGCCGCACCCGGCAGCCGTGCGCTGCACCTGTGACGCAACCCAAACGATGGCGCAGGCGGCTGAAAGCGCTGGCGCACCCAAAGGGTTGATCTCCTGCATGACACAGGTCTCGCTGCCGGGCACCCAGGAGCTGATGACTCACCGGCGCACCGCCTTGATCCTGGCCACCGGCGGCTCGCCGATGGTGCGCGCGGCGCATTCCACCGGAAAACCAGCTTACGGCGTAGGTCCGGGCAACGTCCCGGTGTACGTTGACCGCAGCGCCGACATCGAAAAGGCGGCGCGCTACATCGTCGCCAGCAAGGCCTTCGACAATTCCACCATCTGCGCCACCGAACAGGCGGTCATTGCCGACCGGCCGATTGCCTCACGCCTGGCAGATTTGATGCGCGCTGAAGGCGCTTATTTCACCAATGAGCAGGAGACCGAAGCGCTGCGGCGGTCGGTATTCAACCCGGACGGAAGCATGAACACGGCGCTGGTGGGCAAGTCGGCTGACTATGTGGCGGGCTTCGCCGGGTTTCATATCCCGCGCGGTACCCGCATCCTGGTAACCCCGCTCACCAGGGTGGGGAAGGACGAACCGTTGTCTCACGAAAAGCTGACCACTGTGCTGGCGTGGTACGTGGTGGATGGCTGGGAAGAAGGCTGCGATACCTCGATTGCCATGATAGAGACGGGCGGGCGCGGGCATACGCAGATCATTTATGCCACCGACGAACGCGTCATCATGGCCTTTGGTTTGGAAAAACCCGTTTTTCGTATTTTGGTCAACACGATGGGCACGCTGGGAGCGATTGGCTACACCTCCGGCGTGGCTCCTTCGATGACGCTGGGATCTGGCGGGGTGGGTGGCGCCATCACCGGCGATAATATCACCGTCACCCATTTGCTTAATGTCAAAAGGCTGGCGTATGAAACGATGGCGCCACCGCCTGAGGCTTTTGCGCCTGGCGAGCCTGCTCAGGGCCCGTCCCCGGCTGAAGTTGAACGCCTGGTACGCCAGGTGCTGGACGAAATCTTGCAGAAGAAGAATCCCTTTTAACCCATTTTTTGTATCACGAAAGGAATCACCACAATGGCTTTAGACACCTCTCTCATCGCTTTAGGAATGGTCGAAACCCGCGGGTTAATCGGCGCGGTCGAGGCCGCCGATGCCATGGTCAAGGCAGCCAATGTTGTCCTGATCGGCTCGGAATATGTTGGCGGCGGTTATGTGACCGTCATGGTGCGCGGCGACGTCGGCGCGGTCAAAGCTGCCACGGATGCCGGCGCTGCTGCGGCCAAACGCGTTGGCGAACTGGTATCGGTGCATGTCATCCCAAGACCGCATGTCGACGTCGAAATGATCCTACCCAAGGCCAGCAAGGGCGCTTTTGGCGGCCGGGCTGCTGAAGGCAAAGAGAAATAATTTCGCGGTTCGCGGTTAAAACCGGCTGGCCACGCTTTGCCCGCAGGCGATTGATTCGGTAGCCTGCAAACAGCGTGTTTCGCATCCCGGCTGCAATGCCGCGCATGACTTGATCTGGAGTTGCGCCAAGACTGCCACTTAATCACAGGAGGCCTTTATGGCTGATGAATTCTCGCTGCGTTGTTATTGTTTTCTGGACCGTATGCAGGCCCAGTATGCCGCTTTCGTCGGCACCATCACCCAGGGCGACCTGCCGACCGAGGGCATGGCGGCGCTGTATGTCGAAATGGCTCCCGGCAACGAGGTCTTCCGGGTGGTGGATATCGCCGTCAAGGCCACTGAGGCCCGCCCGGGCGCGCAGATTGTGGAGCGTGAATTTGGCATGTTCGAGGTGCATTCGCCCAATCAGGCAGCCGTAATCGAGGCTGGCGAGGTGGTGCTGGAGCGGTTGGGGCTGCGGGTCGAAGACCGCATCCGCCCACAGGTGGCCTCCACCCAGGTGATCACCCGCATCGATTCCTACCAGGCGCAGTTGATCAACCGCTTCCGGCGCGGCAGCATGCTGGTACCCGGCGAGACGCTGCTGGTGCTGGAATGCGCCCCGGCAGCGTACATTAACTATGCCTGCAATGAAGCCGAGAAAAAAGCCAGCATTAAACTGGTGCATGTATCCTCGGTCGGCCGTTTTGGCCGCATGTGGCTATCCGGAAGCGAAGCCGAGATTCAGACTGCGAAAAATGCAGCCATCCAGGCGCTTGAAAGCCTGGCCGGGCGCGAAGGCGCATAACAGCGGCCTGGCCGCGGTGGAGGTACGATGGCAAAAGAGTTTTATACCGAAAAAGATATCGAGGATATGTGGAAGCGCGGCGTCATGTCGCTCGAACTTAGCGACAGCGTTGTGCTGACCGAATTGGCCTACGAGAAGGCCAACCGTCTGGGCATGAAGCTGGTGCAGCCAACCCCGGATAACCCGCCCAGCGCGCCGGTACGGCCGTATTTGTCGCCTGCCAAACCAGTCCCAACTGCTGCGGATGCAGCCGCTTACCTGCCAAAACTGGGCAGCCCGGTTGGACAAAAATCAGGCGAGCTCGACCTGCAGCAGCGCATCAAGAACGCGGTCATGGCGCGCATGGGTCCGCAAATCGACCCGAAACTGCTGGATTCGATCATCCAGCGCGTGCTGGCAAGCACCGGGTTAAAGTAGCCCATGCTGCTTGGCAGGGTAGTCGGCTCGGCGGTATGCACGATCAAATATCCCGGCACGGAGGGGGTCAAACTGCTGGTCGTTCAGCCGCTCGATAAGCGGCTGGAGCCGGTGGGCGGACTACAGGTAGCCGCGGATGTGGTGCAGGCCGGTCCCGGCGACCTGTGCGTCATGGTGCGTTCGCGCGAGGCCGCCCTGGCGATGCCGAATGTTAAATTTGTGCCGGTTGATCTGGCGCTGGTTGGCATTGTGGATGAACTGGCGGTCCAGCCGGTGGACAACGGGGAATTAATCATGCGCCGCGGCTGGAACCCTTATTATGGAAAGGCGGGGGAATGATTCTGGGGCGCGTGGTGGGCACGGTGGTGACGACCATCAGCCATCCGGCGTTCAAATACCGCCGCCTGCTGGTGGTGCAGCCGCTGGGAATGGATGACGAACCGCCGGACGCCGATTTTATTGCGCTCGATAACACCCAGGCCGGGGTGGGTGATGTGGTGCTGGTCAACCGCGAAGGCAACGGCGCCCGTCAGGTGTTGAACAACCCGGATGCCCCGGTGATCTCGGTGATTGTTGGTTTAGTCGATTCGGTGTTTATCGCCGAGTGAGTGGTGCGCATCCAGTAAGTGTTAACTTAATAAATCCCCATCATCCGTTTTTTGCTGTCACCCTGAGCGGAGCGAAGGGTCTCCTCATCAGCTACGAGATGCTTCACTCAGTTCACGCACAGCGTGCCCTGTGGGTAGCATGACAAAATTGACATTACCCTGACCAGGGCATTTTGCGAGTGAGCGTCGCGAAGGGTCTCCTAATCAGCAACGAGAGGCTTCACTTCATTCACGCACAGCGTGTCCGGTGGGCAGTATGACAAAAATAGATTCTGCAGGCCAACGGCCTGTAACGGATTACCGCCAGATCATCAACGCCGCTTGCCGCCCAACCCATACCGCTGCCAGGCCGATGAAAATGTGCGCAGCGACGTTAATCGCAGAGTAAAACCCCTGCCCTTCGCGGAACAAGTTAACCGTCTCGTTGCTGAACGTAGAAAAAGTAGTGAACGCACCGAGGATGCCGATGAACAGGAAGGATCGCGTCTCCGGGGTGATCACCCGGCTGTTTTCACCGACATGCGAAAGAAACCCGATCACCAGGCAGCCGATCAGGTTGACGATTAATGTCCCAATTGGGAAATTTTGACTTTTACTCCAGCTCTGAGCGGCAGTGCCAACCAGGTAACGCATCACGGCGCCAATAAACCCGCCGGTACCGATAAGGAATATTTTTTCCAATGTTAAAAAATCTCGTTTCGGATGAAATGCAGGAGTCATCAGCACGAAGCGGTTAAGGGTGGACTCCATCACCACAGCGGGGTATTGTACACCCTTTTGGCTGTAAAAAAGCGCAGGTTGGATTGAGGGGCACCCCGGGTCTTTGTTTGGCAATAATCCAGGCAGCCCCGAAATTCAACATATTAGAGTGAATAGCCTTGTCGAATTTGGGGCGATTAATTCTCGTCTATTTTATTGCCATTTAGTGTGCCCTCACTCGCAGAGCGCCCTGCCCGCAGGGCACACTGTGGGTGCGGACAATCCAACCTGCGACAAACGGACGCAGCGGTAAATTATTCCGGCCAAACGCTGCCCGCGCGGACTACGCCGCCGGCCGGAACCGCGGACTTGACCGTGGCGCCGTTGCCGATGCGCGCCCCTGCGCCAACCTCAACGTCCAGGTTGACCGTTACCCCCATGCCGATCAGTGTACGCTCACCGACGCGCACCGAACCCGCCAGCATGGCGCCCGGTGAAATATTGACGATGTCTGCCAGCACGCAGTCATGCGAAACAATCGCGCCGGTGTTGACAATGCAGCCAAACCCTACCTGGGCCGCGCTGCCAATATAGGCATGCGCAAAGACCTGCACGCCTGCTCCCACTTGGGCGCTGGCTTCCACCATTGCGGTCGGATGAATCAGGGTCGGGAAGCCAAAACCGACCTGGGCCAGCCGCTCGAACACTTTCAGGCGCGGGGCCAGATTGCCAATTCCGCCCACGGCATTGACGGCCAGCCGCAGACCGCGCGCGTACAATTCCTCCAATACCGCACTGCCGCCCAGCACCGGAACGCCCAACACCTCCGCGCCGGCAGGCAATCCGTCATCCACAATGCCAACCACGCGGTAGGTGTCGAGCAGCCGCACCAGGTCCACCAGAGATTTTCCATGACCGCCGCCGCCGTAAACGATCAACCCATTGGCATCGAATGCGGTTTCCGGTAATACCACCGCAGCAGGGCTGAACTTGCGTACCACGGCTTCGGTCACCAGCGTATTGCGCGGCAGTTGGCTCATGTCGACGCCCAGCGAGCGGGCCAGCGCCAGAGCCGGTTGCGTAATGCGCAGACCGTCGGGCAGCTCATCCGCTCCTGTTGTACCGGAGGGCTTTGAGACAGCCGGCAGCGGCAGGTCGGGGGCGTCGCCCAGGTAGCACAACACCTCGCCGGCAGTGACCGTATCTCCCCGGCCAAAAGCCAGCCCGAGCACATACCCGGCATAGTCTGATGCCAGTTCCAACGTCGATTTGGTGGTTTCCAGCACCGCCAGCGCATCACCCGCCTGAATTTTTTGGCCGTTTTGAACGCGCAAATCGATCAGCAACGCCTCGCGTTCATTGGGATTAAGCTGTGGAATAAGAACCGGGATCAGGTCAGGCATGTAGCTGCGCTCCAATCTTTTCAGCGGCGCGGAGGATATCGTCCACTTCGGGCAAGGTACGGCGTTCCAGTCCGGCAGCCGCCGGGATGGGGGTTTCAATTGCCGCCACGCGCCCGGCAGCCGCCAACCGGCTGCCAAGCGACTCGCTGCAGCGCGCCAGTACCTCAGCCCCCCAGCCAGCCGATAAGGCGCCTTCCTCAATCGTCAACAGGCGGCCGGTACGGTTGGCTGACTCCAGGACAGGCGCAGCATCGAGCGGCGCCAACTGGGTGAGGATGATCAATTCGGCAAATAGTTCGCGTTCATAGGCCAGCCTGACCAGCGCCTGGCGCGCCAGTTCGGCCATATAGCCGTAGGCAGCCAGGGTAAGGGTTGGCGACGGAGCGCCGCGCACGGTCAGGCGGTAGGCCGGAAAGAGTTCGGCGCTGCCGGTGCGTTCGATCTCGAAGTCGCTGGCAGCACCAGCATCGATCACCTGCAGGCCGTAGAGCAGCTTGTGTTCAACAAAAACCAGTGGGTCATCCTGCCGTAAAATGGCGCGGTAGAGCAGTTCGCCAGGGTCGCCAAAATGGCTGGCAGCCACCACCCGCAGCCCGGGCACGCCCAGAAAGAGTTTTTCGATAGATTGTGAATGTGTCGGTCCATAACCGCGCCGCCCGCCCATGGGCGTGCGTACCACCAGCGGGACCGATACCTGGTCGTTGTACATCCAGCGCAGTTTGGCAGCCGTGTTGACCAGTGGATCGACTGTCAGGGTGCTGAAATCACCGAACATGATTTCAACCACAGGCCGCAGGCCACGCAGCGCCATCCCGGCAGCCAGTCCGGTCATGCCGGCTTCCGATACCGGCGTGGTCAGAACCCGCTCGGGGAAAGCAGTCGAAAGTCCGCGCGTCACTTTGAAAGCGCCGCCATATGGATCCAGAATATCCTCGCCGAGCAAAACCACCCGCGAGTCGTCCGCCAGCGCGCGCTGCAAACCGTTGTTGAGGGCATCCAGCACAGAGGTCATAGCGCACCTCCGGCAGGCGGATCGCTCAAGGCTTGCTCGAATGCGGCGCGCACCAGCGCTTCCACTTCGGCATCTACGGTCTCACGGTCAATCGCTGCCAGGCGATTACCGTGAATGGTCAGGGGATCGCGCGTGCGGCGCAATTCCTCGATCATTTCGATCGGACGGGTGTCGTCGGACTTGGAATGCGGGCCAAAACGCGCGGAATCGATGATCAAAGCCTGTGGACGCTGCGATTGCCGCACCTCCGCAAGCAGCGCCTGGGCAGACGCTGAGACTTTCAGCACATCCGCAGTATCCAGCCTGCTGGCCGGGATGCCGAAGGCTGCCAGACGGTCGGCAATGCTGCCGGCCAACCCCAGCGCTATGGGTGTAGTCTGGGCAATATGATTGTTTTCGATGACGATCAGCAATGGCGCCCCCCACAGGCTGGCAAAATTGAACGCCTCATAGACGCTGCCTTCGCCCAGTGCACCATCGCCGGCAAACACCGTGGTGACTGTTTGGCGCTGCTGCATTTTCTCGGCCAGTGCAATGCCGGTTGCCAAAGGCAGGGTGCTGCCCAGGATGCCGTTCGAATAGAAATTGCGCCAGTGCAGGTGCTGCGAGCCGCCGCGGCCACCGCAAACTCCGGTGACGCGACCCATCAATTCGCCAAACAGCGCCCGGGGGTCGCCGCCGTAAGCCAGAAAATGACCGTGACAGCGATGGTTACTGACCACAATGTCGTCGGGTTGCAAGTTTGTGATAACCCCCACAGCGTTGGCTTCCTGCCCGATGTAAGTGTGGGTGGTGCCGCTGAACGCTCCACGGCGATATTCGGCCAGGATGGTCTCTTCGAAGCGGCGGATGAGAACGAGGGTGCGGTAAAGCGCCAACGCGTCGGGCATGAGATGATTTTAATCGATAAAAGGCCGGGGAAGTTGCCAGCTTTCCCACGCAATTTGGAGATTTGGACTACATAACGCTCCGACCGTTAGTGGGGGCTGGCTTCCACGCCCGCTTTTGGGACCGCCCCCGATTAAGATAACCCCGCCCCAGTCTTGGGGCGCTCTGTGAGCGGGCGAAGCGTGAGGGATTGCGCGCCCGTGTTTCGGCGCAATCACAGATTGCCCCACCGGAAGGGTGCTCCGTGCGTGCGGGCAGCTACCGGTTGCTGAGCCTGTCGAAGCACCGGCGGCTGTTGAAGGTGACGGCGTGTCATTTATAGACTTTGGAATGGATCTGTACGCGGCGCGGACGGTCGAGCATGAACTTTGCCGGGATGATTAAAATAACCACGACAGCCCCAAGCACCAATAGCAGTGGCTGCCCGCGCAGCCACATTAAAAGCACAGCCGTTCCGGTACCAATTCCAGCCCCCAGGTCTGAATTCCGCGTGATCAAGTACACCACTCCATAGATGATCAGGCCCACAAGCATTTCAAAATTTGCCAGCACCAATAGCCCGCCGAGTGTGGTCGCCAGACCCTGACCGCCGTGCATCCCGGCAAAAATGGGAAAGTCATGACCCAAAACCGCAAAGGCCAATGCCAGCAATTGCCCGGCTAATTCAAGCGAAAGCAACTGCGCGATGGCCACGGCAAGAGCGCCTTTTGAAAAATCTACCGCAGCTACGACAATCCCCGCTCGCCAGCCAAATTGCGCCTTGAGGTTATGTGCGCCCATATTGCCGTCGCCCACTGTGCGAATGTCTATACCCCCCAATTTTCGCCCAACCAGCAGGGCGGTTGGTATCGATCCCAAAAGATAGGCAGAAAACAAAGCAATCAGTAACACTGGTTGGTCCCTTCGATTCCATTATAATGAAGTCAAACACGATTCGATCTATCCAATTATTGGCAAGACAACTGGTTTACCTCTCAAACAGGCCATTTTGTGGCTGGATGGGATGAAATAAACGGATGGCTTGTCAGACATGACACTATTTGACCTTAAGAGTGATATATTACAATTGACACTGCACAAGATGCGATTAATATTAAGTAGCCTTGGTTTAACAGGCAACAATCCCCAAGTTCCCCCAATTTAATCCCCGGAGGTAGGTATGCGAAAGTCACGTTACATGATTTTGTTCGTGCTGCTCTTGGTATCCGTATTAGCAGCTCAATGCGCTCCTGCAGCAACCACCAGCACGGAAGCGCCGGCAGCCAAAACCTATAAATTGGCTGCAATTTTCCCCGGCGTCATCACTGATGCCGATTACAACACCCTGGCTTACGTTGGGGTAACCAAGTTACAGGAAACGACCGGCATCGAAACCGCGTATTCCGAAAGCGTTGCCGTTCCGGACGTTGACCGCGTTATGCGCGAATATATTGATGGGGGATTCAATATCGTCTGGACCCACGGGGGTCAATTCGTCAACCAGACCATCGAACTGGCTCCCCAGTTCCCTGAGGTTATCTTCATTGCTGAAGGCGATGCTCCACTCGAGAATCCGCCTGCCAATCTGTGGTTCATCGACCGCAACTTCCATGTCGGTTTCTACGGTATTGGCGCCCTGGCTGCCCGAGCCACCAAAACTGGCGTTATCGGGTACATCGGCGGCGTAACTCTGCCGTTCTCGTATGCCGAGGCACATGCAATCCAGCAGGCCATTGATGACTCAGGGTTGGATGTTGAATTGAAGGCTGTCTGGGCGGGCGATCTGAATGACCCGACCAAAGGCCGCCAGGTAGCTGATGCGCTGATCGCCGAAGGCGCTGACGTTCTGATGGGCGCGCTCAACCTGGGCATGTTCGGTGTCTTTGAGGCGGTCAAAGCTGCCCCGGAGAAAGTCCTCGTAACCGTGAAATACACCGACAAAAAAGAATACGCTCCTGACAATTACGTCACCGCTTTGCTATACGACTTCGCAGGCCCTCTGGCAGACATCTACGAAAAGATCCAGGCTGGCGAGACCGGCGGCTACTATCCCCTCGGCTTTGATACGGGCGTAGCTCTCCAGACTCCGATCAGCAATGTCGACCCCGCTGTTGTCACTGAGGTCGAAGCCATTCTGGCCGATCTGGTTGCCGGCAAAATCAATGTTGTGAAAGACATCAGTGAAGTTAAGTAGTACCCGCTCAGTCTTTTAAAGCAACGCTGTACGAAAAGGGGTTTCCGGGGGCACACCATTCGGTTGGGGCGCCGGAAACCCCTTTCTTAATGGTAGACATGGCGGTAAGTCCGCAGACTGGTAGATTCCCACCGGTACTACAATAGTGCATTTCTGAAGTCAAAATTGAACTTTAAGGTAGAACCAGATGGAAAAAGAAGCAATCCTTGAACTTCGCAATATCCGTAAGGTATTCGATAAAAACGTCGCGCTGGACAGTGTGTCCTTCTCGTTATACCCCGGCGAGATCCACGGACTGTTGGGCGGAAACGGCGCTGGCAAGACGACGCTGATGAATGTCCTTTACGGCCTTTACCGCAGAGATGATGGCGAAATTAATTTCCACGGCCAGAAGTTGAATATCCAGGGCCCCAGGGATGCGATCACTCACGGCATTGGAATGGTGCACCAGCACTTTTTACAGATTGGCAACTACACGGTTCTGGAGAACATTGTACTTGGAACGGATGTATCTCATCCGGTTACGATGAAGTTGAGCGCCGAAGCCCAGAAGATCGTTGATCTGGGTAATCGCTTCCGCCTGCCGGTAGACCCGAACGCTGTGGTTGATACGCTGCCAGTCGGCACTCGACAAAAGGTCGAGATTTTGAAGGCGCTTTATCGCGGCGTGGAAGTGCTTATCCTGGATGAGCCCACCACCAACCTTACTCCGCAGGAAGTCGATGACCTGTTTGAATCGCTGCGGGTCATCGTCAATGAAGGTCTCAGCATCGTTTTCATCACTCACAAACTGCGCGAAGTTTTGCACGTTTGCGATCGCATCACAGTATTGCGCGAAGGACGCAACATCACTTCGCTGACCCGCGCCGAAGCCTCGGAAGAGATTTTCGTACGGGCAATGGTAGGCGACCAGATGGAAATCGAAGGCAGCGTGTATTTCTCGCACGGTTCGATGGCCAATACCGCAGCCGATGAAAGTGCAATCCCGGCGTTGGAAATGCACGATGTGGGCTTAAAAACCAAGGAAGGCATCTCGCGCCTGGCGGGGCTTAACTTCCAGATCAGGCAAGGCGAGCTCTTTGGCGTCGCTGGTGTTGCCGGCAATGGTCAGCGCGAACTGGCAGAATGCGTCACGGGGGTTGTCATTCCTACCGAAGGAAAGATTTTGATGAAGGGCCAGGACGTAACTGGGGTTTCAGTTTGCGAGCTGTTGAAGGACTGGATATCCTATATCCCTGAAGATCGCCTGCACGACGGTTTCCTCCCTAAAGCCAATGTGGCGCAAAACCTGATTCTTGGTTACCACCGCCAGAAACCGTATTGCGAGGGCAGCTTTATCAAATGGGATACGGTTTTCGACAAAGTTCGTGGGTATATTGGCGAATACAAAATCAAAACCAATGGACCGGAAGACCCGGGCGGCAACCTGTCGGGCGGCAATATTCAGCGGGTGATGATTGCGCGGGCATTTTCCATGAATTCGCATTTGATGGTGGCGCATAACCCTACTCGCGGGCTGGACATTCCCTCGATGGATTTTGTTTACAACAAAATGCTCGAGCGCAAGGAAACCGGCGCTTCGACTCTGCTTATCTCCGAGGATCTGGACGAACTGCTGTTGATCTGCGACCGAATTGCTGTGCTTTACCGCGGTCAAATCGTGGGCATTCTTGACCGCAAGGATTTCGACAAATACGCCATCGGCCGCTTGATGAGCGGCATCCAGGCGGAAGAAACTGCTGATCTGAGGGCTGCATCATGACGATTGTACGCAAACTGGTTCCTTATCTGATCGCAATCATCGCCTCGTTCGCAGCCGCAGGTATTTTTATTGCCCTGACTGGCGCGAATGTGTTCCAGGCGTATGAAACGATCCTGTTTACATCCTTCCGCACGCCCAACGGCTTTGTGCAAACCCTGCTAAAGTTTATCCCGCTCACCCTGCAGGCGCTGGCGTTCACCATTCCTTTGACGGCCGGTAAATTCAATATGGGCGGCGAAGGACAGATGATCGTTGGCGCAATCGCGGCTTCAGTTGTCGGTATTCTCGGCGCTGACCTGCCCGCGGTGATCCTGCTGCCGCTGGTCGTCCTGGCGGGTGTGGCGGCGGGCGCAATTTGGGGGTTTATCCCGGCCTGGCTGCTGTACAAATTCAACATCAACGAAATCTTGACCTCGATGCTGCTGAACTTCGTCTCCTTTCAGATCATCGATCTGGTAGCTACCGGTTCGCTCCGTGACCCGGTTGCCGGTCACCCCACCACGGTACAGATTGGACAGGGCGGCTTTTTACCCATGCTGATCAATAATCCACCATTGAACACGGGCTTGATTCTGGCGCTGCTGGTGGCGGCGGGGGTTTACTTATACACCACGCGCACCACTGGCGGTTACGAACTGGTCGCCACGGGCGCCAACCCGCGCGCAGCTTCGGTATTTGGTATCAACGTCAAACGCATGTTTGTGTTCTCGATCGTTCTGGCGGGCGCCATAGCCGGGCTTTCGGGCGTTATCGAGGTCGCCGGGGTACAGCACCGATTAATTGTCGGTTTACAGCATAACTTTCTGGTGCTGGGCGTAATCATTGCCCTGATCTCCCGGGGAAATAACCTGGCAGTTCCATTCGTGGCATTTTTTATTGCCATTCTGGAAATCGGCGCGAGCGCGATGCAGCGCACCATGAATGTCCCGATCGAAATGGTATTCATCGTAGAAGCGCTGGTTTTACTCTTTGTGCTGCTCTCTGATGTGGTCCGCAGGAGGTAAACAACCATGGATTCACTCGTCACCTTCTTGCGCCTTACGCTTTTATCAATGGTCCCGTTCGTTCTTGCGGCACAAGGTACCATGCTGGGCGGGCGAACAGGCGTGTTTAACGTTGCCCAGGAGGGCATCATGCTGGTCGGCGCCTCCCTGGGGTTTATCGGCAGCTATCTGGCTGGCGGCAGCACGCTGGTTGGAATTGCAGCCGCAGTGCTGGTTGGCGGTATCTTTGGTCTGGCGCTGGCGTACTTCACCACGACATTGAAAATGAACCAGTTCGTAATCGGTCTTTCTTTGTTATTCATCGGCACGGGACTGTCCACTTTAATCCCGAAGCTGGTGATTGGCGTTACTCTTTCCCAGCCGCTCATCCCAACGCTCCAGGATTTGCCCATTCCGCTGTTGAGCCAGATTCCGTTTCTTGGGACGGTTCTGTTCAGTCACAACATCCTGGTTTACTTTGCAATCGTGCTTTCGATCGGGTTGTGGTATTTCCTCTTCCGCACCCAGCTTGGGCTGGAATTGCGCTCAGTAGGTGAGAACCCCAACGCCGCTGACAGCCTGGGCATCAACACCAGCAAACACCGCTACGTGACCGCCATCCTCGGCGGCATGTTGATCGGTCTGGCTGGCGCCTATTTGCCCATGGTCTATACGGGAACCTTTACCGAAGGCATGGTCAAGGGACGCGGTTGGTTGACGATCGCCCTGACCTTCTTTGCGGGTTGGAGTCCACTGCCTGTGCTGTACGGCTCCCTGTTCTTTGCGGGTATCGAAGTGGCCTCATACCGCTTCCAGGCGGGTGGCATTGCCATTCCGTATCAATACCTGCTCATGGTGCCGTATCTTGCCACCATCCTGGTGATGATGTTCACCTTCCGCAAAACCCGGGTGCCCGGCTTCCTTGGCAATAATTATGACCGGGAAAAACGATCGTTGTAGCGCGATCCTGGTTGCAAGTTTTTTCAGCGCGGGGCAGAGGTACCTCTGCCCCGCTGCAGTTTCCCCCAAATCCCGGAAAGAACGCGGACGCTCAGTAGGTTACGTATTAAAAGGTTGCGCGAAAGTAATGGCAACCTGCGATGCGAAACCGGTTGCATCCCGCATGACCATGGACGTATAATAAAAATTACACTGCACGAGCCCATCGGGCAAGTTTAAGGAGATTCCTGCCATGATTGAAATTAGAACGCCGAAAACCCGCGAGGATTTCAAGGCCTATTATGATTTACGCTATCGCCTGTTACGTCAGCCATGGGCTCAGGTGCGAGGCACTGAAAAAGATGACTACGAGCCGATCAGTCAGCACTTCATGGCGGTGGATACTGCGAACAACGAGATCGTGGGTGTCATTAAAATTTATGAGAAAGAGCCGGGCGTGGGGTGTTTTTCGCACATGGCTGTGTCCAGCGCGCGCCAGCGCCAGGGGATTGGTAAATTGCTGATGGATGCTGTTGAAGCCCGCTCTCATGAGTTGGGCTACCATACCTTAGGTTGTTTTTCACGCCTGAACACCACCCTTTATTTTGAGCAAGCGGGTTACAAGATCGCCGGATTGCCATCACATTATTTTGGCACCACTCAGGTGGTCTGGATGGAAAAGAAGTTGTAAACTGAATGTCATTGCGAATGCAGCGCAGCGGAATGAAGCAATCCACGCCGATCCATCATAAACTGATTCCATAGAAGGTTACTCGGATTGACCAACGTAGATTGCTTCCTTCGTCGCAATGACAATAACCCTCCGCTTACCCGCCTGCAACCCTAAAACGCAAGGACGCTAAGATCGCGAAGAAAACATGGAAGATTTCTTCCTGTGTTTTCCTTCCTGTACTTCGTACTCTTCGCGTTTTAATCTTTAACTCTGGATTAGCGGAAAATAGGGGTAATCAAATGACCCCATTGATCTATTGATCTTCTCCGAGTTCTCCGTGGTGAATTCCGTTCCATGTCATTGGCGTTTTCCTCAGCAGTTAATCCCTTGACAATCAACACAATTGTTGCGGTCGGTGCAAAGCAATCTGCCTCAGTCGACCAGAGTAATTGTCCATGGGCAGTGCCCTGAGTTAATCTTCCTGGATTGCCGCGCTCACTGCGTTTGCTCGCGATGACAGCGTCACTTCACGGCGTTGTAGGTTCTGGCCGCTTCTTAAAGATCTGGCTAATCAGCCACCAGACGCCGCGCAGCGGCTCCAACGCCCAGGAAATAATTCCATTAACCAGCCGCAGCCCCTGGCTGAGCCAGATGAGCAGCGGGCGGAAAATTTTCATAAACGGCAGGTAAGCATATGCCAGAGTCAGCCCGATGGTGGCAATGGAAATGCCGAAGCGCGCCCAATCGGAGAATCCCATGACATGGAAGTCTTCCAGCAGCAATTCGACACCAATGTTGAACACCAAAATGTAAGCGGCAGTCTTCAGCACCGGCGCGCGCAGCACCACCGCGCTAAAAATGCCCGCAGCGAAACGCATGACTAGAATACCGATGGCAACGCCGAGCATCACAACCAGAATATGATCGGAGAGCGACACCGCTGCCACCACGTTGTCCAGCGAGAACGCCAGATCCATTAATTCAACATTCAAGACCACCAACCAGAAGTTACCCGGTTTGAGCTGGCGGTCCGAATCACCTTCCTCGCCGCCTTGGCCAGCGGCGCTCAAATCGTCCAATGCCAGACGGATGAGGTAAGCTGCCCCGATCAGCTTAAGCCAGGGATTCTGGATGATATAGCTGGCTGCCAGCAGCATGAGCCCGCGGCCAACATAAGCGCCGATCAAACCTACCCGCAGGGCTGCAGTGCGCTGAAAGCCAAGCGGTTTATTCAGAATCCGTCCCAGTTTTGCCAGCTTGTTAGGCCAGGGAATCGGTTCGTGATCTGGTAAAACGGACACCATCGCCCCCAGGATGGCAGCATTATCGATGGAGAGAATTCCCTCTAAAAAGATAAGCTGAATTACTATGGCAATAAATGACCAGTCCACCAGCGTACTCCTTGTTCAAATGGATATATGCTCTCGTAGGATGCCGATCTACCGGACGGAAAATAAATTAAATTGGGTAAAGGGGGATTCGGAAAGCACCCACTTTATACCATAACGATTATGGGGCGTGATCAAACTTAAGCAGGTAGGCTGCGGAATGAGGAGGAAGGTCATACCTTTACGACTGTTTGTCAGACAACCATCCCGATTTCAGCCGACAAACAACACCAGCCGCGCTTCTTCTGTAGAATATGGGGGTTAATTTTCCTATAATCGAGATGTAAAAAATCCAATCTGGTGGTGTTGCATGATTTATTTGTTTGTTGTTTCGCTGATCTGGGCGTTTTCGTTTGGCCTCATCAAAGGCCAGTTGACCGGTTTGGATGCCAACTTCGTCGCGGCTGCCCGCCTGGTGATTTCTCTGGCTGTATTTTTGCCATTTTTGCGGCTGCGCAATGTGCCCGGACGCCTGCGCCTGCGCTTGATTCTGACGGGCGCCGTGCAGTACGGGTTGATGTATATCGCTTACACCTATGCCTTCCAATATCTGCAGGCGTATGAAGTGGCGTTATTTACTATTTTCACGCCGCTGTATGTAACCTTGATCAACGATGCCTACCAGCATCGTTTTCACCCCATTAGTCTTGCAGCAACGGTTCTGGCAGTCGCCGGCACGACGGTTGTGAAGGAAGGCAACCTGTTGCGCCCCGAGCTTTTGACCGGTTTTCTGGTGGTGCAGGTCAGTAACCTTGCATTTGCCTTTGGCCAGGTGGATTACAAAGAGACCCTGAAACAATACCCTGACCTGAGTGACACCCGCATCTTCGGGCTGCTGTATCTGGGCGGCGCGCTGGCGGCCGGCTTACCGGCAGTTTTCACCACCCCCTGGCAGACATTGGCATTGACCGGTAGTCAACTGCTGACGCTGATCTACCTGGGCGCCATTGCCTCCGGCGTGTGCTTTTTTATGTGGAATGTTGGCGCGCGCAAAGTACACACCGGCACTCTGGCGGTGTTCAACGATCTCAAAATTCCGCTGGCAGTGACGGTGTCGCTGGTTTTCTTTGGCGAAAAAGCCAGCCTGCCGCACCTGCTGATCGGCGGGTTGATTGTGCTGGCTGCGCTGCTGATGAATGAGTGGGGCGCCAAACGAGCAGCGGCGCGAAGCCAGGCGATGGAGTCGGCAGTATAGCCAGCGTACATTAAGGCGCTTTGCTCCTGGTTTAATAACAGACCCATTGATCACGGTTCAAGGAGCGATGCTCCTGCTCTTAACAGGTCGAAACAAATGTCAAAGGCAGGTGGGGCTGTCTCAAAAGAATAATTTTGTCATTTATTCCACCACATATGCGGGATGGGGTGGAACCCATCCCCTACAGGTAGGGGCGGGTTTCCACGCCCGCCCGCTTTTGGGACAGCCCCACCCAACCTGGCGCCAGGTGCAATGCGCCCAAATCAAAGTCCGTATCCCTCGGGTGAGAATCTCAGTATAATCAGGTTGAAGCGCCTTCATGCGGCTTCTGCTCTCTTCATTAATGACTACCACCGCCTGATTGGAAGTGTTTTTGAATCTTCGTTGGACCATCCTGGGTGTTATCCTCCTGACCTTCGTTGGCCTGGTGTTAATTCTCTCCATCAGCCTGCAGGGCATCCTTGTGCCCCATTTCCGCGAGGAAGAGAACCGCTCGGCGCTGCTAAATGTCCAGCGTGTGCTGGGCCTCCTGGAAAACGAGCGTGCGGCACTGACCGATGCGGTACACAACTGGTCAAGCCGCGATGAAAGCTACGATTTCATCCGCAACGGCAGCCCGGATTATATTCAGCGCAACCTGAGCGATTCCGTCATGCTTGGGCTCAACATTGACCTGATGGCATTTGTTTCCCCGGAAGGTGGGATTGTCCATGCGCAGATCGCTGGCGGGCAGGCGAATCCGGGAATCGATATTCCTGCCGGGCTGCGTGAGCGGATACAACCCGGTGATGCACTGCTGCGCACCATCGATGAACGCGAGCCGCGTTCAGGACTGGTTGCCACCGACCGCGGCCCGCTGCTGGTGGTTTCAGCCCCCTTGCTTAGCAGCAGCGACGAAGGCCCAAGCGCCGGTACGCTCATCATTGGGCGTTACCTGGATGACAAGCAATTGAATCGTATCTCTGCGATCGTGCGTCTCCCACTGACCGTACTGCCTTACGCCCAGCCGGATTTACCCGCAGAATTTGCCGAAGCCAAATTAGCGATTACTGCTGAAGACCCCATTACGGCCGTTTCCACCAGTGAGACTCAAATGGCCGGCTATGCGCTTTTGAACGATTTTTATGGTGTACCGGTCTACATCTTGCAGGTGGAACAGGGACGCACACTCTACCGCAACAGCCAGTTAGTGCTCTTGTATCTCACGATCACCATTGTTATGGGGGCGCTTTTATTCAGTGTCATGACCTTCCTGGCGCTCGACCGGCTGGTCCTGGCCCGCATTCGGAAACTTGGCAATGAGGTCACCCGGATTGGCTCGGGGGGTGACCTGTCGGCGCGGGTGACCGTGGACCGCCGCGATGAATTGACCCTGGTGAGCAACCAGATTAATGGGATGCTGGCCAACCTTCAGGCGTTGTCTCATCGTCTGGTGGAAATTCAGGAGGCTGAACGCCGTAAGATCGCATTGGAGCTGCATGACGAAATCGGGCAGTTGCTCACCGGCCTCAAATTGCAGCTGGACACCGGCGCGGAAAATGGGGCTGCCCAGACAAAGACCCGCGCCCTGGCAGATGACCTTATCCAAAAGGTGCGCAATCTGTCGTTGGATCTACGGCCGACCATGCTGGATGATCTGGGTTTGTTGCCTGCTTTGCTCTGGCACTTCGACCGGTTCACCTCGCTGACCGGTGTGAAGGTCAATTTTTCACAGAGCGGCCTACCCGATAACCGCTTCAGTCCGGAGATCGAGACCACCACTTACCGGGTCATCCAGGAGGCGCTTACCAATGTAGCGCGACATTCAGGCGTTGGCGAAGCTTCCGTCCAGGTGTTGCATCGAGACGGCGTCCTGAGCATTCAGGTGGAGGATCGCGGCGGCGGATTTGTGGCAGAGACAGAGTTTTCCAACAACCGCACCCGCGGGCTGCGCGGTATGCGGGAACGGGTTGCACTGGTTGGCGGCTCGATTACAATTGATTCAGTGCCCGGCTGGGGGACATCCATACTGGTTGAACTGCCCGCAAAGGCGCAGCCGGTGGAAGGGAGCAGCAATGATCACAGTGTTACTGGCGGATGATCATATTGTGATGCGGCAAGGTCTGCGTGCGCTGATCGATTCACAGGCAGATTTGGAGGTGGTTGGCGAGGCCAGCAACGGCCATGAGGCGCTCGAGCTGATCCAGCAGAAAAAGCCCGCGGTGAGCGTGTTGGATTTAATGATGCCCGGTTTGAGCGGTCTGGAAGTTACCCGTCAGGTGTGGCGCATCAGCCAGGTTTTAATTCTATCGATGCATGCCGACGAAGCCTACGTCATCGAGGCGCTGCGCAAAGGAGCCTCCGGGTATGTACTAAAAGATGCCACGGCAAGCGAATTGATCCAGGCCATCCGGATTGTGGCTTCCGGTCAACGCTACCTGGGCTCCCCCTTTTCAGAGCACGCCATTTCGGCCTATATCCAGCGCGTCAAGACCGGTTCGTTGGAACCCTACGATACCTTGACTACCCGCGAGCGTGAGATTTTGCTGCTGGTGGCAGAGGGGCGCAATTCCGCCGAGATTGCGCAACGATTGTCGATCAGCCCACGCACCGTGGAAGCGCACCGCGCCAGCCTGAATCGCAAGCTGGATATTCACTCGCAGGCTGACCTGATCCGCCTGGCGATGAAAAAAGGACTGTTGCCGCTGGATAAGTAGCGGGAGATGGACAAGACTGAAGGTAAAGGAGAACAGGGGGAAACGAATAATTATAGGCAAAATCTATGAAAATACTAAAGATTTTATAAGGGTAAATAAGTAGAATTAAGTACCAATACGGATAGTTTTAGGGCCGCGTTTTGAGTATTCTTGATTTCAGCGGGAGTGGGCACATTTGCCAACCATTTCGGCTGGAGCCGGGGGATTGATACCGGCACGAGGAGGTAGCAAAAAATGGCATCGATTAAGCTGAATCAAAGCAACCGGAAAGGGAACCGCGCACAAGGTATTGTCGAATTTGCGCTGGCTTTCCCGGTATTTTTATTGATTGTGTTGGGGATTTTTGAATTTGGGCGTTTATTCATCATATACACGTCTGTCTATGCAGCCGCGCGGGAGGGCGCCCGCTATGGTGCGGCTGTCGACAATCTCTGCAACACCGAAATCGAAGCAGAGGCGGAAAGGGCCGGTTTCCTGGCCGGTGATCTCGCTATCTCCACGAGCTATGAGGTCTTTGATAAGAATTTGCAGTTAGTTAGCAGCAATTGTGCGGATGCCAAAGCCGGCGACCGGGTCGTGGTAAAGGCCTCCGCGCCCTTTGAATTTATCACAGGCTTTATCCCGGTGCCAGGCGGCGGTCCGATTACGCTCACCTCAACAGCGAAACGAACCATTATCAAGAAAGTTTATGTGAATTGGACTTTGGCGCCGGTACCGCTTTCTACGTCTGCCACCGGAGCAACGCCCACAGTAGAAACATCGCCTGCAGGGGGTACTCCTACCAATACTGCCACGCCGGAACCCGGTGTAACCCCCACGCCGCCCTTGCCCACCTGTAATGGCACCTTAACGGTAGATACCTCCGGTACATCTCCCTATACGATTACTCTGGTTAATAACGGAGGGGAATACACACTGGACAGTATCACGGTTTGGTGGACGAAAGAATCGGCAGATTTTGTTAAGGTGACAATGGGAACGAACATCTGGGAAGGGAACCTGCCTGATTCGCCTGCCACTTTGACAAAAGACGATCTGGGATGGCCGGTTGGAGTTGGGTCTAACGGATTATATATCTATTTCGACGGTGCGAATAATGCGCAGCTTCAGGGCGTCAGCCTGGTTCTGTCCAATGCCTCCGGAGAGAAATGCACTCTTCCATGACAACAGGGCGAAGCATGAAACATCGAATGGATCGACGCAGTGAAAAAGGCCAGAGCCTGGTTGAACTCGCATTAATTATCGTGTTTGTGTTGATCATTCTTGCGGGTGTGGTTGACCTGGGGCGCATGATGTACGAATACCTGACAATGCGCGATGCGGCTCAGGAGGGGGCCGGTTACGCCGCCATCTACCCCAACTATTGCGATGAGACCGTTAACCGCGTCATGCAAAATTTACCGGATGAAAACTATGCAGTACTTGTGTCGGTTAACGGCATAGGGTGTAAATCCGCTGCAACTTCGGATGAAGTTAGTCTCGTCAATGGCTGTTCAGGCAAAGAAGTAATTGTCGCACTGGACCATGATTTTACGGTTACCATGCCGCTGATCAGTGTATTTACCGGGTCAACCGTTCCAATGCATGTTGAGATTAAAGACAACATTGTCCGACCCAAATGTGATTCAAGCCCCTGATGGGAGGTGGCAAATGAACAAGGAATTACCATCCGAACGAGGACAAATCCTGGTGCTTCTGGTTTTAGCGCTTATGGGTCTGTTGGGTTTTACCGCCCTGGCCATCGATGGCGGAATGGTCTATGCCGACCGGCGCTATATGCAGAGCGCGGCTGATGCTTCCAGCCTTGCCGGAGCCAGCGTGGCAGCCCAATATATCGAAGATCATGGGTATAAAACCCTGGATTTTAATTGCTCACTGAGTGTGGTTCCCGGCATGTTGGCCGATGCGGAAGCTGCTGCGCAATTGAAGGCGCAAGCAAATGGGTTTATCGATATTCCGATCGATGATACGGTAGGGACAGAGGGCGGTCCCGATTACGGAATCAATGCAACCTGCAATTATGCCGCCGATAAAGTTGAGGTCCTGGTTATGATCTCAAAAGAAACGGATACATCCTTTGTGCAATTATTTACCACCGAGCCGATGAGAAACACGGTCCGATCCATTTCCGAAGCAGAACCTGGTTTTACGGCAGGCAGTGGGTCTGCAATTATTTCCACCAGTTTCGATTGCGCGACGAACAAAGGCGGGGTGAAGTTCGATGGCACCCCTGAAACAATCATAAACGCAGGTGGAATTTATTCGAATTCCTGCACGGTGTTCAAGGGCAGCACCTATGTGGATGTGAAAGAAGGAGATATCAATTATTACGAAGATTCATACTGGCTTAAGACGGGCGCATGTCCTGACCCGGATAAGTGTATGGTGTCGCCAGAACCGACCCCGGTATCAGAGTATCATCCAATCACTTTTGCGGTGATCGAGCCTCCCGTTTGTGAGGATAGCACTAGCGACCCGACCGTAAAGAACATCTTTGTTAACACCGGTGATAACGTGACGATCGACCCCGGGTATTACGGCAGTATTAAAATGACAGGCAAGGGAATATTAACCTTGAACCCGGGTCTTTATTGCGTCTCAGAGGAAATTACGGTTGGTGATGGTGAGATGAGCGGGGAAGGTGTCACCATTTACTATACCAATACCGAACCCAAGTCGGGAGATGGAATTTTCATCACCGGCGGCCTGATTAAACTTGTGGCGCAAAATGAGGCGCCTGAACCGCCGGTTACGCCAGGCGGCCCCGGTTCCGTTGAAGACATGTTGATTTACCTGGGTAAGGATTCCAATGCCCGGGTTGAATTGAAAGGAAATGGCGGGTCGTACTTTGCCGGGACAGTTTATGCGCCGTCCAGCAATATTTTTATCGGCGGCACCCCGGATCTGGTCGATGCGGATAAAGAAGTGGTGTTTAAAACTTCGATCATTGGCTATGATGTTACGGTTGGAGGTACTGCCAGCCTGTCGATCACCTATGAGAAAGATATGGATTATAGCGTGCCGGCATCCATGCAACTGATAAAATAATCTTCGTAATTCGTCCATGAAAAGGCCGGCTTAACAAAGCTGGCCTTTTTATTGCAACAGGATAAACCTCGAAAATATACAGCGGATATGGCTTTAACCATCAACCCGTTCAGTTTGCATAATTATTAACTCGAATCGGGCTGGCAGAGGTTAGAATAAGGTAATCAAATTGTTTATTTTTGGGCGACTTTGGCGTCTCTGCAGACACTGGTTTGACCAGGGTTGTCCTTTGTTTCGCACGGCAGGAGGTTCGTTGTAATGAACTTATTCAAGCACAAACTTCATCGACCAGGACAGCGCGGCCAGGGATTGGTCGAGTTTGCGCTGGCTTTCCCGGTTTTCTTATTGATCATTTTGGGCGTTTTCGAATTTGGCCGTCTCTTCGTCACATACACCTCGATCTATGCCGCTGCACGGGAAGGCGCCCGTTTCGGCGCGGCAGTTGAGAATGTAGTTAACTCGTGTGCGGGAGTAGAGGCTCAGGCCCAACGCGCCGGTTTTATCGCCGGGAATTTGAATGTCTTGATCCAGCACGACAGTGGGCCTGGCTCACCCGTGGCAAGCGGTTGTGGCACGACATTAGGCGAACGCATCATCGTAACTGCGTCCATACCTTATGAATCCATCACCGGCGTTATTCCTGATCTGACCCTGACCTCGGTTGCCAGACGTACGATTATTCGAGAGGTTCATCTGGTTTGGACCCTGCCGCCGCCAGACGCCCCGACCGCAACGCCAAAGCCCGTCTCGTCCGTCGCACCCGTGGCGACCTCTACACCCGGAGCCTCGCCAACCCCACCCCCGACGTCCACTCCAACCACGGAAGGCGTATGTAATGGAACGATTACCTGGACAGCGGGCACAAATGGCGCCTCCACCGCCACATTTACCAATAACAGCGGCGAACAGTATACGCTGACCTCGATTATTGTCACCTGGGCAAAGAAAGATCCCTTGTTAAATGAAGTGATCTATGTGAACGGTATTTATGACCCGATATCCGGCCTTTTGTTGACTTCCCCTGCCACTGTCGAAATTCCGGATTGGGTGGTTGGTACCGGCACGACACAGTTTGAATTCATATTTTCCGAGAACAACGCAAAATTCACGGGCGTAAGCTTGATCATGGAAGATGGAAGCGGGAAACCGTGCCAGGTCTGGTAATTTTGAGAGCAAAAATGAAAAAAAACAACAGAACTACTGAAAAAGGTCAAAGCCTGATGGAACTGGCGATGGTGCTGATATTTATCCTCATTCTCCTGGCCGGGGTCGTCGACCTTGGCCGCATGATGTTTGAGTATCTGACTATGCGCGATGCTGCCCAGGAAGGGGCCGGTTACGGAGCTGTGTATCCAAGTTACTGCGACCAAATAAAGAGTCGCATACTAGAAAACATGCCTTCTTTTAAGAACGGTAAGGATGGCCTGGTCGTCCTGGTGGATGGGATGAGTTGTGAAGCGGCCTGGACTGCGGACAAGACCAAGGCCCGCCCTATGTATGGCTGTGAGGATAAAGAAATTTTCGTATCGATCGACCACTATTTCGAAGTTACCATGCCGTTGCTATCCGCTTTTACCGGGCCAACGGTGCCGATGCATGTTGAAATCAAAGATCGTATTGTCCGGCCGGCATGCAATTAATGTCCCGTTAGGGAGGGCTATTATGAATGCAAAACATTTTTCCGAGAAAGGTCAGATCCTGGTGCTTATGGCGCTGGTTCTAGTGGGTCTGTTAGGCTTTACTGCCCTGGCTGTGGATGGGGGCATGATCTATGCGGACCGTCGGTATATGCAAAGTTCCGCCGACGCAGCCAGCCTGGCAGGTGCGGGAGTTGTGGCAAGCGTGGTTGAAGGCCTGAACATGACCTCCGCCCAGTTTGAATGCAGCCCGTTGGTTTCAGGAATTGCGGATGGTTATTCGGCAGCCATCAGTAAGGCTGCAGCGAACGACTTTACCATTGCAAAGAACAACAACCTGGGAACCGGTGAACATAATAATGGGGTTGATATCACCTGCAGCGCCACCGGCGAATATGTCGATGTGTTTGTGATGCTGACGCGCGATACCACGACTTCCTTTGTGCAGCTATTTACCGGCGCCCCCATGCGCAACACGGTTTCATCCGTTACCAGGGTTAAACCCGGTATCAATGCCGGTGATGGTTCGGCAATCGTATCCTTGAGCAAGGATTGCCAGGCCAACGCGGATGGAGTTTGGATTTCGGGTAACAATGAAACCTTTCTGATTAATGGTGGAATCTGGTCGAATTCTTGTGTAGAGCGGAATGGTAATGCCAAGATCGATATTACTGGCGGCGGAGTCAATTACTATCACAGCGGTTATGTTACCGGAATATCCAACCCAATTCCGGCTCCGCAGCCCGATTATCACCCGCTGACAGATGTCAGGCTCATCCCGTATCCTGAAGATTTATGCTCGAAAACGGATGCCTATGACGACCTGAAATTCACTACTATCGATCCTGCCAATGATCCGCGATTAATTGAACCCGGTAATTATGACGACTGGGATTTTAATGTGCCCGTAAAATTAAATGCCGGGTTGTACTGCATCAAAGGAACTGTGAGCATGAGTTCCTCGGCCTGGATTGTAGGACCTGAACAACCCGGCGGCGTTGGCGATGGGGTTACCATTTACTATACCGGCACCAGTTTGACGATCAACGGCGGCGCCGACTCCACCATTGCAGCCCCCAATGGCTATGAGGACCCCATTAATCCCCCGCCCAGCGGCGCCATCGAAGACGTGTTGTTGTATATCCCGCCGGGGGTTGTTGCCGACGTAAAGATCAATGGTGGGTCCAATAATGTGTTTGCCGGGACGATGTATATGCCATCCAGTGAAGTCACGGTTAACGGTACTTCGGATTCCAGTTCGCAAACGAATATGTTTGTATCCATCATCGGGAACGCGGTCAAAATAAACGGTACCTCATACCTGAACATTACCTATGATCCGGATCGGGATTATGGGATGACCTCCTATCTGCAAGTGCAGAAGTAAGCATTCTGGATATCAGCAAAAAAGAGCCGGCGCAAAACCGGCTCTTTTTTTTCAGGATGGTGCACACCAACCGTTGAAAAAATGGAAGGTAGGTTGGATTGAGGGGCAGCCAACCTGATTTGGTTAACAATCTTCTCTGCGGCCCCGAAATCCAACGACTTACTGAGTGTCGTGTGGGCAATTCAACCTGTCCTTACGACAACCGAGAGTAATTCACAGGCGGCTCGCGAGCTGCCCCTGACCATCATTATCATTTTGAATTTTCTCTGATTTGGGAACTATTCAGTGCCTCCAAGCGTATATATAGTAAAGAGAATGGTGGTTCCCTGATTGATGGACGCCCCGTTAATAATCGCTGCTGACTGTTCTATTTGCAGAACTGTTAGTTGTATTATAGAACAAACGTTGTATAATAAATGCAAGAAACAGCGCAAGTTCAGGGGGCGAAACTGAGCAGATTATCTGGCACGCCAGCCGGAAAAACGCTCCCACCCAGATATCAGATTCGCCTTCTCAATTGCGAAGCTTATTCGCATAGTGAGGGTTTTATTTAACGAACCTCCTGACGCGCTGGTTTCTCCCGCGTTTTGGCCTGCGGAGTTACGTCCTTCAGGAGGAGGAGGTATGAAATGGCAACTGTGGTTTATTTGGTAGTGGCAGGAGTTGGCGTGGTGTTCCTGGCGTTGAGCCTGGTTACTTTTCAGTCCTCGGATAAATAATGCGCCAAGGCATGATCCATTCAACTGACTGCTCGTCGATCACACCCCTTGATGGGAAGCGCCCTTCTCAAAAGCGGGATACTTTTCTGCGCCGGTAAATCGGGTGGCAGCGCCCGGTATGGGTGCCTGTTGGTCTCTTTCTGATTATTGCTCCTGGAGGGTGTTTCCCTCCGGGAGCTTTTTTATAGGGTATGCCTTTAAGTCTGGATGGTCGCGTAACCCCGAATGGGTCTTTAGGTTAATAGGTATACACATTCGAGGAGGGCAGCAATGAGTACTGCTGCACAGGTCCGACTGCTGCGCGAACGCATAACCGACGAAGTCTTCCTGGCGCTGGGAATGCCGAAAACCGGCCTGCTGCGCCGTAATTTCGGCTGGTTGCTGCGCCTGCCGACGCAGCGTTTTGCCAACATCTTTTCATCGGCGGACCAGGCTGCCCGGGATCGTGGCCTTCACGGCGCAGGCCAGGAATTGCTGAAAAACCTTTCGGTGCAGGTGCATGCCAGGGGGTTGGAGAATCTACCTCCTGAGGGCCCGTTGATTGTCGCCTCCAATCATCCTGGCGCGTATGATTCAGCCGCATTGGCTGCCAGTATCCAACGTCCGGACGTAAAAATTATCGTTTATGAAATTCCCTTCTATCATGCGCTGGAGAGTATCCAGCAGCACATGATTTTTGTCAGTCCCAATCCCGACCTTCGCATGAGCGCATTACGGGCAGCGATCGAACACCTGCGAACCGGTGGAGCCCTGATCCAATTTGGTACGGGGCGTATCGACCCCGACCCGCTGGTACAAACCGGCTCTGCGGAAAACCTGCAAAACTGGTCATCCAGCCTGGAGATTATGCTGCGGAAAGTCCCTGAAACACAGTTGATGTTGGCGATGGTTAGCGGGGTATTGATGCAACGTTTTGCCCGCCATCCACTGACGTACCTGCGCAGGCATCCCATCGACCGCCGGCGCATTGCCGAGTTCACTCAGGTTATCTGGCAGCTTATCACCGGCAAAAAGCCAGACGTCTTCCCGCGCATCAGTTTTGCCCCACCAGTTGCCACAACCCAGTTGCAATCGGAAAGCAGCGGGCGTTGGATGGATAGCATCATTACCCGCGCCCGGACTTTGCTGGCAGAACACAACAGGACTCCTCTCCCCGGTTTTTTTCGGGGAGAGGCAGGGTGATGAGTCTGAATCCTTGTGTCATGAGCAATTCTTGAAATCAGACTCAGGATTGTATCCTTCATAACCACCCTCGCCTTACCTCTCCCTGGAAGGGAGAGGAATTTTGGTCCTGTGCTTGTCCCGGAAACAGGTTGAGGTCTTACTGTACCAAAGAGCGGGGGATGTTTATAGAGATACAAGAAGCACGGGTTGGTCATGGTCACGAACAGGTAGACCGCCCCAGGTGCTTATAAAGAAAACACGGCTAAATCGTGTTAAAATGAGGGCAGTTTGTTCATTTTGTGTGCCCTGGAAGGTTTATTATGTCCCCCGATGTTTTTGAAGAATTAAAATGGCGCGGCATGGTTTACGACTATGTCGAAGGTGTGCAGGACCTGTTGGCTCGCGAAAAGGTGACCATCTATAACGGTTTTGACGCCACCGCCGATTCCCTTCACATCGGGCATATGGTGCCGTTGATCGCGCTGGCGCGTTTGCAACGCTTTGGGCACCATCCCATCGCTTTGGCCGGCGGCGGGACAACCATGATCGGCGATCCAAGCGGCAAGGCCACCGAACGCAAGTTGATCACGCGCGAAGAAGTGGAAGCCAACGTGGATTCGATCAAAAAACAACTGGCGCATTTCCTCGATTTTGACGTAAAGGCCAACCCGGCGCGGGTAATGAACAACGCTGACTGGCTGTTGAACCTCAATCTGGTAAATTTCCTGCGCGATATTGGCAAGCACTTCACCATCAACGCCATGATCAATAAAGATTCGGTCAAAACCCGTCTGGAACGCGAGGAAGGGCTTTCCTTCACCGAATTCAGTTATATGCTGATGCAATCCTATGACTTTTTGCACCTCTACCAGCATGAAGGCTGCAAACTACAAACCGGTGGCTCGGACCAGTGGGGCAACATCACGGCAGGCGCGGAATTGATCCGCCGCGCGATTGGCGGGAGCGCTTACGGCATGGTATACCCGCTGATTACCAAAGCAGACGGCTCGAAATTTGGCAAGACCGAATCGGGCTCGGTCTGGTTGTCGGCGGAGCGCACCTCGCCGTACCGCTTCTACCAGTTCTGGCTGAACACGGATGACCGCGACGTTGTACCGTACCTGAAATATTTCACCTTTCTGACCCAGACCGAGATTGAGGAGCTGGAACAGGCAGTCGCGACGCACCCTGAGCAGCGCGAAGCCCAGCGGCGGCTGGCCCGCGAGATGACTCTGACTGTGCACGGCAATACAGCCCTGGCCAAAGCCGAGCAGGCAGCTCAGGTGCTGTTTGGCGGCGCAATGGACGGCTTGAGCGCGGCTGAAATCGAAGACATTTTCGCGGACGTTCCCTCCAGCACCCTGGCGCGGGAACGCCTTGCGGGTGGCGGCATGGCGGTGATCGATGTGCTGGCAGACAGCGGTGTTACCCAGTCGAAGGGCGAAGCACGCCGGGCGGTCACCGAAGGCGGGGTTAACCTTAACAATCGCCGGGTGAGTGATGCAGCCCAGACCGTCACGGTCAACGACCTGCTGGAAGGCGGCTTTCTGGTCATCCGGCGCGGCAAAAAGAATTACCACCTGATCAAGGTGGTCGGGTAAAAAGGTGGTGTCTTGCCCACCGTTCACTCGCAGTGTGAACGGTCGAAGAACAGGAGGGAGCCGGGCTTTAGGTTTCTGTAGGTCGGATAAGGGGGCGACGACAGGTACGGTTACGGCATTATCTGTGCAGCCCCGTTATCCGACATTCACGATCGCTGCCAGCGTTGGATCTCGGGCTACCAGCGAAACTCCCGTACGGCATAATTTGCACGCCCTCGATCCAACCTACGAAAGGCTGCGAAAGGCTCGTTCCAAACAATAATTTTCACGGCGTCTACCATGATTTTCCTGGCGAAAAATTTTCTAGCTTTAGGTTTCTGTAGGTCGGATAGAGGGGCGATGATAGGCGCGTTTATGGCATTACCTGTGCAGCCCCGTTATCCGACATTCACGATCGCCTGCAGGCGTTGGATTGAGGATACCAGCGTGAACTCCCGTACGGCATAATTTGCACGCCCTCGATCCAACCTACGAAAGGCTGCGAAAGGCTCGTTCCAAACAATAATTTTCATGGCGTCTACCATGATTTTCCTGGCGAAAAATTTTCTAGCTTTAGGTTTCTGTAGGTCGGATAGAGGGGCGATGATAGGCGCGTTTACGGCATTACCTGTGCAGCCCCGTTATCCGACATTCATGATCGCTGCCAGCGTTGGATCTCGGGCTACCAGCGTGAACTCCTGAATGGATTAATTTGCACGCCCTCGATCCAACCTACGAAAGGCTGCGAAAGGCTCGTTCCAATGCAGCCCCGTTATCCGACATTCATGATCGCCTGCAGGCGTTGGATCGAGGGTACCAGCGTGAACTCCTGAATGGCATAATTTGCACACCCTCGATCCAACCTACGAAAGGCTCGTTCCAAACTGCAATCTTCACGGTGTCTTCCGTGGTTTTCCTGGCAAAAAAATTTTCTATCGCCCCGGCGCTAGGCTGTAGGAAAAGCCAATAACTTGCGAATATGCTCGATGTGGTCGAGTTCATGCCAGATGCTGCGCCGTAACAACTTGCGCGGACTCCAGAATTCGCCGTCCACTCCGCGCACCAGGTTGACGCCCTCCAGCCCGGGTAACACCTTTTCCAACTGTGCCCGCACGGCTGCCAGTTGCTCAAATATATTTTCGGGCAGGCTGCTGCGCGGCGCGCCGGCCTGTTCCAGGCGGTCCATATACCACCATTCGGCCTTGGCAATGTGACCCATCACCCCGCGGATGCTCCAGCGCTCCCTGGGGTAAGTGCGGTCGAGAATTTCATCTGGCAGACCCTGCACCAGTTCCAACAGGTCAGCGCGGCTGAAGGCTAACACTTGCAGCCCGCGCCTGACATCCAACCGGGTGACCGGTTTCCAATCATGGCGGAACCAGGCGTTGACTTCATAGCTGCCGTCCGGAGTAGCATTGTAATTCTCATCGATGTTATACACCTCCCATACCTCGCTGAGGTGTACATCGACATCCCGAATGTCTGCCAGCCAATTTTCACGTGTGTGGCGCCCGATCCAGGCTTTAAAAGCCAGAAAAGCCGGCGCCAGGTTGACGACCGCCTCTGCGCTATCGGCGCCGTAAGCATAACAGCCGGGGTGATCCAGCGCCCAGGCCAGCGGCCTGCCATCCGCCCCATTTTCCATACCAACCAACAATTGCATATCCACTCCCTTCTTTGATTGCGGCGAAGTTTTTTCCTGGATTATTTTAACCATAAAAAGCCCGAAGCCGCTTGAAATGTGTCGTAATTATCTTGTGGTGAGGGAGTTAGATTGTTGACTATAATAACATTTATCCAGAGTCATTTCTCCGGGAACTTTCTCCAACCGCTGTCCGTCTATTTTGTGTCCTCCGCGGATGAGGATATTGTTTTGGCATGGATCGATTTGAATTATTGCTGAAATTAGGTTCAGATTAGGTTTGTCCGAAAGGGTCATGACCACTGATGACTGAAGCTGAAATGGAAGCCACGCTAAATCGTTCAAAAAAGCCGCGCCCCCTGCACTTTGAGTGGGTGCCGGCGTTGTTTTTTCGCCCGGCCCGGACGTTAAAAACAATCGTCGAACGCGACCATCCCGTCTGGTTGGCGCCAATGTTAATCCTGAGCGTGCTGGCAATTCTGCTCGTGCTGGTTGGCGCACCCATTCGCACCGAGCAGGCGCAGCAGGTCGGCGAGTTGCCGCCGGATTTTCAATATTGGGGACCCAAACAGCAGGAAGAGTATCTGGCTGCACAGGGCAATAAAGCCAATCCTATATTTATCTACCTTTTTCCTGCATTGGGTTCGCTGATTGGCATCTGGCTGTCCTGGTTCTTGCTGGGCAGCATCCTGCACCTGGCTCTGACGCTGAGCGGCAGCCGCGGCAGCAGCGGTCAGGCAATCAACCTGGTGGCCTGGGCCAGCATACCGATTGCCTTGCGTTTCATCGTACAAGCGATTGCCATTTCTGCCAATCACAGCCTGATTCAATCTGCTGGAGTATCCGGCTTTATTGCCGCTGATGCAGAGGGTTTCTCTGCCTTCATTCGCACGCTTCTGGGATTTGTGGACATCTACTGGATTTGGCAGGTGGTGCTTTTGATGATCGGGGTACTGCCGCTCACCGGGCTTGCGCGCGGAAAAGCCTGGACGGCGGTGCTGACCTCAGCGCTCCTGCTGCTGATTTTGCAATCTGTCCCCGGTTATGTGGCATCCCTTTTGGGCGGCCTGTCCCTGACCCGCGGATTTTTCTTTTAGGATATGGCTGCATGACCATCTTCATTCAAATTCGCGACCTGCGAAAAACGTACGTGATGGGCAAGTCCACGGTGCATGCCCTGGATGGCATCGATCTGGATATCATTCCCGGCTCTTTCACGGTCGTCATGGGTCCATCCGGTTCCGGGAAAAGCACACTGCTGCACCTGATTGGCGGCCTGGACCGTCCAACCTCCGGCAGTATCGTTGTGGCTGGTGAACCGTTGGAAAAAATGGACGAAAACCAGCTTGCGGCGTACCGGCGCAAGATGGTCGGGTTCATCTTCCAATCCTTTAACCTGGTGGCGACCATGAACGCGGCCGAAAACGTCGGTTTCCCGATGCGTTTTGCCCGCACCACCAACCGGGAACGGCGTACTCGCTCCATGGAATTGCTGAAGCGGGTGGGGTTGGGCGACCGCGCTCTGCACAAACCCACTGAGTTGTCCGGCGGACAGCAGCAGCGGGTGGCCATTGCCCGCTCACTGGTCAACCAGCCAAAGATTATTCTGGCGGATGAGCCAACCGGAAACCTGGACACCGCCAGCGGTTACGGCATCATGCAACTGCTGTCAGTGCTGCATAAGGCCGGGCATACGGTGATCGTGGTCACGCATGACCCGCGCATGCAGCATTTTTCGACCCATATCATTTATCTGCTGGACGGCCGCATCGTCAGCGAAGCTGAATACCAGGCAGCATCCACCTTTGATTTCGCAGAAACCTCGGAAGGGGAAACAACCCATGAAAGCTAAATTCTTATCCATCGTCCTGCTCATCGCGCTATTTTTAGGAATGGCAGCCGTTCAACCAGGTTACGCCCAAACAGCAACCCCGGCAGTCAGCATCAGTCCCGCCACGGCTGCCCAAGGCGGCCAGCCCAGCACAATAATTTCTTATACGCTCACCGTAACTAACAGTACAGATGCTGAAATTACTTTGTCTGTGTCTGCAACAGGTATTAAAGGCTGGGATGTGTTAGTTGATGGAACAGTCGTTGCTCCGGCTAAAACTTCCACCCCTTTGGTTGTCAAAGTCTCAATACCAAATGGAGAACCTGTTGGTTCGATGGAAGTGACCACCGTTTTATTTTTAACTGGCGGGTTGACCTATGCTGTTCAAGTGACCACCACCGCAACCCCCGCCCCCGGTCGTCCCCTTCTTGTCCTCGATTCCTACTCGGTTGGCGCTGATTCGATCAAGGCCGGGTCGCAATTCGATCTGACGCTGCGGGTGCGCAATAACGGGCAGGATTTTGGTCGTAACGTTGTCCTCACCTTTAGCGGCAGCGAGTTCATGCCGGTGGATACCGGCGGCGTGCGCTCATTGAGTGAGATCGACCCCGGCGAACGGCTGGATGTGGTGCAGCCCTTCATTGCCAGTTCATCGCTTTTCGGGGTGAAATACGGCTCGATCACCGTCAATGTAAGTTACACCGATCTGGCCGGCGTTGCGACGTACACCGAGACTTTTACCATCACCATCAGCCTGAGCCAGCCGTCCTCTTCGGGCGGAGTGGCCCGCCCCACCGCCACCCCAACGGCGGTCAGCCGGCCGCAGTTGGTCGTCAGCAATTACGGGACGGATGTAGAGCCACTGCAGCCCGGCTCGATGTTCACCCTCGACCTGAGCGTGACCAATCTGGGTAACGCTGACGCCCGCACCGTGACAATGGTGCTCGGCGGCGGCAGCGTGGATACCGGCACGCCGGGCGCAGGCGGCGTTTCTGGTGGCGGCGGCGACCTTTCGACCTTTGCGCCGCTGGGCTCCTCGAATCTGGTGTACCTAGGCGACCTGGTTGCGGGCGCCACCCAAAAAATCAGCGTGCCGCTGGTAGTCAACGTGACCGCCAACCCGGCCGCTTATGCCTTCAAGATTTCCTTTGTTTTTGACGACATCAAGGGCGTGCGCCAGAGCAACGATCAAATCATCACCCTGCTGGTTTTCCAACTGCCGCAGGTCGAAATCGGCTTTTACCGCGACCCGGGCGTGTTCATGACCGGTAGCATGAATATGCTGCCGCTGCAGATTACCAACCTGGGGCGCAAGTCTGCGGTACTTGGCAACATCAAGGTAACCGCGCAGAATGCGGACGTGACCAACAATGTCTCGCTGGTCGGCGCGCTGGAACCGGGCGGCTATTTTACCCTGGACGCCAACGTCATGCCGTACCAGGCTGGACCGCTCGACCTGGAGGTCACGGTCAATTACACCGATGACTTCAATCAGCAGCGGGTGATCGTCCAAAACATGTCGATCGAGGTTCAGGAAATGCAGGCCCCCGAACCCATGCCCGAGGGTCAGGACCCCAATTTCCCAACCGATGGCAATGGTTCAATTGGTAATGAAAACCTGTGGCAAAAGATCGTCCGCTTCTTCAAGGGCTTGTTTGGGCTGGACAGCTCGCCCTCGGTGCCTGAGACTCCGATCGAAGAAATCCCCATTGAACCGTTGCCCGGCAATACCAAACCCATTCAACCCGGACCTAAGGGATAAAGCGATTCTGAATCTACGGGTGCGCGTGGGGCTATGAACGAGGTATCGCATGCGATTTATCGATTTATTACGGTTAATTCTGGATAATCTGGGACGCCGCAAAGGCCGCGTCATGCTCACGGCTATTGGCGTGGTGATCGGCACGGCTTCGGTGATCCTGCTCATCTCGCTGGCAATCGGCTTGCAGAAAAGCGCCACCTCAAACCTGTGGGGCATCAGCGACCTGCGCCGGGTGGATGTTTACCCCGGTTACAGCGAAGCTCCGGTGATGATGGAAGTCGGCAGATCCTCAGGTAAGGGCGACGTCCCGCCGGGGATGAAAATTCTGACTCCACAGACCATCGAAGATATCAAAGCGCTGCCAGGAGTGACTCTGGTCACGCCAAAGCAAGGAATCTACGGCCAGGCGGTATTAAAGTCTGGCCGGCTGGAAAATTACCCCTGGATACAGGGGGTCGATCTGGATGATATCGGGGTATTCGAATACCCGATGCAGGGCGGCGTCACCACCCTGGAACGCGGACAGGCGATCATTGGGGGGTGGGTTGCTCAGCAGTTTTATGACCCCAAACAACGCCCAGGGCAGGAACCTCCAGCACAGCCGGACGTCCTTGGCCAGACGCTGCGGCTGGTGCTCACCAAATGGACGCAAGACGGCGTGATGATCAACAAAACGGTCAATATCAAGATCGTGGGCATCATGTCGCAAGCCCAGGCCGAGCAGGACAGCGTCATGTTCGTTCGGTTGGATGAATTGACCGCCTGGAATGAATGGATGATGGGTTCGCGCATCAATTACAACCGCGACGGCTACAATCAGTTGGTGGTGCGCGCTGAGGACCCCGACCAGGCAACTGAGATCGCGGATGCCATCACCAATATGGGTTACCAGGCCAGCACTTCACAGTCGGTAGTGCAGGGAATCAACTCGTTTTTTATTGTGCTGCAGGTGGTTTTTGGTGGTATCGGCGCGATCTCGCTGCTGGTGGCAGCCATCGGTATTGCCAACACCATGGCTATGGCAATTCTGGAACGTACCCGTGAAATTGGACTGATGAAAGCAGTTGGCGCCACCAACAAGGATGTGCTTAGCATCTTCCTGGGTGAAGCCGCCGGCATTGGCTTTATCGGCGGCATCGGCGGGGTGATCATTGGCTGGGGTGGCAGTTTGCTGCTCAATATGGTGGCATCCACCTTTATGCCATCCAACCCCTACGGCGGCACCCAACTGGCGACCTCCACTCCAGGGTGGCTGCCGCTCTTCGCGCTGGTGTTCGCCACGCTGGTTGGCATCATCTCGGGGTTGTATCCCTCGCTGCGCGCTGCCACACTGGTGCCGGTCAATGCATTGAAGTACGAGTAAAAGGCCTGGATTTACGGGCGATGCACCTCCTAGGTGCGTTGCACGTGCCTATCCGATTCGCGTGCAGGTGCATCGCTCTATAATCGTGCTTGACAGGTAGTAGCCATCGTAAGGTATATATCTACAATTGGTTCACCTTATCACCGCAGACTATTCGCTTCGCGCAGAGTGACAAAGGCATATTATGTTACTCTGAGCTGGAGTGCAGCGGAGGCGAAGAATCTAAAGACAGATCCTTCATATCGCAAAAACTGCTTGTTCAATCGCACGTTGCCCCACACGAAAGGTGCTCTGTGAGTGTGAGCAGCATGACAACAGAGGGCTCCGCTGGTCTTTTCCAGCGGAGCCCTGTTTTTCGCTAAAAAATCTTAGTTTATGCTTTCAGCTATAGTTACCATATCTTGTTTACTGAGCGAATCCGGCGGGCCCATGTAGAGCAACTCAAAGGCCATGCCATCCTTTTGCCAGCGCAGGGTTTTCAGGTAAGGATCAGACTCCCATACCGGGCCTTGCTCTGTGAGTTTCCAAACACCTTCCACGTATTCTCCGGTTGTGTTGCTGATCGCCACTTCTTCAACCGGAGCGTCAGGACCTACCATGTTGCACAATTCACAATCTTCCGACCCAGGTACCTGTTCCTGTCTGAAAACCAATCCATTCGTATCCATATATCGAAAGAATATCCGGACGATCTTTGGATCTTCAATGGATGCGCCTGCAAAGGTTAAGTTTGATGGAATCCAGGAGGGTTCAAACACATCATATCCTGCCTGCAGTTCCACCTCAGTGATTTCCAGCTTGGCGTCGATGATGCTGGCTGGGTTTGGTGTTCTAGTTCCAGTAGCGCGCAAGGGGGGGGTCAGTTGGAAGGACTGGAGCGGGAGTTCGTTGCTTTCGGCACGGGTGAAAAATTGCAGCATACTTTGCGCCATGGCCTGCCCCTGGGGCGTGGTAAAAAATAGCGCACCAATCAGGATGACAGCTAAAGCGATCCCGGCTGAAAGCCGAGGAAATAATTTTTGACGTGTGTTCATTTGGGTCCCTTTCGGTTGGGTCAGGTCACTCGTCTGAAGGCGGGATTCGATGGCAGGCCACAGATTGATTGTTTCTTTGGGTGCTTTTTGTTCCGTCAGGTCTTTGAACATGGGTTGCATTTGTTTCTTATTCATCGTCGATCTCCTGGTGTTCGCTATTCTTCACGTTTCCTTGCAGCAATCCGTTCCGCAGCCGATTTCGGGCAGCATATAACCACCACTTGATGGTTGTCAGCGGCCGATTGAGATCCTGGATCATCTCGCGTTCGTTGCGATCCAGAAAATAGCGCAGTACCACCGCGGCCCGTTGGTCAGGCGTTAGTTCTCCGATTGCCTTCCAGATCGATTCGCGCATTTCGGCTGTCTCCACCAGTGTTTCCGGACCAAGGCCGGGATCGATCAGCCATTTGGCGGCGAACTGGCCATCCTCCGCTTCTTCCAGCGGCACTGAGCGTTTCTGTCGGTAGGCGGACTTGAGAGCTGCGTTGATCACGATACGCAGGAACCAGGGTCGGAATGGGCGGCCGTCATCAAACTGATCGATTTTGCGATGAGCCTGAAGAAATGCCTCCTGAGCGATATCTTCAGCCTGATCCCGGTCGCGGACGATGAGGAGGGCAGTGTGAACTGCTTCAACCTGATATTTCTGCACGAGCGCTGCCAATCCGGCTATGTTGCCTTGTTTCAGACGAGTGATTGCAGGTTGATCGGACGCCAGTTCATGAGGAACTGGTTCCGAAGGGTTGGAATGTGTCATGACATCGATGCCTTCGACAAACAGTTTTATACGGTTCAACGAAAGGATCCTCTACTTATACTATCCATTGACCCGGCGAAAAGATAGGCTGGAACACAGGAAAGTATGAATGAGCGGTAGGGTGCGTTCGGGTTTTGAACGCGCCGATTTATGTTTAATCCATCTATACCGGTGCGTTCGACCCACATCTTTTGTGATCCACGTCCTTTGCTCCCATTGACGGCGAGATATGTCTGGTCGAACTGCACCCTACGCCTGGAACCTGGGAACGCATGAACGAGTAAAGTCACCGCGAGGGACGAAGCGATCCACATCAATCTACCCATAATCACTAACCCTGACGTTAAATGCTGTTCATCCTAAACGAATTGATTCACTACGATTTATAGGGTGCAGACACGATTAATGTTTTTACTCCCCTTGCAAAGGATTTCCCAAAGGTTTTCATTGCCATTGAAAACCATACGGGCGGCGAGTAGGCCGCCCGTATTACATGGATGTGTTGAAATTGAATTTACTGGACCGACCGTGCGATTTCCAGCACCTGTTCTTTGGTGAAGGTCCCGCCGTACCATAAATCAGATGAGGTAATCAGCATTCCGATCTCCAGGTCGCCTGATTGCCATACGACTGCGTGGTTAAAGGCGTCATTTGACATATATTTGCCCGGCTGGCCATTAATGTCAACAGTCTCGCCGGTAAACCTATCCCAGGTCCCGCCAGGATTTTGCTGGAGGGATTGCAAGAGTGATATTTCTGCCACCCCAGGGTCATACCCAATTGGATGGTAATTCAATCGAATTTCCTTAAGGTCTGCATTATAAGTACCATAATCGAACACGAAACCTTCGGGCAGGATTGCGGGTTTCAAAAGGGACAAACCGCTGATTTGTTCAGCTTCCGCAAAGCTTACCAGGTGATCTGCGCGAGGACCTTCAGCAGGAACCGATTGGTCTACCATCGACAAGGCCAGCTTGATCAGTCCCTCAGCGCTGCATAAATCCTCTCTTCCAACGCATCCGTAAGCATTGATTTCATACCAACGTTCTCCATCTGCCCAGCGCAAGCTGTATTTTCCGGTCGGAACCCATTTATAAGCAGTCTCACCTGGCTTGGCGGCATAAATGCCAACCACATACTCCCCAGGGTACTCACCCACCAATACCTGCTGGATCGAATCTTCCGGGACGCCGGCGCCGAGAGATGTAAATTCACCACCCGGCCCTTGAAGGAGATAGAGGTAAGAACCTCCACCGATCCGCTCATAATTGATTTGAACATCATTAATTCCCTGCACGTAAACCCCCTCGAGGCTATACTCGGCTGGATCAGCCGGAAATTCTTTAATGTCATACCCAACTTTCTTCTCAGCCCAAGCCAGCTTGCAGGCATAACCATACGGTTCAGTCTGGCAGGCTTGCGATTTAGCCAGGGTAAATCCTTCGGGGGTCGGGCGTGGTGCTTCCGTTGGGGCTGAAGCCGCGGGCGCCAGCGTGACGGCAAAAGGAGAAGCAAAGGTCGGGGTCACCAGCAGGTTGGGCTCTGTGATAGGAATTTCAGTGACGGTGGCGATTTTGAAGAAATGTTTGATTGAATCCGCCAAAGCCTGGCCTTCCGGCGCTTTCGCGAAAAACATGGCCAGCAGCAGCACAGCAGCAAAACCCAACCCAAAGCGTAAAACAAACCCTTTGCGAGCGACCTTTACAGCCTGGCTGTCGGCACGCCGCATCAATTCGGCATGGACGCGATTGACAAATTCGGCGCGAATTTCCGGGACGGCATACACCTTACGCATAACCGCTTCAAATTGATCGAGAGATCCATTTTTATTCATGATTGTCCTCTAACTGGCTTTGGAGCCGTGCCAGCAAACGGTAGGTAGTTTTTTTGACTGCATCTTCATTGCGCTGCAGCAGATGGGCAATTTCGCGAAAGCTCATTTCAGCCAGAAAGCGCAGACGCAAAAGCTCCTGTTCATCCTCGTTGAGCGTCTGAATCAGCTTTGCCAACAATGCAGACTGCTCCGCGTGAATTGCCTTGGCCAGTGGGTCGGTATTGACCTGGTCACTGGCAGTGCCATCGATAGAAACGTCAAATTTCCGATGGCGGTAATGGTCAACGACCTTGTTTCGAGCGATCCCGAATAGCCAGGAAGAAAAGTGCCCGTCACCGCGGAAGCGGTTAAAGGTTTCATAGGCGATTAGGAATGTCTGAGCAGTGATATCTTCCGCTTCGTGGATGTTTCCTGTCCGATTGTATAGGTAGCGAAAGACCGGAAAAACGTAGCGTTGATACAGCGCGCCAAACTCATGCGGATCTTTTCTGGCGGCAGTGATGAGTGAAGTTAAGTCGGTTTCAGCGTCGGTTGGGTGGAATGTCAAAGCAAAGTCACTTTCTGCCATAAATTACCTTATCTCGTATGGGTCCTGCAGGTTTGTATTTGTTTGAGCTCGTTAATTATGTCGTGAAAATGGAGAGAATGGGACAAAATAGTATGTTTACTCCCTTAGTCAAGGAGGTGAATCTGGCAAGAAGCGGGAGCGCACTGCGCTCCTCTACGGAACTTTTTCGCCGCGCTTCCGTGGTGAGGTTCTCCCGGCTCCTCCTCCGCTTGTCAGCTTTCCATATGGACGTTAGAATAAGACCCATATGGCACAACCGATGTTCCTGTTGGCCTCCAATTCTCCGCGCCGCCAGCAAATGATTTCATGGACTGGGTGGCCTTTTGCCGTCCAACCCGCCGATCTGGATGAATCGCGGCTGCCGGGTGAACCTCCGGCGGACTATGTGCTGCGTTTGGCGATTGCCAAGGCGCGCGCAGTGGCTGAACAAACCGAAAGCACCCAGGTCATCCTGGCAGCGGATACCATCGTCGTGGATGGCGATGATTTGTTGGGTAAGCCCGCATCTCCTGAAGAGGCGCGTCTGATGCTCACCCGCCTGCGCGGGCGCACCCATCAGGTTTACACAGCACTGGCGTTGTATGACTCTGTTACTCAGATGCTGGAAACGGATCTGTGCGTCTCTCAGGTGCCCATGCGTGCGTATGCCGATGAAGAGATCGAGGTTTACGTCGCGACCGGCGACCCGCTGGATAAAGCCGGCGCTTATGCCATTCAGCACGCCGAGTTTCGCCCGGTGGAAGGGTTTGCCGGTTGCTATGCCAGCGTGATGGGCCTGCCGCTTTGCCACCTTATGCGAACGGCGCGTTTTTTTGGCGTCGAGCCGCTGAGCGATGTGCCGGCCGAATGCCAAACGAATTTGAACTATGACTGCCCCATTTCTGCTGCGGTGTTGCGGGGCGAGGATGTGGGCTAGCCGCAAGGCTGGACAATGGAGAAATAAAACAATGAAGTTGCGATCCGCGATCCTGGTTTTTATAGTGCTGCTGTCAGCCTGCACTCCGGGGGCTAAAAATTCCCCGAATGGGCCCACCCCCACCTTGCGCGATCCCATGGTTAACACCACCACCGTCCCGGAGCCCGAGCCGGCTGCCCGGTCCTTCCTGGAAGCCTGGAAGGTGGATAACTACGCCGCTATGTACGCGCAACTGACTTTGCTTTCAAAAGATGCGCTGATCGAAGGCGATTTCTCCAACCATCTCAAAGATGTCAGCGCCACCATGTCGCTCCAGTCGCTGGACTTTGAAATCCTGCAATCGCTGATTAAAAATCCGAGCGAGGCGCAGGTGGCTTACCGCATGACTTATCACACTGTGCTGGTGGGCGATATCGTGCGTGAAACCGTGATGAATATGAGCCTGCAGGATGGCGACTGGAAAGTGCAGTGGGAAGATGGCATGATCCTGCCCGAGCTGAGCGGCGGCAATCACCTGAGCATGGACATCTCTGTGCCAGCGCGCGGCAACATTTACGATGCCAATGGCAGCGCCCTGGCCGCCCAGTCGGATGCGGTGGCCCTGGGAATCATCCCCGGGCAAATCAACCCGGATACCGAAAGCGCACTGCTGGTCGAACTTTCCAACCTGACCAACCTTAACACCGAAGCCATCACCTCGCTGTACGAATTTGCCCAACCCGATTGGTACATCCCGGTGGCTGATGTCTCAGCCCAGGCGGTGGAGCGCCGCTACGATGTGCTGTCATCACTGGAGGGGTTGGTGATGAATTCGTATAACACGCGCTATTATTTCAACCAGGCAGCTCCGCATGCGGTTGGCTATGTCCAACCCATCTCGCCGGAAGCCATGGATGAATACCGGCGGCGGGGTTACCGGGTGGATGAGCGGGTTGGCATGGCTGGCCTTGAATCCTGGGGCGAGGAATATCTGACCGGTCAGCGCGGCGCCTCGTTGTACGTCGTTGACCAGCAGGGCAGCGTGATAACCCGGTTGGGGCAGCGCGAGTCTGCACCGGCCGATGAGGTTTACAGCACGCTTGACAAGGATCTTCAGGAGCAGACGCAGCGCGCCATCGAGGGTTTTCGCGGCGCAATTGTGGTGCTTGAGCGCGACACTGGCCGTATTTTAGCTATAGCTTCCGGCCCGACCTTCGACCCCAATCTGTTCGACCCGAACAACTTCAACAGCGGCTGGATGCTGGGCGATGTTTTCGATCAGGGGACCGTGCCGCTGCTCAACCGCGCGACCCAAAGCGCCTACCCGCTTGGCTCCGTGTTCAAAATCATCACGATGGCCACCGCTCTGGAAACCGGAGTTTTCACTGAATTTTCGGAATACAATTGCACCCACACCTTCACTGAACTCACTGGCGTAACCCTGTACGACTGGACCTATGAAAAAGAAAAGCCGGCAAGCGGGCTATTAACCCTGCCCGAAGGTCTGATGCGCTCCTGCAACCCGTGGTTCTATCATATCGGGTTAGAACTCTATACTTTGGGCTATACCGAAGACTTATCCAAGATGGCGCGCGCTTTTGGCCTAGGTTCGCCTACCGGCATCGAACAGTTGGACGAGGTGGCAGGCAATATGCCCATGCCGGTCAATGACAATGACGCGGTGCAGCTTGCCATCGGTCAGGGCGCCATGCTGGCGACTCCGCTTCAGGTGGCGCGCTTTATTGCAGCGGTAGGCAACGGCGGCACCTTGTATCGCCCACAGATTGTCGAGAAGGTCACCACACCTGACGGTGAACCGCTGATCAGTTTTAAGGCAGACCCGCAGGGTACGCTGCCGGTTTCTGCTGAAAACCTGCAGATCATTCAAGATGCCATGCGCAGCGTGGTGGCCGATAACCGTGGCACCGCCCATTTTGCCCTGGCGGGCTTGCAGGTGCCGATTTACGGCAAGACCGGCACCGCCACCAATTCGACGGGCACATCGCACGCCTGGTTTGCCGGTTACACCGATGCCGGGCGTGAAGACCTGCCAGATATCGCCATCGCAGTTATCGCCGAGAACGCCGGCGAAGGGTCGGAGGTGGCTGCGCCCATCTTCCGCCGGGTGGTGGAAGCCTACTTCTTTGGCAAGCCTTCGCGGCTTTACCCGTGGGAATCGAGTTTCTATGTTACCCGCACACCGACATCGGAATTTGACGAGACCGCCCAGGAAACGCCCCAGCCTTAATTGATCGCTACAGGAACGTCTTCGCATGGATGAAAAAATGGTCTGGGGTTGGATTACCCGGCTGCTCTCCGGTTTTTATAGTGTGCAGACCGAACAGGGTACGGTTGTCTGTCAGCTACGCGGCCGGCTAAAAAAGCACCGGTCGGCTGGCGACATTATTGCCTTGGGGGATCACGTGCGCATTCAATTGCAAAATGACGGTACCGGCTCCATCGAGGAGATTGCCCCCCGCCAGACTGCATTGGTGCGGTCTGCTCCCACGGCGCGCGGGGTGTATCGTCAGGTGCTGCTTGCCAACCCGGACCAGGCAGTGTTTGTATTTGCCTGTGCCCACCCCGAGCCGCACCTGCGCATGCTCGACCGGTTTTTGATCGTGGCCGAGCAACAAGGGATCCCTCCGCTGGTGGTGGCCAACAAAATCGACCTGGCGACCCCGGAGGTAATCGAAAAATTTTCGATTTACCCGCCGTTGGGTTACCCGGTAATCTTCACCTCAGCCCACACCGGTCAGGGGATTGACGAGTTGCGCGAACGTCTGGTGGGCAAACTGTCGGCATTGGCCGGGCCTTCCGGGGTGGGTAAATCCAGTCTGCTGAACGCCGTCCAGCCCGAGTTGGGTCTGGCGGTGCGGGATGTGAGCCAGGCTACTGAAAAAGGACGCCACACCACGGTTATCCGGCAGTTGTTTCCATTGGACGCCGGCGGCTATGTGGCTGACTTGCCCGGCATGCGCATGCTGTCGCTGTGGGACATCCAGCCGGAGGAGTTGGACGGATATTTTCCGGAGCTGCGCGGACTGGTGCAGGAATGTTTGTACAACGACTGCAACCATCAAAATGTGCCGGGCTGCGCAGTGATCGAAGGGGTAAACAGGGGAACCGTATCGCCCGAACGCTATGAATCGTATTTGCGCCTGCGCTTTGGGGAGGAATGATGACATTGTCGACTGGTCTGGCCTGGGAAAAGATCGTTCTCAAGTTACGCAATCCGTTCCGTTTGTCCTACGGCGTTTCCGAGACGCGTCAGGCGTTCTGGCTGCGTCTGCCGGGCGATGAGGGCTGGGGCGAGGGCACCATTCCGCCTTATTATGGTGTTGCTGACGACGCTATGGAAGCCGTCTGGCGCGCTGCGGCTGAATCCGGACGGGAATTGCCCGATGATCCGGCAGAAATCGAAGCCTGGGTTGGCGGAGAGGGGCCCGCGCCGGCGCGCTGCGCCCTGGACCTAGCGTTGTACGACCGGATTGCCCGTCGACACGGCCTGCCACTGTATGAACTGCTGGGCTTACCCAAACCGGCGCCCATGCCCACCTCGTTCACCATTGCCATCGATATGCCTGAAGCCATGGCGCGCATGGCCGCCGATAACCGCCACATGCCGATCATCAAGGTCAAGCTGGGCAGCGATGACGACGAAAGCCGCTTGAAAGCCATTCGCGCTGCCCGTCCGGATGCCCGTCTGCGGGTGGATGCCAACGCCGGCTGGTCGCTGCAAGAAGCCATTCACCAGGTGCAGGCGCTGGAAAGCTATGACTTGGAGATGATCGAGCAGCCCCTGCCCAAAGACCAGATCGAAGCCATGGGTGAAGTGCAAACACATACTCATCTGCCGCTGGTTGCCGATGAATCGGTGCAGACTCTGCAGGATGTGGAACGCCTGGCAGCCGCAGGGGTGCGCGGCATCAATTTGAAATTAATGAAGGTCGGCGGCCTGACGCCCGGGCTGCGCATGCTCAAACGGGCGCGCGAACTGGGGCTGCAGGTCATGCTGGGGTGCATGGTGGAAACTTCGCTTGGCACCACGGCCATGGCACATCTGGCTGGCCTGGCGGACTGGTTGGACCTGGACGCCCCGCTGCTGGTCAGCAATGATCCATTTGACGGCGTGACTTATTCCCCCACGCTTGATCTTTCAATTCCTGATCGTCCCGGGATCGGCGTACAATTAAAAAATGAGTAGGGGCAGCCCAGCGTGTCTTCCCCAACAAAAATAACCCGTGGAGGAAATATGCGCGATGCAATCCAGGCTATTCTGACTGATCTAAAAAAGCTGAAAGCGGACAGCCGCGAGCAGGTGTTCGATGTGAATATCGCTGCCTTCGATGGTAAGCAGGTGGCACTCAGTGGGCGGGTATTGGCTGATGTTGACCGCCAGATGCTGCGTCAGGCGCTGCACAGCCACCTGCCAGAGCTGGCGGTGGACGATGGAGGGGTGCAGACATTATGCCTGGTGGAACCGCGGCTGCGATTCGTTGCGACCAACCTTACCAGCTTGCATCGTGAGCCGTCCTGGTTGGCCGAGCAGTTGAATCAACTGCTGTACGGCGCGCAGCTTGAAATTTTGGAAGAGCGGGAAAAATGGGCGTATGTGCGCTGCGCGGACGGTTATCTGGGCTGGGCTTACCTGCCCTATCTGACTGCTGAATGGCAGCCGCCGGCCACTCATCTGGTGACTGCACCGGTAAGCCTGATGAGAGCCGAACCGGGCGCGGATGCGGAAAAGATTACCCGCGTGCTGGGCGGGACGTTTGTGCACCTGCTTGGCTTGCAGGGGGAATGGGCCAGCATTCAGGCCAACCGCAAGGGATGGGTGCGAGCAGACGATCTGCGCGATCTACAGAGCATACCCGTTACGACCGCACAGCGGCGTGTGCAAATGGTCGCTGATGCGTTCCGCATGATCGGCGTGCCGTATTTATGGGGCGGTTCGTCTGCGATGGGCATCGACTGCTCGGGGTTTGCCCAACTGGTGCACCGCTGGTCGGGCATCACCCTGCGGCGGGACGCCGACATGCAGATGGCGGACGGCAAACCGGTCGAGCAAGCGCAATTGCAGCCCGGCGATCTGGTGTTCTTTGGCGAAGGCAGCGACCACCGCACGATCACGCATGTGGGCATCAGCCTGGGCGGCTGGGACATCATCCATTCGTCCCGTTCACGCAACGGGGTATACCCGGATAATATTCAGGCTGTGAACGTTCTGCGGGAAAGCTTTGCCGGCGGAGCGACGTATTTGGGGTAATATGCCAGGCGTCAAGTGGCACGTAACACACCCCGCTATGTTCCCCAATCACGCAAATACAAGAAATCATAGCCAACCGTGCGGTTACTGAGCTTGGCGATCGGCGGCATGACCCGCTTGAAATGGTTGCGCCGGATGCGTTCGACCACTTTGCGCACAAAGCTTTCATCAAAGCCGGCCTGGACGCATTCCTCCGGCGTGGCGCGCTCGTCCACCAGCAGGTACAGCAACTGATCGACCTCGGCGTAGGTGAATCCCAACTCGCCTTCATCCGTTTGGCCGGCCCACAGGTCGGCAGTCGGAGGTTTGACCCGCACCGACTCGGGCACGCCCATGGCGGCGGCCAGTTGACGCACCTGGGTCTTGTACAGGTCGCCGAGGGGGTTGAGCCCGCAGGCCGAATCGCCGTAGAGGGTGGTGTAGCCCAGTAAAATCTCGGTCTTGTTGCCCGTGCCAACCACCAGCCCGCCAAACGCCGCCGACTGATCGTATAACACGATCATGCGCATGCGCGCCATGATGTTGCCGCGCCGTAAGCTGGTCATTTCGGGGAAGCGCTCCAGCAGCGGCTCGGCCATTGGGGTGATCTCGATGGTTGCCGATTGCACCCCGGTCGCGTCGATTACCCGCTGCGCGTCATCCAGCGAGTCCTGTGAGGAGGTGCGGTACGGCATGCGCACGGCCAGTACATTTTGTGGTCCAAGCGCCTCGGCGGCCAGGAAGCATGACAGGGCAGAATCGAGTCCGCCGGAAAGCCCGACCACGGCGCGCTGCATACCGGCGCGGTTGATTTCGGCGCGAATCCAACCGGTCAAAATTTTACGCGCCACAGCAGGGTTGATCGTCAAATCGGTCATCGGCTTCTCCATCTGTTTAACGCCCCGGATTTGGGTTTGCAGAGTGCAAAATGCGCTCGAGTTCGCGCGCCACCAGCCCCGGACGTTCGTCGCGCAGCAGCGGCAGGCGGGCGCGGGTGTGATGCAGCCGGGTCAGGTCAATTTCACCCAGGGTCAGAGCTTCCTCGTGCATGGGACCTTCCACCAGCAGGTTGCCGTTGGGACCGTAGAGCGCCGAACCTCCCCAAAAGTTAAGACCGTCCTCGTAACCGACGCGGTTAGCATGGGCCACAAAGGCGGTAAACAGGCTGGCATAGGCCGCATTGATGTGATCCACCCAGGCGGCCGATTCCAAACGGTCGCTGCCATTCAGACCGCGCCCCGGTGAGGCAGACATATGCAGGAAGATATCGGCGCCGTCCAGCCACAGCAGGTAGGGCGGTGATGCGTGCCAGAAATCCTCGCAAATCAGCATACCGACGCGCCCAAAGCGCGTGTCAAAAGCGCGCACCGAGTCACCCCAGGCAAAGAAGCGTCCCTCGTCGAACATGGAGTAGGTGGGCAGGTATACTTTGCGGTGCACATGCAGCACCTGACCGCGCGACAGGTAAGCGGCGGCGATGTAGAAGCGGCGGCGCTCATCCACCTCCACAAATCCTACCATCAGGTCTATCTTCTGGCTGGCAGCCAACAGCGGGCGAAAAACCGGGTCATCCGCGGTGGGACGGTGCGCCAGGGTTGGCGCCAGGTCCTGCAGCACATAACCGGTCAAGGATAATTCCGGGAAAACCAGCAGGTCGGCGCCCTGGCTTTGCGCCTGTTTGGCAACCTCCAGGTGCTTTTCCAGGTTGGCCTGGACATCGCCAAGCACCGTGTTGATTTGAGAGAGTCCTATGGTCAATTTCATGCGATGGGTTACCTGTAGAGGTGAAATGGAAGCGAAATTACTCGCGCGGGGAGAACCAGGTTTCGCGGTTGGCGCCGGGGGCTTCATCTGAGAAGGAGGCGCGCATACGCAGCACGCCGAGAACGATCAAACCCAGCGTACACATCCCGGCCAACAGCGCGGCAGCAACGTAATCGAGGCGTAGCCCATTGAAAGCCAGCCCGCCATCTGCTCGCCAGAAGGAAAAGAGTGCGGTATGCCCTGCCAGTAGCAGCCCGGCAACGCCGGCGCGCACTTCAAAGGAACGCCAGTTGGCGCTGCGGTGTTCGAATGACCAGGCAAGCAGGAATAGCGTCAGCGCGGCGACCAATTGCAGGGGCCAGCGGTAGGTGAGCGCGCCCTCAGGCTCGGTGGAGGGGATTGCCCAGGGAAGCGCCGGGTGAATCTCGGCCCCATAAGTGGTGCCGCTGAAGCCGGCTCCCAGCCAGGAGGTGACAGCCACGGTGACGAACATGGGTGCAAAAATATCAGCAGCAACCCCAAGTGGAGCACGCAGGAACAGCGCCGCAATAAAAAAGGCCGTCAGCGCGCCTGCCAGTGCGCCCGGCCAGGCCAGCCCGCCTTCACTCAACTGCCAGACCGACTCCGGATGGGCAATGTAATAAGCCGGATATAGCCAGACGTACGCCACGCGTGCTCCAACTAACGTTGCTGCCAGTAGGCCCACCCCGGCGCCTGTCCAGGGTAATGACAGGTTGTCGGGGACACGCCGGATAATTTGCAGTAGCCCAAGTGCAGCGCCAATCCCAAGGAGCAGCGAGAAACCATTCACAATCAAGATTATAACGTGTCACATGTAAGGTGTAAAAGGCAGCTTTTAATCCCTCTACCCATCGGTTTTAGGTGCAAGGCACTTCAAAAGTGCCTTGCACCTGAATTTGGGTGCATTTGGCGGCATAATAGAAGGGGCATCGCTCCTGTCTCCGGAATCAATTGGCATTTGCGTTTACTCAGAGGCAACGCACCAGATTTTTGTGGCTGCGATGACTACACAACTATCCGTAACTACGTTTGACAGATATACAGAATATATTTATAATGATTCTGCCAGATAATCAGCTATGCGGCGCTCTAACCTCAGGGATGCAAAACTTAGCTTAGCTTGACTGGCTGATCACGACATGCCAATGAAAGGCGACCTTTCAACAGAAGAGGTTCTTACTCCAGTTCAAGATTGCCATAGAATCTCTAAATTCGATATTGGTTATAATGAAGTGGGTTACGGTAAATGGGCTGGGTATTCGGACCTGAAATCCTGAATCCAGCCGTTTTTGTATATCCGGCATCCTTGCGTACCCTGGGAAAACACTAACGTATCGGGGGGGCGAACATAAACAGGCCACGTATCAGGCATTATGTAGTCAAAGGAGAAATTAACGGGAGATAAGGCGTTTCCAGAACAATAGCAAACCATGTACTGTGTGACAAACAAGGTCGCGAAAACATGGTGATGCCCAATAAATTGTAATATATCTGGTAAACTTTACCTAAGATCGACCGTTATTTACGGCCAAAATAAATTGTTATCTTTAAATTGGCTTATTCTTTGGAAGGAGGTGGTTTTACAACAATCAATGATGATGAAGTCGACGTCACCTTTTTACCCGACTATTTGCACGAGGAGGAGTTTGAATGTTTAAGAAGAGTTTTACATTCGCATTTGCGCTTCTGATCATTGCCAGCATGGTATTGGCCGCTTGCCAACCTGCTCAGACGACCCCGACAGAAGCCCCCGTTGTCGAACCGACCGCAGTAGAACAACCGACTGCCGAAGTCGTCCCCACCGAAGTTCCTACCCCCGAAGTAGTCCAAACCACCCGCAAAGGCGGCTGGCTGGATGAAATCGTGTTCTCGGTGGTCGCTTCCGATTCCGCGCTGACCCAGATCGAAGCTGGCGCTATTGATATCTATGCCAACGGCCTGTCCTCCAAGGACCTGCCCGCGATCAAAGATGCTGGCGTGAGCTACTCGACCTCCAGCGGTCTGTATTACGATATCCTGTACAATCCTGCTGGCCCGGAATTCACCGACGGCCGGTTCAACCCGTTCTCCAATCGCAAGATCCGCGAGGCGACAAACTGGTTGTTCGACCGCGATTACATCAACCAGGAAGTTTATGCAGGCGGCGGTCTGGCCAAATTCTTCGCCATTACCACCCAGTTCCCTGACTATGCAGACCTGGCAGATGTCGCCCGCAAGCTCGAATCCTACTACGCCTACAACTTCGACAAAGCCAAAGAAGTCATCACCGCTGAAATGGAAGGCATGGGCGCCACCCTGGTTGACGGCAAGTGGATGTACAAAGATGCTCCCGTCACCCTTATCTATATTATCCGCAACGACTCCGACGGCACCCGCATCCCCATCGGCGAATACACTGCCGCCCAGTTCGAAGCGCTTGGCTTCACGGTTGACCGCCAGATGAAGAAAGGCTCAGAAGCCTCCCCAATCTGGATTGGTTCTGATCCCGTCGAAGGTCAATGGCACCTCTACACTGCTGCCTGGTCCGCCACCGTTCTCGATCGCGATCAGAGCAACATCTTCCAGGAAATGTACCTGGACTCCAGCGCTCAGGGTATCCCTGCCTTCCTTGACAATGTCTCCGATCCTGAGTTCAAAGAACTCGGCGACCGCCTGGCCACCGCGGACTTCGCGACTCTGCAAGAACGCCATGACATGATGGCCCGCGCCCTAGAGCTTTCGCTCCAGGATTCGCTGCAGGTCTTCCTCATCGACGGCAAACAGTTCACCCCGTATGCCAACGGCATGGTTGCCACGGCTGATCTGGCCGCCGGTATCGAAGGCGCTCAGATCTACCCCTATACCCTGCGCTGGGCTGACCAGGAAGGCGGCACGGTTCGCTGGGCTACCCAGGATCTGTTCGCAGAACCCTGGAACCCGATCGCCGGCTCCAACTGGGCGTTTGACCAGGGCGCCATCCGCGCTACCCAGAGCGGCGACATCATGTACGATCCCTACACCGGTCTGTTGTGGCCGCTGCGCATCGAAAAAGCCGATGTCGTTGTTAAGGAAGGTTTGCCTGTTGGTAAGACCCTCGACTGGGTGAACCTCGAGTTCGCTCCTGAAATCACGGTTCCGGCAGATGCCTGGATCGACTGGGATGCCGCCAACCAGGTCTTCGTAACCGTCGGCGAGAAGAATCCCGAAGGTCTGACTGCTCTGCGCAAGACCACTCTGTACTATCCGGCTGACATGTTCGAAACGGTTAAATGGCATGACGGCGCCAACCTGTCCCTGGCGGACTTTGTCTTTGGCATGATCATGACCTTTGACCGCGCCAAGCCCGAAAGCGCCATCTATGACGCGCAGGCTGAACCTCAATTCCTGCCCTTCCAGGAGAACTTCCGCGGGTTCAAGATCGTATCCACTGAGCCGCTGGTGATCGAGTACTACTCCGACACCTACTCGCTGGATGCTGAACTGAACATCCCGCTCATGTTCCCGACCTATACCTTTGGTGAGGGTTCCTGGGACACGATGGCTGTCGCCAACGCTGCTGAAGCCGGCGGCGAACTGGCTTACTCGGTGGACAAAGCTCTGGAAAAAGAGATCGAACAAACCAGCTTCATTGGTGGTCCGAGTCTCGAAGTCCTGGCCAAATACCTGGATCAGGCCATCGCTGACAAAACCATCCCCTACGCTCCTACTATGAGCGCTTACCTGACGGCCGATGAGGCAGTCGCTCGCTATGAGGCCCTCAAAGCCTGGTTTGGTGAGCACAACAACTTCATGGTTGGTACCGGCCCGTACTTTGTGGACCAGGCCTTCCTGACTGAAAAGACCCTGACCCTCAAGCACTTCGAAGACTATCCTGATCTGGCTGACCGCTGGTCAAACTTTGGCGAGCCCAAGCTGGCTGTTGTTGAACTGGATGGTCCTGGCCAGGTGAAGATTGGTGAAGAAGCCACGTTTGATGTATTCGTGACCTTCAAGGACGCCGCCTATCCGGCTGCCGAAATCAAGCAGGTCAAGTTCTTGCTCTACAACGCGCAAGGCGAGATCGTGAAAGTTGCCGAAGCCGTTGCTGTTGAAGACGGTCAGTACAGCGTCGTTTTGGATACCGCAACAACGGCTGCTCTCGAAGCTGGTTCCAATAAGCTCGAGGTCGCGGTTGTTCCGTTCACCGTCTCCCAGCCGACCTTTGCGTCCGTTGAATTTGTAACGGCTCCGTAAGGCGGAATCAGTTTGTCTGTTTTGGCATAACGATAGGGGCAAGTGTCTCACTTGCCCCTATCTATCCTAATTTTGAGGGCATAAAATGACACAGGATACTCAGGCAGGCGTCCTTGGTGTACCGAAGAAGAAAACGACCTCAGCGTTTGCCAGGGTGGCTCGTTTCATGGGGATCCGGGCCGTTACGTTATTGTTCACCGTGGTAATCGGGGTATATACCACCATTCTCATCGCCAATATGGGTGGTTATGTCGATACCATCATGCGCAACGACATCCGTGAACGGGTGAACCAGCGTGTGGCAGCCTCGACCGCCAATCAGAATATTTCACCGGAAACCCGCCGCCAAATGGCCAATGACCTGGTCGCCCTGGAAGAAAAACGGCTTGGCCTGGATACGCCCTTTGCGATCCGCTCGTTCCGTTATTTGTTTAATGCGCTGCAATTAAACCTGGGTCGGGCGCAGAACATGGTCAGCGATAATGGTTCACGCGAGGTGCGTAATATCATCCTCGAGCGTTTACCTGCCACGCTGTTGTTAATGGGAACCTCGCAGTTATTTTTATTCTTTTTCAGTGTTTTTATCGCGCTGACTCTATCACGTTCGTACGGCAGCTTCTGGGATAAGCTGGTGATTACGCTCTCGCCAACTTCCGCTGCGCCACCCTGGTTCTATGGGATTTTCTTCATCTTGCTTTTTGCTGCTGTATTTAAGATTTTACCGTTTGGCGGGATGGTGGATGCACCCGTGCCCGACAATACTTTTGATTATATTTTGAATGTGTTGAAGCATTTGATCCTTCCAGCAAGCTCACTGATCATTAGTTCGTTATTTCTTAGCATCTATAACTGGCGAACTTTCTTCTTGATTTATTCCAGCGAAGATTACGTGGATATGGCCAAAGCCAAAGGGCTGCCGTCGCGGGATATCGAGCGGCGTTACATTCTGCGCCCAACCTTGCCGACTATCATCACCAATTTTGCGCTATTGGTCATCGGCCTGTGGACAGGCGCCATTATTACTGAAACAGTCTTCCTGTGGCCTGGACTTGGTCGAACGCTGTTCCGGGCGATCGGGTTCTTCGATACGCCCGTGATCGTTGGGTCGACCATCATCTACGCGTACCTGCTCGCCATTACCGTATTTCTCCTCGATTTTGTCTATGTTCTGGTTGACCCGCGCGTAAAAGTGGGCGGTGGAAAATAGCCATGAAAAACTTGAAAAAAAATTTCGCCGAGATTTCTCGCTACCCTTCAGCGGTTTTTGGTCTTTTTATCATATTCCTGCTGGTAGCCCTGGCAATATTTGCTGTCATTAAGATACCTTATTCCGAGGCTGTTCGCCTGTGGCGCGGCGGCGAAGACGTCTGGTATATGAACCCTAAGAACGTCCCACCCGCCTGGTTCAACACTTTCAGGAAGACCAAGTTACCCGAATCATTTGCTATAAAAGGTGGGGAAGAGGGCTTTTCCAAGACGGTTACCCCGAGCAGCCCGGATACAGCAGCCATTGATTTCGAATACGCCTTCGATTTCAATTACGATGTGTATCCACAGGAGTTGATGCTGTACTTCACCTCTACTTACCAGAGTAAAAATCCCTTCGTTTCCATCTATTTGATCACTCCGGATGGCGAAGAAATCCGCATTGGTGACCTGGGCATCAGCGCCAAGCAAACCTTTCGCTTCTCGCAGGACGAAAAGCTGATCAAGCGGTTGGTGCGCGAAAAGCGCGACGACAACCCAATGATCGGGTTATTCTCAGTTCCCGAAACCAACCCACCGGTACCGCAAAAAGGCAGCTACAAGTTGGTTGTCAATGGACAAACCTTCGAGGCTGGCTCGGACATCAATGTAGAATTTGTCTTCCACGGCCAATCCTACGGCCTGGCAGGCACCGATCACGCGCGGCGCGACCTGATGGTTGCCCTGCTGTGGGGCGCCCCAATTGCTTTGTCCTTCGGCTTGCTGGCTGCGCTGGCGACCTCGATTCTTTCGATGGCGATTGCTGCCATAGGCGCCTGGTTTGGCGGTTGGCTGGACGAACTCATCCAGCGCATTACCGAGGTGAACCTGGTACTGCCCTTCCTGGCGGTTTTGATCATGGTGGGCACTTTCTATTCCACCAGCATCTGGACGATTTTGGGCGTTACCATCTTGCTCAGTATTTTCACCGGAGCGGTCAAATCGTACCGCGCCGTTTTCCTGCAAGTGAAAGAATCAACGTACATCGAAGCTGCCAAGGCATACGGCGCCAGCAATTTCCGCATCATATTCTTCTACCTGATCCCGCGCATGATCCCGTTGCTTATCCCCACGCTGGTTTCGGCTGTGCCAGCCTACGTTTTTCTGGAAGCGTCACTGGCTCTTCTTGGACTGGGCGACCCGGTGCTGCCAACCTGGGGTAAGGTGATCAATGACGCCCAATCCAACGGAGCTTTGTATAAAGGTTTTTATTACTGGATTTTGGAACCCGCTGTGCTGCTCATGGTCACTGGTCTGGGTTTCGCGATGTTGGGTTTTGCACTCGACCGCATCTTCAATCCGAGACTGAGAGGGATTTAGCGACATGGCGGACACAACATTGTTGCGGTTGGAAAAATTAAAACTGCATTTCAAAACAAGTCGCGGCATCGTACAGGCTGTGGACGGAGTGGATTTCACCCTGAATTCCAACGAAGCCATCGTAGTAGTTGGCGAGTCGGGCTGCGGTAAAAGCTCGCTGGCTAAAGCCATTCTGCGTTTGCTGCCGCGTAACGTTCAGGAATATTCCGGCAAGGTCTACCTGAATGGCAAAGAGTTGATGGGCCTGACGGAGGAAGAGTACCGGCAACAAATCCGCTGGATCAAGATGGCCATGGTGCCCCAGGCAGCCATGAACGCGCTCAATCCGGTACTCAAAGTTGGCGAGCAGGTGGCTGAACCGATGATGGTTCACTTTGGCGTCAAAAAGGACGAAGCACTGTCCCAGGCGCAAAAAATGTTTCAACATGTTGGCGTGCCGGCGGATTTCATCAATCGTTACGCCTTTGAGTTGAGCGGTGGAATGCGCCAGCGGGTTGCCCTGGCAATGTCATTGGTCACCACCCCTGACCTGATTATTTTGGATGAGCCGACTTCAGCGCTGGATGTGTTGACCCAGGCCAATATTTTCAACTTGCTCAAACGGATCAAGCAGCAAATGGCCACCAGCTTTATTTTGATCACCCACGATATTGCCACCTCAAGCGAGCTGGCAGATCGGGCGGCGGTCATGTATGCCGGGCAAATTGTAGAGGTGAGCGACGCCAAGACCTTTTTCAGCCAACCGCATCACCCATACTCAGCCAAACTAATGGCCAGCGTGCCCAAGCTGCGCGGTAACGCGGTGCCGGAATTTATCACCGGCCAGCCGCCAAGCCTGATCAACCCTCCAACGGGCTGCCGGTTTGCCGCCCGTTGCCCGAAGCGCTTTGCACGCTGCGTCGAAGAACCACCTGTGGTTCAGTTGGACGGCAATTTAGTCAAATGCTGGTTGTATGTGTAGGGCGGGGTGAATAATGACGATTGAACAAGACAAAATTCAGGAACAGATGGTTGTGCCTGGCAACAACAAGAAGAACAGCACCGGCGCGCTATTGTCCGTCCAGGATTTACGCGTTCATTTTGAGTTGCGTAAATTTGGCTTTGGCCATGCCGGTTATGTTCGCGCCGTTGACGGGGTCAGCTTTGAGCTGAAGCACGGCGCGTCGATTGCAATTGTGGGCGAGAGCGGCTGTGGCAAAACCAGTTTGATGAAGACCATCCTGGCGCTGTACAAACCCACCTCCGGGCAGGTCATTTTTGATGGCAAGGACCTCAGCACGCTAAAAGGCGCCGATTTAAAGGCTTACCGGTCTGAGGTGGGGTTCGTTCAACAGGATCCGTACGGCGCGCTGCCGCCGTTTATGACCGTCCAACGCATACTGGAAGAGCCGTTGACCATCAACGGCGTGAAAGACAAGGAAGAACGGCTGGAACGCATCAGCAAGGTGCTGGAAGAAGTCAAGATGACTCCGGTCAACGAGTTCTTGCCGAAATTCCCGCACCAGCTCAGCGGTGGTCAGCAGCAGCGCATCGTCATTGCGCGCGCCATGATCCTGAATCCCAAGCTGCTGGTAGCGGACGAGCCGGTTTCGATGTTGGACGCTTCGGTTCGCGTCGAAATCCTAAAGCTGCTGCGCGGCTTGCAGGAAAAACACAACCTGGCGGTGATTTACGTGACACACGACCTGTCCACCGTGCGCTATTTCTCGGAACGCATCTTCGTGATGTATGCCGGCCAGGTGATCGAGAAGGGTCAGGTGGATTTGCTGGTCAATAATCCGCTGCACCCCTACACGTATGCGCTGCTGCAGGGTACCTCCGACCCGGATGCCCACAACGCGACGGTGATGAAGGAGGTGCCGCCGGGCGAACCGCCCAGTCTGGTAAACCCGCCGTCTGGCTGCCGCTTCCACCCGCGCTGCCCGAGAATCATTAAAGGTTTGTGCGAAGTCAAAGTGCCGCCTGAATTTGAACCTGTCCCCGGTCAATTGACCGCTTGCTGGCTGTACGAATGAGTTTTTTTACACCCATCCGCATGTTGGTGATTGGAGGTATCCTCGTCCTCGCGGGGGTAGTTCTGCCGCTGCTGATGGTGGTTAAAGTGCTTGAGTCGACTTTATTTTTGAATTTTTTCTCGTATGTGATCGGGCTGGTTGGAACGTTTTTGGGCATCGCCGGCGCGTCTCTGTACGTGAAATATAATCGAAGGAAGTAGATAACGATTAGAAATTCGTAGGTTGGGTTGAGCGGCGGGAAACGCTCATTGGTGAAACCGGTTTGCAGCCGCGAAACCCAACAATAATCAAATAATGCATCCAAATTTTCGGATTTCGGGCTGCAACATAGTCGTAGGTTGGATTGCCCACACCCACAGGGTGCCCTGCCCCCAGGGCACCCTGTGGGTGTGGGCGGACAAATTACCCCGGTTGATCACATGCATGGATCGCCCGAAATCCAACATCCGGTAGGCCCACACGATGTTGGTTTGAGGGGCAAAGTACGGCGATTGTGCAAAATCGCTTGTGTGACCCCTCAAACCAACCTACGAAGACCGTTCATTCCATCAACTTTACACCATCCCATATTTTTTCACCCTCACCCCAATTTGGAGGGTAAAGCCCTTCCTTCACAAACCTGGAAAAGCTGGAATATGGCCAATCGTAGGGTGAATTTACCAGCCCGTGTTTTACCGGGTTGAAATGAATATATTCAACATGCCTTTCCAGATCCTTTTCATTTCGGATGAGGTGTTCCCAAAAGCGATGTTGCCAAACAGGCACGTCTTTAGGGCGATTTGTCCAATTTCGGGTGAAACAACTTTTGATTAACCGCCAACGTGTTGAGAAATCCGCGTCGTTTTCCGGCAGCGTCCAAATCGTGTGAATATGGTCAGGCATAATGACATTTGCCACGACAGTAAACGGATGGCGAGCTAATGTATATTTGAACGCCATGCGAAGAGTTTCCACCACAGATGGATCGGAGAAAATCGGGATTCGATTGCGGGTCACAACGGTGAAGAAGTATGTACCACCCGGAGCATAAACACGTCGATATTTCATGAAAATATTATATAGGCTATCGGAGGTAGGATTGCCCACAGACATGGTGTGTCAAGTTTCGGATATACAACGGTAATTTCCAGCTAGCCGTAGGTTGGATTGAGGGCGATCTAATGGTGCCTAATGTACCGGATAATTAGCAGCCCGAAATCCAACATCAGAACGAAGGAATGTCGGGTTTCGGGGCTGCATGTTTAATTCATTATCGTATGCACGTAATAGCCCCTCTACCCGACCTACGATATTCATTCACCGAATACTTAAACGCCAGGTTTGAAGGCTAAGCAGGTAATTGTTCCGAAATCCAACATCATAAAGATACGATAAGTCGGGTTTCGGGGCTGCATGTGTAATTCATTATCGTATGCACGTAATAGCCCCTCTACCCGACCTACGAAATTCATTCGCCGAATACTCAAACGCCAGGTTTGAAGGCTAAGCAGGTAATTGTTCCGAAATCCAACATCATAAAGATACGATAAGTCGGGTTTCGGGGCTGCATGTGTAATTCATAATCGTATGCACGTAATAGCCCCTCTACCCGACCTACGAGATTCATTCACCGAATACCCAGACGCCAGGTTTGAAGGCTAAACAGGTGATTGTTCCGAAATCCAACATCATAAAGATACGGTATGTCGGGTTTCGGGGCTGCAAATGTCCCTTTACTGCATGAACTCCTTACACGCCCTCACTCGCAGAGTGCCCTGTGGGCAAACCGACCTACAAATCAACCAACAACTCCCCGGCCTGGCCGAACACTTCATATGCTGCGCGGACATCCTTTACCTGATTGGTGAACAGGAAAATTTGGCAATCGCGGGTGTAGCCCCAATCATGAAACACGCCCGTGATCGAGCCGGTCTTATGATAGAAATCCAACCGGTCGCGCGGGATATTGCGTTTAAGCAATAAATCATCGGTATTCACCAGCAGCAGCGGCTCCACCCAGGCTTTTTCCTCTGGCTCGAGCTGTTCAAAAAGGTCGAAGAAATGAACGGCGTCCTCAGCACTGACCCAGTTATCTAACCCGCGGTCGCGCGCCTTATAATCCATCAATTTGCGCTGTAACTCCGTGCCGTGCAGGCCGAGCGCTTCGCGAAACAGCTGCTGTACGCGCTCCAACCCAATGCGGCGGATGACCAGATTGGTGCACAGGTTGTCCGAGAGCGCCATCATCATCAACAGCACGTCATGGTAAGGCAGTTTGCGCGCAGCCATTTGGTATGCAAAACCTGCGCCCCGTACCTGCGGTTCTGCGTCCAGGTCGCAGCTTTCGCTGCGGCCCACTTGCCCCCGGCGTTCCAGGTGCACCCAGGTCAACAGCAAGGGGATCTTAATGATGGAGGCGGAGGAAAACCGGTCGCAGTTGCTTTCCAGCACGGCTGGCTGCCCTTGACGCTTAAAATAGAAGGCATATTGAAAATTCTGCTGTTTTAAGGCGGTAATCACCTGATTAATTTCCATTTTTTTATTATAATATTTGTTCATACTTTACCTGACATTCCCACCCCTTTGTTTGACATCCCCAGGGTATTCAGGTAGAATAAACTTCAGGTTAATTGCAAAAAGGTAAAATTCGCATTACCCCCTCCCGCTGTAAAGCAGCCATCCGAACAACTCAGAGGTCAATTGCATGTCAGAACTATTAAGTGTGCAAGGCCTGGAAACCCAATTCCGTACCAGGGAAGGGATCGTCCATGCAGTTAATGGTGTCTCTTTCGGGCTAAAAGAGGGCGAAACCCTTGGAATTGTTGGTGAGAGTGGATGCGGCAAAAGCGTGACTGTTATGTCCATGCTGCGCCTGATTCCATCGCCTCCGGGCAAAGTGAGTGCTGGCAAGGCTCTGTTTCAGGGCAAAGACTTGCTGAAAATGAGCGATGACGAGATTCGCCATATTCGCGGTTCGCAAATCAGCATGGTTTTCCAGGATCCGATGACTTCGTTCAACCCTGTGTTGACGATCGGCCGTCAGGTTTCGGAGCCACTTGAGGTTCATCTGGGAATGAACCGCAAGCAGGCCGATGACCGTGTGGTGGAAATGCTCACCAAAGTGGGCATTCCGAACCCGCGCGACCGCCTGAATGATTATCCTCACCAGTTCTCCGGCGGTATGCGCCAGCGCGTCATGATTGCCATGGCCCTGGTTTGCACGCCGCAAATCCTGATTGCCGATGAGCCAACTACTGCGCTGGATGTCACCATTCAAGCCCAGATTGTGGAATTGGCCAAGCGCATCCGCGATGACCTTGGCATGGCGATCATCTGGATCACGCATGACCTTGGAGTCATTGCCGGTCTGGCCGACCGTCTGGCAGTGATGTACGGCGGTTATATCATCGAAACTGCTCCCATTCGGGATGTTTACGCTCATCCCAGCCACCCCTATACTCTTGGTTTGCTTGGCAGCCTGCCGCGCATGGACGAATCAGGCCAGCGGCGGTTGGTTTCCATTGATGGGCTGCCGCCCGTGCTGCTGGAAAAACCCAATTTCTGCCCGTTTGCGCCGCGCTGCAAGTACGTGGTCGAACGCTGTTGGAAAGAGAATCCGCCGCTGATGCAGGTTTCTCCTGACCACACGGCAGCCTGTTGGGTAAATCCGGAAACTGGGAGAGAACGTTAATGGCAGCCAATGAGGTTTTGCTTAATGTTGTTGATCTGGTCAAGCACTTCCCGATCATGAAGGGTGTGCTGATCCAAAAGCAGGTCGGCGCTGTTCACGCCGTGGATGGCGTCAGCTTTGATATCGTAAAGGGCGAAACACTTGGTCTGGTAGGAGAATCGGGTTGCGGAAAATCCACGACCGGACGCGCGATTTTACAGTTGCACCGGCCCACTGCCGGTAGTGTTTTTTATGAAGGCAAGGATCTGGTCAAACTGAAGGGCGAAAGCTTGCGCAAGACGCGCCGTCGTATGCAGATGATTTTCCAGGACCCGTACGCCAGCCTGAATCCGCGCATGACCGTCGGCCAGATTATCACCGAGCCGATGCTGATTCACGACATGACTACGCAGAAGGACACCCAGGGACACGCAGAACGCCTGCTCAAACTGGTCGGTCTCAACCCGGCGTACACCAGCCGTTATCCGCACGAATTTTCCGGCGGGCAGCGGCAGCGTATCGGCATTGCCCGCGCCCTGGCGCTGGAGCCCGCATTGATCGTGTGCGACGAGCCCATCTCCGCGCTGGATGTATCCATTCAGGCCCAGGTGGTTAATCTGCTTGAAGATTTGCAGGCGAAATTAGGGCTGACTTATTTATTCATTGCCCACGACCTGTCGATGGTGCGTCACATCAGCGACCGGGTCGCGGTGATGTATCTTGGCATTATCGTAGAATTAACTACGCGGGATGAGTTATATAGCCATGCGCTGCACCCCTACACGCAGGCGCTTCTTTCGGCTGTGCCCATCCCGGATCCGGCCATCGAAGCCAATCGCAAACGCATTATCCTGACCGGTGATGTTCCTTCTCCGGTAAACCCGCCGTCCGGCTGCCGTTTTCGTACGCGCTGCCCGATCGCGGCTGAGATTTGCAAACAAATAAAACCTGAATTCCGCGAGGTCAGCCCAGGTCACTGGGTGGCCTGTCACATGGTTTAATCAGCGAATATAGGCGGTGTGCAATTCTTCGAGAGGAGGTGGTAACTGGTTAAGCAATCGAAGCACTTGTGTCAAAGAAACCAGACTGGTTTCGACCACTGTTTGTTTCCCATTTATCCTGTAAGGAGGAGAATCACATGCGATCCAAATTGTTTGTGTTCGTGTCGTTCCTGATCTTGGCCAGCTTCGTTCTCGCAGCATGCCAGCCTGCAGCCGTTACTCCCGAGAAAGTCGTGGAGACTGTTGTCATCGAGAAAGAGGGCCAGACCGTCGTCGTGACTGCAACCCCGGCTGCGGAGGCTGCGGAAACGCCGACCCTGCGCGTCAACCTGGGCTCCTGGCCTGATATCATCGACCCGCAGAAGTCATCCTTCGTGAACGAAATTGCTCATCTGAAGATGATGTACGAAGGTTTGACCACCCTGGATGCTGAGCTCAACACCGTCCCCGGTGCTGCCGAGTCCTGGGAATATAATGACGATGCTACCGAGCTGACCTTCACCCTGCGCGAAGGCCTCAAGTACTCCGACGGCTCCCTGCTGAACGCCAAGCGCTTCGAGTACTCGATCTTCCGCAATGTCGATCCCGCCACCGCTGGTGAGTACGCTGCCATCACCGATGATATCGCCGGCGCGAAAGAATGGCGCTATGCCGAAGAACCCACCGAAGAACAGCTTGCTGAACTCAAAGCTGGTTTGAAGGTCCAGGCTTTGGACATGGCCGGCAACGCCTGCGTTGATTACGAACAGGCTGACTGCCGCATCCTCAAGATCGGCCTTGCCCAGTCCGCTCCCTATTTCCACACTGTTATGTCCCTGTGGGTAACTTTCCCCGCCAAGGAAGAAAACATTGCTGAAGGCGGAGACATCTGGTGGACTTCCTCCAAGTTCCACGTGGGTAACGGCCCCTTCGTTGTCAAATCGCTGGAACCCTATGTGCGCGGTTACTTCGAGCCGAACGCCAATTACTGGGGCGGCGTAGCCACCTATAACCTGGAATTCCGCTACATCACCGACTCGGCGGTTTCCTTCGAAGCCTACAAGAACAATGAGTTCGATATCGTTCCGCTGGCGGCTGAAGACCTTGCCACTGTCCAGAACGATGCCACGCTAAATGCGGAAGCCAATATTTACCCCGGCTCCTGCACCTTCGCTGTCATGTTCCACCAACTCAAGGAACCCTTCACCAATCAGAAGGTGCGCGAAGCCTTTGCTATGGCGCTCGATCGCGAAACCTGGGTTACCGATGTCCTCAAGGGCTTAGGCGCCCCCACCTTGACCTGGATCCCCAAAGGCTTCCCGGGCTATGACGCCGAAGAAAACCGCTGGGGCTTCGATCCTGCCGCCGCGCAGGCTGCCCTGGCCGAATCTGGTTACACCGTCAACAACGGCCAGTTGCTCGACCCGACCGGCGCTGTGGTCGAAATGGTTGACACCTTCTCCGACACTCCGCGCAACCGCGTCCGCCATGAATGGCTGGTTGCCAAGTGGAAGGAAGTCCTGGGCGTGGATATCAGCCTCAACCCGGTGGAAGCCACCACCTACACCGCTCTGACCAAAGACGTCAACACTGCCCCGCAGTTGTTCATCCTTGGTTGGTGCGCAGACTACCCCGATCCCCAGAACTGGCTCTCCGTGTACTGGAAGACCGGCGCCTTTGGCGAGCGCATTGGCTACTCCAATCCTGACCTGGATGCCAAACTGGTTGAAGCTGACTCGACGGTTGATCCGGTTGCCCGTATGCCACTATATGCCGAAGCTCAGAAGATGCTGACTGACGGCGCCCCGGTGGCCTTCATGTGGAACAACGTCAACTCCTACCTGGTGAAACCGTGGGTCAAGGGCATCGTCCAGACCCCGCAGGATGCCGGTTGGCCAGGCGACGTAGCTCCGCTGTCCATCACCATCGATACCTCGATGCTCCCGTAATCTTTACGGAAAACATCGCTAAATCAAGTTAGGCAAATGGCCGGTTCTGCTTGGCAACAGGTGGAACCGGCCAGAATCCCGCAGGGAATGACCTGCAGGAAATCTAGAAATTAGGAACCACGTTCTATGGGTAAATTTCTGCTGCGCCGTATGTTATGGCTCATCCCGGTGATTCTGGTTGTCTCGACCATCACATTCGTCCTGATGCACGCGGCTCCGGGTGGCCCCTGGGACAGGGATTTAAGCGCGCGTCAGGTGGACCCGGCAACACAGAAGATGCTTAATACCTACTACGGGCTGGATAAACCGCTCTGGCGGCAGTTTACAGCTTACCTGATTGGCGACGTCGATAGTGAAGGAAAATTCGACTGCGGCCTGATTTGCGGCGACCTTGGTCCGTCTTACCGCCAGCGGGGTTTGACCATCCAGCAAATTTTGTTCATGCCGCCTGAAGAAAAGAGTATTATTTACAGCCGCTTCGGTTATTCCATGCGGTTGGGTGTGTATGCGCTCCTGTTCGCCATCATTATTGGCATTCCCGCAGGGGTGATTTCAGCTCTCAAGCAAAACACGATGGTTGACTATCTCAGCCTTTTTATCGTCACCATAGGCATCTCGGTGCCGAATTTTGTGATGGCGATATTTTTGATCATTATATTTGCTTCCACGCTGCATATGGTCAGTATCGTTCCAAGAAGTTGGGATGAAGTAAGTGTGTGGATCTTGCCAGCCGTGATTTTAGGGTTTAACACCATGGCGCGCACTGCCCGATTGACGCGCGGCTCCATGCTGGAGACGATGCGCCAGGATTATATTCGGACGGCCAGATCGAAAGGCCTGTCTGAACGCGTGGTCATCGTGCGCCACATGATTAAAAATTCGCTTATTCCCGTTGTTACCATCCTTGGCCCTGCTCTGGCCGCCCTGGTAACCGGTTCATTTATTATCGAAACCATGTTTGGTTTCCCAGGAATGGGACGTGCATACGTTACTGCTATTGGCCAGCGTGACTACTCCATGATCATGGGCACCACGTTGATCTACGCGGTTCTGGTGGCGCTTGCTAACGTCAGCGTCGATGTCGTCTATGTATTTCTGGATCCCAGAATTCGGTTGGATTAATAGGTATACGAATGACAACCCAAGTTTCTCAACCCTCGACTGGCAAAACACAGGCGCATATCGCTGATCTGACGATGATGACGGTTAAACCACGCAGCCTTTGGATGGATGCCTGGTCGCGCTTGATTAAAAACAAAGCCTCCGTTGTGGGTATGATCATCATTGTCATCTTTACATTTCTGGCGTTGTTTGCCAGCGTCATTGCTCCGCACAACCCGCTTCAGATCAATGACGGGAAAGGGTTCTTGCCGCCCACCTGGATCGAAGTCGGTCCAAACGGCAAAGCCAGCGACCCGGCCTATTTCTTCGGCACCGATACCCTCGGGCGGGACGTGCTCAGCCGCACGCTTTATGGCGCGCGTGTGTCCATGACAGTCGGATTTTTACCGACCTTTATTATCATTGTGATCGGGACGATTGTCGGTCTGTTCTCTGGTTACCGTGGCGGCCGAATGGATAATATCCTGATGCGCTTGACCGATGTGTTTTACGCTTTTCCGGACCTGCTTTTCTTTATCATCGTCATGGTCACGCTGCGTCAGACGTATATCGGTCAATTGCTGAACGGATTATTCCTGTTGTTCAGCGCTCTGGCGTTAGTTGGCTGGGTCGGTTTTGCCAGAATTGTGCGCGGGCAAACGCTTTCCTTGAAAGAAAAAGAATTTATCGAAGCTGCTCGCTGCATGGGCGCCACTGACTCGCGCATCATGTTCCGCCACATTCTGCCGAACTCATTAGGCCCGGTCATCATCCTGACCGCTATGACCATCCCGGGCATGATCATCACCGAAGCCATTCTTGGTTATCTGGGTCTGGGTCTAATCCCTTCCACAAACCCCAAGGACTTCTTCATCACCAGTTGGGGAGCATCGATGTTGGAAGGTCAGACGGCGATCAATGCGCAGCCCTGGCTGCTGCTGGCGCCAGCCATTGCCGTATCGCTGGTGGTTTTGGCATTCACCTTTCTCGGTGACGGGCTGCGGGATGCGTTGGATCCCCGCCTGCAGGGCACGCAGTAATCGGCCAGGGTCAACGAGAGTACGGTAGCCGTAACCCGATTTAGGCCAATCCCCGTCGGTAGGAGAACGGGGATTAAACGATTCTCTACCATCTCATTACCTCATGCCCGGAATTGATGGTACCCCGGACTCAGGCACAGGGCTCATTTTCGCTATGTCCTCATTTGAAAATCTCTGCGCCCCTTGTCTCGCATGCGTTCCAATTTCACCCCTTAATTATGATAGAATTTATCAACAAATATTGACAACCTGCGGTTTACCGGTAAAGGAGCAAATAAAATGAAGAAAATAATCCTGACCCTGTTGGCAGCCCTCGTGCTGATGATGACCCTGGCTTCCCCAGTGCTAGCAGCCGGACAAGCGCCGTCCACTTGCCCGCCCAATTATGAGCTGCATGCGGTTGGCGATCATCTGGATCACCCCGATCACCATATTGGCGTGGCAGTTGACCTGAACGGCAACGGCTTTTTATGCATGCTGCCGCTGGCCAATGGCCTGCATGTGCATGTTGACGATGTAATTCCATAGCGCCGGGTAACCCCTGTATTGTGATGCACTCTGCGGGTCTCAAGGTCTGCAGAGTGCATTATGATTAAGGGGGATTACCTGAAAGTTCATAGCAGGGTTTGTGAAAGGACCAGCCATGAAAGACGACCATAAGCACGACCATGCTTCGATACCACCGGTCCCTGAGCCTGTCGAAGGGGCTGGTGACGAGCATGACCATTCCATGCACGAGCACGCCGGTCACGACCACGCTTCGACACCGCCGGTCCCTGAGCCTGTCGAAGGGACTGGTGACGAGCATGACCATTCCATGCACGACCACGCCGGCCATAAGCACACTTCGACGCCTTCCGCCCCTTCGACTAGCTCAGGGAGCGGGGCTAAACACGACCATTCCATGCACGAGCATCCCTCGGCAGCGCACGAGGGTGCCCACGCGGACCACACCGGGCACGAAAATCTGTTCCGGCGCAAGTTTTGGGTGTCGCTGATCCTGTCGATCCCGGTCATTTTGTACAGCATGGGCTTGCAGATGATGACCGGGTTGACCATGCCGGCCTTCCCGGGCAGTACTTGGATTGCGCCGGTCTTTGCGGTGATCGTCTTCTTCTACGGCGGGCTGCCCTTCCTGCAAATGGCAGTCCCGGAGATCAAAAACCGCCAGCCTGGGATGATGACTCTCATCTCGCTGGCCATTTCGGTGGCCTTCATTTACAGCGTCGCCACCCTGTTCCTGCCGGGTCAGGCCGATTTCTTCTGGGAGCTGGTCACGCTGATCGACATCATGCTGCTGGGTCACTGGATCGAGATGCGCAGCGTGCGCCAGGCTTCCGGCGCGCTCAACGCGCTGGCTAAACTGATGCCCGATACCGCTGAACGCATCCTGCCGGACGGCAGCCTGGAGACGGTGCGGGCGTCTCAACTGCGCACGGGCGACCGCGTATTGGTGCGCCCGGGTGCCAGCATCCCCGCCGATGGCCAGGTCGTGGAGGGCGAATCGGCTGTCAACGAATCCATGATCACCGGTGAATCAAAACCGGTGGATAAAGCAGTCGGCGCAAAGGTCATTGGCGGTTCGATCAACGGCGACGGCAGCCTGCGGGTGGAGGTCACCGCCACCGGCGACCAGACCGCCCTGGCGGGAATCATGCGCCTGGTGGAACAGGCGCAGATGTCCAAAAGCCGCACGCAAATCCTGGCCGACAAAGCCGCCGGCTGGCTGTTTTATGTCGCGCTGGGCGTGGCAGCCCTTACGGCCGTTGCCTGGGTTATCGCGGACGGCTTTAATATTGCCGTTATCGAGCGGGTGGCAACCGTGCTGGTGATTGCCTGCCCGCATGCGCTTGGGCTGGCCATCCCGCTGGTGGTGTCCATCACTACCGCAATCGGCGCCACCAACGGGATCCTGGTGCGCGACCGGCTGGCGCTCGAAAAAATGCGCCTGGTCGATACCGTGCTGTTCGACAAGACCGGCACCCTGACCGAAGGCCGCTTTGGCGTCGTTGGGGTGGCTGCGGTAGACGGCTTCAAGGAAGATGACGCGCTGGCGCTGGCTGCGGCGGTGGAAGGCGATTCTGAACATACCATCGCGCGCGGCATCCGTGAAAGCGCCGAGAAACGCGGGCTGGCGCTGCCCGCGGTGCGCGACTTCGAGGCCATCAAAGGGCGCGGCGCTCAGGCGCACAGCGACAGTCACATGCTGTATGTTGGCGGTCCGCGTCTGCTGGAAATGCGCGCCACGCAGCTCCCGGAACCCCTGGCGCAATTTGAGCAGCAGGCCAGCGCCAAAGGCCAGAGCGTGGTCCACCTGCTGCAATCCAATCATGACGGTTCCGGCGTGCAAGCCGTGGCTTCCTTTGCCCTGGCGGATGTGATCCGGCCTGAAAGCCGCCAGGCAGTCGAGAAATTGCATGAGATGGGCGTTCAGGTGGCCATGCTGACCGGCGACAGCCAGGCAGTGGCCAAAACAGTGGCGGATGAACTGGGCATCGACACTTACTTTGCCGAGGTGCTGCCGGAAAATAAGGATGCCAAGGTGAGCGAACTGCAGGCCAGGGGGCGCAAGGTGGCGATGGTCGGTGACGGCGTCAACGATGCGCCGGCCCTGACCCGCGCCGACGTGGGTATTGCAGTCGGCAGCGGCACGGATGTGGCGGTCGAATCGGCCGGGATCATTTTGGTGCGCAATAACCCGCTGGACGTGGTGAAAATCATCAAACTCAGCCAATCCAGCTATCGCAAGATGATGCAAAACCTGGGCTGGGCGGCAGGTTACAACGTGGTGGCGCTGCCGCTGGCAGCCGGCGTACTGGCATCGGCTGGCATTCTGCTCTCGCCGGCGGGCGGGGCTATACTGATGTCGCTCAGCACGGTGATCGTGGCGATCAACGCCCAATTGTTGCGCCGTACTGCGCTCTAATCCACGCCTGCCGGGAGGCAGTTTGACCAATCCAGCATCCAATCCTGAAGTCCTGCCCTGGACCCGGCGGGTTTTGAATTTCCTCGGGCTGCGCCGCAGCATGGCAGCCATGCTGGCTATGGCCATTCTGGTTGGCATGGGCGAGAACATGGCCGAGCGCTTTTTGCCGGTGTACCTGCTTGCCCTGGGCGGCGGTGCGCTGGCGGTCGGCGCGTTAAACGGCATGGACAACCTGCTCAGCGCGTTGTATTCCTTCCCAGGCGGTTACCTTAGCGACCGGCTGGGCTACAAACGCGCGCTGCTGGTCTTCAATCTGATCGCCATGGCCGGTTACCTGATCGTAATTCTGATCCCGGCCTGGTGGGCGGTTATTGTTGGCGCTGTGCTGTTTTTGTCCTGGTCGGCGATTTCCCTGCCGGCCACGATGAGTCTGGTGGCGGCAGTGCTGCCCAATCAAAAGCGTACCATGGGTGTGTCGATGCACTCGCTGGTGCGGCGCATCCCCATGGCGCTTGGGCCGGTGGTCGGCGGGCTGCTGATCGCCTGGAAGGGCGACATCGTTGGCATTCGCTATGCTTTTATAGCCGCGTTGGCCCTGGCAGCAGTGGCGCTGGTGGTGCAGCAAATCTTTGTGGAAGACCGCCCGAGCAGTGCCAAAGCCGAGGCCAATCCTTTCAAGCTGTTCAACCGCATGTCCGGCTCGTTCCGCGTGCTGCTGGTCGCCGACATCCTGGTACGCTTCAGCGAACAGATCCCCTATGCCTTCATGGCCATCTGGGTGGTCAAAAACAACGGCCTGTCGCCGGTCACTTTTGGCGTGCTGACGACCATCGAGATGGTTACCGCCATGCTGGTGTATATCCCGGTGGCCTACCTGGCTGACCGCGGCTCGAAGAAACCGTTTGTGGCCGTCACCTTCGGCTTTTTTACGCTTTTCCCGCTGGTATTCATGCTGTCGCATGACTTCTGGATGTTCGCAGCAGCGTTTGTCATCCGCGGGCTGAAGGAATTTGGCGAACCGACGCGCAAGGCGTTGATCATGGACCTGGCGCCGGAAGGGCAGAAAGCCGGTATGTTTGGGCTGTACTACCTGCTGCGTGATGTGATCGTGTCGCTGGCAGCCTTTAGCGCCGGCTTCCTGTGGAATATTTCGCCGCAGGTCAATTTCCTGGTCGCTTTTGGCTTTGGTCTGCTCGGCACGCTGTTTTTTGTCATTTTTGGCCGGGATGTGACGGTGACCTCAGAGTCGGCGTGATCGAGTCAGCCAGCCGCTGATGGATATTCACGAATACGCCATGCCCACAATGAGCAATTCAGGACTAAAATCAATCCATCGTTATTCGTCTGACCACCCGACTAAGGATTTGGTTATGCCTGGTACCCGCAGCAATCAGGAATGGCTCGATGCGTTGAGCAATCAGGGTATACAGCAGGAAATAGCGCTGGAAGAATTGCGGCGGCTGCTTTTACGCGCCGCGCTGTTCACTCTGGTGACCCATCTGGCAGATCTGCATGAAATGCCTGAGGAGGAGCGGTTGGCGCTGGCGGAGGAGTGCGCCCAGGAAGCGATGATGACGGTTTTAGCGCGGCTCGGTGATTTTCGCGGGGATAGCAAGTTTACGACCTGGGCCTACAAATTTGGCATCAACATTGCGCTTTCACGAGCGCGGCGCTGGCGCTGGAAACAGGTGTCGCTGGATGACCTGGCGGATGACGATGGTACCCTTAACTGGTTTCAGCGCGATGAACGCCTTCAGACCGCTGATTCCGAACAGCCCGTACGCCAAAGGGAAGTTGTCGAGGTGATTCGCGAAGTGCTGCGCACCCAGCTTACGACCCGCCAACGGCAGACCCTGAAGCTGATTGCCTTTGACAATGTACCAATGGATGTCGTTGTCCAACGCCTGGATTCCAACCGAAATGCAGTCTATAAATTGCTGCACGATGCCCGGCTGAAAATAAAGCAGCAGCTAGTCCGGCGCGGCTACGACCTGGCGGAAGTCATGGATCTTTTTCAATAGGATTGGTAAGATTTGCGGGTTTACTGCAACGAATAGTAGAAGCGGTGAAATGGTGAAAACAAATTTAACGAAATTCGTCAGGCGCGTTCATGATACCCGGGACACTGAGATCAGTTGTTCGGTATGTCTCGATCTGGTTTCGCAATATGTGGATCTGGAGATTTCCACCGGTGATGCTGCCGGTAAACTGCCGCAGGTAAAACAGCATCTGGATCAGTGCCAGGTGTGCTCCGAAGAGTACCAGGTTCTGCGCCAATTGGCAGTTCTGGAAGCTGAGCAGCGGTTGCCAATTGACGAAGAATTAATAAACCAATTAAAAAAATAAACTGAATTTCTATTTAATTTACCCAAACACTGGAGCGAAAAACTCCAGTGTTTTTCATTTTAGTAAGAATTCTCCCTTTCGGGACACACATAAGCAGACGAAAAAATAAGGCAGACCGAACCTGAAAAGGAAACGAATAAAACGGTTTGCCGCCAGGCTTAATGTTTACAGGAGAATGAGATGAAAAACAATTTCAAGTACGTGATCTCGGCGGTTTTAGTGGTTTTGATCGTTGCAGCTGGTCTGATGTCTGCAACCAGAGTTTCTGCGCACGAGAAAATGACAGCCGAGCAAACCGCTTTCCATGACGGAATGCGGAAATTATGGGAAGATCACATTACCTGGACCCGCCTGTATATTGTCAGCGCGGCGGCTGATCTACCCGACAAAGGCGCAACTGCCGGGCGATTGCTGCAGAACCAGGTGGACATTGGCAATGCCATCAAGCCTTTCTACGGTGATGCAGGCGGCGATCACCTCACTGCGTTATTGAATGATCATATTTTGATCGCTGTCGCCTTGATCGATGCTGCCAAAGCCGGAGACTCCGCTGCATTTGCCGATGCGAACGCGCGTTGGTATGCCAATGCGGATGAAATCGCTACTTTTTTGAGCAGCGCCAATCCCGAAAACTGGCCGCTGGATGAGATGAAAGCCATGATGCGCACTCATCTGGATCTGACACTCAAAGAGGCCGCGGCAAGGCTGAATGGCGATTACGCGGCTGACATCGCTGCTTACGATGAGGTTCATGTGGAGATATTGAAGATGGCAGATATGCTCAGTAATGGGATCATCGACCAGTTCCCGAAGATGTTCAAATAATCGTCTCTCTTTACTTACACAACATACCGGTCTACCTCTCAGAGGACGGGTGACCAGCACGAATGAAGAAAAAAAACCTCCCAAAACGGGAGGTTTGTTTTCGTTAGTTAGCACTGTCGTAGGCGGTACGAAGCCAGGCGATCAATTCGGCATCGACCTGATCCGTATCGGTCAGGTTAACTTTGTAATTACACATGCCGCCGGGGGGCAGCAGAATCAGCCGTTCGGTGGGCTCGATGCCCTTCATGTTCAGGCCTACCTCAACCCGGGCTTTGGTTGCCGGGCCGAGCATGGCAAACTGCCGTTTGCGCCGCAGACTCAGGTAAGTCTTTTTGGGCGCGATTTCGAACTCGCCAAAGGACATGATGGCCGCCATCACTCGCTCGTGGATCGGGCGCAGGGCAGCTTTGGGCCCGGCATATAGTTCGTTGACGACATCTTCTGTGGATAACCCTTTTTCCTCTGCAGCCCTTTTGGCATCGGACTTCAAGGCGTAATGCACCAGACTGTTGGCATCGCCATAACCCAACTGGAAGCGGTCCATGAGCATCTGCCGGATATCAGCATGTTTGGTCAGGCCGCTTTGCTGAATGATGGCGGATAGTTCATCCAATGGTTTACCCGTCTTTTTTTCGATGTTCTTTAACTGGGTCTCGACAGCTTTATCCACGCTGTTCATGATGTTCCTCCCGCGGATAATAATCCTGCACCTCTTTGACCGACCGTTCGACAAGCTTGCCCAATACCTTCAGGTCAATATCCTCAACAGTTTTGATGTACAAGCAGGATTTTCCGGTTTTAAATTTCCCGAGTTTTGCCATTAAATCCGCATACCGTTCAAAACCCATCTGGATATAGATGGTCAGGTTTTGTTTACGCGGCGAGAACCCGGTTAGCGCCATGTCGCCTTCATGTCCGGTAGCGTATTTGTAATGGATCGAGCCAAACCCGACAATACTGTCCCCCCACATCCTGGGTGGATAGCCGGTGATTTGCTGCATAAGGGACAGGATGACGAAGCAATCCTGCCGTTTCTTCTCATCCTCTATGCGGTTGAGAAATTGTTCCACGCTCCGATCGTTTTCTCTGGTTTTTTGTTCTGCCATCCGTATTACCCCGCTTAATTGGAACCTGGTTGCGCAGAATATTATACCTAAATTGTCAATAAATTTTATGTTACCCCGGCAACCTCGTAACCCAGGCGCTTAACCTCAGCTTTGATCTGATCCAGAGTCAGGATTGCATCGTCATATTCCACCACCATCTGCTCCTTGCGATAGCTGGCCTCAGCAAAGACAATGCCTTTAAGTTTATCCTCGATGCGTTCCAGGTTCATGGAGCAGTTGGGGCATTCCATGCCCATGATTTTTAAGGTAACTTTTTTTGCCATAGTACCTGCTACAGATCAAAAATGATCATCCCGCTATACATGCCCATGGAGCACGAATATGGCATCCGTGTACCGGCTTCCTGAGGCGGGATTGCAATTTCACGCACCCCGGTTGGGTCTAAAATTTCGAACAAATCCAGGGCGGGGATGATGAGCGCCAACGAGCAAGAACGAACATTTTTCGAAACCATTCGCAGCGTGACCGGTACGCCAGCTTTAGCGTGAATAACTGCAGGTTGATAGCTGGTGTTTTTGACCGTGACTGTGATTATCGTCCCGTCCCCCTGATCAGAGGCTGCGCCGCCCAAAGTAAAACCGTTCGGTGCGGCCTGGGCGTTGGCTGGGCTGCCAAATATACCGCTTGCCCAGCGTGAAAGACTAACCGGCGAGCCGGCCAGCGTGATGCCGCTATCGATGGTGAGGATAGCGAGCACCAGGATAACGACAGCGACTGCGCGGACAAAATTGCGCTCCAGTTTTTTACCCAACTGGGTGGCAAAGTAGGACACTGCAAAAAAGACCGGACTGGTACCCAGGGTGAAGGCAAACATCAGCGCAGCGGCCTGTAGAGGATTCCCCGTACCGAGAGCGACCGCCATCATTGCCTGAGTCACACCGCAGGGGATCAGCACGGTCATAAACCCCAAAAATAACGGCGCTGAGAGCGAAGAAGCCGATCCATCTGCTGCGACCTTGCGCAGCTTGCGGCGCAGAAAGGCGGGCGGTTCGAAAGCGAAATAACGGAAAATGGGATGCACATTCAACATACGCAGCCCAGAGCCGAGCATGAAAATGCCAATGGCGATTTGTAGAAAAGCACGGGTGACCGGAGAAAGCTGGAACATTTGCCCAACCCAACCGAGCAAAAAACCGAGCAGGGTGTAGGCAGCCAGCTTGGCTACTAAAAAAGCCAAAATGGGCGCAGCCAGTTGTGAGCGGCCTGTGCTGGGCTTTCGCAAATCCCTGCGCTGTTTGCGCGAACGCACGGACATTTTTTGAACATCAGCCTCGATTTGACCGGCAAGCGAACTGGCCAGCAGTCCACCCTGCACGGCCAGGCAGCTCAATCCCCCTGTTGTCAGGCCGGTTACGAATGCAACCAGTAGGTTTACCAATAGATTCTCCGCAAGTGTTTATCTGTTTTGTCTAAGATACAAAAATGACTTGACCAGTCTATCATCTCTTGATTGTGAAGACTATAGGCCATATTGCCAGTATTTTCTTTGTGGAAATGGCGGATCGTAAAGGCTATCTTTTCCTTTATGATAATCGCTATCGAAACCAATTTGTCATTCCTATCAGGAGATTCTATGAAGTTTAATCGTAAACATTCTGTAGTTTTAGCCTTGTCGGTTCTGATATTGACGCTGACTGCCTGCACCGCTCAGACCTCCGGCGATTTTGCCAGCGTCCCGGCCGGCAAAGCGTACGCCGAAGGCAAGGAAATATACTTTTCGCATACTGAGACATCCGACGCGGATATCGCGGCGATGCTGACGGATATGATGAAATCACCGGTGCTGTACGTTCCTGCCCTGGCTCAGGTGCCGGCTGAAGCATTGGCAGATGTGTATGTTTTTGAAAATGGGCTGAAGGGAATGGGGCCGCTCGGCTTCCAGCCAGATGTTTTCAACAATCCGCCCGGAACCGACGGCTATTCGCCGCTGCGCCAGATTATTCTGGTTAAATGGATTGACGAAGCCAAAGCCCGCGAGTTGAAGTCGGTGGCTGAAATCAGCGCGGCAGAGACTGCCGGAGAAATCAGTACAACGAAACCGGGAGTGGTGGTTAACATGCCGTTTATGGTGTGGGATGGCGGCAAGCGCTAAACGGATTACCGGTTATCAGGGCTGCTCTCCCCGGCAGCTCTGATTTTTATTTAAATATCTGGCGGCAAGACGCATAATCCTATTGTGAATTTGGTTTGGAGAGGATAGGATTGTAAATATAAGGTTCATCGTCCTTTCAACCCAGCTAAAATAATTTGGAAAGGTTTCCATGCGCACAGAAGCTGAAATACTTGGCCTGATCCTCGAGTTTGCCCGCAACCAGGATGGTATCCGGGCGGTGGTGATGAACGGTTCACGCGTTAATCCGAATGCCAAAAAGGATCCTTTCCAGGATTACGATATAGCCTGCTACGTTCTGGATGTCAAACCTTTTTGCGGCGACTTGCGCATCCCGCAATTCTTCGGCGAGTTGATGATTTTGCAGACGCCTCAGGATATGGGCGATCCCATGCCGAATAAAGATGGCAGCTATGCCTATCTGATGCAATTTTCGGACGGCAACCGCATCGATCTCAGCTTTCACTCATTGGAGTGTATTGCACGCATCCAACAGGATAGTTTATCGCTGGTGCTACTGGACAAAGACCAGCGCATTGTACCGCTGCCGCCACCCAGCGACCGCAGCTATCTGCCCGCGAAACCCTCCGCTAAAGCCTTTGCAGATTGCTGCAATGAATTCTGGTGGGTAACTCCGTATGCCGCCAAAGGGCTGTGGCGCGGTGAGCTGACCTACGCCCACACTGTGCTCGACACCTTTCTTCGCGATCAATTATTGAAGATGCTGACCTGGTATTTTGGCATTCAGACTGGGTTCAAAAAATCGGCCGGAAAATTTGGCAAATATCTCAAAGCAGGCCTTGATGATGATCTGTGGCAGCAATTAGAACGAACCTATGCGGATGCGAACCCGGAAAATACCTGGCAGGCTTTGTTTGCCATGGGAAGTTTGTTCCGCCGTGCAGCTCAGCCGGTGGCGGAAGCTTTTGAGTTCATTTACCCGGAACAGGAGGATGAACGGGTTTCCGCCTTTATCCGGCGCATCCACGATCTTCCACGGGACGCTGAGAGCAACTGAGGTGTAAAGATCGCATCGGGTGATCTAAACGTTCACTGAGACAAAGGGGGTGTTTACAAATATCCAAATTTTGCCTTATCCTGAGCGGCAAGGCAAAATTTTGGATCCAACATAGACTAAAGGGCACGCAATGCAACCTAACGCAGGGTAAAACCAGACATAACTTCCGTTAATTTGTTCACCATCGACAAACCTCCCCGGTTTATTCCGTTGCCTAAGCTCGCGCCTTGAAATTGATCCCGGTCAATGCTTTCCCCCCTGCGCTTGAGATTCAAGGCAAGCGCACTTTGCCAATATAGCGGCAACGGCCAAACCTGTGTCCTTGTTTGGCTTCGCCAAATTGGCGCTCGATCTTCCGTTCCTCTCGATACTGAGGAGTCTGACTCAAGTCAGCCAGACCCCTTGTTGTCGGAGGTGGGTGTTCTTCAGGTGGATGGCGGAATGCAGCCCGCGCAGTTCCAGGTGGGAATGGTTTTCGCTCTCATCGTAACCTTTATCGCCTGCATAGGTATCCGCCGGGAACTGCTGTTTGAGGTCGTGATCCACCAACGAGCGAAAATGATGCCCATCGAGGCTTCCCCAGATGCGACTTGCAGGCTGGTGAGCAGCCCGGCTTCAGCATTCAAACTGCCATGCGCTTTGTAGCCATAAAAGTATTGGGTTTGTTCGCTTTCCTGGCCTCCTCGGTTTTGACCTTGCGTTTGTGCTTAGCCCCCCAGCGGGTATCCGGGGTGAAGCGGCTCCATTCGATGATTTGGCGTAAAAAGTGTTCCTGAGGCACCTTCTGATCATACAGATAGTCGCCATCGAATGAGTTGCTGCCGGTTTCGACAAATCACTGGTGCTCCATTTCGCCCACCTCCTCAAGACTACCTTTATTGAATCATAGCTCAACCAAGATATCATTCCATATCTTCTTTTTCAACACTCTGAGAACACAACTTTAAAAGGCAGTGTAAAATTGCATGTATAAGAAATGCACACTGTAAAATATTAAATCCTTTTTACGTACCTCACCCTACTCTTCATGCCAACCGCACTCATCACCGGAATTACTGGACAAGACGGCTCTTACCTGGCGGAATTCCTGCTCGAGCAGGGTTACGAAGTTCACGGCATTGTACGCCGCGTAGCCCTGGAAGACCCGGCCCGGCGCCTGAGCCGTATTTCTTCTTTCATCAACCGCCTGCATCTGCACTCCGGCACGCTGGAATCCTTTGCCAGCATTTTTCGCATTGTGCGCGAGGTAAGGCCTGACGAGTGCTACCATCTGGCCGCCCAAAGTTTCGTCAGTTACTCCTTCGACGATGAATTCTCGACGCTCAGCGCCAACATCAACGGCACGCATTTCATCCTGGCAGCCCTCAAAGACCTGGCTCCTCAATGCCGTTTTTATTTTGCCGGCTCGTCCGAAATGTTTGGCAATGCGCCTGTTTCGCCGCAGGATGAATCCTCCCCTTTCAATCCACGTTCGCCATACGGCATTTCCAAGCTGGCAGGGTTTCACCTGGCGCGTAACTATCGCGAGGCCTACAACCTGTTTGCCTGCAATGGGATCATGTTCAACCATGAGTCCGAACGGCGCGGTTACGAATATGTGACTCGCAAAATTACCAGCACGGTGGCGGCCATCAAGTTTGGCCACGCGCAGGAACTGGCGCTTGGCAACCTGGCTGCGCGCCGCGACTGGGGTTACTCGCCGGAATACGTGCACGCCATGTGGAAGATGCTGCAGCAGCCCTTGCCGGATGACTATGTGATCGCGACCGGGGTTTCTCATTCGGTGCGCGATTTTGTCGAGCTGGCTTTCTCGCTGGCTGGCCTGCACTGGGAAGACCACGTGCGCACCGACCCTAAATTTTATCGTCCGGTCGAGATCAACGAACTGCGCGGCGACGCAGCCAAGGCGCAGGAGGTCCTGGACTGGACCCCGACGGTCACTTTTGAGCAGTTAGTCGAGCGCATGGTCAAACACGACCTGGACCTGGAAAAACAGCCCCACCGCTAAGTTAAGCGCCAATTTAGCCGTCAATTTAGCTCGAAAAATGCGTCCCTTGACCAATCGGGCGCGCCAGTTTATAATTCAACAACTGAATATTGATTATGATGACCACACCACCTGAAACCAGTCGCGATCTCATTATCCTTGAACATATCGAGAAAGATCCCGACGCGACCCAGGCATCACTGGCGTCTCAGCTTGGGGTGGCAGTTGGAACAATCAACTGGCATCTTAAACGCCTGGTTGCGAAAGGATATGTCAAGGTGCGGCGCGCCGAGCGCCGTAAGCTGCGTTATATCATTACCGCAGACGGGATTGCGCTGCGCGCCCGGTTGACCATCGACTACATTCAAAATTCCTTCCATCTTTACCGCCTGGTGCGCGGTCGAGTTATGGAAGTGATTAAAGACGTGCGCGCCCGGGGTTACCGGGCGGTGCGCGTGGAGGGCAGCGGCGACGTGGCGGAAGTTTGCCGGTTAACTTGCCTGGAACAAGGGCTGGTTATTGTGGAAGACAACAATGCCCCCCGGTTGGTTGTGCGCGACCTGAAAGTATTCCTTGAACCAGAGGAGCGAGATTAATACCATGACCGATTCAAATTTTTGGACGACCCGCAAAGTTTGCCTTACCGGCGGCTCGGGTTTCCTCGGCTCATTCGTTACCGAGAAATTGCGCCAGCGCGGCGTCAAAGAAATTTTCATCCCGCGCATCGAACAATACGATCTGGTCAACCCGCAGGACGTGGAACGCATGCTGGATGATTCCCGCCCGGATGTGATCATTCACCTGGCGGCGCATGTCGGCGGCATTGGCGCCAATCGCCTGCACCCGGCGGAATTTTTCTACGATAACCTGATGATGGGTACGCAGTTGATGCACCAGGCCTGGAAACGCGGCACCGAAAAGTACACGGCCATTGGCACGGTCTGCGCCTACCCCAAATTCACCCCGGTACCCTTCAAAGAGGAAAAGCTCTGGGACGGCTACCCCGAGGAGACCAATGCCCCCTATGGGCTGGCGAAGAAGATGCAACTGGTGCAGGCGCAAGCCTACCGCCAGCAGTACGGCTTTAACGCCATCTTTCTGCTGCCGGTTAACCTGTACGGCCCGCGCGACAATTTCGACCTGGAAACTTCGCACGTGATCCCGGCGCTGATCCGCAAATTTATCGAAGCGCAGGAATCTGGCGTGGCTGAAGTGGAAGTTTGGGGCGACGGCTCGCCCACCCGCGAGTTCCTCTATGTCGAAGATGCCGCTGAAGGTATCCTGCTGGCGACCGAACTATACAACGGCGCCGAGCCGGTGAATCTGGGCTCGGGCGCTGAAATCAGCATCAAAAAACTGGCGGAACTGATCCAGCGGTTGACAGGTTACCAGGGGAAGTTGGTCTGGAATACCAGCAAGCCCAACGGCCAGCCGCGTCGCGCGCTGGATACGACCCGCGCGGAAAAATACTTCGGTTTCAAAGCAGCAGTGACTTTTGAGGACGGTTTACGCCGCACCATCGACTGGTACCGCGCACTACGCGCGCAACGCGACAAAGCATGACAGCAACTGGCTCCAGCCGGTTGACCGCCGCTGATATTCAGAAAGGGAACATGACGGTTCAATCTGATTCACCGGTAACTCTTATTCGCCCGCCGCGTGGTTGGCAAGCCATAAACCTGCGCGATCTGTGGCTGTACCGCGAGCTGGTTTACTTCCTGACCTGGCGCGATATCAAGGTGCGCTACAAGCAGGCGGTGTTGGGCATTGGCTGGGCGATCATCCAACCGATTGTTACCATGGTGGTCTTCACCTTCATCTTCAACCAGTTCCTGGATGTCAAACCCGATGCGGGCATCCCTGATGACTGGTATCCGATTTTTGCTTTTGCCGGGTTGTTACCGTGGCAGTTCTTCCAGGGAGCGCTGCAGCGCGCCAGCACCAGTCTGGTTTCGAATTCCAACCTGCTAACCAAGGTGTACTTTCCCCGTTTGATCATTCCCTCTTCAGCAGTCGCGGCCGGATTGGTCGATTTCGGTTTTTCGTTTTTGATCATGATCGGGCTGATGATTTACTTTGGCGTGCCGTTTACCTTACAAATGTTGTGGCTACCACTTTTTCTGATGGTGGCGCTGCTGACCGCGCTGGCAGTTGGTTTGTGGCTTTCGGCGCTCAATGTGCAGTACCGCGATGTGCAGCACATGGTTCCGTTCCTGCTGACCATCTGGATGTACGTCTCACCGGTGGTTTACCCGATTGACGTGATCAATGTCAGCGGCTTCTGGAAAGCGGTTTATGCGCTCAATCCCATGGTTGGCGTGATTCAAGGCTTCAGGTGGGTGCTCTTCGGCACCAATCCACCCGGCTGGATGTTTGCCATTTCCATGACGATGGTTCTGCTGCTGTTAGGCAGCGGTTTATTCTATTTCCGCCGCATGGAGCGGACTTTTGCGGATCTGATATGAGCGATATCGCCATTCACGTTAATGGGTTAGGCAAGCGCTACCGCATCGGTTCGCTGCATACCTCGAATTACCACACCTTACGGGATTCGCTGGTTTCGCTGTTCCAACCGCGCGAAAAGCAACCAAACGGTCATATCTGGGCGCTGCGCAATATCTCCTTCGACGTCAAACAGGGGCAGGTGTTGGGCGTGGTGGGGCGCAACGGCGCCGGCAAAAGTACTTTGCTCAAGCTGCTCTCGCGCGTGACGGAGCCGACCGAGGGCGAGGCTGAAATTCGCGGGCGGGTTGGCAGCCTGCTCGAGGTGGGCACCGGTTTTCACCCGGAGCTGACCGGGCGAGAGAATATTTATCTCAACGGCGCCATTCTTGGCATGAAGCGCGCGGAAATCGAGCGCAAGTTCGCTGAAATCGTCGAATTTGCCGAAGTTGAAAAATTTATCGAGACGCCCGTCAAGCGTTATTCCAGCGGTATGTACCTGCGGCTGGCGTTTGCCGTAGCGGCTCACCTTGAGCCGGAAATTCTGGTAGTGGATGAGGTGCTGGCGGTAGGCGACGCTGAATTCCAGCGCAAGTGCCTGGGCAAAATGGGCGACGTCGCCCGCGAAGGCCGCACCGTATTATTCGTCAGCCACAACATGTCGGCGGTGCTGCGCCTGACCGACGAAACCGTCGTGATCGACAAAGGCGGCCTGATCATGCAGGCCCCAACAGCCGAAGCTGTCGATTTCTATCTTTCGCGCGGGTTTTCTCAGGAAGGGCAGCGCGTCTGGGAGGCTGACGAGGTGCCGTTCGGCACAGCCCCATTCCATCCGCGGGCAGTGCGCGTGCTCAATTCTCAGGGCAAAGTGGTCAACACCATCCGTTCGGTCGAAGAAAACGTCATTGAAATCGAATATGAGCTGTCAGCGCCGGTGACCGGTTTGCGCGTTGGTATCTACCTGATGAGCACGCGCGGCGAGTATGTCTTCACCTCCTTCGACACTGACGATGCGGCTGAGTTTGAGCGGATGACTGTCCGGCCGGCCGGCCGCTACATCAGCCGCTGCACGCTGCCAGCGAACTTATTGAACGAAGGGCGTTTTGTTATCGGCGTCAATGCCAGTTCCTACCGGGTAAAGCGCTATTTCCAGGATGAACAGGCATTGACCTTCACCGTTGATGCGGCGGGGGCACCCGGGATGCACTGGCCAGAGGCCAGGTTGGGTCCGGTGCGGCCGCGACTAAATTGGCAAATAGAGGCAATCCAAGCATGACACCAACCGGAACAGAGGCCATCAAGCGCATTTTGGGGGGCATTCCCTTTACAGCCGAGCTTTACTGGTTGATCCGCCAGCGCGGTAAACCGATCAACACGCGCTTTTCGCTGCGCGGCTTGCAGGCGCACATGCCGGAAATTGCACCGGTAGTGGCCAGCCTGAACAAAGCTGCACCAGTTGGGAAAAAGGTGCTCGTTTTTGCCACACTGCATTATTGGATCGAACATGCTGCCCTGTTGAGTCTGTCGCTGGCAGCCCAGGGGCACAAGGTCACCATGGGATACTTGCCCTATGCCGACTGGCAGAAGGAAATCAACATGTTTGACCTGCGCCGGCAAAATGCGTATGCCCGCAAGGTGCTCGAGCAGGCTGGCCCGGTGCTGGACATTGTTTCTTTCCTGACCGCCCGTGCGCCGTACATGCCCCTGCCGGCTGAATTAGTGGAAGCCGTCAAAGAAGTGTCGTTGTATGATACGCAATATACTCTCCAGAATGAGGAAGTGGATTTCGAAAGCGATATCTATAAGCTGCGGCTAAACCGAAACCGCGAGATCGCTCAGGCTGCCCTTGCCTGGCTGCGCCAGTCCAAACCGGACGTGGTTATCGTGCCGAACGGCACCATTCAGGAACTTGGCGTTTTTTATCGGGTCGCGCGGCACTTGAAAATTCCAACCGTGACCTACGAGTTTAGCGATCAGCGCCAGCGCATCTGGGTGGCGCGTAACAGCGAAGTGATGCGCCAGGACACCAATGCCCTGTGGCAGGCTAAGCGTGAAAACCCGTTGAGCGAAACGCAAATGGAACGGATGCGCTCACTGATGATGGCCCGCCAGCGCGGTTCGATGTGGGAAAATTTTGCCCGCATGTGGCAAGGGGTCCCAACTGAAGGTGGCCAACAGGCGCGCCAACACCTTGGTCTGGACAAGCGGCCGGTTGTGCTGCTGGCAACCAATGTGTTGGGGGACAGCCTGACCCTGGGACGCCAGGTGTTCTCGAAAAGTATGGCGGAATGGATCAGCCGCACGGTGCAGTATTTCATCGGCCGGCCGGATATCCAGTTGGTGATCCGGGTGCATCCCGGCGAGGTACTTACGCATGGCCAATCCATGGTGGACGTGGTGCACGAGGTGTTGCCGCGCTTGCCGGAGAACATTCGCCTGATCAAACCGAAGGACGAGATCAACACCTATGACCTGATCGACGTGGCGGATGTGGGTCTGGTGTATACCACCACGGTAGGCATGGAAATGGCGATGACGGGCGTGCCCGTGGTTGTCGCCGGTCAGACACACTACCGCGGACGCGGTTTTACCCATGACCCCGACTCCTGGGTAAGTTACTACAAATTGCTTGGGCAGCTGCTGGAACACCCGGCAGAATTCCGGCTAAATCGCGAGCAGGTTACGGAAGCCTGGCATTACGCGTATCGTTTCTTCTTCGATTACCCACAACCCTTCCCCTGGCATCTGGTACGGCTGTGGGACGATTACAAAACGCGTCCGCTTGAAAAGGTGCTCCAGGGCGAATGCTGTGAGCAGTATGCGCGAACCTTCCGCTATCTGGTGGGCGAACCCATCGACTGGAGCCTGGAACGCGGCAACGGTCAGTGTGACTAGACCGTTTTTAACGGTTTATATTCAAAGGAACAGGTGAAAGGAGATACAGGCAGTGGAAACAAAAATGGAAAATCTTTTGTATCGGTATCAGTTCTTTTACGGGAAAACACCGCTTCCGGTGGATGGTTGGGCAGTTTATGCCATGCCCGACGAGACCTGCCTGTCGACTCATCCTGAATTAAAGGTCACTCAGATCGAACGTAACGGTTTCAAGGTGACCCTGCTGGGTTTTATCCTCGATCCCGACCGGACGGAAGACACCGATGTTGAAATCCTGGCGCGCCTGAGCGATTCAGCTGCCAATATCGAGCAGTGGATCGAGTCTACCGAACCAATGGGTGGACGCTGGCTGATTTTCCTGCACCAGGGTGATTCGGCGGTCGTTTTCAATGATCCGGGCGGGCTGCGCACCACGTTCTACCACGTCGATGCGGATGGCAACCCCTGGCTTGGCACGCAACCGGGACTTTTCCAGCTCAAATTCGGTTTCGCGGTTTCCCCGGAAGGCGCCAGCTACATGGCCTCGCCGCGCTATCAGGAAAAAATCGAAACCTGGTGGGCTGGCGACAGCAGTCCTTTTGCAGAAGTCAAACACCTGCTGCCCAATCACCTGTTCGACCTGAAAACCAGGAAGGCTGTACGTTTCTGGCCGGTGAAACCGCTCAAGAAATATTCCCTTGAAGAAGGGGTCAAAATTGCGGCGCAAACGCTTAAGGGCATAATCGCTGCCGCTCACAAACGTTTCCCACTGGCTGTTGCGCTTTCTTCCGGGCTGGACAGCCGTATGATGCTGGCTGCTACCAAGGACTTTGCCGAAGATGTGTTCGTCTTCTCGATGATGTACCGCCATTTGACCACCGAGAGCGATGACCTGAAGGTCCCAAGTGAAATTACCCGTTCAGTCAACCTGACGCATCATATCGTCGATGCGCGCGTGCCCATGTCCGCCGAGTTCGCCGAGGTTTACAACCGCACGCTGACCGGCACTAAAGATGACTGGGGCAACCTGGTCGAGGCGCGCTACAAGCATATTCCGCAGGGACGGGTGATCCTCAAAGGCACCATCTCAGAGATCGTCCGCGTCCGTTTCTGGTCGGTGGGTGTTTACCCCTACCGCGTGACGCTGCGCGACCTGGTCAGGCTGCTCAACCTTGGCAATGACCCGCTGGTGGTCAAGAGTCTGAAGGCCTGGATGCAGGACGCGCTGCCCGCCGAAAAGTTGGGCTACAAACTGCTCGACCTGCTTTCCTGGGAAAATGAAATCGGCAACTGGCTGGCGCTGGGGCATGTGGCCAACGATCTGTCGCACCAGGATTTTGCGCCCATCAGCAACCGCCGCTTCATTGCTACCATGCTGGGGGTGGACCCGAAATACCGCAGCTACCCGGATCACATCATGGAACGGCAGATTACCGCCACCCTGTGGCCGGAGTTGGCAAAGTTCCCCTATTCACCCAGCCGCAAGGTGCCGCACAAACGCTTTTATGACGGCCCCATCCTGAACGCTCTGCGTTGGGTCCGATATTTGTTGTTCGAGGAAAAACATGGTCGATTGGAAGAATAGCGTCGTACTGGTAACCGGCGGGACCGGTTCGTTTGGCAAGAAATTCATCAAACTCATGCTGGAAGAAGTACATCCGGCCAAGATCATCGTCTTCAGCCGCGATGAACTCAAGCAGCATGAAATGCAGGCCGCCGGCTACAACCACCCCTCACTGCGCTACTTTATCGGCGACGTGCGCGATTACTCCCGGTTGCGCCGCGCCTTCAACGGGGTGGACATCGTGGTGCACGCTGCGGCGCTCAAACAGGTGCCGGCCTGCGAGTACAACCCGATGGAAGCCATCAAGACCAACATCCTGGGCAGCAGCAACGTGATCGATGCCGCGCTGGATACCGGGGTCACGCGGGTGATTGCCCTCTCCACGGATAAAGCGGTCAATCCGGTCAACCTTTACGGCGCGACCAAGCTGGCAGCCGAAAAGCTGTTCATCCAATCCAATAGTTACGCCGGCGGCCGCTCTACCCGTTTTGCCTGCGTGCGCTACGGCAACGTGGTTGGCAGCCGAGGTAGTGTGGTGCCGGTATTCCTAAAACAGCGGGATAACGGCGCGATCACCATTACCGACGAGCGTATGACCCGCTTCTGGATTTCACTGGAGCAGGGGGTACGCTTTGTCATCCGCTGTACCGAACAAATGCAGGGCGGCGAGGTGTTTGTGCCGAAACTCCCCAGCATGAAAGTAGTCGATCTGGCACATGCAGTTGCCCCGGATGCCAAAATTAACACCATTGGCATCCGCCCGGGCGAAAAACTGCATGAAGTGCTGATCTCGGATGATGAATCACGCAGCACGGTGGAATTGGACGACATGTATGTAGTACAACCGGCTGAAGCACTGTGGTTTGGCCGCGACTGGCAAAACCGCGGTAAACCGCTGGCGGATGAATTCCGGTATGCCAGCAACACCAACACGGAATGGCTCAGCATTCCGCAAATTCGCGAAATCATTCGTCCGTTCGAAGAGGGGTACAGGCAGGGAACCCTGGAATGACGCGCATCCTGGTGACAGGCGCCAGCGGGTTGCTTGGCCTGAATTTCGCCCTGACCTATTCCCGGCGGCATCAGGTGACTGGAGTGGTGAACGCCCATTCCCTGACGGGTGCGCCCTTCCAGGTACTGAACGCTGACCTGGCAAAACCGGGCAGCATCGGCGAAATTCTCGACCGGGTAAAACCGGATGTGGTGCTGCATTGCGCAGCGCTGGCAAATGTTGACCAGTGTGAGCGGCAGCCGGAACTGGCCTGGCGCCTGAATACTGACTTGCCGGAAGAAGTGGCGCAAGCGACAGCCGACCGCGGAATCGTTCTGGTGCACATTTCCACCGATGCCGTTTTCGATGGGAAAACTGGCAGGTATACCGAGGAGTCGCAGCCCAATCCGCTTGGCGCTTACGCCCGCACCAAACTGGCCGCCGAACACGCGGTGCTGCAGGCTTACCCGGAGGCGCTGGTAGCGCGGGTCAACTTTTACGGCTGGAGTCTTGGCGGACAGCGCAGCCTGGCGGAATTTTTTTTCAATCATCTCTCGGCTGGCACCCCGGTGCGCGGGTTCACCGATGTTTTCTTTTGCCCGCTGGAAGTTACCGTTCTGGCCGAGACACTGATGCGGTTGGTCAAGGCGCACTGTAGCGGGATTTACCATGTGGTCAGCGGGGAATGCCTCTCCAAATATGAGTTTGGCTGCGCAGTGGCGCGTCGCTTTGGCCTGGATGAAGGACTGATCCAGCCGGTTTCCGTGCACGAAGGCGGTTTGCTGGCGGCGCGCTCGCCGGATTTACGCTTGCGCACTGATAAGTTGGCCGAGGTGCTGGGTTCGCCCGCGCCTGACCAGAAAACCAGTCTGCAGCGCTTTTTCGAACTTTACCAGGCAGGGCACCCGCAACAGTTGCGCGCGTTGGCATTCGGGGTTGACAGCCATATTTCCGGATGATATTGAGGGACGCAAAGGAGTTGGCAATGGACATAAAAATTGGCAACCGCTTGATTGGGGATCAGCACCCTACTTATTTTGTAGCTGATATCGCCGCCAACCACGACGGCAGCCTGGAACGCGCCAAATATTTGATCCGCCTGGCAAAAAGAGCCGGCGCGAATGCTGCCAAGTTCCAAAATTTCAGCGCCCCCAAGATTGTCTCTGATGCAGGCTTTAAATCATTGGGCGGGCAGCAATCGCATCAGGCTTCCTGGCGTAAATCGGTTTTTGAGGTCTATAAAGCTGCCTCGATCCCCTTTGAATGGACTTTCGAGCTGAAAGCAGTCTGCGATCAGGAAGGCATCGATTATTTCTCAGCGCCGTACGATTTCGAGGCCATCGATTTCCTCGAGGAGCATATGCCGGTTTACAAAATCGGTTCCGGCGAGGTGGATTGGCTGGAAGCCATCGAGCGCATTGCCAAAAAAGGCAAACCGGTTCTGCTTGCGACCGGAGCGGCGAGTATAGGTGAAGTGCAAAACGCGGTTCATACCGTCCTGACGCACAACCCGCAACTGGTGTTGATGCAGTGCAACACCAATTACACTGCCAGCCTGGAAAACTTCAAACACATTCATTTGAATGTGTTGAAAACGTACCGCAGCATGTACCCGGATGTGATACTGGGCCTTTCCGACCATACCCCCGGACATGCCGCCGTATTAGGCGCAGTGGCGCTTGGCGCGCGGGTGATCGAAAAGCACTTCACGGATGATAATAACCGCGAAGGCCCGGATCATAAGTTTGCGCTGGACCCAACTGCCTGGGAGCAAATGGTGCTGCGCACCCGCGAGCTGGAGCTGGCGCTTGGTTCTGGCGACAAGTTTGTGGCAGAGAACGAGCAGGAAACCGTCGTACTGCAGCGCCGCTGCCTGCGCGCTGCCCGGGACATCCAGGCTGGTGAAACGCTGACCCGCGAGATGATCGATGTGCTGCGGCCAGCAACCCGCGGCGCCATCCTGCCGCCAGAGATCGACAAGGTGGTCGGCACCCGTGCCAGCGTCGATATCCCGGCAGGGAAAGAACTAAGATGGACGTCACTAGGGGAATAGGGTGTCAAGTGCCAGGTGTCAAGTGTCACGTAAGACCAATGCGCGAGGATGAGATATGCCTTTGATTAAACGGTTTGAAGAGATAAAGGATTGGCAGGAAGCCAGGGATTTGACGCAGAAAATCTACCGGCTGACCATGCAGGCTCCTTTTTCTCGCGACTTTGAGCTGGTCAACCAACTGCGCGGTGCGTCCGCGTCAGTTATGGCGAATATCGCCGAGGGATTTGATTGTGAATCCAAAGTCGAACAAAGCCGTTTTCTTGGTTATGCTCGCCGTTCGTCTGTAGAGGTGCAATCCCTTTTATATGTAGCCCTGGATGCCGGATTTATTAACCAGGAAACCTTTAACGCCCTCTATCAACAGGCCGATAAAGCTAAGGCCCTCATTGGAGGTTTCAAACGTTCACTCGACAGCCATAAGGAAGGACACAACCTTGCCCCTCACGGCAACAATCCTTCGCGAGTGCCGTGACACATGGCACCTGGCACGTGACACTTCAGCACCCAAATCCCCATGTCCAAAGTCCTCTATTTCTCCCGCTCCTACACCCCGCACGACCACCGCTTCCTCAGCGCGCTGGCCGGGACGCCGCATTCGGTGTCCTTCCTGCAGTTGGAGCCGGCGAAACGGCAAACCGAAATTCGACCCGTACCCGCCGGGGTGGAGGTGATCCCGTGGCTTGGCGGGCAGGCCCCCTTCCGCTGGCAGGATGCGCCTGCGCTGGCTGCCGACCTGCGGCGCGTGGTCAAAGAGCGCCAGCCGGATGTGATTCATGCCGGGCCGGTGCAGTCGGCTGGCTACATTGCAGCAAAGAGTGGTTTTCAACCGCTGGTGACCATGTCGTGGGGCTCGGACTTGTTGTTGGACGCCGATAAAAATGCCCGGTGGCAGCAGGTGACACGCTACACGCTTAAACATACCACCGTTCTGGCTGGCGACTGTCTGGCTGTGCGGCAAAAAGCCGCCCGGTTTGGCTTCCCGGAGGATCGCACGATCCTGTTTCCATGGGGCGTGGATTTGCAGCGTTTTGCTCCCGGGCAGGCTGAGGATTTCCGCGCCAGTCTGGGGTGGCTTGACGCCTTTGTGGTGCTCTCGCTGCGTTCCTGGGAACTATTGTACGGCGTTGATGTGCTGGTACGCGGTTTTGCCCGCGCTGCGCAGCAGGCGCCCGGCCTGCGCCTTCTCCTGCTCAGCGGGGGGTCGCAGGCGGATGCAATTCACGCCATCCTCGAGCAGCATCAGGTGCTGGATCGGGTGCATTTTGCCGGTCAGATCGGGCAGGAAGACTTGCCCCGCTATTACCATGCCGCCGATCTGTACCTCAGCGCATCCCACAGCGACGGCTCTTCGGTTTCGTTGATGGAAGCCCTGGCCTGCGGCCTCCCTGCGCTGGTCTCGGATATACCGGGAAATCGCGAGTGGCTGGCCAACAGCCCGGCAGGCTGGCTTTTCCCGGATGGCGACGATCAGGCTGTAACCGAGGGCATCCTCAGGGCATACCGGCGCCGAACCGAATTGCAGCCGGTAGGCACTGCTGCCCGAGCGCTTGCCGAAAAACGCGCTAACTGGCCGGAAAACTTCAAACGCCTGCTGGCTGCTTATGAACTGGCGCAAGAACTGGTTCGATCTCCGATCAAGGTTAATGCATGAGTGCTTCAGGTTCAAACAACGAGCGTGTTGTCGCAATCATCCAGGGGCGGATGAGTTCCAGCCGCTTGCCTGGCAAGATTCTGCGCGACATTGACGGGCAGCTCATGCTGCTGCATGTGGTCGAGCGCGTGCGCATGGCTCAAACGGTCGATGAAGTGATCGTGGCTACCACTACTGACCCTTCCGATGATCCTGCTGCCGAATTGTGCGCGCAGCGTGGTATCCCTTGTGAACGCGGCAGTTTGTTCGATGTATTGGACCGCTTTTACCAGGCTGCCCGAGCGCACCAGGCGGATGTCATCGTGCGCATTACGGCGGACTGCCCGCTGGTTGACCCGTGGGTCATCGACCGCGTGGTGCAGGCCTATAACGATGCGAAAGCCGATTTTGCCGCCAACCGCCTGCCGCCGCCCTGGAAGCGTACTTACCCCATCGGACTGGACGTGGAGGTGTGCAGTTTTGCCGCGCTCGAACGCGCCTGGCAGGAAGCCAAAGAGCCCCACGAGCGCGAACATGTCATGCCCTACCTGTATGCAACCCCCGGCCGTTTCCACGTTCATGTGGTCAACGCCGAAGCAGATTACGGCCATTTGCGCTGGACGGTGGATACCGCGGAAGATTTGGAAGCCGTACGCGGTTTGTTCGCCCTGCTAGGCGGCCGGCGCGACTGCACCTGGCAGGAAATTCTGGCTGTCTGGCAGGCGCACCCCGAGCTGGAGGGGATCAACCGCGGCGTAGCCCACAAAAAATTCGATGATGTCGATCAGAAGTACAACGGTACGAAAGGATAATCTGCGGTTTCGGATTAAGCTGCTCTCATGGCCCTTTTAACCATCTTCACCACGCCAAAACCCTTCACCAACCCGCACATTGCCGTCATTCAGCGCAATGCGCTGGCAAACTGGCAGGCATTGGGGCCGGACGTGACGGTGATGGTGCTGGGCAATGAGGCTGGCGCCGCCGAGGCAGCCGTCGCGTTTGGCGCGTTGCACTTGCCGGAAGTGGCGCGCAACCCGGAAGGCACGCCCCTGATCAGCGATTTGTTCGACCAGGCGCGGTCTCATGCAAACAGCCCGCTGCTGGCTTATGTCAACGCCGATATTTTGCTGCTGCCCGATTTTGTGGAAACAGCCCGGCATGCCATGCAGCAGCGTAAAGATTTTCTGCTGGTCGGACAGCGCTGGGACCTGGATGTGACTGAACCGTTGGCTTTCGCAGCCGGCTGGGACGCATCCCTGCGTCAGCGCGCCCAGCAACAGGGCAAGCTCCACCCGCCCGCCGGCAGTGATTACTTCATTTTCCCGATTGACGCTTACCGGGAGATGCCGCAATTTGCCATCGGACGCGCGGGTTGGGACAACTGGATGATCTACCATGCTCGCCGCAAAGGCTGGGCCACCATCGACGCCACCTACGACATTTTCATCATCCATCAGAACCACGACTACTCGCACCTGCCCAACGGCCAACCACACTACAAACTGCCGGAGAGCCTCGAAAATGTACAGTTGGCGGGTGGGCGAATGATCACGCGTTTCCTGCTGACGGATTGCAACCAGCAGATCGAAAACGGTCATATCCGGCCGCAACCTGGTTCATCCCGGCGGTTTTGGCGTGAAGTGGAGATCTTTCCATTGATACACCTGCACTCCCGCGTTCTGGGGTGGTTAAGTTATGCCCTGTTTCAACCGAAAAATGCTTTCCGGGAAGCGCGCGAATGGTTCAGACGAATGCAGCCCCATCCCGAGCAGCAAAAATAGAAAGATAGATCATGCGTATCGGTCAAAATCCTGCCAAATATGTCCAGACGGTCGCCAAACCTGAGCGCATCACAGTTGCGGTGCTCAACTACATCCCGTTTCAGAGCGGTTTTTATGCCGAAGCTCTGGAAGTGCTTAAGGTCAGTTTGAACAGCCTGTACCAGAATACGACGGTTGCTCACGACTTGCTCGTGTTCGACAATGGATCCTGCCGCGAGGTGCAGGACTATTTGCTGGAAGAGCATTTGGCCGGACGGATTCAATTTCTCATTCTCTCGGAGAAAAATTTGGGCAAGGGCGGGGCATGGGATATTATCTTCCCGGCTGCCCCGGGCGAGGTGATCGCTTATTCCGACAGCGACGCATTATTCTCTGCAGGCTGGCTGGAAGCTTCGCTGGAAATTCTCAATACCTTCCCCAATGTCGGCATGGTCACCAGCCGGCCGTTCCGCACCCGCGAGGAATTGTTTACCCGGACGCTCGATTGGGCGCGGAATGACCCGGAAGCGGAGCTACAGGAAGGTCAGCTGCTACCCTGGGAAACCTTCCTTGAGTTCAATCTGAGCCTGGGAGCAGAAGAAGCGGATATCCGCCAAAAGTATGCCGAGACGCGTGACTTTCGCATCACTTACCGCGGGGTGACTGCGCAAGTTGGGGCATCCCACTGGCAATTTGTGGCATTTAAAAAGGTATTATTAAATTTCACCCCCTTCCAGATGGATCGCCCGATGGGACAGGTGTTGCGCCTGGACGAGGCGATGAATGAGGCTGGCTATTTGCGATTGATGACCGCCGGGCCTTACGCGATGAACATGAGCAATACCGTTCCGGCCGGGCTGCGCAGCCAGACTCGCTCGCTGCCCGAAGCGCCGCGCGGTGCAAGTCGATTGCTGCTGGATTTTCCGCCAGTGAAGGCGGTTTTAATGGGTTTCTACAACCGAATTTTTCGCTGGTACAACGCCCAGTGAATAGCAAAGATTTAATGGACAGGCCAGGAGCAAGCTTGAAAACGATTTTGATTTATGTAGATCATGGATTGACCATCGGATATTACCTGTACACCGGTCTGGCGGAGCGGTTAACCGCCAAAGGCGTGCGTCTGGTTTTCCTGGTTCAGGACGAATTGATCGATCGGCTGCGCGCTGAAACCGCCGGAAATGAATTACTGGTGTTCGAGTCTTCGCGGGAAGAGCAGACCCTGCATTACCAGAACCACACCATGCCGGGCTTGCAGGAGATGATCGAATATGTGCGTGGGGCGAGTATGTCGCCGCGCATCCCCATGACCTACGTAGATACACACAGACAGCGTAAAGAATATGAGGCCAAAGGCCGCTGGCAGATCGCTCTGAAAGCCATGCGACCGCTGATTTATCTGCTGCGTTCATCGAAATTGGCCCGGAAAGCCTTCCGCTGGAAACAGAACACCCTCTTCTCGCCGAAACTATTTTCCGACCTGTTCGACCGCTATCAACCGGACCTGGTGGTTTCCTCCACCGCGGGTTGGCGGTTGGACCGTTACCTATTGCGGGAAGCCAAACGGCGCGGCATCCCCACCGCCATGACCGTAATCGGCTGGGATAACCCCAGCGCGCATGGCCTGCCCGGGGCGGATGTGGATTATGCCAATGTCTGGTCGAAGATCCATGTCTGGGAATTGAGCGATGGCCTGGATTGGCCCAAAGAAAAAATCCATGTGGGCGGCATGCCACTTTATGACGGCTACATCAATAAGACCTGGTTGATTCCGCGGGAAGAATATTTCTCGATGCACGGCCTGGACCCGAATAAAAAGCTGATCGCCTACGCCGCCACCGCTCTGAGTATCTCGCCCAATTTACACATCGTAGAGGCGTTAACCCGCATTATTGTCGAAAACCAGCTTTCCACACCGGCGCAATTGCTTATCCGCCTGCACCCAAACCACTTCAAATCGCAGGAGCATTATCAGGAAGAGCGCGAGAAGATTTACGAAGTAACCCGGCAGTATCCGGATGTGCACGTGGTTGCACCCAAAGCTCTGGCTGGCGGCTTGCCTCGTTATTCCGGTGAAGATTTCCCCGAAAAAGCCTCGATGCTGGCGCATTGCGACGTGCTGGTCTCGATCTATTCGACCATGGTGGTCGAAGCCGCGCTGCATGGCAAGCCGGCTATCAGTGCGTGCATCGACTCGCCGACGGGTTGGCCCAAAAATTTCTGGATCCCGCTGCATGATGTTCCCTCCTGGCCTACCGCTGCCCGGGTCAACCAGGCTGGCGCCGGGGTGAATGCCTTTACCAGTGAAGAGCTGGTCAACGCGCTGGACGCGTATTTAAAGGATCCTGACCTGCATCGCGCCAACCGTCAAAAATTTATCGAACAGGAATTGACCTATTTGAACGGCGAATCGACCGGGGAAACCGCTCAATATTTGCTGAAACTGGTAGGGTTGTCATCATGAACAAAAACTTGCAATCCTTTAAAATTGCAGATCGTCAGGTGGGGGCGGGCGCGCCGGCGTTGATCGTCGGCGAGGTGGCGCAGGCCCATGATGGCAGTCTGGGGACGGCGCACGCCTTCATCGATGCCATCGCCGATGCCGGAGCAGATGCCGTCAAGTTCCAGACTCACATTGCTGCCGCTGAAAGTTCTGCGTTGGAAACGTTTCGGGTCAAATTCAGCCAGCAGGATGCCACCCGTTATGATTACTGGAAACGGATGGAATTCTCGCCGGAAGGCTGGAGCGGTCTGGCAGAACATGCCCGCCAGCGCGGTCTGATTTTCCTTTCCTCGCCTTTTTCTGAGGAGGCGGTGGACCTGCTGGATCGAATTGGGATGCCAGCCTGGAAGATTGCCTCTGGCGAGGTCACCAACCCGCTGCTGCTGGATCGCATCGCCGCCACCAAAAAACCGGTGCTGCTTTCCAGCGGAATGAGCACCGTGGCTGAAGTGGATGCGGTGGTAGAACAAATACAGAAGTTTGAACTGCCGTTACTGGTGTTTCAATGCACCTCCAAATACCCATCCGGGCCGGAGGATGTTGGCTTGAACATGCTGGATTTCTACCGGCAGCGCTATGGCACGCCGGTTGGTCTCTCGGATCACTCCGGCAAAGTTTTTCCCGGTCTGGCGGCAGCCGCTCTGGGTGTGGATATGATCGAAGTGCACGTTACGCTCTCCCGGCAGATGTTCGGGCCGGATGTGGTCGTGTCGCTGACACCCGCTGAGTTGCGCCAGTTGGTAGAAGGCGCGCGCTTCATCCAGACCGCGCTGGCACACCCGATCGCCAAAGATGATCGAGCTGCCGGTATGACGGAGATGCGCAGCTTGTTCAGCAAAAGCCTGGTTGCGCGCCGGAACTTGAAATCCGGCCAGAGTTTGAAGCGGGAAGATATTACCACCCGTAAACCTGGAACGGGAATTCCAGCCGCCCACGTTGCGCAATATCTTGGCCGTACCTTGCGCCGGGATGTGGCAGCCGAAACATTTTTAGCGCCGGATGATTTTGAGGATTAATTATGGCCAAACGTAAAGTATGTGTTGTCATTACTGCCAGACCATCCTATTCACGCATTCGCTCGGCCTTATTTGCCATCCGCAACCATCCGGACCTGGAACTGCAAATTGTGTCGGCAGCTTCCATGCTGCTGGACCGCTATGGTCAGGCTGTCAATCACCTGGAACAGGACGGATTCAAGATCGATGCGCGGGTATACATGGTGCTGGAAGGCGAGAATCTGGTCACCTCGGCCAAAACGACCGGTCTGGGACTGATCGAACTGGCCACCACTTTCGATAACCTGCGCCCGGATATGGTGGTCACGATTGCCGACCGTTATGAAACCATCGCCACAGCCATCGCCGCCGCTTATATGAACATCCCGCTGGTGCACATGCAGGGCGGCGAAGTAACCGGCAGCATTGACGAGAAAGTGCGTCACGCCATCACCAAACTGGCCGATATTCACCTGGTAACCACCCGGAAGTCATCCGAGCGGGTGGTGCGCATGGGCGAGGATCCGGGACGGGTGTTCGTCACCGGCTGCCCATCCATCGACATTGCAGATGAGGTGTTGCGCAACCCGGGCGAAGTCATCGACCCCTTCGAGCGGTACGGCGGGGTGGGCGCAACCGTTGACCTCTCCAACGGCTACCTGGTGGTAATGCAGCATCCGGTGACGACGGAGTATGCCGACGGCCGGGAACAAATTACCGAAACGTTGTACGCCATTAAAAACCTTGGTCTGCCGACCCTCTGGTTTTGGCCGAATGTGGATGCAGGTTCGGACGGTGTTTCCAAAGGCATCCGTTCTTTCCGGGAAATGGAAGGCCCAACCAACATCCATTTTTTCAAAGATATCCCGCCGCTGGATTTTTTGCGCATGATTAACCGCAGCCGCTGTATTATCGGTAACTCCAGTGTGGCGATCCGCGAATGCTCCTATCTTGGCGTGCCGGCGGTAAATATTGGCAGCCGCGAGGCTGGCCGCGAGCGCGGGCCGAATGTGACCGATGTCGGTTATGACCGCAATGCAATCATGGGCGCGATTTCAAAGCACCTCAACGGCTCACGCCCAACCCGCGTTACGCTTTACGGCGACGGTCACGCGGGTGAGCGGATTGCGGATGTGCTGGCCACCGAAGAACTGAGTTATTCCAAACGATTGACGTATTAGGAGTTCGTTATGCCGGTTAATAACCCCAAAGTTTTGGCTGTGATCCCTGCCCGGGGTGGGTCCAAGGGTGTACCGCGGAAAAATATCCGCATGGTGGGCGGGAAACCGCTCATCGCCTACACCATCGATGCAGCCCTGGCGGTCAAAAATCGGCTGCACCGGTTGATCGTCAGCACCGACGACGCGGAAATTGCGGCAATGGCGCAGGATTACGGCGCTGAGGTGCCCTTTATGCGGCCGGTCGATCTGGGGGGCGACAAGGTGCCGATGGTGCCGGTTTTGAAACATGCCATTCAGACCATCGAGGAACTGGACGGAATAAAGCTTGAATGGGTTCTACTGCTCCAGCCAACCTGCCCATTCCGCGCCCCCGAGGATATTCTGGCCGCGCTCGAACTGGCAGCCGCCGGCGGCTGCGATTCGGTGATATCGGTGGTGCGGGTGCTGGCTCATCATCCGATTCTGATGAAAAAAATCGAAAACGACAGCCTGTTGCCCTTCATGATCGAGGAAATCGAAGGCACCCGCCGTCAGGATTACAATCCACCGGCTTACATGCGCAATGGCAGCATCTACCTTACCCGCCGCGATAATTTGATGAACAATAATTCCATCTGGGGCAAGGTTATCCGCCCATACATCATGCCTGAGGAGCGGTCGGTGAATGTGGACAGCGAAATGGACATGAAACTGGTGGAATACATGCTGCAAGACCGCCAGCAACGAGCAGGGCAAGGGTAAGCGAAAATGTGTGGAATTTCGGGCATTGCAGGCGCAGGCTGGTCAGCCGAACGATTGGACGCCATGGTGGCAGTTCAGCATCACCGCGGGCCGGATGATACTTTCACCTGGGTCAGCCCGGACGGATTGGCCGGGTTGGGGCAGAATCGCCTGAGCATCATCGATCTCTCCAGCGCCGGGCGCCAGCCTATGCCCGATGCGACCGGTCGGTACTGGATCACCTTTAACGGCGAGGTTTACAACTATCTGGAATTACGCCAGGAACTCTCCGACTATCCTTACAAGAGTCGCACCGACACGGAAGTGGTTCTGGCGGCCTTCATTCGTTGGGGAACCGCTTGCCTGGATAGGTTCATCGGAATGTTCGCCTTTATCATTTGGGATATGCAGTCTCAGTCGTTGTTTGCCGCCCGGGACCGATTTGGCGTCAAGCCGTTGTATTTCCATCAATCCGTCAATGGCAGGCTGACATTGGCCAGCGAGATCAAGACGCTCTTCGCTGCGGGTGTTCCGGCAGCGCCGGATGCCGCAGCCTGGGCGACCTATCTTGGGCGCGGCTTATACGAACATTCCAACCGCACCTTCTGGAAGGATGTCTATGCTTTACCGGGCGGTCACTTTCTTTCCTGGCATGACCGGCAGTTGAATATCACCCGCTGGTACGACCTGGCGGATCGGACGCAGGCATGGGATGAACGGCCGCTGGCTACAGTGGAAGATGAATACGAAGCGTTGATGGTGGACAGCGTCCGGCTGCGTTTCCGCTCGGACGTGCCGGTTGGTATTAACCTGAGCGGCGGATTGGATTCCTCAGCGCTGCTTGGTGTGGTGCGGGCAGTGCAGGGCGCGCAAAGTGCGGTGAAGGCTTTTACTTTCGTCACGGGCGACCCGGCTTATGATGAGCTCCCGTGGGTAAGGCAAATGCTGGAGCACACGCACCACCCTTCGGTGGAATGCCGGTTGACTGCCGCAGAAGTCCCCAACCTGGCGCTTTCTGTCCAGCGGGCGCAGGACGAACCTTATTCCGGCCTGCCAACTCTGGCTTATGCGCGCCTTTTCGAAATCGCGCGCCAGCAGGGCGTGATCGTCCTGCTGGATGGTAACGGCATGGATGAACAATGGGCCGGTTATGATTACTACGAGACCTCGCTGACGGGCGGCACCGCCGGAACGGTGCAGGGGACGAAAGAAAGTCCCTTCCGCGTGGATTGTTTAACGCCGGAATTTGCCGCGCTAGGCGAGAGTTTTGCGCCGCGCCAGCCGTTCGCCGATAAATTACGCAACCTGCAGTATCGGGATGCAATTTTCACCAAAATCCCGCGCGCCATGCGCTTCAACGACCGGATATCCATGCGGGTTTCCTGCGAGCTGCGCGAGCCGTTCCTCGACCACCGCCTGTTCGAACTGGCGTTGCGCCAGCCCGCCGACCGCAAGATTCAAGGCGGGGGGAGGAAGTGGCTGCTGCGCCGCATCACGCGCCGCCTGGCCCCGGCTGGGGTGGTGGAAGCGCCCAAACGTCCCTTGCAGACCCCGCAGCGGGAATGGCTGCGCGGCCCGCTCAAAAAATGGTCGGAGGAGCACATCGAAAATGCCATTTCCCGCCTGGGCGGCAGTTGGCTGGATGGCGCTGCGGTGCGCCGGGTGTGGCGGCAGTTTTGCGCGGGCGAAAGCGACAACAGTTTTTACGTCTGGCAGTGGATCAGCCTTTCCTTGATGGAGATCGGCCAATGAATCGCTGGCAAATCTTGAATGCGGAGCCGGAAAATTATTCCGGTCAGGCGGTGGATCTCCTGTCCACCGTCGGGGACGTCCGATTGGCGCAGCAGGACCGGGACAGCCTGCTGACGGCGCTGACAGGCGTGGATGCATTGATCGTCCGGCTGGCATTTCAGATCGACGAGCAGGTATTGGCAGCCGCCCCGCGCCTGCGCGCAATCGTCACCGCGACGACCGGTTTGGATCACATCGATCTGGCGGCAGCCGAACGCTGCGGCGTGAAAGTGCTTTCTCTCAAGGGAGAGATCGATTTCCTGCGCAGCATCCCGGCGACCGCCGAATTAACCTGGGGGTTGCTGCTGGCGCTTACCCGCAATATCCCGGCAGCTTTTGGCTCGGTCTTGCAAAGCGAGTGGCAGCGGGACCGTTTCAAGGGGCATGACCTGGCGGGTAGGCAGCTGGGCATTCTCGGCCTGGGACGGATCGGACACATGGTCGCCCGCTACGGCCTGGCGTTTGGCATGCGCGTTTTGGCCTATGATCCGACTCCGCAGTTATGGGTGGAAGGTGTAGAACGAGTCAGCAGTCCGGTTGAGTTATTCAGGCAAGCAGATGTGCTTTCGATCCATGTGCCCCTTAACCCAGAAACGGTACGGTTGGTTGGTAAATCGGAATTGGATCAGATGCCACCCGGCTCTTTCTTAATCAATACATCACGCGGAGACATCCTCGACGAGGTTGCACTCCTGGATGTTTTGAATTCGGGCCAACTGGCAGGCGCGGCGTTGGATGTGCTCTCCAATGAACGTTCTGATTCACTAACATCCTCACCTCTGATTCGCTATGCCCAAACGCATTCGAATCTGATCCTGACGCCGCATATTGGCGGGGCTACGTACGAATCAATGGCTGCCACCGAAATCTTCATGGCGAAGAAATTGGTCGATTATTTGAAGTCCCTGGAAAAAAACGGATGAAATTCCTAATAGCAGGTTACGGTTCGATTGGGCGGCGGCATATGCGCAATCTGCTCGCCCTGGGTGAGCGCGATATCGTTCTCTATCGTTCCAACCGCTCAACGCTGCCGACGGATGAGTTGGCCGATTTTCCGGTCGAGACCGATTTGCGCGCGGCACTGGCGCACCGGCCGGACGCGGTCATCATCTCCAACCCGACCGCGCTGCACCTGGATGTCGCCATCCCGGCTGCCGAGAGCGGGGCGCATCTGTTGATCGAAAAACCAGTTTCGCACTCGCTGCGCCATATTCCCGAGCTGGAAAAAGCGCTGCGGCACGGCGGCGGACAGGTGCTGGTCGCCTTTCAGTTCCGCTTTCACCCCACGCTGCAGCAGGCACATGATTTATTGGCTGACGATGCAATTGGCAAAGTTATCTCCGCGCGGGCTCACTGGGGCGAGTATTTGCCCGGCTGGCACCCGTGGGAGGATTACCGTACCAGCTATTCAGCGCGTCCGGAGCTTGGCGGCGGAGTGGTGCTCACCCTTTGTCATCCCTTCGATTATTTGCGCTGGTTGCTGGGTGAGGTAAAATCACTGTATGCGCTGACCGGCAGGCTGGGAGGTCTGGACTTGGCGGTGGAAGACACCGCAGAGGTCGCGATGCGGTTTGCGTCCGGCGCGTTGGGCAGCCTGCATCTGGACTACGTCCAGCGGCCAGGCGCCCACCATCTGGAGATCGTTGGCACGCAGGGCATGCTGCGCTGGGACAATGCAGATGGCAGCCTGAGTTTGTATCGCCCCGAACCCGGAACCTGGGAAAATTTCGATCCCCCTTCGAATTTCGAACGCAACGAATTGTTTCTGGCGGAAATGCGCCATTTTTTGGCGGTTGTGCAGGGAAATGCGCAACCCGTTTGCACGCTGCAGGATGGGACTGCTGCGCTGCACCTGGCGCTGGCGGCTTACGAATCAGCAGAAAATCACAGAGAAGTTCAGTTTTAACATTAATAATGTGAGCTAAAGGATGATCCTGGGATGAGCAATGTTCTGGAAAAATTCCAAATGCAGGGCCAGGTGGCCATTGTCACCGGGGGAGCCGGGCTGCTTGGCAAACAGTTCGCCCGTACCCTGGCGCAGGGCGGAGCGGCCGTGGTTGTGGCTGACCTGAACCGGATGACCGCCAACACCATCGCTGAAACGCTGGTCAAGGACGGTTACAACGCCCTTGGCGTTGGCGTGGATGTGACCGACCCTGCCTCGGTGGCAGAAATGGTTGAAACCGCGGTCAATGTTTATGGGCGGCTGGATGTGCTGGTAAACAGCGCGGCGCTCGACCCCAAATTCGATCCCGAGGCCATGGCGCGCGGCATCCCGGCGGGCAGTTTTGAGGATTATCCGCTGGAGGAGTGGCGGCAGGCGTTGGACGTCAATCTGACCGGCATGTTCCTGTGCTGCCAATCGGCAGTCAAACCCATGATCCTGCAGGGCAAAAGAGGCTCGATCATCAACATTTGTTCGACTTACGGCCTGGTAGGCCCTGATCAGCGCCTTTACCAGCGCCACGGCATTCAGACAGCTTATAAGCCGGTCTATTACTCGGTCACCAAGGCCGGTGTTTTGGGTATGACGCGTTACCTGGCAGCTTACTACGCCGGCACGGAGATTCGCTGCAACGCACTCACGCCGGGCGGCGTGTTCAATAACCACGACGAGGGATTTGTTACCTCCTATTCAGCCCGGGCAATCATGGGGCGCATGGCTCACATCGACGAGATGAACGGCGCGCTGCTCTTTCTGGCGTCGGATGCCTCCAGCTATATGACCGGCGCAAATCTGGTGGTGGACGGAGGGTGGACGGCATGGTAAAGCGCCCTGAAGTTCTGGTAATTATTCCCGCGCGCGGCGGCTCCAAAGGCATCCCGCACAAAAATATCCGCCCATTTGGCGGGCACCCGCTGATAGCATATTCCATTATGGCAGCCCGCCAGGCGCAGACCGTTACCCGCATCATTGTCTCGACGGATGACCCGCAAATCGCAGCCGTTGCCCGCGAATACGGCGCTGAAGTGCCCTTCATGCGTCCCGACGAGTTAGCCCAGGACCAAACCCTGGATTTGCCGGTGTTTCAACATGCGCTGGCCTGGTTGATTGCCAATGAGGCCTATACCCCGGATGTCGTAGTGCAATTGCGGCCGACTTCACCGGTACGTCCGATTGGCCTGGTGGATGAAGCTGTGCGCATTCTATTGGATAATCCGGATGCTGATTCAGTGCGCGGCGTGGTGCCGGCCGGGCAAAACCCGCACAAGATGTGGCGCATCGACTCGGATACCGGGCAGATGCGCAATCTTTTGGATGTCCCTGGCGTACCGGAGCCTTACAATGCGCCGCGCCAGATCCTGCCGCCGGTGTACTGGCAGACCGGGCACATCGATGCGATCCGCCCGGCAGTCATTCAGGAACAGAATTCGATGAGCGGCAAGGTTATCCTGCCGGTTAAAATCGACCCGCGCTACACGGTGGATATCGATGGACCCTCGGACTGGCAGCGGGCTGAATGGCTGGTGTGGTTTGGCGGGCTGGAGATGGTGTACCCTGGCAGCCGTCGTCGCCCGATACCCGAAAAGGTAAAGCTGGTGGTATTCGATTTTGACGGCGTGATGACGGACAACCGCGTCTGGGTGGATTCTGAAGGGCATGAATTTATTGCCGCCTACCGCTCAGACAGTATGGGCATCCATGCTTTGCGCAGCGCTGGCGTCGAATCCATCGTCCTCTCGACCGAAACGGACAAGGCGGTAGAAGCGCGCTGCCGTAAAATCGGTATCGAGGTGATGCAGGGCGTGAAGGACAAAGCTGCCAGGCTTAAAAATTATCTGGATGAGCGCGGTATCGACGCAGCCCAGGTGCTTTATGTGGGCAATGACATCAACGACCTGCCGTGTTTCCCGCTGGTTGGCTGTGCGGTGGCGGTTGCGGATGCCCAACCGGAAGTGCTGCGTCAGGCTGACCTGGTTTTGTCCCGTAACGGCGGCTTTGGGGCCGTACGTGAAATCTGCGAGCGCATCCTTAAACGGTAATTTCTCTCATTTCGGAGGCAGGGCTTTTCGGGTAGCAAAGAATTAAACGCAAAGGACGCGAAGTTCGCTAAGATTTTTATTATTTTGTTTTTTCTCAGTGTTCTCCGTGTCTCCGTGGTAAGTAGTTTTTCTCGGTGGTAAGCATTTTTCTTGAGATATTAAGGAGTAACTCATGGCTAAAGCTGTGAAAATTGGCGAGCGCTGGGTAGGCGAGGGGTATCCAACCTATATCGTCGCGGAAATCGGGATTAATCACAACGGCGAGGTTGAAAATGCCAAGCGTCTGATGGACGCCGCGCGGCACGCCGGCGTCGATGCAGTCAAGTTCCAGAAACGCACCCCCGAACTGGCTACCCCGGTCGATCAGCGCAATGTCATGCGCGAGACGCCCTGGGGTTACATCACTTACCTGGAATACCGGCATAGGATGGAATTCGGCCTCGAGCAGTACAAAGAAATCGACGCCTATGCCCGTAAAATCGGCATCACCTGGTTCGTTTCCGTGTGGGATGAGCCTTCGGTCGATTTTATGGAAGCTTTCGATCCGGTGACCTACAAAGTGCCCTCCGCCGCTCTGACCGATCACGGTCTGATGAAAAAGTTACACTCAACCGGACGACCGATCATTCTATCAACAGGCATGTCCACGATCGATCAAATCCGCTCCTCGGTCAAGCTGCTCGACCAAGATAATCTGGTTATCTGTCACACCACCAGCGCTTACCCCTGCGAGCCGGAAGAACTCAACCTGCGCATGATCGAGACGCTGCGTAAAGAATATTCCTGCCCAATCGGCTATTCCGGCCACGAGGTTGGATTGATCCCGTCGGCGGTGGCGGTAGCGTTCGGCGCTTGCCTGGTCGAACGGCATATCACGTTGGACCGCGCCATGTGGGGTTCTGACCAGGCTGCATCAGTTGAACCCGGCGGCTTTGAACGACTGGTCAAGTATATTCGCGTCACGGAACAATCGCTGGGTGACGGCGTAAAAAAGGTTTACGAAAGCGAGATCCCGTCCATGAAGAAATTGCGGCGGGTCAATAGCCAGTAGTATTTCATGAACCAGCCGATTAAGCGTGTTTCACAGGGCATCCAGCGCCGCTGGCTGCAGGCTCAAAATAACCGGAAAATTGCCAGTCTGGCGGCGGATATCGAGCGCCAGGCTGCGGGAGGCGATTCCGGCGGCCCGGTGGCGTTCTTCAATGCCTCCAGCCGCCTGGTCTGGATGAGCCAGAATGCCGCTTTTACGCTCATTTCAAGCTGGGCGCTGCGCCTGGCAGGGATACCGGTGGTGCATTTTGTCTGCCATGCCGGCATGACCCGCTGTCAGTTGGGCACCAATCGCTTGAATGCGGATGAACCGCCGCCTTGCGCCGTGTGCGTGGCGCAGTCGAAACATCTTTACCCGGCAGCCAAAACGGCCTGGTTTGACTTTAAACTCGACTCAGAGCTGGAACATGCCATCCGCGGGCTTTCGTTAGCCGAATTGATGGTCTTCGAATGGCAGGGATTGCCGCTGGGAGAGCTGGTACTGCCTTCGCTGCGCTGGGCTTTGCGCCGTCATCATTTGCTCGAAAATCCGGATACGCTCTATTTATTCCGCCAGTACCTGCTTTCCGCCTGGAATGTAGCGGTGGAGTTTACCCGCTTTTTGAATGCGCACCAACCTCGGGGCCTGGTGGTGTTTAATGGCATTGCTTTCCCGGAAGCGGTCGCCCGCCGGCTGGCGCAATTGCGCGGCCTGTGGGTGGTGACCCATGAGGTCGGGCTGCAGCCCTTTACAGCTTACTTTACCCACGGACAGGCTACGGCTTACCCGATCGATATCCCGCCTGGTTACCGGCTGACGGAAACCCAAAACGAGCGCCTAAATCACTATTTGATGGAGCGTATGAAGGGTAATTTCACCATGGCCGGCATCCGTTTTTGGCCCGAAATGGCCGGGCTGAGCGCAGAATTTCTCAAGAAGGCGGCTGAATTCAGGCAAATCGTGCCGGTCTTCACCAACGTCATCTTTGATACCAGTCAAAGCCACGCCAACGTCATTTTCCCGCACATGTTTGCCTGGCTGGACGAAGTAGCGACGCTCATCCGCAACCATCCCAAGACCATGTTCGTCATTCGCGCTCATCCGGACGAAGAACGGCCCGGTAAAGCTGCTGATGAGAACGTGGCCGGCTGGGTAGAGAAGAATCACATCGCCGAATTGCCCAATGTTGTTTTTGTCCATTCGAGCGAGTATCTTTCTTCCTACGATCTCATTCAGCGCTCCAAGTTTGTGTTGGTCTATAATTCAACCATCGGTTTGGAAGCCTCCATCCTGGGAGTACCGGTGTTATGCGGAGGCAAGGCGCGCTTTACCCAGATTCCTACCGTCTTCCTGCCAGGTTCGGCGGAAGAGTTCCATCACATGGCTGAAAAAATGATCAAAGCCGACCAGATCGAAGTCCCGGCAGAATTCCAGCAAAATGCACGCACCTTCCTGTATTACCAGCTTTACAAGACCTCGCTGCCGTTTGGGCATCTCCTCGAATCAGATATCACCCCTGGTTTCGTGCGCTTCAAGAACGATGTCCACTGGCAGGATTTCCAGGCCAGCGAATCAGACTCGATCACCGCGCTGGTGGACGGCATTTTGCATGGCGGTTCCTTCTTGCTCCCAAATGGAGACAATTAATTGCCCATGAGCCAACCGGTTTGCTCGATTGTCATCCGCGCATACAACGAAGAAAAGCACATTGCCCGACTGCTCACCGGCATTCTTGAGCAGACGGTCAAGGATGTGCAGATCATTCTGGTGGATTCGGGCTCGCAAGACGACACGGTGGCCATCGCATCACGCTTTCCGGTGGACATCATTCATATCCAACCGCAGGATTTTACCTTTGGCCGGTCGCTCAACCTTGGCATCGCCGCAGCCAAAGCCGGACTGGTGGTTATGGCATCCGCACACGTCTATCCGGTCTATCCGGACTGGCTGGAAAAGCTGCTCGAACCCTTTGTTGACCCGCAAATTGGCCTTAGCTACGGTAAACAGCGTGGCGGCAAAACTTCCAAGTATTCGGAACACCAGGTGTTCCGCAGTTGGTTTCCCGATCAGTCTGTACCCCGTCAGGCGCATCCCTTCTGCAACAATGCCAACGCCGCCATTCGGCGCAGCCTGTGGCAGCAGCACCCTTACGATGAGCTGCTAACCGGGCTGGAAGACCTGGCCTGGGCGCGCTGGCTGCTGACGCAGGGACAGTTATTAGCCTACACCGCCGAGGCTGAAATAATCCACGTCCACAATGAAACCTGGCGCGGCATTTACAACCGCTATCGCCGCGAAAGCATGGCATTCAAGCAGATTTACCCGCATGAGACCTTCCACTTTACCGACTTTATCCGCCTGTGGGTCAGCAACGTCTGGAATGACTGGCGCGCAGCCTCTGGCGAGCATGTGCTCGGCAAAGAATGGGCCAATATCATGCGCTTTCGCGCCATGCAGTTCTGGGGCACCTACCAGGGCTACCGCCGCTCCGGTCCGTTGACCTGGAAGTTGAAGCAAACCTTTTATTATCCGGCGGCAGCTATGGAGAAACCAGAAAGCAAGCAGCGCAACATCGAACCGATTCGTTATCATGAAGGGCACGATTAACCGGCCAGGAGAGAAACCCGATGAAACAACCTTATAAAATCGCAGCCCTGGTACCCATGCGGCACAACTCGGTGCGGGTGCCCATGAAGAATTACCGCTTGCTGGCAGGCAAGCCGCTGTACCAGCACATCATCGCAACGCTGCTGCAGTGCCCCGAAATTTCTGAAGTGGCCGTAGACACCGACAGCCCGGTGATAGTGGATGGGCTGCGCGCCCAATTCCCGCAAGTGCGCATCATCGAGCGCCCGATGCATTTGACCGCGGATACCGTGCCGATGAACGAGATATTAATGTACGACACCGGTCAGATCGAGGCTGATTTTTATCTGCAGACCCATTCCACCAACCCGCTATTGCGTCCCGAAACGATCTCGCGGGCGCTGCGCACTTTCATCGAGCACTACCCGGCCTTCGACTCGCTCTTCTCGGTTACCCGCGTGCAGACCCGTTTCTGGGATGCGCTGGCGCGCCCGGTCAACCATAACCCGGCCATTTTGCTGCGTACCCAGGATTTGCCGCCGTTGTACGAGGAAAATTCCTGCCTGTACCTTTTCAAACGTCAGACACTGGAACTGCACCGTACCCGCATTGGCGAGCGGCCTTACATGTTCGAGATCGAAAAGACCGAAGCACAGGACATCGACGAAGAGTCCGACTTTTTGATCGCCGACTTGCTGCTGGCCGACCGGCTGAAGTCTGAAAAGAAAGGTTCCGAGTAAAAGCGCCCATGTCCACCACCATTCTTCTTTCGGCCCCCTACATGCTGCCGTTTGTCGACCGTTTCCTCCCGGTGTTCGACGCTTATGGTATTAACCTGATCCTACCGGAAGTACACGAACGCCTGTCAGAAGACGAAATTCTGGTGTATGCCGGCCATTTTGACGGCGCCATTTGCGGCGACGACCGCTACACCGAGCAGGTTTTGCAGGCCTGCCTGCCGCGACTCAAAGTGGTGTCCAAATGGGGCACCGGCATCGACTCGATCGATAAAGTGGCCGCCACCCGCCTTGGCATTCAGGTGCGCAACACCCCGAATGCCTTCACCCTGCCCGTTTCCGATAGCGTCCTGGGTTATATCTTGGCTTTTGCACGCCGCCTGCCGTGGATGGACGCCCGCATGAAAGCTGGTGAGTGGGAAAAGCTGCCTGGAAGATCGTTGAGCGAATGCACGCTGGGCGTGATCGGGGTTGGCAACGTTGGTAAAGCCGTGCTGCGCCGCGCGCGTCCCTTTGGCATGCGCCTGCTCGGCAACGATATCGTGCCGATTGCCCCCGACTTCATTCTGGAAAACAATGTCGAAATGACCAGTTTGAAGGACCTGTTGCAGCGGGCCGATTTTGTCAGCATCAACTGTGATTTAAATCCGACCAGCCGCCATCTGATCAATAGTGAGACGCTGGGGTGGATGCAACCGCATGCAGTGTTGATCAACACCGCCCGCGGTCCGATTGTGGACGAGAAAGCGCTGGTGACTTCGCTGCAATCCGGCAAGATCAGTGGGGCAGCACTGGATGTCTTCGAGGTGGAGCCGCTGCCGCTTGATTCGCCGCTGCTGTCCATGAACAATGTCATGCTGGCGGCGCATAATTCCAATTCCAGCCCGGCGGCCTGGGAGCGGGTGCATTGGAACACCATCCGCAACCTGTTGGAGGGATTGGGGCTGGACGCCAGCCAATTGAGCGCCTTTCAGAGTTCGGCACTGGCGTGAACTACTTGGCGGTAGAATTAGCTTAAGGGAATGGAATTAAAACGCGGGAAGAAATGAGCGAAAAACGGATGACAGATCAACGCGCAGTGTTAATCACCGGGGCAGCCGGGGGAGTCGGGCGGGCGACCGTGAAGTTGTTTGCTGAAAATCATTGGCGCGTCATTGGAGTCGACCGGCAGGCATTTGGTGCCGGTTTCCCGGCAGATGGCCTGTTCATTCAGGCAGATATCGCTGATCCGGTCAATATCGAGATGATTTATGCCCGTACCAGCACGTTCACAACAACCTTAAGTGCAGTAGTGAACAATGCTGCCATGCAGATTACCAAGTCTTTGTTGGAAACCAGCGTCGAGGAATGGGATCGGGTTATCGCTTCCAACCTGCGCTCGGTGTTCCTTGGCGCCAAACTGGCCCACCCGCTGCTCAAAGCCAGTGGTGAAGGAGCAATTGTCAATGTCTCGTCGGTGCATGCTGTGGCAACTTCTGCCAATATTGCCGCCTATGCCGCCAGCAAGGGCGGGCTGCTGGCGCTGACGCGCGCCATGGCGATCGAGTTCGCCGCTGATGCCATTCGGGTTAATGCCATCCTGCCGGGCGCTGTGGATACGCCCATGCTGCGCGCCGGCCTCAACCGCGACCATGCCGGCGGCGGCAGCATGCCGGAACGCCTTGAAAATCTGGCGCGCCGCACCGTAAACGGACGAATTGGCCAGCCGGAAGAAATAGCACATGCCATTTACTTTCTGGCAGACCATGTCCAATCATCATTTATCACCGGGCAGGCATTGATTGCGGACGGCGGCGCAACCGCCCGCCTGAGCACGGAGTAATGTATGAAGCAAGCGCTCAAAAATATTCTCACGCCGCGCATGGTGGAAACATTGGGTAATGCCTACGACGCTGTTTGCCGCCTGCCGGAGGTGCCGGCAGCCTATCTGCATCCCTGGCGGCGCGAATCGATCCGCAAACTGGCTGCCCTCAAGGATACACACCGCGGCGAGCGCTGCTTTATCATAGGAAATGGCCCCAGCCTGCGCAGCACCGACTTAAGCAAACTGCAGGGCGAGTTCACCTTTGGCTTCAATCGCATTTTCCTGGCGGCTGCTGAACTTGGCTTCGCCCCTTCCTGCCTGGTGGCAATCAACGATCTGGTGATCGAGCAATCCATCGCGGAACTGCAGGCATTGAAAATGCCGAAGTTCTTCGCCTGGCGCGCGCGAAAATGGCTGCAAATGGATGCAGATACCCATTTTATTTATACCAGCTACACCGGTCCCGGGTTTTCCCGCGACGTCACCGGGCGGGTGTGGGAAGGCGCTACCGTCACCAATGTTGCGCTGCAACTGGCTTACCACATGGGTTTTTCAAAGGTGATCCTGATCGGCGTGGATCATAATTTTGCCTCACAGGGCACCCCCAATACAACCGTTGTTTCAAGCGGCGCAGACCCGAACCATTTTTCCGGTGCATACTTCGGCAAAGGATTCCGCTGGCAACTGCCCGATCTGGAGACTTCGGAACGCGGTTACGCCAATGCCCGCCATGCTTTTGAATCCGATGGCCGCCAGGTGGTGGATGCCACCATTGGCGGGAAATTAACTGTTTTCCCCAGGGTGCCGTACGATTCGCTGTTTTAATGGACACTCTCCCGCTGGTTTCCATCGTTACCCCGTCTTACAACCAGGCTGCATACCTGGAAACTACCATGCAGTCGGTGCTGGAGCAGGATTACCCCCATTTCGAATATCTGGTGGCTGACGGCGGCTCGACGGATGGCAGCGCGGAGATCATACAACGCTATTCCAGCCGGTTGGCCTGGTGGGTTTCCGAGAAGGACAACGGGCAGGCAGATGGCGCCAACAAGGGCTTCAGGCGCGCCCGGGGTGAAATCGTAGGCTGGCTCAACTCGGACGATGTTTATCGTCCCGGGGCGATCACCGGGGCGGTGGCAGCTTTTCAGGCCAATCCACAGGCCGGCCTGGTGTTCAGCGACGTTGATTCCCTGGACAGCGCCGGCAAGCTGATCAATGTCATGCGCTTTGGGCCGCGTACGCTCGAAGATTTGATGGCGTTCAAGATCATCTCTCAGCCCGGAGTTTTTATGCGCCGCTCGTTGTTGGAGCAAGTGGGTTACCTTGATTCGAGCTACCACCTGCTGCTCGATCATCACCTGTGGCTGCGCATGGCATTGTACGCGCCGCTGGTGTATGTGCCGGGGATGCGCTGGTCAGCGGCGCGTTTTCATGCTGCGGCAAAAAATGTAGCGCAAGCGGGTGCCTTTGGCAGTGAAGCCTACCGTCTGGCCGAATGGTTAAGCTCAGCGCCCGAATATCAGGCTTTGATGGCGCGAAATCAGAAAAAGGTGTGGGCAGGCGCGCACCGCTTGAACGCTTTTTACCTGCTGGACGGTAGTCGACCGGGCGCAGCGTTGAAATCTTACTGGAAAGGGTTCTGGTGCCAGCCGGCTGCAGTTCTGCCAGACTGGTACCGCATTATCTACGCATTACTCAGCCCGCTCGGTTTAACCGGGATACGCCGCGCCTTTTTGCGTCTTAGAGCTGCCCGCATGCAGCGAAAGGAGGATTAAAAATGGAAATGGTGAACCCGCACACCCAGCAACCCCCCCGTTTTTTTGCTGCATCCCCCAGAGCCACCTGGATTGCTGTTGTGCTCATTTTTCTGGTTGGGCTGGGAATTCGCTTGTTCCAACTCAGCGATCCGCCGCTGGAATTGCACGCTGCCCGGCAACTGCGCTCGCTGTTTATCTCCCGCGGCATGTACTATGAAAACCTGGCCAGCGCTCCGGCATGGCAGCGCGAGATCGCCGTCAGCCAATACCGCGGCCAGGGACTGATCGAGCCGCCGATTATGGAACGACTTACCGCCTGGTCATATGCGCTGGCGGGTGGGATCGACCTGCGCATTCCACGCCTGATCGCCATTCTGTTCTGGTTACTGGGCGGGCTGGGGTTATTTTTGCTTACGCGCGAGCTGACGGATGCCAACGGCGGGGTCATCGCGCTGGCATTCTATATGACCCTCAGTTACACGGTTATGGCTTCTCGCGCCTTCATGCCCGAACCCCTGCTCATCGCTGCCATTATCTGGGCCTGGTGGGCGATGGCGCGCTGGAGCCGCAATCCAACCTGGAAGCATGCCGTCGCCGCCGGCTTATTGGCCGGATTTGCCGTTTTCGTCAAATCGACCGCCGTGTTTTTTATTGCAGGCGCCTGGCTTGGGCTCCTTCTGGGTGGGCTGGGCTTGCGTCAGGCGTTGAAATCGCGCCAGGTATGGGTCATGGCGCTGCTTACCGCTTTGCCATACGCGATGTATCATGTTTATGCGGTATACATCACCGCTAGAATGGCCGGGCAATTCAGCCTGCGCTTTTTCCCTGAGATGTGGCGCGACCCGCGTAACTACTTCGCCTGGTTGAATGTCATCGACGACGTCGTTGGTTTCGAATGGCTGCTGGCCGCGACAGCGGGTTTTTTCCTGCTGCGCGAGCGTTTCGCACGTGGGCTGTTCCTCGGTGGCCTGGTCGGGTATGGATTGTACGGCTGGGCGTTCATGTACTACACCACCACACATGATTACTATACCCTGCCGCTGGTTCCAATGGTAGCAGTAGGCCTCGGCTCGGTTGTAGCCGTGGTAATCGCTCATATGAGCGTCAAGCGCCCCTGGGCCGAGCTGGCATTTGCCGGTTTGATGCTGGTACCCATGACGCTCAACCTGTGGGATGCCAATGTTGCCATGCGCCAGCGAGACTTTCAGGCGGATGTAGCCCTGGCAGAAGAGGCCGGGACACTGTTCAAGCCCAACGACCAGGTGATCACCATTGCACCGTATTCCAGTGGAACCTTGCAATACTGGGGCTGGATGAATCCCCAAGTATGGATGTCAACCGCGGATTTTGCGCTGCGCGCCCGGGCCGGTCAAAGTTATGATATAAAGGCCTTGTTCGATGAAACTATTGCCGGGATGGACTACTTTTTTGTGATGAATTTTGACGAGTTTAACGCCCAGCCGGAGTTGAAAGCCATTTTGCAGGACGGATATAAGATTGTGACTCAGACCCCGGATTACATCTTGTTTGATTTACACCAACCGCTGACTCCTTGATGATCGAGAATCGGATTACTTTACCCAAAATAACGGTTGTAACGCCTTCCTATAACCAGGCTGCATTTATCGAGGAAACCATTCACTCTGTTCTTGATCAGGATTACCCCAACCTCGAGTACATCATCGTGGATGGCGGCTCAACCGACGGCAGCGTGGACATCATTCGCAGGTATGCGGACCGGCTGGCCTGGTGGGTCTCGGAAAAGGATCGCGGGCAAACAGACGCCATCAACAAGGGATTTGCCCGCGCTACGGGCGAAATTCTGGCCTGGCTCAATTCAGATGATACCTATCAACCCGGCGCATTGCGCGAAGCGGCAACGGCCCTGGCGGAGCATCCGCAGGCCGGCCTGTTGTACGGCGACGCCAACTATATCGACGAGAAAAGCCGGGTGATCGGCCGCTTTCCGGCAGCGCAGACCGATTATGGCCGCTTGCGGCGCGGTTATGTCCACGTTCCGCAACAATCGGCATTTTTCCGCGCAGACCTGTGGCGCAAAGTTGGTCCGCTCGATCCCACGTTCTTTTTTGCCATGGACTATGATCTGTGGGTGCGGCTGGCGCGCCAGGCGCCGGTGGTGTATATCCCGCGCCTGTGGGCCAATTTCCGGCTGCACTCCAATGCAAAGACCATTTCGGCGGACGACCGCTGCTGGCCGGAAATGCTGCGTGTGCATTTTCGCGACGGCGGGTCATGGGCGGCGCCCATCGTGGTCAAACACTGGGTGCGCAAACTGGCAGCACCCTGTATCAACTGGCGCCGCCGCCGGTTGTTTCGGCAGTAACCAGCTAAAGGAGGTGAACTTTGAGCTCCCAGGATAATCACCCCGTTAAAGCTCCTTCCGGGGGATTGATCGGCGAACTGGCATTGCGCGTCAAGTTGATCATGCGCTTGATGGCAGATAAACGCGTCTTTCCATTGCTTAAATTGCTCCCGGTTGGCACGCTTTTATACCTGGTCATTCCGGATATTGTGATCGGTCCGCTGGATGACGCCGCCGTGGTTGGACTCGGTATGAGCCTGTTCGTTGAGTTGTGCCCTGAACATGTGGTCGCTGAACACATGCGCGCGCTGCGGCCTCCCACGCCTCCTGCGGGCAATCCCCCGCCGCCTGATTCGCCTGTGTATCATGAAGAAGACATTCTTGAAGGTGATTTTCGCGAAGTCGATGGTTCCCAACCCTCAGCAAATAATGGCAATGAGAGGGAGAAAAATGAACACTAGCCGAATGCGCACGTCCCTTGTGTTGATCCTGGCGGTGATCCTGCTCGCTGCCTGCACGGCCAATCGCTCCGAGCCGACTCCCGCCGAATTGATCCCAACATCGGAACCCAGCGCCGCGCCCCCTGCGGCAGCGCCTACCGATACGCAGCCAGCCACGACCGAACCTCAGGCGACGGTCACCCAGCCTGCTCAACAGGCCAATGTCACGACTTTTCCGGAACCCGGGTTGTTCGATTGGCAGTTGGTGGTTACCGGATTGACCAAACCGACCGACTTTGCCGACCCGAACGATGGTTCAGGCCGGTTGCTGGTTCTGGAGCAGGGCGGCATTATCCGCATTGTCGAGGATGGAGCAATCCGTGACGAGCCTTTTCTTGACCTGACGGGCCGCGTTGGCGCTGAAGGTTCCGAGCAAGGCTTATTAGGCATTGCGCTCGACCCGGATTATGCCGCCAACGGCATTTTCTACCTGAATTACACCGACAAAAGCGGCGACACTTCGATTTCCCGCTTCCAGCGCGCCGCTGACGGCATCCACGGCGACCCGGCTTCTGAGCAGGCGCTGTTCAAGATTGACCAGCCGTTTGCCAACCATAATGGCGGCGACCTGGAATTTGGTCCGGATGGCATGCTCTATATCGGACTTGGCGATGGCGGCTCGGCTGGCGATCCGAACGGCAACGGTCAGAATAACAATGTGCTGCTGGGTAAAATGCTGCGCATCGATGTGCGGGGCAAAGACACCTATACCATTCCATCTGATAATCCTTTTGCCAATGGCGGCGGCAGCCAGGAAGTGTGGGCAGTTGGGCTGCGCAACCCATGGCGCTACTCCTTCGATCGCATCACCGGCGACCTGTATATTGCCGATGTAGGCCAGAACAAATATGAGGAAGTTGATTTTCTGGCCGTAAGCAGCCCGGCAGGCGCGAATTTTGGCTGGAATTATCGTGAAGGCGCCCATGAATACAAAGGAAGTCCTCCCGCTGGCGCGAGCCTGATCGAGCCAATTTTTGAGTATGATCATGGACTGGGCTGCTCGATCACCGGCGGCTATGTTTATCGCGGCGAACTGCTGCCTGAATTCTACGGCATCTACCTGGTCGGTGACTACTGCACGGGCTTCATCTGGGGACTGCTGCGGGATGCAAATGGCCAGTGGTTGTCGGAGCGCCTCTTTGAGATTTCCGGTAACATCAGTTCGTTTGGGCAGGATGCGAACGGTGAGGTTTATCTGCTGGATCACCGCACGGGCAGTGTATTCCGCCTGGTACGCCGCTAGGCCAGACCGGAAGTGAGTTATTATTAAACAGGCGATTCGTAACCCCAAAACAGGATGCATGTACCTGTTTCCGCAAGTCGAAAAAACCGTATAATCCAAATAAGGTTTTATTAGTCGTATTTGGAGACAAACAATGGCAGAAAAACACTGGGAGACGATCAAAGTTCAATTTTGCGACCACGCGGGCTGCGAAGTTTCGTTGGATGGTGAATTTGTTTACCCGGCGGAATTTCTGCCTGACCAGCCGGCCAGGTTGGTGTCGCAGCGTTGCTCGCGCGGGCTGGATTGCAACCAATGGAATAACATGACTTGCATATGGGCTGGCACCAATCCCGTGCATGACCCGTTCAGGCAGAAATAAGATAATCCCTGATGGGGTAGGGCTTCCTGCCTACACCCGCAAGACGTGCACTGTGAGTGACCCGCGCCATAGGGAATATGAACGGACGTTATTTGAGCGCCTTGCAAGCGTGAAACGGGTGCAAGCAGAAGAGTATTAAATACAAATCCAGGGCTGGCTACTTTCGCCAGCCCTGGATTTGTTTTCGTGCAAACCGGTCCAGGTTAAATTACGGGAATCCAAACAGGCCAAGTTCCTTGACCTCATCCTCCCGGACTTCGGGCATCTTTAGCACCAGTTCAAGGTCTGTATACAACGGCTCGGGCAATTTCGTTTTCATGTAATCTGCAGTGATAACCACGGCCTTACGAGCCGTGTCTTCGGAAAGCCCTAATTTCTCGGTGAGCTGTTTAATTAAATTGTCCATATCTTACTCCTTCAACCAATTGAACCATCGGTTAAATTAATCATAGAATGAAAATGTAAGAATTTTGTTAAATCTATATAAAATCCGTCAACATTCTGCAAGTAGAATTTGCCAAAATTACCCCGGTCAAGTTCCCTGCCATCTGGTCAAATCGCGATACAATCTGTGTCTATACAATCCTCAATATCAGGAGCGATAGGCGATGCAGGCACTCAAAGATCGTATTTTGAAAGATGGTAAAAACCTTGGCGGTGGGATTCTCAAGGTGGATAATTTCATCAACCATCAGGTGGATGCTGTGCTGATGGACGCTTGCGGCGCAGAACTGGCGCGTCGGTTTGCCAACAGCGGCGCAACCCGCATTTTGACCGCTGAAATTTCGGGAATTGCACCGGCGATCATGACCGGACTGCACATGGGCCTGCCAGTGGTTTATGCGCGCAAGAGCAAGCCAATTACCATGCCGGACACGGTCTACTTGACGGTGGCACCCTCCCATACCCGCGGGCGTCCGGTCGAATTAATTGTCTCACCGGAATTTCTGGGACGCGGTGAAAAAGTCCTGATCATCGACGACTTCCTGGCGTCGGGCGCAACCATTTTGGGCCTGATTCGCTTGACCGAAGCAGCCGGCGCCTCGCTGGTTGGGGTCGGTGCGCTGATCGAAAAGACCTTTGAAGGCGGACGCGACGCGCTGGGCTTTTTAAACATCAAGATCGAAGCGTTAGCGCGTATCGTTTCCATGGTCGAAGGTAAGATCGTATTTGCCCCATGACCGGTTCCATCGCCATTCTTGATTTTGGCTCGCAGTACTCGCAAATCATTGCCCGGCGGGTACGCGAAGTGCAGGTCTATTGCGAGTTATTCCCCTGGGACGCCCCTGCAGAAAAAGTCCTGGCTATCCAACCGGCCGGTTACATTCTCTCCGGTGGACCGAACTCGGTTTATGATGACGGAGCGCCCTTCCTGCCGGCCTATGTATTGGAGTCGGGCAAGCCGGTTTTGGGCATCTGCTACGGCATGCAGGCGTTGACGCACGCTTTGGGCGGGCGGGTGGCGCCGGCCAACCAACGCGAGTATGGCTTTGCTTCCATCGAAGCGACGCGAAACAATCCGCTCATTTCTGCCGGGACGCAGGACGTCTGGATGTCCCACGGCGACCGGATCGAGTCACCGCCGCCGGGTTTCGAGACCCTGGCGAGCAGCGCCAACAGCCCGGTAGCTGCCATTGGCGATCTGGCGCACCGGCGCTATGGCGTTCAATTCCACCCCGAAGTGCAGCACACTCCGGGCGGCAAAGAGATGCTGCGCCGCTTTGTTCTGGATATTTGCGGCTGTACGCCGGATTGGACGCCGGAATCGATCATTACCCAGGCCATCCAGCGGATTCAGGCGCAGGTGGGCGGCCAGCGGGTGCTCTCGGCGGTCAGCGGCGGCGTCGATTCAAGCGTGGCGACAGCGCTGGTGCAGCGGGCGATTGGAACGCAACTGGCGACTGTGTTTGTCGATACCGGCATGCTGCGCCAGGGCGAACGGGCGCAGGTCAAAGCCGCCTTTGCCGCTCTGCCAGGCGCTCAATTGGTAGTTGTGGACGCAGTGGACACCTTCCTTGATGCGCTCCACAACGTAGAAGAACCCGAACAAAAGCGCAAAATTATCGGCGAGACTTTCATCCGAGTTTTTGAACAGCAGGCGCGATTATTGGGTGAGCCAAAGTATCTGGTGCAGGGTACCATTTACCCGGATGTGATCGAATCGGCTGCGCCGGAACGCGGCAAAGCGCAGCGGATCAAGACCCATCACAATGTCGGCGGGCTGCCCCAGGATCTGTCATTCGAACTGGTCGAACCGCTGCGATACCTCTTTAAAGATGAAGTACGGGCGGTAGGCGAAGCGCTGGGGTTACCTTCCGAGATGGTCTGGCGGCAGCCCTTCCCGGGGCCGGGGCTGGCTGTGCGCTGCCTGGGCGTGATCACCCGTGAAAGGTTGGAGAGGCTGCGGGCAGCAGATGCCATTTTCACCGGTGAATTGGTCGCTGCCGGGCTGCTTGGGCGTTCCACCCTGGATAAGCCTGACGGTATTTCGCAGGCCTTTGCGGTGCTGCTGCCTGTGCGCTCGGTGGGCGTTATGGGCGACCAGCGCACGTATCAGGAAGCCGTCGCGCTGCGGGCAGTGACCACGCAGGATTTTATGACCGCAGCCTGGGCGCCCTTGCCGCACGACTTGTTGGCGCGCATCGCCGGGAGAATCGTAAATGAGGTGGCGGGTGTAAATCGGGTGGTGTACGACATCACCAGTAAACCGCCGGCAACTATCGAGTGGGAATAAATAGCCTGTCAGGGCGAGTAACGAAGCCATCTGCGCCGGTGGTGCAGGGTTACCTTTCGTAGCAATAGGTGATGGTGCCGTCGGTGCAGCTTGCTTCGACCTCGCTGAGGTCTCGCAAGGACAGTTGCTTCACAGGCTCGTGACGATGGTCAAAATGTCTTACCACCCGCGGAATATAACCATCGGTAGTAAACAGTTAGGGTAAAATCAATACCATGCTGCAAATACGGCGCCTGCCATCCAGCCGTTTACTGTATACATTTCTTATCACAATCATTCTGGGGGTCATGATTCCTGTTCCCCATGCGTCGGGGCAGGACACAACTGGCAAGGTGGTGCTATCCGGGATCAACAGCGATTCTTTTCCGACCATGGGGGTCGAGTTCGAAGTTTATGATCCGTCAGGCGGGTTTGTGACTGACCTGCAAGCCGGCGATGTTACCATTCAGGAAGACGACGGTCTTCTGCCGGCCGCCAGCCTGGAATTGCTCCAGCCGGGGGTGCAATTGACCATTGCCTTCAACCTTTCGCCCGAGTTGAGCAATCGCTACGCCGGGGTGACGCGTCTGGCGAATATTCTCGAACGCCTGGCGCAATGGTCACAGGCACAGCCGGCCGGGTCACCCGACCAGATCAGCCTGGCGACCAATACCGGCCTGCAATTGATCCGCAGCCAGTCGCCGCAGGAGTTGGAAGCGGCTTTGTTTGCCCTCGGCAATATCGATTTGCAAGCCGAACAATCCAGCCTGAACGCGTTAACCCGCGCCGTGGACCTGGCAGCCGAACCCGGGACAGACCAGAAAATGAAAAGCGCGATCCTGTACATCACACCGCTGCCAGGCGCTGCCTCGCTCGCAGCGCTGCCCAACCTGACAGACCGGGCGCTCCTGCAGGACACGCCAATATACGTCTGGCTGGTGGGATCCGCTTCAGCGCCCAGTTCATTACCGGAACTTTACACACCGCTTGAAAACCTGGCAGTGCAGAGTGGCGGGTTGCTCTTTCTGTACACCGGTCAGGAAGCGCTGCCCGACCTGGACGGCTATTTGAATCCGCGCCGCTACCGATACCGGGCAATCTATGACTCCAAAATTGACGCAGGCGGCTCCTACGACGTCAACCTGAAAATCCAGCGCGGTGACTTGCAATTGACCTCGGAGTCACGCCCGGTGTTTGTGAACGTGCTGCCGCCCAACCCCATTTTCCTTTCCCCGCCGGCCAAAATCGAACGCGTTTGGGAAAAAGCGGTCGATTCAGATGAAGCGACATTACAACCCGCCAGCTCAGCTATTCAGATTGTGGTTGAATTTAGCGACGGCCACCCTCGTCCGCTAAAAGCCACCCGTCTGTTTGTGAATGGCGAACTGGCGGTTGAAAATACCCGGGAACCGTTCGAATCCTTTATCTGGGACCTGACAGATTACCAGACAGACGGCCGCTATATGCTGAATGTGGAAGTCGAGGACGATCTTGGGCTGGTACGCCGCAGTATCGATACGCCGGTGGATATATCGGTTGAACCAGCCGAGCCTGACCTGGTCAAATCGATATTAAACAGTGATGACCTGCTCATCTTTGGCGGCGTCCTGGCTGCCGGGGTGGTGTTGGTATTGGCATTGGGTCTGGTAGGCCGGCGCGCCCATCAAAACAGCCCGGCCAGCCGCCGGGCGCGGGAAGACCCGCTCACTCAGCCGGTCGGCCCGCGCAAGGACAACGGAAAACCGGCTGCATCCTTCGCCCCTGTTGACCGGCCTACCTGGCCGCGTTATGCCGTCGGCAGCCTGTCCTCAGCGCCTGCCTGGCTGCTGCGCGTGCCGGACACGGGAGGTTTATCCGCCACTCCAAAAAGCCACCTTTCGCCGTCATCCAACCCGGCCAGCGCCATTCCACTTTCACGGCGCGAGACAAGCCTTGGCAGCGACGCACAGGTCGTCCATTACAAAATCAGTTCACCCACCGTCAGCCCACTGCATGCGCGCATTTTACAGACATCCGAAGGCGGCTTCATGATCCAAGACGCCGGTTCGGTGGCTGGCACCTGGGTTAATTATGCTCCGGTCCCGGCACAGGGTGTACTGCTGCGTCACGGTGATCTGGTGCAGATTGGCAAGGTTGCTTTCCGCTTCGAGTTGGCAAATCCGCCTGAAGAGCGCCAGCCGCGTATCAGTAACCGGCAGGAGCCGTTATGAGGCGCGTACATCGCTCTCATATCCCGGTGCTGGCGCAGACCCATCCGGGTATGCGCGGCAAGAATAATGAGGACCGCTACGGCGTAACCGCCTTCCGTTTGGAGGACGCCAGGCGCACCCCGGCCTTGCTGGCGGTGCTGTGCGACGGAATCGGCGGTCACCGGGCAGGCGAAGTGGCGGCTGAAATCGCGGTCAACCGGATCAGTTCAACGGTGGCAGAAAAGGGGGAACGCTTACTGCCGACGGATGTGCTCCAAAGCGCCATTGTGACAGCCAGCCAGGCCATTTACCAGCAAGCCCAGCATAACCATCATCAAGAAGGCATGGGGGCTACCTGCGCCTGCGCGTTCATCATCGACCGTCGCCTGTACCTGGCAAACGTTGGCGACTCGCGCATCTATTTGTTGCGCAGCGGCGAGATTCGCCAATTGACCACGGACCATACCTGGATTCAGGAGGCGATCGAGAAGGGAGTTCTCACCCCGGCTCAGGCTGAAGGTCATCCCAATACGCATGTCATTCGCCGCTTTCTGGGTTCTCCGCAGCCGCCCGAGGCTGACTTGCGCCTTCATCTTACAGACAATGAAGGTGATGCCAATGCCCGCGCCAATCAGGGGATGCTGTTACAGGACGGAGACCTGCTGCTTTTGTGTTCTGACGGTCTGACCGATCTGGTGACGGATGAAGAAATCGCGCACGCGCTGTCTCAGCAACCCCTGCAGGAAGCTGCCAACGGGCTGGTGGAACTGGCCAACTTGCGTGGCGGGCATGACAATATCACCCTGATCACCATTCAAATCCCGCAGAGCACAAGGGGTAAGCGTCGCTCACCGGCAGCCTGGCTGTTGGCGGGTGTCGTGGTGATGCTTCTGGTCGGTTTAGCCACAGCAGTTTGGGCGCGCGGCTTCCTGGAAAGACCCCGGTTGTCGACCGCCGTTCCAACCGCTACAGTGCATGTTACCCTGGAACTGCCCGCCAGCCGGGTGACTCAACCCAACCCGGTCATATTTCCAACCAGCACCTTCCTGCCGCTGCCAACCGCCGCGTTGACACCCAGCGCCACTGCACCAATTTCGTCCATTGCCACGCTGACGCCCTGGCCAACCAACACCCGCCGGCCGTAAAATGAACGCAGTCCAGACCCTTCCCGAAAATTACCGTCGCAGCGCCGGGTTCAGCATGAAAGATCGCAGCATGCTGCTCAAGATGAACATTGCCGGTTTCTTTTTGCTGGTGCTGTTTGGCTGGCTGTTCACGGCTGCTGCAGTTTATTTGCGACCAGACGAAGCCACCACTTTCCTCCTTCTGAAATGGGAAGGGGTGAGCGGCATCCTGACCATCGCCATTGTGCTCGCGCTGATGTTTGTCACCATTGTGGTTCACGAGGCTATTCATGGCCTGGGGTTTATCCTGCTGGCCAAAGCCCGTCCAATTTTTGCTTTCCGCGGCGTTTATGCATTTGCTGCTGCCCCGGATTGGTTCATCCCGCGCGACCCCTTTCTGGTGATCGGTCTGGCGCCGCTTGTGGTGATCAGCCTGGTTGGCGTGGCGCTGATGGCGATTGCCCCGGCGGCGTGGATTGCCCCGTTGGTGCTTGTTTGCGTGGTAAATGCATCCGGCGCAGTTGGCGACCTGTGGGTGGCGGTGCTGTTGCTGCGCCATCCGCCGGAAGCGCTTTCCAACGACACGGGTGATGAAATTACGATCTATACACCCGGACATATCCTGGTAAATCATGACATTTATTGATTATTCGCTATAAATAGTCTCCCTTGCGAATCTTTTTAAAAGGTGTACAATCAAATATTGTTTATTCAATATCTGATGCAAGAGGAAAGTAGAAATGCCGGTTTATACTTATCGGTGCGAAAATTGCGGTGTGCAATTTGAGCGAACCCAAAAATTTAGTGAATCACCCCTGGTGATTTGCCCGGAGTGCGGTAAGAAAACGCTCCGAAAAGTTTACACGCCTGTTGGGATCGTTTTCAAGGGTTCTGGCTTTTATGCCACGGATCACCGGTCCCCTTCCGGCGCGCCGCGGCCTTCCGGCTCTCACAGCGAGAGCAAATCCACTGAGACCAGTTCTGAGAGTAAAGAACCTGCTGCACCCAAGCCGTCCGAAACCAACAATTAGTTTCGGAACCGATGTATCGTTCCTGAAACCTTATCAAGCCTGAACAGCCCGGATAAAGTCGGGCTGTTTGTGTATTATTTACAAGGTCTTTTCGCCAAAGCGCTTCCGCTTACAGAATTGTTGCTTTGAATGGTTAATACAATCCGGGAAGCGGAGACAGGGGATCGGCTTATTTATCCGTGCAGCACCGGCTGAGTAAACCGTCAAAAGTTATTTTACAAACTCCACCATGTCATGCTGCCCGCACTCACAAAGCACCCTGCAGGCGAGTGCAGCGAAACATCTCGATGGTTGTCGTTGAGACCCTTCCCTTCGGTCAGGGTGACATCAAGTTTCCAGTTACTTTCAACGAAGCACTTGGCACGGCGGATGTAAAACGGAAAGTGTTTGAAGGGGTAGTGGATCGCGGATCCCGGCGAAAAGGTCATCCTCCAGCGCACGCCCGCTATTGACCAGGCTCATCGCGCGGAAAAATGTCTGCGTGCTCCATAACCGGCTGGCTGCCAACGTGCTGCGGAAACCCGGGGCATCTGGAATCTGTGTCTGATGGCAGGAGACTGCCTGCCACACCACATCGCGGAAGGCGCTGGTGTCGATGCGGGTGGTAACTGCCCAACTCTCCCAGGCCATCGGGCAGCGTTCGACGCCGTCCACCACCAGGCTGATATCGCCAAACAGCGAAAGGTAAAGCTCATAATCTTCGGTTGTATCCACCATGTAGTACAACTTCAACACCTGGTGAGGTTCGCCATCCAGCGGAGCGCACGAATCGGCCGAAAGCATCAGCGCCGCGTGCGTGTACTGGCAAATCGCGATGTGATCGGGGTGGCCAAAGGAGCCCTTGGGATCGAAGGTGACGACTACCTGAGGGCGGATCTGGCGGATAAATGCGGCTATTTGAGCAGCCACCTGGCCTGGGTCAGCCTGATCGAGGTCGCCGTCGGTATAGTCGAGCAGATGCACCCGGTGTACCCCCAGGACGCGCGCTGCCTGAATCAGCTCTCGTTCGCGAATCTGTCCCAGCCGCTGCATTCCGGGGTTGGCGTGCTCCGGACCAGGCCAACCGCGTTCGCCGCGGGTGGCGCAGATTAAGGAAGTGGCTACTCCCTCAGTGGCATACCTGGCCAGAATCCCCCCGACCCCCAGGGATTCATCGTCAGGATGCGCCAGTATACACATCAGTCTCAAGACACTGTCCATTCGACCTCCAACCGATAAAAACAAAACGCTCGAAAAGGATTGGCGTACATCAACCCCGCGGCCCGTTAAGTTGCCGATTCTCCCCACATTGAAACGGGAGGCAGGCAGCGACGCTTCTAGAATACCTTTAATTGGACAAATAATATCCTAATTTAATCATTATACGGATTTTTAATCAAAAGAGAAGTCCTTGTTTGTGGGAGGGAGCGGCCGACCCCGGTATAAATTGATAGATTTTGACAGGCGGGCTGTAGCTTTTGACAGCCCGCCCGGTCTATGCTGTACTAACGCACGTACTTCTTGCTTGCCGCCTGCTTTGCGTATTGCACCCCCTTAAGAAAGAGAGTAAAATGCAATCGATTCTTGGAGGTACGGAATGCCGGCAAAAGCAAAAAAGAAACAACCCGTGCGTGCCAGCGGCGACCAGCACCGAGTGCGCACTCAGCAGGTGATCTTCATTGTCATTTCCATCTTTATCATTCTGGCGATGATGCTTTCCTTCGTGATCAACCTGTAAATCACCCCAACTCTTCCAACTGCTGGTCCCGCATCATTTGCTTGGAGAAGGGACCTGAATAATATGCCACGTTATGCAAACCGCTTCTGGTTGGCTGCTCTGGTCGTTGCCTGGACTGTCGATTTTTTGTTTTTCTCGCAGAATCCGGGTGTTTCACTTTTAATTTGGCTGCTGCTGGCGCTGGCAGCCGGTCTGCTCCTGGCGCGCAGTGAGGGCATTCGACCCGCTCCCCTGACCTGGGTGCTGGCTGGCTTGCTGGTAGTGTTGAGCACCATCCCGTTTTTACGGGCTGAACCGTTCAGCACGGGAATAGGTATGCTGCTGTCCATCGGGGGATTGATTCTGCTGGCAGCAACTTTTCGAACAGGCAACTGGTTCTATAACCGTACCTGGGATACCATTGGCGCACTGCTTGGCGTAATGATCGCAGCCCTTTTTCGGCCGTTCGATTTATTCAAAGCCCCGTCTGCGCAGGTGGAAGACGGCGCCCCTGATGCTGCGGGTAAACGCAGCTTTTGGAGGGGAGCAGCGCCGGTGCTGCGGGGTGTGCTGCTGGCCATTCCGGTGGTGGCCGTGCTGGCTGCGCTGCTTTCTTCGGCTGACCTGGTTTTTGCGGACCGGTTGAAGTCGTTGTTAAGCTTTTTTGATATCGAAAAGCTGCCGCAGTATGTCTTTCGGCTGGTCTATATCCTAATTCTGACTTATTCGTTTGCCGGGGTTTATTTACACGCCCTGCTGCCGGTGAAAGCAGCCGCCCGCCCGGATTCGAGCCAGCCCGTGGTCAGGCCTTTTCTTGGCTGGACGGAAACGATCATTGTGCTGGGGGCAGTGGTGCTGTTGTTTGCCTTTTTTGTGGTGTTGCAGTTCCAATACCTCTTTGGCGGGCAAGCCAACATTACCATAGCCGGATATACCTATTCCGAATACGCCCGGCGCGGCTTTAGCGAGCTGGTGGCAGTGGCGGTGTTAAGCCTGCTGCTAACCCTCACGCTTGGCAGTGTAGCGCGCCGCGAGACCGCGCGTCAACATGCCACGTTTACAGTGATGACGGCGGCACTGCTGGTTCTTGTGCTTGTGATTCTGGGATCCGCGCTGCAGCGGTTGCTGCTTTATGAACAGGCCTACGGTTTTACCCGTTTGCGCACGTACACATTGATCTTCATCCCCTGGCTGGCGCTGTTGCTGCTGGCAGCCCTTGGGTTGGAGTTGAGCCATCGCGGCGGGCGCTTTGGGCTGGCGCTTTTGATCGCCATCGCCGGGTTTGGCCTGACGGTTGGAGCCTTGAATGTGGATGGTTTCATCGCCCGTCAGAATATCGAGCGCGGCCTGCGCGGTGAGGAGTTTGACCGGGCCTACCTTGGCGAGCTTTCGACCGACGCAGTGCCGGTGATGATGCAGTATTTCCAGCAGCCCGGGTTGGACCCGGTCATTCGGGATGGGTTGGGCGCGGGACTGGCCTGCCAGGCACAGGTCGTGCTCAGTACCCCGCAGCAATCGTGGAAAGCTTTCACGCTCAGCCGGGCGACAGCCCAACAGGCGTTGGCCGGAAGGGACTGGAAAGACTACCCGGTGGCGCTGCGTGATGGGGCGTACTATGTGACGGTTGGCCCGAAACAGGACCCCTGTTTCGGCTATTCGGGAATGGATTGAGCTTTACGAAGCAGTGCCCCGCACTCTAAAACCTGTTGGGTGCGAGGTACTTTATAAGTGTCTTGCACCTGCCTTTAACCTCGGAAGCACAGGTGCATCACTCCTTTATTGGTGATCAATTGGCTTTGTTTCTATCCCAGGAGCAACGCACCCCAAAATCTATTGGGTGCGAGGCACTTCATAAGTGCCTTGCACCTGCCTTTTTAACTCCGATCGCGCCGATCTCCTGCCCATAGGACGCTCTGTCAAAGCTTGAGTGCGACACACAATCGAAGGTCTCCAGATTTTCGCCACCCTCATACCCCCTTCACCTAAGACCCACCGCATTAAGATGGTAAAATGACCCTATGCTGAAACGCTGGCAATTCTGGCTTGGGATCGCGATTAGCGCGGTCTTTTTGTATTTGGCATTGCGCGGATTGCACCTGGGGGAAGTCTGGCAAACGGTAAAAACAGCCCGCTATTTATGGCTGCTGCCCGGGATTGCCGTCTATTTTGTCGGGGTATGGGCGCGTGCCTGGCGCTGGCACTACCTGCTGCGCCCGCTGAAGAAAATTCCAACGCGTACCATGTTCCCCATTGTGACCATCGGTTATATGGGCAACAACGTTTTCGTTGCCCGGGCTGGCGAGGTGCTGCGGGCTGCCATCTTAAAAGACCGCGAGGGCGTGCCAATTTCCGCTTCGCTGGCAACCGTAGTGGTCGAGCGCATCTTCGATGCGGTGGTCATGCTGGGGTTTGTTTTTTTCAACCTGGGTGCGCTGGAGAACCTGACCCATAACTCAGGCTTTATCGGCAACATTCAGCAGTTGGCAATCTGGGGATCGGTAATCTTTATTGGCGCGCTGGTAGTCTTCCTGCTGGCAGCCATGTTCCCGCTGGTCACCGAGCGCATTGTCATCCAAATTATCGATAGGGTGATACCCATGCGCATCCGCGAAAAGACGCGTGGCATCGCGCTTAAATTTCTGGCCGGGTTAGAGTCGCTGCGGTCACCGAAGGACGCCTTGATGGTATTGGTAACCACTGTGATCATCTGGCTGCTGGAAACCGGCAAATACTGGTTCGTCATGCAGGGCTTTGACTTCCAGGTCAGCTTCTTTGCGCTGATGCTGATGAACGGGATCGTCAATATTGCCACCACTCTGCCGTCAGCGCCAGGCTATATCGGCACCTTCGATGGGCCGGGCATCGCGGTGCTGGCAGCTTACGGCGTCCCGCCCGAGATTGCGGCTGGCTACACCCTGGTGCTGCACGCCGCCTTATGGTTCCCGATCACCATCCTGGGCGCCTATTATTATCTACGCCAACCGCTGCGCTGGGGGAAAGACCTGGAAAAGATCAAACACGACCAGGAAACACAGCCGGTTTAAAGGAGAGCAAATGAATATTGCCATCATTGGAGCAGGAATTGGCGGAATGGCTGCCGCCCACGACTTTGTCAATGCCGGACACAAAGTGACCATCTTTGAATCGGCTCCCACGGTCGGCGGACTGGCGGCGGGTTTCAAGGACGAAAATTGGGATTGGTCGGTGGAGCATTTTTACCACCACTGGTTCCAGAAGGACCATGATATTCTTGATTTGATCCGCGAGCTTGGGTTGCAGGATAAAGTGGTCTTTCCGGCGCCTAAAACGGTGGTGTATCACAAGGGCGACTTTTATCCGCTGGACAGTCCAAAGGCAGCGCTGACCTTCCCCGGTTTCAATTTGCTGGATATGGCGCGTTTTGGTTTTGTAACCGTTTACCTGCGCTACCTGGCAGCCTGGAAGCCGCTGGAAAAGGTGACTGCGCATGAATGGATGCGCAAATATTACGGCGAAAAACTGTACCGTTTGAATTTTCAACCACTGCTCGAGGGAAAATTCGGTCCGTATTACAAAGAAGTCAACATGGCCTGGTTCTGGGCGCGGTTCAAGGCGCGCAGCACCCGTCTGGGTACTTTTCAGGGCGGCTTCCAGGCATTTTCAGATGCGTTCGCCGATCAGCTGCGCCAACGCGGGGTCGATATCCGCTTATCTACGCCGGTCGAGCGTATCGAACCGATTGCCGGCGGCCGGTTGCGCCTGGTGCAGCCGGGTGGGCAGTCCGAGGAGTTCGACCGCTGCCTGGTGACGGTTGGGCCCGGCCTGATGGCGCGCCTGGCGCCGGATTTGCCGCAGGATTACCTGCAGGGGCTGCTCAACCTCAAGTCGATGGGGGCAGTGGTGATGGTGCTGGCGTTAAAACACCAGTTTTCGCCTCAGGGTTACTACTGGTACAACCTGCCAAAGAGTGCGGGGTTCCCCTTCCTGGCGCTGGTCGAGCACACCAATTTTGTATCATCAGAGCACTTCGGTGGGGACCATATCGTCTATATCGGCGATTACCTGGAGACGGACCACGAATACTTTAAGCTGACCAAAGAGGAACTGCTGGAACGCTTCTTACCGGTACTCACGCGGTTTAACCCCAATTTCAATCCGGATTGGGTGCGCAAGACCTGGTTGTTCCGAGCGGCTTATGCCCAGCCTGTGCCGCTGGTCAACCATTCTCGCAACATCCCGGCCATCCGTACGCCGCTGCCCGGCTTGTTTTTTGCCAGCATGAGTCAGGTATATCCCTGGGATCGCGGCACCAATTTCGCGGTACAGATCGGTCGAAAAGCTGCGAAAATGATTTTAGCAGAGGCAAATGGGTGACAAAAAGAAATGTTAAAGAAAGGTTTCCAAACGAGCCGTTTTTTTGAACATAAACCGCATGGAGTAAAAAATTTCTACGACTCATCATATTTTTGGTTTAGCCTACCACATGTGGCAACTGACGCCCTCTAAAGGCTTAAAACCACCATATATAGACTTGTTCTATTTTCGAAAACCGCATTGGTGGAGTATCCCGTCAACTAAAATATCACGAATTAAAAACGGTTTCGCGGATGAATTTGTTAAGGTTAATTAAATTAAAGAATCAAAAATTTTTAGGCCAGCGGAGGGGAAACGGCTTGTTCAGCCCCGTTATATCTGCTAGAATGTTCAGAGTGACTTACGGGGAAAACACAAACGCGGAAGCCCACCCGCTCTCCCGTCGCTGACCTAAATTTAAGATTTTCCTTCATTTCCCACATGTACTTCGGTGGGCTACGTTTTACGTCGCTGCAACTCATCTTTTTCCTGGAGGACCGCTTATGAATGCTCAACAAGCATGGCAAGCTACAGTCGGCCAACTTCAAATGGAAATGCCCAAGGCGTCGTTTGATACCTGGGTACGCAGCGCCGAATTGGTCAACCAGGTCAACGGAAAATTTATCATCGGCGTCCAAAATGGATACGCCCGTGATTGGTTGGAGAGCCGTTTGGCCGGAACTGTTGCCCGCTTGTTGACAGGATATAGCGACGGTCCCGCTGAGGTTGAATTTATCATCTGGCATCGTGATATGGAAACCGAATTTCCGGGTCTGCAGGATGAACCCGGCCCGCTCGCCGGTGAGGGATGCCTGACCAACCGGACGCTGATCTCCCGCTATCATTTTGATAATTTCGTTGTGGGCGCCAGTAATCGCATGGCGCATGCCGCCTGTATGGCGGTGGCCGATAGCCCGGCAAAAGCCTACAACCCGATGTTCCTGTACGGTGGGGTGGGTCTGGGCAAGACTCACCTGCTCCATGCAATTGGCAATGCTGCCCAGCAGCGCGGGCTGGAAGTCCTTTACGTGTCCTCTGAAGAATTTGCCAATGAATTGATCAACGCCATTCGCGCCCACAACACCCAAACTTTCCGCGATCGCTACCGCAGCATCGATGTGCTGCTGGTGGATGACATCCAGTTCATTGCCGGCAAAGAGTCAACCCAGGAAGAATTTTTCCATACATTCAACACGCTCCACAACCAGGAAAAACAAATCGTCATGTCTTCTGACCGGCCGCCCAAGGCGATGGTCACACTGGAAGAAAGGCTGCGCTCGCGTTTCGAGTGGGGATTGACGGTCGATATCCAACCGCCCGACCTGGAGACGCGGATTGCCATCCTGCGTTCCAAGGCGGAACGCGCCATGCGCAACGTGCCGCCTGACATTCTCAACCTGATCGCCCGCCAGATTCAATCCAACATTCGTGAGCTGGAAGGCGCGCTGACGCGGGTGCTGGCCTACGCCGACCTTTCCGGTCAGCCAATGACCGCCGAACTGGTGCAAATCACCCTGGCGGATATGCTGCCGCAGCGTACCAACATTGAACCGGCCCACATCGTGACCGCTGTCGCGGCCGCTTTTGGGCTGACGCGCGAGCAATTGCTTGGGCGCGACCGCTCGCGCGAGGTTGCTTTGCCGCGCCAGATTGCCATGTACCTGATGCGCGAGGTGGGCAACATCTCCCTGCCGCAAATCGGCGACGCCATCGGCGGGCGCGACCATACTACGGTTATGTACGCCTGCGATAAGGTGCGGGACATGATCGAGCGCGATGACCGGCTGCGCCGTCAGGTAATTCAACTGCGCGAGCAATTGTTTGGCCGTCCGCTGACAGCCTGAGTTGCATTGACTGTTTCGAAGCGCCGGCAGAACCTTCAGCCTGCCATATAGGCAATGCTGATGGTTCCCGGCCCGGTATGCGCCCCAACCACCGGACTGACCTCGCTGAGGATGCCCTCGACGGCGTTGAATTGCTCGACGCAGCGCCGCAACAGCTCCTGGGCGGTATCGGGCAAATTGGCATGGAAGACAGATACGCGCACCGGCGTGCGTCCGGCGATGTCGCGCTCCACCAGTTGCACCATGCGCTCGATGGCTTTACGGGTCGAGATGACGCTCTCCACCGCTTCGATTTTGCCGTCGCGAATCTCCAGCACCGGTTTAATGTTGAGCACAGTCCCCATGAAGCGTTTGGCGCTGTTGATGCGCCCCCCGGCAGCCAGGTATTTGAGTGTGGAAACCGTGAAATAGACCCCAATTTTGGAATAAGCGTCTTCGGCAGCAGCTTTGCATTCTGCCAGGGTGGCGCCAGCGGCAGCCGCGCGGGCCGCAGCCAGCACCTGGAAGCTCAACGCCATCGACACCAACTGCGTGTCGAACACTTCCAGCGGTGCGCCCGGGAACTCGGTTTGCGCGGACAGTGCTGATTGCATGGTACTGGAAATGCCTTTCGAAATGGGCAGCGCCAGAATTTCGTACCCTTCATCGAGAAATTGTTTGAAAGCTTGCTCGAAGGCGTACTCCGAGACCTGGCTGGTGCTAGGCAGGGAATTAGACTGCTCCATTAATTTGTAGAAATCGCTGGCAGAAATATCCACCCCATCCCGGTAGTCCTTGCCTTCCCAGTGCAACGTCAGCGGCAAGACGTGGATGCCGTATTGCTTGACATAGGTCTCGGGCAAATAAGCACTGCTGTCGGTGATGATTTTTACGGGTGACATGTCCCTCTCCTGAGCTGCGATGACGATAAACAAATCGGCCAGCCGTGTGATGAAGTCGGGACGTAAGCGGCCGGCCGAATGCATGACCAGTATACTCAAAGGATGAAAATAGCGCAAGCAAAACAAACCGTTCGGTATGGTTTTTGGCAGGCAATCCCATATTACCAATGCCTTTGGGAGTTGCAGTTTGTCCTGGCAAGCGCCGGGCTTATCGAACATCCGGCAAGCAAATGATCTCGTCGCCCGTTTCACCTTGGCAAACCGGCCTAATTCTGATATTGTAAGTACATAGCGCCGGTATCGGATGGCTGGAAAAAGGGAGGGTCGGATGCGCTCGCGCGGCTTCATGTTCCTTGGCATTTTGCTCATCCTCTTCGGGCTGCTGGCGCTGGTCAGCAACCTGACGGGCATTGAATTGGGCAGTTTTTGCTTCCCGGCTGGCATGATTTTGCTCGGGTTGTGGGTGCTGGTGCGTCCGAAGATGGTCAAAGACGGTTCAGCAGTGGAATTCAACCTGCTGGGGGAATTCAAACGCAGCGGCGGCTGGACGGTCAGGCCGGTGGAAATCTGGTCAGGGGTCGGTGAGGTCAAACTGGACTTTAGCCAGGCTGAGGTTCCTCCAGGCGAAACGCACCTCCACATTTACTCTCTGGTTGGCGACATCGTGCTGCGCCCGGGAACAAACATGGGGCTGCAGTTGACGGCCAACGGCATGGTCAATTCCATCAAATGGATGGGCGCCAAACAGGACAATTTTCTCAACAGCGTGCAATTGGCCACCCCGGAGTTCGCGCAGACGGAACGAAAACTTTTAGTAGAAGTTACGGCGCTGGTCGGCGATATCAAAGTGATTCCGCCCGGAGATTTGGGCTGAGCTGCGATTAAAATTACTCGTCCGCATTATCCTATTACGTTGGAGAGGCAATTCTTGAGCAAAACCAATTACTTAATCGACATGGACGGCGTGCTGATCAAAGGCAATACGATCATCCCGGGCGCCGACGCATTCATCGACCGGCTGCGGTCGAAGGGACATAAGTTCCTGTTATTGACCAACAATCCGCTGCTTACCCCGCAGGACTTGTCTCACCGGCTGCAGCGCAATGGGTTATCCATCAATAAGGATGATATCTTCACATCGGCGATGGCGACTGCGCGCTTTTTGCATAACCAGAGGCCGAAAGGAAAAGCCTTTGCCATTGGCGAAAGCGGCTTGATGGTCGCTTTGCACGAAGTGGGCTATATCCTGACCGATTTCGAACCGGATTACGTGGTGCTTGGGGAGACCAACAGCTATAACTTCGAGCAAGTCACCCGGGCAGTCCGGCTGGTCAATGAAGGTGCGCACTTCATCGCTACCAACCCGGATGCAACCGGCCCAACCGATCACGGCATCGTGCCGGCGACCGGAGCCATGGCGGCCCTGATCGAAAAAGCAACCGGCCGCGCCCCGTTTTTCATTGGCAAGCCTAATCCGTTTATGATGCGGGCTGCGCTCAATCATCTGGGGGTACATTCCGAAGATACGGTTATGATTGGCGACCGCATGGATACGGACATTGTGGCCGGGATTCAGGCCGGCATGGGAACGATTCTGGTACTGACCGGCGTAACCAGCCACGAACAAATTGGCTCCTTCCCTTACCAACCGCAGCGCGTTTTCAATTCGGTGGCTGAGATCGAGATTTAACCTGCGTTTCGATCGTCAAGTTCGAGCGTCTTCCAGCCCGGCCAGCCATTGCCGCACCTGTGCCGGCGTTTCCAGTCGAAACTGAGCGCGGGTCTCGACTGCATCGCGCGAAACCCGAATGCAATAACCCCCGGCGTCTAAAACAGGAGCAAATGCTTCTTCGTCATGCGTATCATCGCCGGCAAATACAGGCAACGCGTCTGGCGGCGTGTATTGGGCCAGGATGCGGTCGATCGAGCGGCGTTTGTTGGCTTCGACGGGATAGATTTCCAGAAAACGAAGGCGGTGCTCGATGGTAAACGCTGGCCCGGGCGAAAACGCTTCAGCTTCAGCGCGGGCGGCCGCCAACACCCGCTGGGCATCATCGGGCGCAGCAAAGCGGGCATGCAGCGCCAAAGCCCAACCTTTATCCTCCAAAAAAAAGCCATGCTGGCCGTCCATCTGCTGCTGCCAGAGTGGTTTAATTCTTTCCATTATTGGCCGTACCTGCTCAAAAGTCACAACGGCGTGGTTGGAGCCGTCAGGCAGTTGCATTTCCAGGCCATAGGTGCCTGCCAGCAGCATCCCCTTGAAGGGCAGTAATTCGCGCAGGTGCTGCAGACTGCGCCCACTGACGATGCCCAGCAAAAATTTATCCCGGGTCGCCAGGCGGTAAAGCAGTGAGATCAGTTCCGGGTCTTGCAGAATTACGTCTGGCGTGGGAGCAAAATCTGCCAGGGTGCCATCATAGTCCAGCAGCAAACGCACCTTGCTTGCACTTGCCAGTCGCAGTAAAAATTCCTGCCAGGCGGCATCCGTCAACGGCTACCCTCGAGCAGGGGTTTAATTTCGCGTTGGAAGATCGCTTGCCAGGTAAAATCCCGGCGAACCCGCCGGCGCAGTTGGTATTGTGAATTTTCCTCGATCCAGTTCAACAATTGTTCGACCAGCATATCCGGCGCGGTATTTAATGAAAAGACGAATACATCTTCAAGCGCAATTTCAAGGGCTGCCGGTACGGCTGTGGTGACCACCGGGACTCCCACCAGACCGGCTTCCAGTACAGGCATGCCGAAGCCCTCCTGATGGCTTGGCATGAACATCAAATCGCTCAATCTCAACAGGCTCGCTACACTTGACTGATCAATTTGGTAGGGTTGAGCCGGGTTAGGACCCGATTCATACACAAAACGAACTTCCTGCTGCAGATCCATGCGGCGGCGCAGGTCGAGCAATTCCTGAAAATAAGTGCCGCCTATGACCTTATGCGGATCGGGTGGGCCGGTAACAACCAGGCGCGCCCGATAGTCGCTGCGTTTCAAGGCCGCCATCAATTCCATTGCATATTCAAAGTTTTTAGCCTGTGTGATGCGCACCGGCATAATCAGCACCAGGTCTGCATCCAAAATCCCCAGCCGGTCTGCCAGCGCATAGGCCTCCGACGAAATTCCCAGCAGCATCTGTCGGTCGACGCCGTTGTAAACTACCCGTACCTTCTCCAATGGCAGGCCAAAGGTCTCTGCGGTTTCCTTTTGGCGCTGCATGGACACGGCAACGTAAGAAACGTCCGGGCGCGCTGTTCGCAGCAAATTCCAGGGGTAGGTTTCCAGGACCTTGTTGTGCGAGGTCGGGCTCGTCCAGGTAAGGTCGTGGCACCAGGCATACACTCCATGAGCAGCGCCTTCGTCCATCAGCCGGAATAAGGCGGCGGTTAGCGGGAGATTGAAATGCTTGGTAAAAACGTTATGCACCAGCAGCCGGTCAAACCGGGTAACGATGGGGCGCAGAGCATCTGTCAAGCGGTGAGTTAGCGCCTCAAATTCCAGCGGGACTTGCCCTTGTTCCAGCGGTGCAGATAACTGCAGGATTTCAGGATGCTGGCTGGCCATCTCGGGGATCTGAAAAAATTCACAGCCCGCTGGCAGCGCGAAGGCATCCCCATTGCCGGCAATGACGGCAATGGGCATACCGGCCTGGATGAATTGGCGGGCGTGCGCCAGCATGACGGCTTCCACGCCGCCAATGACCGGTGGAGCCGAATAGTGCAGGAGGGCGGTTTTTATGGTCATCAGGGCATCCTTGCGAGAATTATAATTTACAACCTCAAGGATTGCAGGGTATCGATCTGGCTGGCAAACCAATCATTGATATCATGCTCCTCCACCAGCCGGTGCAGACGGGCAGCGCGCAGCGCGCGCTCTTCAGCGGGCATGGTCAGCGCCTGATGCAGCGCTTCAGCCGTGGCATACACATCGCACGGTGAAATCACCAACGCGCCAGATTCGAGCTGCTGGCGCGCCCCGGTTCGTTCCGAGAGCACCACTACTCCGTCCCTGCGGTTGACCAGCGGGCCTTCTTTGGCGACCAGGTTCATGCCGTCTGCAATCGAATTGACCAGCAGCACATCGTAAAGTTGCAGCGCCGCAAGAGCTCGTGGATAACTTTCACCGGTCAAAATGCGTACCGGTTCCCACTCGCTGGTGCCGTGCCGCGAATTGATCCAACCGGCGGCAGCGGTCAGTTCGTTGTGATAATTTTGATATTCTTCCACATTCAGGCGGGATGGGACCAGCAGCGCATAAAATTTGACTTGTCCGCAGTGCTCGGGGTGCAGGTCGAGCATCTCGCCAAAAGCCTGAAAGCCGCGCACGATGTTCTTGCTCGGTTCAGTACGATCAACGCGCACGATCAAAGGATAGCCCTCGACCTCTTTTTCCAGTTGGGCGGCCAGTTGCCGCACCTCAGTGGATTGCGCCAGGCGCTGAACTGCCGAAACATCTACCGATATGGGGAAGTCGCGCACATGGGTCACATGGTTGCGATAGGCAATCCGTCCGCGCCCGTAACTGACATGCGACCCTGGCAGAAAAGTCTCGACGGTGCGTAAAAAATTAAGGCCGTCCTCACGCGTCTGAAAACCGAGTAGATCGACTGCCGTCAATCCTTCCAATATCGGCTGGCGCATACCCGCCGGCAGAAACCCCCATTCTTCCGAGCCGGGCCAGGGGATATGGATAAAATGCGTCAATGTGTAGTTCCGGTGTCGGCGCAGCAGATTGCGGAGCAGTCGCGGCACCAGATAGAGGTGATAATCCTGCAGCATGACCACCGTATGGGTCTTCGCAACCTTCAGGCGGTGGGCAATGACCGTGGCAAATTCACGGTTGGCTGCCACATAACCCTGTTCCCAGGCATCCCACGTGGCGCGGGTAATGGTAGGTGCACTGATGAAGTTCCACATGGAATGCTGCAAAAACCACAACAGTGGGTTGGCGATGACGTTGTAGTAAGCTTCATACACCTCATTGCCAAGCGGCACCATTTGTAAGTTAATCGAGGGGGCGCCTTCACCCAGTGAGATTTGCCCGGATTGCCAGGAAGTTTCCAGCGGATTGACGGCGGCTGCGACCCAGGTCATTTCGACATTCTCTGCCAGACCGGTGAGCGCCGTGACCAGGCCGCCCCCGCTGCGCTGGAATAAAAGGTCGCCCTGGTCGTCCTGAAAAAAGCTGACCGGTCCGCGGTTGGAGACCACCATTATCGAACGGCCTTGCAGCCATTCCTTGCTGCTAGGCCGGGAAAGATTTAGTTCTTCCGGTTGGGCCATCCTGAACTCTTTTCTGAAGCTGATTCCTGACTGGCTTGAATAGCCAGGTCAATAAATATCGCCGATGTCCAGCCGAAGATATTGGCTGCCCGCACTGCGGGAGCGCCGGTTTCCGCGTTGTAATACTCGTAAATGTCATCTTGCGCCATGACCAGCTCCAAAGTCCGGCTGCGCAGTTCGGCGGCGAGATCACCCTTGCCCACTTTCTGCAGGGCTTCGATGAAAAAGTAGTTCACATTGGCCCAGACGGGGCCGCGCCACATCGTCTCCGGGTCGTAATGGCGGTCAGTGCGAGCGACTGTGGGCAGGCAATACGCCCCCCAGAACTCCCTGGGGTTGGTAAGATGGTTCAGCAAAGGAACGGTTATTTCCTGCGGCAGGGAGCCTGTCCATAACGGCAGCAGGTTGAACGGCGTCACCACCCGCACCGGTTTTTCGTCTCGGAGCGCCCAGAACAAGCCTGCTTCCGGGTCCCAGAAATCCTTGATCATGCGCTGAACCAGTGACGCCGCCCGCCGGCGCCACATGGCAGCTTCGGTTTGCATGTTGAGCTTATCCGCAATCTGCGCCAGACAAATCATCTGATTGTGCAGATAAGTATTCAAATCCGGCGATTCAACCGGCATGCCCTCGTCCCACAATGGGCTGTCGTCTAACCCGGAGGAATAAGGGTGGTTGTACTGCGCCAGGCCATCGCCATCGTCGTCGTTCATCGAGAACCACCAGGCATTCAGGCGTACCAGCGGCACATAGATTTCCTGCAAAAATTGCAGGTCGGGATCTGTCTCATGCAGTTTCAATGCTGACCAGGCCAAAATTGGGGGTTTGGTTACCTCACCGGTGATCGGGTGATCGATGGAAGCAACCACGCCGTCGTCGAATACGGCATCCGGCAGCATGCCATTGGGAAGCTGATGCGCCAGCATGGAGCGGATCTGATTGCGGGCCAGATCTGCATCGATGTGGCGGTAGGCCAGTGCATGCAGCGCATTGTCCCACAACCAGAGACCCACATAATTGAGCTTGGAGGGCGCCATGGCCTCCATCGTGACCATGCCTTGCGGGCTGATGAGATTGTTGGCCATCACCCACCAGGCGTAAGCATAGGTCCGCTGGTATTGCGGCTGGACAGGGGGAACACGGCCAAACCAGTTTTTCCACCGCTGCTGGGCGGCCTGTAGCGCCATGGAAAAAGGTTTTATTATTTGCTCGGGTTGCTGCGAAGGTTGGATGCTGATCGTCACGGCACAATCCTGCCCGCTGGAAACCAGAATATCCACTTCATAACCGCCTTCGACGGGCGTGATCTGGTTGCGTTCCAAAACACCGGTGGTCGAATAAGTCACGTTGCGCACGGACATGAATTTCCCGCCCTGCGGAGTGCTCTTCCAATATTGTGGGAAAACGCGGAAACGCATTCCGGCGCGCACATCCGGCGGGTAGCCGAATGAGAGGCTGCGTTCATCCTGAAAGGTCAGGTAAAAATCGCCAATGCGAGTATGGAAGGTGATTACAGACGGGCTGGTGTCCATCTCGAAGTCCAACTCAGTGCCGTCCTGGTCGGTAAGATACAAGCCTTGGATAAATGGCGGACGGTGCAGGTAGGCTTCGATATCGCTTTCCAACTGCGTAAGGCGTTCGGCCAGCTTGACGTACAGGCCGCTCAACTGGGGATAGCGAAATACCAGCAAACGCGAACCCCGGTCGCTAAATGGGACCCGGGTGATGTCGATGTGATTCTTCAGTAAATCGAGGTAATCCAATCCATTCACAGAGTTCGCTCCTTTGTAAGGGATGAAGACAGCTAATTGGACCGACCGACGACTGCTAAAAATAGTCTATCCTAATCATATACGCCTGTCAAACATGGCGGGATTTGCCCGGAGGTTTTAAGTGTGCATCCAAAGCCGTAAAACCAGCAAAACCTGACTTCAAGCCCCTGCCAGGCTGTTCCATTGATCGGTATGTGTTCCCCGTGTAGTCGAACGGCAGCAAGTTATAATAGGACAGGAATCAACCCGGTATGTACCTCCACGAAAATAAGTCTTGCGGGGTTTGTCATGGTTACCATCGATGATTTATTAAAAAAGATGCCCCCAGAATCGCGCGACGTTTTACGCGTAGTCTGGGATTCCCTTTCCCCAGCGGACCGGAAGGGATTTCTTTCTCTGCTAAGCAGCCTGCCGTCCAATTCCAACCTGGTGCGCTTGCTGTTGCGGTTGTCGACGCAACAGTTGCGCATGGCATTTGGTCAAAAACATCAGGTGGCAATCGTAGGTCCGACCAATGTCGGCAAATCGACGTTGTATAATCAGTTCATTCATCAAAAAACCGACCGGGCAGAAACCAGCCCGCTGCCGGGCACTACCCGTACGAATCGGCGGGCTGATGCCGGATTGTTTGCCATCATCGATACACCCGGTGCGGATGCAGTGGGAGAGGTTGGCGCACGAGAACAGGCTGAGGCGCTGCAGGCGGCTGAGAAGGCGGACTTCCTGATCATAGTCTTTGATGCCATTCAGGGTATCAAGCAATCCGAACTGAACTTGTTCAGCCGGCTGCGCGCATTGGGAAAACCTTATGTGGTTGCGTTGAACAAAATCGATCTGGTGCGTAAAGAAACTCCGGCGGTAATTGCTCACGCGGCCCAAAACCTGGGATTAACTGTTGAACAGGTGCTACCGTTAATCGCTAAAACCGGCGAAGGCATTCCGGAAATCCTGACAGCAATTGCTGCGACCGAGCCGGAAATGGTTGCAGCCCTTGGGCGCGGATTGCCGCAATATCGCTGGCAATTGGCCTGGCGCTCGATCGCCAGCGCTGCTTCGGTCTCGGCGGTAATTGCGCTGACCCCGTTGCCTTTCATTGACTTTGCGCCGCTAATCATTATCCAGTCAGCCATGGTTTTGAGCATCGCGCGCATCTACAACTACCGTGTCACCGTCCAGCGCGCCCGCGAGCTGGCAGCCACTTTTGGACTGGGGCTGCTGGCGCGTACACTGTTTACTGAGCTGAGCAAGCTGGGCGGCCCGCCTGGTTGGCTGCTGGGTGCAGCTATCGCCGCATCGACAACTGTGGTGATGGGCTACGCTGCTGCCACCTGGTTTCAAAGCGGAGAAAAATTATCCAAAGATCGGGTTAATGCGCTCACAAAGGAGCTCACCGCATTTTTCCTGGATTCGTTAAAGAGCATCGGAAAAAAACGGCCCAGCCGCCAGACTTTGCAGGAGCGCATCAACGCAGCCATGCAGGAATTACCGCAGAGTAAGGAAATCGAGCTTTTTGATGACCCGGAAAAAGATTAACCTTCAAAACCTGGCAAACACCAGCTTCGCCATCGCCGCCGGCCTGGCGTTGGGTAAAGGACTGCCAAATATCATTGGCAGACCATTGGCCCACCTGATCGCGGATGGAATCAGCCGCAATCGCGGCACCGCGATGGTACGAGCGCTGCGTACCAACCTGTGGGTTGCCAGCGGCTGCACTTTGAATGCCGATGCGTTGGACTTAAAGGTTCGGCAAACCTTTCGAAAACACCTGCGATCGCTGTGGGACTTTTACCACAACCTGAACAGGCCGAATAAAGTGCTCGATATGGTGGATTTCGAGCCGAGCTTCCAGGCCCTTTTCGATCAAGCGAAGGAAGACAAACTACCCCGGTTATTCGTTACCGTGCACACTTCCAATTTCGAAATGGCCGGCCGGGCGCTGGCTTTGCGCGGGCTGGAATATCAAATATTGTCCTTCCCGCAGCCGCCCAGCGGATACCAATTGCAAAACAAAATTCGGCAGGAGAGCGGTATCGAAGTTACGCCCATGTCCGTGGAAGCATTTCAAAAAGCGCGCGAACGGCTGCGTAACGGCGGTACCGTTTTGACCGGAGTGGATCGCCCCCTGGCGCAGTCGCGTCACCTGGTGCGCTTTTTTGGCCGGCTTGCGCCGCTGCCGGTAGCTTACGTTCAACTGGCGTTGCAGACCGGCGCGCCTATTATCATCGTCGCCTGTATTTCCAGGCCGGGTGGCCGCTATGGCCTGATCTGCTCGGAGCCGATCATTGCCCGGGCGGGCTCAGATCGTGACATCGAGTTGGTCAGTAATGCCGAGGTGGTATTGAAGGCTGCTGAGGATATTATCCGCCCGCGGCCAACCGATTGGTGTATGTTTTATCCGGTTTTTCCCGAGGTAGAAAGCGAAGCGCCGGTGTAATGGCAATTTGCCCGATGCTAAATTAGATCGTTGGGGTGGTATTTCTACGATCGAAAGGCTATAATGAGCTTGGAGGATCAGGGAGATGGAAGAAGAAAAATTACGGCACCACCAGCGGATTAATGACATCTTGTTAGGCCCACTGGAACGGCCTGCTCTGGCCTGGCTGGCAAAAAAGATGCCGGCTTGGATTACTCCTGATGGGTTGACGGGGATTGGTTTTTTTGCCAGTATTCTTATTTGCATCAGTTTCTGGCTGACCACCTACAACAAGAACTTTCTCTGGCTGGTCACCTTTGGTATTATCTTAAATTGGTTTGGCGACAGCCTGGACGGCAGTCTGGCGCGGCACCGTCACATCGAACGCCCGCGTTACGGTTTTTTCATCGATCACGTGACCGATACCTTCAGCGAGATATTGGTTTTCGTTGGTTTGGGCCTGTCACCGTATGTTGATTTTCGCGTGGCGCTGATCGGTTTGATTGCCTATTTGAACATTTCCATTCTGGTGTATCTGATCATGGTGACCAAAGGGGTCTTCCAGATATCCCTGTGGAAAATTGGACCAACCGAGATCCGGGTCATCGGTATTTTGGCAAACGTCGGTATTTATTTTTCGAGTAATCCCAAACTGCCTGCGCCCTTTGGCCAGTTCACCTACTATGATGCAGTGATTACCGGGCTGGGCTTGCTGCTGCTGGTCTTTTTCTTCTATCAGGCGGTCACCACCGGTATCGATTTATCGGCGCAGGACACCTACACCCGCGAACGCCGCGAGCAACGCGCGGTTGCAAAGCAAAACCGCCGTGAACGCAAGGAAAGCGAAAAAGTACAGCGCCGCGCCCGCAAACAGCAGCGGGTTGCGAAAAAGACGGCGGGCGATGTAACGAATCCCGTAAACTAAAAATTCGGGAGCTGCGCGTCGCGCAGGGCAGAGAGCACGCCCACCAGGCTGGGGTAATCGTCCCGCAGCAGGGTGATCAGTTCCTGGGTGGCGCTGCGGATCCAGACAGAATTGCCTGCCGCGCTATGCGCCAGGCCGGCCTGCTCCAGGTGGGTTGCCAGCAACTCACCCAACGGGATGTCTTCGTTTCGCAGTACATGCCGGAAATAGCCGAATTGCCCGGTCCCGGTGAAACGCACCAATTCTTCCGGGCTGCAGGTATAAATTGCATCCAGCGAAAGCGGAGGACGCGGCGGCAGCAGGTGACTGATGCGGCCGGCCAACTCGTAACCGCAGAAAAGCACGCTGATTTCCACCGGCACATTGCGGTTGATACGGTTGTCGAGCAGAACATCTTCACTCAGGTCCGGCGTGGTGACCAGTTGCCGCACCAATCCGTCATCGTCGATGTGAATATCATGTATCAGGCCGTACACCTGATAGCCCGACTCGAGCGGGATGCTCACCAATCCGCCAAAGACCGGAATATCCAGTTGCGATACCCGACAGCCGATCACGCAGCCGGTCGTTCCGGCGCGCAGTAACCGTCCGATTTCGATTGCGCTCATGCTCCGTACCTCTTGCGGCCTTCCAGATCTTTATGCGACTGCTTGTACGATTTTTCGCCCGTTTCTGCCCCTGCCCGGCGCAGTTCAGCCTCGATCATTACCTGCAAGTTCTGCTTCTCCTGAAAGCTGACCAGCGCCACTTCGTGCGCGCGGTGCAGCGCATACGGGTACGGATGCGTGCCCATCTGACCGCATTGCTGCAGCAGCGTAGCTTGCAGCAGGTCCACCAGTTCGGCTTGCCGGCTGACCCAGGCCGGCAGTTCGACGCGCACCAAACCCGGTTTTTCGGCGCGCCCGACGTTGAGATAGAAGAAGTGCAGCGCCATTTGACCTTCCAGCCGCTGTTTGAATTTCTCGGCGGAGGGGGATTGGATAGCGAAGATGGCTGTCCGCTCCCCGGGTTTCAAGCTATCGCGGAACAGATCGATGTCGCGCAATCCGCCGAGTGGGCGATCCTTGCCCGCTTTTTGCAGCGCTTCATCCGGGTAAAGCGCCAGCTCGAGCAGGCGCACCACCAGGTCAGAGCCAGGTTTGTCCACATAGCCGGCGGTGACCGTATTCATCGAAGCCAGGCTTTCCATGACGTCCAGGTAATCTTCGAACAGCCGGTCGAAACGCGGATCACCTTTCGGTTCGCGGAACAGTTCCAGCGGACCGTCGGTGAGAGTCAAAACCGTACCCGCCTCAGCAGCCGCCAGACTGGCCAGTTCCTTGCGTTCTTTAAAGTCGCGCATCAATGCGACCAACTCTTCGGTCAGCGGGCCGGCATCGTCTTCCGGCAACGGGTAAAGGAATAGCTCGCTGCTGGTGATCTCGCGCGGAGTGGTCGCCTGGTTTGGCTGCATGCGGATGACGCCAACATTGACCAGACCAAATTCGACCGCGTCGTGGCGGTTGGGGTTAATCTGCGACCCATCGGCGGCCAGTAGTACCGGGTAAAAGTCGGGGACAGGAGCAGTATGGGTCTGGTTTAATGATTCGGCCAGCGGAACAGCGCAGCGCAGGCCTTTGTCCTGGGAAGCAGCGCGCGCGACTTTATTCTGCAGGTAAGTAAGGTCGTCTGCATGACGCGACAGCAACTCATGCGCGCGATCCAATCGTTCACGCTGCTGCTTTTGCCGCGCCGGAGCTAACTTTACTTGCTCCCGAACCTGTTGCTGAACCTGCTGGTAATTGACCGGCATTCGTTTCCTTTATTGATCGAACATTTGTTTGAATTATAGCCAAGAGCAGCGCACAAGGCAAGTGAAAATGTTGGGTGTACACTCTAGGGTGCGTTGCTCCTGGGATGACAGGTTGGCCAATCTTCAATAACTCGAGGAGCGATGCACCTGCTCTTCCGAGGTTAAAATCAAGTGCAAGGCAGGTGCAAGGCACTTTTGAAGTGCCTCGCACCCAAACCTCCTCGGGTGTGTTACTCCTGGGATGACAGGTCGGCCAATCTTCAATAACTCGAGGAGCGATGCACCTGCCTGTCAGACCTCAAAGACAGGATCGGCAAGATGGCGCGCGGCGCACAGCCAGAATGCGTTATGCGCAAATATCACCAGACTGGATATAATTAACGCTGGAAATTAGATCAACATGCAGCCATCGGACGAAGACCTACTACGACAGATTTCCAGCGCGCAATCCAACGCACTTGCCACCCTCTATGATCGTTACGGCCGGTTGGTGTTCAGCCTGGCATTGCGCATGGTTGGCAACACTTCGGCGGCTGAAGAGATTACGCAGGATGTGTTTGTTCAAGTATGGAACAACGCGGCTACCTATCAACCAGCACTGGGCAAAGTAACCACCTGGTTGACCAGCATAACCCGTTATCGGTCGATCGACTTATTACGCCGCAGAAACGTCAGACCGGACGGGCACATGCTGGAGGACCCACTGGAAGATTTGGTCCTCTCGGGTGGGAGGGAGGAGCTGCCAGAAGTACAGGTTGAAGCGAAAACCGATAAACAGCAGGTACGCCTGGCACTGGCAGATCTACCGGAGGAACAGCGGGTAGTGCTATTCCTGGCGTATTTTCAGGGGCTAAGTCAGCCGGAAATGGCGGCAGCCTTGAACCAGCCTCTGGGAACGGTGAAAACTCGCGTGCGGCTCGGTTTGCAAAAGTTGCGCCGCATGTTGGATGAAGGTGAACCCACCTCGCGGTGAGATCTAATCTTTCCTGTCATACGTAATAATGGAACGAAGAGAGATTTTTTATCGATGATTCAGCAACACCCGATTGACGAATTACCGGCATATGCCCTGGACTGCCTGGAAGAATCTGAACGCCTGGCGGTCGAGCGGCATCTTGCCGTCTGCGCGGACTGCCGAACGGAAGTCACCGCGCTGTTGGATGCTGCTGCCAACCTGGCGCTGAGTGTAGAACCGGTGGAACCCGCCCCGCAGTTGAAAAGCGCCATCCTAGCGCGGGTCGCACCCGCCCAGACGCCGGCTCGCTCGATGAAATTGGGGGATTGGCTGAGGAATTTACAACCGGCCTGGGGTATGGCAGCGCTTGCCGTCATCGTATTGTTGGTGGTCAGCAATCTGATATTGTGGAATCAGGTGCGCACGCTTACACAAAATACACCTGTACCCAGCTTCCAGGTGGTCAGCCTGGCCGGCACCGGACCCGCAGAAACCGCCCGCGGGGTGATGATCGTGACCGAAAATGGCCGGTTTGGCACGCTGGTGGTGGACGCCCTGCCAGAACTGGGTAAAGAGCAGCAGTATCAACTGTGGCTCATCCTCGATGGTCAGCGGACCAGTGGTGGGGTATTTTCGGTTGATTCCTGGGGGTACGGCGCGCTGGTCATCAGGGCGCCCCTGCCGCTGAATGCTTATTCCGATTTTGGCGTGACGGTCGAGCCGGCAGGCGGCAGCCCGGCCCCCACCGGTGACAAAGTGCTGGGCGGGTCTTTTTAACCGCGCCTATTTCCCTGATTTCCGAACTCAGAATAAAGTTCAACCGGTTGCTGCCCGCACTCACAGAGCACCCTTCGGGTAGGGCAATCTGTGATTGAGCCTGTCGAAGCACCGGCTGCTGCCCGTACTCATTGGGGCTCGTCTCAATCCAATCGATACATCCGCTCCCGACTCTCCTCCGTAATCATATGTAACTTGATCATTTGAGGTAGATTTAGGAGGATGTTTCTTATGGATACGAAGAAGACGATGATATATCGGGTACTCGGGTTGGCAGTTCTTACAACACTCATCATTTCTGCCTGTCAGCCGGTTGCGGGCGACCAGGGCGCCCCTGCAGCCCCGACTGCAAACGCCTACTTTACTTTGCCCACTGCCGTGCCGACCATGTCAGCAGTTGAAACCACCGCGAAGGTGACCGTCACGGATCAGTCCGTGGATGGCGGCCAATTGACGATTGCCGAAGTGGACAGTCCGGGCCCCGGATGGCTGGTTATCCATGTCCAATCAGACGGGAAACCAGGCGCTGTTTTAGGGTATGTGCCGGTCAAAGCTGGCGTGAATACGAATGTGATGGTTACAGTGGATGATTCAGAAGCCACGCCGGTTCTGTATGCCATGCTGCACACCGACGCCGGTCAGGTTGGCGTGTATGAGTTCCCGGGCGCAGATGGGCCTGTGCAGGTCGATGGTCAAATGGTCGCGCCAGCCTTCAATGTCACCGGTGGGTCCGGTCAGTCAAAAAGCACTTCAGACAGTAGCGGCGGCTATGATTATTCCTACGATGATTACGGTAAAGGCTCCAGCAGCAAACCAACCGCCGCTGTTGGCAGCGCGGGAATGGAAATCAAAGTCTCAAGCAAGACCGGACTGGGTACTTTCCTGGTGGATGAAAATGGCATGACACTGTACCTGTACACCAAAGACACGCCCGGCGTAAGCAACTGCAAAGACGCCTGCTTGACGGCCTGGCCGCCATTGTTGACCAGCGGCGACCCGCGCGCCGATGACGGCGTGACCGCCAGTAAATTAGGCACCATCACCCGCGACGACGGTTCGCTACAGGTGACCTATAACGACCTGCCGTTGTATTACTACATTACGGATGTCCAACCCGGTGATACGACCGGGCAGGCTGTCGGCGGTGTGTGGTATGTGGTCGCTCCATAAGTGAGTGGTGCTTCGCAAAAATTAGTCACCCGGTTAGAAGCGAACCTCACAACCAGTGAAAATATGCAGGCGTCAGTCAATCGACTGGCGCCTGCCGCATTGATCCGTAGATTGAAGGTATTACATACATATTAATACCCTGTCGGAATCCGTAATTATTACGATTGCGACCGGTGATCGATTTAGTATAATGAAATCAGATGGATTTAGTGTAATTTGCGGTTGTTGCATACTGGTTTGGCAAAATCGACCACGTTCATCGGCTCTTCAACTTTTTCTAAAACAGGTTGGGCATAAAAGAGGGTGAACCATGCAAAGGGTCGAGAAGGGTGGTGGAAGATTGAAAATAAATCCAGGGACAGGAATCCACGGTTTTCAGTTTTATACAATCTTTCATTTGATTGGAGGGAACCATGACCACGCGTAGAGAATTTCTAAAATTGGCCGCCATGGGCGGATTCAGTTTGTTTTTACCCTTTAAGATTGATCTGTCCAGGCTTTCGACCAGGGCGCTGGCTGCTGCCATCGCCACGCTGCCCCCAACTGCCATTCCGCAATTTGTCACCCCGCTGGTGATTCCACCGGCCATGCCGCGCACCAGCAAAATCAAGCAAAAAGCTGCCAAAAATATCGACTATTATGAAATTGCAGTGCGCCAGTTTCAACAGCAGATCCTGCCGGCAGGCATGCCGGCCACCACCGTATGGAGCTACGGCTCTGTCAATCACCCGGGAACATTCAACTATCCCGCCTTTACCATCGAGGCCAAATACAATAAGCAGGTGCGGGTCAAATGGATCAATGACCTCAAAGACCCGGCCGGCAACTTCCTGCCACACCTGTTAACGAACACCGTTGACCAGACCCTTCACTGGGCGAACCCGCCAGGCGGACCCGGGGGCACCGACATGAGTGGGATGGATGCCGCGCCATATACTGGCCCGGTACCCATTGTGACCCATGTCCACGGCGCGCATACCCATGAGGAAAGCGACGGTTATGCTGAAGCCTGGTTTTTGCCGGCTGCCAACGATATTCCCGCCGGTTATGCAACTGGTGGATCTTTTTATGGCACTTTCGCAGCGAAAGCCGCACCGGCTACCGGCGCCTGGGAACCCGGTACCTCTGTTTTCGATTATCCTAATAATCAGCGGGCCACTACCCTGTGGTATCACGATCACTCCCTTGGCATGACCCGCCTGAATGTGTATGCCGGTCCAGCCGGTTTTTATCTGCTGCGTGGTGGGCCAGACGATGCAGTTGTGGATAGTGCAACTGGCTTGCGAGCTGTGCTGCCCGGCCCGGCTCCGGCTCTGGGCGATCCGGCCGGGATGAATTATTTCGAAATTCCGATCGTGATTCAAGACCGTTCGTTCAATGATGACGGTTCGCTATTCTACCCGGATAACCGCGCGTTCTTCGAAGGGTTGGACAAGTCACAGTTGCAAATCCCGTTCGTTCCGGATGCCACCTGTGATGGTGGAGTGAGCGACATTTCGCCCATCTGGAATCCAGAATTTTTTGGCAACACGATCGTGGTCAACGGCAATACCTGGCCGTACCTGAACGTTGAGGCCAAACGCTATCGCTTCCGTTTTCTCAACGGCTGCAACTCGCGCTTCCTGATCCTGCGAAACGATGCCGGTCTTCCCTTCCATCAGATCGGCGCGGAAGGCGGCTTTTTACCGGCGCCCGTGGAACTCAACGAATTGCTCATAGCGCCCGCCGAACGCGGGGATGTGATCATGGACTTCGGTGCGCTGGCCCCCGGCACTGTGGTCACGCTGCTCAACCTTGCCCCGGATGAGCCGTTTGGCGGCGGTTTACCCGATGTCGACTTTGCGCCGGCGGATCCAAATACGACTGGCCTGGTGATGCAGTTCATTGTCGGCCCGGCGTTAACACCGGACCCCAGTACCCCCATTGATCAACTGGTGCTGCCAGCGCATGTCCCGCTGCCAGCTCCGACCGCCCCGATCCGTATGCTCTCGCTCAACGAGTTGGATTCGAACACCGTGAAAATCAGCGTGGCAGAAGACGGGAGCATTTTTGAGGATTGCCTGAGTTCTGAGCCTTTTGGCCCGCGCGAGGCTCATCTTGGCATTGCCGTGGTGGATGCGGACACCGGTATGATCATGCCAATGCCGATGGAATGGATGCACGCGATTACCGAAAATCCGGCAATCGGCGCGACCGAGATTTGGGAAATCCACAACTTTACGGCGGATGCTCACCCAATTCACATCCACCAGGTGCAGTTCGAAGTGGTCGAGCGCGTCGATATGAATGGCAACGTGCGCGGCCCTGAACTCTGGGAAAGTGGGCTTAAAGACACGGTCATTGCGTATCCTGCCGAGATCACGCGGGTCAAAGCCACGTTCGACTTACCCGGGCTGTACGTCTGGCACTGTCACATTGTCGAGCATGAGGATAATGAGATGATGCGCCCATTCTTCGTCGGGCCAATGCCGTAAACCAGCCGTAGTTAATTCGCAGGTCGGGTCGCGGGGCGGTCGGGAACCCTGGTCATAAACCATCCGTGCCGCCTCGAGACCCGACCATCCATCTGTCAATGGTTGTTTACCAAAAATAAAGGTTAATTCGTAGGTCGGGTCGAGGGGCGGTCGGGAATCCTGGTTATAAACCATCCGTGCCGCCTTGAGACCCGACAATGCATCTGATTAACAAAAATTGAGTCACGAAGGTTGTGAAGAAGTCCTTACCTTTCCCTGATTGATATTGTCAGGCTATAATCCGGCTTATGCAGGCCATGAGGTTGATTAAACCCGCTCCGGTCGAAAACTTCCCGCTGGAGCTCGTACATAGCGATATTCCCCGCCTGCGCGCCGGCCAGGTGCTGCTGCGCGTGCTGACCTGCGGAGTCTGCCATACGGATCTCCACATCGCCGAGGGCGACCTGACCGCGCCGCGGCTGCCGCTCACCCTGGGGCACCAGGTAGTGGCTGAGATCGAGACGGTGGGCGAAGGAGTAACCCGTTTTTCGCCGGGGCAGCGCGTGGGAGTGCCGTGGATGCATACCACCTGCGGTGCATGCGAATTCTGCCGGCGCGGCGAGGAAAACCTGTGCAAACAGGCACGTTTCGCCGGGCTGCACGTGGACGGCGGATTTGCCGAATTCATGCTGGCAGACACACAATTTTTGTTGCCGCTGTCGCCAACTCTGACCGATTTGCAGGCGGCGCCCATGCTGTGCGCCGGCATCATCGGATACCGCGCATTGCGGTTGACCGGTCTGCAACCGGGAGAACGGCTCGGTCTTTTTGGCTTTGGCGCCAGCGCCCACCTGGCCATTCAGGTTGCGCGTTATTGGGGCTGCGAGGTGTATGTTTTCACCCGCTCGCAGCAGCACCGCCGCCACGCAGAAGAATTGGGCGCGGTTTGGGTTGGATCCGCGGAAGATAAAGCGCCTCAACTGCTCGACCGCGCGGTCAGTTTTGCGCCCAGCGGCAAGCTGATCCCTCTGGCGCTGGCAAAACTGCAGCCTGGCGGCACGCTTGCGGTCAATGCGGTATACAGCTCGCCAATCCCTGAAATGCGCTATGAACTTTTATACGGTGAACGCACGCTGCGCTCCGTAGCCAACGCAACCCACCAGGATGGCCTTGAATTTATGCAACTGGCGGCTGAAATTCCTCTGGCTGCCAGCGTGACGGAATACCCGTTGGAAGACGCCAACGAGGCATTGCTGGACGTCAAAAATGCGGCGCTTAATGGGCAGGCAGTGCTGCGGCTGGCGCAGAGCCTTTCGAAAATGTATTAAACAGCCAGAACTGGTTCGGTTTCTTCTTCCGGCAGAATGACGATCTCGGTGGTAATTTCCGCCACGCCGCGTACCGTGGAGGCAACCGAGCAATATTTTTCTTCCGATAATCGTACAGCCATTTCTGCGGCTTCTACTGTCAGCCCTTTACCGCGTAGCTGGTAAACCAGGTGAATTTTGCGAAAGGTCCAGGGCGGGTCGGCCTGCTGTTCACCGGTTGCACTGATCTCCAAACCGGTCAGGACGATGCGTTTTTTGTGCAGAATCTCGACAACGTCCACTGCTGTGCAGGAAGCTAGGGCCACCAGCAGCAATTCAGAAGGCTTCATGCCGACGCCTTCGTCAGGGGTCGAAATCACCACCGAATGGTTGGTGGAGTCAGTGCCGATGAATTTTTTTCCGCTTAGCCAGCGGACGGTTGCAGTTCCCAATGGTTTCTCCCGGTTACTCAGGTGGTTTTTTCCAACATGCCGATCAGTTCCGTCGCCAATTTTTCACGCTGCGAGCGGTCGTTGTCCTTTTCCAGTTGTTCGAGAAGGCACTCGCTGATATAAGTCTCCATATATGCCAACATGGCGCTGTTGACCGCCGACCGCGCCGCCAGCAACTGCTGAAGCACATCGCGGCACTCTCGGTTCTCGTTCAGCATGGTTTCAACGCCGCGCAGTTGCCCCTGAATACGGTGCAACCGGTTGGTCATGGCTATGCGGGTTTCTTCGCTTTGCACTTTCATTTTAACCCTGCCTTTGTTTCACGAGACTATTCGGGCATGGATGTGAGCTGGGCCTGGCACGCAGGCCGATCCCTTTAACCTCAGCTAAATCCACCGTGCGACGTGCCGCAGGAACTGGCGCTCGCACTGTAGCCCCCGCCGGCGGATTGGGTTGCGAAAGCGCTAATTTGCTTGCGGGTTTCGGGCGAATGGCATTGCGGGCATTCCGGCTGGCGGTCGAGTTCGCTGAAGCGCATCATTTTTTCAAAGCGCTGCCCGCAGTTGCTGCAAACATATTCATATACTGGCATCTGAGTTCACCTCAAAATATATACTATACTGGAGTATAGCATTACCCGAGGGAAACGGTCAAGTGACAGAAATCATGTAAACAAAACCGAACCGGAACTGACCTGTTGAGCGCTATGGCGTACCAAAAAATCGGGCAGGGCATTCTCATTTAAGCCGCGGCTCATCCGCGGCATTACCGGCCTGAGTCATCTCCTGCCGCACGGCGTAGTACAGGTTTTCAGCCTTCAATTCGGTCAAGGAGTAGCAGGGCGCTTCAAGGTTGTCGGCCAGCGCCTGCGCCAGCCCCTGGTCAAAGGCCGCATGCTCCATATTGATTACTACGCTGTGAACCTTGTCTTCGGCAATTTGGGATGCAAACAGGTAGGCTTCCTCGTTGGGCGCCATTTTCCCCATCGCAACATTACCTGCGCCGTCCGTCAGCACGATTAACAACGGCATCACGTCCGGGTGAAGCAGTTGCTCGCGGCGCAGCACATCGTACGCCAATTTCAACCCGGCAGAAAGCGGCGTCTTGCCGCCAACCGGAATATCGACCAGCGCGCGGTTGGCCAGGACCACCGAATTGGTGGGTTGCAGCACCAGCGTGGCACGGTCTTTCTGGAAGACAATCAAACCGACCCGGTCGCGGCGTTGGTAGGCATCCGTAAGCAGCGAAAGGATGGCGCCTTTGGTAGCTTGCATGCGTTCCGCCACTGCCATCGACCAGGATGCGTCCACCAGGAACAAAATCAGGTTGGCCGCGCGGCGCACGCGGATTTTCCGCATATAATCTCTGGGTTTTACCGAAAAGGCGACGCGTTTGCGGTCTTCCGCGCGCTGACGCTGGAACGGGGCGGCTGCACGTAAAGTGGCATCGAAGGCCAGATCGTCGGCTTTACCGGCTGAAGGTCGGGCCTGAATATAGCGACCGCGTTTGCGCTCGGTATGAGTGCGCGAACGGCGGCCAGGGAAGCGGCGCATCATTTTATCCAGCGGCGTGTCCAGGCGGCGCGGTTCGAACTGCGGACCGACACGCACACGCTCACCGCCGTCCCACCAGTTCGCATTCTTCTGGTCAAAGACGTCGTCTTGTTGCCCGGGGTTGGGGTTTCCCTGAGGGAGCGTTTCCTCGGTGGTCGCGCCCTCAGTTATACTTTTTTTTGGCGCGCTTGCTCGTCTTCCGCTTCTACCGGTTCTTCGCTGCGCTGCCCGGTAGTCGAGCTGGCGCCTTGCAAGCCCTCGATGCGGTCCTGCAGCTCCTCCATGGTGATTTCTTCCTGTTGGAAGGGTCCGCGGCGGATGCGGTGCGGCAGCGCCAGTTCAGCCGCCAGGGCAATGTCGCGTCCGTTGATTGCGCGGCGTCCATCGAAGGCAGCCTGCGCGCGCGCAGCCTTAAGAATAACCAGGTCAGAGCGGTGACCATCCACATGCAGCGAGGCGGTCAACTGCGCAATCGAAAGCAGGTCGCGGCTGGAATAACCGACCTCTTCGATGAGCTTCCGCGCCAATTCGATTTGCCGCGAAAGTTCAGTTTCTTTTGCCAGGAATTCCTGGCGGAATTGTTCGGGGTTGGCCTCATAAGCCAGGTTGCGTTCCATGATGAGCACGCGTTCGCGCGCCTCACGGATGCCGTAAATTTCAACCGAAAGCGCGAAGCGGTCCAGCAATTGCGGGCGCAAGTCGCCTTCCTCGGGATTCATCGTCCCGACCAGGATGAATCGCGCCGGGTGCGTAAAAGAGATACCTTCGCGCTCGATGATGTTCATGCCCATCGCCGCCGAGTCGAGCAGCACATCGACCACATGATCGTCCAGCAGGTTGACCTCGTCGATGTACAGCAGCCCACGATTAGCGGCAGCCAAGACGCCAGGCTCGAAATGGCGCTCGCCCTTCTGGATGGCTTTTTCGATGTCCAGCGTGCCCACCACGCGGTCCTCAGTGGCTGAGATCGGCAGGTTGACAAACGAGGTGGAACGGGTATGGAATGGGAGGATTTCGCCGCGGGCGGAACGTTCACGGCACTCAGTGCACCAGGTGATCGGCCGTTCCGGGTCGCAGCCAAAGCGGCAATCCGTCACCACATTGACTTGCGGCAGCAAGGCAGCCAGGGCGCGCGCGGCCGTCGATTTGGCGGTGCCGCGTTCCCCGCGAATCAACACACCGCCGATACGCGGATCGACGGCGTTGAGAACCAGGGCGCGCTTCATGCGCTCCTGCCCAACGATGGCGGTAAATGGGTAAATTACAGGCATAGGTGATTGATTCCTTCAAATCCCAGGTTGGATTTTCTGCTGTAAGTTTACCACCGGGGGAGAAACCTGCGCAAGCGAAAGAATGGGGCAGGCCGGAAGGCTTAGGTTCAGTACCCGCAGGGGTATTGAAATCATAGTGAATTCCCCATAGAATGGTTGTATTCTGCTGAATGCACTTTTGTCCATTTATTCCGCGGGGGAGCAAAGAGAACAGGTGCTCTTTGATTGCACTGGTCTCCCGCCCGCAGGGCGATCTGTGATCGACCGAGCACGATCAAAGTCTTTTTGTTGTCATGCTGAACGTAGTGAAGCATCTCGGCGTCAGTTGATAGACCCTTCGCTGCGCTCAGGGTGACATAGGCTCTTTGATCGCACCGGTCTCCCGACCGCGTGCGCCCGGTGACCGCAGGGCTTCTATTATCCCGCCTGTCGGTGGTAACCAAGTTCAATATTGACCGCACTGCAACCGCATCGCCTGGTGGTGGAGCCAATTAGTCAAAAAAATGATTTATGCAAGTCCGAAATGATTTACAATAATTTAAATCATAAACGGCGGGGTTACTCATGGTTACTAAAACAACCAAACTTATTCCAATGAACATGCTGTTAACAGTTATGGTTTTGATTTTATCTGGTTGTTTAAATACAATCGAGATACCGAAAGCGTCACCCTCTGTCCCCACGCCCACGAAAATTGTAAGTTTACCGGGCGTGACTACCGCCGTTCCTGTCATAACGACTACTCTACCTCCGTATCCCACCTCTTCCGAAAATTTTATAAAAACACCAAGCATTAGTGGGGCAGAAGCCAGAAAAATAATTATTGAAAAAGGAGCGGGTGGAGATTTGGATCTGCTTGAAAAGTGGTACAAGTCAGAAGGAATCGTTGGAAGCGGTATGAGTAATTTTGTCGTACCGGTAGTCTATAACGAGGGAGGACATTTTAATTGGGACTTAATGGTTAAGAAGAATAATGGGAACTTTGTTAAATTTACCTTAACCAGCGGGCCCGAATCCGGTGAATTGGTTCGTGGTATGGGTATGATTAGATATCTAAAAGACAGGCCGTCGTTTGAGGTTTCGGAACTCCAGGACCCAGCAGGGATGGGAAATGTAAACCAACAAGTTATTTGGGATAGAAGTGGTTGGAGTGTGATTGGGGCCTTCCAGGGTAACACCTTAGTTGCCTGGTTTAATGCAGATGCACCCAACGGAGGGGAGTGGATCAAATTACAAGAAATTGTCCCGACAGCTACTCCCGCAGCAACAGAAATACCCTTTGACACATCAAGATTTGAAGTTGTTGATGCAACAGACGGAAATAAATACCAGGGATATGTAATAGAGGGTGAATTTGGAACAAGACTGGTGGACGATGCAAATAGTATTATTCTCGTCAAAGACGGGGATATCTGGAAACCTGCAGAATCCAGAAACTACTCTGAAGAATATCCGGCAGTTTTTTATGAAACAAAAATAGGTAAAGCAGATGGCTTTGAGATACCAATAACTTTGGGACTGGCACGAAACGTGAGGGAAGGAATTGGCTTCAATTTTACAGAGATCCATATGACAGAGTTAGGGGCAGATGCCGTAGCCAGTTTTTATTTACATCTTGCTTGGGGTAGGTATAACATTCTCATGAATCATTCAGATATGAGTTATGAAAGCTATTTGGATCTTTTAAGACAAGGCAAGGGTAATCTAGAAATTTACGATGCCATTGCCAAGGAAAATATACTTATAGATCCAAGACAAGGACTTTCGTTGGTTATAACAGGTGACAGAACAAAATCCATGCCAATTTGGTTTTTAGACAATGCCGGTATGTATCACGGTTCTGATGAAAAAGGCAGACTTCTGACGGTAGAAAATTCAGCATATGACTACCACTCAGATACACTATTGAGTAAAAAACCCCGTGATGTGAATGCTTATGTAATAACCCGAACTTTTTCCAGCATCTCATTGTTATCCTTTTATCCCGACAAGTGTTTCAAAAACGGTAGTATAGTCGCATTTTGTCCTAATGTCGAGGAGCCGCCGATGATATCAGATATAGGCAATGAACTCTGGAAGTATGCTGTAGACTTTAATAATTACAAGTCAGATGATCCGCTTTTTACTTTGAAATGATCCCGCAACCTCTACCTCTACTCAGCCTTACTATTTAAACTATCAAAGTGCAGGAAAAACAAGAACGGTATCCGTATCCGTTCCTGCAAATTACACCGTGGGCTATACACTTGCTATAACAGTATAAATTGCCACACCAGGTATTGAAATCAGCGTGAATTCCCCATAAAATGGTTGTATTCTGCTGAATGCACTTTTGTACGCCCCTGCTTTTGAGCCAACACCGCTGAACAGGTTTTCCAGCTTATGCGCTCATGACCCCCTGCGCGCCCAGCCACTTGCTTATGGTTGCATCAATCTGGTCACGTACCTCACGGAAGACCGCCAGCGTTTCTTCTTCGCTGCCGTGAAAAGCTGCCGGGTCATCGAACGGCCAGTGCAGCCGCATGCCCATGCCCGGAAAAATGGGGCATTTCTCTTCTGCATTCGAACAAACGGTAATCAGATAGCCAAAGTGTTGTTTACCGATAAATTCCGTCAACGCTTTAGAGCGCAGTTCCGATGTGTCGATCCCAGTTTCATTCAAAACGCGCAGCGTGTAGGGGTTCAATCCCTTGGGCTCGAGCCCCGCGCTGTACACTTCGAAATAATCGCCGGCGCGCTTGCGCAGGATGGCCTCTGCCATCTGACTGCGGGCTGAATTACCTGTGCATAAGAATAAAACCCTGGTTTTTTGCACTGCTGCCCCTTTGTTTTCTTCTATTCTAAATCACCCGTATTAAATTACGTCAAACGTCCGTTTATGGATTGGTTAACAAATTTTAGATCGGTGGAATTCAAGAATTCCTGCTCCTTTGAGAAAATCACTCTGGTATCACCCTCTCCTTTCGTCTGTTTACCCATATAATAGTTAGATTACCTTAAATATCATAAATCAACGAGGCCTAAAACGATGAAAAATTACTGTGTAGGTATAATTCTCTTCATATTCATAGCAGGATGCTCTCCAAAGGGATCGACGGGGGGAAATTCGTCAACCAAACAGGATGTCAAGGCCATCTTTGATATTCCGGCGGATCCCATCGCGGTGACGATCACCGCCGACGCAGACCGCCAGGCGGAGAAGGCGATTCCGGTGGAGGGCGGCTCACTCAGCGTCACTGCCAGCGACGGCAGTGTCTTTACCCTCGATGTTCCTGCCGGAGCGCTGGTTGTCGAAACGGTCATTCGGATGACCCCGGTCAATGCGATCACGGGTCTGCCTTTTGGTGATGGAACAGCCTATACGGTGCAACTGGAGCCGGAAGGTCTCCAGCTTTTTGGCGATGCTATTCTGACCATCAAACCCGCCGTTGAAATTCCGATCGACCACCAGCTATTTTTTGGCTACCAGGGTCATGGCACAGACTTGATTCTCGCTGCCCCGGTGGTTGAATCGAGTGAAATAAAAATCCAGATCTCGCATTTCAGCGGCTATGGCGTCACCAAAGGGCTGCTGGCGGATATCGAGCCGGTGCGTAAACGGCTGGGCGGCAGCGCGGAAGCCCGCCTTGATAGCCAAATTGCCGAGCAATTGGCCCTTGAGCGGCAAAGACAATTATCAGGCAACGGCGAAGAAGGTTCGAATGTGGATTTTGAAGCGTACTTTAAAGAGTATGAAGAACAGGTGGTCAAGCCGCGTGTTGCCGCAGCCGGTGAGAGCTGTGCTGCCGGACAACTGGCGCTGCAAACAGTACTGGGACATGAACGCCAAAAGCAATTGCTCGGGTCTGGCGACAGTGAAGCCGGTTTGCCCTTCGACATTGATTTGTTGGATACCGTGACCGACGTGTGCATGAAGGAAGAATACGAAATGTGCCGCGACGACCATGTGATCCAAAGGATTATACCTGTCTGGCTGGGAACGGAAAGGCAGTACCAATTATTGGGGTTCGCCGAAGGCAGCCCGGCATTGGAGAATGCCAGGGATTACGTGCGTAAATGTCTGCGGTTCGAGCTCGAGTTTCATTCAGACGGGATTTTTCATGATGGCGGGGGCGGTGGCTACGACTCGACGGTGGAATCAAAAACTATCCTGCAATTTAACCCGCAGGACTTATCCATGAAAGGCAATTCACCTCTAATCAACACTGCGTTTGAATTCAGGGTCACAGACTGCGCGGTCACCAGCAACCGCGGCGGCGGCGATTTTGAGGTACTCGATCTGGCAATTGTCCCGGGCGAAACTTCGACTGCCAACCCGCTTGGCAGTGTCAAAGATTTCAATATGCTGTACTACCCGGGGAATACCAGTGAATCCGTATCGATTACCTGTGAAGATACGCCCACATACAATATGCCCCCCAGCCCGTTATGGACCGGTTTTTTCCTGCCGTTGCACGAAAGCGAAATGAACTTTGAAAAAGGTGGATTTGAAGCCAACGGCTGGGAAATCCTTGGCGGTGAATATTTTGCCAGGAAAGAATGGACAAAAAATGATGCCAGCGTCGACATCACCGAGGTTGGGACTTTCAAACTCTACCACCGGCCGGAATAATTTTCGGAAGAAACAATGTCATTCGACAACCGGGGCGGTTCCCTACCTGGCGGGCATGAAAACCCTCCGGGTAGGGGACGGGTTCCACCCCGTCCCGTTAAAATAGCCCGGTAAACCACTTTTGGAACAGCGACGAAATATCTCAATGGCTGTCGCCAAGACCCTTCACTTCGTTCAGGGTGACACATTGTGTCATGTTACCCACAGGGTGACGCATTGTGTCATGTTGAGCGTAGCGAAACATCTCGTAGCAGGTTAGGAGACCCTTCACTTCGTTCACTCACAGAGCACTCTTCGGGTGGGGCACGCTGTGTGTGAGCGCAGCTAAACATATCGATCGCTGTCTTCGAGACCCTTCACTGCGTTCAGGGTGACAATTTTTGATGTTTTTTTTAAATTGAGATATCAACCAGTTCGCTCGAAGGCCAGCGGTCGCATGCCGTTGAAGGTCACAAGCAGGGAAACGCCCATATCTGCCAGCACCGCCATCCACAGTGTGGCTGCGCCGCTCAAGGCCAGCACGATAAAGATTAGCTTGGTCGCCAAAGAAAGGGCAATATTCTGCACCATCACCCGCTGGGTGAGACCGGCCAGCCGGAAGGCGTACGGAAGCTGGCGTAAATCTTCGCCCATCAACACCACATCGGCGGTTTCCATGGCCTGCGCCGAAGATGCCCCGCCCATCGCGATTCCAACACTGGCAGTTGCCAGCGCCGGCGCATCATTGATGCCGTCCCCAACCATGACCACTTCACCCAGTTCGCTGCGCAGCGCCTGCACCGCTTCGACCTTGCCAGCAGGCAGCAAGCCCGCGTGCACCCGATCCACATCCAATGCCTGCGAAACGGCCTGGGCGGCACGCGGATTGTCTCCGGTCAACAGGGCGATCTCTTTGCCAAGCGACTTCAACTCCGCGATCACCTCCCGGCTCTCCGGGCGTAACTGATCGGCCACGGCCAGGTAACCGCGCACCCGATCGCCGTCGCAAACCAGCATGGTCGTTTGGCCTAATTCTTCGGCAGACTCGACCCAATCGCACAGGCGGTCGGCATGCGGGTGCTGCTCATCGAACAGATGGTGGTTGCCAATCGTAGCAAGACGCCCATTAACCTTGCCCTGCAGTCCCATACCAGCCAGACTCACCACCGCTTCAGCCGGGGGATAACGTTCCGCCATGCCGCGCTGCGCGGCCGCCGTTACCACTGCCTGCGCCAGGGGATGATTGGAGCGGCGCTCGATCGATGCGGCCAGCGCCAGCAAGTCGTCACAGGCCTCGCAAGTTTCTTCACAATCGCACTCCAGCGTCCGGGCGGCGGAAACCACCGGCTGACCGCGCGTCAGAGTACCGGTCTTATCGAAAGCAACTGCTTTGATGCGCTGCAGCGCTTCCAAATGTACGCCGCCTTTGATGAGGACGCCGCGCCGGGCCGCTGCCGTTATAGCCGAGACAATCGTCACCGGCGTACTGATGACCAGCGCGCACGGGCAGCCAATGACCAGCAGCGCCAGCCCGCGGTAGAGCCAGCCGTAAGTCCCATCCGCCAGGTTGAGGAAAGGCTCGCCAAGCAGCAGCGGCGGGACGACCGCCACCAGCACCGCCAGCGCCATCATGGCCGGCGTGTAAATCCGGGCAAATTTGTCGATAAAACGTTGGGCCGGCGCCCGCATGGACTGCGCCTGCTCCACCAGTTGAATGATGCGTGCCAGGGTATTGTCCGTCACCAGGCGCATGACCTTGATCTCAAGCGCGCCAGCGCCGTTTACCGTCCCGGCAAAGACCTCATCGCCGACATTCTTTTCAACCGGCAAGCTTTCGCCGGTAATCGGCGCCTGGTTGATGCCGCTTGTACCGCTCAGGATCATCCCGTCCATCGGGATGCGCTCGCCCGGTTTCACCAGAATCCGGTCGCCAATTTTCAGATTTTCGACGCCCGTTGTCACTTCCACGCCGTCAGCGGTGATCAACAAAGCGCGCGCCGGGGCCAACGCAGCCAGATCGCGCAGTGACCCACGTGCTCGCTCGGCAGTATAGCCTTCCAACGCCTCGGCAATGACGAATAAAAAGATGAGTGAGGCAGCTTCTGGAATTTCACCAATAATCACCGCGCCGATGGCAGCCGCGGACATCAAAAAGTTGATGCTGAAGCTGCGATTGATCAGCAAATTGTTGATTGCGCTGCGGGCGATTGGAAAACCTGCCAGCGCCAGCGCCGCAATTTGCAGGCCATTCGACCATAATTCGGGGATGCCGGCCTGGCGCAGTAGGAACCCTATTACAATCAACCCACCCCCTACCAGGGCAAAGCGGTTCTCGCGCGAACCCAATAAATATTGAATAAAGCCAGGGAAAAATTTTGCCCGTTGCGCGGTCCTGGGCAACGGTTCGGGATCTTTAAGGCCATAGCCAAGCGCTTCCACTCGTTGGCGAACAGTTTCGGGCGCAACCTGGCCTTCGATGACCATGCGGTTGGTAACCAGGTTCACTTCCACCGAGTGAACACCGTCCAGTTTCCGAATGCCGCGCTCGATGGTCAGCACGCAATCGGCGCAATCCATTCCGTCAATTAAGTAGGTTTGTTTTTCAGTCAACGGCTTAATGCCTCCAATTTTTCCTGATGAGCAGTGTGCTCCAGTCCACGTTCGTACAGTTCACGAATATGCTCGTCATCCAGCGCGTAATAAACGATGCGGCCTTCCTTGCGGTATTTGACCAGGTTCAGGTTGCGCAGCAGCCGCAACTGGTGCGAGACCGCGCTCTGACTCATGCCAAGTACGACCGACAGGTCGCAAACGCATAATTCATGGTCTGAAAGGGCCGATATGATGCGCAGCCGGGTTGGATCGGAGAGGGCGGAAAAAATCTGCGCCAACCGTCCGGCGGTCTGCCCGTCGATCAATGTGCGGCTGGCAGCCAAAACCTCATCCTCATGGATTACGGTTTCTTCACAGGCAGCAAAGGATTTAATCAATAGGGTTTCACCTCTGAATATATGAACAAGTATTCATATTTTATACCCAAAACCAACATTTTGCAAGTGACAAATCGTCATACGCGCAGCTTTAACCTCTACTCAATGGACGTCTGAGGCACTGTGACCTCTATCTTTGTTCCTTGATCGCCCGACAAAATCTTCAGATCTCCCCCGATCAGCTCGGCGCGTTCAGTAAGGCTTAAAAGCCCAAAATGGCCCTGTCGGGCATACACGTCCGGCATTTCAGGCACTTCGAATCCTGCGCCGTCATCGCTGATGGTCAAAGTCACCGTTTCCGGCGTAAAACGAATTTGCAGCCAAATTTGATCGGCTTGAGCATGCTGCTGTGCGTTGCTCAGCGCCTCCTGCGCCATGCGGTATAAAGCCACCTCAACCTCGGGCGCCAGACGACGAGATTCCCCGCCAACCTCGAATTTTACCGGTGTGCTGCCAACCTGAGCGCTTTCTTTCGCCAGCATTTCCAACGCAGCTGCCAGTCCCAGATCTTCCAGGTAGATCGGGCGCAGCCCGCGCACGATGCGGCGTAAATTGGCGATGGTCTGTTCGGTCATTTCCTGCAGTTGGGTGATGGAAACGCGTTCTTCATCGGTTGCCGCTGACGCTCGCGCCATTTGAAAACGCTGGTTGAGCGCAATCAATGCCTGCAGGGTATCGTCATGCAGTTCGCGGGCCAGCCCGCGCCGTTCCTTCTCGACCCCAGCGGTGATTGCCCCAATATAGCCACGCAGTGCATCTTGGGCAGATTCCAAATCGTTGGCCGTGCTGCTCAACACATTCTGCAACTGGTGAATTTCGGCAATTCCGCCAACCGATTCGCGGATCGAGTCAAAATCGCCATGCGCCAGGCGGGAAGCCTTCACCTCTAATTCCTGCAGAGGTTGAATGATCTGCCGCGCCCCAAACCACAAGGCGATCAACGCCAAAACCAGCAGTGGCGCCAGCAGTAGTGGCGCAGACTGGGTTGTGCTCAAAAACGGGGTGGCGATTTCTTCCCAGTTCTCTTCCAGCACCAGTGCCCAACCAGCCTGCGGGATGGTGCTGAAAGCTGTTACCAGATCACCGTGATGGCTGGCAACCGTGTTGACCCCACTCTCTCCATTGAGCGCTTCAGCCACGCCTGGCATATCCAGCGGCTGTCCCAGCGTGGCCCGGTCGCCGGAATAATATAATATCTCCCCTGCCTGATTGACAACCAGCATCCGCGCCTGATTGGTGGTTAATATGGAAGCTACGGTCTGCTGAACGACCTGTTCAGATAAAAATCCGCCGACCAGGACGCGGCCGTCTGATAGTTTCAAGCCGGCCCACACAAGCGTGCCGCCAGGAAAATGCGTATCCGTGGTCAAAATAGCTGATTGCGGTTGGGGAGCCTTGATCTGGACCCAGAAATTCGACTGGCTGGCAGGCAGCGGCTGCAAATAATTCGCTCCATTCAGGGAAGAGATCAGGTTGTCCTGTGCATCATACAGCCCCAGCCCGCCGTCGAATTCTGCGCCAATCAGGTCGAGTGCCGGGCTATCCCCGGCCAGTGTCGCCCCGGCCTCGAGGATGCGGGCTGCGGTGCGCAGGCTGTACACCTTCCGGTCCAACTGCATGGAGAGGGCATCCGAGGCTGCGCGTACCGCGCGCAAATTTCGGTCGCCGACCAGTTGTACCATCGCCTGGTGATGCAGCGACTGGCTGAGGAGCACCGCGCCGAACACCAGGACGGTCAGTGGCAGAATAGTCAGCAAAAAAAGCTGAAGCGTAAAGCCGCGCCAGCGCAACCCGGGAAGCGGCAAAATTGTACTTGACCCCTTGGTCACGCTTAAGATCCCAATTCAGCGCCTGCCAGACTGGCTGGCAGCAGACCCAGAGAAACCCCTCGCATGACGGCTTCCGTCCGGCTGGCAGCCTGCAATTTCTGGAATATATGCGCCAGGTGATTTTGCACCGTGCGGTCGCTGATATGCAACGCCACACCGATTGCCTTGTTGGTCAATCCTTTGCCCGCCAGGGTCAGAATTTCCAGTTCGCGCTCCGTGAGAGGCTCGATCAGCGGCGCCGGCTGTTCGGTGCGCGTAATCAAACGGCGCGCCATGGTTGCGTCCAATACATCCCGGCCTTCAGCCACGTCCAGAACCGCGCGCACAATCTCATCGGGCCCGGCGGTTTTGAGCACATAGCCGTTCGCGCCAGCCCGCAATACCGCCTGGACGTATGGTTCGTCGTCGTAGGCAGTCAATACCAGCACACCGACAGACGGGTGGTTGGTCCGAATCCAGCGCGTGACCTCTATGCCGCTCAGTTCCGGCATCTGGACATCCAGGATGGCCACATCCGGCGTCTGCTGGTCGACTAGCTGGCAGGCTTCCCGCCCATTGTTCGCCTCTGCCAGCACCTGTATTCGGCCGCTTCGTTCCAGGAATTGGCGGATGCCGGCACGCACCACCGCGTGGTCGTCCGCCAGTATTACCCGCACATTGTGTGTAGACATACCCTGATTATAATTGGGCGCGAATAATAAAAGCAAACCCAAAGTGTATGTAGAATCGTAGGGGAATGCAGTACGCTCCGCATTGGTGGCCCAAGCGAAATTGTAGGGGAGCGCAGTGCGCTCCCGAACCAGTGAACTTACATAGAGGAAAATGCTGTGCGCTCCCGTATCGGAAGTTCGAGCTAAAATTAAGGGAGACACAGCACGCTCCCGCAAATGGGATGATTATGAACTTACCGAAACGTAAGTTAAATCGACTGGCTGGTTATGATTATTCACAAAACAATGCATATTTCATTACAGTATGTGTAAAAGGAAAGAGTCACATATTGTGGAATGCCGTTGACCATTCCACAACAGTGTCGATTGATGATATTCCCCTATCAAAAATAGGGAATTTTGCCGATGCGGCGATAAACAACATTTCCCAATTTTATCCGAATGCCTACGTAGAAAAATACGCAATTATGCCGAACCATATTCATGTGATCCTGCTATTAACAGAGAATAGCGGGAGCGCAGCGCGCTCCCCCACGGTTTCAACGATCATCAATCAATTGAAAGGGTTCATCACAAAGCAGGTGGGATATTCGATTTGGCAAACATCATTTTATGACCATATCATTCGAAATGATGAGGAACACCGTTTGGTTTGGGATTATATCGATGCTAATCCGATAAACTGGCGAGATGATCATAAATTTGGGTCCTGAAATTTCGTCCTTCTATCCGACAATCTGTAGCGGGAGCGCACTGCGCTCCCCTACGGTTTCAACGATCATCATTTAAGTTCATCACTAAACCTGTCCATTTATCAAATGGCAGCGGTGACGAGCAGAGCGCTCACCTACATGTAACTAGGCAGGGCTGGCGCATGGGACACGTTCCTGCCTGGACTGGGAGGTCGGGAGCGCAGTGCGCCCCCTTTCCGGCCGTAGGGGCGCGTATCACGCGCCCGCATCCCCCAATTCTTCAGAAACACGCCGCATTCAAGACTGATGCTATAAAATTATTCCAAACTGGTTTTCAGGATCTTGCGATGCCGCTCCCGGAACGCAAAACCCCGGCTTGTAGATTATGATTATTCACAAGCTGGTTTATATTTTGTCACAATATGTATTAGCAACAGACGAAATCTATTATGGAATGATATGAATCCGTCTGCATCCACACAATTAGTTATAGTTTCATTATCTAAGATCGGGCAGATCGTAGATTCGGCGATCCAAAATATTCCTGTTTATTATCCGAACGTTTCAGTCGAAAAATACGTGATAATGCCCAACCACATTCATCTAATTTTGCAAATATTCGGTTATGGCGGGCGCGCATTGCGCGCCCCTACAATTTCTCAAATCGTTTTACAAATGAAAGCCTATAATACAAAACATTTGGGAGAGTCTATCTGGCAAAAGGGGTTTTACGACCGCATCATCAGGAACGACGAAGAATACTGCTTGATATGGGAATACATAGATTCAAACCCTATTAATTGGCAGGATGACACCCAGTATGGATCAATATAAACTCTAAGCTAATTATTTATGGCCTTTCCTCTAGTTCCATCTGAAACGAATACAGGTACAGCACCAGGCTGCGAATTTGCTCGCTGGTGAAAATGTTCCCCCAGTAAGGCATGCCGGTGCCCATTCCGCCGCGGATGATTTTCCCTTCCAGCAGCGCCGGGCTGGCGCCAAGCAGCACCGCCGGGTCAGAAAAATCGGGTGGGCGGGTCGCCTCGCTGCCCATTTTGTCGTGGTTCATAGGCGGCAAATCGCGCACCATCACCCCATCACCCCTACCGCTCTCACCATGGCAGGCCAGACAGTTCTGCGTGTACAATTCGCGACCTTGCCCCATCCACCCTGAGCTGCCCTGCTGATTCAACCCCCAGGCAACCATGTCCCATACGGATTGATCGTCCAGGTCTTCATCTGCCTTCAAATCTTTCCAAAGCGCCTCGGGGCTTTTCGACCAGACGGTTCCGCCATCCGTCAACCCATCGGGCAACGCATTTGTTCTCTCACTTGCCCGGGCGCTTTCCGGCCGGTTTGGTGGGATGACCCGGGCAAAATGTGGCGCATCCAGATCCAGACCGCGTTGAAGAAACAGCGGCGGGACGCTGGTCGGCTGGTCTGAGGAAGCTGGGCCTTCGATCACAATCGTTCCACGCATGCGCCAGTGGTTCGCCCCGCACCAGCGGGTACAGTAGAAAGTGTATTCGCCTGGCTGGTCGAAGACCAATTCAGTTTCACTGAACTTGCCCGGAAAGATTTCCACGGAGGGCAGGCTGCTCTGCGCGAGTGCAAAGCTGTGCACCACATCGTCCGAGGTCATGCGCAGCTTGATGGGCACATTGACAAGGCCGTAGATAAACTCCTGCGACCAACCGCCGTTTTCCGGCATGCGTGCCCGCAGTTCTATGGTCTCAGGCTGAGCTGTGATCTGCTGGCCAAGCAGCGGCACAGCCGCCACCAGCAGGATCAAAACCACAACCAGGATTTTGGCTAATTTTTCCATGTCCTTACCCGATCAGTAGCCACAACATGGTTAAGGTTCCCGCCAGCGCGAACAATAACACCGGCGCAGCCGCCCACCGCCGCTCGCCACGGACTCCCAGTTGCTCGGCGGTCTTCAGAATGGTCCTGCCCGACCAGATCAAACCTGTTACCAGCAGCACCGTCTCGATCACCGGGGTTGCGCTGAGCAAATACGGCTGCCACTCCACGCTGGCAGTGCCAAACAGATTCCAACCCCAGCCGAATGGGTCGGACAGCACCGGCCACAGGTAGGCCATCTTGCCAAACGCAAAAGAAACTGTAAATGCAATCCAGGACAGTAATCCAAGCGGCAGAAGCGCCCGGCTGAAAAGGGTGAAAACCATTTGGAGGGGCTGAGCGAGGTTGCCAGTTCGCCTGACCAGCGCGGAGGCCCCGGCTAATAATGCTGGCAGCAGTCCAAAACTGGCCAACAGGAAGAAAGCTGCAAAGCTCCACCAGGCACCTGAACCGGCATTCAGTGCTGCATTTTTAAGCGCGCCCCACGGACCCTGAAATACTGCGGAGTAGATCATCACGCTGCCAAGCAGGCCAAGCGACAGGAAGGCTTCATCCAGTCGAAACGCCCCCGGCTGACCTAATTCGGCATCGAAGGAGCGAACGTTGAGCGCCATATTCGCGCCCGATTCGGTTCGCAGGCATTCCAGGCACAGGCCGCAATTGGCGTTGGCCTTCAGCGCCGCCGGATTATTGATCCACGGGCAGCCGCGCGGCCATTCCCGCGCAGCAGCGCCTTTTTCGACCGGGGTCAAACCCGGCTGCGGGCGCAGTTCCAACGGCGCCATGGTAGCGTAAAGCCCAATAAACCCGCCCATAGGGCACAGGTAACGGCAGAAAGATCGTTGTTCAAAGATGACCGACACCGCCACCGCGACAACAATCAGACCCACAAAAATCCAGGCGGTTACTACCGGGGTGGTTAAAGTCAGCGCCGAAAACAAGCCAATGGCAGCAAATCCGGCCGATTGCAGCCAGGTATTGCGTAGACGGCGCGGCCAACGCAAGCCCAGATTAAACATTTTCCCGCCCGGTTTAACCAGCCAACCCTGTTGCAGCCATTCGCCCGGCATAGGGATTGGGCAAATCGAGCACCAGGCGCGGCCGCCGAACGGCAGCATGATCAATTTGAGGGCGGACCACCACGCGATCCACACGAACATCACCGCAAAATTGCGGCTGCCAACCGGCGAGCCGATAAATCCGGTCAATATCACCAGCACAAAGCCGGCCAGCGTGATAGCACGCAGGATAAATTGCGGCCAGCGCGATGTCAGGAGCCGCCGCAGCCAGGTGTAGCGGGTCAAATCGAAACGGTAGGAAGCGGCTTTTTCCATAGCACCAGTAAGAGACCTGCCAGACTTAACAAAACTGCCCGCAGGAAAAGCTGATTAGGACCGACTTGCAGCTTGCCCAACATGAATGGATGCAGTTGGCCGCAGGGTACCAGACAACGAAAGCGGAATAATCCCGCTTGATCGGCGGTAAAAGTCAGGCGGGCAGTTTGACCCGGATCAGCGCTGGCTTGCAGTTCATAGTTGTCGATATATATGCCGTGGACCACATCGGTAGCGACCAGATCGATGGTCACCTGATCGCCCGGGTTTACCTGCAGGACGCCCGGCGAATAAGCAAACTGGCTGGCTTCGATGCGAAAGTAGCGTTCCACGGGTTGAGTTGGCGGCAAGGATAGCGGCGCCGTCAGGGCAAGGACAGCCAGGGTCAATCCCAGGATGGGCTTAGCGAGGATGGAAATGAATTTGGGAAGTGTCACCGGCTAACCTGTTTTCTGCAACGCAGCGGCTCAAGGCATATTCGAGGGGCCAAAGCGCGAGTAGTCTGCGTCGATAGCTGCCCGAATTTCAGTCATGGTTTTTCCATCCCGCAGCATCCGCATGGCATCCTGGGTGATATCTACACAAATGCCGCAGCCAAGCGCGTGAGTATCAAAAACGATTTCTTCATCCTCAGCAGATTGTACGTAGCAGGAATAATTGGAAGTGTGCCCCATCGGGCCGCAACCGCAGTAACACGGCAGGTTTTGCAAAACGTCCGGATTGGCAACAGCAAACTGGTAGGCCTCGCGCACGGTGACGGCCGCCTTCTGCACTTCAGCCGGCATATCCGCCATCGGCGCCATCTTGAGATCACCGGCAGCGCCCCCGCCATTGGGAGAGCATGCCGCGAGCAGCATAGTTACGATGCCAAACACAGTCAGCATCAAGGCTGGAAATATATTTTTATGGATAGGAGAAACGGGTGTCATCTACACTCCAATTGGGGATCACTTATCGTATTGTGAGTGTATCCCCCGCACCCTTTTGGCTGAAGTGCCAAATCGCGCAGAATGCCTTAGGCCAAACGGCCTATGGACACCGGCGCAATGTGCCGATGCGCATATTGGGTTGCCCGGCGTAAGATAAATGCATGGATTTTGGGAAATCTCCTTTTATTGGTATCCGCCGCATGCGGCGCAGCCCGTTCCTATGGGCAGCACTGGCTTTGTTCGTTTTTGGAGTCGGCGCTGCCCTGGGATGGGCCTGGCTGGGCTCGCCTGCCCAACGCTCCGATCCGGACCGGTTCGTTTATGGCGAACCAGTCCAATTGATGCACGACCAGATGCATTACCGTATGATGAGCGTGACAATCGCGCAGCAGGATGCGAACAATGCTCCTGATATCTACTTACCCGTCACCTTCCATAATTTTGGAGCGGTGAAGCGGTCGCAGATTGCCAGTTGGACGTTCGAAATTGCCAACCACGGCACTGCCGCGCTGCTGATTTCATCCGGCTATACCACCTGTGGCTGCACCACGGCTGAATTAAGCAGTGCCGACATTCCACCGGGTAAATCCGGGCTGGTCACAGTCTATTTCGACCCGCAGCAGGCTGCACCGGGGGCGGTGGTACGCCGCGGGGTCATTTTGGAAACCAACGACCCGCAGCGCCCCGAAGTTGAAGTCTGGGTGCAGGCATCTGTGGAAAATTAATGAAGAATAACCATTTATGGAGGACAGGATGAACAAAATATTACTGGGAATTGTTATTGTGTTTGCCGTGATTGGCCTGGTTGCTGCCGGTATGATGGCGGCCAGCTGGTTCTGGACCGGGCAGACGCTTCCGGGCCTGGGTTGGGGCAATATGCCGATGATGAGCGCGCTGCGCCTGCCCGGTTTTGCGGCGAACTGGGCTTCCCCTTCCAATCCTGCCGGCGCCGGCTGCGGGCAAACTTCGGGCGCGTATTCTAATTATGGCGGTATGATGGGCGGACGTGGCTACGGCGGTATGATGGGCGGATACCGGGGATCGACCACAGATAATTTTGCAAACTCGTGCCCGTTTATCAACCCCAATGGAACTACGCAGACTGGCGCACGTTTAACCATCGAGGATGCTCAGGCCAGGTTGGAAACTTATCTGGCGGGTGATTCTACACTCGAACTGGCCGAAATTATGGAATTCGACCAGAACTTCTATGCGGTCGTGTTGGAAAAGGATACCGGCCGCGGCGCGATGGAGTTGCTGGTTGATCCCTACAGCGGATCGGTATACCCAGAGCACGGGCCGAACATGATGTGGAATGAAAAATATGGTCACATGGGCGGATGGTATGCAACGACCGGCGAATCCCTGACGCTGGATGAAGCCAAAACTGCAGCTCAAACGGCGCTGGATGAGCAGGCTCCGGGCGCTGAGGTGGAAGGCATGGGCATCGCGTTCTATGGCTACTTTACTTTCGATTACACGGTAGATGGACAAATCGCCGGGATGCTCAGCGTACACAACAACGGCCAGACCTGGGTGCATACCTGGCACGGCGCGTTCGTCAGCGAAGTTGAATTGGCAGAGTAAAAGGTTATTTTGCTGGCAGTTCGCTCCGTAGAACCGGCAAAAGAGGGTTTGCATTACCTTTATTGTCATTGCGACGGTCTGTAGAGGCTGTATTGAAAGTCAAGCAGGAACTTGCGAATGTTCGAGGTAATCTGGATCAAACGGTTGATCCGACTTAAGGGCTCCGTAAATAAGGTGTAAAAGTTTATGCATTGCGGTGCCAATCACCTCCATGGGATTATGGTTGGATGCAATCAAACGATCACAAAAAGTGTGGACAATTGGGTTCCAGTGCTTGGCTGAGATTGCTGGCAGGTAAAGGATTTGGCGCAGTCTGGCATTGCCGGTTTTGGAGAGCCGTGCTTTGCGGTGAACCGAAGTGCCCGAGAAGAATTTGCGAGGCGTTAGGCTAGCATAAGCGCCCAACTGTCGAGCATTGTCAAAGCCCAGGATGTCACGGCTCTCGCCCAATAATTTCGCGGCCGTCAAGCGACCGATCCCAGGGATCGTAACCAGCAATTCCTGCCTGTGCTTGAGCTCGGGGTGCTGGTCAATATGATCCTGAATTGCCTGTTTGGTCTGTTGGATTTGATTATCCAATGCAATCATCAACTGCTTCAAGCTGTCCAAGACGAATACGGTACAGACGCCTGAACCGAGACGGTTGGCTTCTTGCTGCCGAGCTGTCTGTAGGTCTTCCAGATGCCGTACCAGAGCTTGTAGATCCTTGAAACTGGCGGTGGTGTTCATATGGCTGGCTTTTCCCGAAGACAGAATTCTGCGATTAATTTTGCATCAGCTTTATCGGTTTTGTTGCGCCGTAATTTGCTGCTTCCATAATGTTTGATCTGAGCTGGATTCACCACAATTACCGAATATCCCTGGGCGTGAAGGTACGCGACTACCCCGTCGCCATATTGTCCGGTGGCCTCAAGGCAGATATGCACATTTGGAGCGCCTGATTTTCTAAACCCAGCCCACCAATTGCTGATATCCCTGGAGGGTATTCCCAACTTTGTTGAATCGAAAATCGGTTCCATCCGTTAGGGCGATATCCAACGTCAATTTGGATGCATCAATTCCTACCACTGGTTTTGAGGGTGTTGAAAAAGAAGATATGGATTGATCTTTTGGTTGGGCTATGTTTCAATAAAGGTAGTCTTGAGGAGGTGGGCGAAATGGAGCACCAGCGATTTGTCGAAACCGGCAGCGACTCCTTCGATGGCGACTACCTGTATGATCAGAAGGTGCCTCAGGAACACTTTTTACGCCAAATCATCGAATGGAGCCGCTTCGCTCCGGATGCCCGCCGGGGGACTAAGCACAAACGCAAGGTCAAAACCGAGGACGGCCAGGAAGATGTAATAAAATTTGGATGTTTGTAAACGCCCTCGATTGTTCATGAAAATTACTACCAATGGATTATTGTGCCAAACAACATTCAGCGTTAACATTAACCAAGCAGTCATTTGAAAAACTAAGCTAAATGATTAGTAAAATTGAAATGTTGTATCATATCCATTTAAGATACAAAGTGGAGGAGAACAATGAAAAAATTTCTGGTAATCGTTATTGTACTTGTTTTAGCCCTGGGAACATTCGGAATAGCGTATGCTGCCACTCCAGCTCCGGGCGGTCCTTTTTCGACAGCATTTTACATTCAAAATTTGACAAGTGTTGACGAAACGTGTAGCTACACCTTCTATAATGCAACCGGCGGCGTAGCTTACGGCAGTACTACTTTTACAGTTTCAGCCAATGCTAACTACGAAATTTACACGCCTAGCATTACAGGGCTGGCCAGTGGATCATATTCGGGTGTCATTACGTGTGACCAGCCCTCCGAGGCAATTGTTAACTTCTCGGATACAGACAGTGCTGGATCACATAATGGGATTTCTGCTCCAGCAACTACCTGGTACATCCCCAACCTGTACAATAATTACTACACTTTTTATTCCAACGTTTACGCGCAAAACACAACAGGCGCTCCAGTTAATATTACGTTGGAAATCTATGGTCCGGATCCAAGCAACCCCGCTAATTCAATCATGGTTTATACGGATACAAAAACAAATGTCCCTGCGTCTGCATCCGTGGTGTTTGATCAGGTTGGACTTAGCCAACTTTTAGCTAACAAGCCCTATTCAGGCAAAATTACAGCGACTGGCGATGTTGCTCCCATCGTTAATTACTATGGCGGACCAGGAAACGTTCAGCTATATACGTACAACCCATTTGTTTCAGGAGCCACTAAAGCGTATGTTCCTGCTCTTTACAGTAATTATTACGGTTATAACACGGAAATGCGTGTTCAGAATGTTGGGGCTGGCACAGCAACTGTAACGATCACATACAGCAATGGGCAAACGACAAACACGACTATTCAGCAAAACTCCGGCCAGAGTTTTTTTACCCCAAACATCCTTCCCGCAGGAAAAACACTCTATAGCGCCGTAGTTACTAGCGATCAACCGATTGTTGTAGTGGTTAATGAATCTAGTGCGGGAAACCAGGCCGCTACATATAATGGTTTGATGGCTGGCTCAGCTACTGTAAACGTCCCGGCAGTCATGAAAAATTACTACGGTTACAATACAGATGTAACCTGCATGAATATGGGTACTGTTAATACGGATGTTACGATCACCTATAAAATTCTCGGGGTCGTAAGTACCTATCAGACTACTAAGACTGGCATAGCTGCTGGACAACTGGTCAATTTCTATACACCTACTGATGCCGCCCTGGCTTCCGCATCTACGACTAACAAGAAAATTTCGGCGATCGTCACCAGCACTGGTTCGCAACCGATCAGCTGCATCGTAAACGAGAGTCATAGCACAAATCCGGGCGATGTGTTATATTCCTACAACGCTTTCCCGATGATCCCATAACTCCATTTCACAATCGCTATGTAGTATTCTCTGGAGACTGCTGGATCCTTTAGTGGCCTCCAGGTTTTTTTTACCCGCCAATTTTGAATACAAACTATCATAATGCCTAATGAATAGACTTATATATCGCTCAGTAGTTTATAGTCTTTTTTTTATAACATTGTTCATCGCAGCCTGTTCTGGACAAAAAGTCGGTCTTACCGAATCACAATCGACCGAAATTACTAATCTCACGCAATCTTACCCATCACCAGCCAAGAAAACGGACATACCAGACATCGGATATCCGGTGACTACACCCGTTGAGATTGCAGAACCCACCTTTGGACCGCTGGTTGTTCCAACCCCAGGATCTGATTCCGGCGTTATTATTGGTATTCTCCTTGATGAAGTCGATAATACTGCGATTGCAAACCAAACCATTTTTCTGGGCGATGTAATTTACCCATCAGTGGGCAGTGGATTTTCTATTGGGATTGATCAAGCTAAATCGCCCACTACGGTTACGAACCAAGATGGCGAATTTGCCATAGGCTCTATAGCTCCAGGCGAATATGTAATCATGGTTTGGACGCCGTTTATGAGTTCTGCAGTCCTTGACCCTGGAACAAATGAACCCATGATCATTGTCATAAAGGCAAATCAAACTTTCGATTTCGGTACTTTGAAAGTCGCAAATCCACTCCGAAATCCATAACCGCTAAACAGCAGCTATCTTCAGTGCTTCCGCTGAAATTGGAAGCGAGTATGTCAAACAGATCATGGCTCTGTTTTTATAAATCGTTAGTTGTAGATGGTGCTTCGTAACCGAAATGCATGGCCATAAAATTCCCGAAAGCCCAACCTAATCCACCCCACAAAAAGTCAGCGATTAAAAATACAAACCGGATTGCAATTGCTATAACCAAGGCTTGAGGAGTGCTCATAAAAGGTTGAAGTAAGGTCGTAAGCGTTATTTCTCTAATCCCTAGCCCAGACGGCACAATTATAAATAGCCAGCTTATTCCCCCAGCAACCGCCCAGACCCAAACAGCATTCCAAATGGTGAGAGTAACTCCTTCTGTGACTTTGCTAAATACATAAATTATTAAACCTCCCATTAACCATGCAACTGAGTAGATAATTGCCCAGCCAACAGATTCAAAAATCCGGGTGGTTTTTGATCTGTTATGCGGGAACCACTTATATGCGATCCAAATCTCTAGTCCCCAGACCACAGCAGATCCGATAATAGCTGGACCTCCTCCAATCAACTGTTTAACTGGTTCACCTGTAAAAATTATCCCGACGGCAACCAGGATAATCAAAGTCCATTCCCAAAAATTGGCATTTAGCACAGTCTTGGGAGTAATATCAGTTGTTCTGGAATATAAACTTATCCTTCCGACCCAGTGCCAGACACCACCTGGAATCCGGCGTAGCAACATGCTCTGGAAAAATATTTTAAAATCCTTCCATCCAACGCGATGGTACAAACTCATCATGCGCATCCAAATGGCTAATTGCGGAATTTGTGAAAAAAGATATAAAAGCAGCGCAATTACCCCTGCTTTCCAATACATTTGCCAAGGAATTTGGGAAAACTGCTCCCAATTGGCAATTAATAAAACAATTAGGTAAAGAATCGATGCAGCTACAAGAATATATCCAAGCCATGCAAAACGTTTCCGAGCGATTTGCGTAATTTTTATCCAGGAATCAATAAAGCGTTCTATCATGATTTTATGATGTCACTTCTGGTTTGCGGACGAACACTGTAATAATAGTAGACTTTTTCAAACGGTCCAATAACCAAAGAGGAGTTATTAACAACATTCTCATTGGTAAGGACCAATAAATTGCAAGTAATGTTTTCGCAAGCCAGGGGAATCGGGCCTTCCATGAATTTGACCAAAAGGACAGCGTTGTACCAAGCGTTCCGTAAGTTGTCGAAACACATCGGGTACCAAGCCATTGAAACCCTATACCTGAAAGTATTTTTTGAAGCGTATCCAACGGAAAAACAAATAGATGCCTTGGTAGTTCCCATCCTACCCAAAATTTGCCAAATATTAAAGCTTCCATGCTATTCAGATTTGGGACAGAGCATACTAGCAGCCCCCCGGGTCTGAGAACTCGCCAGGCCTTTTTAAGGTCATGGATGGGATGATCAAGATGTTCCAGCACATTCCACATAATGACTGCATCAAAAGCCTCATCATCAAAATTAACTTTTCCAAATAATTCACAGTAAACAGGAACACCTAACTTACCAGCAGTTAATTGGGCTGCATATTCAACAGGTTCAACGCCAGTTACTTTCCACCGGCCTGAATTCAATGCTTCTTCGAGGAATCCCCCTGTTCCACATCCTACCTCCAGCATATCACCACCAGGTTTATATTTCTCGACAGCTTTTAAACGCTTCCAAGGACCATACCGTTTATCTAGGCGTTTCAACCAATCACGTTCTTTATTAATTGTTGTGTCATACGAATGGTAAGACACATCGTAATAAGGCGCCAAAGATTTCCAGGTCAAGCGAGGATTTTGACGATACAAACCACAGTTTTTGCATCGGACAACCGAAAATTTCCCTGGGAAACCAGTTTGCCAGTCAGGCCCTTCAAATACAATTTCGCTATCGGTGCTAAAACACCACTCACAAGGAAGGTCTTCCCAAACCAGTGTGTCAATGTCAATTGTCATTGAATGTCATGTCTCTCCTTAAACTTCGGGAGACTACCCAGTGGCTTATTTAATCCCTCATTGACTCCCTGCCAAAAATCTCTGAAATATTTAGTATTTCGATGCCAAACAAAATCTCGAATGATTATGTAACCCACATGAATTGGCAATGATAACCAAACGGGCCTCCCATGTCGCCGCCAGTATCGGATTAAGCTGGCACCAAAAGTTTGCCAATAAAAAGCTGATTGCGGCCCGCGAGTTGTTCTAGAAATTTTATGCCATAGGTGTGCATTCGCTGCATACCAGATATTAAAGCCATGGGCGCGAACTCTTTCAGAAAAATCCCAGTCATCGAACATGAAGAAGAAACCCGGATCAAAAAGACCAACTTTTTCGAAAGTCCTTCGAGGGATTAAAAGCGCACAACTAGGAGCAAATTCCACCATCCTAGTAATCCCTTCTTTTCCCCTGCGTCTATCGGTCATTAAAATAGCTGGCGGGAATTTTCGATACCACCCCCCACTTGACCATGTTGCCTCTGTACCGTAATACATCATTTTAGGCATCACGATTCCAGCTTTAGGATCTTGGTTGGAAATATTTATCAACTCCAATAACATATCTGGAGCCAAGATCGTGTCGTTATTCAGCATTAGAATATAATCGTTATTCTCATTTAAGGCATGAGTAAATCCAACGTTATATCCTGCAGGCACCCCCAAATTTTGAGGGTTTTCAATTACCTGTACAAACGGAAAATCTCTGCGCACCGTATCGGGTGTGCCGTCGCCTGAGCCATTATCGACTAGAATCACCGACAGTTTAATGTTGTCTTGGCGAAGTGCTTTTATTGATTCCAGGCATTCGGCGGTATCGGCATAATGGTTATATGTAAGAATGACAATGGCCACATGAGGTTCGGAGCTAAGAGAAATTTCTTGAAGGATTTCAGTGGTAACAGGTTTCAAGTCTAAAATTCTCCTTGATATTTCCCCAACTATTTCTTTGGCTGCAGCGAAATTATCATCGATTTCGCGATGACGAAATTCTGCTGATCGGCCTACAAGGAATAAGTTTTTATATTGGAGAAAAATATCCTTTGCATCTTGCAAGGCTTTTTCATAACTAAGATTATATACGGGGTAAGAAAATTTTTCCCGAATCACTTTGCTATCGAGAACTTCCTCCTTTGTAATTAAACCGATTCGAACCAGGTCGTCAATTACATTTTCAATCGGGTTGTCAACATTTTGGGTAACTTCAGCGCATAAAACAGTCGAACCATCTGGTGTATCAATGGGACTCATGTTTTTAAACTCGACCATTCGATTAATACAAACATCTTGATCGATGAAATACACCCAATGATAATCTGAGACTATTTGGCGGTTTATCCAAAGGTAGACTGCGTCAACTTTTTGGTATTCCAAACGTACATCATGATGCAACAGCTTACCGGTAACGCTCATGGGTAAGGTAGAAATTACATAATCCACCGGTAATTCATTCTGTTGATCATCCTTTATATATTTAATCGATGTAAGCTTCCCGTTATTCTGCACAAAATCTGTCACTTGGGCATTAAGAACAACATTTTCTTTAACATCCATAAATAACTGATCAACTATTGCCCCATAACCTTTGCGGAGCGGGTAATAAAAATAAGAAAACTTTGTTTTGGTGTTTTCACGAACTTTATCTACTGGATTGGCGAGGCGCACCTTTTGGCGAGCCCAAAGCACCGATATTTCATTTCCAGGGATTCCAAATAATTTCTCGGTATAGGGTTTAAAAAATGCTTTGTATAGCCCATCTCCATAGCGACGAAGTACAAAATTTTCAAAACTATCCTCAGGCGCATTTCGCGGACGTGAGATATAGCTGAACAATAATTTAGCTTGGCTAAACAACGGCAAATTATTAATCAGTTCCAGTACGTCTAATGGATCACGCATCCAATGACCACCCAGAAAGATTTTGCTCCGGCGGACATGCCGTCCCATGGGAACCAAATTTATTAATTGCTGAAGCACCTCTTCATCAGAAGAAAATAAACGGTGCGCTGCGAAGTCACAGCTAAAACCGTGCCATTCAAAACTTCGCGCTAGCCCTCCAGCATAAGATTGTTTTTCAAAAACCGTAAAATTAATTCCCGCTTTTTTTAAAAACCAGGCCGCACTCAAACCCGCAATGCCACCGCCAAGAATTGCCACATGTGTCATGAGTTCATTTCCCTATGTAAAAGTTTTATTATAACTTGTAAATTATCTAGAAATATTGACTTCGGGTAACACTTTATTTTGAGGCACGACGTTGTAGAAATAATGACTTTGCTGAGAATAACTTTTTAAATTTAATACATTAATATAAGTGCAACCAAACAACAATGAAAATTCAAGTTAATTGAGGAGTATAAAATTCTTGGCCAGAGTTTTCCAGAAATAGTTGACCACTTTTTCTTTACCCAATTTTTGTAAAGACAATTCAAGTTGTTTATCTCGAAGAATTGTGGCGATGACGTTTGCCAAAGCCTTACTGTTTCCTGGCTCTGCTAAGGATGCAGCTGGTGGATCACCCGCGAGATGAGCCCTATCCCCAACTCCCGAAGTAACAAATGGCACACCGCAGGCCCAACTTTCGAACATTTTTAACGGACATCTTCCTTTAGCAGAATCGTCATCATAGACCGGATCAACGGAAACGTGGCTCAGCGTATAATAATTGGGGACCTCATCTGGGTCTACCCGTCCTATAAACAACGTGTGATTTTCGATTGATAATTCCTTTGCACGGCTTTTTAGGTTATCTAAATCCTCACCTCCGCCGACCAACATTAATACAACGTCAGGTATTTCTTTTTCGATATAGATAAATGCTTTCAACAATAGATCGATTGGGTGACTTGGCAGGCTCATACTGCCAATATAGGAAATTACCTTTTTCCCGGGCAGCCCCAACTGATTTCGCAATGCTTCAACGTTAGCCGGATCAATGTGGCCAAAACGTTCCTCATCAATGCCGTTCGGCACATAAACAAGTTTATTACGCGGAACTCCTAACAACTCCAGCCGATTAAGTGTGAAATAAGTATTGGATGTTACGAATTGCGCTTTCTTTGGTACCCATGTTTCGAACCATGCAATAATCTGTTTCTGAAATTGATTATTGAACCGGTTCGAGCTAGCTTCGTTATCATCACAATCAACAATTAACCGCACTTTCGGTTTGATTACTTTCACAATCAATGCTGCCAGACTGTTCATCGGGTGTGGCTTGCCAACAAGCAGTAAATCCACAGGCTTTGCTAGCGCCGCCCTAAATAATTGGTAAGTTGCAGTGAGGGCTACCCAGATAAGCACAGTGAGTGAGAAGTAAGTCTTCTTGCTGCCCTGCTTTTTTACATGCATTTGCCCAGCATATTCGACCAATACGCCACTAATAAAGAATTTGCGTTCCGATAAATTTGAAAAATCTGGGTGTAGGGCGATAATGTTGGCTTCATGCCCCAGACGGACCAGTTCCTTTGCCCATGGCAAATATCGCCCTAATCCCGAGGGGGAGGATACATCTTGTGTAAGGAGAAACGTAATTTTCATGGTTGTCCAGGTCGTGACCCGGTTTTATTGGCTCATATTTGCTAGAGTTTTAATGAGATCATGCCATGTTTCATCTGAATCAAATTCATAATCCTTTATTGACTTTGTTTGTAGCGCAAACTTAATTGGCTCTATTAGTGATGCAGAATCAGTAGATGAACTGACAAACAGATTTTGTTTTTCTCCGGTACTCATCATTTCATCCATAATACCCGGAGTAAGGACAATCGGTATCCCATACCCTAACGCTAACTTAACGGCACCACTTTGAGTTCCACCAACATAGGGAGCAACGAATACGTCCGCAGCACCAAAGTATAAAGGAATATCTTCATTGGGAATATAACAGTTCTGGACAGTTACCCAGTTGCCCAACCCTTCATGTTCGAATAATTGTTGATATTCAGAAAAATTTTCCCAGAATTCACCAGCTATCAACAGGTGAACTGGATTACCTTCCCGTTTCATCATTCCAACTGCTTCCACCAGCAGCCTTAAACCCTTGTACGGCCTGACAATCCCAAAGAATATTGCCACTTCCCGATCGAGTGGAATTCCTAATTGCTTTCTGGCAGTATTTCTATCGATTCTGTTAGAAGAAGCAAATTGATAGATGGGATGGGCAGATATACAAATTTGTTTGTCTGGAAAAAGGCTGGCAAGAAGATCCTGCTGCGATTTAGCCATTGCCAAAAAACTATCCGCCGAATTAAGAGCGAACTTTGCGAAGGCTTTGTCCCAAAATTTTGCCTCATGAGGGTAGACGTTATGGAGCAGGAAAATGCTTTTAACTCCAGCATGTTTCAACCTACGAGCCAAAATTCCAAATGCCGGTGCCCAGAAGGTCGTCCACCATTGGAATACAACCAGGTCCGGTTTTGATTGAATAATTTCGCGACTGGCTTGTTCCCAGGTCCATGGATACAGCGGATCGAGTAAAAATTTCGCGGGAACGGAAACAGCGTTGATGCTTGGGTCCTGATCCGACTTACCTGGATAGAGGAACTTGGGATATTGGCGTTTAAAAGAAATGACCTCGATCTCATGGCCTGCTTTGCTGGCAGCCGCTGCCAGGGATGCGGTGAAATGTGCAATCCCACCACGGTATGGATAGACCGGTCCAACAAATACAATCTTCACGACAGCTTTCCGACCGCTAATTGGTTACCGCCGAACATGAATGAGGAATACTCGACCAATTTTAATCCATGCAGGCTAAACAATACTCGAAGGGTATCCCTGTTATAAAAAATTTCGTGATCAGCAGCGGCCTCCGGGTAAAAAAATCCGAATTTTGAACCAAAGGCATGAATTTTCCCTCCAAACGGTGTTGGAGTTGTGATCAAAACCTTCCCGTTCGAAGTTAGTAATTGGGGAATTTGATCAAAAAAATGGTCAGGATTTTTTAAATGCTCCAAACAGGCAGTCATAACGATGGTATCAAACCGCGAATGCACTTCCAGGGTGTCTGCTTCCAAATCTAATATTTCTATGTGATATTCTGGAAATTGGTGTTTGAACCATTGCTGGACATGGGGTAATTGATCAACCCCAAGATAATTCTCAGGCAATGGCTGATTAAGCCGAACCAAAGCGCCATATCCACAGCCTAAATCGAGGATTCGACCATTTAAATGCGGAGCAATTAACCGCTGGCGTTGTTTTTCTATATAGACGGATAATGGTTTCATTTTTTACCGGAAGGTATTTTCCCGTCTCCCCGCACGCGCCACAACACCTCTTCCATTAACCGCCTGTTCTTCCCCACCAGGTCTGCCAGCAAACCAATCAACCAGGTTTGGAAGCCGACGATCAACAGCACCGCGGCCAGGACCAGCGATTGGATATGCCCACCGCCGATCCCCTGGAAGTAGAAGACCAGAAAGCGAATCACCAGCGCCAATCCTAACAGGGAGAAGATCGTTCCAACCGTGGAAAACACCCGCAGCGGACGGTACATGGTATACGAACGAATGATGGTGGCGGAAGAGTGTTTGAGGTATTGCCCCATATCGGTCATCAAGCGCGAGGGCCGTTTTGGCGGATTGGTGCGCACCGGCACCGAAATAACCCGGGTGCTGCGGTTACCTGCCTGGATGATGGTTTCGAGCGTGTAGGAGTAATCCGAAAGGACGATGGTGTGTAAGGCCACGTCGCGCGTCATAGCGCGGAAGCCACTGGTTGCGTCCGGCACATCCAGTCCGGCAGCTCGCGAGACCACCTGGCTGCCGATCACCTGCAGGCGGCGCTTGAGCGGCGAGAAAGTTTGCAATGTGGCCACCCCGCGATCACCAATGACCATTTCAGCCTCGCCGCGCAGCAGCGGTCGAACCAGCAGCGGGATGTCAGCGGCATTGTACTGGTTGTCGGCATCAGTGTTGACGATCAAATCCGCCCCCAACCTCAGGCAGGCTTCCAACCCGGCAGCGAATGCAGTGGCCAGACCAGAATGGTGCGGCAGGCTTAGCACGTGGTCCACCCCGCAGGCGCGCGCGGTTTCAACTGTCGCGTCGCTGCTGCCGTCGTCAACTACAAGAAATTCGACTTCATCCACCCCGTCGATCTGGCGCGGCAACTGGGCCACCGTCTCAGGGAGGGATTCAGTCTCGTTGTAGCACGGAATTTGAATGATGAGCTTCATGCGGGGGATGGACTGCCGGTGGTGGTATCGTTCCAACTCAAGTATATCACAGCGACGGTGCACCCATCGCTGGCCGGGGTGGCGTCTCACCGGTTAAATCGCTTATACTCGCGCTATGCAAAATAACGGAACCGCCATCCTGCGCTTCGAACCGGATCAACTGGAGTTGACCGCTGACTGGGTCTTACAGGCGCAAGGCGCTGACCCGGCCGTCATCCGTTCCCGCCGCCCGCAAGTGGTCGAGGTTGCTGAACACGCATTGGCCGATGGCCTGAGGCTGCTCGAGCCGCTTGCCCTGGTGCGCATACTGGATGTGGAAAGTCTTACCCATCAGCAATTGAAACTGCCCGGGAAGAATTCATTGACCGGCGCTGCCATCGGTCAGCACCTGGCTGGAGCGCAGCAAGTGGCGATAGCGGTATACACCAGCGGAATGGCGCTGGAATCCCGCATCCAGCAGACGATGGGAAATGATGCCCCTTACGCCTTCGCGCTGGATGGGGTCGGCAACGCTGCCCATGACGCCCTGTCGCTGCTGGTATACCGTTATGTCAACCGCCTGGCAGCTGAACGCGGCTGGCAGACCTCGATCTTCCTCAACCCGGGTATGATCGGTTGGAGTGTGGAACAAGGCCAGCCGCAGCTTTTCGCGTTGGTCGATGCTGCAGCCATCGGGGTGAGCGTCAATGAGAATCTGGCCATGTACCCGCGTAAAACCACCTCGGGAGTTATTGGACTGGGTCCCGGCATGACCCCCGCCGAAGGCCCGCCCTGCGCGTACTGCGCGCTCAATGAAACCTGCCGGTTCAAAGGCCGCCATGCACACCCGGGAGTTGGATAAATATCTCATCGCGGCGGGTCTGTTAAGGCGGACATGGGTTAAAATTAACCGGGTGTAGAAGCAAACCCAATCTTAGCGGCGGGGAGAGCGAAATGCGGCCATCCTGGGATTCTTATTTTATGAAAATTGCGGAAGATGTAGCTTTGCGCAGCACCTGCGACCGCGCCATGGTTGGAGCCGTGCTGGTGCGCGAGAAACATATCATCGCAACCGGTTACAATGGCTCGCCGGCCGGACTGGAGCACTGTGATGACATCGGACACCTGATGGTGGACGGACACTGCGTCCGGACTGTGCATGCCGAGGTCAATGCCATCATCCAGGCAGCGGTCTTCGGCCAGGCCACCAAGGACGCTGACTGTTACGTGACCCATTTCCCCTGTCTCAACTGCACTAAAATGCTGATCAATGCGCGTATTTCGCGGCTGGTGTATGCCAACTCCTACCGGGTTGACCCGACTGCGTTGGATTTTTTAACCCGCGCCGGTGTGGAACTGGTTTGCATCGAGGACGTTTCTCCTCAGTTGCCAATCGATATCACCCCGGGAAGCTGACCGCATTCCAGTATGTATGATTGAATCAGAAACCATAGTCTGAAAAGGTGTGCCATGGCGATTATGCTGGTTGACCAACTCCGCTTTGCCCGCAGCGAATTTGTGCGCTGCCTCGCCGGACTTTCGACCGATGACGCATTGCTGCGGATTGGGCCGTTGAATTCGCTCAGTTGGCGGGTCGGCCACCTGGCCAGCCATGAATATGCCCTGTGGGTGCTGGTAGCCCAGGGCAAGAATCCTTACCCGGATCTGTATAAATTGGTGGGTACCGGCAAACCGGCCAGCACGCCGCCGCTGGGCGAGATGTGGCAGGCCTGGCGCGACATCACTCGGGAAGCTGACGTGTTTCTTGATACCCTTACCCCACCCATGCTAACCACCCACCTGGAATGGAAAGGTAAGCCGCACGCGGAAAGCATTGGCACCATGCTGCTGCATGTCATTTACCATTACTTTTTCCACACCGGCGAAGCTCACGCCAACCGCCAGGTGCTGGGACATACCGACCTGCCGGAATTTATTGGCGAGATGCTCGGAAATTTTGAGTATCACCCGGATTAAGCGACGCCCTATGCTGCCCATCCCTGTTTGGACCGATGAAATCCGGGTCCATCCCTACGAAACCGACTTGAATAACGAATGGAAAGCAGCAGCCGTTTTCCAGGCATTTCAAGAAGTAGCCAACGCGCACGCTGCCAACCTGGGCTACGATTATCACTCCATGCTGGCTGCTGATCATATCTGGGTGCTCTCGCGGCTGAAAGTCTATTTTTATCGTTTTCCAACCATGGGAGACCGGTTGACCATTCGCACCTGGCCGAAGGGCATCCGGCAGAAAATATTCTTCACCCGCGATTTTCAAATTGCAGCGCCAGACAGCCAATTGATCGCCGCTGCCACTTCCGCCTGGCTGTTGATCGACCCAAAGACCCGGCGCATGCAACTTCCCGGGTCGCTGACCGGTACCTTGCCAAACAACGCCGGGCTGAATGCGCTGGACGAGGATTTAATGAAACTCGCCCCGGAAAACGGGTTGGCGGAAAAGTTCACCACCCGGGCCAACTACAGCGTTGTGGATGTGCTCGGGCATGTCAACAACGCCCGCTACATCGAATGGGTGATGGACTGCTTCCCGTTCGAACAATTCAAGACGCACCGGTTGGCCTGGCTGCAAATCAACTATAACAATGAAGTACGCGCCGGTGAAACAGTGCGAATCTGTGCTGGCGCCAGAAATGGCGACGCTTCACGCTGGCTGGTGGTGGGTGAAAAATCCGAGAGCGGCGAGCGCGCCTTCGAAGTGGAACTGGCCTGGGCAGAACGCGCCTGATACCTCTCCCTGTCCAGTGAGAGTGGCGAGGGTCAATGCAATGCATTTCAAAATTATTTCCCCACATTCAAAATTAAGATATTATTTATATAATTAGACAATGTTGTTTGAGCATTCTAAGGGAGATCGTTAACTGATTTCCGGGATTCACTTTTTACCAGATCGGAGAGCAGGAATGTCTGATAATATCGCAGAATTGGTGCGCAAAGCCCGCATCGCGCAGGAACAGATCGAATTCTGGCCGCAGGAGCGGGTAGATGAAATGGTCGCGGCGGTTGGCTGGCAGCTTTACCAGCGGCCGCATGCCGAAGCCTGCGCGGAATTAGCAGTACGCGAGACCGGCATGGGCGTGTACGCCGACAAGGTGCTCAAACACCAAAAGAAAACGCTTGGCACGCTACGTGACCTGCACGGGTTGAAAACCACCGGGGTCATCGAAGAAGACCCGGCGCGTGGGCTGCTCAAACTTGCCAAGCCGGCCGGCGTAATTGGCGTTCTCTCACCGGTAACCAATGCCTCATCCACTTTGGCGGTCAACGGTCTTCCTATCTTAAAAACGCGGAACGCAGTCATTTTTGCACCGCATCCCAAAGCCAAAGCCACGGCTGACCTGACCTGCAATTTCATGCGCGCCGGTCTGGCGCAGGCAGGCGCCCCGCTTGACCTGGTACAAAACCTCACCGAACCCACGGTTGAACTGACCCAGGAATTAATGAAACATGTTGACCTGGTGGTAGCGACTGGCGGCAGCGCCATGGTCAAGGTGGCGTATTCCAGCGGTACGCCAGCTTATGGCGTTGGCGCTGGCAATTCAGTGGTGGTTGTCGATGAGACGGCTGACCTGGCAGATGCTGCCAACAAGATCCGCCTGGGGAAGATATTCGACAACGCCACATCCTGCTCTTCCGAAAATTCGGTGGTCATGCAGCATTCGATCTACGACACGATGGTCGAGCGGTTTGCCGAATATGGCGGATATCTGTGCAGTCCGGAGGAGAAGAAGCGATTACGCCAGGTGATGTGGCCGGATGGGGAGCACCTCAGCCGGGAGGTGGTGGGCCAGCCGGCGCTCAAAATCGCCGGCCTGGCTGGAATCCCGGCTCCGGCCGGCACCACTTTTCTCATGGTGCAGGGCGAGGCAGTGGGGGCGGCTGATTTGTTCTCCGGAGAAAAGCTTTCCCCCGTGCTAACCCTCTGGCGTTACAGTGAATTCGAAGAAGCCATCGGTCTGGTGCGAGACATCACCCGCTACAGCGGCTATGGTCACTCGTGCGGCATTCACACCACCAATCAGGCTCATGTGCTTGAATTGGCCACCCGCGCGCGGGTCAGCCGCATGATGGTACGCCAAACGCAGGTGTATGGCAACTCCGGCAACTATGATAATGGAATGCCGTTTGCGCTCACCCTGGGCTGCGGCACCTGGGGCGGCAACATCACCTCGGAAAATGTACACTGGAAGCACTTTATCAATACTACCTGGGTATCCATGCCCATTCCGCCGGTTGTGCCAGATGAAAATGTCATCTTTGGTTCGCACTGGCAGAAGTTTGGCCAGTAGTGGCAGGGCGCGGAATTTATCCGGCCTTTGCAGCCCTCTGTAGGGTAGCCGTTATAGCCTGCGCTGGAACCCTATCCTGAGTTCCTCTTTACGCCTTGTGCTGACACGTAATTCATGGTTGATTGACTTTACTAAAAAGCTATGCACATTCAAACTGGCTGGGGGTGGGGCACTTCAAAAATGCCTTGCACCTGCTTTTAACCTCGAAAGAACAGGTGCACCGCTTCCTTATCGGTGGTTGATTAGCCTGCTGGTTATCCCTGGAGCAACGCACCCGGGAGTTTTCACCTCTAAAGTTTCACCTGTTTTGGATGCTTGCCCTGGAGTCCTGCACTGGAATCCTGTGTACTTGCAGATGATCAACCTGATAGGTTTTGAGTGATCTTTCAGGCTAACATACGATAGTTGCCGGTCCAAAGACCGCGCAAACCTATCACTCTGTGAGTATTTGCCGCCAAATGACTGCACCCCGGCCGCCAAAATTTCATCAACTTAAGCCCCAGCAACGCCAGGATTGGATCGTGCAGCACACTGGCCTTGACCGCAGCGCGTTGGACGCCTTCAACCTGGATGCTGGCCTGACGCTTGAACAGGCCGACCATATGATCGAAAATGTGGCCGGGCTGTATGCGCTGCCGGTTGGCATTGCCCAGCATTTCATCGTCAACGGGCGCGAAGTGCTGGTGCCGATGGTCATCGAGGAACCTTCGGTTGTGGCGGGCGCTTCGTACATGGCCAAGCTGGCGCGTGCAACCGGCGGCTTTGTCGCATCTACGGACGCGCCGGAAATGATCGGGCAAATTCAGATTCTGGATATCACCGACCTGCCGGCTGCCCGCCAGCGGCTGCTAAACCACAAGACTGAACTGCTGCAGGAAGCCGCCCAATTCGATCCGGTATTGATCAGCCGCGGCGGCGGCCCGCGTGACCTGGAAGTGCGCCTGATCGAAGAGTCGCCCATTGGCCCCTTCCTGGTGCTGCACCTGATTTACGATGTGCGCGACGCCATGGGCGCCAATGCGGTCAACACCGCGCTCGAACGCCTTTCGCCGCGCGTCGAGGCCATTTCCGGCGGCCGCGTGCACCTGCGCATCCTCTCCAATCTGGCTGACCGTCGCCTGGCGCGCGCTGCGACCACTATTCAACTGGACCAGTTGGCCTTCGGTCAATTTTCCGCTGAAGAGGTGCGCGACGGAATCATCGAAGCCTGGGCATTTGCCGCGGCCGATCCCTACCGCGCAGCCACCCACAACAAGGGCATTATGAACGGCGTGGATGCGGTAGTGCTGGCAACCGGCAACGACTGGCGCGCCATCGAAGCCGGGGCGCATGCCTATGCGGCTCACAGCGGACGCTACACCAGTCTTTCCACCTGGGGCAAGGACGCAGCCGGTAACCTGACCGGGAGGTTGGAAATGCCGCTGGCGGTTGGGATCATTGGCGGCGCGACCCGGGTACACCCCGGCGCGCAGGCTGCATTGAAACTGATGGGCGTCACCACCGCCGCGGAACTGGCAGAGATCATCGTCTCGGTTGGGCTGGCGCAAAACCTGGCTGCCCTGCGCGCCCTGGCAACCGAAGGGATTCAACGCGGGCACATGGCGCTGCACGCCCGGCAAATCGCCATCGCCGCTGGCGCCATCGGTGACCAGATCGACCAGGTTGCCGACCGGATGGTGCAAGAGCAAAACATCCGCGTTGACCGTGCCCAAGAAATATTATTGGAATTGGAAAAGAAAAATTGACCACGGAGACACAGAGTTCACGGAGAAAACCCTTTATAGAGCGAAAGAAAGATCAACTACGGAAAAAAACCCTTTTGGGCGAAAGAAAAACCAAATTCGGAGATTTGTAGATGCTTTACCTTGAGGACCTGACTGAGAAAATCATTGGCGCAGCGATAGAAGTGCATCGAACCCTGGGGCCAGGTCTGCTCGAATCTGCCTATCAGGAATGTTTAGCTCAGGAATTAACCTTAAGGAAAGTACCTTTTGCAAAGGAGAAAAACCTGCCGGTTGAATATAAAGGCGTTCACGTTGATTGCGGTTATCGAATAGATTTCTTGATTGACAATCAAGTTATTGTAGAGCTTAAGGCAGTCGAGGCTGTTCTACCTATCCATCGAGCGCAGCTCATAACCTACCTTAAATTAACCGGCTGCAAAGTGGGCTTGTTGATCAATTTCAATGTTCAGCAACTCATCAAAAGCATCGAAAGATTGGCAAATTAACAATGCCTGTCGATCCATCTTTTCCTTTGCATTCTTCTACATCTTTATGCCCTTCTCCGCGTCTTCTGGGTTCTCTGCAATTCTCAGGTTTTGACCTTTAATATCGATGCTCTTCTCCGTGCTCTCCGTTTCTCAGGGTTCAGATCTTTGACTTTGATCTTCTCCTCAAAATGTTCTTCTCGTGTCTTCCAGGTTCTGTAATTCTCAGGTTTTGACCTTTTATATCGATGCCCTTCTCCGTGCTCTCCGTTTCTCCGTGGTTCAGATCTTTGATCTTGATCTTTTCTTCTGAAAGCTCTTCTCCGTGGTGAATCCTTCTCTTCGAGGTAATTATGGAAAATCCTGAACATACCCCCTTACTGCACAAACCTGACCGCCCGGTAGGTATCATTGGCTACGGCGCATACGTCCCGCGTTACCGCCTGCCCGCCGCCGAAGTCTCGCGCATCTGGAAGGGCGGCAAAGAAGCCGGTCCCATCATAGAGAAATCGGTGCCGGGCGTCGATGAGGACGTGATCACCATGTCGATCGAAGCTTCGCGCAACGCGCTCAAACGCGCACGCATCGACCCGCAGGAACTGCGCGCAGTGTGGGTCGGCTCGGAGTCGCACCCCTACGCGGTCAAACCCAGCTCGACCATCGTGGCTGAGGCCATCGGCGCGCCGGTGTCGATCCAGGCCGGCGACTGGGAATTCGCCTGCAAGGCCGGCACCGAGGCAATGGTAGCTGCCATGGCCATGGTCGGCGCCGGCATGGGACGCTACGCGCTGGCGATCGGCATGGACACTGCCCAGGGCCGCCCGGCGGATGCACTGGAGTACACCGCTGCGGCCGGCGGAGCGGCCTTTATCCTGGGGCCGGCTGCCGAATCGCTGGCGACCATCCAGGCGGCCTATTCCTACGTCACCGATACGCCAGATTTCTGGCGGCGCGCCCACCAGCGTTACCCGGAACACGGTCAGCGCTTTACCGGCGAACCGGCCTATTTCAAACACATCACCGAAGCCGCCACCTGTTTGATGGAAGAGGCCGGGCGGAAACCCGCCGACTTCGACTACGCCGTCTTTCACCAGCCCAACGCCAAATTCCCACAGCGGGTCGCTGCCCAGTTGGGCTTCACCCCGGAGCAAATCAAGACCGGGCTGCTCTCACCGGTGATCGGCAATACCTACGCCGGCGCCGCCATGATCGGCCTGACCGCCATCCTTGATATTGCCAAACCCGGCCAACGTATTCTGATGGTCTCGTATGGCTCCGGCGCCGGTTCGGACGCCTTCATGCTGGAAACCACCGCCGCCGTCAGCGAACGCCAGGGTCTGGCCGTCGCCACCCAGGAGTACATCGCCCGCCGCACTGAGGTCGATTACGGCATGTACGTCCGCCTGCGCGGTAAGCTGGCGGAGTAGGGAGGACGGATGCGCGAAGTCGTCATTGCGGGAATCGGGCAGACCCCGGTCGGGGAATTATGGGATATTTCACTGCGCAGCCTGGCCTACCGGGCCATCAAAGCTGCCCGGCTGGATGCCGGCAACCTGCTGCCGCAGGCTTTGTACGTCGGCAATTTCCTTTCGTCGGTGACCTCGCACCAGGGCAACCTTGGCGCCGTGCTGGCCGACAATGCCGGGTTGGACGGCATCGAATCCTTCACCGTCGAAGCCGCCAGCGCTTCGGGCGGAGCCGCCTTCCAAATGGGATTCATGGCGGTGGCATCCGGGCTGGTGGATATTGCCCTGGTGGTCGGCGCGGAAAAATTCACCGACGCGCTTGGCTCGGAGCAGGAAGCCGCCATCGCCATGTCGATGGACGCCGACTACGAAGCCGCGGTTGGATTGACGTTGGCGGGGCAAGCCGGTTTATTGATGCAGCGTTACCTGCATGACTCGGGCGCGCCGCGCAGCGTGTTCGGCGCCTTCCCGGTGCTGGCGCACGCCAACGCCGTCAACAACCCCAACGCCATATACCGCAAGGCCATCCGCCAGGAAGCTTACGAGAAAGCCGATATTCTGTCGGAGCCGATCAACCTGTTCGACCTGGCCTCTTACGCCGACGGCGCGGCCGCCGTCATTTTGACCACGCCGGAAATCGCCACCCACCTGCCGCATCCGCTGGTGACTGTGCGCGGCGCCGGCGGAGTGATCGATACGCTGGCCATCCACGACCGCCCCGACCCGCTGGCCTTCGACGCCGCCCGTTACGCGGTGCAGCGCGCCTGTGAAATGGCCGGTACCCTGCCGGGCGAGGTGAACCTGTTCGAGCTGGACGACGCCTTCTCGATCTATGCCGTGCTGGAGCTGGAAGCTGCCGGGTTTGCCGGACGCGGGCAGGGCTGGCGCATGGCGCAGAACGGCGACCTGGCCCTCAACGCGCGCCTGCCGGTGCTGACCATGGGCGGCAGCAAAGGGCGCGGCAACCCACTGGGCGCTGCCGGCGTGTACCAGATCGTCGAAGCCGCCCAGCAGTTACGCGGTCAGGCCGGCGCCAACCAGGTGCCGGATGCGCGCCTGGCGCTTACTCTCTCACTGGGCGGCCCGGCTTCCTCGGCTTATGCTCACGTGCTGCAGCGCCGCAGCACGGGTCGATAGACTTTGACAGCCTTTTCTGACCAATCTGATAGGAAATGATAGCCGCTTACCGATAAACTTTAGCGTGATCTAAACCTTGAGGAGTCTTTTCATGGAAATCCCACGCCACTGGCGATTAAAACAACAACGGTATGCATTGGTCGGTGAAGTTTGCCCGCATTGTGAGAACAAAATCTTCCCCCCGCGCGACGTCTGCCCGCACTGCGGCAACGACGCCCGCACCACCTTCACCTTCAGCGGTCACGGCAAAATTTTCTCCTTCACCACCGTCAGTGACGCGCCGGCCGGCTTCGAGCACAACGCCCCTTACACTGTGGCGCTGGTGCAGTTGGACGAAGGCCCGGTGGTCACCGCCCAGTTGACCGACCTGGACGGCCAGGACGTAAAAATCGGTATGCCGGTGGAAATGGTCACGCGCAAGATTCGCGACGACGGCAATCAGCGCGGAATTATCGTGTACGGGTATAAGTTTAGACCCGCCGTCGCCCGTGTGCTGGCTACGGATTAAATAAATCCTTGAAAGTTTGAGCGCCTTCCCTTTGCGGGAAGGCGCTTTTTAATTCAAGCCAGAGGAAGCTTCCAAGCTCTCGGTCAAAGCACTGATATTGCTCGTGGTTCAGGATCTGAGCCAGATGCTTCAGATGGATTTCGTATCGGATTTGGTCGTGCAGCTTTTTTGGTTCTGGAGCTGGTGAAACGCCGTGTAAGTTTGCCGCATAAATTCCTCATGTATAATTGTTTTTACGATTGAATCGCATTTGTGTGGTTGTGTTAATCAAGCGTTTTTGCAGTATATGATAACGTATAAGTTTAGTTAAACGGCATACTTATAGCATATAAAAATTCCATATAATTAATAGTTAGGCGGCATAATAGAAAATTTGGGAAGTGAACATGGCACCAGAGTATGAGTTTTCAGAGAAAGAGTACCTCGACTTACTCGAGTTGGCTTTTGAAGTGGCTGAGTCTGTCAAGGAAAAGGTTTCACCCGATGGGCGGAGGCCTGACTCACAGTATTTGGCGCTCAAATTATTTGCCCATGCTGCAACAGTGCACCTGCTATACACAGGCACTAAAATTCCGGTGCCCGCGTCTACAGGTGGTACGAATTTCATAGACTTTTCCTCAATTGCTGTCTTGGCAAGGTCCGCGCTTGAGACCTACCTTGGCTTCTTCGAAGTGTTTATAGCTCCAAAGAACGATGATGAATTTGAGTTCAACTATTGCCTATGGCACCTCTCGGGGCAAGTTGTTCTAGAAGATTTTGTGCCATTTGATCCCACACTCCAAGAAGAAGCCAAGATCGCCCAAGAAGAAATTAAGGCATTACGAGATAGGATCAGGGCAACCGCTGTCTTTCAAGGGCTTAGTCCGAAAGCACAAAAGGAGGTGCTAAAAGCCAAAAGAAAACGAGATTGGCTAATGGCTGCTAAATCAGCGGGGTTTACCCACCAATTTATCCGGAGAATATACGCTTATTCCTCGGGCTTTGTTCACGCCGATGGATTTACTGCCGGGCAATTGATGTCCGCTCAAACCAAGCTGGATCAGATCTTCCATGCACAGATACATCTTATTACAATAATGATTGTCCTATCGAAGTTCATTCTAGATTATGGGCAGCTTTTCGAGGAGGCTCGCGCATTATTTCCAAACTTCAAGACTGCGTACGACCGCGCGGTTATCTGGTCCGAAATTGCCAAGAATTTGGATTGAAAGGAGCCGCCTAACACCGCGTGCACCCGACTGGTGGGAGTCTGCGCGTTTTCAAGCGGTTTGCATGGCTCAAAGCTGGTTCCGTCAAAATGGCGTTATCCCGTCCCGCCCCACCAGCAGGTAACGCGAACCGTTAGGCCGCTTCGCACAGGCGATATTATTCATTGCCGATTTTCAGAGATACCACTTCAAATCACAAAGAGTAGCTACTATGACCATGTTCATCACAGGTGGAACAAGTTCGATTGGGCGCGTTTTGGTAAGAGAATTATCCGCAAAAGGGGTTCCGACACGCGTGATGGTCCGTAAGAACTCAAATCGATCTTTACTCGAATTTCCGGGTGTCACATTTGTGGATGGGGATGTAACCGATACAGAAGCCGTACTGAAAGGAATGGAGGGGTGTCAATTCGTCACCCACTTGGCCGCAATCGTTGGTCATAACGTTTCAGAGGCAGAATGGTGGCGCGTTAACCGAGATGGCAGTAGAAATGTTCTTCAGGCGGCACATAACCTTCATGTAGACAGCCTGGTACAAGTTAGTTCGCTCTCCGTCTTAGGTTTCACCCAACCTGGAGAGACCGCAGATGAAACTCGACCAATCGATACTAGTAAATATGTGAATCTCTATCAAAAGACAAAACACGCGGCGGATGAAATTGCTCAAGATTATGCGGCTAAAGGTTTGGCGGTCAAGGTTGTTTACCCGGCATTTGGATATGGATGTTCACAAGCGACAAGCCATCCGAGTCTACAAGACCAAACGCTCCTGCGTATGGCAGCGGGTAAGCCGGTAGCAATTATGGGGAGTGGCAAGAACCGACTTTGTTTATCATATTATAAAGACACCGTAGCTGGCATCCTTTTGGCCCACGAGAAAGGGAAAGCTGGTGAAGGTTATATCTTGGGGAATGACAATCTGACGTTCAAAGAAATCTGGGATGTGGTAGCCGATGTGCTTGGCAAAGAACCGCCACGAAGGCGTATTCCTTTATCTGTTTTGAAGCTGATCTCGTCTGCAAGTCGTGTATTTACAGGAAAATCTATCTTTCCATCAGACTTCTTTGAAATGATCGGTTTTGACTGGTGTTTTAGCAATCGGAAAGCGAAAGAGCTATTAGGCTGGCAACCGCAATCATTTCATCAGGGATTAAGGGAAACCTGGAAGGAATATAAAGAACAAGGATGGAGTACAGGTGATTGAGTATCCCATAACACGGCCCAACACCGCGTGCACCTGACGCTGGGGAGTCTGGTATCATCTTAGGCAGTTTTCTACCCCTTATAACTTTTCCAATCGGGCGGCGGAACGCCGTCCGCCCCAGCGCGGGTAACGCTCACCCGCTAGCCTGCTTCAGGAGGATGTAATGCGACCCCTTCGGTATTCTATAAACGTCACATTGGACGGGTGCTGCGATCATCGTGAAGGAGTAGTGGACGAAGACTTACATCGTCACGCAGCCGAGAACATTGCCCAGGCTGATGCGCTGCTCTTTGGCCGGGTGACTTACGAACTGATGGAGGCTGCGTGGCGGCTGCCGGCGCGGACGGGAGTGAGGCCCGATTGGATGGAACCCTGGATGGAACCTTTCGCCCGGACGATCGACGCGGCAAAGAAGTACGTCGTGTCGAGCACCCTGGACCGGGTCGATTGGAACGCGGAGCTCGTGCGCGGGGATCTGGGGAAGGCCGTTCAGCAGTTGAAGCGGGAGTCAGGCAAGGGACTGTTCGTGGGAGGCGTGAAGCTCCCGCTGGCGTTGGCGGAGCTGGGATTGATCGATGAGTACGAGTTCGTGGTGCATCCCAGGCTAGCGGGCCATGGGCCGACGTTGTTCGCGGGGCTATCGAAGCCTATCGACTTGAAGCTCGTCAGCCGGCTGGAGTTTGGCTCGGGGGCAGTGGCGATGCGGTATGAGCCGAGAAGGTAGCCATCTGAAAGCTATGCTCTCCCTAATCGCCTTTCCTGATCTATAGGGCTGCCGGCGGTCGCCTGGCCGTGTTGCACTTAGCATGTGCATTTGCGAAGCAGGTCAACACGCGCATGCAGCGAACGCCTTCGGCGCCGTGGATGCGTAAGTCGCTAGACAACAATCTTTATCTCCCCGCTGCGGATCGAGTCGGATGTACGGGTAGGCACAGCCCTCCCGTTGGTCGTGTACAGCACTCGCGATGCCTGTGGACAGCACTCCCGTTGGTCGTAAGTTCAGGCCGGCGCTTGCCTGGACAGGTTAGCAAAAAACGATCCTTAATCCCTGGCAATAAAAATGTCTGGGATTTTTGATATAATTCAGTTACCATATTGGTAACATCGTGGTATAATCTTCTCATGAGGGTCATCAGCCGACGCATTCTTCGCGAATTCTGGGAAAAGCACCCAGACGCAAGTGTTCCCTTACAAACCTGGTTTCATGATGTGGAGCGCACGACCTGGAACACACCTGCTGATGTCAAAACGGTCTATAAGAATGCCAGCTTGCTAGCCAATAACAGGGTCGTATTCAATATCAAAGGAAATCATTACCGGTTGGTGGTGGTGGTCGTTTATAAACATGGCGTGGTTTACATACGATTTGTAGGAACGCACGAAGAGTATGACCGGGTTGATGTGGCCACGATATAAGGAGTGTTAAAAATGGAAATCAAACCTATTCGCAGCGAAGCCGACTATCAAACGGCATTGAAAGAAATCGAGATACTGATAGAATCTCAGCCTGGCACCCACGAAGGCGACCGGATGGATGTGTTGGTGACTCTGGTTGAGGCATATGAAGCAAAACACTTTCCGATCCCTGAGCCTGATGATCCGGTAGAGGTGTTGGAATATTACATGGAAAGCCGCGGACTGAGCCGTTCCGATTTGATTGCATACCTGGGCAGCAAGGAACGCGTTTCAGAAGTGCTAAACCGCAAACGCGGGCTCTCTCTTCAGATGATCCAGCGGCTACATGCTGGCCTTGGCATTCCCGCCGATCTCTTGATTGCCAAACAGGGCCATAAAGCTACGTCTATCGTCAAATCGCGGACCAAGTCGCAAGTACGAGTATAAGTTCCGCCCACGATTTTAAGTTTTGAATAAAAGGAATTCAAAAAGCACTCTCCGGAAATGGCGAGTGCTTTTTTTAGTTTACGACAATATTGGAGTGAATTAAGAGATTGTATAATTTGTAGTACGGTAGATCAAGCTTTCTCGATCGGGTATCAACCAAGGAGACTGCTAATGTCCGATAATGTGTCCTATGAATTATTGAAGGGATTCCTGGAAGCGTTCAATCGCCATGATCTGGATTCCATTATGGATTATTTTGCAGAGGATTGCGTCTTCTACATGCCGAGAGGCGCAAGGCCGCGTGGCGATCGGTACGTCGGGAAGGATGAGGTCCGGGCGGGCCTGGCAAAACGATTTGAGGGAATTCCGGATGCGCAATATGGAGACGACCAGCATTGGGTCTGTGGCAATTTCGGAGTCTCTGAATGGACGCTCACCGGCACTTCATTGGCAGGCCAACAAATAGAAGTTCGGGGCGTTGACCTGTTGGAGTTCGATCACGGTAAAATCACCCGCAAGGACTCCTTCTGGAAAATAATAGAATGAGACAACTGGTTGTGGGTGTTTTCACCACTTTGGACGGAGTTATGCAGGCGCCGGGAGGTCCGGACGAAGACCGGGACAACGGCTTCCGTCATGGCGGCTGGCTGGTTCCGTACTTCGACGAAAAATTTGTTCAAATCATGACCAAATGGACAACGCGAGCCGGCGCTTTTCTCCTGGGGCGTAAGACCTATGAAATTTTCGCAGGCTCATGGCCCAATTCTACCGATCCAGCGGACGAGATTGCCACAGCTCTCAACACCCGCCCAAAGTTCGTCGCATCGCGAACGCTCGATAAGGTCACCTGGAACAACTCGCACCTACTCAAGGGCGATGTTGCAGAGGAAATCGCTAAGCTCAAGGCTCAAGAAGGCGGCGAGATTCAGGTTCATGGCAGCAGCAATCTTTTACAGACGCTGCTCAGGCACGATCTCGTGGATGCTCTGCGTATCTGGCTGTTTCCCGTTGTCCTGGGTACCGGCAAGCGCCTGTTTGGCGAAGGCACCATCCCGCGCAGTTTCAGGCTTGTCGAGACTCAGTTCAATACTACAGGCGCGGTTCTGCACGTTTACGAGCGTGCCGGGGACCTCAAGTATGGGGAAGTTGAGGTTGGCCAGGAGACCGTAGTGTTCGAGTGACGCTCGGCCAAACCAAACAGGTCATGAGTACTTGTCATGGTTCAATAAACCACCTGATCAATAAGAAACGGAGAGTCGCGTTGTATATTCCAACATTGTACCGGGAAGAAGACCGTGAAGAAATTTTGACATTTCTCAGACACAATAATTTTCCGGCAATTGTGTCGTTTGACGGCGAAAGACCCATTGCGACGCATGCTCCCATTGAAGTAGCAGAAGGTGAAAATGGCAAAATTACAATCTATGCACACATTTCACGGGCAAACCCACAATGGAAGACTTTTGGCAAGCAGGAAATACTCCTGATTTTTCAAGGCGCCCATACATATATTTCGCCACGCTGGTATAACCATGTGAATGTACCAACCTGGAATTACATGATGATTCATGTATACGGAACTTTACGTTTTTTACAAGGGGACGATTTGTTTGCCTTATTCAGCCGTCTGGTCCATAACCACGAAGTGAATACTCCATATAGCCTTGAAGGCCTTCCTCGAGATTTTGTAGAAAAAGAAATGAAAGGCACTGTTGGTTTTGCAATAGATGTCACCCGCATAGACGCAGGCTATAAATTGAGCCAGAACAGAAACGATGAAGACCACGAAAATATCGTTCGGGAATTGGACAAGCGTGAAGACGAAGACTCAGCAAAAGTAGCAAGAGCAATGCGTGAAACGCGGCAAAAATCCAGGCACCCGTGAAAACGATAAGGCATTCACACTGGCCGGTTAGTCTTGCACACCATCGCGCGTCCAACAAAGCATGCATCGTGCAGTCGTGACTGCGCTTCGCGTCGATCATGTCGCGAAGCTTTGGACGAGTTAGTGGATGACCCTGACCCTGAAAAATCCAAACGTGTGACAGATGCCATGCTCAAGGTGCAGAAGGTCATCGGCGCCAGCCTGCAGAAGGCAGACGACGGGTTATTCGGACAATTTCCGTCTTGAATTTCCGGGATAAATGTCCTAAGATAGAGTGCTTGACTTCAAAAAAAACAGTCACCATTAGGAGGTTTTTATGAGCCCAAAGAAGGACACAGGATTCACGGCTGAGGAAAAAGCTGCGATGAAGGAGCGGGCCAGGGAGCTGAAGGCCGCTGCAAGTAAGGCAGACGAGGAAAGCACCCTGCTCGCGAAGATCGCCGAGATGCCGGAACCGGATCGCGCCATGGCCACGCGGCTCCATGCGATCATCCAGGCCAGCGCGCCAGCTCTCTCGCCGAAAACCTGGTACGGGATGCCCGCGTATGCCAACAAGGACGGCAAGGTCGTCTGCTTCTTCCAAAGCGCGTCGAAGTTCAACGCCAGGTACGCGACGTTAGGCTTCAACGACGCAGCGAACCTCGATGAGGGAGCCATGTGGCCGACCTCCTTTGCGCTGAAGGAGTTGACTGCCGCCGATGAGGTAAGGATCAGCGCGCTCGTGAAGAAAGCAGCGAGCTAAAGACTGATCGCACGTGTAAGAGACCCCGACGGTAACATCATCGGGGTTATTCAGCAGCCGTGAGTACGCCTGCGACAAAACCATATTTCGCTCGCGCGCACTGTGCGGTTGCGCAAGGTTTTTACCAGAAACATTCACCTGCCCAACATAGCGTGCACTGGACGCCTGGGGATTCTGCGCAAATCTCAGGTAGTTTTCTACGCCTCAGCCTGTTTTCGCTCGGATGGGGGAACTTCGTCCGCCCCGGTGCCATGCTTCGCGAACGCAAACCGTTAGATCGACGCTTTCACATCTACCGCGCGGATCGAGTCGCATACACGGGCATAAGTTTAGGCTGATGGGACTTGCACCCGCTAAATAAAGGTGAAAATCGCCAATTTGGCTCATTGTCCCAATATACAGGGGGTAAACCATAAAATTCGTTGCCATACATGAGCATTCCACGTTCTCTTGCCAAACAAACAAGAGAATGTTTTGTGTTTTTTTCCAAAAATTGTGGTGAATTTGTAAAGTTATTCTGTTAAAAAGATCCTACCTCTTAAGCCGGATCTTTTATTGTTAACTCAACAGATAACCTATTGCCTTATAAGCCTTTTTCCGTTTTCCGAACATTCCTACCAAAACCGGTACTTGTTCGTCTACGTAATCATAAATGATCACTTCTCTTTTTGAATCATAATCGCGATGGAGCCGGCCAGCATATTGAGCCACCGTTCCACGCCAGGCGATCGGCAAGGCCAAGAATAAAGTATCCAAACGGGCATCATCGAACCCTTCCCCCAAATACCTGCCCGTGGCAAGTATCAGGCGTTCTTCATCCTCTGGGATTTGCTTCAACTGATCCATCAGGCTTGCTCGCTGTTTCCGTCCCATACCTCCGACCAGAACAATGATATGTTGCACTTTTCCGACGAATGCCTTTGTAAAATACTCCAGGTGTTCTCGCCGCTCCGTCAACAATACAGGCGAACGGCCAGCGTGAACCGCTTCACCAACATCAGCTATAATCCTCCGATTCCGAGTTTCATCCGCAGAAAGCATGGCGTAAATTTCCTGGATACCAGGCGGTTGTTGACCTTCGAGTTGAACGGGCAACATAAAGCCAGTCTTTCTCACTATCACCCGATGCCCAAATGCTCTTGAGACTGCCTGCTGGCGGTCTGTTACTTGGTAACGAACCGGACCGCACTGCATAAAAATGATCGGGTGATGGCCATCTCTTCGAGTGACGGTTGCTGATAAACCAATAATGTACCTAGCTTTTGCCTGCCGGATTACCTGTTCGAACCTCGCTGCCGAAATGTGGTGGCATTCATCGACAATTACCTGTCCGTAATTCGCGACCAAGTCATCGACAACTCCTTTGTTGACCAGGCTCTGGATCATAGCCACGTCTACTAATTCGGTAACTTTGTGTTTTCCTCCACCGATCTGGCCAATTTGCTTCTTCTCCAGTCCTAAAAAGTTCTGGAGACTTGCAACCCATTGATCCATCAACTGCCGGCGATGTACGACTACCAGGGTGTTGACCTTCCTTTGGCCGATTAACCACGCGCCAATGACCGTCTTGCCGAAGGCTGTGGACGCAGAAAGCACACCTATATCGTGTTTGATGAGTTGATTAGCAGCAAGCTGTTGTTCCGGTCGTAAAGTACCCAGGAAGGCAAGCGTGATAGGAGTACCTACAACACGTTCATCCTGCGAGGAATATTGGATGCCCAATTCGCCAAGTAATTGGGTTAATTCTTCCTGACATCCCCTGGGCAAGGCCAAGTGTTTTGGAAATTCTTCGCAGCAACTAATAATCCTGGGTTTTCCAAAGGTTGAAAGGTGCATTGCTTGCGCCTGGTAGAATTCAGGGTTCTGAAAGGCAGCCAATCGGATGATGCGATTTCGTAAAGGCGCTGGAAGCTTTGATTTCTCGATGTATATCTGATTGCTGTAAACCAGATCGAGTTTTTCTGGTAATGGTCTGAATAAGGTAGGTTCCTTATAGGTTCTGGATGGTACCAATTTCCAAGGTTCATTTTCAGTTTCATCTACAACCACCGCGCGTACTCCAGTAATTTCGTCCTCATCCTGGAAGATATTTAAGATACGTTCCAGTTCGTGCGCAGTCATTTTCTGAATAGACGAAAGAAACGCCCATTGATCAGGATAAGGATTGTAATTGAGATCGACAAAAACACTGTTACCTCGTTCACGCGGCTTTTTCTGTAACGGCAATGCGATCAAGTTGCCGAAGCCGCCTCGTGGTAAGGTATCTTGGCTTGGGAACAAACGATCATACGAATCCATTCCAATCTCGGGACGGATGTTCATGGTTTTTGTCAGCAGCATTGTTCCCAATTTTCGGGCCGACATCGCAGGAACTGGGGTGTCGAAGAAAATCCATACGTGTCCGCCATTTCCGGACCTTGAGCGTTCCAGGCTGGCTGGCACTTGATAGCTAGTGCAGGTCTCCAGAAAGGTTCTAGTATCTTCAGCCCAGGTAGATTTATCGAAATCGACGGCCAGGAACCAGCAGGTTTCATCGGCCAGTAATGGATAAACGCCAATCGTGAAATCTTTATTTGCAGGTTCCTGTGGGCTATGACCTGTGAGGTGATTACGGATGATTTCATCGCTTAGAGGCACATATACACGAATATTAGTCTTGGCATCTTGTATATTCAAATCCAAATCGTTACGACGAACCGGTGCGTAGCCTGATTTTCCGGTTTTTATATTTTCGAACCTACGAGCGAAAACATCTTCACGCCCTTTAAATAAGGAGTGAAACAGGTGGATTTTTTCTTCTTGAGAAGCTTGAGTGGTAACCAGCTCTTCCGAGAGGTGCAACTCTAATTGTGTCAATGAGTTTTCTTGAAGGGCCTGTTGACGCAGATGAGCTAATTTCTCTAACAACTGGTTGCGGCGATGTCTCAAACCTGCCAGTTCTGCTTCAATTTCGGCAATTTTCTGCTCGATATCAGATAGTTCTTCCATGGATTTATTGTACATGAGAAGAATATATTAGAAGCGATGCCCAAACCTTCCCAACCCGGTTAATTTGGTAACCAGTGAGTTATTGTTTATGGTGACCCACTGATTAACGGTTCAAAGAAGTTAGTCAATATCTGGGTCACTTCAACAAGCTTTTTTGGTGTTTCTTCAAGCTTGTTTTTCTTCAGAAACGCTTCCCATTGGGTTTGTTTTTGAACCGCAAATTCGATTGTCAAAGCAATGGGAATTTCCCTAGGTAAGGGAGTGTTTCTCTGCCGAAAGGTGTTCGAAATCGCCTCTTTCAAAGACCCAAAGTCAAATTCCATTGACTGTACTATAAACCACAGATCATAAAAATCTTTCATGCGACTGTTTACCATACCCAGTAAAACCATGGTCTGGAATTTCTCGGCGATCACCATTTCAGGTGGATAAATACGAAGACAAGGTGGCTCCATATCCTCGAGAACAGTGGGGATTTCCTGTTCAACCGGTACGGGAGTGACGATATCCGCAAACCCTACATCCAGGCGCATGAGAACTTTCGCCTTTCCCAGATATCCCAAAAAGCTAATCCGCACACCCTGGTATTCAGCATCTTCTTTGATGATTTCCCCAGCGACACTCTCAGGAGGAAAAGCTATCCCATCTGGTTCCATTGTTTCCATGCAAATTTCTTGAATCGTTTGCACCAAGTTTTCGATTGAATTTTCCATGTAACCGAGGAAATCCATATCTCGCGTTGACCGGGTGAGAGGAACCTGCCAAGTTAGAAAGGCTAAAGCACCTTTAAGTATAAAATTTTCACAATACTGCGATTGCCCAAGACGATAAAGAAATCGTTCGATGGTGTTAATATTGGAGCAATTCGTTAAAAGGTTGATGTTCCTGCGCCGCCTTATTCAGAAGGCGTTGCTGGATTGATGCAGCCAGGTTGCCCGGCGGACTCATACCAAGGCTTCCAGATATCGAGACAGCAGGTTCTCCACCCGATCGATACGGGCATAGATCAGCAACTCATCGATGTTGTGGTCAGTTATTTTTAGATAATCCTTCAACGCTTCCAGGGCCACGTCCAGGCCGATTTTATTGCGAAATTTGAAACAATCTGCGATAGTTTTTTCCCTTGAATAGATCTTAATGGGGATTCCATCTACGGTCTGTTCAGTTATTCCTGAAGAGTAAGCCTTCTTAGAAAGCCAGACGATATCAAGCGGCGGAAACTCCAGACGTGGTTTTTCGGCCGGCTGCGGCAGCGCAATCGACACCCGGTGCGGAATTTGTGTTATCAGATCATAGAAGTACAAGGCTGAGATCAGGCAGATCACTGCTTTGGGCACCCGCAATGCTACATTGACCAGATCAGGATTACCAAGTTGATCTCGGTCTACCAGTTGATAAACCCCTCGGCTGATAGCCTGGATGATTCCAGCATCACGCATCGCATAAAGGGTACGAGGCGCAATTCCGAGCGCCAGCGCCTGGCTGGTCTTGAGAATCCCATTGTGGGAAGTAAAGGTTTTTACTGCTTTATCGATGCTTGAGTTTGCTATCATTTCCCTGTACTTTTCAATTAATACAGTTAATATTATACAGCATTAATCATGCCAGAATTCATTATATACGCTTGCCCAAACCCCTATCAGCACCTTGACAAAGGCTTAAAATAGAACGATAATAGAACAAATATTCTACAATATGACCCGTATTTTGTACCTCCCCTCTGAAAGCTCCTTTTATACGCTTGACTCCAACCTGCCCCCGGGCCGGTTAATTCTGGCGGTCAATAGCGGCAGATGGCGTCCCCCGGACGGCCTTCCCCGCCGGGATAAGGCGGTTGCCGGATTGCGTGCCGTGCGTTTGGGCCGCAACACCATCCTTGTTTTCCAACTACTGGATAATGAGTTGCCCCCACCGGACTCTCACCCAGCGGGCCCGCTTGGACAACGCCAGATGCAAGTATTGCAATGCGTGGCGCAAGGGATGACCACCCGGCAGGTCGCTGCCCGCCTGGGAATGTCGCGCCGCACCGTCTATTTACACCTGGCTGCCATCCGCCACAGTTTGAGCGCGGTGTCAACTGCCGAGGCCATTCAACGCGCCGCTGAACTGGGATTATGCCAGCCGCCAGTCTCTGATAATCCTGAGTAAGGCTCTGGCGCGCGAATCTTATCAAAACCGTAATGTGACTGCAAATTCAACGTCCTTGCCGCATACACTCCGCTATGTTAAACTGATATCATGCCAGTTGACGATTCAATAATTAAAGAGGCCCGCAAGGCCATCGAGCAGGGCGACCGTGCTCGCGCCAAGGATTTACTAACCCGCCAAATGCGGCGGGACCAGGACAATCCTGAAGTGTGGTTATGGATGAGTGCGGTGGTCGATACCGCCAAAGAGCGGGCTTATTGCCTGCGCGAAGCGCTGCGAATTGACCCGGGAAACCGGGCAGCCAAACGCGGGCTGGCTATGATGGGTGAACTTGCGCCGGAGGAACAAACGGCTGAACCGCAGCCCGTGGCGCGGCGCAACTGGCAGGCGCATATCGACAAGGCGGAACGTCCGCCTCTGAAATTACCGGGCAAAAAGGTCTTCCTGTATGGTGGCGCCGGGATTGCTGTACTGGTACTGGTGGGTTATGCTATTTTTGGTACCGAGAATCTGAGGAAGCGTCAGGCGCAGTTTGTTCCATCACCCTATCCCAGCGCCACCTCATCGCCGACCCCCGTCCCAACCGCTACTCCGGTGCCAAGCGGCCCCACCCCGCCGTGGCAGGTGTTGGCTGCCCCCTACACCCCGACGCCCATTTATGTGAATACACCTCACCCGATCAGCGAGGCTTACCGGTTAGGATTTGGCGCTTTCCAGCGGGGCGAGTGGGAGAAGGTTGTCCAATACATTGGCCAATCCATCCAGTCAGAACCGGGATCACCCGATTTGCCCTACCTGCTGGGTGAGGCATACCGCCTTTCTGGCAGCTACGATCAGGCTGTAGCTGCTTACAACCAGTCGCTGCAAATTAATCCTGCCTTTGGGCCGGCCTTCCTCGGACGGGCGCAAGCGGTCTGGGCAATCGACGCCGGGCAGGTCGATCAAATTCGCGCCGATCTGGAATCCGCGCGCGCGGCTGATCCCAATTTACCGGAGACGCTGACGTTGATGGGCTCCCTTTACCTGCAAACCGGCCAGGCTGATGCGGCGGTGGAATACCTGAATGCCGCCATTGACCAGAATCCAAACGCGCCGCTGGCCTATTTTTACCGGGCTCAAGCATTTCTACAGATGAAGAATCCGGCTCCGGCTCTGGCTGACGCAGACCGGGCAGTTCAATTGGACTTGACTTACCTGAATGCCTACCTGGTCCTGGGTGATGCACTGCAGGCCAACCAGCGCGTGGCTGACTCGATTCCACCGTATGAAATTTACCTGCGATATATTACCTTCACCCCGGATCCGGTGGTTTACGTCAAAATAGGCCGGGCCTACCGGGCGGGAGGTAACTTCCCGGCCGCGTTGGAAGCCCTCGATACTGCGCTTGCGCAAGTTCCGGACAGCTTTGCGGCTTTGTTGGAGCGTGGTCTGCTCTATGTGGATACTGGCGATCCAGCCCGCGGATTGGAAGACATCAATGCAGCGCTGGACCTCAACCCCGACTCGTTCGAGGCAGCTGCGGCAATTGGCTGGGCCTATTTTGGGCAGGGAGATTACCAGGGCGCAGTCGATCAGCTAAACCTGGCTGCCGAGCGCGCTCAGGATGACACTCAGTGGGCAATGCTCTTCTTCTGGCGGGCGCAGGCGTTGGAACCGATCGATCAGAACGCTGCCCTGGCGGATTGGCAGCAATTATTGACGCTGCCCGAAAGTTCTGCCCCGGCGGCCTGGTTTGAAATCGCTCGCCAGCATCTGGGTGCCTTTCAAACGCCAACCCCGCCCACAGATGCCATTGCGGCAACCCCTACGCCGTAAATTAGCCAAAGTGCGGATAAAATAAAGAAGAACTACCCGGGCGCTGACCTCTGAAAAAATCAAACCAGCGCCGGGTTGGGTTTTTCTGGCCGGAGATTTTAACTTGCGTTCATATCAGCGTATTCTTTTGGTGCAGCGCCGCCGCCATAGACAGTTCGTGCGCCAGTCACGCGCAATGCAACGGCTAACGAGGGGACTGCAGGGATTGGCAGTTGTCTTTCTTGCCGGCTTGCTGCTCGCTGCGGTCGTTCTGGGAACCGCTTATGCCAGTCTGACCGCCAGCCTGCCGCCCATCGATTCGCTGCCGGTGATGCTTGATCCGCAAATCGGGACGCTGTTGCAGCCCACGCGAATTTACGATCGTACCGGCGAACACATGCTGGCCACCCTGGAGAATCCCGGTATCGAACGACGCATGCTGCCGTTAAATGCTGCCTTTCCCGAGGCGCTTAGCCCCGCGCTGGCTCAGGCTGTTGTGCTGATCCTTGAGCCGGACTTCTGGGACCAGTCGGCTTTGACCTGGCAATCACTGTCTGGTGAACATGCGCCAACTATCGCTGAACGGCTGGTGAACAATCTGTTGCTGGGTGACTCAAAGATTGACATCACCCACCGGCTGCGAACGCGTCTGCTGGCCAACCGGGTGCTGGACCGCTATGGCCGCGCTCAGGTGCTGGAGTGGTACCTCAATAGCGCCTCGTTCGGTCATTTAACCTTTGGGGCCGATAGCGCAGCCCGACTTTACCTGGGCAAGAGCGCCAGTCAGTTGGACGGATACGATGCCGCTGTGCTGGTTGCTGCTCTGGAAGCGCCCGCCTTAAACTGGATCGATGCCCCTGCTGCTGCTCGCGAGCGCCAGTTGGATGTGCTTTCGCGGATGACGGCCGGTGGCCTGATCAGCCAGACCGATTTGGCTGCGGTTGCCGGAATGCCTCCCAGCAACGCTCCGCCGCAATCCCCGGACACTTCGGCTGCCCGGGCTTTTTCCAACCTGGTGGTCGAGCGGTTGGCTGGCGCGCAAAACAGCTGGTTGTTAGAGCGCGGCGGCCTGCACATCATCACCAGTCTGGATTATGACTTGCAGCAGCAGGCGACTTGCGCCATTCAGGTTCAACTAACTCGCCTGGAGCCGGCGGCCACTCCGTTCGACGCAGCGGATTGCCCGGCTGTGCAAGAGCTGCCCAACTTGCCGCTGGCAGCCAACGCCAACCCGATTGAAGCTCCCCTGGCGGCCAGCGCCGTTCTGCTGGATCCGCTCACCGGGCAGGTATTAGCGCTGACCGGCGATATCTCTCTGGCCGGCGGCGAGGCTGAGCTTGGCAGTCACCAGTCCGGGTCGCTGCAGACGCCATTTTTAGCGTTGGCGGCCTTTGCCCGCAGCCTTGGGCCGGCCAGCCTGATCTGGGATATCCCACTCAGCGGAACGGCGGAACCCGCGGCAGCTTATCACGGGCCGGTTCGGCTGCGTACTGCCCTGGCGAATGATTATCTGGCTGCCCTTACCACCCTGTTCCAACAGGTCGGCGCGGTCGCAGTGACGACCACCGCCAGCTCGCTTGGACTGGTGGATTACACCCTGCCGGGTGATCTCAGCCAAACGCTGACCGGCGGCCCGGCGCTCGACCCTTTGGAGCTGGCGCAGGCTTTTAGCGTTTTTAGCACGCCTGGCACGATGTCTGGAACGCAAGCTAAAGACAGCAACCGCCTGGAGCCGCAGCTGATCCTATCGGTCGAAGATGCTGCCGGAACCGCAGTTTTGGGTGAATTTGCCACGGAAACCCGCCAGATCGTCAGCCCGCAACTGGCCTACCTTGTGCATCACATATTGGCGGATGAACCGGCTCGCTGGCCTGGCCTGGGGCAGGCGAACCCGTTGGAGCTTGACCGGCCGGCTGGCGCCAAGACCGGCAGCGCCAACCAGGGACGCTCCACCTGGGCGGCCGGGTATACTCGTCAATTTGCGTCTGTTGTGTGGCTGGGCTATCAACAACCTGATGCTGCTGCAACGCCATTGGACGCCCGGGCGACTGCCGGTATCTGGCATGCGCTGATGCAGGTTGCTTCGCAGGACCAGCCTGTGTTGGGCTGGAACATGCCTTCCGGCGTGACCCAGGCGGTAGTCTGCGACCCGTCCGGGCTGCTGCCCACCGCCGAGTGCCCGAATGTGGTGACCGAGGTGTTCCTGACCGGCAGCGAACCGGTCATCGCGGATGATCTGTACCGGCGCCTGGAAATCAACCGGGAGACAGGGCGTCTGGCGACCATATTTACCCCGCAGGAGTGGGTCGAGACAAAGACCTTCCTGATCGTTCCGCCTGAAGCGCAGGAATGGAGCCGATTGGCCAACCTGCCGGTGCCGCCGCTGGAATACGATAACATCCCGCCGGTAGAGCTGGATCCCGCGGCGCACTTCACCAGCCCGGCCCAATTCTCTTTTGTTCGTGGCAAGCTGCCACTGACCGGGACGGCTGCCGGCGAAGGATTTATCTCCTACCGGCTGCAGCTTGGACGCGGCATAAACCCCACGCAGTGGCAGAACATCAGCGAGCCGGTGACCAACCCGGTCGAGAACGGGCTGTTAGGCGAACTGGATACCGCCGGCCTGGACGGCCTGTACATCGTCCGGCTGATGGTCGTGTATGAGGGGCAGCGGGTGCAACTGGCGTACCTCCAGGTCACAGCGGACAACACCCCGCCAACGACCCGCATTCCGTATCCGCTGCCGGGCCAGGTGTTTGCCGGGCCGGATCAACGTACCGTCACGCTGCAGGCAGAGGTCTCGGATGCCGTTGGCGTGGCGCGGGTGGAGTGGTGGCTGGATGGGCGAAAAATCGGCGGGCGCACATCCGCACCCTATGCCCTGATCTGGGATGGAACGGTAGGCAGGCATACCCTGCAGGTGCGCGCAATCGATTTGGCTGGCAACGAATCCCGCTCCGAGGAAATAGAGATTACCGTGCAGTAGGGGGGCTATATTGCCACTGCGGGTACGGAGAAAAACATGAAATAAAAATCCCGCCGGGTGCGTTGCTCCTGGCGTTATAGGATGCTGATTGAACCAAGATTGAGGAGCGATGCACCTGTCCTATGCGGAGTTAGCGGATGAGGATCATGTGCAGGTGCAATGCACCAAATCCAGGTGCAATGCACCCGGGTCAAGGGCAGGGAATGTAAGCAGTGCGCCAGCTTATTGTTTCTAAAATGAATAAGTGATTCCTCTGCCATTCGAGAAAGGTTAACTGGGCATGGAAGCACGTACAACGCACCTGCCAGGTTCATAGCAGGCTTTGATTCAAGCAACCCGCCGCCTTACGGCGGGCAGATTTCAGCAGTGGGAGTGTTGGTTGGCTGCGGCGCCAGGGTGGTGACGATTTCGTCCAGGCTGGCGACAAAGGCGCGTCCAGCCACGTCAAAGTAGTAGATAGTTCCCGCTTCATCCCGCAGCGTCAGGCGTGCCTGGTCGGCGGAAACGATTTGCAGCATTCCGGCGGCCTGCGGGGCTGGCATTACACCGCCGTCAGCCGTGTTTTCGACAAACACCCACAATGCTGCTTGCGGCGGATCGGTATATAATGTCCCGGCCAGTACGGTCACCCACTGCCCGTTAACCTCTGCCTGCCAGCGGCTGTTCAATTTACCCTGCAAATCCTCATACAGCTCGGGCGTGAATTGTTCGACGCCGGGCGTACGCTGCGGTGTGGGCAGTTCGGCGGGGCGGAAAGCACAGGCGTCGGCGGGTTTTTCAGGTACATTTTGCAAAGCTCCGGCGCTGGTTGCCTGGATGCGTTTAAGTAGATCCAACTTGCCCTGGATGAAGGCTTCCTCGGTCGGGTTGTTCGAGACAGTGAGGGTTGCCTGCAACGCCTGCACGTTGTTCTCGACCCAGGCCGGGCCGGCAGTCGGAGAGGATTGCGGCGCTGACAAGATTTTGACCATCACCGCCAGCAAAATCAACGCTGCAGCGGCGATCAGCACACTCGGAATTTTTTTGGACCAGTTCTTCATGAAAACTCCATGCTTTATTTAAACTGCCATTTGATATCGGTTGAATATTGGAGGAAAGGTTGCGCGGTGAAAGTCTCCGCATTGACAGCATCGAACAGCTGCCCCCAGCCTTCGGCTGGCGTGTTGTCCAGTGTATTGCATTCCGTACCACCGCGCTGTTGGCAGGCTTGCATTTGGGTCATCGCTCCAGTGAAAACAATGCGGCTGCCCAAGTATAACGACCCGTACTTGCTGACTGCTGCCCATTGGCGCGCTAAAACACCATTATTGCTATAAATCTCAGGGATGGCTAAAGCCGGTTGAACACCCCAAGATACCCACCAGACGTCCGCCTGCGTCCAGGGCAGGGCGGAATTATATTGCCAACTCAACGTTGGGCCGGTAGGGCAGCCAACACAAGCGCCGTAATTGAAATAGATAGCGCTGCCATTGTTGTCATTTTCGTCGAACGCATCTGTCCAACCTCGGGTCACATATGGTGTATTCCAGCGAAAAACCCCGTCACTATCCTGCCCCCATTCGATATCAATTGCCCCAGTGAACAAAATCTGGCCGCTATAACCGGTCGCTACCCCCCAGGCATTTAGACGATTAATCATGCCTGCCCAGTTCCTGCCAAAATCTATAGCAACACCGCGTAAGTTATCCTGGGTGGTATTGGTCTGATCGAATGCGTCATAATTATTCGTGCCAATCCCAAGTGTTAAATAGGAAGCCCTGTCATTTCCACTGCAATTCCAATAGCCTTGTGCATACTGTTTGGCGAAATCTTCCAGAGCAACAAAACTCAGGAAATAACGTTTATACCCATTGGTGGGATCGCTAAAGGTTTTTACTCCATAAACGTTGTCTGCGATCCACATCTTGCCAAAATCCAAGATTACCAGAGAGTCCTGCGTTCCTGGAGTTGATGCATCACGCGTACCCAACTGGCAGCCAAGGTCGTACATTTTGGCCGGGTCGCCATTCTGGATATAGTAGCTGGTCGAATATAACGGCGCCGGGCCACTTTTAAAAATCATTGGGAAATAATATGTCTGGCCTTGCAGCAACAGTGCTGCAAGCACTACCAGAACGAGCGGCGCAGATTTGACGAGGGGATTGGATGTCTTCATAATGGAAAATACCTGTAGGGGTGGTAAGTTATCAAGGTCGAAGAGAGCAATGTCCTGGAGATTCCGGTGGAATTTTGGTTAGTATACCCTGTTAAAATCAGTCTGACCACCAGCATGATCCCGCGCTTAGTCATTTTCCATAAAGTTGTTTATCGATTACAAGACGCTGAAGCCGGATATAAAGTTCTGTGGTTGCAATTTTTCGGCCGTTATCATGTAAAATCATACCATGGAGCCGAAACCCTTCCCCACCCTTGAAACCGAACGATTAACCCTGCGCCAGATGACCCAGACCGATGCTGAAGGGTTGTTTGACCTATATGCCAAACCCGAAGTGGTCCGTTTTATCGACCAGGAACCCATGTTGCGTCTGGATCAGGCGAAAATGCTGATCACCATGTTCGAGAACCTGTTCAAGAGCGGGCGCGGGTTGCGCTGGGGGGTCTTTACTCTGGAGGAAGATCATTTAATCGGAACCTGCGGCTATAAAGAGTGGGATACGCGGCGCTTCCGGGCTGAAATCAGTTATGACCTGGCTCCGGATAACTGGGGAAACGGCTATATGCGCGAAGCGCTGGTGGCAATCCTGGATTACGGTTTCCATCGAATGAAATTACGCCGGGTGGAAGGACTGGTCGACCCGGAAGATACGCGCTCGCATAATTTGCTCTCCGGGCTGGGCTTTCGCATGGAGGGCGTCTTACGCGAGCACGATTTTGTCAAAGGCGAGTTCCAGGACGATATGGTCTTTTCGCTGCTGCACCAGGATTGGGAAGAAGACGAAAAGCAACTTAAAAACTGATTGTTTGCCGGTTACGGTTGAACGCCCCATTCGCCAAAAAACTCGTTCAGGTCGCACGTACAGGCAAACTCAAAGCTTTCCAGCAGGTCAGCCGGTGACGCGATCTGGTAGCTGTTTTCGCGGTAGTAGGACTGCAATGCAGCATTGAATTCCGCAGCACCGATTTCCTCCCGCAGCGCCTCAAGGAACAGGTTGCCTTTCAGGTATGCGACTATTGCATAGGCGCGTTCAAGGTTGGAAAGGGCAGCAACCGATTGGTCAAGGGGCTGAACGCCAATCTCGGCCTCCAGGTCGGTAACCTGCCTGCGGTACTCCCTCAGCGCTCCCTGGTAAAAAACCGGATCATAGTTCAACTGGTACAACTGCGCTGAATATGTTGCCAGGGCTTCGTCCAGCCAGGGGTGCTGCAGCACGTCATTCCCTACGACCGCATACCACCATTGGTGCGCAATTTCATGGGCGGTCACCATAGGCAGTATTTGCGGCAGGGATCGGCTGTCGTAAAGCGATCCTCCTACCAGAATCAGGCCAGGGTATTCTACGCCGCTGGCGTTATTCAATGGAGCGGCAATGATGTCCAGCTCATTGTATGGCAGCGGGCCAAAGGTCTGGCTGAACAAGCTCAACGCATCCTGCGCGACCTGCATGACCTCCGCACGGGATGATTCGGCCTCCGGTTGCCCCCAGTGATTAATGGTGATGTCCTCCCATACTGCCTGTTGAAGTTCGAAGGTTGGGCTGGCAGCCAGCATAAATTCGCGCAGCGGACCGCCGGCAATCTGAATCACAGTGTCAATATTGCTGCCTGCCCGGCTCACTTCGCGTCCGGAACTCACGACCTGCCACGCCGCCGGCACGCGCACCTCGACCTGATACAGTGCAATTCGACTAATGACCGCGTCACCCTCGGGCAAAACAGGATCGGCGCGCCATTTACCGTCCTCGCGCAGCGCCAGCAGCGGATAAGCATTTGCCATCAGCATCACCGGTCCATTGCTGGCAAAATTAAAGGTTCCGTAAACCTGGTCTGAACCAAAATCGACGGGCAGTTTCCCGCTGAATTTCAGCTCCAACACGAGCGTTTCACCGGGCTCCAGCGGATGATCGAGCGGCAACCGGACTGCGGTTTGATCTTCGAGAAAAACATCAATGGGCAAATCGATCTCGTTAACCTGCGCCGTAGTGACATCCAACCGGCCTCCGTACAATAAGGGCGCGTTGGGGTAGGTTCGCAGTACCAGGTCATCCAAAGCTGTGCTGCCCGGATTAGTGAAGCTGATCCGGGCGCTACCGCTGTAATCCGGCCCGCCAGAGGTCAGGTCGAACGTCAGGTTGTAGCACGTATCGATGCCAAGCGTGCTCCAGTCCAGCACAGTGCTGGATCGCAATGCGCTGGCCTGCAGCGTCAGGTCGCAAGCTTTCAAAGCATCCGGGCTGGAACCGGCTGGCTGGCTGGTCGGAGTGGGCTGTAAAGGCGGGATGGACGTCTGGATCACCGTAGATACAGGGGGCAGCGTAACCGGAGCTGGAACCGGCCGGCAAGCGCCCGACAGTAGCAATAAGACCAGTGCCGTCTCAACCATCCAAATGCGCATCGTTAGTCCCCGTTGTCTCCTGGGAGAATTATAACGCTCTGGTTTTGCCGCCGGCACAGAATGCTTGCTACAACTGAATGTCGGATAGGAGGTAAATAAAATCCAGGCGGTTTCTTAATCAAATCTGAATAAAATTGTGTTAATCTTGTGCTGAGTAAATAATAGAAACGGGCGTATCTGGAAGGGTAAATATTTATGGCCGAAACCATCATGGTTGTGGACGACCAGTCCAGCGTAAGGCAATTATTGCAGGAATACCTTACCGAACAGGGCTACCGGGTGGTGACCGCCCCGGACGGGCAAACCGCGGTATACCTGGCGCGGCATGAGCAGCCTGACTTGATTTTGCTGGATATTATGATGCCCAAAATGGATGGTTATCAGTTTTTGCGCCAGTTTCGCCTGGAACGACAGACGCCGATTATCATCATCACCGCCCGCGAGGAGGAGACGGATGCCGTCCTGGGGTTGGACCTGGGCGCAGACGATTATGTGACCAAGCCGTTTCGGATGCGCGAACTGCTGGCGCGCATCCGGGCAGTACTGCGTCGGGCTGATGGCAGTTCTGAACGTTTTGAGCTGCTGCGGGTGGGCGATGTAATTCTGGATGAACGCACCCACTCGGTGGCAGTGCGCGGCACGCCGGTGTCGCTGACCCCGCTGGAATTTGACTTGCTGGCTCTGTTGATGCGCTCCCCAGGCCGGGTTTTCAAACGGGATGAACTGGTTGACCTGCTGTCAGGGAGCGGTTTCGCCGGGGTGGATACTACCCTCAATGTACACATCCGCAATCTGCGCTTAAAAATCGAAACTGACCCTGGCAAGCCAAAGTACGTAGAAACCATCTTTGGGGTTGGTTACCGCTTTCAGAAACCGGCTTGATCATGCTAAACAAGTCACTCTACTGGAAAATCGCGCTGGCTTTCGTTCTGGTTGCTTTTTTTACGGCGGCCCTGGTTGCAGTCTTTATTCGCGCTACCAGTGTTGATCGCCTCACTCAACTGGTGTTGGATCAGCAGCGGGAGAACTTGCAGACAATCCTGGCAAATTATTATCGGGCAAATGGTTCATGGAATGGGTTGCTAAAAAACTGGCAGGAAATCGCCCCCGTAAGTGGGATGGGAATGGCACCTGGTGAAACAGGCCAGGGTAATGGTCTGCATATGGGCATGGAACGGCGCAGTTTATATGGGTTGGCGGATGCGGAAGGCCGCGTCATTGTGCCGGTTGGGGAGTATGACGCCATCGGTCATGTGCTGACCAGGCGGGAATTACGTGATGAAACTGCCATAATGGTAGATGGCGAACGGGTGGGAGTGCTGCTTACCACACATAGCCTGCCGGTCTATAACGCAGCGGAAACTTTGTTCTTGCAGCGCACCAACCGCGCATTGATTCTGGCTATGGGTGGCGCTTTGCTCATCGCTTTGCTGATTGGGTTGGTCCTGGCGCGCAATCTGACCCGACCTTTACAGGCGCTAACCGTGGCGGCCAGAAAAATTGCGGGTGGGCAATTGGATCAGCAGGTCGAAGTGACGTCCGACGATGAAATCGGCGAACTGAGCACCGCTTTCAATCAGATGAGCCGTGAGGGGGCGCGGGTAAACCAGCAGCGGCGTCAAATGACGGCTGACATTGCCCATGATCTGCGCACACCGCTGACAGTCATCTCCGGCTACATAGAGTCGATGCGCGACGGCGTGCTCCAGCCCACTACCCAGCGGTTGGATCTGATCTACACTGAAATCGGCCGCCTGCAGCACCTGGTTACCGACCTGCGCATGCTCTCGCAAGCCGATGCCGGCGAACTGGCTCTCGCGCCGGTTGCAATCGATCCGGCGGCGGCCCTGGATCATATCGCGGAAATTTTTCAGCATCATGCCAGCCAAAAAGGCGTGGCTTTACGAGTAGAGGTGGAAAACAGGCTGCCGGCTGTTCGGGTCGATGAAGCGCGCTTCATGCAGGTGATGGATAATTTGATCAGCAATGCGCTGCGCTATACCTCGGAAGGCGGCGTAATAACCCTGGGAGCTCGCCAGCAAAAGAACGGGATCGAATTTAGCGTGGGCGATACCGGCAGCGGCATCGAACCCGCTGCACTGCCCTTGATCTTTGACCGGTTCCAGCGGGGAGATCAATCGCGGCATGCCGACGGCAACGAAAGCGGGCTTGGGCTGGCAATCGTCAAGGCGCTGGTCGAGGCACACGGCGGAAAGGTATCCGCCGAGTCCGTTGTTGGGCGCGGCACCATCATTCGCCTGTGGTTTCCCAACCAGATTTAACCCGGGTAAGGTCATTTCCGTTGAGCGGGCGATGGGATTCGAATATCATCCCCTCAATGGGGACCCATGACCTTCAGTGTGGCAATAAAAAATCCCCGTTTTCGGGGATCTGAGCGGGCGATGGGACTCGAACCCACGACCTTCTCCTTGGCAAGGAGACGTTCTACCAACTGAACCACGCCCGCTTTTTGAACGGCTCGAATTATATGCTGGAATGAGCGAAACGTCAACCCTTGTAAGCCCGGCCCTTGTAAGCCCGGCACCCTTTGAAGGCGCGAGTTTGCATTTTTACAAACTCGCTACGCTTGACACTCAAATACCCCTATGCTACAGTTATGAAAGATCCTGTCCCTAATGGGGTTTTCTTTTTCGTATCTTGAAGGAGTGTTACCTTGACTAAGTCACGAACCCAACTCATGGTTGACCGCTTGCGCCAGTTGCAGGCGTCTTCGCCGGATATAGAAGCATCGGCAATTGTCAGTGTGGATGGTTTAACGATTGCTTCGGCACTCCCCCAGGGGGTAGAAGAGGATCGCGTGTCTGCTATGTCGGCAGCCATGCTCTCGCTGGGTGAAAGAATCGCCGGTGAATTGGGACGAGGAAATCTTGCCCAGGTTTACATCAAGGGTGAAAACGGGTATGTCGTGCTCATGTCTATTGGGGAAGATGCTGTACTCACTGCTCTGGCCCGCCAACAGGCTAAACTGGGGTTGATTTTCCTGGATATGCGCCGCGCGACCGAAGACCTTTCCCGTCTCATCTAGGGGTACAACGATGAAATCTATACCAAAAAGCGGGCGTTATCTTCCCAGCAAATTGGGCTACGTCACCCTCGTCTCGCTCGAAGATGTAATGGGCAAAAACGGCGTCAATGCCATCCTTAACCTGGCCAATCTCCGTTCCTGGATTAATTCCTATCCGCTCGATACTCTGGAAAAACGGTTGGACTTTGCGGATTATTCAGCCATCAACGGCTCGCTGGACGATATTTATGGCACGCGCGGGGGGCGCGGGCTGGCGATGCGAGCCGGCCGGGCTTCTTTTGATCATGTGCTGCGCGGTTTCAGTGTTTTCGCCGGCGTTGGGGATTTTGCGTTTAAAATCCTGCCTGCAAGTTCCAAACTGAAGGTTGGCCTTAGCGCGATTGCGCGCGTACTTTCCCAGGTCAGTGACCAGCATGTTACCGTCGTCGAGAATGCTGACCATTTTGTCTATACCGTCGAATATTGTTCGGTCTGCTGGGGGCGGCAAACCACCATTCCAACCTGCCACATCGTTGTTGGTATGATCCAGGCAGCGCTAAAATGGATTTCAGGCGGCAGCGAGTTTAATGTGGTGGAGACAAAATGTACTGCAATGGGTGATAAAGACTGCGTCTTCATCATTCAAAAAGAGCCTGTGCGGCCAGTATCCTAATATTTTGAACCTGACGATCATTATCCCTACCTATAACGAGGCTGAAAATTTGCCTAAAATCAGCGCTGCTTTGCTGGCGCTGCCGCTGCCCGGCTTAAACCTGCTGGTAGTGGATGACAATAGCCCGGATGGTACCGGGGACATCGCAGAGACACTGCAGCGCGACACCGGTGGACGCGTCCAGGTGCTGCACCGGGCGGGGAAGATGGGATTGGGGTCGGCGTACATCCAGGGCTTTGGTGTAGCTTTATCGCGCGGGGCCGAAGCTGTCTGTCAGATGGATGCGGATTTTTCCCATCCGGTAGAAAAAATTCCAGAACTGGTTCAGGCTCTGACAACCGCCGACATAGCAATTGGATCGCGCTACATCAAAGGCGGCAGTCTGGATGAGCGCTGGCCGTTCTGGCGCAAAGGACTTTCAGCTTTTGGTAATTATTATGCGCGAACCATTCTTGGGTTGGACATTCGCGACACAACCGGCGGTTTCCGCCTGTGGCGGCGCGAGGCTCTGCTGGGGATGCCGTTCGAACGGGTAAAGTCCAATGGCTACGTTTTCCAGGTGGAGACCGCCTACCTGGCGACAATATTGGGTTACCAATTTAAAGAAATCCCTATTTATTTTGCCGAAAGACGCCTGGGTACCTCGAAAATGTCGCTGCGAATTCAATTGGAAGCTGCTTACCGCGTGTGGTTGCTGCCCGGCACCTACGCTGATTTACGCAAGAAACATCCGCTGGTCTAAACGGCTTTAATATTTTCTTCCAAAAATGCGGCAGTCAGGCGAGCCCATTCTTCAATCGTCAAGGTCTCGGCGCGGCGTTGCGGATCGATTTGCGCGGCCTGTAACAGCTTTGCTCCCTGATCCGGTTTCCAGCCCAGCCCCCCCGAAAGCGCATTACGCAAGGTTTTGCGTTTCTGGCTGAAACCAGCCCTGGCCAAACGGAAAAAGGCATCCAGCCGCGCCGATGGGATACGCGGCTGCGGGTGTAGATCGATCCGCAGGGTGGTCGAATCGACATTAGGAGGCGGGTAAAATGCGCCGGCAGGAATGCGCAGCACCGGACGCGGGCTGCCGTACACCTGCACGCTGAGCGCCAGCAAGCTCAGGTCGCCAGGCGCGGCGCAGATACGCTCGGCCACCTCGCGCTGCACGGTAAGCGCCAGACGCTGCGGCCGGTTTTGCGAATCCAGTAAATGGCGCAGGATGGCCGAGGTGATGTAATACGGAATATTGGCGACCACCAGATAGGGGTCGCCGCCCATGATTTCCGCCGGATCAAGTTCCAGAATGTCGGCATGGATTACCCGGACATTGGGTTCAGCAGCCAACACCTGCTGTAAAAGCGGGATTAAGTTTCCGTCGATTTCAACTGCGGTGACCTGGCGCGCGGCCCTGGCCAGGTGGCGCGTCAGGCTGCCCAACCCCGGACCAATTTCCAGCACAACGTCTTCTGCTGTGACGCCCGCAGCGTTCACCACTTTGTCCAGTACGACCGGGTCCATTAAAAAGTTTTGACCCAGCCCTTTACGTGGCGTCAGACCTTGACTGCGTAGCAGTCCCGGAACGTCCAATGCCTTCAAGGTCATGGCAGGATCCACGGAATGGCCGCCGGAACCGGCGTCAGAAAATACATGGTGACGTTGGAAGCCCAGGATTTGTAGTCCGCGTCCGAGTAGCCCAGATCAACCCAATAGCGACCGGGAATGCCGCCGCCTACGTCCCCCACCACTGCCACGCCGTAACCCGGGATATACACTTGCTGCCCGCGCATCCACGAATACCAGGCCCTCGTCACCGCTACAATTCCCTGGCGCAAGTCAGCGCCGCTGGAGGTCTGGAGATTGCAGTAATTGGGGATACCCAGCCGGCAAGGCGAATAAGATGTGGCAAATACATTGACTGCCCGCCAATACTCCAACGCGCCGTAAGGGGTATCGATGGTTTTGACGACCGCCTGCGTGCCGTAGCCAACCAGTTGGTCCTGCGGCTCCTTGGCCACCCAGGCAGCCTCAGCAGTCCGGTTCGTCTCTTCGCCGTCCTCTAAACGGATGCGAACCCGCGAGACTTCGATGCCGTATTCACCGGCAGTGATCACCCGCCTTTGGTCCAGTTCAGTTTCGTTATCCTGCTGATAGCTGCTGCTGTAGGGAATGGGTTTCTGTTCGAGCGCGATTTCTTCGCGCACACGCACCACGCGAACCAGACGATCCGCCGGCAGCGGCTGATCTTCAGCGGGGAGGCTGTAATCCATACCTTGCAGCGGAATGCCGGTCTCCGTCAGCAGCTCGCCGACGCGGTCTGCGGTGGATGCAGTGTGTATGGCGCGGTCTGCCAGTTGAATGGTTACCGGCTGGGCGCGTTCGATATCGACTATTAGGGAGTCATTCAGTTGCGTGTCACCTGCCGGCGCGATGCGGTCCGCCAGACTGATGGCAACACCAGACTGCCAGAGCGCTTCGAACAACGTCGCGGCGGCAGAATAAATGGTGTATTCCGTGCTGCCATCTCGCACGCTGAGTTGGACCGCCGGGTGAAATTCCAGGATGGCGGGTTGGATGTGTCTGGGCAGGGAGGTGTACGGGTCGATTGCTGTGCCGTCGAGGGTGAGCAAGTCACCGGGGAATAGCAAAATGCCAGCAGCAGCCAGCTGATTGGCAGGAATTGATTCCGGTGATTGCAGAACCTGATCTTCACCGCTGCGCATGTTCTGGATCGTGGTGTGCCGCGCGCGGTCCAGCCGGGCAGTGGAGCGCCCAATCATCCAGGTCGCGGAATTTGGAATGGTTCGATCTTCGGGGGTTAACGTGTAGCCGGCGTCCTGGATGACCCCGCTGAGAGTTAAAGCGCGGGTTTGGACCGTTTGCGGCCGACCGTCGACCACCAGCAGCACGTCGCGTTCCAGCCCAAAAAAGGTCAGTACAGCGCCTGCCAGGATGAGGACAATCGAAAGGTAAGTTAACAGCCGGTTTTTTGGCATAGAATCAGATTCTAACAGAGTTTTTCACCGACAAGAATCACAAACACCCCTTGCGGGGTGTTTGGAGTGCCGAGAGCCAGAATCGGACTGGCGACACCACAATTTTCAGTCGTGTGCTCTACCAACTGAGCTATCTCGGCATGTGCCGTGATTTTACTCGTAAGCAGACAGCCTGTCAAGAAAATCGCGCCGGGGTACCCGTGATCTTATGATTACCCGGAAACCGTTCCCTGAATGGCTGCCTTCTCGACTGGCATGGGCGTGGTGGCACGCAGGAAGCCGATGAAGAGAATGATGGCGCCTAATAGTTCGCTGATGTACAACGCACCTGGGATACCAAAGCGGCTGAATGCCCCCCCAAAAGCAGGCAAGAGCGCTCCGGTGGCGATGAGTACATTGCCGATGACCCGGTGTAATAAAACGCGCTTGCGGAAGAACAGCCAGGCTGAATACAGCGCTCCACCGACCAGGGCCAATGTGCCATACAGGTTGAAGAAGGGCGTCAGCATGCGTACGCCGGATGTCTGGATTGCGCCGCCGCTTAACTCACTGCCCGTGTGCACACTGGAGATCATACCGGTCGGGTCGAGCTGCGCGGTAAACACCCGGTAGGCTGCAAATAACGAGGCCAGCCCGAGGACGACCATAAGAATGTTCGCCAGCCGCGGTTTCGCCAATAAGAATACGGTGCCCTGCCCAAGCCAGGCGGCCACTAAAATCGCGCCAAACAAATACCACAAGCGGAAAACCAGCGGATTCCAGCCAAAAAAGCCATAGAACGCTTCGCAGGCTCCGCCGATGGCATAAAATAGCATTCCAATCGCCCATAACAGGTTATTGGTATGGTGTTTCGCCAGGTAGCGCTTGAACACAAAACCCGAAAAGACAAGGCTGACCACCGCTGAGGTCAGAGGAATAAAAGCCATTGGGTTCATCAGGATTGGGAATCCTTTCGCATATAGGATGGGTTAGCGACCTGAAATGACAATCCCAATTACGACCAGCAATGTAATGACCAACAGGCCAATTACCGCTATAGCAATAGGGACTGCTTTTTCATAAAATGGTGGATATTGTTTTTTAGCCATTGCGGGAAGAATCCGGGGTGGGTGATCGACAAATAAATTCTAATCCGCCAGATGAATTGTTGATTAATTCCCGATGAGGATTAACTAAGGAGGGAATTAATCGGCGCAGACCTCACATTATAATTCTGTAAGCTGCAATTCTTTGACATTCGGCCTGAGAATCACTATTATTATTGTGGGTGAAGATTTTGCTAAATTTCCCCGCTGTCCAATCACACTTTGCAAGCTAGGGAGGCTCTCAATGCTGCCAGGCCCATTTCAAATGCCTGTTCTACCCCAATTGCCGTTTTATGTCCATCCGGTACTGTTGTGGGCGATCATATTAATCGCCGCGGTAGGTCTGGCGATCACATTTTTCAAGTTTATTTTTTCCGAGCCAAGTGAACGGGTAAACTCGTTCTTGACGTTCTTTCTGGTCGCGGCCATTATTGCCGGCGCTTACATCATCCTTGCCAACTGGGGGCGCGTTACCGCATTTTTTCAAAAATTCTAGAACTTTTAAAGCCGGGATCTTCGAATAAAAAGTGGATTTTGTGAGGGACACAAAATCCACTTTTGGTTAATTTTCTTCCTCGTCCTCGGGGGGACCGCCAGCAGCATCCCCATATGCCAGCAGCAAGGCAAACTGGCTGATGGCGTCATATACATCCTCAAGCTGGTTTTGCAGCGTCAGATCACGCACGAAGTCGGGTTCGCCCAGGCGCTTTAGCAGCGGTTGGGGGATGGCCGGGGCGCGCACCTGGGCCGAGAACTGGTGAAGCGCGGGACCGATCTCCCAGTAATTTTTCATGCTGTCTTCCAGTCGGGCAAAATCATCACCGGCCGGTCGTGGCGAGCGGCGCGGCTGAGTGGCAACGGCTGACGATCCGGAGCGCCGCTGTCGCAATGCACCCAGTAACTGATCCTGCGAACGCCCGCGCATGCGGAACAAAAGGAAAGGATCTTCATCGAAGCGCTCACCAAGGATATAGTGCGTGGCAGCCACATGTTTACAGGGATTGGCTTTATCCGGGCAGGAGCAATCGGTGATCATGTCATAGCTGGATTGCGGGAAAAGGCTGACGCCGGCAGTCGAAAAAGCTTCTTCGATGTTGGAAGGCATTTCCCCGGCCAGAAGCTGTGCGGCAAAAATCGCCTGGTCTGCCAGCACATCCAGCACCCGGTTCCACTGGCGCGCGGAAAGCGGCGTGAGGCGGATAGTAACCTTGTATGGCCGCGGACGCGAACCCTGCACCAGCGCAGTTACTCCCTCTTTGGTTTCCTCTATCGAAATCACCTGCCCCTGGCGGGCGTAATATTGACCGCGCATCAACCGCGGGCCGGACACCAACTGTTCCATGGCCGCAATCCAGCGCCGCGCCCACCAGTTTTTTCCGAAGGTGCCGTGTTCGCTCTGGGCTTTGATGCCGCCGTGCGTTTTGCGTGGGTTCATGCCCCAACTGTTTGATCCATTTCGGTCTTCCATCGCTGGTGCTCCTTACCTGCGCAGCGTGACCAGATCACGCAATTCATCCGTGCTGAATTCGGTCAGCCAATCCTCGCCGCCGCCAATTACGGAGTCTGCCAAACCTATCTTGGCTTCGATCATCTCATCGATACGTTCTTCGAGCGTTCCCAGCGTGATAAATTTATGCACCTGGACATTTTGCTGCTGGCCGATGCGGTATGCGCGATCGGTCGCCTGGTTTTCAACCGCCGGGTTCCACCAACGGTCGTAATGGAAGACGTGACTGGCGGCAGTCAGGTTTAGACCGAAGCCGCCGGCCTTTAGGGACAGAATGAAAATAGGTGGAGCGCTGCTATCTTCCTGAAAGCGGGTGACCAACTGATCGCGAACCGAAACCGGGGTGCCGCCGTGCAGGTAATACACCGGAACATTGAGCATTTGCGGCAGATACTGGTTCAGAAGATGCCCCATCTCCGCATACTGGGTAAACACCAGGGCGCGATCGCCTGCCGAGATCACTTCCTCCAGCATTTCGGTCAGCCGGGTGAGCTTACCGCTGCGCCCGTTGACGTGGTTGCCGCCGGTCTCACGTTCGAGCGGCTGTTTGAGGAACTGGGCCGGGTGATTGCATACCTGCTTCAAGCGGGTGAGCATGGCAAGCACCAGGCCGCGGCGTTCCAAACCGTCGCTTTCAGCCACCTTTTTGAGCGATTCCTGAACCACAGCTTCGTAAAGGGTGGCCTGTTCTTCGCTCAGGTAGCACAATTCCTTCATCTCGAGCTTTTCAGGCAGGTCCTGGATCACCCGGGGGTCGGATTTCAGGCGCCGCAGGATGAAGGGTCCCACCATTTGCTTGAGCAGGGCGGTGGCTTCGTGATCGCCGAAGCGCTCGATGGGAATGGCAAATTCGCGGCGGAACTTTTCCAGCGAGTTGAGGTAACCCGGGTTGAGGAATTGCATGATCGACCACAATTCGTTCAGCCGGTTTTCGACCGGGGTACCGGTCAGCGCCAGGCGGAAGGTGGATTTGAGTTTTCGCGCCGCCTGAGTTTGCTTGGCGGATGGATTTTTGATATTTTGCGCTTCATCCAGAATCACCCCGTACCAGGTCATGGGCTGAAGAATTTCCTGGTCAATCCGCAGCAGCGAATAACTGGTAACCACCAGGTCTGCGTTTTTGGCGGCTTCCGCAAATTCGCTGTTTTTCAGGCGAGCCGGGCCCTGATGCACGTATGTGTTCAAGGATGGGGCAAAGCGGGCGGCTTCGCGCTGCCAGTTGATTGCCACCGAGGTGGGGCAGACCAGCAGCACAGGCGCCGGCAGCTTGCCGAGCGATTCCTTTTCGTGCAGCAGCAGCGCCAGAGCCTGAATCGTCTTCCCGAGGCCCATGTCGTCTGCCAGGCAGGCGCCCAGCCCCCAGCGGCGGAAGAAAGCCAGCCAGGAGAAACCAAAGCGCTGGTAGGGGCGCAATGTGCCATTCAAACCGCCGGGCTGCGGCAGTTCGGTCATGCGCTGGCTGTCGCCAATGTTATCCAGCCAGTCGCCAACCCAGCCTTCTGCCTGAACTTCATCCAGCGGCAGGCCGTGGGCTGTCTCGCCGCCCAGCGCCAGTTGCGCCGCTTCCAACAGACCCATCTCACCGGAGTGCTGCTGCTTTTCCCAGAAACGGATGGCCGCATCAACCTGTTCGGTATCGAGTTGCACCCATTGACCGCGCACCTGTACCAGTGGGGTTTTCAGGGCAGCCAGCGCTTCGAATTCTTCGCGGGTGAGGGTGGTGTCACCGAGCGACAGTTCCCACTCAAAATGTACCAGGGTATTGATTCCCAGGCGAGTGGTGCGCGAGATGTCAGTTGGTTCCTTGCCGCGCGGCGTCAATCGCACGCGGACGCCCAGGCGGGCGCCGCGCTGGTTCCACCACGGGGGAGTGAGAATGCCGAATCCGGCCTGCTCCAGCAAAGGAGCAGCCTCGCGCAAGAAAACATATGCCGATTCGGTGTCCAGATCGACGCCGGTGGGATGCCGCGCCTGCAAACTGGTGAGAATCGGGTTGAAAAGGCGCGTGGCATAGCCCAAACCGGCCAATATGAGTTCCTGAGGGTGTTCCAGCCGCCGGCTGATTTTGGATAGTTCATCTTTAGAGCGGAACCAGACATCTTCGGCAGTGATCAATAGACTGGGGTCGGAGCGCGACTGGAGCAGGAATTGCAAGTCCCAGGTGGTGGCGCGGCCATTCGATTGCGTTTCCGGGGGTGGGTTCAAGCGGAAGGCAATGCGGAAGTTTTCGTCACCGGCAGCATGCAGGTTGCGCAACCAGGCGCGTACGCTGCTATGGAGCGATTGCAGCTGCCCGGGCGCAGCCTTGACGCGCCCGTCTGGGGTAAATAAAGCCGCCAGCCAGATATCCAGGGAATTGCCCTTTTCGGGCAGCAGCAGCGGCGCCCGGCTGCGACCCCAATTACGCGCCAGCGCATCGCATGTGGATTTCAGGAAGGTATCCAGCAGCGTATGCGGGGTATGGCTGGTTTGCTGCAGGTTTTTGCCGACATGAGTTTGCATGCCCATTTCTGCGCGGCAAATCGGCGGCATGCTTTTTTCCAGGAACTCGATTCGCGGGCCGTCTTTGGGACTGTCAAGGACCGGCAGCCAGCGGGCAAAGTATTGGTCACCCTGACCCTCGGTTGACGCCTTTTCCAGCACTGGCAGGATTTTCTGTTCCGCCAGCACCTCCAGCACCAGGCTGCAGGCATGCTGCCAGTAGGCTGCATCTGCGCCAAGGGTAAACCCGCTCGCGGTGCTTTCGGTGGGCAGGTTGGCCAGCACACTAAAGGCTTTTCCGGCCGGCAGCAACAGCCCGCGCACCAACCAGGGTTGCAGGCGCGGGTTCGAGTAGTCATCCAGTTCCCATTCGGGATTCAGGCTGGGTGAAGGCAGCGGTCCCGAGCGGGTGGAGGGCAGGCGCAGGCGCACTGCTCCCAACTGGGCGCTGTCTAACGGCGTGCCAGAGCCAATCTGCAGCCGGATCGTTTCCGGTTCCAGGCAGAAAGGGTGGTCTTTTAATTCGGTTCGCTTAGCCAGCGTACCGTGGTCACGGATTTGAGGTTTGCTTTCCGGACTTTCAGCCCAGAAAACAAATCCACCCGTATCAGACGGCTTGCGCGGCGGTTGCCAATGTGCGTGCAGTACCCACATATAGAATTACTTCTGCAACCTGTCCTGAATGAAATATGGAGCAATGATCAAATGGTGAACCTTTTACCGGGAACGTTACGGGTCGCTTCTGGGAGAAGGCGCCCGGAGATTTTTAACATGGTAAAAAGGCCGCGCTGTCAGCTCAAGTTCGATGCTGCTGCGAGTACCTCTTTCAAGTGTGACTATTTAATCGTTTTGACAAGGATCAATAGCGAATCGCGATAAACGCTCAGGTTATCCTGATGGTTGAAGGTGAATATAATTCAGAAATTTTCCCCGCGAGACGTGCTCGACGCTATATCCATTCAAGCTTGTATTACAGCGTAACCAATTTGTACGGTAATTATATCCTATGTCAAGGGTTTTGGCGGGGTAATTCGATCGTTAACGAAATTGTACGTCCGATTTCATATCATTGCGAACCTGGTGTTCGTTGCCGTGTAAAGCAATCTTAGTCCATATAGGAAGGCTGGCCTTCTAAGAAATCATTGCAGATTGCTTCAACCGCTTCGCGGTCTCGCAAGGACAAATAATAATTCTGGGCAGCTACAGGCCGCCCGGAATTATTTATCTTAACTGCGCAACTGGGCTCCGACCAATTGTTCCACCCTGCGCAGGATCCGCTGCCGGATCTGGTTGGCTTCGCACGGGCTGAGGGTGTGGTCAGACGCCTGATAAGAGAGCGCATAAGCCAGGCTCTTCTTCCCGGCGCCAATTTGCTCGCCGCGGAAAATGTCGAACAGGCGCACGCCGGTCAAAAGCTTACCGCCGCCCTGGCGAATGGCCGCTTCCACATCAGCCGCCAATACGCTCTCGTCGACGATCAATGCCAGATCTTCCAGCACCGGCGGGAAGACCGGCACGGGTTGGATCTCATAACGGCTGGCAGAGGCATCAATCAGGGCAGCCAGGTCGAATTCAGCCGCTACCACGGCGGGTGCAAGGAAGTCGTAACGGGCTTTGACCTGCGGGTGCAGTTCACCAAACACGCCCAGCACGCTGCCGTTGACCGTCACTTGAGCACTCTTGCCGGGATGGAATGCCGGGTTGTCTGTGGGTGAATACTGCGCATTCCCGACATGCAGGCTTTCCAGCAAACCCTCGATTACGCCTTTGAGGTCATAGAAATCCAACTGGGCGGAATCGGGGCTGTCCCAGGCAGGCGTCCGGCGCTGGCCGGTCATCGCCATTGCCAGCCGGGGCGCTTCATCGGGCAACGCCTGTCCTTCTACTGGCAGAAAGACCGGGCCGACCTCGAACAGAGCCAGCCGGTCGCGCAGGCGGGCATTTTTTTCGAGGGTATCCAGAATGGCAGCCAGCAAACTGCGCCGCATGACGCTGCGTTCAGAAGAAAGCGGGTTCTTGAGCGTGATGTAAGTCGGCAGGGATGCTTCAGGTTGGGCCGCAGCCAAGCGCGCCTCGCGTTCCGGCGCGGTCAGGCGGTAGTTGATCACCTCCTGCAATCCCAGGCGCGCCAACGACTGGCGCACCAGCTTTTCGACCTGAATGGGGCGGCGAACACGCGCTTCCGGCAGTTCTTCAGCCATATAGGTGGCCGGTATGCGGTCGTAACCATAGATGCGGGCCACCTCTTCCGCCAGGTCGGCGCGGCCAATAACGTCCGTGCCAATATCCTGGCGATGCGGCGGGGTTTTTGCGAAAACCGAATTACCTTCGACGCGGCAGGCGAATTCCAGACGGCTCAACAGCGCGGCAATTTCAGCCGCAGTCAGCTCGATGCCGAGCAGACGCTTCACATCCCCGGTCGAGATTTCGGCTTCGGGGTCTGCGGCCGGCAGCGGGTATTCGTCCACCAGGTCGGAGTAAATCACTCCGCCGCTCCATTCCGCCATGCGCTGCAGGCACAGCTTGACGCCTTCCGAAGACAATGCCGGATGCACCCCGCGCGAGAAGCGGTAACCGGCTTCGGAACTAAATTTTTGTGAAGAGGTGGTGCGGCGGGTGTTGACGAAATTCCAGGTTGCGCCTTCCAGCAGGATGTTCCGCGTGCCCGGGGTGATTTCCGATTCCTGGCCGCCCATAACGCCCGCCAGCGACAGCGCCCCGGCGGTATCGCACACCAGTACGGTAAAGTCATCCAGGCTACGCTCAACGCCGTCCAATGTGGTCAATTTCTCACCCGGGTGAGCTGCGCGTGTGATGATGGTGGGCGCTTTGCCGCCTGCGCGTTTGACCAATACATCATAGTCAAAAGCGTGCAGCGGTTGGCCGATCTCCAGCATGACATAATTCGTGGCGTCCACCACCGCATTGATCGGCCGCATGCCGGCCAGGCGCAGGCGCAATTGCACCCGGTACGGGCTGGGGCGCTGCTCGGCGCTTTCCAGCATACCCAGCACAAAGCGTGCATTCAACTGCGGGTCGGTGATCTGGATGCTGACTTTACCGGCGATCGAAGGTCCATTGGCCGGCAGATTCACCTGCGGCTTGCGCAGCGCCTTTTGGGTCAGGGCTGCCAGCTCGCGGGCAATACCTGTCATGCTGGCATTGCGGCTCATATTCGGCAGGATGTTGACTTCCAGCACGGCGTCACCCATGTACTCCACCAATGGTCTGCCGGTCGGGGCGTCGTCATCCAGAATAATGATGCCCTCATGTTCCTCGGAAATGCCAAGCTCTTTTTCGGAGCAGACCATCGAAAATGAATCGACCCCGCGGATTTTGGTGCGCTTGAGGGTGGTGAGCACCTGGCCGGGCTGGTGGCCGTCGTACAGGCGCGCACCTTCCCGGGCATAGGCCACTTTGAGTGGCCTGGCCAGCGGTCCGCTACCCTTGTACTCGAACAGATTGGGTGCGCCGGTCAGGACCACCAGTTCGCCCGTGCCGTCGTTCAGGCGGCACAGGACCAAACGGTCAGCATTGGGGTGCGGCATGACCTCGTCGATCTGCGCCACCACAATTTTTTCCGGGTCCCAGGAAAGCCCGTGAATACTCACTTCGCGGCGTTGCGGCGCGCCAGCCTGCTCATAAGGATTGGGCAAACCAACCAGCAGCACGTCCTCCACCTCGAGGCCAGCCATGGTTAAAACATCCGCCAGCTCGATCAGCGAGAGATCGATATCGACATATTCTTTAAGCCAGGAAAGAGGTACTTTCATTTAAAACTGCTCCAGGAAGCGAATGTCATTTTGCCAGAAGTTGCGGATATCATCGACTTGATATTTGAGCAGCGCAATGCGCTCGGGGCCAAGACCGGCGGCGAATCCGGAATACACGGCCGGGTCATACCCGCCATTTCGCAGCACCACCGGATGCAGCATGCCGCAGCCGGCAATTTCCAACCAGCCGCTGTATTTGCACACCGGGCAGCCTTTGCTGCCGCAAACGAAGCATTCCATCACAATATCGGCGCTGGGTTCGGTGAAGGGGAAGTAGGATGGGCGCATGCGCACGCGTACGGATTCGCCAAACATGCGCCGGGCAAACCCTTCGATGGTACCTTTCAGGTCGCCGAGCGTAATGTTTTTGCCGACTGCCAGCAGTTCCACCTGATTGAACTGCATCTCGTGGCTGGCATTGGTCTGCTCGTAACGATAAACCATGCCCGGCAGAATCACGCGGATTGGCTTGGGGCACATTTCGCGCATGGCGCGGATCTGACCGGGTGAGGTGTGGGTGCGCAGGATGGTACCGGGAACGGTAGTGTGGAAAGTGTCCCACATGTCGCGCGCCGGATGGTATGCCGGGATGTTGAGCAGTTCAAAATTGAGTTCATCGGTTTCCACTTCTGGCGAGCGGTATTCCTGGAACCCCATCTCCTCGAAGATATGGATGATTTCGGAAAGCGCCTGTGCCGCCGGGTGCAGCCGTCCCAGGGTTGGGCGCCGTCCGGGTAAAGTAATATCCAGCCGTTCGGTGTCCAGCTTTTGGCGCAGCGAAGCGATCTTGACCTCTTCGGCGCGCGCTTCCAGGGCGGCTTCCAGCTCCAGTTTGACCTGGTTGGCTTTTTGCCCGACCGCCGGGCGCATTTCCTTGCTGATTTGCCCCAGGCGGGTAAAAGCCAGCATCACCGGGGCGCTGCGACCGAGATGTGCGGTGCGCCAGGCCTGCACCCCGGCCTCATCCTGGACGGACGCCAGCGTTTCCAGTCCGTCTTTTTGGATGTCATCCAATTCTTCAAGGATATTCTCATCTTCACCCATACAGCCTCCATAAACAAATAGCCCGTCCCAAATTGGGACGGGGATTTTTACCCGCGGTACCACCCAGATTGACCGCGAACGCGGTCCGCTTGACCCAACAGCCGTGATTGGCGATTGGTCCGCCCCATAACGCTGGCGCTACGGCTCAGACTAATGGCCCTTTGCAGGCGTTCACCTGAGCGGCTCAGGAGGGAACTTCGGCCGGTTTTCTGCGAGTCGGGGTTTCAGTCATTGCCCCGGCATCCCTGGCGGAGTCCACCGGATTACTTTCCTCCGTCACTGCCTTTCCAGATGTAGATGCTTCTATTATCTATGAACGGGAACGAATGTCAAGGCCTGAATTAGGGGCGGTCAGTAAAAAAATGGGGCTGTCTCAAAAGCGGGCGGGCGTGGAAACCCGCCCCTACAGGTAGGGGATGGGTTCCACCCTATCCCGTATATGTGGTGGAATAAATGACAAATTTATTCTTTTGAGACAGCCCCACCAGGAGCAATACAGGTCAGGGCCTCACAAATCGCGCGGACGCCACAATTTTTTCAAATTGGCCACAATATCGTTGGATAAGGCTTTCCAGGAACGAATGGGCAGTTCCAGGTAAGCGATCGCGGCGGTTGGCAGTGATTCGACATGGTCGGTAAGAACTTGTAACAAGGTTTCAAGGCCCGGGTTGTGGCCAACCACCATTACCGTATCCAGGCCCTTATCGTCGAGGTTGCGGAGCGCTTCGAGATAAACTTCGGGTTCGCCGAGATAGAAACCCTCGACATAATTGATCTCTTTTTTATAACCGGCTTTTTCAGCCACGATTTCTGCCGTTTTGCTGGTTCGGACAGCCTTGGAAGAGAGAATCAGATCGGGGACGAGGTCCTTTTCTTTTAGCAACTTGCCCATGCGCGGCGCATCTTTTTCTCCCCGTTTGTTCAGCCCGCGCTCAAAATCTGATGCCTGGTTGTCTTCGAAGCTTGATTTCGCATGGCGCATCAGCAGCAAAATTTTCATGTTTCCCTCCGACCGATCCAAAGCCGCTCAATTTAAGCCGATCTTACCCGTATTTTGAGTATATCATAAGCCAATTGGCGTAAAAATGACTCTTGGAATCCTTTACAAGACGTTAATCTTGCGATTCGGGCACATCTTCTGGCATGACTGCCGGATTCTAAAATATCCGTGTTCCAATTTATAATCAAGGGCAGAGGACGAATAAAGATGCCTGTTCCCGAGCCGACCATGCGTTTCATCGACGAGCCGATCGAAGTGCAATTCGATTCTCCGCCGCTGCTGGAAAAATCACCGCCGTGCCCGCAGGGATTCGTCTGGCAGTCGCAGATTTTCCGGATTGTCGAACTGCTGGCGGAATGGAAGGATTTTCGCCGCCGGGGACGCATGGGGCGCAACATGATTCCGCCGCACCTGTCGCGTGCTGAACGGATTGGCTCCTGGGGTGTGGGGCGATTTTTCTTCCGCGTACGCACCGAAGACGGGCGTATCTTCGAAATCTACTTCGACCGCGCCCCGGCGGATGCCGGCGACCGCAAGGGAAGCTGGGTTTTGTTCGGCGAACGGTTGGTCGATACCCCCTGACTTTAATATATTGAAATAATAATAAATAATGTAAAACCATAACTGAATATAATCAATAAATCTCTTGACAAAATTGAATACAGTGCTAGAATAATTTTTGAATACAAAGATTAGGCGATGCCTGGGTAAAAATTGGGTTGACACAGGGGCAACCCCTGCGAGCAGATCATACGATGGCGGAGGTGGTATGAATCAAATGTTGAATCAATGTCCGGTGTGCAAAAGTGAACTGGTGGTCACCCGGTTATTTTGCCTGAACTGCAACACCACCATCGAGGGGCATTTTCACCCGGAGACCAACCCGTTTGCCTCGCTTTCTCCGGAACAAATGCAATTTTTGCTGACCTTTATCCGCTGCGAGGGGCGTTTTAACCGCATGGAAGAGGAGCTAAGCCTTTCCTACCCAACCTTACGCAACCGGTTTAATGAGATCTTACGCTCTCTGGGCTTTGAGCCCGGGCGCGAAGAAACCCCCATCCGATTGACCGCTGAAGATCGCATGCGGATCCTGGACGAACTGGCTGAAGGCCGCATCTCCTCGGAAGAAGCGCAACAACGCATCCTGGGCAAAAAGGAGGAAGCCGTCGAGAAATAAGCGGCGGTGGAAGGTGAGAACGCCATGGTCAATGGACAAGAACGCCTTAAAATATTAAATCTTTTGCAGGAAGGCAAAATCACTGCTGCTGAAGCGGCCAGCCTGCTCGAAGCGCTGGAAACTTCAGCCGGCGCCAAAGGAAATCCGCGGGCGCCGTTTGGACCGCCTGTACCACCCGCGCCATATGCCGCCGGACCGATGGGCGGAGGGAAGTGGCTGCGGGTCCGCGTAACCGATACCAATTCCGGTAAGACGCGGGTAAATGTGCGCCTGCCGCTCAACCTGGTAGGGTCCGGCATCCGTCTGGGAATGAAGTTTTCGCCGGAAATCGAGGGGCTTGATCCGAACGCTCTGATGGAATGGATTCAATCTGGCGAGATGGGACAGATCGTGGATGTCCTGGACGAAGAAGACGGCGAGCACGTCGAGGTCTTTATCGAGTAGTTCTTGACGTCTGGTAATCGAAAGCTTATGTGAGCCGGAACTAACCAGCGTTCCGGAGCGTATTTATATTGCTTAAATCGGTTGTTTACGGAAGGGACTTTTATGGACAGCACCGCATCGATAGATCCGCAAGCAAAGCACTGGCTGCGCCGTTTTGCACCGTTGTGGGGGGGACAGGCTTTTTCTCTGCTGGGCAGCAGCCTGGTTCAATTTGCCCTGGTCTGGCATTTAACCGTCCAGACCGGCTCGACGCCTGTTCTGGCAACCGCCACACTGGTGGCGTTGCTGCCGCAGGTGTTGTTAGGTCCATTTGCCGGCGCTTTGGTGGACCGCTGGGATCGTCGCAAAGTAATGATCTTTGCCGATGGATCGGTGGCGTTGACCACGCTGGCCCTGGTGTTGTTCTTCCTTACCGGCACTATACAAGTCTGGCACATTTACGCGGCAATGTTTTTGCGCGCGTTGGGAGGGGCTTTCCAATGGCCTGCGATGCAGGCCTCGACCTCGCTGATGGTGCCGCAGGAGCACCTGTCACGCCTGTCGGGCGCCAACCAGGCGCTCAACGGCATGCTGACCATCGCTGCGCCGCCGCTGGGCGCGCTGCTGCTTTCCGTATTGCCTGTTCACTGGGTGCTGGCCATCGACATTGGCACGGCTGCAATGGCTATTCTGCCCCTGTTGTTCATCGCCATCCCGCGGCCGGCGCGCAGCGATAGCGGAGAAATGGTCACGCCGAAAAGCGTCTGGCGGGATGTTCGCGCCGGTTTGAAGTATGTAAACCGCTGGCCAGGTTTGATGACGGTCATGGTAATGGCCATGCTGATCAATCTCCTGGTCAATCCGGCTTTCTCCTTTCTACCCCTGCTGGTAACACGCCACTTCAAAGCCGGAGCGGCAGAACTGGGCTGGCTGGAATCCGGTCTGGGTGTTGGCGTGATCGTCGGCGGGCTGTTGTTGAGCGTATGGGGCGGGTTTAAAAGAAAGGTCATCACTTCTATGTCGGGGCTGATCGGCATGGGCGCGGGAATTTTTGTGATTGGCCTGGCCGGCCCAAAGGGTTACTGGCTGGCGCTGGCCGGCATGGCTATGATTGGCCTCATGAATCCGCTGGTGAACGGTCCGCTCTTTGCAATGCTGCAAACCAAAGTCGATCCGGAAATGCAGGGCCGAATCTTCATGCTGGTGATCAGTGGGGCAGGTTTAATGTCGCCCCTGGGAATGCTGGTGGCGGCGCCGGTGGCCGACTGGTTGGGGATTCAGGCCTGGTATCTGGTGGGCGGGTTGGCTTGCGCGCTGATGGGTCTGTCGGGCTTCCTGATCAAATCGGTCATTACCATCGATGAGCAAAACCCCGGCGGGAAGGCGGCCAGCCCCCTGAATGTTCAATCAGCGCCAGTGGTGAGTGAGTGAATATCTGATAGGGTATCGTATGGAAGATGGGTACATGACAAAGCGGATCCATTCATTTTTGTAGGCGTCCTCGTGTAATTTTGGGGCTGCCTTCTGGCTATTGCAGTTACAAGCGCAAGATTTCACTAAGATTAACCGAATAATACCCAAAGCCTTGTAGCCACTAAAAATATTCCTCTGAAGGAGCCATTTATTTAATCGCAAGTAGTTCCATTGTGACAAAAATGAAATGTTTGGAGCGTTAAATATCATGTGGGCTTCCCCAGCATGATGTTTGCAAAAGGAAACCCACCTGTTTGTCCAAACCTATACGTTATTTCGAAATTCGCCGAAATGCGTTTTGCGCAGCCTCGATCGTTTTTCCAACTACTTCCTCGGAATGAAAGGACGACAAAAACCCGGCCTCAAATTGTGAAGGAGCCAGGTAAATCCCTTCCGATAACATTGTCTTGAAGAACTCGGCATAACGCATCGTATCGGCTCGCTTTGCGCTCGACCAATCCGTTATGGGCTGGTCCGTGAAGAAGGTTGTAAACATGGTTCCCACCCGCTGCACAACGACCTTTACGCCGGCATCCTTTGCGGCTGCGCGAACTCCATCTCCCAGGTGGGAGGCCATACGCTCGATATTATTCCAGATTTCGGGCTTGCTCAACTCTTCCAGGGTTGCAATGCCCGCTGCCATCGTCAGCGGATTTCCGGATAGGGTCCCTGCCTGGTACATGGGCCCAGAAGGGGCCACCATTTGCATGATTTCCTTCTTTCCGCCATAAGCGCCGACAGGCAAACCGCCGCCAATCACTTTGCCAAGCGTGGTCAGGTCGGGATGGATGCCATATAAAGCTTGAGCGCCGCCCGGGTGAACCCGGAATCCGGTCATCACCTCGTCAAAAATTAATAAAGCTCCACTTTCGGTCGTCAAGCGGCGCAAGCTCTCCAGGAATCCAGGTTCTGGCGGCACCACCCCCATGTTTCCGGCGACCGGTTCGACGATTACCGCTGCGATATCAGCGGCATGTTGGGCGAAAAGCATTTCCATTGCAGCAATATCATTATAGGGAGCGACCAGCGTATCGGCTGTGCTCCCGGCTGGGACACCGGGCGAATCAGGCAGCCCCAGCGTGGCTACACCGGAACCGGCTTTCACCAGCAGCATATCGGCGTGCCCATGATAACAGCCCTCAAATTTGACGATCTTTGACCGCCCCGTATAAGCCCTGGCCAGCCGTAACGCAGTCATGGTTGCCTCTGTACCCGAGTTTACAAAGCGCAGCATTTCCAGGCTTGGCATAAACGTTTGAATTAATCGGGCCAGTTTGATCTCAAGTTCGCATGGAGCGCCAAAACTGGTTCCGCGTGCAGCAGCCTCCGCGATGGCAGCGACGACGGCGGGATGCGCATGACCCAGAATGAGCGGTCCCCAGGATAAAACATAATCCACAAACCGGTTTCCATCCACGTCATAGAGGTAAGCTCCCTGGCCCCGGTCGATGAATAAGGGCTGCCCTCCTACCGCGCGAAAAGCCCGTACCGGCGAGTTGACGCCGCCCGGAAAGAACTGCTGGGCAGTGGAAAATAATTGTTGCGATTTTGCAGTTTCCATCAATCCTCCGTCATTCCACAGGTTGGTATGACCACTCGTGAACCAGCTCGACCACGCGTTTGACCTGATCGACAGGTGTGTCCGGCAATACGCCGTGTCCCAGGTTGAAGATATGCCCCGGACGCCCACCCGCCTGGCGCAAGACCCGTTCCACGCGCTTATCAAGCTCGGCTTCAGGCGCATAAAAAGCTACCGGATCCAGGTTGCCCTGCACCGCCACCTGGTGACCTAACAGGCTCCAGGCCCAGTCCAGCGGAGTCTGCCAATCGACGCCAATGACGTTCCCCCCGGCTTCTTTCATCAGCGGCAGCAGCGAGGCAGTGCCGGTGCCAAAGTGAATCGTCGGTACCCCTTTGTTTTGGAGAGCCGCGAATATGGATTTTGAGTAAGGGAATACGTACTCGCGGTAATCGTCCGGAGTGAGCGTTCCAACCCAACTGTCGAATAACTGGACGGCTTGCGCCCCGGCATCGATCTGGGCGCTGAGATAATCCGCAATAACTCGCGCCAGTTTTTCCATCAGCCGGTGCCAGGATTGCGGGTCAGAATACATCATGCGCTTGGTTTTTAACAGGTTGCGCGAAGAACCACCTTCAATAAGGTAACTGGCCAGGGTAAACGGCGCGCCGGCAAAACCAATCAGGGCTGTTGTACCATCCAGTTCTTTTCGCACCATGCGGATCGCAGCGAGGACATTGGCCAGCGACTCGCGCGGTTCGACCGGGCGAAGCGCAGCCACGTCCGCTGCGCTTTGAACAGGGTTGTGAATCACCGGGCCCTCTCCGGCTGCAAATTCCAATTGAATTCCCATCGGGACTAATGGCAACAGAATATCAGCAAACAATATGGCCGCATCCACCCCCAGCCGGGTTACCGGCTGAAGGGTAACTTGCGCGGCCAGTTCCGGTTGGGCGCAAATTTCGAGCAGGGTGTGATGAGCCCGAATCGCGCGATATTCGCTCAAAAAACGACCGGCCTGCCGCATAAACCATACCGGTGTTCGGTCAACCGGTTTTTGCCAGCAGGCATTAAGAAATCGTTGACTGGAGGTTAAGGGTTCCATAGGATCAAAATGGCTTTCGTGAAACAGGGTTTGGAGTGAAGGCTACAACGTCAGCCATTTTGCAGCCACCGGGCAGCGTCTTTGGCATGATAGGTGATGATCATATCGGCGCCTGCCCGCCGAATCCCGGTCAGAATTTCCAACGCGACTCGCTCTTCGTCCAACCAACCATTGGCGGCAGCCGCTTTCAGCATGGAATATTCCCCGCTGACGTTATAGGCAACCAACGGCAGTTCTGGAAAGTGTTCGCGGACAGCGCGGATGACATCCAGATAGGCCAGGGCGGGTTTGACGATCAGCATATCCGCGCCTTCAGCCACGTCTAAAGCGGTCTCTCGCAGTGCCTCCCGGACATTACCCGGATCCATTTGATGACTGCGGCGGTCGCCGGATTTTGGCGCGCCCTGGGCGGCTTCGCGAAACGGCCCGTAAAAGCCAGAAGCGTACTTGGTGGAGTAGGAAAGGATAGGTAGATGCTCATACCCGTTTGAGTCTAAACCTGCGCGAATCGCCGTCACCATGCCGTCTATCATCCCGGAAGGCGCGACGATGTCTGCTCCGGCGGCTGCGTGTGAGACAGCCACTTTTGCCAGGATCTCCAAGGTCTCGTCGTTGAGCACATACCCCTCGGGAAGGTGAAGGTTGGGTCGATTTTCCCCGCCCACGTTCAATATACCGCAATGGCCGTGGTCGGTATATTCACACATGCAAACGTCGGTGATCACCACCATTTCAGGGTGCGTGTTTTTGATCACCCGGGTAGCCTGGTGAATAATGCCGTTCTCCGAAAAATTCTCCATGCCGATCGGATCTTTTTCGGCCGGGATGCCAAACAGAAGGACTGCCGGAATGCCCAATTCGGCAACGGAATGAATTTCATCCGTGAGCATGTCTGGGGACAAATGGTAGACCCCGGGCATGGAGGAAATTTCCGTTTTTACTCCCCGCCCATGGGTGACAAAAAGCGGATAGATCAGGTCATCGGGTGCCAGATTGGTTTCTCGCACCATAGCCCGGATTTGCGGAGAAATCCGTAAACGGCGCGGGCGAATGGTTGGAAAACTGGCTGCCGGCCTAAGCTCCTGTTTTGGATTCTTTGTTGTCTCGGTTTGAAAATTCATTGGTATTCCTCACTGTCATCTAAGGTTGGCCTTAAGCAGAGCTTCAACCAGTCCATCTACTGTATAGTCTTTTGGCACAATATCAACCGCAAGCCCCAGCGTTTGGGCAGTTTCAGCCGTTATTGGGCCAATGCAGGCGATTACCACCCCTTTTAGTAGTTCGAACGCTCGCCCGTCTAATAGGGCAAAGAAATTTTGCACCGTCGATGAGCTGGTAAAAGTGGCAATGTCAATTCCCTTTTCCAGTTCAGCCAGAGCTTGCGAATCTGGCTGAGACGGCAGAGTGTGGTAAATTGCAATTTCCTCTGGAAGAGCCCCGTGATTTTGAAGCGCTTCTACCAGCGCCTTTCGGGCAATCTCTGCGCACGGCAATAGAACCCTCTGGCCACGCACTTCACCCAGACCGGGCAGTAAGGCTTCGGCTACATATTCATCAGGGACGAAGGAGGGCTGCACCCCCTTTTCCATGAGCGCCTGCGCAGTTGCCGGCCCGATGGCCGCCACCTGGATACCCGCGAACGCATTGCTTCCTTTGCCAAGCGCAGTGAGTCTTTGCCAGAAGGCAGATACACCGTTAACACTGGTGAAGATGACCCACTGGTAGGCGCTTAGCTGATTTATCGCCTGGTCGATCAACGACGTGTCTTTCAGCGCAGAAATTTCAATGGTAGGAAAAATGACCGGCTCAGCGCCCAGAGCGGTTAATCGATCGATCAAAGCCGCCGCTTGTGCTTTTGGGCGAGTGACAAGAATGCGTTTGCCGGTTAATTTATTCATCGCAGCAATTCTGCAGCGCCCTGATCAAGCGCTTTTTGAGCCAGCAGTTTGCCCAATGCATTGGGGTCTTCACCAACTGCGGAAACACGGATTACCTGCTGGCCGCTGACGGATCCGACCATCCCGGTGATTTCGAGTTGTTCCCCGTCAGGATGGGCATAAGCAGCCACGGGCGCTGAACAACCCCCGCCAAGCGCTGCCAGAAAAGCGCGTTCCGCTGTGACTGCCCGGCAGGTGGCAGGGTCGTGAATGGGTTTGAGTAGCTGGAGCAGCCCGGCATCATCGGAGCGGCATTGAATTGCCAGCGCTCCCTGACCCGGTGCGGGAAGCATTATGTCGAGTGAAAGGTATTCGGTGATGTGCTTCGCAAGGTCAAGCCGTTCCATTCCTGCAGCGGCCAGGATGATCGCATCGTACTCTCCCTCCAGTACTTTGCGGAGGCGGGTATCTACGTTTCCGCGCAGCGGTAAGATGTTCAAATCGGGGCGGGCAGCTTTAACCTGGGCTTCGCGGCGCAGGCTGGAAGTGCCTAACCGGGCGCCTGCTGGCAACTCCGAAAGCGTTTCTCCCTTTGCTGAGATCAATACATCCTGAGCGCAGGCGCGTTGGCTTACCGCTCCGATGCCCAACCCTGCTGCATTTTCCACCGGCAGGTCTTTCAGGGAATGAACGGCCAGGTCGATTTCGCCAGAGAGCAAGGCGCTTTCCAACTCCTCAGTGAACACGCCTTTGCCGCCGATTTCTGGCAGAGGGCGGTCGATGATTTTATCTCCGGTGGTAACCAGGATGGCCAGTTGGAAGGAGAGGTCAGGCCAGGCTGATTTGAGCAGGGTAAGGATGTGTTCAGTTTGCCAGCGGGCCAATTTTGAAGGCCGGCTTCCCAGTTTGATCGTCCGGGTGGTGGGATTATTCATATCGCTACCTTCTTCATAGCCTGGTGCGGCTCGGGCTCGCTCAAATCGAACAATCGGGATAATGCATCCACATAATCGTTCAGGGTTTCCTGATTCGTTTCGTTGCGTAAATGCATGGTCGGCTCATGCAAAATTTTCCGAACCAGAGCCCGGGAAAGCAGATCAATTTGTTCAAGAACCTCTGGTTCCGGGTTGGCTAAATGCCTCACGGCTCTGGCAACCTCAGTCTGCCTGATTTGCTCCACTTTCTTATGCAGTTCGCCGATGAATGGAATCACCCGGAGCAGTTTTTCATAATCTGCCACCTCTTCAGCAACGATTGATTTTGCATAAGTAATGTTCTGGTGGCTGCCATTATCTGAAATGCCAACAAATCTTTGCAGATCGTCCATATCGAACAACTGGACATTGGCTATTCCCCTGACCCTGGTCTCTACATTCCTTGGCACGGCCAGGTCGATCAATGTCAGCGGTCTGTGCGGCCGCCGTGACATAATTTTGCCAATCAAATCCTGCTGCAGGATTGGCTGCAATGCAGCAGTGGAGGTAAATACAACGTCGGCTTCTTTCAAACCATCCGGCATGTTCTCGAAAGGTAAGGCTACCCCGCCATATTTCGCCGCCATTTCGGTTGCTCGCTGATAAGTACGGTTTGCCAGAGTGATTTGTTGAGCGCCGTGCTCCTTCAAAGATGTAATGGCATATCCGCCCATTTTCCCCGCACCAATAACCAAAACTTGTTTATCGGTCAGGGTGCCCAGGGTTGTTTCGGCAAGCTGAACGGCGATGGTGGAGATGTTGATGGGGCGGCGGCCGATTTCGGTCTCATTTCGTACCCGTTTCCCGGCATGGATGGTCGCTCTAAATAGTGAGGCAAGCACATGCCGGGCGCTGCCGCATTGGAGCGCAGTATCCAGAGCCTGCGAGACCTGACCCAGGATTTGAGTTTCGCCGATGGCAATCGAATCCAACCCTGCGGCTACTTGAAAGAGATGTGCGACTGTTGAATTGCCGGTGAAAAAGCGAATATAGGGTTCGATCGGCTGAGTTGGAATCTCAAACGCGTTGCGCAGATAAGTTAAAACAGGTTGAAAAACCGAATTCGTATCCGCTTCCAACTCATTTGTTGAAGCTACCAAAGCATAGATTTCTAATCGGTTGCAGGTGGAAAGGAAAGCCATCTCGAGGATCGGCTCGAATTCGCCTGCCCGAATTGGACATTCCGATAATGCGCTTTCGATCATGTCGGAAGTAATGCTCAAACATTCGCGCATTTCAACCGGCGTGTTGTGGTGTGAAACGCTCAAACAGATCAGGTGCATGGTTGGAATTCCATAATCCTAGGGTTGTACTTCTGCTTTCGTCTCACTCAGAAATTCCATCACTTTTCCAGCCGCTTTCTGCCCCTGACGGACGCAATCGGGTATGCCAACCCCTTCGTACGCGGATCCGGTGAGGAGTATGCCGGGCAGTTCCCTGGCGCACGCTTCAAAAGCCCGGTGTACGTTATCCAGGTGCCCCAGGTTATATTGTGGGTTGGCTTTGCGCCAGCGATAAATGCGTGTCAGTACGGGTTCGGCGGTAAGGTCCAAAATGTCCGCCAATTCTGCGCGTGCAATTTTGATGAGCGTTTCATCATCCTGCTCGACCATTTCTTCTTTGCCGGGACCACCCACAAAGCAGCGCAGCAGGATGTGGTCTTCCGGAGCGCGGTGATCGAATTTGAAGGAGGTCCAGGTGCAGGCTGAAATCCGGCGCTTTTCCGTGCGAGGATTGACAAACCCAAAGCCCATGAACGGCTTTTGGATATCCTGCTTGCGAAATCCAAGGGAAATCGTGGCAGTGGATACATACTCAAAGGCATTTAACATTCTGGCAATATCCAGGCTGACCGGCGCGAGCAGTTCAGCGGCGACATACGCCGGCGTTGCCAGAACGACGGCATCTGCCGTGAGCGTTTCCCCGCTGCTAAGGTCGATCCGGTAAGCGCCTTCGCTGCCGCGTGTTAGCGAAACAACCCGCGTATCCTTGATCAACCGGCAGTCGGTCAACGCCGTTTCCACAGCCTCGGTTAACCGGCCGACGCCTTGTTTGAAAGACTGAAAGAGCGAATCCGGTTTTGACCCGGTAGATTTTTTGGCTTTGGCAGCCTTGCGTTCGGCCAACATGCCGCGGATCAAACTGCCGTGTTTTTCTTCGATGGTACGGAAGCGCGGGAAGGTTGCCAGAAGGCTTTGCTTTTCAGGGTCCGAGACATGAATCCCCGAAAGCAGCGGTTCGGCGATTTTATCCAGCGCCTCGCTACCCAAACGGCGCCGCACAAAGTCGCCCACAGTTTCGTCATCACGCCCTGGCCGGCGCGGAATGAACCAATCCAAACCCATACGGATTTTTCCGGGCCAGGTGATGAGGGGCGAAAGGACGAACGGCATGATCCGGGTGGGAATAATCAACATCACCCCATCCGGCAGCGGGGTAAGCCTGCCATTATTCAAAACGAAAGTCTTGCGCTGGTGATCGTTGGTACCGATCAGGTCATCCTGAATCCCGAGCTGATGGGCTAACTCGGCAGCCCACGGTTTTTGACTGATAAAGCAGTCCGGTCCGCCTTCGACTGTAAACCCATCCACTTTTTCGGTCAGAATCTTTCCGCCTAATTTCGTGTTGGCATCAACCAGAGTGATGGACAACGCCGCATTTTTGGCTTTACCTTCCTGCTGCAAGGAATACGCAGCGGATAACCCGGCGATTCCTCCCCCGACAATGACAACCTTCCGGTTGGTTGGTTCAATGACAGCGGACTGACTCACAATTTTCTTCCTTCCGATTGAACGATTTCTGCCAGAGCTGTGACAAACAGGGGTTGATCATTCATGGATGCAGTGCGCTCCAGATGAATGCCAACCTGCGCTGCGAGGCGCCGGGCTTCGATATCGATGTCATACAACACCTCAACATGATCGCAGAGGAAGCCGATGGATGCCACCAGGACTGATTTTTTTCCTTCGGATGCCAACTGCTGCAAGGTATCCTCAAGCGATGGCCCCAGCCAGCGGCCATTGCGCGCTCCAGCGCTTTGATAGCAGGCCCGCCAATCCTCCGGCTGTAGCCCTGCATCGTTCGCAACCCGGTTACACAGGTCGGCAAACTGGTCGGCGTACGGATCGGCTTGTTCAGCCAATGCGGCCGGCAAGCTATGGGCAGTAAAAAGCACCAGTGGCTGGTCATTTTGCGGCTGCGCATCTTGCCCAAACCGTTCGAGACCGGTCTGTAGATTGACAGTCAGCCCATGGACGAAATCCGGGTGGTCATACCAGGCTTCGATTTTCCGCAGGTCGAGTTCATTCCGCCAGGCGGATTCCACCGGTTGCTGCTCGATGGCCTGTTGCAGGTGCTCGTAATACGCGCCGGTGCTCATCCTTGAAAAGAAGGGGCTCATGCAGATGGCGGTCAACCGGGTTATGCCCTCATGGGCAATTTGATCGACCGCTTCGCGGATGTATGGCTTCCAGTGGCGCATCCCAACAAAGACCCGGTAATTCCCCGGCGAAATGCGGTTGAGCTGCGCTTCCAGAGCCTGCCCCTGGCGGCGGGTGATGTCCAACAGCGGCGATTTTCCGCCGATCGCTGCATACCGTCCGCGAATTTCCTCAACCAGCTCGGGCGGAGTGGCGCGGCCGCCGCGTACATCCAGGAGATACGGTTCGACGTCGTCCAGCGAGTCGGGACCGCCGTAAGCCAAGAGCAGAATCGCATGTTTTGGGTTCATGAGTTCCTTAAATGAACAGGTTTAATGTTTCTTCAGGGCTGTGGTAAATGGCCGTGAAAACGGGTGTATCCATGCTGGTAAACCGGCGCGCTTCGCTGCTGCGTAATTCAGCCACCAATGCCGAGAACTGAACCAGGTCTTCGGTCTCGTAGGCGACGATAAATTCCTGGTCTTGCAGCCCGGTCGAGTAGAGCAGCAATTGCTTGATCTGCGGGTATTGGTGGCCGATGCGGATATGCTCGTTCATCATGCCCTGACGGGTGTCGCGGCTCAATTTGTACCATTCGCTGTTCTTGGAAAATGGATAGATCACCAGGTATCGGCTGCGCTGATCCACGAGTGGATCAATTTCCTGAGCAGATTTTCCGCGCGCGTAATCAGAAGGACGCGTCATGCCCCACCAGATCTCATGCGCGGAAATCAGTGAACGGTACGGCATCAACATCCGGGCCGCGGCTTCGAAGAAGTGCTCCGGGGTCATTTCTTCTGTCAGTTGAGCCGAACACCACAGGAGCAGATCCACCCGGACATTCAGTGGAAAGACCTGGTACAAATCGAAATGAAGATTGGCAGCTCTAAGGTCGGCCAACAGGCGTGCATGCACGTCCCGGCGTTCTTCGGCGGTCAACTCCCAATAAGCTGAAGTGAACCGAAAAAAATAGAAAAAGCTCAGCAAGCGATCATTCATTCGTTTACACCTCGGGTTGAGACAACATGAATCCCTCCGCCGTAGCGGCTGCAGACACAATCCTCAACAGGATAAAGTTAGTGCTTCATTTCTTGAATCGCGTCAGGGAAGGGGAAGGAACCAGGCTGGTAGGAACAGAAAGGTTCTTCCGCCAGATAATCTCCTGCAGTAGCAAATGCGCGTGACCGCGACCCGCCGCAGACATATCGATATTCACACATTCCGCAGCGGCCTTTTAACGCGTCTTTGTCTCTCAATGATTTGAAAAGGTTGCTTTCCTGATAAATTTCTTTCAACGTTTGCGTGCGAACATTCCCGGCGCTGAGCGGCAGGTAGCCTGAGGGGAACACCTCTCCCAGCAGCGAGATGAACACAAACCCGTCGCCGGCATTGACATGGAGCGGCGTTCGCCGCATGCGGTCCGGTTCGATGAGCGGGACAGGGCCATCCTCAAGGTGCTTTTGGAGCGCAGCGCTCAAACGATGGTAGGTATCATTCAATTGCATGTACTTTTCCACCGGCAGGCCGTTGGCTTCCAGGTATGCCCGCTGCAGAACGACCCGTTTGTAATGGTGGCCCTCTGTGGTCTTGAGGCTGACGTATTTGGAGGCGTCGTAGAGGAAGTTCATCACCGCTTCGTAATCCTCCGGTGAAATCTCATCCGTCGCCAACCCACGGCCGGTGGGTACCAGGAAGAAGAGACTCCAGGTCATGACGCCCAAAGAGCGGACCAAAGCAAACATGTCTGGCAAGTCATCCAGATTGTAACGGGTGACGGTTGTATTCACCTGCAGCTTCAGGCCGATTTCACGCGCCGTTTTCCAGCCGTTGACCGTCCAATCGTAGGACCCGGCCACACCGCGAAAGGCGTCATGCGCAGCGGGCGTACTGGCGTCCAGACTGAGTGAAATGACCTTGCAGCCGACACCCTGCAGCCGGGCCAGGTTGGTTGCGTTGAGCAGCGGCGTACCCGACGGAGAAAGCGCCACTGGCAGCCCCTGTTGAGCGGCATAATCCGTCAAATCAAAAATATCCCTTCGCTTGAAAGGATCCCCGCCGGTCATGATAAACAGCGGGTGGGGTTTGCCCAGGTCAACCACCTGGTCGATGAGTTTTTTCCCTTCTTCGAAAGATAGCGCGTTGGGATGGTGCTCGGGCTGAGATTCTGCCCGGCAGTGTTTACAGGCCAGATCACATGCCTGGGTCGTCTCCCAAATCACCATAAAAGGGCGAGTTTTCAGATCATATAAGGGTTGGCGGATAAGCTGCATTACATTTACCTGTTCAGACGGGAATTGTTTTAGGAATTGCTGTATTCCGAGACCATACCCACAGTGATCTCATCCAAAAAATAGATCATTCTCTGGAAAAGTTGATGGCTGTCCATGTCAGCCATGCCTTGAAGTGTTCCTGTCTCGTGGATTGAGTTGAGCATGGACCTGCGGAAAAACAAGAACGTCCGGGTGCATTCTGCCAGCGTCATTCCGACGGAAAAACAAAACCGGCCATATTCATGGGCAATTCGCTCGCCTTCCTTAAGGAAGACATCTCCATTGGCATCGCGAGCGCAGTATTGAAACAAGAGCCCAATTAATCGATTGCCCGAGGCCCGCATTTGCATACGGTGAGCTTCGCTCAATTGAAGGTACCAGGACTGGTCAGCGATTGCACTGGCACGAAGTTCCTCGCGCGTTTTGGAAGCCAATTTGGATGTAAACTGATGCAGCGCAAGGGGATTTGAAGCCTGACTCCGGTGGCGTTCCAGAAATTCCTCAATCGCTTTGCGGGTATATTTTCTTTTGCCGCCGGGCGTGCGGATGTGCTCCACCAGGCCAGCGTTCGTCCAACGGCGCAAGGTGGTAAAATGGACGCCAAGCAATTGAGCAGCTTCAGATAGAGATAGCCAGGGGGAATTTTCAACCATGCAGATCTATGTATTCCTATATATATCTCATGATGTCTATGTACAAATATAGTTTAAGGGCATAGAGAAGTCAATAGTTCTTCGATTAGCGTTTCATTAGAAGGTTTGTTTTCCTAACCAATATATAATTTGGGGCACGACGGCCGATCGCATCTGCGATGGCTGAACTGTGCTCTTGTTTTGATATTATCTGACCGGCTCTATGTTCGGTATGTTATCAACCCCACCCAACCCGCCCCATTCTTGGGGCGAAATAAATTAAACCCCCGCTCCCCGGTTGGGTTTGACCTAAACAACTGGCCAACTTCTCGGAGAGCAGGGGCAGGGGGGTGAAGGGATGCCGTGGAAACCCAGGGGTTTTAGGCCCCTGGAAGGATGAAACAGTTATATTGCAGTGGGTTTATACGTTATACGGCACTTCCAAAATCACAAGTCCCTTTTTGAACAACAGCGCAAAGCGCAACATCAGCGCTGTCTGATTATGAAGCAGGTTCTCCCACCAGCGAGACGTGACGAACTGCGGCACCACGATGGTCAATACTTCGGCAGGCTGCCGGTTTTTCAGCAGGCCCTCGATGAAAGCCATCAGTGGCTCGATGAATAGCCGGTAGGGCGAGTCCAACACCACCAGGCGGGTGCCGTCGCCGTAAGCGTTCCATTTATCGACCACTTTCTGCGCTTCGGCAGGATCGATGGACACATGCACAGCGGTCACGTCCGCCGAAAGCGACCGGGCGTAAGCCAGCGCAGCCAGGGTACCGCGATGAACGCCGGCGATCAGCAGCACCACCCGGTTGTGCGAGACGCGCATAGGTGTGTTGTAATTTTCCAGCGAAAGTTTGTTCGCCAGCGACTTATAGTGGTGGTGGATGCCAAAGAAAACAAAAACCAGTAAAGGTACCAGGATAATGATGATCCAGGCTCCGTCTAAAAATTTGGTAACGGCAAAGACCACCATGACGATGAATGTGCAGACCATGCCAAAGCCATTAATCACCATTTTCAGTTTCCAGTGGCGGTCATACATGTTGACCGATCCCGCTTCGACGATTTTTTCACCTTCTGCAAGTTTGCCGGATTTCCACCAGCGACGCGCCATGCCTGCCTGCGACAGGGTAAATGACAGGAACACCCCGATGGCGTAGAGTGGGATCAGCCGGGTTACGCTGGCCTGGAATAGGATGATTAAAAACGATGCAATGACTGCCAGAGCAACGATGCCGCGTGAAAAGACCAACCGGCTGCCGCGAAAGGTAAACTGACGCGGCAGAAAACCATCGCCGGCGTGCAAAGCCCCCAATCGCGGGAAATCGGCAAAAGCAGTGTTGGCCGCCATGATCAAAATGATCGATGTGCCGCCGATTACAGCCAGGTACAAAAATCCTTCCCCGCCGTAAACCGTGCGCGCCAGTTGCGAGATGACCGTCTCCCCTTCGGAGGGAACGGCGGCGATTTTACCCGCCAGAAATGAGATCCCGAGAAATAGCGAGCCGAGGATGGCGGACATCCACAACAGCGTAATGCCGGCGTTTTTGCTGCGCGGTTCTTTGAAAGCGGTAATGCCGTTCGAAATGGCTTCGATGCCGGTCAACGCTGCTGTTCCGCTGGCAAAAGCGTGCAGCAGCAGGAAGGGCGTGATGGTTCCGATAAGGCCTTCCGTTGAAAACGCAGGCGGATTGACCACTACCCCGAGCGACCCGGTCAGGTAGCGAAAGAAACCTGTCCCGACGGTTAGAACCATGGCGAGGATAAAAAAGTAGGTCGGGATGGCGAAGGTGGTGCCCGATTCTTTCACTCCGCGCAAGTTAATCAGCATGATAAAAAACACCATAACGACGGCAATTTCAACGCGGTATATGTGCAGTTCAGGAAAGGCCGAAGTAATTTGAGCCACCCCGGAAGAAATCGAGACGGCCACGGTCAGAATGTAATCGGTTAACAGGGCGGCTCCGGCGGTTTGCGCAGGCAGTTCGCCCAAATTATCACGCGCAACGATATACGCGCCACCTCCGCCTGGGTAGGCATGGATGGTTTGCTGGTATGAGATCGTCACAATCGTCATCAGCGCGACAATGGCAAGCGAAATGGGAAACACATATCCCAGCGCGCCGCTGCCCGCGATGGCAAGGATCATCATGATTTCCTGGGTGGCGTAGGCGGTGGATGACAGCGCATCCGAGGCAAAGACAGCCAGGCCGATCGCCTTGCCAATGGTTTGATGCGGTGCATCGGCGGTTTGCAGCGGACGGCCAATCAACCACTGGTGCCAGTTTTTTCGTGGTGCATGTTCAATGTCCTGCTCGATGACCGTGGTACCAAAATTATTTTCCAATCTCATCTTTACAACACCTTTTCAAAAATCAAAACCGGGGTTATTCACTCAACCGCGGAAGTAGAGGGCTTTAATTACCGGCGAACGATCTGGCTCCAGAGCCAGAAGGCGCCAAATTCAATGATGACAATCCCTGCTAATACCAACTTGTGGGCAAAACCGGGAAATGATGTATCTGTTTGCAATTCCAGGAACGTGAACCCTGCCAGAATTACTATTGAGCCCAACCAGAAGAGCAATTCGTTCAGTAAATTCTTTGTCAGGGCGCGCTGCGGCGAATAAAACCCGGCCACTGTGACCACTGAAGCAGTCAATATTCCCGCCAGGTACTCCGGCATGGCAACTGTTTTTAGAAACCCATGCTTAACCACCTGCTCGGCATGGCACACAATGGTATCGCCCGGGCGCAGGACCTCCTGAAGTTTTTCGAACCAGCGAGCAGCCGGCGCCAGAACCGATCCGGCATGGATTAAATTTGACTCGGTAACTGCTTTCATCGTTGCAATCCCGCGTTGGGCGGTCAGCGAGTTGTCTGGATTGTCCAGTAAACCCAGATATAAGACGTCATTTTGTGCCCGGGCCGCCATCCAGTGGATTTTCTGAGCAAATTCCAGGTTCCCAGTCAGACTTTCCGGCAAGAGCACAATCAGGCGTGAAGGCCGTTCTTTTTCTGAATTCATAACGCTCTCCTTGTAAATGCAAAGGAGAGTGTATCCCAGCGATATAAATTGGTCACAAAAAAGCAAGCAGACTTATAAAGAAAATATAAAGATTATTCTCCGGCCGTAAACCGGTACCCGATTCCCGGTTCGGTCAGGATGTGTTGCGGATCATCCGGGTTTTGTTCGAGCTTTTTACGCAATTGGCCAATGTATACCCGTAAATATTCGACGTGATCGAAGTCTTCAAAACCCCACACCTGAGTCAAGATAGCCTGGTGGGTTAACACCCGGTCAGCATGAGCGGTCAGGTAGGCCAGCAGCTTGAACTCGGTCGCGGTCAGGCGGATTTCCTCGCCGTGCATGGTTGCCACATGACGGGCCAGATCAACCGTTACGGGTCCTGCCTTGATAATGCTTTGTTTGTTGCCCATAGCCTGCACAGAATGCCGTAGCGCCACTCGAATGCGCGCCAACAACTCCTCGATGCCAAATGGTTTGGTCAGGTAATCGTCAGCGCCTTTATCCAGGGCAGCAACTTTATCTTTTTCATTGTCGCGCACCGAAAGCACAATGATCGGCACGCGCGACCATTCGCGGATCGCTTCGGCAACCGCAATGCCGTCCATATCAGGCAGCGTCAGGTCCAGAATGATCAAATCCGGCGGCTGCGCCACTGCCATAGCAATCCCCTGTTCGCCAGTGGTAGCGGATGTCACCTGGAAATGGTTAGCCGCCAGGATGGTTTTGAGCGCGCGCAGGATCTGCGGCTCGTCGTCGATGAGCAGAATGGTGGGGTCTTTATCCATTGTCGACCTCCCGCGGTGAATCCGGCAGCGCGCCGTCCAGGGTCAGCGGCAGGGTGAAATGAAAGACGAAGCGGCCCGGCTCATTGGCTGCCCAAATTTTTCCGCCGTGAGCCTCGATCATCCCCTTGCAGATCGACAAACCCAGGCCCGTGCCGGTGACGCGGTCGGCCGCTGTGATACGGTGAAATTTCTCGAAGATGAGCGCCAGATGATCCTCGGGAACCGGCGGACTCTGGTTTGCCAGCCTGACGTGCATGAAATCAAGCTCTGTGCCGGCCGAAATCTCGATATGGGTGCCGGGCGCGGCGTATTTGATGCTGTTGCTGAGCAAATTTATAAACACCTGCCCGATCATGACATAATCGGTCGGTACCAGCGGCAAGTCACCGGGGAGGTTGATCGTTAATTGGTGATCCTGCAATTGCGAGCGCATTTTTCCAGCCACCCCCCACACGATTTCATTGAGCGCGTTCCAGGTGCGGTGCGGCTTGAGCGCCCCAGACTCGATGCGCGACATATCCAGCAGATTGCCGACCAGCAGGTTGAGATGATCGGTTTCTTCTTCGATGGTCGCCAGCAACTCACCGCGTTCCGGGGCATTCCAATCCACCGTTTGGCTGCGCAGGCTGGATACGGAGGCTTTAATGGCAGCCAATGGCGTGCGCAGCTCATGGGAAACCGAATTGAGCAGGGACGATTTGAGTTTATCGCTCTCTTCCAACAGCTGCGAGCGTTTCTCGCTACGCACGAGGCGAATACGCTCGATGGAAAGTGCTCCCTGGCTGGCAAAAGCCGTGAGCAGGCGCTGTTCCTCCACCGAGAGATTCCCTTCCGCCAGCCACAGGCACAATTCGCCTTCATTCTCGCGAGCCGTATCGACCCGGATGCGGGCAGTAGGAGCTTGATCGACAATGTTTGATACCGATGCCCGGGCGGTAATGGAGGGATCGCCCTTCTTTTCCAGCGTGGTCATCTCGACCTGCGTGCAGTCGAATGCTTCGAGGGTGTGGTCGGCCAGCACCTGGGCCACTGCCGGGATGTCCTGCAGGGGTGCCAGCGCCGAAATCAATTCGTACATGCGGGTAGCTTCCCACTCGCGGCTACGCGCCAACCGTTCACCCTGCCTGGCCTGGCCAATGAGTTGCGCCAATACTACTGCCACGATCAGGAAGATAATCAGCAGGATCAAATCCTGGGTTGCATGTACCTGGAAGGTGTTATACGGTTCGAGGTAATAATAGTTGAATGCCAGGAATGCCAGGAAAGCTGCCAGAATGCCAGGAACAAGCCCCCATAACACTGTGCTGAGCATCACCGGCAGCAGGTAGATCAAGACAATGACCTGGTTAGTCCATTCAGGTTGGAACGCCTGGAGCAGCAGGGTGACGGCGGCAATAACCAGAATAGCCGCCAGGTAACGCAGCAGCAGCGCAATGATTTTATTTTGTGCGAGGTTGGTCAGGATGTGCATAATTGCAAGATGGGTTGATTCTAACCCCAAACACCGTGGTTGAGGGCTCAGTGGTTTGGGCTAACATGTGGTGGGCTTTCCTGTGGTGGGCTTTCCTGTTCCCCGGCCGGCTGCGCTGGAGTCCTGTGGTGGGCTTTCCCGTGATGCCTCATAGGAAAATGTTACCGTGAGATTTTCCAAAGTTGGTCCACTTTCTGGTCGATAGTGTTACGTAATCTTACAGGGTTAAGTCGGACATAAAGATCAGTCAAGCGGGCCTTAACCCCAAGCTGAATATCTTTAGAGGCTAAAACACGCTGGTAAGGGGATGCAGCAATATCATAGTGTTTAATGATCTTGTTGTCCACCTGTTCCTTGGAGACCAGCTTAAGGACCGGCTGAAAGAAGTTGAAATAGAGCTGCAGGTCATCATAAATACTTTGCAAGAGATTGTATTGGGCCTGGGTGTCGAGACGGTCATAACCGATGAGGCGGCGAACGACTGACCAGTTTTTTTGCTCGACATGAGCCTGATCGTTTTTGTGATACGGTCGTGAACGGGTAAAAGTGATCTTTTGGTATTGGCAATATTGGAAGAGCAGATCGTTGATAAATTCGCTGCCGTTGTCGGAGTCAATGCCGAGCAAAGCGAAGGGCAAACGGGTGCGCATGGTTTTGATGGCTTCAAAAACGGTTTGTTTATTGCGGGTAAGAAGAGCCAGGCATTCGGTCCAGCCCGTGGATAGATCCACACAGGTCAGCGTGTTCACAAACTGGCCTGCTACCGTATCGCCACAGTGAGCGACCAGATCAATTTCCAGAAAACCGGGTTTTTCTTCATCCCAGGGAGTGTATGTCCGCACGGGTATCGACTTCTTGAGCAAAGTTCCCGGTTTGGTGGTGCTTAGTCCATGCGGATATGCTTGATGAGCTGAAGTCAGGCAGCGGTCAATGCTTGAACGGCTCATCTGCAGTAAGAGCCGTTTCGTCTCTGCCGCTAATTGAAGCTCATTATGGCGTTCGAGGACTTTCACCATCTCTGGCAAGAATGGATGCAAGCGCTTTGAACAAATTCGTCCACAGATTTCCCATATCTGCTCCAGTACCACTACCACTTCGCCTTGATAGATCTTTAGTGGTCCGGGTTTCTTAGGATGCTTTCTATACATCCTTTTGTTCAAAACACGAATTGCATGTTTCCGATGGTATCCTGTTGTGGCCACAAATTCGTCCAAAATTTGTTGCTTCTCCCCCTTGGCGGCCTTTCGATACCGTGGTTGGATCGCTTCTATTAATTCTTGCTTGCTGTGTTGACTCATCATAGCTCCCTCGGCAGAACTTTATTCTCTGCCGTAGGGTAACATCTATCTTGAGGCAACGTTTTCCACTAAAGTAACATTTATTTTGAGGCAATTCGGAGGGTGTTTACAAACATCCAAATTTGGTCTCATCCTGAGCCACAAGGCAAAATTTTGAATCCAACTTGGGCTGAAGGGCACGCAATGCAACCCAACGCAGGGTAAAACCAGACATAACTTCCGCTA